>OLHV01000004.1_pt1 | contig 270142 bp, 246 predicted proteins | sample 1609391 | NCBI WGS metagenome assembly OLHV01 (sample SAMN05416805, study PRJEB24817) | seawater metagenome | isolation source: Sea water | place: Canada:Atlantic | collected 2013-07 | reverse complement strand
ATATTAGTTCGTTTTCTATCGCTCTGATGTGTCGAGTTTTGGGTGTATCCAGAAGTGGCTTTTATTGTTGGTTAGATAGAGGTGCAAGTGATCAAAAGAAACGTCGAAATGAAATGGAATCATTGATCAAAGATACCTATGAGGAATTTGAAGCTGCCTATGGTGCTCCGCGCATCACTAAAGAACTCAATGAGCTAGGTTACCCTTGTTCCTTGAATTACGTCGCTCAAATAATGGCTGAGCAAGGGATAAGAGCTAGGAATGGTAAAGGCTTCAAATACTCAAAGAACAGTCTCACGATGTTAAACGTTTCCGAGAACCTTCTTTGGCGTGACTTTTCAGCAAGTAAGCCAGATGAGAAATGGACGACCGACATCACATACATTTGGGTAAAGAGTAAGTGGCTTTATTTGGCAACGGTGATGGATCTCTTTTCGCGTCGTATTGTCGGCTGGTCTTTGGATGAATCTATGACAGAGGCGCTGGTGAAGGACGCAATGCAAATGGCGTTTAGTCGAAGAAAGACGACTCCTGGCTTAATAGTTCATTCCGATCGGGGGACGCAATATCGTGCTCAAGGTTACGTTGATTATTTACGATCAAATGGTTGCCGATTGAGTATGAGCCGCAAAGGAAATTGTTGGGATAATGCACCTATGGAATCATTCTTCAGTCGATTAAAAGTAGAGCTAATATACGCGAAAAATTATAGTTCGATAGAGGAAGCAAAATCCGGTATCTTTGCTTATATTGAAATATTTTATAACCGTAAAAGAAGGCATTCAGCAAACGACGATATGAGTCCCATCGCGTTTGAGGAGAAGGCAGCAATAGCTGCATAGTTAGAGTGTCTACTTTTTATGGGGAACACCAAACAACTAGAAATTAAATCTCATGATTTTCATTAGTTATTGTTCGTTAAATCCTTTTAAGACTTTATATTCAATTTCAGTATTTGTAGCGGATATTATTTCGATTCTCGCGCCCGCATATCCAATAATACTACTCTGACTCAAATCGTATTCAACTTCCGTATTAAAAGCAGGTCTGGCAAAATTATCACTAAATTCTCTATAAATTATTTTCAGTCTATCACCAATACGTCCACCATAAACTAGCGTCCGACGAAAGCTCTCACTCGTGATAACTGTTTCATTCTTACGATTACCATAAATCGTACCACACACTTGCAAATCGAATGGGCGCACAATACAAAATTCGCGATTAGATCGTTTATAAAGAACAGTAGCGGAAGCATCAGGGCTAGGAATGATCAAACCTGAATAAATTGTGTAGCCAGATCCGATATCTTGAACAAAATATTCATATTCCAAATCTCCTCCAACCTTATTAAGCTTACCAGGCTTGATTTTATAACCTACAATTTGACTTTCTCTAGTAATTTGAAAAACATCTTTAGTCGTCGAAACGCCTTGATCTAAGATAGTCTCACCTAGACCAACTGATTCAATGACATTTAGGCTAGGTATGTTGAACTTCTGCATCGATGGCTGGTAGTTATATTTAATAGTCGTGGAAGCACAAGCAGTAACTAGAATAGAAAAAACAATCATTGAATATTTCATAGATTCATCCTTGATAAAAACCAAAATTTAAGTATTGATGCAAACGTAGTCTAATATACCCAACGTGTTTATCTCCAATCTTCATACTTTATGAACCAGTCTGCGCATCATGCCGCCTCAGCACCATAACCAAGAGAATCGCAGGAATACCCAACATGGCCGCAACGACGAAGAAGTCCGCGTAGCTACTGCTGTCTACTACCCAGCCTGAAAATCCGCTAATAAATTTCCCCGGCAAGGTCATTAACGAGCTAAACAAGGCATACTGAGTCGCGGTATAGCTCTTATTCGTCAGGCTCGATAAATAAGCAATAAAAGCGGTGCTGGCGATGCCACCACTGAGGTTGTCGGCACTTATCACAAAGCCCAGCCAAAACAATGAAGGGGTTGCTGTTAAAAACTGTGCCTCAATTCCTTGGGCATTAGTCATAGATGAGAAACCAACGGTCGCCAGCAAAGCAAATAAAAGGTTGGTGGAAGACACCAAAACCGCACCCAGTAATAATGGTCGAAATATGCCCCATTTCACCACCAGCACGCCGCACAATAGCGAGCCGAAGATTGTCATGAAAAAGCCGAAGAATTTTGCCACCCAAGCGATATCTGTTTTGCTGTAGCCTAAGTCCAAATAAAACGGATTGGCCATTACGCCCATGCTGATATCACTTAAACGGAATACTGCGATAAAGATTAATATCAGTAAGGCGAACGTGCCATTACGCTGAAAAAATTCCAGCATAGGGCATATAACCGCCCCTAATAAATGCCGCTCCCAAGCCGGACGCTGGGCTAGATTCATCGGCCGACCCATTACTTGATCAACCATTTGCGCATCCATCAAGCGCTGCTCATCAGCACTGCGATGCGCCGGTTCATCGGCCCAAAATAAGGCGACAATACCAAGCGTCATACAAGCGGCCATAACAACATACGCGCTGTGCCAATCAACGACATCGGCAATATAAAATGCGCCCGCACCCGATACCAATAGCGCTAGCCGATAGCCAAGAATATAGCCCGCAGACATAGCGCCCTGAACTTCATCGGGTGCGGATTCAATACGAAATGCGTCTAACGAAACATCTTGGGTCGATGATGAAAAGGCGATTAATAAAGCGGCGGCGGCGACCCAAAAGAGACTATCTTGCGGATTCATTTGGCTAAGCCATAGCAGTCCGCCGATAATGCCGAGTTGACCACTGAAAATCCAACTACGCCGCTGTCCCAATAAGGGATACAAGAGCGGAATACGTAAGCGATCGACAACGGGCGCCCAGAAAATTTTGATGGAATAGGTCATACCGACCCAAGCAAAAAAACCGATCGCCGTACGTTCTACTCCGGCGTCACGCAACCAAGCAGTTAAGGTTGAAAACACCAACAAGTAAGGCAATCCAGCTGAAAAACCCAGCAAGGTAATGACCATGACTGGCTTCTGCCGATAAATGGCTAACGCGTCGCGCCACCATTGTAGTGACGCGTGCAGAGAGGACATCAATCTTTGAAGTTCTTGAATGCCAACGGCATGCTGATGCTTTCGTCAGTGCGGAACATGGCCATCACAGCTTGCAGATCATCACGAGCCTTACCTTGGATGCGCACAGTTTCACCCTGTACCGAGGCCTGCACTTTGATCTTGCTGTCTTTAACCATTTTTACCATTTTACGGGCTAAATCACTGTCGATCCCCTGGCGCATAGTGGCCATTACCTTCACTTGCTTGCCTGAGCCTTTAAGGTCGCTGTATTCAAGACAGCTCACCTTGATGCCACGCTTAATCATGTTGCCAGACAAAATAGGCTTCATCTGATCAATCTGAAATTCGTGATCGGCAATCATAGTGACGATCAAATCTTTCAATTCAAAACTGGCATCGACACCGCGAAAATCAAAGCGCGTGCTTAACTCACGATTCGCTTGATCAACGGCGTTTTGGGCTTCGTGCTTATCTACTTCAGAAACAACGTCAAACGATGGCATAACAATTCTCCTCAAATGCCGCATTGTAACCCTTGCAACAAGAAAAAATCCAAAAACCAACACTGGCAAGGCGAATAACTTGAACTACCTTTATAGCTATGGAAACAAAAATGATGTTGCACGGTGCCGGCGTTTACTATTTCGCCCTCTCTGGTGCACGAAGCCAAGGTATCTTTCAGTCGGTTTTTGAATACGACTACGGCATCCGCTTATTAGCGGAGCTGCGCGGCTGCCGCTTGCTTGCCTATGTACTCGATGAAAACTCCATTCGCTGTGTCATGCGTTGCGACCGCGACTGGACCGAAGTATTAGAAGACATACAAGTCGCGTTCAATCAGCTGCATGAGAGTTGCTGGCAACAAACCAAGCCGGTATTGTCTGAGCAAGGCATAGTATTACTGGTTGATGAGCAGGCCTACCTCACTGATCTAATTATTCAAATGCATCGCTTACCACAAACGCAACGACTGGTAGCAGACGCCAGTGTGTATCCATGGAGCAGCGATCATCATTACCGCGACCTCAACCCACCTAAGTGGATTGATACCCAGTCGATGCTGAATTTGCTGTGCCAAACCCGTCACAACACGGCAACCCGCTATCAAGCCGTAATGGAACAGCCGCACGTAGTTGAGTTAGATCTTGAGCACGGTTGTCATCCGTTGTATCAGGCACTCGCACGCGATCACTTTATTAATCAGCATCAAGCTCGCAATGCGGTCACAGGGGTGAGTCGCACGCCAGAAGAGTTACAACGTCTGTTAAACGATGCCTGTGATCTTATTGCTGGGCGCTTTAGTTTAACCCGCGACGAGCTGTTAGATCGAACACTGCGCCGCCAGTATGCTCGACTCATGCCGTTAGTCGTTTGGCTACTCAGTGAGCGTGGCTTAACCCACGAAACCATAGCCAATTTAATCAAGGAAGATGAGGAGGTTTTGCCCCTTTGGATTCGCAGTGTACCGGCGGATCATCCCGATACTTTACTCGCCAAACTCAAGGCCCTATGGTCGCCGGATTTGGCTAGCCTGCAATTAGCATCCTCAAATGGAAAAGCTAAGCCCGTAAAATCTGCGGTAAAACCGGCGGCCATCAAAGCCTCTACCGACAACGATGATAGCGCGCCCCTCGCTAACGTTTAATTTCCGCACCAACCTATACCCGCACCACATGACGGCACGCCTCGGACGTGCCTATAATCCGGCTATGACATTATCAATCGGCATTCTCGGACTTGGTGCTCTCGGCACCCTTATGGCATGGCACTGGCGTGACCATGACTGCATGGTCATTAGTAAAGACGGTAAGCCCGTGTTTCGTCAGCTTGTGACTGCCAATAACACCGACCAGCTGCAACTTGCACATTGGCAAAATGAAAACTTAGACTGGCTAGTAATCACTACTAAGGCCGCCGATACGCTGAGCGCAATCACTCCACTGGCAGACCACCTGCATCGAATTAAGCGCCTTGTGTTACTGCAAAATGGCATGGGCCAACAAGCAGCAGTCGCCGACTGGCTAAGCACACGAAATAACCCGCCCGAGTTATGGCTTGCTAGCTCCACAGAAGGGGCATATCGCCAAAATCGCAATGATGTCGTCTATGCAGGTCAAGGTCAGACTTTTATTGGACGTTATCAAGAGGGGCTTATTCAGAACAGACTTAGTCACGACAGTCAGGAGTGCAACAACTGCGATTCCTATCTGCCTATGCGCACAGTATACGCACCCGACATGCTGGATAGACTACGACATAAATTAGCCATTAATGCCGTCATCAATCCACTGACAGCCTTATATCGCTGTCGTAATGGTGAACTTGTCACAAATCCAGACTACCGTCGTCACTTACAATTGTTAGCGGCGGAAATCGCTGACTTATATACTTTTTTAAATTGGTCTTTGCCTTGGAATTTACTCACCCAAGCTGAACAAGTGGCAACTGCTACAGCCGCTAATCAATCATCGACACTGCAAGATGTACTGCAACAGCGACCAACCGAACTGCCTTATATTAACGGCTATTTATTGGCTCAAGCAGAACAACATGGGTATGCTCTACCGCATTGTGCAGAGCTTATGACACAACTAAGCAACGAATTAATATGCGAATGATTTTCGTCAGCGGAATACCATCCTCATGCTAGCCCGGCAAAAAGCCATGTTAGCCACCTTAGTTATCTGTGGTTTGATTATCGCATTAACCACAGTTGCCTATATCTTAGCGGCTGAACGTGTTGGTCGAGAGCAACTAGCACCCGAAATCAGCCGCACCTTTGCTGATTTATTGCAAGCTCAAGTCATGCAAAATGAAATAAAAGGCGTCGCTAAAGAACGTAAAAATGAAGAAGCGCAGCTGCATAAACTGCAAAGTTTAATGCATCGTATGGCCCAGCATTATCAGGTCAGTGAAATGGCGCTCTACAACACCGAAGGACAGCGTGTTGCTCATAGTTTTTCACAAAATGAAACCTCATTACTCAGCACTAATTTAACTGCAACTCCCAGTAAAAAAACCATACATCGCTATCAATTGCGGGTGGCAGAACAACCTATGTCGTTGTTAATTAGCACCCAAGTATCATTACCAAACTTCTTTTACTTAGATACGTTAACCACGGCGCTACTGGTCGTGACGATGTCGGCCTTACTGGTATTCTTTCTTTACGCTTTAACCCGAAATTGGCAACGTACCCCTTATCAAAACTTATTACATGACATTCGCACGGCAACCCGGAATGATAATGACGAACGCATCACGATTAGTACGCAAGATCCTGATATTAAGCCTTTAGCCGAAGCACTAAACGATCTGTTTTGGTTACGCAACCAGCGTACCCAGCATCTTAAAACAGCGCATCAGCAAGCTGAGAGAGCGCGTTTACGGGCCACGCGTTTATCAACTGAAACACGGCAAATGAACGAAGATTTAGCCCGAGAAGTTTCTGTGCGTCGTGGCATTGAAGTACAACTTAAAAATACCAAGACACTACTTAACGGTATTTTAAATGCCATGCCATCCGCACTGTTTGCACTCGATGCTCGTAATCGTATCGTACAGTGCAATCAGCAAGCCGGTGATTGGTTAAATAAAGAATATACTCAACTTGTTGGGCTGCCGTTATTGACCCTCGTACCTGAACTCGCTAACCAAAACATATTACCGAGTAGCCCAGCGGTAGCCGCTCGCATGGAAAAAATAGAGCGTTTAACAATTCAAAGCTTCGAAAGGCCTATGGTAACCGATGTACTCGCCTACCCTCTTCCTTATGGACAGCAAGCACGTGTCGTAATCCGTATTGATGATGTAAGTCAGCGTCAGCGTATGGAAGAAATCATGGTGCAAACAGAAAAAATGATGACGGTAGGTGGATTAGCGGCAGGCATGGCGCATGAAATTAATAATCCGCTCGGTGCAATTTTGCAAAATCTACAGAATATTCGCCGTCGCCTACAACACAATTTGGTCGCTAACCAAAAAGTTGCAACGAAAGTCGGGTTACCCCTCGATAAGCTAGAAGAATATTTAGAGCAAAGAGCCATTTATCAATTTTTCGATCATATCCAAGATGCCGGTGAACGCGCGGCTCAAATCGTAGCTAATATGCTGCAATTCGCACGTAATGATCACCTCCAAAAACGACCTGTAGATGTTCAAGAATTAATCGACACCACACTCACAATCGCCAGCAATGACCTATCTCTACGCCATATTGATGTCGAATTAGATAACACAACAACAATTCCCCAAGTTATTTGCGTACCCAGTGAAATTGAACAGGTGCTGCTAAATTTATTAAAGAATTCACAACAAGCCTTAGAGTCTTATGAGCCAGATCCTGCTGTAGAGCCGAAGTGGCGTCCGCGTGTGCGTATTCGTGCCAGCTGGGACGACGAACGAATTTGCATCACCATTGAAGACAACGGTCCAGGGATACCAAGTGATGTCGTCGCTCACATATTTGAACCCTTTTATACCACCAAGGAAGTTGGCCAAGGAACAGGGCTAGGGCTATCAGTGTCTTACTTTATTGTCACCTCACACCATCAAGGCCAACTAAGATACCGTCCAATTACTGATGGCCATGGCGCCTGCTTTGAACTCTGCTTACCGCATAACGATGGCCCTCATCGCTTACTGCTCTAGCCTATCCAACCTACCAATACCCGCTTCACCCTTGACCTAGAAGGTCTATACCGATAACCTGCGCGCAATTCAGGTGCCCAACCTCAACACGTTGGGTTAAACGGGAAGACTGGTAAGTTGTTGCAACAGAGCGACAGCAAATCCAGCGCTGCCCCCGCAACGGTGATCGGTCATACCGTCGACAATCTGCCACTGTGCATAGCATGGGAAGGCGTCGATGGTGAGTATAAAACTCAGACCGTAAGCCCGGATACCGGCCTGAGTTGCACATGTACAAGTATTGCGGTGGGCAGTACGGGTAATGGTCACGCCCTGGCTGAATACTGCAACCAGCATAGTTCAGGTCGAACGCCACATCCCAATTATTCCCCGCCGATTGGTCCTTACCTTTCGGAACTCAAATGAAAAAATTATTGATTTTATCCGTTGCTTTAGCAACACCAGCATTTGCTCAACAGCTCGACACTCAAACGACGATTGCCAGTCGTGTTGCCGAAAATGCAATTAATCCTGCGCAAGTGGTTTTATTTGATCGCGCTGACATTGAAGCCTCAAATGCTCAAACGCTAACCGATCTATTAGCCACTCAGGCAGGATTTCAGTTTTCTAAAACCGGTGGTGTTGCGCAAGCGAGCAACCTCTACATCAATGGTCTAGACAGCAAGCAGATCATTTTCTTAATTAACGGTCAGCGCATCGGCTCGGCAACTGCGGGCACAACCGAATTTCAATTAATTCCTCTAGAACAAATTGAACGCGTAGAAATCATCAAGGGCTCACGAGCTTCTATTTATGGCGCCGATGCACAAGGCGGTGTAATTAATCTTATTACTCGCCAAGATGTGCCGAGCACGACCATTAATACCACCATTGGTACAGATGAAACTCGTCAGATCGGTGTGCGCAGCGCGGCTAAACTGGGCGATACCAGCGTGTATATCAGCGCCTTACACAATGCAGCAAGAGGCTATGATATCAAAGAAAACAGCGATACCGATGCCGACGGCTACGAACGCAACGGCGTTACCGCAGGCGTTAGCCATCAATTTACAGATGCCCAATCCGCGGGCCTAGACTTACAAGCGAATAAAGGCAATTACCAATACGACAGCAGTTTTGGTGGCGACGAAGCCGATTTTGATAATCGTGTAATTTCCGCCTTTTACCAGCTACAAACGACTCGTGCTGACGTGCGTCTACAAGCAGGAAAAAGCTTAGATAAAAGCTGGAATTTCGGCCAAGGTATTTCTCGCTCCAGCGCCGATTTATTCTCGACCGAGCAAGACAGCTTGGATCTAACTGGTTTAATTCGCATTAATCCTAAGCATGCTGTTTTAATTGGTGCCGATTATCGCAAAAGCGATGTCAGTGCTAGCGACACCGCATACGACGAAACCAGCATTAGTACTCAAGGCGGGTATTTAGGTTATCGATTCCACGGTGAAAATATCGTTTTAGAAACGGGCAGTCGCTACGATGATGATGAGCAATATGGTGATTTTTGGTCATTTAATACCAATGCTGTTTTGAACTTTAGCAATGGCGATAGCTTGGCGTTGGGGCAAGCAACTGCTTTCCGTGCTCCAACGTTTAACGAGCTATATTATCCTAGCTATGGCAATCCGGATTTAAGTGTAGAACGTTCTCGCATTTGGAATATTGATTACACTTTACCATTGGTTGATGGCAGCCTACTGATTAGCGGTCAACGAGCATTATTTACCGATCAAATTGATTCAACACCAAGAAACATCGGTCACTCTGAGATCAATTCTTTAACAATTACTTGGGAGCAACACTGGAGCCGTGCATTTTCTAGTCGTTTAATTCAAGAGTGGTTAGATGCACAAGACCTCGATAACGATCGCCGTTTAGCACGTCGCGCCCCACGCGTTAGCAAAGCGATTGTGAGCTATCAAGCGAACCGCTGGGATGCCAATATCGAAGGCAGTTATCATCAGCGCAGTGTTGAATACACTTGGATGGGTGATAGCATTCCGTTAGCAAGCTACAGTGTATTCAACGTAAATACGAACTATCAGGTCAACAGCCAATTAAGCCTAGGCTTGCGTATAGAAAACCTACTAAATCATGACTATAGCACTGCCAATGGCTATATTGCCGAAGGTCGCTACGCACAATTAAGTGGTCGTTTTCAGTTTTAATTAAAGAGCACACATCATGGGAAATAGACTGTCACGTATTACGACTAAAACCGGCGACAAAGGCGAGACAGGCCTTGGTGATGGCAGCCGTATCAGCAAAAGTAGTCAGCGCATTCACTGCATTGGCGACGTTGATGAGTTGAACTCATGGGTGGGGATGCTACGTGCATCCCTATCGAATGACGATGGTCTACAGCCCATGCTAGATCAAATTCAGCACGATTTATTTGATTTGGGCGGCGAATTAGCAGTTCCCGGTTATAACGCACTTCACAGTGTGTTAATTGATGATTTAGAAGATTATCTTGAAGAACTCAACGATGACTTACCGCCGTTAAAGGATTTTATCTTACCGGGGGGAAGTGAAAGTGCATCACGCTGCCATATGGCTAGAACCGTGTGCCGCCGCGCTGAACGTAATATGGTTGTTTTACTCGAAGCCAAACACTCAGATGACGACATTAACCTACTGGGCTTACAGTACTTAAATCGTTTATCTGATCTGTTATTCGTTTTGGCTAGGGTGTTAGCCCGCCGTGAAGGCGGTCAAGAAGTGCTTTGGAAAACACGTCATCAGCGTGAATCGTAACAAGAAGCCGCAATAACTTATGGTATTGCGGCTGTTTTTGATGGGCCTGTATCGTTTTTCGACAAGTATTGAGTAATCCCTCTCTCTGATGGTTCAAGAACTGAAATCACCTCATCGCCATCCAAACTTTCAAAAATCACCCGATATGTAAGAACTGCTTTCACATAATCACGGGTTTCACGATAAGAGATACTTTCGATAAACTGATCGAACGAGCCATTAGATTCAGCTAACCAGCGATCGGTACGATTAGGGCCTGCGTTGTAACCTGCTAACGTGGCGATCACATTTCCGTCGTATTTCTCCAATAGTGTCTGCACATAGGAGCTGGCGAGTTGTACATTCATCTCCTGATCAAATAACTGATCGCCATGACGATAAGGGACATCTTGCTGATGTCCTACTTGCTTGGCGGTACTTGGCATCATTTGCATTAAGCCTCGCGCTCCAACCGGAGACACAGCATCTTTGTTAAAGGCACTCTCACGACGAGCTATTGCCATTAACAAGATAGGATCGACCCCGCGTTCATCCGCCCACTGTGTGAATAATTCTTTATAAGCAGGCGGGAAACGATGAGCAACATAATCCCAATGGCGACCCAGTATCGTGGCCTGCACCGATAAGCCATACCATTCGTTTTTAAGCGCGTATTCGGCGAATAAGCCCGATTTAGCGGGTGAGCTATTAATCAAATAACTCCACTCATCCATCGCCAAACCATGCTCATTAATAGCCCATAAAGCACTAATGCGCTGAATCGCGGGTAATGAATCAATTGCCAGTAAATCCTTATCGTTGACTTGCGGCGCTGCACTATTTAAAGCGTAAGGTAACGAAGATTTTTCAGCGGCTAAAAAACCATAGAAATCGCGTTGGGTTGCGGCAATTTTATAAGCAGCGTCAGCTTTCACCTGATCACCCAACTGTTCAAATGCACGTGCACGCCAATACTGATAATAACTATTATCAGTAGCCATTCCTCGAACACTTTCTGTCCAATACAAAACGGTATGCCATTTTGAAGCCACGATAGCTTCGCGTAAAACTGGCTCAATCCAATCAGCATTACCCGCTTCAATTAAGCGCAAATACGTATTTTCATCACGTTGATCCGCAGGAAGTTTATAACTGTTACGCGCCAAGGCCTTATTGACGACAGCGATATCGTTCTCGTTCATCGCATATTTCGACTTTACTTTCGGCCATAAAACTTGAGCTTCATGTATCTTTTTATTGGCAAGATTCACCATTGCTGCGGTTACTAACGGCGAAACTTCAATTCTATTGCTTACTTTTTGCGGCAAATCTAACAGCGCATTAGGATTCTGAATGATCGTTTTGAGATATGAGCGAGTGGACGTCCAGCTATCGTCCGTCAGTTTGCGTGCTACATATTTAGCTAAACGGGTATTGCCATTTTCTAGGCTAAGTAAAGCACGCTGCCAAATCATGTGATTATCGATTTCACCGCGGCTTATCATCGCTTTAAATAAATCATCACACTCATCTGGCAAAGGCTTGCCATGTAGCCAAAGAGAGCGGCCGCCTTCAAATGCTAATGCTTGGTCTGATATGAGTTGTGCGCGGTAGTATATGCAACGCCCTGCCACATCGGCTGGCGCTTTAGAATTTAGAGCAACCACAGCATCCCACTTACGTGCTTTACCGTAAGCGCTGGTCGCGTGCTTTTTTAGCCAACCATATAACGGCGTATCAGGATAGGTTTCAGCAAATTGCTGAATGGCTTCAGGCGATAATTTTGGCAGTTGTGATTTGAGGCGATGAAACTCAATATAGGGCGCAAGTACATGCTGCTGCACCTCAGCATCCACATGACTCCACTTGCCTTTACGTGCAGATTCAAACGACTGTTTGAACTCTTCGTTGCTAAGCCCCCAACTAAGGCCACACGAAGTAATGGCCCAAATAGAAATCAACACTCGAATAAAGCGAATACCCATATAACCTGCTGATAAATAAAACGGCTAGTAGCATCATAAGCATAGCGCTTACTAATAGAAACACATCGGTGAAATAAGATTAAATTTAGTTAGACCCAACAGGGCAAAGTTGACCACAAGTCCCGTACACAAGAAAGACACAAATTGAAAACGTGACAAACTTCACGATTGACCCACAAGATCAAAATAACACTATACAAGCCAGCAGCATGAACACTAGAGTAGCAAGCTCACTAATAACTTTATTAACAAAAAGTGGCTTATGCTGTTCTACCATAGGATCAACTTGCGGTTACATTGGAAAGACGCAGGTTCCCGTTTCCTCAAAATTGCGCTACTCAGCATAACGACAACCACCTTCTTATTTTTAGTCGGATGTGGCGGTGCCAGCTCAACTTCCGAGTCGTTCACCGATACAAATGGCGATCCCCACGAACACTCCCCCGATACAAACACTGACAACACTAAGCCGGAGCCAGCAACAGAAGACGTCGCTGATGACAGCACTGATGACCCCGCTGTCGAAGAAACCAATTATCAAATCGCAGGAACATACTGCAGCTGCGGCCTAACGAGCGAAAAAGCATCGTCAATCAATCGTGATACCGAAGGCTTAGTCTACTTAGATGGTGTATTGGTGCGTATTTCTTGGACAGACTTGAATCCTCAAGTAGGTATCTATGATTGGTCATATATCGACGAGCAAATAGAATACGCCGAAACGCGTGGCATAAAGATCACATTAGCGATTATGAATGGTCCATATGCTCCTAAATGGCTAGCCGACGAAGGCGCTACCTTTATTGATTATGTGATACGCAACGAGAGTCGTAGCCTTCCCTTACCTTGGGATGACGTTTATTTAAGTTACTATAAAGAATTTATAGCAGCCTTAGGGGAGCAATATAAAGATTCCAATACAATTGCGCTAATTCATATGACCAATGCCACAACCAATGGCTTTGAAATGCAATACAACTTCTCGACGGAAACAGAAGCTGAATTTCAAAGTGCTGGTTACAGCGAAAGCGCTTTAATCGATTCATGGAAAGGCGTCATAGATGCCTTTGCCACAGCCTTCCCAACCACACCAATCGATATTGAAGTTCACCCCGTATTTTTCAGTGATGAGGTTCCCAATGAAGTGGTCGATTATGGGCTGAAAACATATGGAAAACGATTTGGTGTATTCGCCGCTTGGTGGAGTGAACATAATGCACTGAACGTTTACACCGGTGCATATTCGTTAATTCAACGAGCACAACAAGAGAGCTTTGCTTCTCTACAAATGGTCGGCGCTGTTAATAACGATATCGGCTCAAGCTCACTCACAACAGACGAGTTGACAGCGGCACTTGAGTTGGCCATTAGCAATGGAATCTACTACATCGAGGTCTGGAATGCGGATCTGATCAATAGCGATTTAGACGTTTTAATACTTGAACACGATACGGCCATAGAAAATTATAAAGCCTCATTGGCAGAATAAGCTTTTTTAACGCCACCTCATATTTAGTTAGTCTCTAATATTTCCCCCTATAAATTAAGTGCAACTTAAACACCAATCTCAAGTAATGGAAGTCTTTTAGTAAAGATATCGATAACAATCTATTGGCATTTCACAATAATCGATACGAAAACCGTCAAGAAAAATGCGATCTTCTCGAAATCGACTACAATTTTATTCTTACTTTGCTAACTGTTAACGCATATAAATACTTTCAAGCAATGACATTACAGACAAAGATACCGTTTGTAGTGACTATTGGATCAATAAATATTACAGTTGTGTGAATAACTATAAAAACATGGAATTAATAACAAAAATGGCTAGTAACCAAGACGTGGATACGCTAAAGCTGAAAGAGCAAAAAAACTCTCTCATTGCCGATTACGCAGTACGCAAAAATAGTAAAGCACTACTTCAAACGCTAACTACGATCATTCCCTATTTCATACTTTTTTATACTGCCATAGCAGCTCTATCAATATCCTACTGGCTATCTGCCGCAATAACGGCCGTACTTGTTCTCTTTATTTTACGCGTCTTCGTCATCATGCATGACTGTGGCCATAACTGCTTGTACGAAAAGCCAAGAGGCAATGCAATTACCGGTTTTATTCTTGGCGTAATGTGTGGTGTTCCTCAGTTTGTTTGGTCAAAGCACCACGATTATCATCATGCTACTAATGGCAATTGGGAAAAATATCGTGGCCCACTTGCAGTACTATCCGCATCCGAATACGAAAAATTGACATCCAAGCAACGTAAGTCTTATGCACGGGCAAGAAAGCTTTTCATGGGGCCAATTGCGGGATTTTTATACTTCATATTCAATCCACGTTTTAATTGGTTAAAAGGCAACGTCCAGTTAATACGTTTTATTATTAAAGAAAAAATCGCTAACAAAAATCAGTCTTTAAAAGATATTAGCGCTAAATTCGAAACACGCTCTTGGGGCGATTGGCAAGAATATCGCCACATGACGGCTAACAACCTCACACTATTCTGTGCTTGGGCATTCGCCATTAGCTATTTTGGTGCAATACCTTTCTTTACCATCTATACGATTGCCCTATCTCTTGCTGGTGCTTTAGGTATTATTTTATTTACCGTGCAGCACAACTTTGAAAATTCATATGCCGCAGATACTCAACACTGGGATTACTTTGCGGCAGCTATCCATGGCACTAGCTTTTTACAACTACCTCGTTGGTTAAATTGGTTTACCGCGGATATCGCCTATCACCACATTCATCATTTATCGGCACGTATTCCAAATTACAACTTAGTGGCATGCCATAATCGGCATAAAGATTTATTTAACAATGTACCTCGGCTAAGTCTTTTCGATATACCGGGCGCATTCAAATATGTTATCTGGGATGAGAAACAACAGACATTAATAACCGCTAAGCAGTTTTCACAGAGCTACAGCCGCCAGCCCACAAGATCGTCCGCGCACTTGGCTAGTGCAAACTAGTTCGGCAGCGACAGCGACTTAGTAACAAATACTACCCATAAAAAAACCGAGCATGGCTCGGTTTTTTTTGGCTCAGAAGCAACGACTTATTCTTTCGGAGCCGCTTCGTCTAGCAAGGCTTTCAGTTCGCCTTTGGCGTGCATCTCAGTAATGATGTCACAACCCCCAACTAGCTCACCATTCACCCACAATTGTGGGAAGGTTGGCCAATTCGCATAGGTTGGTAAGTTGGCGCGTACTTCTTGGTTAGACAAGACATCTACGTAGGCAAACTTCTGGCCACATTCCATTACTGCTTGCACAGTACGGGCAGAGAAACCGCACAACGGCTGGTTTGGTGAACCTTTCATGTACAACAAGATGCTGTTGCTTTCGATTTGGTCTTTGATGACCTCCATGATGTCCATAGGTTTACTCTCTCTAATCGTTGAATGACAATGGCGATAGTTTAACACAAGACAGAATAATCCTGACAGCCACAGTAGGGATTGAGTTATCTAAGCAGTAACATCTTCGTCAAGAGTTGGACTTATTTTCGTTATTTTCCTTTCACTTCTCTGTCATTGAAGCTCTCTAGGGTCTTAGGTCTCATTATCTAAGGACAGGAAAAATCCATGACACCGAATCGCAGTTCCCTCATTCATCTTGCGTTGTATTCGACTATAACACTCGGGCTTGTCGCTTGTGGTGGCGATAATAACAACAGCGGCGGAGATACGGCCAACTTAGTAGACCCAGCACCTGCGAGCAGCAGTACTGTGACTCTGCGCATCATGGAAACGACAGATTTACACGCCAACGTCATGAACTTCAATTACTACCAAAATGCGCAAGATGACACGGTTGGCTTAGTTAAAACCGCGTCTCTTATTGATGCTGCTCGGGCTGAAGTCGACAACAGTGTATTGGTCGATAACGGCGACCTACTGCAAGGCAGCCCGCTAGGCGATTACGTTGCCAAGGTAAAGGGATTAGAAACCAACGAGGTTCATCCAATCTACAAAGCGATGAACTTACTCAATTACGACGTAGCTAACGTAGGGAATCACGAGTTCAACTATGGCTTACCTTTCCTAAAAGAAGCCATTGATGACACCAACTTTCCCTACATTTCCGCCAACGTGTTCTTTGACGATGCCGACAACGACACCACTAACGACATCCCTTACTTCACGCCGTATCTACTGAAAGACAAACAAGTACTGGATACCGAAGGCAACGCACACACGATCACTATCGGCTATATCGGCTTCCTGCCACCGCAAATATTGCAGTGGGATAAGAACAATTTAGAAACCCGCGTGATTGCTAAAGATATCGTCGATATGGCAAATCACTATATACCTGAGATGAAAGCCGCCGGTGCCGATATCATTATCGCCATTGCACACTCAGGCTTAACCACGGATACCCGCGCAGGGGGCGATGAAAACGCCAGCTTCTATCTATCACAGGTGAACGGTATCAATGCCATTATGTTTGGTCACGCGCACCGCAATTTCCCTGGCGATAGCGGCTATGATGGCATCGACGCCATTGATAACGTCAAAGGCACGCTCAATGGTATTCCTGCCGTCATGCCTGGATATTGGGGCAAATACCTAGGGTATATCGACCTGACATTAAGCGTCGATGGCGATGATGTTTGGTCAGTAGCGGATAGCCAATCCGTCCTCAAGCCTATCTCACAAACCAATGCCGATCGCTCAATTACCTCTCTCGTTGCCAACCACCAAGGCATCGAAATCGCCGTTGCCACAGATCACGCCGAAGTTAGTGAATGGGTGAGTGAGCCATTCGCAAAAATCTCTGCTCCGATTAATAGTTTCTTTGCTTTGGTACAAGACGATCCATCCATTCAGGTCGTCACCGATGCGCAGACTTGGTATGTAGAATCCATTGTTGCAGGCACTGAATATGCGGATCTTCCTATCCTCTCAGTGGGTGCGCCTTTCCGTGCAGGTCGAGGCGGCGCAGACGACTTCACCGATCTTAGTGCCGGGGATGTGTCTTACGGTAATGTAGCCGATTTATACATTTATCCGAACACACTTAAAGTACTAAAACTCACCGGTGCAGAAGTAAAAGAATGGTTAGAAATGTCTGCTGGACAATTTAATACCATAGTGCCCGGCAGTTCAGGCAATGAGCTTATTAATACCGATTTCCCCAGCTATAACTACGACGTTATTGATGGCATCACTTACCAAATCGACGTTAGCCAAGACGCCAAATACGATAAATCAGGCAATCTAATTAATGCCGAAAATAATCGTATTAAAAATGTTCAATATCAAGGTGTAGCCATTGACGACAATCAAGAATTTTTAGTGGTGTCTAATAACTACCGTGCCGGTGGCGGTGGTAACTTCCCAGGTGTCACCAGCGATAAAATCGTAATTGATGCTCCCAATGAAAACCGCCAAACCGTGGCTGACTATCTCATTGAGATGACTGAAGCAAATCCAGATACGGGCTTCGATCCATCGGCTGATAACAACTGGTCATTCACGTCGATCAATAGCACAACAGTAACATTCAAAAGCTCTAGTAAAGACTCAGCGCAAACATTTGCGGCAGGTAGTGCAGCCATTACTTATAACAGTACCGATGAAGATGGCTTTGGGGTTTATACACTGAATTTAGAATAAACAGAGAATAACAAAAAAATAATAACCTAGTACGCCTAGGTATATAACGGAGCGCCAAGTTTTTTTGCGCTCCGTTTTTTTATCTACCTGCTTGGTAGAACTATTGTTTGTTAAATAACTGTTTGCAGGATAACTAAAAAAAGGAAATATCCATGAAACTACTCCAATATGCACGTCAATCACTGCTGGCGCTTGGACTTCTCAGCGCTGCATTTACAACACTGGCCGCAGACTATGAATGGAATGCGGCGAGCCCGGTTAAAGTACCTAGCAGCAATGCTAATGGTAAAACGGTATTATTCGATGTTTCTCACGGCGGCACAGAAGGCAATGCCGATTGGGTTATTGATGGGGGCTTTTCGGATTTCGCCGATGCCTTAGTCAACAATGGTTATCGTGTTGAAGAATATCGTGGGGTTGACCTAAACAACGATGGCTTCGTTCGTTATTACGATGATGTAAATACGCCAAGCAATAGCAGTATTAACGAAGCGATTATTACCTACAGTGCGATTCAACATGCCGATGTATTTGTGCTGGCAGAATCAAATCGTCCGTTTAAAACCAGCGAGTACCAAGCATTAGAACAATTTGTTGCGGCAGGTAAAGGCATCTATTTTATCGCCGACCACTACAACGCAGATCGCAACTTAAATACTTGGGATGCAACTGAAGTATTTAACGGCTATAACCGCTCAACATTGAGCAAGTATAATATTGGTGGCGAATATGGCGACTTACGCAACCCTGGCAATGCTCATGGTTGGTTAGCGCAACAGTTTGGTATTCGCTTCCGCTTTAACGCTGCGGATTGCAAAACGGGTGTTAGTGATATTACTGCTGCCGTCAATGCCGAGGGAATCACTCAAAATGTTGATCCTATTCTTATGGCCGGTGGCGCTACACTCGCGATTACCGACCCTACTAAAGCCAAAGGGCTAGTCTACTTCTCAACTCAAGACAGCGTCAGTCGTTGGTCAAATGCTGTCGATGCGGGTCTATATTTTGGTGGCCGTGATGAAGGACCCTATGTCGCCATCGCAAAGTCTGGTGCAGGTAAAGCGGCTTTTATTGGTGATTCTTCACCGATCGAAGATGCCAGTCCGAAGTATCGTCGCCAAGACAGCGGATCAACTAAAAAAACGTATCCGGGCTGGACTGATCCAGGCCATGCCTCAACCTTGAGTATTAATATCGTCAACTGGTTGGCGACTCCCGAAAGCTACACCGCTTTTGATAACAACAATGGCCATGTTTCAGGTGAGGCAACACCGACACCAAAAGCTGCAACTGAAATGGATGATCCTGACAATGGTAATCCATGGAGCAATCCATCTAACGGTTACAATCCTTGGGATACGGCAACCTTTGCCAATGGCTCATTCGGTGCTCCGCTATCCGTAAATGGCACCAGCACACCGCCGACAGACCCTACTCCGCCTGCAACCGGTAATGCTCTGAGCGTAACGGAGGTATTAGCACTAAATAACGGAACGGCGGTGCAAGTGATAGGTACCGTGACTGAAGCCGTTAACGGAATTTACGGTTTAAAGCTTACTGATCTTAGCGCTCCTAACCAATACCTATACGTTAAGTTAGAAAGCTCTCAGCGCGATCAATTTAATCCGCAATTAAATCCAGCAATTATCGGTGAAACCCTACTCATTACAGGTACCAAAAATGACTATATGTCATCTCCTGGTGTGCGCAGTGTAACCGACATTAGCATTACGGTAGCTTCGACGCCTGATCCAGTATCGAATAACAATTATATGTCGGTAAACGATGCGTTAAACACCGTAACAGGAACAGCAATTGTGGTTACTGGCTATGTCACGCAAGAAATAAACGGTATTTATGGTTTGCAGTTACAAGACTTAAATAATGGCAGTAAAAACATTAACGTAAAACTTGAAAGCCAATATCGCAATCAGTTCAATCCACAATTAAATCCAAGCATTGTTGGAGAACAAATTTATGTTAGCGGTAAACGCGATTCCTATATGAGCGCAGCAGGAATCCGCTATGTAGATGACATGGGGATTGTAAACTAAGAAACTGGGCGCACTGCCTTTGTGTTGTGCGCCCAACTTATTTAAAGCTATTCAGATATATCACTAAAAAAACCGGTTAATGCTTGCCGCATTGGCTCGTTCAGATAGCAAGTCAAAAACTTACCATTACGCTCTACACGAATTAAATTAGCTTTCACCAGCTCTTTCACATGATGTGAAATCGTCGGCGCGCCGATATTCAGTGAGTTGATAAAATCATAAAGCACACATCCTGCATCGTCGTCAGGGCCAACATCATGACGCTGCATCCGTACAATTTCTCGATACATCTGCAGACGATTGGCATTCGACAACGCTTTAAAGGCATTGCATAAGGCCTCAGTCGTGAGTGAATTGGCGCCGTCGGACTGCGTGTTAATAGAAGTAGTCATTATCATCCTGTATTGGGACACTAAGTTTCAGCAAACAGATAGTTTGACGATGATCGAACTATCAGTTACTTTGATGACCATCGAAGTATATCACTGTTTTAATTTTGGAGTTATGTCTATGTCCAGCCCCAAGCTTGGTGACGCCTTTACCTTAAAGAATGGTACTGTGATTAAAAATCGCTTCGCCAAATCGGCACTAAGCGAAACCCTTGGCAGTGTTGATTTGCGCGTCACCGAGGCCTTGCCGCGCTTGTATCAACGTTGGGCAGAAGGCGGTGTAGGTCTTAGCTTCACCGGCAACGTTATGATCGACCGCAATAATATCGGCGAACCAAACAACGTCGTGGTAGAAGACGAGCGCGATATGCCAATGCTTAAACGTTGGGCAGCGGCGGCTAAGTCTCAAGGCGGACAAATCTGGATGCAGCTTAATCACCCGGGCAAGCAAACCCCCAAAGGCCTGTCGCCGGATCCTGTATCGCCGAGTGCCATCCCCTTTAGAAAGGAAATGCAGGCATTTTTTGCTACTCCACGCGCGCTCCGCGAAGATGAAATTCAAGACATTATTCAGCGCTTTGCAACGAGTGCAAAGATTGCCAAAGACGCAGGTTTCGATGGCGTACAAATTCATGGCGCACATGGATATCTTGTTAGCCAGTTTTTGTCTCCGCACCACAACCAGCGCACTGATCAGTGGGGTGGCTCTGCGGAAAATCGTATGCGCTTTGTAGTCGAAGTGTACAAAGCGATGCGCGCGGCATGCGGCAATGATTTCAACATTGGCATCAAGATGAATTCTGCCGATTTCCAACGTGGCGGTTTTGGCGAAGATGATGCTGTTATTGTTGCTAGTCGCTTAGCTGAACTCGGTATTGATCTCATTGAAGTATCCGGTGGCACTTACGAATCACCAGCGATGGCACAAGGCAAAGATGCTGGCAAAGGTAGCTCCGCCGAACAGCCAAAAGCATCAACGATTGCGCGTGAAGCTTACTTTTTAGAATTTGCTGAAACACTGCGTAAAGCGGTTGATGTACCACTTATGGTTACCGGTGGTTTCCGTACTAGTGAAGGGATGAGCAAAGCGCTGGAATCCGGTGCATGTGATCTAGTAGGACTAGGGCGCTCATTATGCGTTGAGCCCGATTTAGTCAACCGCATCCTTACGGGCGAAGACTTTACTAGCGTGGTACGGCCTATTAAGACCGGTGTAAAAATGATCGACAAAATGGCATTAATGGAAGTCTCTTGGTACGAACGCCAATTACATCGTATGGGCAAAGGTAAAGCACCGCGTCGCCAAGATCAGGGGTTTTGGTCGCTACTAGACGTGCTGGCGGTAATGATATCGCGCAGCATTTTAAATCGCGTACAGCGTTTAAGAGCCTAGTCTGAAACTAGGTAACGGAATTAAAAAGCACGTTCTTTAATTCCGTTACGCCCACTATCTTTTACTTCATACATTGCCTCATCCGCTTGCGACAACATAAACTCCAGTAGTTTATCGACCTCAGGATAAATATGGTTATCCTCACCATGAGCAATAAACTGTTCGAAAATAACGATACCAATACTGGCGGTAATACAAATCCGCTCACCATTATTTACCATCAAGCTGATATTATTTAAGGCTTCGTGCAAGCGCTTAACAAAACTTCGAGCATCGTTGGTATTACTTTGTGGCAGCAATATAACAAACTCTTCACCACCATAGCGGCAGACTAAGTCTCCCTCTCTGGAAGTACGTTTTGCTACGTCGGCGAGCTTTTCGAGCACCTTATCTCCGACTCCATGACCATAGTTATCATTGATATTTTTGAAGTGGTCAATATCAAATAAAACCAGAGCAAACGGCTGATGATGACGTAATGCATTCGCGAGTTCACGTTTACCTTGATCAACAAAGGAACGACGATTCAGCAAGCCTGTTAAGAAGTCTTCTTGAGCGAGTTGCTCTAACTGCTTTTTACTCTCTGTCAGCTCAAATGTGCGTTCAGCCACCTGTTTTTCTAAACTATGCATCAGTAAATTCAGGCTCACTTGTTGATCGCGATCTTTGGCTAGATACACAGTCAACATCGCTAAGGTAAAAAATACTAAGCCCCACTGACCCGCATGAGCAATCCAGAATAGAAAATTATAGGCCGAAAACATATCCATCAAGAGGGATAAAAAGAGCGCCAATATGCCAAAAATCACCAAGCCATCTTGAAAGCTAAGAGGCTCGCGTCGCAAAAAACAACCGATCAACAAGGCAAGTACTAGCAATATAAATAAGCCGTCAAATATGCCGTAAGCATGAATAAAACTGACATCCAAACTGACCGATGCGAAGATGACTCCCGCAACAAATGTGCAGGTAACAATACATACCAGCAAGGCAATGCGTCTAACAACGCCAGAAAACCATTCGCGCACCACTAATCCCAAAAAGAAGGGCACCAGAAAATAACTAAAAGCCGCTAGGTAACGCCATATTAAAGGTTCATTCAAAATTACTTGGCTAAGTTCATTCTCTGCAAACATCATTAATACTAGATCAAAGGATAACAACCCTGTCGACAACGCAATACGACGTTCGCGTTTAATAATGCCTAAGGTAGTGACCAAAATTCCGGCGACAAATAAGATGACGATAAAGACCATGCCCGTCATGCCGCGTTTATATACGCGTTGCAGCAAATCACTCTTCTCGCCTATTACCACTTCGCCAGACAGACCGATAAATGGATAATTTGAATAAATACGAAAGTAGAGCTCCGTTGGTTTATCGGCATTCATGACAGGGATTAAATGCCAAGGCCAACCCTGAAACTGACTCAATCCAGCCAAGCTAATGTGGCCGAACTCATAGGTCATTTTTTGATTTTCAAAAACTTGAACGGTTAAATCAATACTATCAACAAAGATGTAAGGGTCACGCCAATGCCCTGCTGGCAACGACAGCTTTAACCACAAAATGGAAGCATCGTTAGAACGCCCAGGAACATCATCGAAAACCGCCAAATCTTTCCATTCTGCGGTTTGCATTTCCCAGCCGTTGTTATACGAAACATCTCCCCAATGATAAGACCACCCAGATTCGAGTGTTTTAATGTCTAACTCATCATTAGCAGCTATTGATAATTGTGATAATAATATGAGTAGCGTGAGCAAAACTACATCACGCACGCACCGTATACCAGTGGGCATATGAAAACTCATCGTTTAATTGGCCGCTAAAAAAATTCTAACCGCCATGTCATAGACTGTGTAAACAGACTTTGGCAATAAATTTAGTAATGACTATAAGGATAGTGAAGAATCGAGGAAAGTGATAATCCAATGTGCATATATAACGATGGTTGCAACTATATATATTAGGCTTACTGGATGATTTGATGACAGATATATACTTTTAGAAATATCAAAAAACTGGTTATATCATAACGACAAAAAAAGGAGGCTCGATAGCCTCCTTCGTTGTTACTCAACGTTGATGCGCTAAGTACTCATCATACGTGCCTTGGAAGTCGATGATCTTGTTGTCTTTGATCTCTACGACTCGGGTAGCGAGGGAAGATACGAACTCACGATCGTGACTCACAAAGATCAAAGTACCATCAAATGCTTTCAGTGCTTTGTTCAGTTCCTCAATTGCTTCCATATCTAAGTGGTTCGTAGGCTCATCCATGATTAAGACATTGATATCCTTCATCATGAGCTTGCCAAACAGCAGACGATTCTTTTCGCCACCAGAACAAACGCGCGCTTTTTTATTGGCATCGTCAGCGGTAAACAGTAAACGACCAAGCATAGCGCGCACCATCAAATCATCATGTTTAGCGCTGCGCCACTGCGACATCCAGTCGAACAGATTGAGATCACTGTCAAAATCATCGGTGCTATCTTGTGGGCAATAGCCGATAGATGCGTTTTCAGACCATTTAACCACTCCACTGTTTGGTGCTAACTCATTGATCAAGCACTTTAAAAAGGTGGTTTTGCCTGCGCCGTTCTCGCCGATAACCGCCAGTTTAGCTCCAGCCTCTAGAATCATATTGCCGTTGGTGAACAAGGTTTCGCCGTCATAGCCGTGAGCTAACTCCTCAAGGATAAGTGCTTGGCGATGCAGCTTTTTGTGCTGTTTCAAGCTGATGGATGGCGACACGCGGCTGGATGACTTAACTTCATCTAGCTGAATCTTATCCATCTTTTTAGCACGAGAGCTAGCCAACTTAGCTTTTGAGGCGTTGGCAGAGAAACGGTTAACGAAGGCCTGAAGCTCATCTATTTCCGCACTTTTCTTAGCATTCTCAGTAAGTAACTGCTCACGAATCAACGACGATGCTTCAAGGAAGTATTCGTAGTTACCCGGATAAATACGTAGCTCACCGTAATCAATATCCGCCATGTGAGTACAAACTGAGTTCAAGAAATGACGATCGTGCGAAATGATGATCATGGTCGATTTACGCTGGTTCAGTACTTCGGCCAACCAATTAATCGTATACAAATCCAAGTTGTTGGTCGGTTCGTCCAACAATAAGATATCTGGGTTAGCAAATAAGGCTTGTGCCAATAGCACACGGACTTTTTTACCCGGTGCAACCTGCTTCATGGAGCCAAAGTGATATTCTTCTGGAATACCGGCCTCTAGCAAAATATCACCCGCACGGCTTTCAGCGCTGTAACCGTCCATCTCGGCAAACTCAACCTCAAGATTCGCCACCTTCATGCCATCTTCTTCTGACATTTCAGGCAGTGAATAGATGCGATCACGCTCTTGCTTCACTTTCCACAGTTCAACATCCCCCATGATCACGGCATCAACCACGCTGTAATCTTCAAAAGCGAACTGATCTTGACTCAAGGTACCGACTTTTTGCCCTGGGGTAATCGACACGTTGCCTGACGTTGGCGCAAGCGCACCACTCAGAATCTTCATAAAGGTCGATTTGCCGCAGCCATTGGCACCAATAAGGCCGTAACGATTGCCGTTACCAAACTTAGCTGAAATATTTTCGAATAGAGGCTCAGAGCCAAACTGCATGGTGATGTTTGCGGTGGAGATCAAGGGGCAATCCTAAGGCGTACAAAGAGGAAGAAGATGCTTCACACCCAAATATTTAGGTGGTTCTCAAAGAGGCGCGACTATATAGAGTTGCTACCCGAAAGTCGATGCACACTGATCATTTATTAAGCACCTTTACTGTCAAAACCCGTCAAAGCGTCGGATTGGTGCGCGTATGAAAAACAGTGCCATTGTGGTTAAAAGGAACCTACGTTCAGTCATCTGATGTGGTAACATGGCTAAATTGTGATCAGGTCAACCGATTATTCTTACGTCGAGCCATCACTTAATCAGCGTTTATTCTCCGTTTCGTTTGTCATCCTAGTTTATTTGTAACCTGCTACGGTCATCGTAGGTTTTTACTCTTTAGTCATGACTCGACCGCTATATTCGACTCTAATTCCCCCAAGCCCCCAATAGGAGGCAGCGTTATGCAAAAGCTCACTCAAACCGGCCAAAATCTCGTTAACGATGTCGCGCGTCGTTACAACCTCAGCGTGGATGCTGTTGTCCATATGTTAGTCGCCGTGAATAACGGTGGTGGCAGCATGGCTCAGTTTAATTGCCCTGAGCTAGGTGGTGGCGGTCAATGGATGCGTGGCGGCATGACCATGGTTGGCGACATGTTCAACAACGGTTTAAAAAACACCGTTGATAACTTGTGCAATGAACTCGCGAATATATTGGCCAACAACCAAGTATTCCCAATCATTCCTGCAGGTACACCGGGCAGCAGCCAATGGTGGCCAATGGATTTGGGCAGTCCTTTCAGCAGTGGTTCGCAAAACAACATACGTTATGCGGTATTTCCACAACGCTTAGCGGTTGAATTGAATGGCCAAGTAACGGTATACGACACCTTGGATCACAATATCGGTGGCGTTAGCCAGCAGCAAGGTGGTGATACCTCACTGACGTTTAGCAGCCAATATGGAACGGTTGCAGTATCTAGCTTGCCGATTATTCATGGAGCAGGTTTACCAAAACCGGTGCAAACCAACTTTGCGCAGCCATCATCAAATAACCAACAGATGAATAATGGTTCACAAAGCCAGTCACAAGGAAATTCATCATTTAATCAGCCGATGAATAGCCCAACGCCAAATTTCGCACCGAATTTTGCACAAGAAGAAGCCGCCAATAATGCTTCAAACAATAATTCGAATAGCAGCAACGCGGCCAGCGGTGATGTAATTGCACTACTCGAGAAGTTAGGACAATTGCGCAGCGCCGGTGTATTAACCGACGATGAGTTTAATGCCAAGAAACAAAGTTTATTAAGCCGCATTTAATCCGACTGAATAAATAGTTAACGGGAGCGTTAGGCTTTTTCGCCAAACCCTCCACCACCCGGTGTATGTATACAAAATACATCGCCGGGATTCATTTCGACATCCGCACAACTGTCCAGCCATTCAATGGTTGGGGCTGACGATTTGGGCTGACGCAAAACAAAATTCTGCCCTGTCGCCCCTGTCCCACCACCGCTTAAGCCAAATGTCGGCACGTGCCGATGACCACTGATAATATTGGCGCGCATAAGCTGTAAAAACCGTATATGACGCTCAACACCGTCGCCACCCGCAAACACTCCTGTTCCGCCAGAACCACGGCGAATATGAAAATGATCGAGTACCACAGGGAAGCGCTGCTCTAGCACTTCAGGATCGGTTAACCGCGAATTAGTCATATGGCTGTGTACCGCACTCGCACCTCCCCCCAGCGCCGAAGCCCCCGCACCACCACACAAAGTCTCATAGTACTGATGTTTAGCATCACCAAAGGTGAAGTTATTATTGGTGCCTTGGCTACCCGCCATAATCCCCAGTGCGCCCATTAAGCAATCCACCAAGTATTGGGCGGTTTCGACGTTACCGGAGACGACAGCGGCAGGATACACAGGCGCAATAATGGATTGCTCTGGGACAATAATATTTAAAGCGCGAAAGAACCCCGCATTTAACGGAATTGGTTTTGCCACCAATAAACGAAAGCTATATAAAACGGCTGCTCGAACCACGGAGGTTGGAGCATTGAAATTACCCGGATGCATTAATTGCTCTGGGCGATAGCCAGTTCCGGTGAAATCGATACATGCCGTTCGAGCACGTTGGTTAACATCAATATTCACCATAAACTGGGTGTCGTCATCCATTGCGTAACTAAACCGTCCGCTAGGCAGAGATGCTAGACACGCGCGCAGTGTTTCATCGGCATTGTCTTGTACATATTGCATATAAGCGTGCACAGTGGCGCTGCCGTAATCGTTACATAAGCGCTGTAACTCACTGGCTCCTTTCTCACAGGCCGCGAGTTGAGCCATTAAATCGGCAATATTTTGCTGAGGATTTCTTGCAGGATATTTAGCACTGTTAAGTACAGCGAGTATTTCATCGGTTTGAAAATGTCCTGCACGCATCAGTACAAGGTTATCGAGAATCACGCCTTCTTCTTCAATATGGCGGCTATAAGCGGGCATAGATCCCGGCGTAATACCGCCAATATCGGCATGATGCCCCCGCGCGGCGACATAAAAATCAGCAGCGTTATTGGTGCCAATAAATACCGGCTTAACCACAGTCACATCGGGTAAATGGGTGCCACCGTTGTAGGGGGTATTGAGCACAAAGGCGTCACCCTTTTGCATATTGGGATGGCCATCAATTACCACTTTAATGCTTTCGCTCATTGAGCCTAAATGCACAGGGATATGCGGCGCATTTGCCACCAGCTCACCATGGCGATCAAACAAAGCGCAGGAAAAATCCAATCGTTCTTTAATATTAACGCTACTGGCCGTTTTTTCGAGAACAAACCCCATCTGCTCCGCAACGGACATAAACAGATTATTAAATATTTCTAAACGTACCGGATCGCGCTGAATAGTCGCGGAATGATCAACATCGTTTACCCGTGTTATTTCTTCATTCTTTTCGATTAGCAACGCACCGCTATTTAACACCCTCAGCTGCCAGCCCTGCTCAACCATGATAGTGCTATTGGCATCGGTTAATAACATGGGGCCCGATGCTTCATATCCGTTTGGTAAATCGCTAGTCGCTACAATAGGCACCCGCGCCAACTCGCCACCGACCAGGATATCGGCAAAATGGTTAATAATTGGCTTCGACTTCATTGCGGTATTTTTTGCAGTAACTGACGATTCAAGTGTCACACCTGCAACCTGGCACTCCAATTGAATGGCATCGGCAATAATGGCGGTATTTTCTTTGATAAAACCAAATAACTGCCGATGTTGCTGCAAAAAACTAGCAGACATTAACTCTGCACTATCGAATGTCACTAATAAGGGTGTGTCCGATCCTTGATAGCGTAAGTACACACGGCGTTGTTGCTCAACCGCAGCGTTACTCGCTAATGGCGATTGCTGAAACAGCGTCTGAAATTCCTGCTCAAATGCGCCCTTATCGGTTAAATCAAACGCAACCGCTTGCTCCCCCAACCAGCGTTGATCCGCCAAACCGATACCATAAGCCGACAACACCCCGGCTAAAGGGTGCAGATATACACGGCTCATACCTAAAGCCTCGGCGACTAAACAGGCGTGTTGACCGCCCGCTCCGCCAAACGCACTCAGCACGTAAGACTGAATATCATAACCACGCTGTACCGATATTTTTTTTACGGCTGCCGCCATGCTATCAACCGCAATAGCGATAAATCCTTCGGCCAATTGTGCGGCGGTATAATGTCGCCCAGTTGTTGCACTGACCTCTTCTGCCAATACCGTTAATTCCTTTACTACGATATCGCGATCCAACGGCTGGTTTTGCTCAGGCCCAAACACATGAGGAAAGTACGACGGCTGAATCTTGCCTAAAAATACATTGCAGTCGGTAATCGTTAACGGTCCACCATTGCGATAACAGGCTGGCCCCGGAAAGGCACCCGCCGATTCAGGACCCACTTGTAAACGACCGTCGGCAAAACGTACGATAGAACCACCGCCAGCAGCCACCGTATGAATATTCATCATAGGCACACGTAAACGCACGCCGCCTATTTGAGTTTCGGTCTGCCGCTCTAACTCACCGGCGTAATGACTCACATCGGTTGAAGTACCGCCCATGTCAAAGCCGACGATACGATTAAATCCATCCGCCTCGGCACTGCGTACCATACCCACGACACCGCCAGCCGGGCCGGATAAAATAGCGTCTTTACCGCTAAAATCAGACGCCTGCGCGAGACCACCATTCGATTGCATAAATTGCAAATTTGTTGGAGGTAAAGCACGACTCACTTGCTCAACATAACGCTGCAAAACCGGCGATAAATAAGCATCTGCAACTGTGGTGTCACCGCGCGGAACCAGCTTAATCAATGGACTAATTTGATGACTCAAGGAGATTTGGCTAAAGCCAACATGGCGTGCAATGTCGGCAATAACAAGTTCATGCTGCGGATACTGATAACTATGCATTAATACAACGGCAACCGAGCGAAAGCCAAGCGTGTAGGCTTCTTCTAATTGCACTAACGTTGTTTCGATATCTAACGCTAAATCAACTGAGCCGTCAGCAAGAACACGTTCAGCTACTTCATATTGATGACAATAAAGCGGCTGCGAACGTTGAATATGAGTTGCAAAAATATCAGGGCGCGTTTGATAACCAATGGCCAATTGATCGCCAAGACCTTTGCTAATAAGCAACACCACCTCATCGCCCTTACGTTCTAACAGGGCGTTAGTGGCAACGGTAGTGCCCATCTTTACATTGGCTATTTGCGCGGAAAACTGAGAATGAGTAGCTTGCAACTGACGAATCCCCTCAATCGCAGCGTCGGCATAATGCTGAGGGTTTTCTGATAGTAATTTATGCGTTAGTAAGTAACCGTCGGGACGTAGAGCCACGATGTCGGTAAATGTACCGCCACGATCCACCCAAAACTGCCATTGGTCTTGCGTTGATGGTGTTGTGTCCTGACTCATGTTCGCCCCTATTAGTCTCTATGCGCACTCACATGTGCTGCGCATAGTAGCAAATTTAATGCATGACTAAAGCAAGCGATGAACCTTGCAAGATGACACCCAGAAATCAAATATTAAGGTAAATTCGATACCCAAGACGCCACGGCCCTTAAATCCTCTTCCGTCAAATTTTGAATCACACCTGTCATTGGCGAATTTCGACGTTGCGGATCGTTATTTTTAAAACTCAATAAGGTTTTTTCTAAAAAGACATAAGGTTGTCCCGCAATGCGTGGATACTGCTGATCCCCATGCCCTGCAGTACCATGGCAAGCATAACAAAGTGAGTCATATACCTTCTTGCCCTTAGCGTCTGGCATAACGCCTTGCGCACGAGACAAAACCGGTTTATCAGCAAAATACACTGCAATTGCAATACGCTCGTCGGTTGTTAACGACGGCGCTATCTTACTCATGACGTAATTCTCGCGTTGACCATTGGCGAATTTTTCGAATTGAGTAAATAAATAAGCCGCGTTTTGACTAGCCAAATTAGGAATGTAATCGCGCAAGCTATTGCCGTCTTCGCCATGGCAGCGAAAACACAGTAATGCTCGGTCTTTACCTTGTTCAAGCGCTGCTTGTTTTTCAGGTGGGGATTGTTCGATGCCCTGCATTTTCAGCAGCATGGCATTAACACTCGAATCACCCGCAGTAGCGCCATCAGAAGATTCGGCCTGAACAAAACATACGAATGCGGACGACAACAATACCCAAAAACACTGACGCCAAAATTTCATCCCATACCACCTATCCAATGAATGAAAGGAGCGAAACAATACGTCGCAGATGGCGTAACGCCAAGGTGAAAGATAAACAATTGGTCGTTTATCCGTGTAATCCTGATCTGTATCAAAGAAGTGATAGAGCGTATTGGCCAGCGACTCGGTCGCTGACCAATCGAATTGAAATTAAAAGTCTTTCTGACGCAAGTTGGCGTCAATGTTGGTGCAAGTGCCATCATCGAAACAGAGAGTCAGTGGCAACGGCTCAGCTAAAGGAAGATTTAATTTAAAGATCATCAAATGTAAGCCACCGGGTGACAGCGTAACGGTTTCACCCGCTGGGATAGGTAGCTGCATTAACTGCCGCATTTTCATCACACCGTCTTCATGTAAGTGGGTGTGAATTTCAATCAGTCCTGCCCACGGAGCGGACACCGATACCAGTTGACGATCTTGCTGACTTGGATTTTGCAAGGTCACAAAACCGGCGGTCATATAACGACCCGGAATAGGCGCTTTTACCCACGCATCATTAGCCACAACCGCCGAAGCAGGTGCTTGCGCCAAGCTGCAGACGGAGATAACCGTGAATAGACTGATCAAAATGATACGTACCGCGTTCTTCATAACCTTTCCCTATAACAATAAGAATAGCTATGAACTATACCAAGTAGCGGCTGAGGTAACACCGCGACATTCTGTCGCGGTGAATATAATTGATCGTGGTGCAAGAAATTATCCGGCTGGATGAACCCAATTTAACGCATCTTCAAGCGAGTTAATTGGGCGACTAAAGTAATACCCACCTAAGCCGTCGACACCCGTATGGCGAATAGCAGTAACATCCTGCTCATCTTCTAGGCCTTCGGCCAACACTAATAAATCTAAGTTATGGGCAATCTGCACCATCGACTGAATAAAGAACCGATGATCTTGAGCAAGGTGAACACCCCGGTTAAAACTACCATCAATGCGCACATAATCCAGTTGCAAGCGCTGCAAGTATGCAAACGCCATCGTACCTGTACCCACCTGATCAATACCAACCACTACGCCTAACGGCTGTAATAGCAAGGCTAAACGAGCTAACGCATGTTCAGCTGCTTGCAAGCAAAACTCTGGCACTTCTAAAGCTATATGCGCCGCTTGCTTAGGATATTTTTGGAATAGCGTCTGTAGTTGATAATGGAATTGCTCATCAATCACTGACGCTGGGGACAAGTTAATACAGAAGCGCAGTCCACGACTGGCGACATCTTCGCCGATCATGCTTTCTAACACTCGCTCGATAACGCAAGCATCGTAGCGAGCGGCCAGTTGATGCTGTTCAACCATTGGCCAAAAGCGCGCCGCCGAAAGCATTTGTCCTTGCCACTCAATGCGGCTAAATACTTCGAACTGCAATAAGTGCTGATCGCGATTACCAATAACCGGTAAAAATTGCAGGCTAAGGGATCCACGCTCCAATACTTGATGCAATAGCTGGCGCCATTCACCAGCCGTCCACTCCTGCTGTTGAACCACTTCGTCGCGATACATAACGCTGCGCGATGTCGGTTGCCGTTGTGCTTGTCTTAAGGCGGCATCCGCTCTGCTAAAAGCTGCAGCCGGGTCATCTTGCTGGCCTTGCAAGAACACAGCCCCCATATGAAAAACCAATTCATTGCGTTGCGATAAAGTAGTCATACTGAGCTGACTAAAAGACTGCTGCATTAAATCGTCAGCTTGAGCACCATCGGCACAAGGAATGTAGAGTGCAATGTCGGCACCAGAGCGACGTCCACAAATAGTATTTGGGTACTCCATACGCCACTGGCTAAGCACCTGCCCTAACAGGGTTAATACGTCGTCGCCCGCTTGGCGGCCTTCACGCTGGTTGAAATCAGCAAAGTCATGCAGTTGCAATAAAATTAATACGCCGCTGTGTTCATCGTCGCGTTTCAGAATATGCTCAAAACGCTGGTCAAAGCCGCGACGATTTAATAAACCGGTACTGACATCCAAGTAGGACTCTTCGCGTAGTTTTTCGGTCATCGCCGACTGCTCGCTAAAAATACTTTGTAGCTTTAACACCATTTTATTCATGGCTAAAACAACACGACGTAATTCTCTAGCACGAGGAATTTCTGTCTGTATTTGCCAGTCACGCTCACAAATAGCCAAGGCTTGTTTTTCAACACGAATTAACGGGCTAAACAACCAGCGTAACAACAGCTGCAATAAAATCAGCGATACCAACAATACCCATGCAAACCAAATAAGTTCAGCTCTTACCATGGCCCACATATCACGGTAAGCAAAATCACTATGACTGATAACCTGAACTGAGCCTAAGCGACGCCATTGACGCGTGACATCCGCCTCTGCCGCGACCAAATCAAGAGCAACCCAGTTTTTAAACCAGTTAGGAGCAGAATCAACATCCAACGCTTGACGAGCACGACGATGAATAGCAGTGCCATCGGTACGTAAAAATGAAATCTCAGCAAAGAAACCGCGATCAAATAAAACATCCATCAAACGGGTCAGTTGCACTTCATCGCTGCTATCCACTTGCGACATAGATAAGGCCAGCGAAGTTGCGGCATCATAAGCCCGAGCATTCAATTGCTGTTGGAAGTAATCACGTCCATTGAACACTGTGACCAGCAGATTGCCCACCAGCAGTACTACGACCAGCAAACTGGTGAGTAGTGAGAATTGTTGTCTTAGTGTCATGTTACGCCTTCCTTATAAATCCATGCCGAGTTCATGCATACGAATCCGTAAATCCGTCCAAAGGTCGAGCTTATTGGGGTTACCCAGCAGTATGCCTTGTCCTTTCATCTTTTCTAACCACATGCCTTCACCATTAAAACTGTAAACAGGATCAAGGTCAGTGCGCTCATCCGCAGGACGAATAGCCCGCGTGAGATTATCAAGCACCAGTGGTATCGAATCTGGCTGTGGAAAATACGTTAGTACCATATGCGCTTGATTTAGGCGAATAGCCTTTACGTAAGTAATACGCAGTTTTTGTGTATCAACGCCAAGCTGACGTAGTGAGTAATATTTAGCAATAACGTAGTCTTCGCAATCGCCGCCATCCGAAGCAAGCGACTCGTAGGGGCTAGCCCAATAATCCACTTTACCCCAGTGCTGCTCGTCTGATTGAAAGCGTATGTACTTATTAAAAAACCGATTCACTTCTGCAAGTTTTTCTTGTTCTGATTCATTCGCCGTTCGATGCATCATGTCGCGCCAAGCATCTATGCGATCAGCTGCTCTATCGTCGTAATCACGCCGCGCTTTTTGCGATAAACTATCGGGCACCCACTGCTCCTTGTCTGCGCTGAGAAACAGCGAAGCACTAGCCAGCAACATCAGCGCAGGCCAACGAAGCCAAAGGTGAGTTAGAGACATAAGCTTCATGCAGATTCGAATACACCAACCATAGTTTCTTAGATGCAAGTCATCGGGTTGACTTTAATATAGACGCTCGTGGCCAATCCGCTTGTTTCATCGCACCATTCAACTGGCCAATAGTGCCGGTTTCTTAGCTCTGCGCTGGACGGTTAAGGGCTTTTTCGGCAAACTCGCGGGAGTTATGCCTTCTATACCATCTGGGAATTCATCATGGCACGCATTCTGGTCTTAAACGGCCCCAATCTAAATCTGTTGGGGACCCGCGAACCACATATCTATGGTTCAACCACGTTAAGCGACATAGAAACCACACTGTCGCAGCAAGCGAAGGCCGCTGGGCATGAGTTGTCACACCTGCAAAGCAATGCCGAGCATGTTCTGCTCGATCGCATTCATGCGGCGCGCACAGATGGCACCGAATTCATTATTATTAACCCCGCAGCCTTCACCCATACCAGTGTGGCACTGCGTGATGCACTCGCGGGCGTGGCTATTCCATTTATTGAAATTCATATTTCGAATGTGCATGCGCGTGAAGCTTTCCGCCAACATTCTTACCTATCTGATATCGCAGTCGGCGTCATTTGCGGTTTAGGCGTACAAGGTTATGAACTGGCACTGCAAGGCGCCATCGCACAATTAAGCAAACAATTAAGTAAGGTTTAACAGCATGTCTTGGATTCAAATCCGGTTACACGCCACTCAGAACGATGTGGAAGCATTAGAAAATGCCCTACTCGGCTGTGGTGCGCTCTCAGTTACCTTACAAGACGATGCCGACCAGCCCATCCTAGAGCCGGAACTTGGCACCACACCTATGTGGGATGAAACCCAAGTGATTGGTTTGTTTGCAGCGGATACCGATGCACAAGAACTGAGCGATCAGCTAGCCATTATGTTTAAGGTGGAAGGTGGCGATGCCCTTCCTCCGTTTAAAATCGAAATTGTTGAAGATAAAGACTGGGTTCGCGCTTGGATGGACGATTACCACCCTATGCCTTTTGGTGAACGCCTTTGGGTATGTCCAAGCTGGCGCGAGCCTCCCCATGCGGATGCCGTCAATCTAATGCTAGATCCAGGCCTAGCTTTTGGTACTGGTACACACCCAACCACTGCACTTTGCCTAACCTATCTCGATGGTGCCGTTGCTGGCGACGAATTAGTGGTCGATTACGGCTGTGGTAGCGGTATTTTAGGCATTGCTGCGTTGCTGTTAGGCGCACGTCACATGATCGGTGTCGATATTGATCCACAAGCACTAACCGCCACCCGTGACAATGCTGGCCGTAACAACATCGACGATAGCCGCTACGAAATCTACCTGCCGGAAGATACCCCAGCCATACAGGCCGACATCACAGTTGCGAATATTTTAGCCGGACCATTAGCGGATCTTGCTGAACATATCGCTAGTCTGACCCGTAGTGGTGGTAAACTCGCACTATCAGGCCTACTGGCAGAGCAAGCCGAAGAGATATCCGCTTGTTATAGCCAATGGTTTACCATGAACCCTGCCAAACAGCTGGGCGATTGGGTTGTACTGACAGGGATTAAACACTAAGGGTTATCATGAGCATGCAGGTTACGCGCTGTCCACATTGCCGGACCAGTTTTCGTGTTCGCGCTGAGCAACTCAATGTTGCCGGTGGCGCCGTACGCTGCGGCTCATGCTTGCAAGTATTCAAGGCTGCCGAGCATTTCATTACCAATGAAGAACACGCTAACGCAGCTTCGAGTGCACCTCGTTCAGCCGAAATCAGTTCCCCCTCCACCAATACCCCATTGGTAGAGGCCACAACAGATGCAACGCCAAGAAAAGCCGCTAATAAGGTTTTACAATTTACCTTACCCCCCGATGACGAGGACGACGATCTCGACAAAGTACTCTCGAGTTCTTCTAACGCAGAGGATGCTGCTTCGTTCGATCTTGCGGATGTGGATGATGAGCCCAAGTTTGAAGTAACGCCTGAAGCAGAGCTTGAATCTACAGCGGAAAGCCTAGAAGACGACGTTTTTTCTGCTCATGATCCGTCTTTTGATGACGCCGATCCTATTGCTAATAATGTTGATGACGACGTTTTTTCTGCCATCAGTGACGATATGGATGATCCTTTTGGCGATGACGGCGCAGATGCCGAGATACCAATGGCTGCTAAGGGGCCTTTGCCGCCGGTGGTCGATCCACGTGTAAATAAAGTGATACGCGAAGGCGATGTTTTAATTCACGACGACATGGATCTGGATGATCTACTGATCGACGATGAAGCCGATGACAACGACATTCTGAATGCAGACCTAGCCGACACCCGTGAACTCGATGATGTAATCGAGGAAGATGCAGTACTATCTTATGAAAATTCACCTGTATTCGAGCCTGAAGAAACCGTCGTGCCTGAAGAGGTGATAGAGGTTGAAGAGACGCTAGAGCTTGTCGACATTCCGGAAGAAAGCGACGATTGGCTTGCAACACAAGACGAATCGATAGAAAACAAACCTCAGCAAACCACGACAAACAGCCTCGAGGCCAATTCTCTGTTTGCGCCGGTCGATGACAATATTAATGTTGAGTACGACGATGGCGCGACACTAACATTAGAGCCGTCCTTCGCTGAAACGCCAGCGACGAACAACAGCACTAATCATGAGACACTCGATATTGAACTATCGAGTGATGAGTTCGATGACATGGGCATGGGCCTTGTGCCAGACGACCAACGAAGCAACGGGAATCCGAGTGAAGACGTTTCATTCTCGGAACCCGAGCGCTTTGACGACTTTAACGCAGCCAAAACGGATGATGAATTAGATCAGCTCTTAGGTAACGCTGCAGAGTTGTCAGGTACTGAAACCAGCAACAAGTCGAGCAATGATTCAGAAAACGATTTCGACTTTCTGCTCGACGAAATAGCCCAAGAAGCTGCCGACAACTCAGAAGATGGCGGCATGTTCTTTGAAGAAAGCGGTTCCTCCCCAGCGCATGCCATGATCGACTTTGATGACCAGGCACTTGATGACGCTGCTGAAGATATTTTACAACCGATTAATCGTTACAATAACGCAGAATCGGCAACCGACGATGCCGATTCTTGGGCGCTTAACCTTTTGCAGGATGACGAACCTAAATCATCGACCAAACGCAAAAGCTACATGGACGACATTGACGGCCCCGACGAGAGTGTTTTTGACGATCTTGATGCGCCATTCAATCGCCATCAACAAGCGCTCCAGTCCGAAGAGCCGCATGTTGATGAATACCACACCCAAGGGATCGACGATGATCTCGACCAATACGACAACATCGAAGAAATTGACTACAAAGATAACGATAACTTCCAATTAGGTGGCGACATTGATCTCGCTAGCCAAAGTCTAGAATTCGATCTACCGCCACCATCGTTAGCGAATCTTAACGTACCTAGTAATAGCCAGAGGGTTCGGCGTAACGGCTTATGGGCATTGGGAGCACTTGTTCTGGCCGTTGCCATTGCCGCTCAAGTGGCTTATTTCCGCTTTGATACAGGCGCTCGCTCAGCTACGTTCCGCCCTATGTACGCGCAAGCATGTGTCTGGCTTAAGTGCCAACTTCCGAGCCTGCAAAACGTGCGCAATATGGCGACCCAACACTTAGTTGTAAGGCCTCACCCAGATCTGCAAAATGCCTTAGTGGTCGATACGCTCTTAATTAATAATGCCAGTCAGCAACAGCCATTTCCTGATTTGGTTTTGGAATTCAAAGACTTAAATGATGCGGTACTGGCAAGCAGACGCTTTCAACCAAGCGAATACCTAGCAGGTGAACTGGCGGGAGAAGCGCTAATGCCAGCCGGTATTCCAATACATATTGGCTTCGAGATAGTGCACCCAGGTGCTGAAGCCGTCAGTTACCAAATTCGCATCCTCGCGAACCAGTAAACTATTGACAAATTGGCCATCGTTCGATTGATCGAAAAAAAGCCAATTTAACACGCAAAAGCATGACATTCCCCCTTTATTCACAAGGGGGTTATGAGTATCATACCGCGACTTTCGATAGCACACTTTTTAACCAGAAGCCCAAACTCCTGATGCCTGCAATTGGTCCTTACATGCTTCCGAATCCGGTGATTCTAGCTCCAATGGCAGGGGTCACCGACCGCCCCTTTCGACAACTATGTCGAGAACTCGGTGCGGGCCTCGTAGTAAGCGAAATGGTATCTGGTAATCCAGATCTACGTAAAACTCGCAAATCGCAATTGCGGCTCGATCACACCGGTGAACCAGAGCCCATTGCGGTGCAAATCGTCGGCGGTGATCCTTTGATCATGGCGGCAGGAGCTCGCTTTAACGTCGAAAATGGCGCCCAAATCATTGATATCAATATGGGTTGCCCAGCAAAAAAGGTCTGCAACAAAGCTGCAGGCTCGGCGTTACTAAAAGATGAAGCCTTAGTGAAAGATATTTTACAGGCGGTCGTCGAATCCGTAGATGTACCGGTCTCGCTTAAAATTCGTACCGGCTGGGATCCCGACAATCGCAATGGTGTACGCATCGCCGAAATCGCCCAAGCTGCGGGCATAGTGTCATTAGCGGTGCATGGGCGAACGCGCGCTTGTGGTTACAAGAACACAGTGGAATACGACACTATTAGAGACATCAAGCAAAGTGTCTCCATTCCGGTATTTGCCAATGGTGATATCACCGATGCGCGCAAAGCCGTTGAAGTGATGCAGTACACCGGCGCTGATGGCGTATTAATAGGCCGTGCGGCTCAGGGGCGTCCTTGGATATTCCGCGAGGTAACACACTACCTCAATACCGGAGAATGCCTAGATGAGCCAGCTTTAGACGAAGTACAGAACATACTGATTCGTCACCTGCATGCCTTATATGAGTTTTATGGCGAATTTGCAGGCGTACGCATCGCACGTAAGCACGTTGGCTGGTATCTGCAATACCAACAAGGTGGTGATTTCCGAAAGCAGTTCAATCAACTGGAGTGCCCTGTCACTCAACAACAAGCGGTTGAACAGTTTTTTAGGGACAGAATGAAAGAAAAGGAACTGGCAGCATGAACACAGAAGCAATGTTAAATAAGGTTGAAGACACCGTGACTGATTCCGCAGATCTGCAGAAACATCTAAGAGCTCCATTGGAGCCGAGCCATACCCTACGTGATAGCGTAGAGAAAGCCCTGCAAAACTACTTTGATCATTTAGATGGTCAGCCTGTCGTTGATATCTACGACATGGTTTTGTCTGAAGTAGAAGCACCTCTACTAGAAACCGTCATGAAGTACACCCGCGACAACCAGACCAAAGCGTCTGTTGTGTTGGGCTTAAATCGCGGAACCCTGCGTAAAAAATTAAAACAGTTCGGCATGCTTTGAACTAAATATCTTTCCAAGCGGTGCGCCCAACTGGCCGCCGCTTTTTTGTTTTTAAATATGACAGGTTGCTATGACTGACATCACTCCTATCCGTCGTGCGCTGATTAGCGTTTCTGATAAAACTGGTATCGTTGACTTCGCCCGCGCTCTTAGCGCCGTTGGCGTAGAAATTCTCTCCACTGGCGGCACTTATAAACTGCTCGTTGAAAATGATATTCCTGCTGTAGAAGTCTCTGACTACACAGGTTTCCCAGAAATGATGGACGGTCGTGTAAAAACGCTGCATCCAAAAATTCACGGTGGTGTTTTAGGTCGTCGTGGCCAAGATGATGCGATCATGGCTGAACATGGTATCAACCCAATCGACTTAGTGGTTGTTAACCTATACCCATTCGCAGCAACCGTTGCACGCCCAGATTGTGATTTAGCACTAGCCATCGAAAACATTGATATCGGTGGCCCAACCATGGTCCGCTCTGCCGCTAAAAATAACGCGCATGTCGGTATTGTGGTTAACGCCAGTGATTATGCGAAAGTGTTGACAGAACTGGATGAGCTGAAAGGCTTAACCAGCAAAACACGCTTCGATCTAGCCTTAAAAGCCTTCGAACACACTGCCGCTTACGACGGCATGATTGCTAACTACCTTGGCACGATCGACCAAAGCGCCGAAGTACTAAGCACAGATAACCGCGATGATTTCCCGCGTACCTTCAACAGTCAATTCATCAAAGCGCAAGATATGCGTTATGGCGAAAACCCGCATCAAAAAGCGGCCTTCTATGTTGAAGCGAATCCGTTAGAAGCCTCAATCGCGACCGCCAAACAGATTCAAGGCAAAGAGCTTTCATACAACAACGTAGCCGATACCGATGCTGCGCTTGAGTGTGTTAAATCGTTCGTTAAACCAGCCTGTGTCATCGTTAAACACGCCAACCCATGTGGTGTTGCCGTGGTTCCTGATGACGAAGGTGGCATCCGTAAAGCATACGACCTAGCCTACGCTACCGACAGCGAATCGGCTTTTGGCGGCATCATTGCTTTCAACCGTGAACTCGATGCTGATACTGCGCAAGCGATTGTTGATCGTCAGTTTGTTGAAGTAATTATTGCGCCATCCGTTACCGCAGCAGCCATTGCGGTGGTAGAAGCTAAGAAAAACGTACGTCTATTAACCTGTGGTGAATTACCAAGCGAACGTGCAGCTGGTTTCGACTACAAGCGCGTCAACGGTGGCTTACTGGTACAAGATCGCGACAACGGTATGATCACAGCAGACGAACTAAAAGTGGTGACAAAACGTCAACCAACAGAAGCCGAAATGCACGATTTAATCTTTGCGTGGAAAGTTGCCAAGTACGTTAAATCTAACGCCATTGTATATGCTAAAAACCGTCAAACTGTTGGTGTCGGCGCTGGCCAAATGAGCCGCGTCAACTCCGCACGCATTGCCGCCATTAAAGCAGAACATGCAGGCTTAGTGGTTGAAGGTGCAGTAATGGCATCCGATGCTTTCTTCCCATTCCGCGATGGTATCGACAACGCAGCGGCGAATGGCATTAAAGCCATTATCCAGCCGGGCGGTTCGATTCGCGATGAAGAAGTGATTGCAGCAGCCGACGAAGCCGGTATTGCGATGGTGTTTACCAGCATGCGTCACTTCCGCCACTAAAATCCGATACAGGTAGAGTTATTTATGCAAGTTTTAATCATTGGCTCAGGCGGTCGCGAACACGCTCTAGCTTGGAAAGCCCTGCAATCTCCGCTGGTCGATAAAGTATTCGTTGCTCCGGGGAATGCGGGCACAGCGATTGAACCCGGTATCGAGAACATCGGCATTGATGTCATGGCATTCGATGCGCTGCAAGCCTTCGCACAAGACAACAATATTGGTCTGACCATTGTTGGCCCTGAGGCACCTCTGGTGGGTGGGATCGTTGATCAATTCCAAGCCGCGGGTTTGAAGATTTTTGGGCCTAGCGCAGGCGCTGCGCAGTTAGAAGGTTCGAAAGCCTTCACTAAAGACTTCTTAGCGCGTCAGAATATTCCGACCGGTTCATACCAAAACTTCACTGAAGTAGAGCCAGCGCTGGCTTACCTACGTGAAAAAGGCGCGCCTATCGTTGTTAAAGCGGACGGTCTTGCCGCAGGAAAAGGCGTCATCGTTGCCGAAACCTTAGCGCAAGCCGAAGAAGCCGTTACCGACATGCTATCGGGCAACGCCTTTGGTGATGCTGGCTGTCGCGTGGTGATCGAAGAGTTTTTAGCGGGTGAAGAAGCGTCTTTTATTGTAATGGTCGATGGCAAAAACGTGTTGGCGATGGCGACTAGCCAAGACCATAAACGCGTCGGCGACAAAGATACTGGCCCGAACACTGGCGGCATGGGTGCATACTCTCCAGCACCAGTGGTAACGCCTGAGATCCATGATCGCATCATGCAAGAAGTGATTTACCCAACCGTTAACGGTATGGCAGCCGAAGGCAACGATTACACCGGTTTCTTATACGCTGGTTTAATGATCGACGCATCCGGTGCGCCGCGAGTCATCGAGTACAACTGTCGTTTTGGTGATCCAGAAACTCAGCCGATCATGATGCGTATGCGATCCGATATCGTCGCTCATTGCTTAGCCGCGCTAGAAGGCAAGCTTGATCAAGAAACCACTCAATGGGACCCGCGTCCTTCTCTAGGTGTTGTCTTGGCGGCTGCCGGTTACCCTGCCGATTACCCTAAAGGTGATGTCATCAGCTTACCTGCGGACGAAGGTCAGGATCGTAAAGTATTCCATGCAGGCACGGCACTTAATGCTGAAGGCGAAGTGGTTACTGCGGGGGGACGTGTGTTATGCGCAACAGCACTCGGCAATAATGTTAGCGACGCACAAGTGCAAGCCTATGAGTTAATTAAAGGTGTTAGTTGGAATGGCATGTTCTGCCGTTCCGATATCGGTTATCGTGCAGTCGAGCGCGAGCAACAGTCTTAATTAACCTAAGCGCTGAGGGAACAGCAACAATGACAGTACAGCAGTTTCGTTCTTTAACTACGGCTTGTATGTTGGTGCTGCTGTTACTGTCAGGGTTAAGCCTGTCACGGACCGCTATCGCAAGTGGTCCTGTGTTACTTCCCGGCGATAATTTCGACTATCCGATTACACCTTATGTTGCCATCTATGAAGACCCGTCAGCGCGCTTAAGCCTCGACGACATGATCGGCCAAGACAAACAACTGCGCTTTACTCCAAGTCATAGCAATCGCCTCAAATTCGGCATTACAAGCTCAGCCTATTGGTTACGAGTCAGTTTATCTAATCCCTACAACCGAGATCGCGATGTCGTTCTGACTTTATCCAATACGCATATCGACGATATTCGTTTGTTTGATATATCTGATCCCGATGAACCTAGTGTGCTAGGCAGTGGGGGACGAGATAGCAATGAATTACGTGGTGGTTTCCCACAAGCCCAGCCTTTTTTCCTACGCATTAATGCACAAACAACGCAGAGCTATCTAATTCGAGTTCACACTGATGCACTGCTTAATACGGAATTACATTTAAAGAGTGTTGATCGCTTCGTCATCAATGAACAGCATCAACAATTCATCGTCGGCGTTAGCATTGGTATAGCCTTTGCGGCCTTTATTTACTTCTTGGTTTGTTATCGCCGCTACCGCATTCCGTTGGCATTAGCTGCCGCAGCTTACTGCGCCGTTATAAGTATTTTTATTCCATCTTGGATGGGGCTACTCCATTCTGGCTTTGCCTTAACAAGTGAACTCGACGGCTGTTTAGAATCACTTTCGATCAACTTCTCTGCCATTGCACACACGTTAGTCGTTCTTTTTCTTGGCTGGCGTCAGCGTTGGGTACAACTGACTCTGTGGGCTTTTATTGCTCTGCAAGTCGTTATTGGCAGCGGTGAATTTTGGCTTTCTAGTGCGCTAAACGAAGTGTCGATTAGTTTAGGCATCGCCGTTAACGAAATATTCATGCTGTTTTTATTAATATTTGCTCGCAGCGAACAAAAGAAAGCTCAACATTTGCTCTTGTTCGGTTGTGCCTTCGTTACTGTCGGGATTGTGCTATCCGTACTGACCAGTATGAACGTACTTGCGCTAGATTTTATCCATACGTGGTCGGTTATTGTGTTACCGATGGCAGTGATATCCAGCTTGGTAATGGCCTGTATGCAACTATCCGGCAAAGCGGCCCCTAGTATTTCCCGTCAAACTTCAGACCTTACCCTGTCGTCAGGCTTATTGTCACAAATCAGCCACGAGCTACGTACACCGATTAACGGCGTTATCGGTATGAATGAGTTATTAACCGATACCGCCTTAAGCGCAAACCAACGCGATTACATCGACACCATTGGGCTGGCCGGGCGTGATTTACTCTTTGTCGCTAACGAAATTTCCGATCTTGCTCGTATTCAGCAAGGCCAGCTCGAGCTTGAACGTCGTCCATTTACGATTAGCAGTATGCTCAGTCAGACCATGGCACATTTTCAACAAGAGGCCATTCGTAAGCAGGTCGAGTTAGTGGTCGATATTGCTGATGATTTACCCGCCCGCTTAGTCGGCGACCGCAATCGCTTGCAAACGCTGCTGCACAACCTAATCGCTCGCACCTTGGCCTATACCGACTACGGTGAGCTCACACTGCATGCGTCTTACTTCAATAGCGCACAATCTCAAGGGGTGCGTCTGCAATTGCAACTAAGCGGCAATATCGTGAAACAGGATGAGCTAAAGATGCTGTTCCGTTTGCTGCAGTATCATCATCCTCAGGTTGAACCAGGAAATACTAAGCATTGGAATTTACTGGTCATGCGCCAGTTATTACAGCGCATGCATGCGTCTTTAGAAGTTGAAAGCATGACAAGCCAAGGGGCTTCTCTAACATTGTATTTACCAATGCCGGTTGAAGCCGAAGTTGATAGCCATCGCGACATACTCGACGATAGTTTAATCGGTATGCGGATTTTGATTGTTGATGATGTTGCTTCATTACGTAACGTGATCGAAAAGCAAGTAAAGCGCTGGGGCATGAAAGCCAGTAGTACCTACAGTGGTAAAGAAGCCCTCGCCATGATGCGCAACCAATGCAACCTTGGCCAACCGTTTGATTTCATCATTATTGATCACGACATGCCGATCATGAATGGTTTGCAATTGGCTGAGCGCATGAATGCCGATAAAGACATTACAGTCAAACCGGCCAGCCTAATGCTAACAGGATTAAGCATTAGTAGTGTGCGCGCCGACGCCCTCGCCGTAGGGATTCGTCATCTGGTTGCCAAACCGGCCAGTGGAGATCGCCTGCGCAACGCTCTACTCGAAATTAAGAGTCGGAGAAACGTAAGCGGCCAATCAACCGACACACGCGCTACGTCTTAGTTTAATGTGCCGAGTCAGCTAAAACAGCTCGGCCCACAGCCCAATCACGAAGATCTTGAACTGCCTCAGCCATAGTAACCGAGAGCGGGCAAGTTCTTTGGACTTCATCAATCAGATCGTCCGTCGTTACTAAGCGCGTTTCAGCAGCCTGCATTGAACGTCCGCGACGGTGACACGCTGATACAATCACCTGCTCCAGTTCTGCGCCACTAAAGCCATCACTAGCCGTTGCAACCGCTGCGACATCAATGGTGTCATCCGCAATCTGACGCTTGGCTAAGTGCAAACGTATGATGGCTTCACGCACATCAACGCGCGGCAAATCAACAAAAAATAGCTCATCCAAACGACCTTTACGCACCAACTCAGGTGGTAAAGCATGAATGTTGTTCGCAGTCATTACGGTGAAAACAGAGGATTTATGCTCAGCCAACCAAGTTAGTAACGTCCCTAATAAACGCTGACTGACTCCTGAGTCACTGCCGTCCTGACCTAAGCCTTTTTCGATCTCGTCCATCCACACCACGCACGGCGACATGGTTTCGGCCATCTCCAACGCCTCGCGCAAATTGCGTTCGGTTTCGCCAATATACTTGTTGTACATATTCCCCATATCCAAGCGCAACAGCGGGACGCCCCATGAACCGGCAACCGCTTTAGCGGCCAAACTTTTACCACTACCCTGTACGCCAAATAACATAACACCGCGCGGACGCATTCTGGGATCATCGCCGAAAAAAGCATCACGACGTTTATCTAACCACTGCTTCATCACATCAAGGCCAGCGACATCCATGAACCGTGCGGTGTCATATTCGAAGTGAATAGCCCCATCACGATCTAACAGTGCCATTTTGGCTTTAGTTACGGGCCCCAAATCATCTTGAGTGATAGCACCATCATCAACAATCGCACCACGAATCAAACGGCGCGCATCTGCATAGGTAACGCCGCGCAAATTACGTACGATTTGTTGCAACGTCGTATTGTCGGTTTTTACCTTCTGCCCTGTTGTGCGGGAGAAATGACGCGCTTCTTCCCGCACCAGCGATAACAACTGTTCCTCACTAGGCAAGGTTAAACGAAAACGCACCGCATAACGCTGCAGATCTTCAGGCAAAGCAACCTGGTGACTCAGCAACACAATGGTCTTACCAAAGCCTTCATGCTGAAAGACGATGTCTTTAATTAAACGCACAATCAAAGCTTGATCTAAAAACGGGTGCAAATCGCAGAATACAAACAAACCGCTCTCTTCGCGTAACTTGACCGCGCGTAGCGCTTTATCCGGCGATTCGGTCTCGGTCACAGCAACATCTTCGCCAAAGCCCAAGCGCCGTAAGCCATCGCTCACTGTCCATTGCTGCAACGCATCGCCACGCTCAATTGCAAGACGTGTTAGTAGCTCTAAGGCACGCGATTCTTCATACGTTTCGATCACTACAAGCGGTTCTTTGCGCTCTAGAATCAGCTTTAGATCGTGTAAATCCTGCATTTAATTTCCTTATCTCTCATATGCTCTCAAGGCGCACTTTCGATTAGCTTTCTATTATGCCCTGATTTGTATCATGCGTTTGCGCTGTAAATCACGTAAAATGGCTCAAACTTCGGAGGATTTATGGCTGCACATCCACGACACTACTCGCTGTTTGATAAACTCATCACCAATGCGGATCAGGCATTACGCACCTTAGTTCCGGGCGCCGCTACGGCAGAGCGCTCAACGCCCGCTAGTCAACGCGGAGCGGCCGAACTGAGTGACAGCGAACGCCAACACGCTGCGGGCCTTATGCGTATCAATCATACCGGTGAAGTCTGCGCCCAAGCTTTATATCAAGGCCAAGCACTGACAGCCAAGTTGCCGCAAGTGCGCGACGCGATGGAAGAAGCCGCTCGTGAAGAGGTCGATCATCTTGTTTGGTGCGAGCAACGCATCCACGATTTAGGCAGCCACACCAGCCGTTTGAACCCGCTCTTCTATGGGCTGTCATTTGGCATTGGCGCACTGGCAGGTAAAGTTAGTGATAAAGTCAGCCTTGGGTTTGTCGCCGCTACCGAAGAACAAGTCTGCAAACACCTGACCCATCACATGACAGAATTGCCGATTCAAGACGAAAAAAGTAAAGCCGTACTACTGCAAATGCTGGAAGACGAAGCGCGTCATGCCACTACCGCAATCAACGCTGGGGGCTATAAGTTTCCTGCGCCGGTTAAGTTTTTGATGGCGGGTATGGCGAAGGTGATGACCAAGAGTACGTATCGGGTTTGATGGTTTTGTGCTTTCTGGCCTATAAATCGAATGAATTTGAAGGTTTTGTAGGAGCGGATCTCATCCGCGAAAGCCTTTAACATTAATTCAGTGTTTCAATTTGCACCGCTTTCGCGAAAAAGTTTCGCTCCTACGACATACCTTTCATTTTGATTCGGTGCTGCCCCTTACAAAGAAGCCCGCGCCGCGGCAGGTATAAACCAACGCCAGCAGCTACAAAAACCGAAAACCCTAAACAAAAAGACCCGTTTAGGCCAAACCTAAACGGGTCTTTTCAAACAAGCAAAGTTTATTACAAGCTCAGGATTTTCTCGCCGCGAGAAATCCCCGACACGCCGGTACGTACCGTTTCCAATACACAACCAGGGCCGATGGCTTCGATAAAGCCTTCTAGCTTGTCACTCGTGCCAGTCAACTGAATGGTGTAAACGCTAGCGGTTACATCCACAATCTGACCACGGAAGATGTCGGCTGTGCGTTTAATTTCCGCACGCTGAGCACCAACCGCTTTCACTTTAATCAACATCAGTTCGCGCTCGATATGAGCACCTTCTGATAGGTCGACCAGCTTAACCACTTCGATCAGCTTGTTCAGATGCTTAGTGATCTGTTCAATTTTGCGCTCATCGCCATGGGTCGTCATGGTCAGACGCGACAGTGTCTCGTCTTCAGTTGGGGCAACCGTTAAGGTTTCGATGTTGTAGCCGCGCTGCGCGAACAAGCCAACAACACGAGACAGTGCACCCGGTTCGTTTTCTAACAGGATAGAAATAATGTGTCTCATGATCAGGTACGCTCCGTCTTGCTCAGCCACATATCGCGCATCGTACCGAGTGGTACTTGCATTGGATAAACATGTTCCTCTGGGTCAACTGCAACGTCGAGGAAGACCAGACGGTCATTGTATTTGCCAAAGGTATCTTCCAAGGCTTGTGGTAACTCATCGCGACCTTCAACCTTAATACCAACGTGTCCGTACGCTTCTACTAGCTTAACGAAGTCAGGTAATGACTCCATGTATGAGTGAGAGTGACGGCCTTCATAGTTCATGTCTTGCCACTGGCGAACCATGCCCAATGAGCCGTTGTTCAGACACAAGATTTTCACCGGAATACCGTACTGCAAGCAGGTCGATAGTTCCTGGATGTTCATCTGGATAGAACCTTCACCCGTAACACATACCACCATGTCGTCTGGGAAGTTCATCTTAATGCCCATAGCCGCAGGGAAACCAAAGCCCATGGTGCCCAAGCCACCAGAGTTGATCCAACGATTAGGTTTATCGAACTTGTAGTACTGCGCAGCAAACATCTGGTGCTGACCGACATCAGAAGTGATATACGCATCGCCGTTGGTCTTAGCCCAAATCGCTTCAATCACTTCTTGTGGCTTCATCAACTGCGATTCGTTCTTATCGTAACGACCCGCATGACGCTCGCGCCATTCGTTGATCTGCTTCCACCAAGAGGCAATTGCATCAGCATCGGGGACTTCGTTGGCTTCGTCGAGCAGTGCCATCATTTCATCCAATACGTTACCTACTGGGCCAACGATTGGCACATCAGCAATAATGGTTTTGGAAATAGACGATGGATCAATATCAATGTGAATGATCTTAGCGTCTGGGCAAAACTTAGACGTCGCATTGGTGACGCGATCATCAAAACGTGCGCCAACCGCCAAAATCACATCGGCGTTGTGCATCGCCGTGTTCGCTTCATAGGTACCGTGCATACCCAACATGCCCAGAAAACGTGCGCCAGTACCAGGATAAGCACCAAGCCCCATCAAGGTATTGGTACAAGGAAAATCTAAACGATCAACCAAAGCACGTAACTTGTCAGAACTGCCATCGATGATGACACCACCACCCGCATAAATGACCGGACGCTTAGCCTTTAACAGCAGCTCAACAGCTTTTTTGATCTGACCTGAGTGACCACGTTGCGGCGGCGTGTATGAACGCAGCTTAATTTTCTTCGGATACGAGTATTCATAACGCTCGTTCGGCATGGTCATATCTTTCGGGATATCGATCACAACCGGACCCGGACGACCGGTGCTGGCAATGTAAAATGCCTTAGCAACAAGCTCTGGGATGTCTTCCGGACGACGAACACTGAAGCTGTGTTTCACGATCGGACGTGACACACCTAGCATGTCGGTTTCTTGGAAAGCATCGTCGCCCACCAAATGGCTCATTACCTGTCCAGCAATGACGACCATAGGAATGGAGTCAGTGAACGCTGTAGCAATACCCGTAATGGTATTGGTCGCACCTGGACCAGAAGTCACCATAACCACGCCGGGCTTACCGGTCGCGCGCGCATAACCGTCGGCCATATGGGCAGCGGCCTGCTCATGACGAACCAATACGTGTTTCACGGCACTTTGTTTGTAGACGGCATCGTATACGTGCAGCAAAGAGCCGCCCGGATAACCATAAATATATTCAACGCCTGCTTCGTGCAGTGCACGAACCAACATTTCTCCGCCGGAAAGTAATTCCACCGTACTATCCTCTTAGACATGCTCTAATTGAGCTTAATAACTATTGTGTGCGATACGAGCCGACACCATAAACACTTTACAGGTAGGCTATCTCAGGCTGGATGAATCACTTTTAGTTCATCATCAGATCTCTTTGCCTGGTCGAGGACGCCGAGTCTGGACTGGGCGGAGGATAGCCGCACCAGAGGCTGTAATTGTCAGAGGGCAAGGCACTGGGTGGAGGCACGTGCAGCTCTGACAAAAGCGGTGCCAATTCTAGCATTACCGCAGGGATTGTCCAGACTGATGGACTATCCTGTCATGCTTAAAAGTGAATAAATTAGAGAAACTCTGTTTTATTAAGATTCAATCCAGATAAGACTGGCCTGACGACCGCTATCGCCATCACGACGATAAGAAAAATAGCGCTCTGAATTCATCACTGTGCAGTCGGTATTGGCTGAAATTGAGCGCACGCCAGAGGCTAACAATTGCTCTGCTGCTAAGCGTTGCAGATTACCCAACCAACGATCTCCAGCACCGGCGATAAAGCAATCACCACTTGCCCAGCCAAAAGCGGCTTTTACTTCAGGGCCCACTTCAAATGCGCTTGGCCCTATACACGGTGCTAGGTACACCAATACACGTTTGGGATCAGGAAACTGCTGTAATGTGTGTAACAAAATACCATCTGCCAAGCCGCGCCATCCCGCATGAGCGGCGGCCACTTGGCGACCATCATCACGACAAAACAACACAGGTAAACAGTCGGCGGTTAGTACCGCACAGGCCAAACCACGCTGTTCCGTAGTAGCCGCGTCGGCAACAGGCACAACAGCACCGCCATAAGCTTGAACAACCCAATTGCTATGCACTTGGGTTAACCACTGCACCGAGCGAACACCCACTAGCTGTCGAAGCAAGGAACGTCGATTAGCCAAGACGGAGGTTCTATTGTCACCTACATGCGTAGCCAGATTGAAACCATCGTACGGCGCTTGCGAGATACCTCCAGCACGCGTCGTTAATCGAGCTTGCACACCCGCAGGAAGCTCCCACTCAGGAGTAATAATTCCCGCGGTGCTAGCCATTACTCGTCGTCACCTTCGCTGTCGTCAGCCAAAGTATTCAACAAATGGACAAAATCATCTGGTAATTCAACTTCCCACTCCATAATTTCATGAGTGCGAGGATGCATTAATGTCAGCTTTTTCGCGTGTAAAGCTTGGCGTCCAAAATTTTGCAGCATATCGCGCAATACTGGGCCAATACCTTTAGTTAAACGCTGGCGTGCTGCGTATACCGCATCACCGACCAGTGGGTAACCAATATGAGATAGATGGACGCGAATTTGGTGGGTACGACCCGTCTCTAGCTTGCAGCGAATGTAGGTATGCGTAGCGAATTTATGCAGCACGCGATAATGAGTGACGGCTTCTTTCCCCATAGGATTAACCGCCATACGCGTGCGCTGTGTACCGTGGCGACCAATAGGTTCATCAACCTTACCACCGCCGGTCATTACGCCCTGCACGACGGCTTCATATTCACGCCCCATACTACGATCTTGCAACTGCGCCACTAAGCTGGTCTGTGCTTGTAGGGTTTTAGCCACAACCATCAAACCGGTCGTGTCTTTATCTAGGCGATGCACAATGCCAGCGCGCGGAATTTGAATAAGATTAGGGCAATGGAATAACAGGCCATTCAATAATGTCCCTTGGTAATTCCCAGCAGCAGGATGGACAACCAACCCCGCTTGCTTATTGATCACCAAAATATCGTCATCTTCATAGACAATATCCAAATCAATTTCTTCTGGCAGCCAAGTACCTTCAGCTTCTAACTCGGCGTCTAACGCCAGCATTTCACCACCGGTTAGTTTGTCGCGGCCACGCCAAGTGTTGCCATCTACGGTAAGCTGACCACCCTTAATCCACTCTTGCAAACGTGAACGAGAGTAATCAGGAAATAGCTTGGCAGCGACCTGATCGAGACGCTTATTTCCGTCTTCGTATGGAACTTCTGCGGATTGTGATATCTGATTGGACATAGGTTCTCTAATACCTGACGGGGAAATCCGTAACTTGTTGCTAGGATCTGACCCGAATTAATGGAGCGAACCGGCTCAGGTATGTTCTAATACGGCGCTTTGTTACAGTATATCGACATTTAGGAACGCACTCCATGAAGTCCAGCTGGCTGTTGGTGATTTTTACCCTTTTTCTGTCTGCTTGCTCGTCCAATCCAGATAAAGACCGCGAACTGACTGAGCGCGAATATTATGAACAAGCACGCGAGGCTTTGGATGATGGCAGTTTAGTCGTCGCCGCTGATCGTTTGCAGAAATTAGAATCGCACTACCCGTTCGGGCGCTACGCCGAACAAGCCCAACTTGAGCTCATCTATATCAACTATAAGATGTCAGATCTAGACTCAGTACTGGCGACCTCCGAGCGCTTCATTCGTCTGCATCCACTGCACGACCAAGTAGATTACGCCTATTACATGCGTGGCTTAGCAACCTATGAAATGGGTTTCGCCTTTGTAGAGCGCTATTTAAGTGATGACCTTCCAAAACGCGATACTCAACCGTTAGAAGATGCCTTCAACCACTTCGCCGAACTGCTCGATCGTTATCCCAACAGCCGCTATGTCGACGATGCGCGTAAACGTATGATGTTTATTCGTGAGCGACTAGCCGCATACGAAGTGGGCGTTGCGCGCTACTACATGAAACGTCATGCCTTTTTAGCCGCTGCCAACCGCTGCGAAGATATTCTGCTACACCATCAAAGAACAGCCGCCGTAGCTGATGGACTGGCCATTATGGTTGAAGCCTACGACGAACTGAAAATGACCTCAGAATCAGAACAAGCGTTAGCATTGTTAAAGCAGAATTATCCAGACCATCCACAACTGAAAAACGGCAAGTTCAAAAGCAGTGGCTTAGCTATGGTTGATCGCCGCTCGTTGTTGAATGTGATTACGTTTGGGTTGTTGGATTAAGGGGTTGTTTGGCGGCTAACGATATCCGCAACACCGAATTTAAATGAAAGGTATGTATTTCCGTAGGAGCGAAACTTTTTCGCGAAAGCGGTGCAAATTGAAAAGCTGAATTAACGTTGAAGGCTTTCGCGGATGAGATCCGCTCCTACAAAACCTCCAAATTCATCCGATTTAAAGCACAAGAAAGGGGGGCTAGAGGAAGCCCCCGGGAAAAGAAAAAACCGCGGCGTTAGCCGCAAAAACAGCGTCAGCGGCTAAAAAACACTGCTACACGCCCGCCTTCCAGCCATTGGTCACCGGATAACGACGATCCCGTCCAAATCCACGGCGTGTCACTCGCACCCCAATTGGTGCTTGGCGACGTTTGTATTCAGTGACATCCACCAGCCGTATTACACGCATCACATCTTCGCGTTCATACCCTGCCGCAATAATGCTATCTGCACTATCATCATGCTCAATGTAGCGTTCAAGTATTGAATCCAACACTGGATATGGCGGTAGGCTGTCTTCGTCTTTTTGATCTGGTGCTAATTCTGCCGATGGTGGGCGATCAATCACGCGTTGGGGAATAATTGGGGAAATGCTATTGCGATAATCGGCAAGAGCGAAGACTTTCGTTTTATAAACATCTTTCAACGCCCCATAACCACCTGCCATGTCGCCATAAAGTGTGGCGTAGCCGACGGCCATTTCACTCTTATTACCGGTGGTCAGCACCATGTAGCCGGTCTTATTCGACAGTGCCATCAACAATACACCGCGACAACGCGATTGTAGATTTTCTTCCGTGGTATCCACCGCTAATCCGGTAAAGTTATCGCTCAGTCCAGCCATAAATTCACGATACATAGGCTCGATGGAAATCGATTCATAACGAACTCCCATCGCTTCTGCCTGCAAGCTAGCGTCGGTTTTACTCATGTCGGATGTATAGGTGAACGGCATCATGACCGCACGGACACGTTCAGGCCCGAGTGCATCTGCAGCAATAGCTAGAGTTAAAGCGGAATCAATACCACCCGATAGTCCGAGAACAACCCCCGGAAAACGATTTTTATTCACATAGTCGCGAACCCCCAAAACTAACGCTTGATAGAGGCTCGCCAGATCATCTTCACGTGCTAGCTGAGAAGCAGAAATAGCACTTAATTGTTGATCTTGAAGTTGCACGTAACCCAATGCCGATTGCCAAGATGGCATCTGTAATACACAGTGCGCCTCGGCAGAAATTGCGAACGAACTGCCATCAAACACGAGCTCATCCTGTCCCCCTACTTGATTGACATACAGCAGCGGTACTTTGCAACGAGTCGCGTGTCGTTGCATTAACTCAACCCGCTCTTCTAATTTCCCCATATGAAATGGTGAGGCATTGAGGTTGAGTATTAGGGTCGCACCCGCTTTAACAGCATCATCCACCGGCCCATCAAACCAGACATCCTCGCAAACCGTTAAACCCAGCTGATGACCTCGGAATGGAATCACACAAGAATCGATACCTTCTGTGAAATAGCGCTTTTCATCAAACACCTGATAATTCGGCAGGTATTGCTTGGCATAGCGCCCGAGCTCCTCCCCCCGATACCAGACAGCGGCACAATTATATAGGACATCGTTGTCCATCCACGGATAACCAATCGCAATCGCGATCTCACTGCTTGCCGCCGCTATCTGCTCAAGTGCCGTATCAATGCGTCGTTGCAAACTGGGACGCAACAACAAATCTTCTGGTGGATAACCGGTAAGAGCCAGCTCACTGAACACAATTAGATCTGCACCCGCGACAGCGGCTTCTGCCGCTTGCTGGCATATAAGGGTTGTATTCCCTGGTATATCGCCCACTAAAAAGTTGCATTGGGCCAGCGCAATGTTAAGTGACTGAGTCATGTGTTCAGGTTACCCTCGGTTATTTGCGCGTATTGTCGAAAAATACGGGCTTAGAAGCAAACGCAGAAGCATATTTGGTGGAACGATGTGGATTATAAAGTCGAGTGAATTCATTGTACGCGGCAATCGCCTGTTGCGCATGTACAGCTACTACTCCTTATTTTTAGCGCTACTTATGATGATTGTTGATGGTCTTGATAAGAAAGATGTCATTCTCGGTCAGCAAGCACCCTACTTATTCTTAGTACTCGCATCTATCTATATTTTTGCGGCTAGCATTTTCGCCGCAATAGCCAGTCGTAATCCCGACCCTCAAGCCGCCACCAGCTATGTGTTTCTTGAGGTCGCCATATTGGCCGGCATGATGTATGCCTCAGGCGGATTAGATACAGGGTTCTCCAGCCTGTTACTCGTACCACTGATCATATCTAACTTACTGGCGCCCGGCGTATTAGGATATGGCGTCGCGGCTTGGGCAAGTATTGCTGTCTTTTATTCCCAACATATATGGCCAAACAATTTTGCGCCCCAGGAAGTAGTAAACACTGGGTTATTTGGTGCGCTCTGTTTTGCACTCGCATGGTTAACCCAAGCCTTATCAAAGCGCCTGCAAAGTGCTCTGAGTTTAGCCTCCGATCACGCCAAGCATATTCGGCGCTTACAACGCTTCAGCCAGCGAGCGCTCATGAATATGCCTGGGGGCATTATTGCGTGTGATCCATCTGGGCGGATTCTTTTTCATAACCCTCAAGCAACTGCATGGTTTGGCATCGTCGATAATATACTGCTGCCCTCTTACCTTATCGACATTAAAGATAGTAAACGGGTCGAGATGAACGGCGAACAGCTATTGGTTACTCGCGTCGATATTCCCGAAAGCCAACAAGATTATCTGCTATTCATCGAAGATTCCGCACGTATTGAAGCAGAAGCCCAACAGATAAAACTCGCATCCCTCGGACGCCTAACCGCAAGTATTGCACATGAAATTCGCAATCCTCTTAGCGCCTTGCGTCAGGCGTCGCAGTTACTAGCCGAAACGCCCTACTTAGAATCAGAAGAACAGCGCTTAACGCATATCATTGAGCAGCATTGCATGCGTATAAACCGCACAATTGAAGACATATTACAGCTCTCTCGGGGTCACCAGGCTTGTATCGAAGTGTTAAGACTCAAACCTTGGCTGGTGCATTTTCACAATCAGTTTGAACATCTGGAACCGGCGCAAGACTACTCACTAACAATTGAATGTAGCGATGATATTCTGGTGCCTTTCGACGCCGATCACTTGCAACAAATTCTGCATAACTTAGCCGCTAATGGGCTGCGCTATGCACGCAAAGCCAACCATGGTGACGCTCAATTGCAATTGCGAGTAACGACTAATCAGACTCGAGTATTTCTTGATGTCCTCGACAATGGCTTTGGTGTTGCAGAAAGTATTCGCAAGAATTTATTCGAGCCATTTAATACCGGAGAACACAACGGAACGGGTCTAGGCCTCTATTTGTGTCGCGAATTGTGCCAAGCCAATCAAAGTCGCATTGAATATATTCAGCAATCGCAAGGGGCCTGCTTTCGCATAACGATGCGCAAAGCCTAATAATCTGCTTCAAAACCAGACTATTACAAAAACGATTCAAATTAGTGCTAGTTCACACTTGCCGTTGATGACTTTCGTTATAATCCATACACTGCGTGCGCGTTTATTAGTATCAAAAAACATCACGCAAAAGACGAAACTCTAAGGAAAATACTGGTATGCAAGCTGTACACACAGCACTCATCGTCGATGATGAACCCGATATTCGTCGTTTAATTGCGCTCACACTCGAACGTATGGGCCTAGTCTGCTATCAAGCAGAAAACGTAAGCGAAGCGCTAACCTCGCTAGAGGAGCGGCAATATCACTTCTGCATAACCGATATGAAACTCCCCGATGGTGATGGTCTGGAGCTTACCCAGCTGTGCAATCGCAAATATCCCGACATGCCCATTGCTATGATTACGGCCTACGGCAATATGGATCTCGCCGTCAACGCCCTCAAATCAGGCGCATTCGACTTTGTCGCTAAGCCAATTGATACCGAACGTCTGCGTCAGCTAGTAAAAGCAGCACTGCAATTAACACGAGTACCAACGACAGGCGTTGTTCCAGCCACGGAACTATTGGGTTCAACCCCATGCATGCTGGCGCTAAAAGATAAAATTCGAAAAGTTGCTCGCACCCAAGCACCGGTATTTGTTTATGGTGAGTCAGGCACAGGAAAAGAACTTGTCGCACAATTGATTCACTGCCAAAGCGCCCGCGCGGATAAGCCTTTTATTGCAGTTAACTGCAGTGCCATCCCAACCGAATTAATGGAAAGCGAGTTTTTTGGGCATGCAAAAGGAAGCTTCACTGGAGCAACTAGCAATAAGAATGGTTTTTTTAAAGCCGCCGACGGCGGTACATTATTCCTAGATGAAATTGCCGAACTGCCCTTGGATTTACAGGCTAAATTACTCCGAGTTGTGCAGGAAAAGACGGTTCGCAGCGTCGGCGCGGAAAATGAAGAACATATTGATGTTCGCATCATAACAGCAAGTCATGACGATCTTGCCACTATGGTGAGCAACCACCAATTTCGCCAAGATTTATATTTCCGCCTTAATGTTATTCAACTAGACGTCCCCCGCCTGTCCGAGCGTAAAGACGATATTGAAGAATTAACCCATCATTTTATTACTAAGTACGCCAACGAGTGGAGCATGCCAAGCACTAAGTTGAGCGAGGAAGCTCTGGCAGCCCTATTAGAGTATTCGTTTCCGGGCAACGTGCGCGAACTTGAGAACATATTGCAACGTGCTTTTACTATGATGGAAGGCGATATTATTCGCTTAGATGATTTATATTTCCCCGCGAATATCGCCGCCGAACTGGATTCTACTGCTGACGACACACCAAAAGAGCACGCCCCCATTACAACCAATAACCTTGAAGGTTACCTCGAGAACATTGAAAAACGCGCGATAGAAGAAGCCCTCCTAGCCACTCGCTGGAATAAAACGGCAGCGGCAGAAAAACTTGGTATTAGCTTCCGAGCGCTGCGCTATCGTTGTAAGAAATTAGGCATAGATTAAAGCAAAGAAAGATACGATGTGCTCCTGAGTGAATTAACACAAGCAAGCTGTAGAATACTCTAGAGATTAGGATGATCTCTAATGCCAAAAAGGAGAGTGGCAATGTGCAAAGGAGCTGTGCGTAACGGATTCACCTTACTAGAGTTGTTAACTGTGTTGGCCATCAGCTCACTATTGATGGGAATAGCGATACCCAAAACAACCCAAGTCTACCAACGATCAATTGCACAAAATCAAATTACCCAACTGCGGCAAATACTGAACTACACTCGCAATCAAGCGATAATTTATCATACTCCAACGACATTATGCCCTCTCACTATTGAACAAAAATGCGGTAATAATTGGAATGATGAACTAACCGTGTTTCAAGATAGAAACAATAACAGCATTCTTGAGGACGGTGAAAACATACTATTCATACTGCCAAAAAACGAAAATAGTAACGGCCACCGTACCTACAACAATAGTCGGATCAACTTCAATGAAAAAGGATTTGCAGGCTTTGATGCAGGGTCTCTAAGCTACTGTCACACTGGTCAGCAAACATATGGCGTTTGTTTCACTATTTCAAGAATAGGTCGTGTTAGAACAGGACTCGACGCAAACAATGACGGGCTACCCGAAACGCCAAATGGTCGAAACATTCCATGCTCCTAACCGTCCAATCAATGATTGCAGCCACTTATCAGAAAGCCTTGGAGTATTTCCCGCACCCGTATAATCTGTAGTATGAGAAAAAAGTCATCAGCTACTGAGCTACGGAGCATATATGCAGTCAATTCATCGACAACAAGGGTCAGCACTGATATTCAGTTTGATTATCCTGACATCCATTACCTTAGGCGTAATCGTGTCGATGCAAAATTCAACTCTGCAGCTGCGCATGGTCAATAGCATGCAACACAGTCAACAAGTGTTTAGTGCAACATATGACTATCTCAATTTAGGGGTGACTTACATGGGGAAAAATCTCAATGAAACCCGCAACACGCTGGGCGTTATTCTTCAGAACGAAGATGCACCGAGCAACTTGGTGTCTCTCGCTAGCAATACCGCGTGGGTGACGCCAAACATGCCTGCCGCCGTTTCCTCCATTTCAGATCAGATTAAGTTAAACCAACTTTCTTCTGATGCTTTCGTATCGGAAACATATCTGAAAGGCAATGGTGGTAACTCGACAGGCACGCAGAGCACGTATTACTTTGACTTTTCGGCAACCGGTACTGACCCTTCAGGGCGAGTAGCTTCTACACAACAAGTTGTATTTAGCATTACAGGGCCATCACTATGAAATATTTAAATATGAAAAAAGTAATAAATACCTTGCTGAATATGAGACATATTGCATCTTTTATAGTACTTACTTCGGCCCCTCTTTTTTCAATCGCCGACGATACAGAAATATATAGAACCGACGCAACTCAGGGAGTGCAGCCTAACGTTATTTTCGTGTTCGATACATCCGGAAGTATGGGTTATCTTCCGGGTTCCAATGACAAACCAAAAAAAAGCTATGAAAAATCACGAATGGACATCGTGAAGCAAGCTGCTATTGATGTGATAGGTGATCCAACACTAGCTAACCTAAATATAGGTATTATGAGATTTGACAGCGTAGAATCCGAAGTTTCTCCTATATCTGGTGTCAAGTACTATAAAAGCTCCGTCGAGGGAAATAAAAACCTGAATGATAAAGACGGTGGCGGATATGTTCTATCTCCCATATCTGACATCAATGACAGTAAACATCGCAATTCGATCTTATCAGCGATCTCCGGACTTGAAGCCGGTGGTACTACTCCCCTTGTAGAAACATACTCCGAAGCTATTCGTTACATGCGCGGAGACGATGTCAAATTTGGCAAAAAGTACGGTAAAATTGAATATGTAGAAGGTGGAACGGTTCTCGTCCAAGGTCCTTCGCGTACCGAGGATATCAAAGAATGTCAAAAATGTAGTGGACGGAAGGGATGGAACTCCCGAGGTGTATGTAAGTCCGGACGAACTACGACCGTTAACGATAGCTACTGCAGCGACATTTACAACACTAGCTATAAATGGGTTGTTACTGGAAAAAATACAATCCCAGGAGAGTTCTACGAGGAAGAGAAACCAGCAGGCTTTGCTAAAACTAGCACCGCACAATATTTCTACATGAGCCATCCAGATTCATATAATAAAGATACTGGAAAATATATTTCACCAATAACAAATAGCTGCCAAAAAAATCATATATTTCTATTTACCGATGGTGTTTCTCAGTCTGATAACGAAGCGGATGAGGATATTAAATCATTGCTAACGAAATTAGATTCCTCGATTTATACTAATAAAGATGGCATCAGTACAAACTGTGAGACCTATGGCGACAACTTTCAAGGCGACATCACAAACAGTTGCATGGAAGAGCTAGCACTTGCCGCTTATGAAGGGGATAACATAGCCGATTCATTACTCCTAGCTGATTCAGATCCAAGTACCGAGTCGCAACAATCAATCACAACACATACTATCGGTGGTTTTTTGAATACTGACTCAAAGAGCGTGAAACCAATATTGGAAAGAGCAGCCGACTACTCTGACGGCATATATTCAGAAGCCTCGGACTCAGAAAAACTTAAATTAACATTACAAAATCTATTTGAGCGTGTTTCAGTTGATGCAACCGGAGGAAGCTCGGCGCCCGTTGTAGCGGTTAACGCTTTAAATCGCTTAGAAAGTTCAGAAGAGCTTTATTACACAACATTTGAACCTAAAGTTGTAACCGGTTGGTCTGGTAACCTAAAGCGCTACAAACTCGGTAGCGATGGTGAAATTCTCGACAAAAATGATAAGTCAGCAGTTGATGCAAATACAGGCTACTTTGCCAAAGAGGCTACCAGCATATGGTCATCAGAAGTCGATGGTAATATAGTCACTAAAGGGGGAGCGGCTAGTCATCTAACCCTCGACCGCAAGGTATACACCTATTTGGGTGGTGCATCAAAGAGTATTGACGACTCTTTAGTAGACGTTAACCTTTCCGGAGTTATTGTAGCGGCAACGGGAATGACACCAGATATATTTGATACGGAACTGTCTGGCACCGACTTTTTAAACATGCTTAAGTGGGCGTCGGGTATAACAACCATTGATGGAGTAGAGGTTGCACGCCAAGAAATAGAAGATCCGTTGCACAGTCAGCCTATCATTCTAAATTACGGTACCTCTACCAACTATAATAGCACTCTATTCTTCGGTACTAACTCCGGCTATCTGCATGCAATTGATACATACAGAGATCCAAGCAAAAATCCAAAAGAGCGTTTTGCCTACGTTCCTTACGAGTTATTACCAAATATAAATATGTACTACAGTAAGAAAAATGAAATCGGTAAAACGTATGGTCTCGATGGCCCTGTTTCTTCGCTTATTTTTAATCAAACAGATGTTGATGCCGGTACTCCAAAAAGACGTTTCATAGTGGGTTCAACCGACAAAGCATACTTATATTTAACAATGAGGCGCGGCGGCAATATTAATTATGCTATCGATGTTACTGATCGCGATACTCCAAAATACTTGTGGCAAATTTCAACGGCGAGCTCAGGGTTCGAGGAATTAGGACAAACGTGGTCAGGCATGACTCCTGTGTTCATTAACCCGAAAGCCATTGGCGTTGATAGCACTAAAAAATCAATACCTGTCCTAGTATTTGGTGGCGGCTATGACCCAGAAGAAGACCTTACTAGTGAATCAGTGCGTCTAGGTCAAAGTACTGGCAATGCAATTTTTATCGTCGATGCAATGACAGGCGCATTACTTTGGAAGGCATCGTCTACACTCGCTGCGGATCTTACGATCAGTCAGATGACAAACAGCATTGCTTCTGATATCACGCCAGTCGACAATAATGGTGATGGTAACGTAGACATTCTATATGCTTCTGATATTGGTGGGCGGCTATGGCGCATCGATCTATTTTCTGATGGTACGCAAAAAGGCACGCTCTTGGCCGACTTAAATACAGGCAACTCAGTAACGAATAACACTCGTTTTTATACAACTCCTGTTGTTGCTTACCAAGGCAATGAAAACAAAGGACGATATGTGATTACGCTTGGATCAGGATATAGAGCACATCCATTAGTAACCAACAACCAAGATCGATTCTTCGTGCTATTTGATCAAATAACCAGCACTGATGAAACCAGTACTAAAAATGCATTATCAACTTATAAAACAAAGAAAACATCTGATCTTGCCAACTATAGTAATATTGCGAGTGCTAGTGATGATGCGAAAAATACTGGCTTTTACTACAAACTAACGGAAACAGGCGAAAAATCACTGTCTGATAGTATCGTAGCGAATAATAGAATCTATTTTTCTACTTACTTCCCAAATTCGACCTCTAACACTAGTGATCTCGACTCTTGCAAGGCAGTAACAGGAAATGCAAGGCTTTATGAAATTAATCTTGGAGAATACAATCCAAATAAACCCCTTGAAGATTTAAGTATCGAAGTAACCGAATTAAAACAGTCTGGTATCCCTGCTGAACCTAAAATCGTATTCCCTCCCGCAGATGAGAACGGAACGGGAGGAGAAGATGGTGGTAGTGGTGACGATTGTGCAAATATGGCGATTCTAGTTGGTAGTGAAGTAATTAAATCTGATTCTTGCGGCTCTGTTTCAAAGAGTTATTGGAGCGAATTATGACGGCAAGGGTTTTTCAATGCCTAAACTAATTAATCACCGAGGCTTCACCCTCATTGAATTGATGATTGTTATATCAATTATCGCTATCACTGCGATAGCGATAAGCCCTGCGCTGAAAAGTATGACAGCTAATAGTGTTGCAGAAAGACTGTTAGGCGAGTTGAGACTTGATCTAATGTTTGCTCGCAATCAGGCAATTTCATTGTCGAGGCCCATGGTAGTAACTCCTATTTCGAATAAATGGAGTAATGGATGGCAAGTATTTGATGGCGCAACCTTGCTACGCCAACGAGGTAGCGACGCAAATCCAATAACCGAAGTTGGTTATATTGCTTCTAATGATTTTAATAACGCAACACCTGTTGCTTTTGACCGCCGGGGTAGAGCAACAGCAACAGGCGATTTTACAATTGATGTAGTTAATTGTTCAGGGTCTCGTGAATACACTATCAGCATAAACCAAATAGGCCAAATTGTTGTCGTGGAGGGTGCATGCCTCAATTAACAAAGAATATGGCAGGTTTTAGCCTGATAGAGATTCTCGTAACCGTCGCCATTACAATTATTGGTTTAGTCGGACTTGCCTCTCTACAATTGCAAGTAACGAAATCCGTTGGCGATTCTGGTAATCGCTCTCAAGTAATTTGGATGCTTGAAGATCTATCAAATCGTATGAAAGCAAACCGTATTGCTCTTGCCGATTATAATACTGATGGAGATACCGTCAGCTGTGATAATGCTCCAAAAATTTGCAGCGCCTACCACGATGGCAGTGCACGAGTGGAAGCAGATCTATCTTGCAGCAACACCGAACAGGCCCAATCCGACTTGTGGGAAGTCGCCTGTGGTTTTAATCCCGATGTTGATACTTATATAACAAAGAGTAGCGCGGTCGATTTTATTGCTGCCCCCCTCTTGAGCACTCAACTCAATGGCGGAGAAATTACTGTGACAATTAGCTGGGACACTCGAACCTCCGGTGTTAATGCGGACGGCGAATTGGTTTATGCCAACACAGATAGCCTAGCGAATTCGCGCACTAGCCTAACAATGGTGTACAACCTATGATGAGACTCCGACACCAAGCTGGTATGACTTTAATAGAATTAATGATTGCCGGTTTACTAGGAATCATAATTACTTTTTTCGTGGTTAATATCATGGTGAACAGTAACTCTATTGCTTTGAACTCAAATACTGCAGGTCAATCACAAGAAGGCGGCCGTTTTATTATGAGCTGGCTTCAAGCTGAAAGCCGAAGAGCGGGATACTCTTCAATAGCTGGATCAACTGAACAAATAAACCCATTTGCAGATAGATGTATTGCGGGTGCCGCTATTCCTCCCGCCGATGGAGGAAACTGCACCTACGAATCGACGGTGGGTATAGGCGATAATGATAGGCTCGCCATTCAATGGGTTTATAATCCCTCATCAACAACGGCTAGAGATCAACAAGATTGCACCGGGGCTGCCATAGTATTAGCAACCGAAACGTTACTTGTTGATGTTTACTGGATAGTAACCGGTGGGGCTAACAGTGGATATGACGACACCTTAAACTGCGTAACCTACAACGCAGACACAGGGATAGCATTGAATAATTCTCAATCTATCGCGGCTGGTATTATCGGAATGCAGGTTTTATACGGTGTTTCTACCGTGGCCACTCCAACGGATGAAACCAATGTATCAAGATATGTTAACGCCAGCCAAGTCGACCCTGATGCCAACATCGATGATGATGATGTCTGGGGCAGTGTGCAGGCGGTGAGAATAGCTCTGTTGACGCGGGCCTTTAGTGATTCTGGCCTTTCCGAAGAAAAACGCAGTTATATTTTACTTGATGCTAATCCTTACAGTTATGACGATAGAATTTCTCGTTACATTCAATTATCCACGACAGCTTTGCCAAATAATTAGTATTTATATTCAACGGACAAAATCAGAATGAATCAAAAAATAGCCGGCTTCACTCTAATGGAACTGATGATTACGCTAGCCATCATTGCCATCATTGCAACCGTTGCGATGCCAAACTATTCTCGATATGTCCAGCGGGGAGATCGCTCTGATGCTATAGCATCTATGCACGCTATCATGGCAGCCCAAGAACGTTATTATGGTGATAATGTTTCTTACACCAATGATCTGAAAGATCTTGGATATACAGATTCGACATTTACAACACCAAAAGCATTTTACGTTATTTCCGCACGCGTCTGTAGTGATAGTGAGGACAACGATACCCCACTAGCCTTCCCTTTAACACAATGTGTAGAACTCATCGCCACGGCTCAAAACAACCAGGCTAGTGATGGAAATCTTGTGATTAACTCATATGGACGACAGGACAGAAGGCTACCGGATGGAAGCCTCACTGACTGGTAATAAACTAAACGCTGTATACAGGAAGGCTTACAACCTTTCTATAACATAGCCAAGTAATAAAAAAGGACGCTAAGCGTCCTTTTACGTATCGACAGAAAGTCTCTAAAAATTAATCAAGGCTGACCATCTTAAGCTCTTTAGGCAAAGAAAATACGACATTTTCTTCCTGCCCTTGCAGCTCTTGTGGAGAGCTTCCACCCAGCGCTATTAGCTTATCGACTACTTCTTTTACTAACACTTCAGGGGCTGACGCACCGGCAGTGATACCCACGGATTGCTTACCTTCTAACCATTCAGGTTTAATTTCAGAAGCATTATCAATAAGATAAGCCGCAGCTCCCATACGCTCACCCAGTTCGCGTAGGCGATTAGAATTAGAGCTGTTTGGTGAGCCAACGACCAACATTAAATCGCAGCTTTCGGCTAACGTTTTGACGGCATCTTGACGATTTTGCGTAGCGTAGCAAATGTCATTTTTACGCGGGCCAGTAATCTCAGGAAACTTTTCACGTAGTGCGTCGATGACACGTGCAGTATCGTCCATCGATAAGGTAGTTTGCGTGACATAGGATAACTTGTCAGGGTTATTCACTACCAGTGCGGCAACGTCTTCTTCGTCTTCTACAAGGTAGATATGACCACCATTGACATAATCGTACTGCCCCATGGTCCCTTCGACTTCAGGATGCCCCTTGTGGCCGATAAGAATACACTCACGTCCTTCTGCACTATAACGACTCACCTCAAGATGAACCTTAGTTACCAAAGGACAGGTCGCATCAAAAACTTTTAATCCACGCTGCTCGGCATTCTGACGTACGGCTTGAGATACGCCATGTGCAGAGAAAATCACAATACTGTTGTCTGGAACTTCATCAAGCTCATCAACAAAAATAGCGCCGCGATCACGTAAGTCGTTGACTACAAATTTATTATGAACAACTTCATGACGAACATAGATAGGTGGTTCGAACAATTCTAATGCACGATTAACAATATCAATCGCACGATCAACGCCAGCACAAAATCCACGAGGATTTGCCAATTTAATCTGCATTATGAACCTCCAAAATCTGTACTTCGAACAGCAGAGTTTTACCCGCTAATGGGTGATTAAAATCAACCGACACCCAATCGCCGTTCACTTCACTGATCAAGCCGGGCAACTCAGCACCTTGCGCATCCGCAAACGAAACCATCAGGCCGGGGGCTACAGGCATATCAGCAGGAAATGTAGAACGTTTCATTTCTTGGATATTCTGCGGATTTTGCTGCCCAAAAGCTTCTTCCGGCGGAACCGTAAATACTTTGTGATCACCCGTCGTTAGGCCGATTAAGTAGGCTTCAAAACCCGGCAATAAATTACCATCACCAATAGTAAGCGTTGGCGCTTCACGCTCAAACGTTGAATCGACGGTTTGTTCATCACTGAACTTCAATGCAAAATGCAATTTAATGCGGCTACCTGCTGCAATAGTACCCAGTGACATAACAACGCTCTCCTACTACTTAAAGGTTAAGGGATAGACACTCAGCCCTTGATTATTTATCGCTTTTAAACATGTCACGAATAACATCGACGCCCATTAAAATAGCGCCTAACGTAATGGCCGAATCAGCAACATTAAATGCCGGAAAATAGGCGTTTTCCCAATGCACTGAAATAAAATCAATAACATGACCAAATAATATTCGGTCAATTAAATTACCAATAGCCCCGCCTAATATTAAAGTGAGTGCCAAAGGTAATAACACGGCAGTACGCGGTAAACGCTTCAACCAAATGATTAGCATGGCTGATACACCTATAGATACCGTGGTGAAAAACCAGCGCTGCCAACCAGACTCATCGGCCAAAAAGCTAAAAGCCGCACCCTTGTTATACAGCAAGGTAAAATCCAATACGGGCAATACAAATACTGGATTAGCATATTCAAGTAGCGCTTCTGCCGTTTGCTTGGTGATCATGTCAACCACAATCACCAATACAGATAACAGCAGCCACACCAATGCATTTTTTAACGGCATGGCTTCCGGCGCACTATTCGTAGTCATTATGCGAAGTGACGGATTTCGCCGTCACCCTCAACGTTTTCGATACAACGACCACACAGGCTTGGATGCTGCGTATTTGCACCAACATCAGCACTATGATGCCAGCAGCGTTCACACTTCTCGTCGGCAGAAGCCAATACACCCACTCGAATACCATCCAATTCTGTTTTTTCACCGCCTTCAGCAGCTAGTGGCGCCAGCGTCACTTTAGAGGTTAATAAAACAAAACGTAATTCGTTGCCCAGTTTATTCAGTGCAGTGGTCTGCTGGTCGTTTGCAAATAATGTGACCTCAGCACCTAAGCTCGCACCAATAACTTTCTCGGTACGTGCTTTTTCCAACACACCATTAACGGCGTCTTTAACGTCCATCAGGTTACGCCAATAAGCGTCATTAAATTCGTTCGCCGCTATCGTTGGAAAACCGGTATACCACTCGGCCAATTGTGCAGATTCTTCACGTTCGCCCGGTAATACCTGCCAAATTTCTTCCGCGGTAAATGATAAAATCGGGGCAATCCAACGTGCCATGGCTTCTACCACATGATAGAGGGCGGTTTGCGCACTGCGACGTGCGAGACCATCACTCTTACAGGTGTACTGACGATCTTTAATCACATCAAGATAAAAACCGCCTAATTCTGTCACACAGAAATTCATTAGGGTTTTCGTCAGAGTTTTCAAATCATAGCGTTGATACAGAGCAACAATTTTATCTTGCAGACGCTGAGTGTAATCCACCATCCAAGCATCAAGTGGCAATAAGTCTTCGCCAGACACCATGTCAGTTGCTGGATTAAAGCCATTGATATTCGCCAACAAGAAACGGCAGGTGTTACGCACACGGCGATAGGCATCGGCATTGCGATTTAAGATAACGTCAGAAACCGACATCTCTCCACTATAGTCAGTGTCGGCAACCCACCAACGTAAGATATCACCGCCGAGTTTATTCATTACAGTTTGTGGATCGACAGTATTACCAATCGATTTCGACATTTTCTTGCCGTCGCCATCCACGGTAAAGCCATGGGTTAACGCCGTCTTATAGGGGGCTTTACCATATGCTGCAACGCTGGTTAACAACGAGCTTTGGAACCAACCACGATGCTGATCGGAACCTTCTAAATACAAATCAGCAGGCATTTGCAATTCAGCACGCTGCATCAACACCGCGGTATGGGTAACACCTGAGTCGAACCAAACATCGAGAGTATCTACCACTTTAACGTAGTCGGCAGCTTCGTCACCCAAAAGCTCGCTGGCTTCTAATTCGAACCAAGCTTCAATACCTGCTTGCTCAACTTTCTTGGCAACTAATTCAATTAATTCAGGTGTACGTGGGTGTAACTCACTGGTGTCTTTATGCACAAATAATGCGATTGGCACACCCCAAGTACGCTGACGTGAGATACACCAATCTGGGCGATCTTTCATCATGCCTTCAATGCGCGCCTTACCCCAACTTGGACGCCACTCAACGGTATTCTCAACTTCATTCATTGCCTGATCGAGCAAGCCGGCTTGGTTCATACTGATAAACCACTGCGGCGTCGCACGGAAAATAATCGGTGTTTTATGACGCCAGCAATGCGGATAACTGTGAGTAATGTTGGCTTTTTTAACTAAAGCACCGCGTTCGGCCAATAAACCTAAAACACGGAAATTACCTTTATCAGCAGTACTTAAACCGGTTAATTCCAATGCTTCAAGTGCGGCATTAGCAATAAAGTGACCACTGCCATCAACCAGCATTTCATCGGATTTAACACCGTAAACCGCAGACACCACGTAGTCGTCTACACCGTGCATTGGCGCAGTGTGCACTGCACCCGTACCTGAATCAGCGGTAACGTGCTCACCGGTAATGACGGGGACAAATTTATCACTACCTTCGGCGTTTGACATAAATGGGTGTTTAACCACAAACGGCGCACTGGCTTGTTCCGGCAATTGACCGAACGCCGCACCGCGAGCAGTCGCAAGTACTTCGATACCATCAACACTTAGGCCATAACGTTGCACAGCGTCATCGACTAAGTCGGTTGCTAACAGCAATACTTCGTCGGCTTCTTTCAACAGCACTAACGAATATTCTAAATTCGGATGTACCGAGACAGCTTCGTTTGCCGGTAACGTCCAAGGTGTGGTTGTCCAGATCACTATGCTGATAGTTTTTTCTGCAACAGCAGCGTCTGCACCAAATGCCGCAACTAAAGCAGCAGTATCTTTAAATGCGAATTTCACATCAATGGCGATGGATTTTTTATCTTGGTATTCCACTTCAGCTTCAGCCAAAGCCGAACCACAATCACTACACCAGTTAACCGGCTTAAAGCCTTTGTGCAGATGACCGTTATTAATGATTTTGCCAAGCGTACGGATGATGTCGGCTTCGAAATTAAAATTCATGGTCAGATATGGATTTTCCCAATCACCTAACACCATTAAACGTTTAAAATCGCGGCGCTGACCATCGACTTGTTCTGCGGCATATTCGCGGCAATGCTTACGGAATTCGCTGGCGGTAACGTTAACGCCCACCTTGCCAACTTTTTCTTCCACCTTTAATTCAATCGGCAAACCGTGACAGTCCCAGCCAGGAACATAAGGGGCATCCTTACCGCTCAAGGTTTGTGACTTAACGATAATATCTTTCAGAATTTTATTAACCGCGTGACCAATATGAATGTTGCCATTCGCATATGGAGGACCATCGTGCAGAATAAACTGATCACGACCTGCTCGTGCCTGACGAATTTTGTGATACAAGCCCATCGCTTCCCAGCGAGCCAGCATCTCCGGCTCGCGTTGTGCCAAGTTACCGCGCATAGGAAACTCGGTATCTGGTAGATTCAGCGTCGCTTTGTATTGGCTTTCCACTTTATCGTTCATAATTGGTCACTTAATCTGAAATTCTAAAATCGGAATGAATTCGAGCGCGCTGCAAAAAAATGGCGCGCTGCATTTTTATCGTTTTCAATCGCATTTTTTAATGCGGTTAAGTCGGCAAATTTTTGTTCGTCACGAATTTTGTGTTGAAATTCGACCGTCAAATGCTGTTGGTATAAACTGCCAGAAAAACCCAGTAAATGGACTTCCAATGACGGCTCTGGTACTCCCGCGACGGTCGGTTTAACACCCACATTAGCCACCGCTAAATAGTGCTCACCGCTTTCTTCATGGGTGACGTGTACCGCATAAACACCGTGCAGAGGTAACTGCTCGCGGTGAATCATCACATTGGCCGTCGGCGTCCCTATCGTTCGACCTAACTGGCGGCCCCACGCTACGCGGCCACTCATGCGATAATCTCGACCCAACAATTGAGCAACACGAGGAAGATTGTTCGCTACTAATTCACGGCGAACCCGAGTGCTACTCACACGCTCCTCATCGTATTCGAACGTTGGTGTATCTTGCACACCAAAACCATGCAGCTCACCCGCAGCGACTAGTGCAGAATAATCACCACTGCGATCACAACCAAAACGGAAATCATCACCAACAATAAGATGACGAATATCCAATGCCGCGAGCAAAATATCATTGATAAAGGCATCAGCCGACATTGAGCGTAGTGCTTGGTTAAATGGCAGACACAAAACGTAATCAACGCCATGCGCCGCTAAGTCTTGCAGTTTTTCACGTAAATTCGCCAACCTAGCGGGTGCCGATTCAGGTGCAAAAAACTCCCGTGGTTGCGGTTCAAATAACATCACCAGTGTGGGCATCTGCAACCGATCGGCAACATCGCGTAACGACTGCAAAATATTTTGGTGGCCAAGATGCAAACCATCGAAATTGCCAATGGTGGCGACGCAGCCACCAAAGTCTGAAGGTATGTTGTGTAGGCCACGTAAAAGGCGCATCGGCGCTCCCAGACCAGTGAAAATTACGGGTTAAAACAAAGGGCCGAATTATAGCCAACCTAAGCGGCTGGGGACAGCCGTTTCGACCTTTCGACATAGCGCAAAATCGCATCCGAAGGGCATCTTAGGCCACACACCAAAATGACGCCCTTCAACACAGGTGAACTTAGAACAACTGCCCACGAAGATGACGCATACGCATGCCGGCACCAATCAATACAGCGAAATAAACCGCCACACCAGCTCCAACCACCGCCGACATCCAACCAATACGCTGCCATGTGCCCCATACTAGCCACTGTTCAGCATCGCCCATCATCCACCAAACAGTTGCTATCATTAAGCCATTCGAAGCGACCAACAAGGCAATGAACTTCATCCAACCCGGCTGCAAGGTATATGCCCCCTGCTTACGCAATCCGCGATAGAGCATGTAGACGTTGTAATACGCCGACAAAGACGTCGCCAACGCCAAACCGGCGTGCTGAAAGGGGCCAACTAAGGCAAGGTTGAGAACCATATTCACCACCATCGCCTGAATACCGATTTTAACTGGAGTCTTAGTATCCTGACGGGCGTAGTAGCCGGGGGCTAAAATCTTAATCATCATAAAAGCGAGCAAGCCAACACCATAAGCTTGCAAGCTCAAGGTCATCTTACCGACGTCGTAGGCAGTCACCTCACCATGATAAAAAATGGTCGACATCAATGGCATGGCGAGCACGACAAGCGCTAAAGCCGCAGGAGTAGCTAGCAAAAAGACCATGCGTACCGCCCAATCTAAGGTACGAGAAAAGGCTTGCTGATTATTATCGGCATGACGCCCCGATAGAGCGGGTAATATCACCACACCGATGGCGATGGCAAAAATCCCTAAGGGCAAATTATTTAAGCGGTCGGAGTAGTACAACCAGCTCACGCTACCGTCTTCCAAAAAGGACGCCAGTAAGGTATCGAGCAACAAGTTGATCTGACTTACCGATACACCAAACAAGGCCGGAATCATTAAAGTAACAATCCGCCCGACCCCTTCGGCCTTGGGCTCGTAACGCGGCGCCACTAATAACCCTAAACGCGCAACGAACGGTAATTGAAATACCAACTGCACAAGGCCTGCGATAAACACACCCCACGCCAACGCATAAAGCGGCTCGGTAAACCAATCCGTCATGACTAAAGTCGAAAAAATCAAACAAAGATTGAGTAGCACTGGTGTAAACGCAGGAATAGCAAAGCGCCCGTAAGCATTCAATACACTACTGGCGAACGCCGTCAGCGAGATAAACAGTAAGTATGGGAAAGTAATACGCAGCAAATCGGCCGTTAAGGCGAACTTTTCCGGATCTGAGCGAAAACCGGGAGCAAAAACCCAAGGCAGATAATCCGACAACGCCAGAGCTGCGACAGTCACACCCAGTAGAGCTAAACCTAAAACACCGGACACTTGGGCAATTAGCAAACGTACTTCATCAAGCGTGCGCTGCTTACGGTACTCACTGAGTACCGGTACAAAAGCGACTGAAAAGGCGCCCTCGGCGAATAAACGACGAAAGAAATTGGGGATTTTAAAGGCGACAAAAAAAGCATCCGCGCGCGCACCAAAATATTGGGCGACCACCACATCGCGAATCAAGCCCAAAACTCGACTTAACAAAGTCATTACACTGACGATAGACGAAGAGCGTAACAAGCTTCGACCCGCGGCCTTATCCGTGTTTTTTTCCGAATTCTTCTCTGTCATGCCAATCTCCGTTACAACACGCCACCCCAGCGCCTTAGCACGCAAACAAAAAAACCCGCCATTGGCGGGTTTTTGCTTCGAACCGAAAAGAATTAACCTTTCAGTGCGAAAACCTTAGCATTCAAACGGCTTTTGATGCGACCAGCGGTGTTCTTATGAAGAATACCTTTGTTCACCATCTTGTCGATGTAAGGTTGTGCTTTAGTAAACGAAGCTTGTGCTTGATCGTAATCAGAAGTTGCAACAGCTGAATGTACTTTCTTGATGTAAGTACGAACCATTGAACGTAATGCTACGGTACGAGCGCGACGCTTGATAGCCTGACGGGCGCGTTTACGAGAACCAGCGGAATTTGCCACAGTCGGCTCCTCAAATTGGGTTGATGTTAAATCTCAGAGGGCCGAGATTATCCAGACATACGGCGCAACTGTCAACAGCAGTTACCACATCGAATGACGAATAGCTCAAGCCCACGTGTTTCTTAGTCAATAATGACTTTTTCAAATGACTTCACTAGATCATCCACTGCTTTCATTTGAGCTAAGTAAGGCTCTAATTTATCAAGTGGCAATGCACAAGGTCCGTCACATTTCGCTTCTGCGGGGTTTGGATGAGCTTCAAGGAACAAGCCACCAATACCCAATGCCATGCCAGAACGCGCTAATTCAAACGCTTGCTGGCGACGACCATCAGCAGAATCGGCACGACCACCCGGACGCTGCAACGCATGCGTTGCATCGAAGATAACCGGAGCCATGGCTTTCATATCATTCATACCCAGCATATCAACAACTAAGTTGTTGTAGCCGAACGACGAGCCACGCTCACATAACATCACACGCTGATTACCGGCTTCGGCAAATTTTGTGATGATATGACGCATTTCATGCGGCGCTAAAAATTGTGGTTTTTTCACGTTGATCGCAGCGCCAGTTTTCGCCATTGCAACCACAAGATCCGTTTGACGCGCTAAAAACGCTGGCAACTGAATAACATCAACGATCTCTGCAACCGGAGCTGCCTGATACGGTTCATGCACGTCAGTAATAATCGGCACATTAAAGGTCTTTTTGATTTCTTCAAAAATCTTCAAACCTTCGTCCATACCCGGCCCACGATATGAATTAATCGACGAGCGATTCGCCTTATCAAACGAGGCTTTAAATACGTACGGAATGCCTAATTTCTCGGTGATTTTGACGTATTGTTCGCAAATACTCATCGCCAAATCGCGGCTTTCTAAAACGTTCATTCCGCCAAATAATACGAATGGCGCGTCGTTACCGACTTCAATTCCGCCAACGTTAACTGTTTCGATCATGAGAAACTAGCTCCCTTTATCCTATAGGCTTGGTCACACCAAGCAGTAAAAAATTGATTACAGAACCACCAAATTGTCGCGGTGAATCATTTCCGGTTCTGCGACAAAACCTAACGCTTGCTCTAAACCAGACGTCGGCGTGCGTAAAATTTTCAGCGCCTCGTCACGGCTGTAGTTTACCAGACCCTTGGCTACAAGTTCGCCTTGTTGATTACGACATGCGACAACCTGCCCACGACTAAAACGCCCGTTAGCCGCGACAACGCCGATCGGTAGCAAACTGCGGCCACCATCACGCAGCGCTTTGATCGCGCCATCATCAAGCACCAGCTCGCCGTGAGTCTGCAAATGACCAGCGATCCACTGCTTACGCGCAACAACAGGTTCTTTGTCCGCCAACAACAGGGTGCCTAATACTTCGCCGGCGCGTAACCGTGTGAGCACATTCTCGATACGACCACCTACGATCACGGTATCGGCACCCGAACGCGCTGCCAGTGTAGCGGCTCGTACTTTAGTCACCATGCCGCCACGCCCTAACGCACCACCGCCACCCGCCATAGCGGCAAATTGCGGATCAGAAGCTTGGCCTTCTGCAATCAACTGAGCATCCGGATTATTGCGTGGATCAGCGGTAAACAAGCCTTGCTGGTCAGTCAAAATAACCAACAAATCGGCTTCAATTAGATTTGCAACGAGTGCGCCCAGCGTATCGTTATCACCAAAGCAAATTTCGTCGGTCACAACAGTGTCGTTTTCATTGATCACAGGCACAACGCCAAGATCCAACAAGGTACGCAAGGTAGAACGGGCATTGAGATAGCGCTTGCGATCACTGAGATCGTCATGCGTCAGAAGAATTTGCGCGGTATGGCGTTTATGGCCAGAAAATGCAGTTTCATAGGCGTGCACTAACCCCATCTGCCCAACGGCTGCAGCAGCCTGCAATTGATGGATTTGCTCGGGGCGTTTTTTCCAGCCTAGACGCGTCATACCTTCGGCAACAGAGCCCGATGATACCAACACAACTTCATGCCCTTGCGCCAGCAAGGCGGCAATTTGATCCACCCAGCTTTGCATACCGGAACGATTCAGGCCCTGACCATCATTTGTCAAAAGGGCACTGCCGATTTTAATAACCCAGCGTTTAGCGCCTGCAAGACGCTTGCGGGATTCTTGCCACTGCTCCGCGCTCATCTATGTGATCTGCTCATTGATGGAGTAAAAAAGACGTATTTTCTCGCGACCGATAACAAATGCGTTATTCGGTCATCCACACCACTTCAACATCATGATCATCATCGTCGTCATCATCGCGTTTAGCCGCTTTACGCGCTTCACGTTCAAGACGATGCTTTTCATACAAGGCTTCAATATGTTCACGCGCTTCAATTTCAACCTGTTCGCGCTCAGCCAGCATTCTTTCTGCGAATTCTTCATCTTCTTCAGCACGCACTTTGCGCGCTTCGATATATTCCATAATGTCGCAGCTTAACGGGAATGTACCCTCTTTGATAATCGCAGCAATGCGATATACCGGACCTTCCCACTGCAACTTATCAATCACGGCCTGACAGCGAGCTTCACGCTCTTCTTCTGGCACCATGTCGAGTTTATTCAATACCAACCAACGATCGCGTTGAGCTAAACCCGGTGAGAATTGTTGCAACTCATTGGAAATCGCCATGACATTATCAGCCGGATCAGAATCATCAAACGGTGCCATATCAACAATATGCAGCAGCAAGTGAGTACGCACTAAGTGCTTCAAGAAACGCGTACCCAGACCTGCACCTTCCGATGCACCTGGAATTAATCCCGGAATATCGGCAATCACAAAACTGCGATGTTGCTCGATAGAGACCACACCTAAGTTGGGTACCAAGGTAGTAAACGGATAATCAGCAACCTTTGGGGTCGCCGCCGAGACTGAACGAATAAAGGTCGACTTACCGGCATTCGGCAAGCCCAACAAGCCAACATCAGCGAGCACTTTTAGCTCAAGCTTAACGTTACGTGACTCACCCGTTTGCCCAGGCTTGGTCTGGCGTGGTGCTTGGTTGGTACTGGATTTATAACGGGTATTACCCAAACCATGGAAACCGCCGCGAACAACCATTAGGCGCTGACCAATTTCGGTTAGATCCCCAAGTGTCTCACCAGTATCTTCGTCAATCGCAGTCGTACCGACAGGCACAGGCAAAATCAAATCTTCGCCTTTAAAACCAGTACAGTTACGACTTGAACCATTTTTACCGTTTTGAGCACGATGGCGACGCGCATAGCGATAGTCGATCAAAGTGTTCATGCTGTCATCGGCTTCTAAAAATACCGAGCCACCATCGCCACCATCACCACCGTCTGGTCCACCCTTTGGGATGAATTTCTCACGACGGAAGCTCATACAGCCATTGCCGCCATCACCCGCTTCAACGGTAATACGTGCCTCATCGACGAATTTCATGCCTTTCCTCTCTTAAAATGCAAACAAAAACGCCCCAACTGCGCGCAGTCAGGGCGTTTGAACAAGGTTCTTACAACTTACGCTGCTGGAACGATGCTTACTGTCTTACGTCCGTTCGCACCTTTCACTTCGAATTTCACTGCGCCAGCGGCGGTAGCGAATAAAGTGTGGTCACGACCGATTTTCACGTTCTCTCCAGCGTGGAAACGAGTGCCACGTTGACGAACGATAATGCTACCTGCTTTAGCAGCTTGACCACCAAACAGTTTGACACCTAAGCGTTTACTTTCGGAATCACGACCGTTACGGGTACTACCACCAGCCTTCTTGTGAGCCATAATCTTTCTCCTTCTGTGGGGTCACTGCAACACTGCGATTGCGGCGGTTTGGCCAACCAACACGGGCCCCGGAATTCAAATTAAATGATATTAGCCAGCGATGCTGGTGATTTTCAACTCTGTGAACCACTGACGGTGGCCCATTTGCTTCATGTGGTGCTTACGACGCTTGAACTTCAAGATCTTCACTTTTTTGTGACGACCATGGTTGATGATCTCAGCAACTACTTTCGCACCTTCAACAACCGGAGCACCGATCTTAACGTCATCGCCGTTACCGATCAGCAGAACTTTTTCTAGCTCAATGCTTTCACCAGTTGCAACTTCCAGTTTTTCAACTTTCAGTGTTTGACCTTCTTCTACACGGTATTGCTTACCGCCAGTTACTACGACTGCGTACATTGTACGTATCTCCGCTTCATTACTTGGCTGCTACTTTAACGGCCTGCTTCTACTGGTAACGCTCTGGTTTCCATATGGCAGGGAGCAGAATTTCGGGGCGCGAGACTATACCGCAGCCTACAATTCCTTGCAACCCTAACTAAGATACTTTCTTGACACCGGCGACGCCTCTCCCTAGCATTTGCGACATTATTACTCAGGCTCTCCAACATGCAGATAAAAGATGTGCTGGCCGTCGTCAATGACGAGTTCAAATCGGTAGACCAATTGATCAACGAACAACTCGCTTCTCGCGTCCCTTTGGTTGAGAAAATTGCCGACTACATCGTCTCTAGCGGTGGCAAACGCATTCGTCCGCTTTTGGTGCTAATGAGCGCCAAAGCATTAGGAAATTGCGACGCTCAGGCCGTTAAACTAGCCACGGTTATTGAGTTTTTGCACACCGCGACACTATTGCACGATGATGTCGTTGATACCTCAGATATGCGTCGCGGCAATCCAACCGCCAATGCAAAGTGGGGCAATGCACCAAGTGTGTTAGTTGGCGACTTTTTATACAGCCGTGCGTTTCAAATGATGGTTGAACTAGGCTCGTTGCCGGTGATGAATATTTTATCCAGCGCCACCTGCATTATCGCCGAAGGTGAAGTCCTACAGCTCACCAACGTAAAAAACCCAGACCTCACCGAAGCGCAGTACATGGACGTTATCCATGGCAAAACGGCCATGTTATTTGAAGCATCGACGCATTCCGCCGCCGCCCTACTCAATTGTTCTGCTGCGCAAGCCAAAGCGCTGCAAGAATATGGCAAAGAGCTCGGCATGGCGTTTCAATTGGTCGATGACCTACTTGATTACGAAGGCGATGCAGTCGCTATGGGAAAAAACGTCGGCGACGATTTAGCTGAAGGTAAAGTTACCCTGCCACTGATTCACGCCATGGCCAATGCAACAGAGGACGAGTCTCGCCTTATTCGCCAAGCGATTCGTAAAGGTGGTTTAGACGATATGCAATCTGTTTTCGCCATCATCCAAAAGACAAAATCACTCGACTATACTCGCCAAAAAGCCTACGAATGCGCAGATCGTGCACAGCAACATTTGGAACTTCTAGCTGACTCCGAAGCCAAACAAGCGCTTAATGCTTTGGCAATGATTGCCGTGCAACGCAACACTTAATTCCAAAAAAACTCAGTCATCCCGATGTAAATAGGACGCGATAATGAAGTTAAAGTCAGGTAGTTCAAGAATCAAACGTTGGGGATGGCATCTACTGGCGGTGCTTTGCTTGGCAATGACAAGCTCGCTCGGCCATGCGGGATTACTCGATGCATTTACCGACAAAAACGCCGATGCAGAATTTCTTCCTGTCGGGCAAGCCTTTCCACTATCCAGCAGCAGTAGTAACGGTAAAGTCACTGCCGAATGGCGCAATGCCGATGGCTATTACCTATATAAGCATCGTATTTATTTACAGCAAGGTGATATCAAGCTTGAACCTGATAGTTATTCGCAAGCAGGTAAAGCCAAACAGGATGAAGCCTTCGGCGAAGTAATCGCGTTTTATCATGATCTAGAAGTCACATTCGACACCCAATCTCTAAACGCCGGAACCGCAATTCTGCACTATCAAGGCTGTGCCGATGCCGGTCTGTGCTATCCGCCACAGCGTGAAAATGTTGAAGTTATTGCGCCCCAAAGTGTAGCTCAGCAAGCAATCACCACCAGTACGATCCAACCAGCAATGCCTACTGAACCCAACACAGATAGCTGGTTTAGTGGCCGCTCATGGGGGGCGGTGGTTGGTATATTTTTCATCCTAGGCCTAGGACTGACCTTTACACCCTGTGTATTACCTATGGTGCCGATTCTAACCAGCGTCGTACTCGGCCAAGGCAATACGTCAGGTAAGCGCGGCTTTCTGCTTTCAAGTACTTATGTATTGGGGATGGCACTCACCTACGCCGCTGCAGGTTTAACCGTTGGGCTGTTAGGTGCTGGCGCCAATGTTCAAGCTTGGATGCAAACACCTTGGGTACTGATCGTTTTTGCCGGTTTGTTTAGCTTGCTCGCATTAGCGATGTTCGGTGTCTACGAGTTGCAATTACCATCTGGGATTCGCAATCGCTTAAACAACCTAAACCAAGGCCAGCAAGGCGGGCGCTGGTTAAGTGTCTTCGTCATGGGGATTTTATCAGCGCTCGTGGTTTCACCTTGTGTTTCTGCACCACTGGCGGGTGCCCTAGTCTACTTGAGCACGACGGGTGACGCCTTGCTAGGTGGTAGCGCTTTATTGGCGCTGGGATTGGGCATGGGCGCTCCATTGATTGTCTTGGGCACAACAGGCGCTTCTGTGCTGCCGAAAGCGGGCGCTTGGATGAATCAAATCAAAGCACTGTTCGGCATCCTCTTACTCGGCGTGGCCATCTGGCTGCTGGGCCGAATTTTACCCGCGACCTGGGTGCTATTGCTGTGGGGCTTACTAGCCTTGGTGTATGGCATAAGCCTAGGGGCTCTTGAGCAAGCGAACAATGGTAGCCAACGGGTTATCAAAGGCTTTGCTTTAGTTTTAGTTTTGTACGGTGCCTGCGCTCTAATAGGCGCCTTACAGGGTAACGACGACCCCCTGCAGCCACTAGCGTCGCAATATAAGTCGGCACAATCCGTGGCCGAACAAGCGGCGACTCATGCCCCCTTTACTCGACTCACATCTGTTACCGAGCTTGAACGCATCATCGCCAGTGAGGCCCGACCGGTTATGGTCGATTTTTATGCCGACTGGTGTATTAGCTGCAAAGTAATGGAGAAGGAAGTATTCGAACAAGCAGACGTCATTCAGGCTCTGTCTCATATACGCTGGGTACAATTGGATGTCACCGATCAAACCGCCGAGCACATTGCGTTTATGCAACAGCATGCTGTCTTTGGTCCGCCCTCTATGCTGTTTTTCAGCGCCGGTAGTGAGCAAAGCAATGCGCGTCTAATCGGAGAGGCGACTAAATCCGAGTTTACTCAACATGTGCTAATGCACCTCCCCAAAAGTCAGTAAATTATCGACATAGCTGACAACCATGTTTACCGGCACTTGAAATAACATAACCGATACCGCATATAGTGACTGTTCGCCATTCTCCGGAGCTTTCCATGCATTACACCTGTCCTTACTGTGCCGCTATTAACCGCTTACCTGCCGATAAAGCAGCACAAGAGGCGCAATGCGGCCGCTGCAAAAAGTTATTATTCGACGGCAAGCCAGTCGAATTGAGCGACACTAATTTTAATCGCTTCTTGGCCAAAAACGATCTCCCTATCGTTGTCGACTTTTGGGCTAGTTGGTGCGGACCATGTCAGATGATGGGGCCGATATTCAAACAAGTATGTGGTCAAATGCAGCATCAACTGCGTTTTGCTAAGGTGAATACAGAACAAGCCCAGGCTACTAGCGCGCAACTTGGCATTCGCAGCATTCCAACACTGATTATGTTTCAAAGTGGAAAAGAGATAGACCGGTTAGCTGGAGCGTTACCAGCCCCACAGCTAACTCAGTGGATTCAACAGGCACTGGTGAAAGCTCAGCAAAACCACTAACTCATGCGGCGTTGCACGATGTCCTCTAAGGTTTTAACAATTGGCTGCAAGGCATCAGACCAACGCAACGCTTCACGATAGCTATCATCAATCTGAGCGACATAACGCTCAATCAATTCAAACAAGCCCCCTTCTTGACTGGCATTCAGGTTAAGCAGTAAGAGCTGGTCTTGAAGATCAATCACCATATCTTGACGCATATCCGCTGCACTGCGAATTTGTTCGGCTTGGCTATCACGAATATGCGCTAACGCAGCTCGCACATCCGTTACAGTGAGCAATAAAACTTGCTGAAGCTTGACCTTAGCTTCTGTTTTCATCATGCGCACACGCGCTTCAGTGGCACTTAACAACACGCATAAATGATCTTTAATGCGTCCATACCGCGACACATCTTGATCGGGAATATTTTTGATCAACAAAGAGGCATTGGGATAATTAACAATCATTCGTCGACCAAATTCCATAATGCGCCGCTCATGTTGCGCCGACAGTAACAACTCGATCTCTAATTCACTCACTGCAGAATTCAAAGCAAAGTACGCGGCTTTATCGCTGACATCTTCCGTATTCGGCCAAAAGGCAACCACCGCTTTTAAGCCAAAACCCGACAGTAAAGTTAATAAAGCGTCTGCCAGACTCGCTTGCGAGTTACAAAAAGAAATCTGTTCCATAAAACGCACAATTTCGCCCTGCTCGGCAGAGTGCGTCATCGCTTCAAACGCTGCTTGGCGCGATTCTTCAACGGTAGATATTAATTCACGGCGATAACCTTGCTGTGCCAAAATTCGCCGCACCTTCGCCTGTAATTCATTGATATCAAAAGGCTTTGTTATAAAATCGTCACCACCTGCTTCGTATCCAGCAATACGCCCAGATAAGGTGGTATCACCGGATATAAAAATAACCGGAATATTTTCAGTTTGCCGCTGAGCACGTAGCTGCCGACAAATTTCATAGCCGCTCATTTCATCGAGCTGAACGTCAAGCAAAATACAATCAAACCCAGTATCCAGCGCATTCAAAAACTCATCCGATGTTGTAAAACCGGACACATCGAACTCACTCAATGTACGCTTTACTAAAAATACTGCTCCGGGCTCATCATCGAGCACCGCCACCTATCCAAGCCCCATTGCATTCCCCGACATCGAATACGATTAATACTAGTTATATAGGGATAGCACAAAATTTACGATTAACGCTCGATCATTCATAACTTTGACCGCATTCCGCTCTTTGTAACTTAATTAGCAACTTAATATTTTTCGGTGAGATCTTAGCGACTAACGGAAAGCTGACGTGCATCAATTCACTTAACGCGCATGGGCGTAAGCTGGAGACAGATAACAAGGAGATGCTATATGACTACTATTGAACACCATGACTTACACCACGACTTCCCTGAAATGAGCGAGCAAATTCGCAGCCTCAAAATGAAGGATCGTCATTTTGCTCGTTTATTTGATGAATATCATGAGCTTGATCGAGAAGTACGCAAAATCGAAGAGGATGTTGAACCAACCTCGGATGAACATCTAGAGCAGTTGAAGATGCGTCGGGTACATTTAAAAGACGACCTGTACACTATGCTCAAGCAGGCTTAGCACCTGAAGCAAACAGCAAAAAAAAGGAGGCATCGGCCTCCTTTTTAATGCGTACTACTCAACGGTACTAGTCTAAGCCGCCGACGTTTATCAAATCCTATTTGAAACTGTACTGAAACGGGGTAGAACCCGAAACGAGATTTCTGATTGATAGCACACGTATTGGTAAGTACCATAGCCTAGTATGATGGCTGAGCTGGGAACAGCCTGCCATCACTAGCTTTTAAAAAATCCAATGACTCGGATGAGACCCCTTTTACCCAGAGCCGAGTTTCAAAATAAATGGAAGTTGACCATGACTTTTACCAGGGACGACAAGAAGGTTTATCAAAAGGATCGCCTGGACCTTGCTATTGACCGGTTTGCGAAAATAGAAAGGCCAACACGAAATGACCTGGACTTAGTCAAGATTACAGCACAAGTCGAGCGAGGCCTGGACAAATACCGTGCCGACGCTATGCGTATGAGCATTGATGAACTTGAAGACGAAGGGCATCAATCCAGTTTGCTAGCGCATTTTTTGGCTGTATCGGGAGATCCAAAGCCAAGTCCAAAGTGTCACGCGCATGCGATTGTCTCTGGTGCGCATCGTTCTGCTGCGGAATTACGGGCTGTTCTCGCATGGCTTAAGTTAAGAATTGACGATCCAGACAATGGCTGTTGGTTACCGGAAAATACAGCAGCCCTTACCCACATGCCATCTCACTTGAGAAATGCAGTGCCACACAGCCGGATTCACCGATTTAACTACTACTTCTGGCTCAATACTCTGATTGATCCAGCTATCACGTCGTCACAAGCGGATTTACGCCGAACACTGTCAATGGTAGCCACCCGTTTACAATCAGGTAGTCAGCCTATATACGTCATGAACAAAAAAGGGGATGGGTTGCCCGCATGATCTACATTGTTCACCCTGACTACCTGAACTATAAATCATTCGTATTTGACCACAAGGCTGTACGCCGAGCACTCGGAAGTGACACTCAGTTCCACTTTGCCAGGGCTCCGCGGCATTACCGGGAAAACTGGCAACCGTTTGAAATCAGCTTTGAATCACTGGCATCGTCAAAAGGCAGCTTGCCCGACATTATGGTTCGAAACGGCAGACTCTTTCTAAGTGAAACAGCCACGCAGGTACTTCACAAACTTATAGCAAGCGAAGGTGAGCTTCTTCCTGTCAACTACCAGAATCAAAATGGAATGTTGTTCAACGTATTGGCTACAGCAGAAGACGTTGATGGCATCAATACGCAGCTATCGTTAAAAAACGAATTTGGTGAAGTCGTGGCGCTGACATTCCAGGAAGACAACCTGACGGATCTCAACGTTTTCCGTACATCTTTCGATAACTACATGAGTGTGTACTGTAATGAACGCTTCAAAAGCGCTGTGGAAAGCGCCGGCTTAAAGGGGCTTATATTCAGTAGTGATACCGGGACGCAGACTCCACCAGATGCACAAGCGGAAAGTTCTTTGCAGTGATGGCTCACCGCTCCAGATAGGTGGCATTAGTTTATAATATTACAGTACCGACAAGGAGTTTAATTTACATGAATCGTGACATCAGGAAACTTCCCCTAGACCTCATCAAATTAGATCAGGAAAATGTTCGCTTTGGAGGGGACTTTGCAGAGAGCCAAAAAGAATCTCTTCAGCTATTAATGAATGATCCCGCAGATGCTAAAAAACTTTACAACCTAGCTCAAGATATATCTCAATACGGATTAGATCCAACAGAACTTCAATTGGTTTTCCCTGACGCTGATGGGCACTACATTGTCATTGAAGGGAATCGGCGACTAGCAGCGATAAAACTTCTAATAAAACCCGATCTATGCCCGATTGAAAGTAGAGTCAAGGATTTCATATCGCTCAAAAACAACTCAAATTATAAAATCCCGAATGACTTAGATTTCAGCTATGTTGAATCCCGTGAAGCTGGCGATAAATGGATTGAGCTAAAACATACAGGTGAAAACAACGGTATAGGGAGAGTTGGCTGGGACAGTGATATCCGGGATGAACGAAAAGCCAGACTCTCGGGATTTGAAAGTATTGGTCGACAACTCAGAACGCTTATTGCCACAAATAACGGCATCTTTAGCAATGAAGCAATTGAACACAGCAAGAGCATATCTGTCACGAACTTAACGCGTCTATTCCAATCAACTCCAGCGCAGAATTTCTTTCAACTAGAAGTAAAAGCAAAGACACTCACCCCAAAATATAAACTAGAATATATAGCCCCATCAGTATCATATGCTCTCGAATTAATGTCGGACAGAAAATTTACTGTAAATGACATCAAAAATGGTGATGACAGGGTAGCATTTATCCATAAAATTCCAGCCAATTTAAACCCAATATTCATAATACAAGAAGAAAAAAATTCCTCTTCAGAAAACATCGGGAACAGTGATCACGCTGATTCTTATAGGCCAGAATACGAGAATACAAGCCAAGCAAATACCGACACTCCAGACATTACATACCCGAATAGTCACTATAGTGACGCAGACCCCCATGACAACCAAGCTAATGATGAAGATACTGATGGCACCACTTCAAAAAAACCAAGAGCAAGACCCGACCGAAAGCAAAGATTGAGAATTATCGACTGGCCAATGCAGATAGAACCTCCTCGGATCAATGACTTATTTAGAGATCTCAGAACCCGACTGAACGTACAAGAAACTCCTGGCTCTGTTGCGGTTGTATTCCGCGTGTTCCTTGAGGTGTCATGCGACCATTACATAAAAGATAGGCATGAAAATGGAGATCCTGTACACACAGCTGACCAGAAGAAGCAGCCAATATATGGAAGCACCAGCATAAAATTAGCTATGAAAGTTCAGGCAGTTGCCAGGCATCTGGAAGACAATCAGAAACTAACGAAGGATCAAGCCAAGGCCGTTCGAAAGCGTGCAGACTCACCCGATACAATGGGGTCAATCGATCATCTCAATCAATTTGTCCACGGTTATTCAGCAATGGCTGTTCCGGCAGATTTGAATGTCATTGCCGACGAATACAAGACATTTTTGGAGAAAGTATGGGAGTAACTAAAAGCTGGCCATCAAAGCTAAAATGTGATTCCATATAGGCATAAGATATACAGTGCGAGCTACTCATGGGAAAAACCAGAGACTTTTCAACACCGTTGCGCTACCCAGGCGGCAAAGGAAAATTTGCCCCCTTTGTAAAGAGCGTAATTGAAGAAAACTCCCTGCTAGATGGGCACTATGCCGAGCCTTTTGCCGGTGGAGCTGGTGTAGCCCTTGAACTGCTATTTCATGAATACGCCTCGCACATACATATCAACGATATTGATTTAGCTGTTTACACATTTTGGAAAGCTGCTGTCGAGCATACTGAAGAACTCTGCAAAGCCATATTTGATATCCCTGTTACCATTGACAATTGGCACCATCAAAGAGAAGTCCTTGCAAATCCTGACGACTATTCGTTAATAGATGTTGCAGTAGCGACATTCTTCCTCAATCGCACCAATCGCTCAGGCATCCTAAAGGCTGGAGTTATAGGTGGCATACATCAAGCTGGGGAATGGAAACTTGATGTTCGTTTTAACAAAAAGGACCTCATACCCAGAATAGAACTCATAGGGCGATTTTCGAATAGAATCCATGTATACAACGATGATGCAGTATACTTTTTAAACAACACCGTCGCCAATCTTCCTAAGAAATCACTCGTTTACTTAGATCCACCATATTACGTCAAGGGACACGGATTATATCGCAATTTCTACAAACACGATGACCATGTCGAAATCGCCAAAACCCTAGAGTCAGTTCATATACCATGGATTGTGTCCTATGACGACACCCTGGAGATTCGTGATATCTACTCAGAATACCGTCAGGACTCATATTTTCTAAGTTACACCGCACAGGATAAGAAAAAAGGATCAGAGGTAATGATATACGGGCCTAACATCCAAATCCCAAACAACAAAATCTCTGCCAAGTTCCACCATAAATAATAACCACAGTAGAGCCCTAATTCATTAGTCTATGCAGCGTATCAAATTTATTCAGGAACTCAGATTTTTCATTGGGAATTGTTCTTAAAAAATACTTAAATAAGCAAGATGCCTGCTGCCCCCATACACCTGAATCCAGCTGCTGATTGTACCATGCCTTAGCCTTTTTCCTGCATGTAGATATATCCTCAAAATCATAATCCCTAAAGCAAACCTGCTTAGAGTACCCTGATACTTTTTCTCGCCAAAATGGACTCTTATCCGACAAATTCAAGAGAAAACTAGCCAATTCAGTCTCTGGATTTCTTTCTCCAGGCAAACAAATATAGTTCTTCAATTTAGCCTTATTTACTGATTTTCTCGCGTCACCATCCAGAACTACAATGGAGTTTGGATATGAAAAGCTTTCCACCTTCTGCCGTCCAAGTTGAATATAGTTATTACACCCAAGTCTAACTAAAGAAAAATCCAAATTTGAATATTTTCGTCCCAATAGAGCTTTCAAAAAATGGCGGCATTCCGGATCTTCAGTATATATAGATATTCTCTTAGGCTTATCCAACAAACCGATACTGACATTAAGATCATGAACCATACTTTCATAGTCGGGATTTTCTTCAACAACAATATTGCCATCAATTTTTTTCAAATATATAGTTTGAAAATGAGATTCTCGCCCATTTGTATTTTTCAACATATAGAGTTTTTCAAGGAAGTGCAGCGAGTGAGTTGTTGCAATAAACTGAAGATTGAGATCTTTACTACATGACTGCATGAAATCAAACAATTTAACTTGACTACCAGGATATAATGTCGCGTCTATCTCATCAATAGCAATAACTCCTCCCTTATAATCCTCAGGATAATTATCCTTCAAGCGCTGAAACGACATTACGGCTAGCAAAATCCTTCCAACATTATCCTGCCCCGCGGAATTAGAATTCCAATCATAATGATTTGTTGTCACACCTATCGTATTCTTAGCATCACTAACTAAATAATCCATTGACTTAAACTCGTCACGCGTTAGTAGGATTTTATTATAGTTCTTCGAGAACCAGCTTCTTTCCTCGCAGGTCAGAACGATATTATTCACTTTAAAATCGCCAGCTTCAGCGATAGGTATTAATCTCTTCAAACTCAGGAAAATAACAGGAAGCTGAACATATCCACTACCAGCATCCCTTTTCCCCTTCTGCCAAAAACGAACGGTATCCTTACCGTTAATCTTTCTTGTAATACTCTCAACTGTAAAACGTCCATCCTGGTCGATATCTTGATGTAAATGGTGATCATTAAAAAACAGTGTCCAAAGATGCTCACCCGCAACATCCAAATCAGGAGATAGTCTAAACTTATCTCTGAATGCAGAGCGAAATGTGCCTCCAGTTAGGGGGGATTCACTTGAGAAAACATGTCCAGAACGAGGAATTGTAAACGTCTGCGTTAGAATACCCAAAAGAGTACTTTTCTGCGTACCATTCTGCCCCGCAATTAGCGTTACATATTCTCCAAGAGAAAATTCGACACTTTTAAAGCCTCTGAATTTATTAATTTCAACTTTATCAATTATCATATGAGCTTAAGAAATCCTGTCTATAATCGCTTAAAGACAGAATCAGAAAATGAACTACCATCTGCCCAAGAATGTTTCATAGATACTACATTTAATCCAATGTCGATATTTTTCCACACACCACTCCTAAACGAGCACTGTAGAAGAATGTTATACAACACACCTTCACCAGACTTTTGGGACCCTGTAGATAACATACATACGGTACAAGGCTTGTTTTCTCGCTGCTGAAACTCAATCAATGTGAAAAAATCACCATTCATAAAAATGTCCGCAATAATAACGCTGCGTCTTAATTTAGTTGCCGAATCAAGATATCCCCATTGCCATCGTTCAGACGGCTTCGTTAGCGGCATATAGGCCAACTCAGGGCCAACGTCACGGATGCTGGCCTGGACGCCTGCTTTTTGATTCAGATGTTCGATAGCTTCAATAAAGATATCGAAGCTTGGAGCAGCCGCTTTTTTTCTGTTGCGTCCAGTAACGATATTTGCTTTTTGTGTATTCTTCTCGTCCTGTCCATAGCCACCTTGCCCAGCACCTAGCGCATCAACAGTAAAACCACCACCGGAGAGACCTGCGCTATGGTACTCACACTGTTGTTTGGTGGGCTTGTCTGGCTTGCGACCATCCAATACCGAGAAACGACCACTTGCAGCCTTGAGAATAACCGTGGATAGAGCCGCATTTGTTTCATTCTGGCTTTGCAATGGCAGATCGTCTTTGCCATTGGAAGGCTTTGCATGCCGGTTGTACGGCTTTTTCTGATCAGCCGGGATGTCTGTATCTGGATTTCCTTTTCCACCATCGTTGTCACGGATGACCGTTAGCTTACTGAAGGGCATAGGTGCAGAACAGTTCTCAAGAGACAAAATTAAATTTCTCCACTTGCCATCAGGTCCAGGAATTTTTTTAACCTTTGCTTGAAGGTTTGTTATTCCGTGAAAAGGAAAGTCAGCGGACAAATGAATGTATTTCTTATTCACAATGTCTTTCAAGAGGGTATCGTAAATATGCCTACAGGATCTTGCAGCCTGCTCCGAACGCAGGATTCGAGCGATGATCCAACCTTCGTCATCGGTAATCTGCTGCCTCAATCCAAGGGATACTCGGTCATCCTCTTTGCTGTACCAGGTTCTGGCAACGTTAACGATTGAGTCCAGACTATGCTGAAAAGCACCAGAGAAGATAGCATGGGCAAGATTGCTGGATACTGCATAGTAGAAGCGTATGAGCTCCATAGCCGGTATCAGGATACCGTATGGATCGCCTTCACATTCCATAGCCACCAAGAAGCTTCCTGCTCCCGCTTTTCCCACCCGATAATGACTATAGGGTATAACATTCCAGCCATTCTCTTTATGCAGAGTAGGGATGATACGAGCAGACTTCGGACTAATTTGAAGACCAGTAAATATTTCGTCTCGTCCAGCAAAAAGGCCTTGATGCAAACCGTCCTTCCACACTGAGCCAATACTGATAAGTGGCAGTTGGCCAATACCAATCCGCACGACACGCTGCTGTTCCGGATCAGTCGCCTTCACAGAAGACAGTTTGTCAGCTTCTAAACCAAGAGGGGCAGAATGAAAGGGACTTAGAACGATCTGAAAGAAAGGTTCGGTAGTGATGTTGGGGTTAGGTTCCAGCGCACCTAACCAGTCAACACGCCAATACTTCCCATCCTTGGGAAACTCCTTGATCCTTGGAATTCTGACTTCTGCCACTCCAGAGCCTCGCTGTACAAAACATCAATGTGAGTACTGTATAGCGATGGAGAGTACTATTTATCTTTGTAACCCACAACATCCTCGCCCTGCGCCTGCAGATCAGCATGGTAGGACGAACGTACCAGAGGGCCACTGGTCACGCGCATGAAGCCTAAACCCTTGGCAATTTCACCTAGCTCACGAAACTCTTCTGGTGTTGCAAAACGCTTCACTGGCGAGTGATTTCGACTCGGCTGCAAATATTGGCCTAAAGTAATGTGATCTATATCGTGCGCGCGCATATCGTGCATCACTTCAATCACCTCTTCGTTGGTTTCACCCAACCCCAACATCAAGCCCGACTTAGTAACAACATTCGGTTGACGTTGCTTGTACTGCTTAAGCAAATCCAATGACCACTGATAATCCGAACCCGGACGACATTCTTTGTATAAGCGTGGCACGGTTTCTAAATTGTGGTTAAAAACATCTGGCGGCGTAGCACTAAGAATATCCAAGGCAACGTCCATACGACCACGAAAATCCGGAACTAATGTTTCGATCTGAATGCTCGGGCTATGCTCACGAGTCAAACGAATACAATCGGCAAAATGCTGAGCACCACCATCGCGTAAATCGTCGCGATCCACTGAAGTAATCACCACATAACGCAATGCCATATCGGCAATCGCAGTGGCCAAATTTAAAGGTTCATCGACATCCAATGGATTCGGTCGACCGTGGCCCACATCGCAAAACGGGCAACGACGAGTGCAGATATCGCCCATAATCATAAAGGTTGCAGTACCACCACCAAAACACTCACCAAGATTAGGACAGCTGGCTTCTTCGCATACCGTATGCAGCTTATGCTTGCGCAGCTTTTGTTTTATCTCATTAATTTTTGGTGTTGCCGGAATACGTACCCGAATCCAATCAGGTTTGCGTGGCATATCATCAGTAGGGATAACCTTAATTGGTATGCGCGCAACTTTATCAGCACCCCGCAGCTTTTCGCCCTGCACTACTTTTGGCTTATCGCTCATTTTCTTCTCCGGGCTCTTCTGCACTAGTTACGGCAATACCGTTAGACGATGTTAGTTCACGCAGCAAATGACGCTGTAAATTTTCAGATACGGTATCAAAATCAATGTCATCGCTACCACTGGAGGATGCAGCAATTTCATCAACGATTTGAGTCATTTCCATGCCAGCATAACCGCATGGGTTAATACGCTGAAATGGCTGTAAATCCATATTGATGTTCAAAGATAGCCCATGAAAAGAGCGGCCATTGCGAATTCTTAAACCGAGTGAGGCTATTTTTTTAACCCCAACGTAAACACCTGGCGCGTCCTCACGCGGAGCCGACTCAATACCCAAATCAGCCAAACAGGCGACCAGTGCGCGTTCAATCGCGGCGACCAGCTGCCGTGGACCCCAGACCTTACGTTTGATATCAATTAACAGATAAACAACCAACTGGCCAGGACCGTGGTACGTAACTTGGCCACCGCGATCGGTTTGAATAACGGGAATATCACCCGCCATAAGAACGTGTTCTGCCTTTCCGGCCTGACCTTGAGTAAACACGGGAAAGTGCTGTAAAAACCATAGTTCGTCGGCGCTATTTGCGTCGCGTGACTCTGTCGTTGCGACCATATCGTCGTATACGCTTTGATAATCACACAAACCTAACTGACGAATCCGCAATTACATCACCATATGAACGTGTTCGCACGAGGACAAATCGCGGTGAATGTTCTCAAGCTGCTGCACGCCAGTTGCCGTTATATAGACAGTAATTGAACGAAAACGTCCATTGCTGCTTTCTTTCACTTTAATGATCTCTAAATCAAGATCGGGCGCATGCACTCGAATAATATCGGCAACAATCTGCTCGTAGCCGTCGATCCCTTTGCCTACGACCTTAATCGGATAGTTTGGGCAAGGGAATTCTATTTTAGGAGCGTCTGGCTGGCTCACGGGGATACCTCAGAGTGCGATAATCGAGGGCTTTATATGGTGTCTAAGTACAAACAATTCAAGTAGAACATTCACACTCAGCAGAACTCAAATTAAAGGACAAGAAGCGCTGCGCCAATTGCCCTTTGATCTGTCTAGTTTATTACTAGCCGAACAAACGCGTGAAAAAGAGCTTAATTCGACCAATAAAACGGCCAAAGAAGCTAGCCTCGTCAACATTAGCAGCGGCTATCAGAGGTAACTCCGCCACTACTTCGTCTTCCATGCGGATAGTTAACTTGCCAAGTTGAGCACCGGCAGCAATGGGGGCTTCAGGATAATCGTTAGTCGACATTTCAACTTGAAGCTCGCCTTTACTGCCGCGCGGTAGCGTTAAATACAGATCATTTTCAAGAGTTAGATTAACGCTGTCTTGCATACCCAGCCACACCGCTTGAGTTTGCAGGGTATCACCCGCGCTATAAAGCTTATGAGTTTCGAAATAACGGAAGCCGTAACCAAATAATTTTTGTGTTTCACGGGCACGAGCTTCTTCGCTACGAGTTCCCATTACTACCGCAATCAGTCGAGTATCTTCACGCTTAGCCGAAGCCGTCAAACAATAACCCGCTTCTTCTGTATGGCCTGTTTTCAAACCATCAACACTAGGATCACGCCATAATAATTTGTTGCGGTTAGGCTGACGAATGTCGTTGTACTCATAGTATTTCTCAGCGTACAACTCATAATAAGTCGGGTGGTCATTGATGATATGCAGCGCTAACGTTGCCATATCACGAGCCGTCGAATGGTGTCCTTCGGCAGGCCAGCCAGTGGCATTCAAAAACTGAGTATTGGTCATACCAAAGGTTTTAGCATACTGGTTCATCCAACCAGCAAACGCGTCTTCAGAACCTGCTAGGTACTCAGCTACAGCGATCGATGCATCATTCCCTGATTGCACGATAATGCCGCGTAGCAGATCCATCAACGCAACGTCAGTACCTTCGCGCACCCACATCTTAGAGCCGCCTTTCTTCCATGCATTTACACTAATAGGTACTTGGGTATCTTCCTGCACTTTGCCCTCAACCAACTCATGCACAGCAATATAACTGGTCATCATTTTGGTCATACTGGCAGGGGGCAATTGCTGATCAGCATTGTGCTCGACGATAATTCGACCACTATCAGCATCCATCAAGATGTATGCAGACGCATCGAGAACAGGTGGTTTTGGAATAATTACCGCTGCGGTAGCGGAAGAAGAAAAAACAACAAAGAGGCAAAGCTGTAAAAAACGCATCATATTCCTGAACGCCGGATGGGAAATTCGGGGCAGCATTGTAACATGCTAACCAATTTTTGCAGTGATAACTGCGACTAGATAAAAACTAAGTGGGTAACCGCTATCAGCGACCGCTTAAATTTCTAAAATATACTGACAAGCAAATACTGCAGAATATCCCTAAAGGAAAAGCACGGGCTGTCATCCAGCCTGTGCTTACGCAATTACTGACGAATCAACGCCGTGTCGCGTGGCGGGTGCAGCGTCAAGAAAGGCGAACCTCCAGATAAAACTTCATTGCTATGACGTAAACGATAAGAGCGGTCAATACGACGAGTACACAAGGTTAAACGCACCGCTAACCAACGATAATCTGACTTGTCCGCAGTATGAATAACCACTGACGCATCGTTATCAACCATCGCCTGACAGGCACCGTTCATATTGTCAGCAATATCACGCGATCGACCTGCTAAATCTTCGGTAGGGATATCGTAACGTGCAATTGGCGCACTATCTTCTTTCGCATCAGCCCAAGCTTCTGCAACACTCGCGGCACTGGCAACCGTTTTGACTGTGGGTTTTGCGGCAACTTTGGGAGCAACCACTGGCGCAGCTTTGGCCACCGCTGCAGCCTTCACGGGAGCCGATTTAGGTTTTGTATTAAGTAATTCATCTTCAATATCATCGACGGCAACCTTAGCCGATGCGCTCGCTGCTTTCGCTTTGGCCGTCTGTTGAGCCAAGCGCTGCTCTTTCAATTTTTGTTCGTTAGCCGCACGGCGCTCTCGTTCTAATTGCTGCTGACGCTGTTGCTCAGCCAATTCTTCACGAGCTTTTTCTTCAGCTGCTTTCTGTTCTTCTTGTTTCTTGCGTTGGTAATCCGCTTGTAAGCGTTGTTTTTCTTTTTCTGCAGCCTCTGCTAACTGGCGCTGATGCTCTAGCTCCGCTTTGGTAGGTGCTGATACAGCCGCAACCGCAGCAGGCTTAGCCATGCCACTGGCGATAGCATCATCAATCACGCGCTGTGCTTCTTCCAAACCAGGCGTTAACGATGCCACTGGCCAAACCTTATCCAAATAGCCTTGGGCCTTGTCGAATTGACCTCCGGCAATAGCGCGGTTAGCCAACTCAACATACGACTCACCCCAGCGATACGTAAGCGGCACAACGCGAAAATCAAACGGAGCGTCGCCACGGAAGGCCTCAATTTTTTCCAATGCATTATTACCCACAGGCGCACTCAAACGCTGGGCAGCAATGTCTTGATCAATCTCATTTAAGAGTGAATCAAGTTGCTCTGGAGTTGCAGCATTTACCTGCAAACCGATAAAGAACGTAGTAACGAATAGCGCAATTTTATTCATGTAGGAATTAACTTTGTTATCATTGTGATGGCTAGGCATTGACGGGTAAGATGAAGACATTCAGCCCCCGATGTCAAGTTCCATATTAATTATCCGGAGTTCTCTTTGATGTTATTGCGACTTGGTTCCCTTCTTTTTGCCCTACCTGCGCTTATTTTGCTAGTGCTTTATGGAGTGGAAATGTCAGCAGTATCCGATTGCACTCAACTCGGCGGCATCTACAACTTCGACACCGCAGAATGCGGCTCCGAGGCTATCCCACAAACAAGTTATTACTTGCGCCATAGCGGCCTAGTCAACGGCATGATGTTACTTTCGGTTCTCGGCGCATTGGCTATGTCGATCGGTATGCTGATCAAAGGTATGGCGCAACAGGCCAAATCATAATAACGGATTATTATCCGCAGCACTTTTTCCATTTACTGCCACTCCCACAAGGGCATGGGTCATTCCTGCCCAGTTTCATTGGCGTGAACGACGCATTGCCATCGACGTAATACCACTGGCCATCAAGACGTTTGAATATCGAGCGCTCGTCCAGTTCGCACCACTCGCCATCTTCACAAAAACGAGCACGAAAGCTCACAACGCCATCATCTTCTTGCTCTTCACTGCTAAGAATGGTCAAACCAAACCACTGCGTTTTACCATCCATTGGCAAGGATGGTGGTCGAGTGTCTGTATGCCACGTACGTAGGAGATAGGCAGCATCTTGGTTAACGAAGGCGCTATAGCGAGAGCGCATCAAGGCCTCTGCGCTAGGAGCAATGCCCTCATGACAAGGCTTGCAACACTGCTCGTAGGCAAGTCCACTCTGACATGGGCAAGGCTGCTCGGAACAGATACCTGTCATTGCATATTCTCGCGCGCTAAGTTCATTAGTTTGCCAATCGCTGCCGACAATGTATCGCTACGCTCAGGATTGCGAAACGCTGCCAATATCCGCTCACGCATACTCGGCAACGTCATCAAATCGGCGATAAGAGTAATAAACGAATCTTGACCAACGGCCGCTAAGTGTTCGAGATATATTTGCAAACGTCCATCACTAAGATCCAACCAGCAACGACTGCCAATGGCGCTTAATACTTCAATTGAACGCGCTTCGGGGTGAGCCAGAATCGCCCCCAGCAGTTGTTGTCGCTGTGGCACGCTAGAGCTGCCGGATAGACCGCGAGCAAAGGCTGCTAAGTCAGCAGCACTGGCGTTATCTGCAACCACCTGAGCCAAAGAATCGCTAATCGCTAGCGTCAAATTCAGGCCCGGTGTCGCATTTTCTAAAAAGCCGAGTAGAACATTACGAGGCACTGCTGCCATCTTCGGCATCGCCTGGCACAACAAAACATCGTTATTGTCTTCATCTATCCGGGCAACGACTTCAGCTAAACCCTGCAAGCCTAACTGCTGCCAGTTTTGCCAACCATTATCACCGGATAAATACGCACGGGCTGTTGCGTAGTATTGAGTTGCAGGTTGTTCTAACGTGCGTAAGGCTAAGGCATGAAAGTACGCCATGCGATTACCATCTGGCTTGTAACTGCAGGGTGCATCGCCATGTTGTTTGGTCGGTGCTTGAACAACTCGTAACCAATGCTCTAAAAACGCGTCACGCGGTCCAGGCAACAGGACGTTCTGTTCATCCAAAGGAAGCTTTAAAAACCAAATATTGTGCTGCCCTGGCTTATCTGGATTCCAACTAAAAATCCCCAACCAAGCGTGCTTCAAATACGGTGCAGGATAGGGCTTGGCCAATAGTTCAATGGCTTCAAAATCCGTTGTTGAAATTTCACCAATACGACGTCCCAAATCAAACACACGCATTTGCGCGCCGCTGCGTTGCACTAATTGACTGATGGTCATATTGCTTCTCCAACAAACACACTAAAAAACCGGAGTTTAACAGTTTGCGTTGGGTGATTCAGTCCTATAACGAATTCCGTTATCATTCATTGCGCTCATGCTGCAATCGGAGGCTAACCATGTCGACTCAACACAGTTTGCTTGCCAGCTACCTGCTAAAACTTGAATCTGCTCTACAGCAACACAAGTTATGGTCGACCGATTCACCCAGTGCGCTGCAACTGTCTAGCCTGCAACCCTTCTGTGTTGATACCCTGACCATCGAGCAATGGCTGCAATACATCTTGATTCCTCGCTTTTCTGCACTCGTTGCAACAGGCGCCGACTTACCCATTATTCCTGCCGATAACGGTATGGCGGGTATGGCTGACATTGCATTCAATCAACGCAATATTCGCGCTAACGAGGTAGTTGACCTTATTCGCGCTATCGATTCTTTACTGGAGGCACCATGGCCTTAATTTTTGCTGTACTGGCTAGCGTAATACTGGGCGCAGGTATCACCGCCTACGTTTTGATTTCGCGCTGGCAACAAATCATTGCTGATGCAAAGCGTGACCTAACTGAAATGGCGGAGCAATACAAAGCCACCCAAGATGAAAATCGCGAGTTAAAACAAAAGGTTGCTGATTTACAGTACCAGTTTAATAGCGCACAGAAGGATTTAAACTTCGCCCGCGAACAAGCTAAAAACGGCGGCGTTTAAGCCACAACATAAATAACACCGCCAAGACAAAGCCGCCCATAACCAACAGCACGACGCTGGCGCGGCTAAAATGCAGTGCTGCCCGCTCACCAAGCCAATAAATAGGCAGTAAATAAGCAGCAGCCCAAGCCGGTGAAGACAGTGTATTTGCCAGCAAGAAAGACGATGTCGGCATAGCGCTGGCCCCGGCCACGACAGGGACAAGTGGACGCAAAGGGCCAATAAAGCGCCCGAACGCTATACTCCAAACTCCGTAACGTGTGAAAAACTCATGGCTATGCGCCAACCAATCGGGGTGTCTTTGGAAAAAGTGCCAGTGATGCAATCGCCCCTGAGCACGACGCCCTAACCAAAAGCTCGTGCCATCGCCTAAGAAAGCACCGATAGTTCCAACCAGCCACCAAGTCCAAGGTGAAATGCCCAGTTCAGGCGCTAGTACCGTTAGTCCAATCAAAATCGCGATTCCGGGCACCAACAAACCGACAACGGCCAATGACTCGGCAAAAGCCGTCAATAACAAAAGTAGTATCAATCCTCCGGCGCTACTGGTTATATCGCCCGCAATAAAATTTAACTCAGATAAATACGGTTCAAGCATGGCAGGCATCGTTTATTCCCTGTATCCTCAAAAAAATCCTGACCACTAATAATCAAGAAAAATCGAATGAAGTCAGCCACTCAATCTCCCGATCTGGATACGTCACGGATCAGCGTTAGCGCCCACTATACGGGCTATATTTGGTACAAGCATGGACTTTCAGCTGCAGGATTTGCAACCGGAACCGGACGCTTTGCCAATGCCGCACTTGCACCAATTAATGCATTTTTACGCTTAGTTGCCGGTGCCGATATTGATATCTTTTTATTACAACGTCACTCGGTAATCGACCATCAAGTTCGTGACCTTATCGAACAGCATGGGATCGAACAAATCGTCGAGTTAGCATCGGGCTTGTCGCCACGAGGCTATCGCATCAAGCAGCAATATCCGCATATTCGTTATATCGAAGGCGATCTGCCCGGAATGGCAGCTCGTAAGCGCGAACTACTAGGACGCGTCGGTTTAGCGGCTGGCCACGATGTAGTTGAGTGCAATATTTTGCAAGAAGATGGCCCAACCTCCATTGCCGCAGTACTTGCCAGTCTTGATACCAGCAAGCCCACGCTGATTATTACCGAAGGCCTTGTTAACTACTTTGACTTACCGGTTATTCGTTCCGTATGGGCACGGATGGCCCAAGGTTTGAAACGGTTTCCCCAAGGTTATTACATTACGGATTTGTACCCAGATTTTGCCGACCACCCTTCGTATCGCTACGTTAAGATGGCACAAAAGCTGGTCGGTTTGTTCACTCGTGGACAATGGCCTCTGCATTATTCGAACGATAACGCTATTCGCAATGGCTTTGGTGAAGACGGGTTCGATCAAGTCGACGTACTTGATCCCGCCTCATTCTATGGGCAGTTGAACTTGCCTGAAGTGAAGATTAAAACCTTGGTGCGTATCATACGTTGCAAAGTATCGGGCGAATAAGCGCAGCAACCGATACAAAAAAGGCCTGCTAAGCAGGCCTTTTTTGTCGGTTCTATTCACTAAATGCGGCCAACTGCAAACTGGTACGCTTCTGCTTTTTCAGCCGCCCCATTAAGCGTCGCTCTAATGCTTCACCCGTTTCATTCGGTTGACGAGTTACCGCAGCGGCGCCCAAAGATAGCTCTGCAAATGGTCGCCAAGTCTGGTCTTCTAACTTACGTTTAATTCGTTCCATCAATACGATGGCACCTTCTTCGGCACAATTCGGTAATACCAATACAAACAAGTCGTCGCTCAAACGAAACATTTCATCTTCGGCCCGTACCTGCTGCTGAGTGGTTGTCACAAATCGCGGCAAAAATTGCAGCACTGAGCGATTACCGTGCAAGTCAGCCAACTGGCTATATTCCTCCAACACCAAACCGATCAAGCTCACATTTTGACGAGCACTCTCACCACGAGCAATTTCCCGCTCTAATACATGATGAAAATGGCTACGATTGTACGCTCCCGAAATTTGATCCGTCAGTGCCAAGCGCAGTAGCGACCAACCTTTCAGTTGTGTGAGGTAGGCGTAACACCACGCAGAGCCAACCAATAACGAATAATTTGTACCACTACGAATCGCGTTTAATGTGCCTTCATCAACCCAGACAAGTACCGTCAGTACCAGTGCAACCGCAACGTTAAACCAAGTACCATGATTGATGGGCAAACAAAAATAACTAAACAAGGGTAAAGCATATAAATAGTGAGTCATCAGTACCGGATAATCTGGTAACTGATACAGACCAAGCGCTGCCAACAAACAAATCAGCGGGTAGTTGATCCAAGCGTACGCATCTCGATCACGATTGATATAAATAAAAATCGCACTAAAAAATAGAGCCGGTATAGCGATAACATTCGACAGAACGAGTGGATACAAGCCCTGACGATATTGATCATAAATAAGAATAGAGATTGCGATAGCCGCTAGCGAATAAACTAGAACCTGTAATCGGGGCAGCAACTGTTCTTGCGATAATTCACTGAACATTCGACAACACCTCCTGTATTCGTTTGATCATACTAGGTATGTCATCCTCAGGCAGATAGACGTCCTGCACGACTTTCACCTGAGTTAAGCCCTCAAAGCGCTCACTACCCGCCAAATCATCCAGTAAATCTTCCTGTAAACGCTCAGCATCGTCACTCGAACTATGCGGCATAAGAATAATAAAGTTATCCGAATTTAACCGATAACAAGTATCGTATTTGCGCAGACAGCGCTTCAATTTTTTACCGAAAAAACTTAACCGCTGTTCGTAATCCTCAGCTTTTAATGTATGCCAGCGCGGCGGAATGGCGACGCCAACCAAGATCAATTCACTACTTTGACGATCAGCACGTGTCATTTCTTTGTTCAAATCCAACTGCAACTGATATTCGTTGTAAACCTGAGTCACTGGGTCGGTGTTGATAATTTCGATCAAACCGCGATTGTTGCGCTCGTTCAACATGGCGTACATCACCGCGAACAGATAGCAGGCAGCATAGGTAAACAAGATTTGCAGTCGAAAGTAGCTATCGTATTCCTGCACGATCAGTAAGAACAAAGCGGTGCTATACACTAAAGCGACATATGTAGCGACATGAAAGGGGAATAGGAAATAAACGTACCCCGGCACAAAATAGATCCAATGAGTGGCTTGGTCACTTTGCTGCATCCCGAACAAGGTGAATAGACATAACAAAAATACCAAGGCCCATTCAGGGTAAGGTGAAGCACGCTTGTGCCCACGCATCAGCAGGTACACAGCGTAGAGCAAAAGTAACACCGAGAAGCCAGCAGCCACTGCGGCATACACGTTGGTCGACTCGATCAAATCCAGTACAGCAATGACACTCAAACCGAGCGCAGCAAATAAGCAGTACAGAACCTTAACCTGCAGAACGACTAAGGTATGAAATTGTGCTTTTTCCATAAATCAGGGAATCCAGAGCATTTCAGCGGTCATTCAATACGACCATCGCTTAACAGTGTAGTAGTTCGTGTATACTAGCGCACTTTATGACAGGCCGACGCTTCAGGTATTCACACAATGAACGTTCTCGATTACATGCAAACACTGGGTAACCAAGCACGCGTAGCTTCACGAGCCATCGCCCGTGCGAGCACCCAAGATAAAAATGCCGCCTTAGTGGCCATTGCCGCCGCCATCAGCGAACAGCGTGATGCGCTAAAAGCAGCCAATGCACTCGATATGGCGCGAGGCCAAGAAAACGGCCTAGATGCCGCTCTGCTTGATCGCCTCGAACTCACCGACGGTCGCATTGATGGCATGTTAGAAGGCCTACAACAAGTGGCTACTTTAGCCGACCCTGTCGGTGAAATAACCGACCTTAAATATCGCCCTAGTGGTATTCAAGTCGGCAAAATGCGCGTGCCATTAGGCGTCATCGGCATTATTTATGAAAGTCGTCCAAACGTGACGATTGAAGCGGCCAGTCTATGTTTAAAATCAGGTAACGCTGCCATTTTGCGTGGAGGCTCTGAAGCCATTGAGTCAAACCAAGCATTAGCCGCCTGTATCCGTACAGGCCTAGCGGCCGCAGGTTTACCCGCTGAGACAGTACAAGTGGTCGAAACCACTGACCGTGAAGCCGTTGGCGCACTCATTACTATGCCAGAGTTTGTCGATGTGATCGTACCTCGCGGAGGTAAGAGCTTAATCGAACGCATTAGTCGTGACGCTAAAGTTGCCGTTATTAAGCACCTAGACGGTATTTGCCATGTGTACATTGATGAATTCGCCGATAAAACTAAGGCGATAAACATCGCGATCAATTCTAAGACTCATCGTTACGGCACTTGCAACACGATGGAAACCTTATTGGTTCATACCTCGCGCGCAGCAGATATACTGCCCGAGCTAGCGGAAGCTTACACTAATATCGGCGTTGAACTGCGCGGCTGCGAACGCACCCGTGAACTATTGGTCGATATCAATGAAGCGACTGCGGAAGATTGGGATACCGAATACCTAGCGCCAATCTTGGCGATTCGTATCGTCGATACTCTGGATGACGCTATTGAGCACATCAATCGCCATGGATCACACCATACTGACAGCATCATTAGTGAGAACTACACCTTATCGCGTCGTTTTATCAATGAGGTCGATTCTAGTTCTGTGATGATTAATGCTTCAACGCGATTCGCCGACGGTTTTGAATATGGTTTAGGTGCTGAAATCGGTATTTCGACGGATAAAATTCACGCCCGCGGCCCTGTTGGGCTTGAAGGTTTAACGTCGCAAAAATACGTAGTGCTGGGTAACGGTGAAATCCGTCAGTAATCCTAAGTCGCTAGCGATACTGGGCGGGACATTTGATCCCGTTCATATCGGACATCTGCGTATTGCCTTACAGTTACGCCAACTCGGTTTTGCAGCAGTATGGCTTATGCCAAATGCCACACCGCCACACCGACCACAACCACAAGCGATGGCAGAACAGCGGTTGGCGATGCTGAGACTCGCTACTCAGTCGCTGGATGGCATTGAGGTCTGCGATCTTGAATTGCTGCGTGATGCTCCAAGTTACAGTGCCGACACCCTCACTCTGTTACGCCAACAATACGCTGATTGTGCTATGACTTGGGTGATGGGAACGGATGCTTGGAACAGCTTTGATCAATGGCAAAAACCAGAAGTGATACTGGAATGCGCCAATGTATTGGTCATTAGCCGTCCGGGAGACAAAATAAAAGCCATGGGCTGGCAACATCAGCAAGCCGTGCTTCGACGGGCTGAGAGCCGCGGTTTACGTGACTCTCACCACGGCGCTATTGCCTTTCAGGCATGGCCAGAACTCGATATATCCGCATCCGACTTGCGTCAGGCTATCAAGCAGGGCGACAATGTCACCTTTCTAACGCCGGACGCGGTATTGGAATACATAAATCAACATAAACTCTATCGATAGAAATGCATGCAAATTGAGCAAATAAAATCGTTGGTGATCGAAGCGCTGGAAGACATGAAAGCGCAAAATATCACCGTGCTGGACGTCCGCGGACGCACCTCAGTCACTGATTGGATGGTTATCGCCAATGGTACGTCCAACCGTCACGTTGGGGCTGTTGCCTCGAATGTAGAAGAAAAAGCTAAGCATGCGGGTTTACGCCCAAATGGTATGGAAGGTCGCGCCGCGGCAGATTGGGTTCTTATCGACCTAATCGATGTGGTTGTTCACGTAATGACAGAACAAGCACGCCACTTCTACGATTTGGAACGCCTTTGGGGCGAACCTAAAGCCGACGCTGAAGCAGGAAAACGCGACGCATGAAGCTACGTCTGCTCGCGGTCGGCACTAAGATGCCGGCCTGGGTAGAACAAGGCTATGCAGAATACGCTAAACGCCTACCGGCTGACTGTGCATTGGAATTAGTGGAGATAGCCCCCGGCCATCGCGCTAAGAACACCAGCAAAGAAAAAGCCATGCAGCAAGAAGCTGAAGCACTTATCAAGGCCATTCGCCCATCGGATCATGTGGTTGCGCTCGCTGTTGAAGGGAAACCTTGGACAACGCCTCAACTTGCGTCCGAATTAGAAAACTGGCGCATGCAAGGCGGCGACGTCGCTTTGTTAATTGGCGGCCCTGATGGCATGACTGATGAGATCATGCGCTTAGCAAAACAGCGCTGGTCACTCTCCAATCTTACCCTGCCGCATCCTTTGGTGCGGGTTCTGCTTGCCGAACAGTTGTATCGAGCATGGACCATATTGCAGGGTCATCCGTACCATAAGTGAGGTTCGGATATGTGGGAGCACTCGTTCAGGGATAAGACAGCAGAACGACGTCTGTTTCGCGCGCGCGCTATCACTTTAGGTCTGTTTATTTTCATCATGCTGTGCGGCTTAGCTTGGCGCATGTCGTACCTGCAGATTGAACTGCACGAAAAATACAAAAACCTCTCTGAAAACAACCGCGTTCAATTACGGCCGCTCGCCCCCAATCGAGGCCTTATTTACGACCGCAACGGCGTGTTGTTAGCAGAAAATATCCCTTCTTACAGCCTCACCATTGTCGCCGAACGCGTAAGAGATCTCGATCAAACCTTAACCTTTCTCAACGATCTCATTGAAATATCCGAACGTGACCGTGAACAGTTCGACAAGCGTCTAAAGTTTCGCCGTCGTCCGTTTGAGCCTGTGGTTTTGCGTTATCGTCTGAGTGAAGAAGAAATTGCCAAAGTATTGGTGAATCGTTTTTATCTACCGGGCGTCGATGTAGAAGCACAACTCGTGCGTCACTATCCCAATGGTAATGCCTTTGCCCACGTCCTTGGCTACGTCGGCCGCATCAACGAAAAGGACCAAGCGCTGCTCGATACCGATCCCGATGTTAAGCGTCGCTACAGTGCAACTCAGTACATTGGTAAAACCGGTGTTGAACGCCGCTACGAAGAAGATCTGCATGGCGAAGTGGGCTATCAAAAAGTCGAAACCAATGCACGGGGGCGTATCCTCAGTGTTATCGAACAGCAAGATCCGATTCCAGGTAAAGACCTAACACTGCATCTTGATGCCCGTTTGCAAAAGCTAGCCGAAAAAGAAATGACTGGCCGGCGTGGTGCCGTTGTTGCGATCGAAGTGGCAACCGGAGGCATCGTCGCGCTTTATAGCAACCCGGCATTCGACCCCAATTCCTTCGTCACCGGTATCTCTCACAAAGACTACTCTGATTTGCGCGATGACCCTGATCAACCGCTATTTGATCGAGCAACCCGAGGGCAATACCCACCAGCCTCGACACTCAAACCCTTCATCGGTTTAGCCGCATTAAATGCAGGAACAACGAATTGGAACGATAGCATTCGTGACCAAGGTTGGTACAAACTCGATAATGATGAACGTTTATATCGCGACTGGAAAAGAGGTGGCCACGGACGAGTCGATCTTGAAAGAGCCGTAGTGGAATCATGTGATACCTACTTCTATGACGTGGCAGTACGTACTGGAATCGATGGGATCACACCCTTTCTTGCTCAATTTGGTTTTGGCCGCGATATGACCCTAGACGTTATTTCTGCTCTACCTGGCTTACTGCCAGATCGAGATTGGAAGAAAGCCCATCGACGAGGCTCTTGGTATGCTGGCGACACCGTTAACTTAGGTATTGGTCAAGGCTTCATGTTAACAACACCGTTGCAACTAGCGACTGCCACTGCGGTACTGGCAAACCGCGGAAAATGGCAAATACCACGGCTAATTTATGCGCACAATGAAGTCGAAGACGTGATCGAGCACGGTGATATCCCCGATATTCAATTACGTAACCCAGATAACTGGAATCGCATGTTTAATGCGATGGCCAACGTTGTCTCTGGACAGCATGGCACTGCGCGACGCTTGCTTAGCAATATGCAATTCCCGATGGCCGCCAAAACAGGGACGGCCCAAGTGGTGGGGATTAAGCAAGACGAAGAGTACGATTCCGAAGCGTTACGTGAACGTTTACGCGATCATGCGCTGTTTATTGCCTTTGCTCCGGTAGATAATCCGCAAATCGCCATTGCCGTTATTGTCGAAAACGGCGAATCCGCTGGTAAAACGGCGGGGCCAATTGCGCAAAGTATTATTAACGAGTATCTCGGAGGCGCGGAAGGCTAATGCCAAGTGTTGATTTTAGCCGCACGGTATCCACCCCTGCGCATCACCATACCTTCGATAGCAGTGGTGTTTTTTATAAACGCCTACACATAGATTTGATTCTATTCTTACTTATCATCGCGCTATGTGGCGTCGGTTTGCTGATACTGTACAGTGGCAGTGGTCAGGATATGGGGATGGTGAAACGCCAAGCACTGCACTTCAGTATTGGCATCGGTTTAATGCTATTTACCGCGCAGATACCTCCACGAGTCTACCAATTGTTAGCACCGTGGGCCTACGCTGCCGGTGTATTCGCATTAATCGGGGTACTGGTTATGGGGGTTGGTGCAAAGGGCGCACAACGTTGGTTGGAGCTGCCGGGACTGCCGCGCTTTCAACCATCCGAACTGGTCAAGCTGGCACTGCCCCTCACCGTCGCTTGGTTTATGGCGAAACGCCCTGTACCACCACGATTTATCGATTTATTTTCTGCCTTGATCATCGTCATGGTGCCGACGATTCTGATTTTACGACAGCCCGACTTAGGTACTTCGATTTTAATCAGTGCCTCAGGACTACTGGTGTTGTTTTTTGCTGGCATGTCGTGGAAATTAATCATTAGCATGATCACGTTAGTCGCCGCCAGCGCACCGGCGATGTGGTTTTTCGTTATGCATGATTACCAAAAACAACGCGTACTCACCTTCCTTAATCCAGAAAGCGATCCTCTTGGCACCGGTTGGAATATTATTCAATCGAAAACAGCCATTGGCTCTGGTGGTATACACGGTAAAGGCTATTTACTCGGAACTCAGTCACAATTAGAGTTTTTACCCGAAAGCCATACCGACTTTATTATTGCCGTACTCGCAGAAGAATTAGGCCTTGTTGGTGTCATGCTCTTGCTCACGCTCTACTTCCTAATCATTATGCGTTGCTTATATTTATCCACCCAGTGTGAAACCCTTTTCGGGCGTTTGCTGTCTGGTAGTATTGCCGTGACATTTTTCATTTACGTTTTTGTAAATATCGGCATGGTGAGCGGTATTTTACCGATCGTGGGTGTACCTCTGCCGTTAGTTAGTTATGGTGGCACCTCGGTAGTAAGCTTATTGCTCGCGTTTGGTCTCATTATGTCGATGTATACCCATCGCCAAGATTAATAGGATGTATTTTATGCGGATTCACCGAATTGCCCTTACATTGTCGCTGTTAGGTTTGGCTAGCGCTGCAACCGCTGGCTATGACACTCATCCTCGTTTCGCCGAATTTGCAGCCGAGCTGCAAGCTGAATATAAAATTCCTGAAGCAGAAACACGTGCTTGGCTAAAAAATGCAGAAAAAATGCAGTCGGTTCTGGATGCCATTCAGCGTCCAGCAGAAAAAGTTTTAGAGTGGGATAAATATCAAGATATTTTCTTAACCAAAAAACGTATTGAATCTGGCAGAGTATTTATGGAAACCCATAAAGCATTGTTAGAAAAAGCAGAAAAAGAATACGGCGTTCCGAAAGAAATCATCACTGCAATTATCGGTGTTGAAACATTTTACGGTACAAGACAAGGTACTTATCGAGTACTCGATTCACTATCGACACTTGCCTTCGACTATCCTGACCGCCCTCTTTTTTGGCGCGAACTTAAAGCCTTCTTTGCACTGGCGGAAAAAGAAAAGCTCGATCCTGAGGCAATCAAAGGATCCTATGCTGGCGCCATGGGTTACGGGCAGTTCATTCCCACTAGCTATTTAGAATATGCCGTCGATGGCGACAATGACGGTAAGCGCGACTTATGGGCGAACCCTGCCGACGCTATATTCAGCGTAGCTAACTATTTTAGCCGTCATGGTTGGATCAGTGGCGAACCCGTAACACAACGAGTGACCGTTACCGGTGCGGCTTACGAGCCTATTGTGAATGCTACGCGCAAACCAGAAATGACTGTCGGCGATATCAGGGCATTAGGCGTCACCCCGTCGATTAAAATCGCCGACGACAAACCAGCAACTTTAGTACATCTACTTGGAAAAGAAGGTCCAGAATACTGGCTTGGTGAATTCAACTTTTACGTTATTACGCGTTACAACCACAGCCGCATGTACGCCATGGCCGTTTATCAATTAAGTGAGAACTTTAAGTGATACGACTGCTCATACTCTTGTGTGCGGTGAGTTACTTAAGTGGTTGTGCGACTTCGCGCTATCAGCATAAGGATGATTTTACCCCTCAACCGATTACTGATATCGAAGCACTACCAGAACCGATACCGGTTGCCGAGCCACGCAGTACTATGGGTAACCCAGCCAAATACAAAGTGCGTGGTAAAGAATACAGCGTGATGGCGGATGCCACCAATTACCAGCATAGCGGTATCGCTTCGTGGTATGGCATGAAATTCCATGGACATCGAACCTCAAATGGCGAGATTTTCGATGTCTATAAGTTTTCTGCCGCCCATAAAACTTTACCGCTTCCCTGTTATGTAAAAGTAACCCGCGAAGATAATGGTAAATCAGTTGTTGTGCGCGTGAACGACCGAGGTCCTTTTCATGAGGATCGTATTATCGACTTATCTTATGCCGCCGCCGTTAAACTCGGTATGCACAAACAAGGCACGGCAAAGGTGCGTATTGAAGTCGTGCAAGCGCCACTCAATGGCAGCGTGCGCTGGATACAAGTTAGCGCGTTAAGCGATGCCAAGGCGGCTGAAAAGCAACGTCAAGAATTAGAGAATCTAGTCGATAAACGCTGGCCCGTGACCATTACTTCGAGAGAAAGCGGCAATCGTATGGTACACCGCGTACGTATTGGTCCGGTTGCAGAAGGTGAGGATTTAGATAAAGTATTGGATACGCTAAAAAGCGCTAATATCAAGCAACCGTTACTCCTGGCTCGCCATCAACTTTAAAGACATTTTGCACATAAAAAAGGGCCAACGTCAGAACGACTGGCCCAAGTGCAAGATATTCAAAGATACCAGTTTTAGCTTCAGCTACTGACGATTACTCGCCGGTACCATGCTTAGAAATATCTTTTTTAATGGCCAAGTAAAAACCCACAAAAAATAAACACGTCAAACCAACAATTGCTAACCCAGCAAATACGACCTCATCCATAAACATAGTCATCACCTCACTCTGAACATCAACGACGTTGGTCGTCTTTATGTTCTCACTGTAGCAAGTCCGACTATGCTTCCATTGATCTATATCAAAGGCCGCCTGAACGAAGAAGGACGACAGGTAGCTCAATTGATGCAAATCAATTTTTACAACAATACAAACCTAAGCTCGCAGTTAGTAAATAGTGAAGACTATGCGCCAATACAGGACATCGACAGCATCAGATGCCCAGTATGTAGGCAGGTCAGGCACTGACGACCTGACCGCGATAAATACGCTGAGATTTCTGCGTGCGCTCAACATCATCAAGCAAACGCTGACTACCTCGATAAACACGCACCGATGGTATATGTTCCGGCGGCTCTTGGGTCGGTAAAAAGTCCTCAACTAAGCGTAAAAGCTCAATACTGACGCCACTTCGCACTAATTCACGTAAATCATGCTCAAGAGAGACGGAATCGAAGTGAATGTCGCAACCTTGCTCATCTTTGGCAAGGCGCTTAATTTGCCGTAACAACGCAATACTATGGCGATTAAATTCCACAAGCAGCCTCCAAAAAGAAATTCTATTGGTGGCTGTGCAAGCCTCATACCACAGACTGAAGTTCTACCTGAGGATATTCAGATTTACCCCGAATGACCACTTCCGCAAGTCCGGAAAAACGTTCAGCAACAGCCTGCCAGCTTGCATCTTCGGCCTGGGCCCGAGCATCAATTCCCGCTAAGGTTAAATCCATAGCCAAAGCATCACCCAACGCTTGAATAAATCCAGCCTCGTCATTTTCTTCGGCTAAAAATCCATCAATTCCTTGGCGAACATGGGTAGCCGCTGCCGCCATATTATAAGCAACAACCGGTAATGCACTAGCCATCGCTTCTAGAGTCACTAAGCCAAAGGTTTCGGTCATGCTTGGAAATACAAAGAGATCAGCAGACGCGTAATATTCCGCCAGCTCTGTTCCCGTTTTTACACCTGCAAAAATGACTTCGGGATGTTTAAGTTGCATCTCCTGACGCATAGGACCATCACCGACCATGACTAAGCGAATATCAGGAAACTTCTGACGCGCCTGCTGCCACGCTTTTATTGCTAGTGGAATATTTTTTTCCGCAGCGATGCGACCGACATATAAAAGCACGCGTTCACCTGCCGTTACCCCCCAAGAATGGCGCAATGCTGGATTGCGATACTCCGGATGGAAATGTTGGCAATCAACTCCATGTGGGAGTAATTCGACGTTATTAAAATACTGCTGTTTTAACATTGTCTGCACTTCTGTAGTAGGAACTAAAGTCATTAACGTACGATTGTGAAAGCGTCGCAGCCAAGCCAAGGTCGCATTGCGAATCCAACTTAAACCATAATAACTGCTGTATCGGTGAAAATTGGTATGAAAGGCACTGAGTACGGGAAGATCCCATTTTCTGGCGAGACTTAATGCCGAATTGCCGAGTGGCCCTTCGGTTGCGATATAAACCAAGTCTGGTTGAAATGCATTCCACGCTTTTCTCAACGTACGTGGCGCTGGCAAGCCTAGCTGCAAATCGGGGTACATCGGGATAGTAATACCGCGGCACCCTACCTCCTCATGAACTGATGTATATTCTGACCGTGGACGAGTCCTAACGATCTGTACCAAAAAACGTTCAGGATCCAATGAAGAAATAAGATGCTGCAAAGAAATCGCAACACCATTTACATCGGGAACATACGTTTCAGTCACAACACTAATACGGATCTGAGCCATGATGATGCCGGCACTCTGATATAAAGGTATCAGTGTGCCAGTACACCTATGACAATTTTATGAATACCGCTTTAGGCTTCAACTTCAGTCAGCTTCGACAACCGGTAGCGTAATTGGCGAGGGGTTAAACCTAAGACTTTTGCAGCCATAGTTTTATTGCCATTACACTTATCAATCGCCGCGTTAATATCTCCGAGTTCATCATCATGAACGCGTTGATATGGACGAGCATAAAGTGTCTTAAAATTAGGAACAACTTGGGTTGCTAGGATGTTAGCAATCTGAGCTCCAAGGAAGCTCGTGATACTTAAATCCAGTAACTCAGGATGATTACCGCGCAAATCCATTACCATGACTGCCAGTACAGATTGACGCAACATCAAAGGCACTAACAAACAACGCACCGAGCCTGACAGGGTATCTAATACCGGATCAAAGCGTTCAGGGCGTTCACTATTTTCATAGATCACCAACCATTCACGCGATTCAAACTGACGACACAGCGCATGCTGAACAGCAAAACTATAGATGCCGTTCGTTACACCGGTTGAACAGTATTGGGCTTTAAATCGACTTGGTGAATCGGGTAATGCGATAGAAATATTATTCAGCCCCGTTAATTCGGTTGCTAACGATAGCAACTGCTGAATACTTTCCTCGTCGTGGTAACGACTTTCAAGGATGTGAGTCAAACTCGTTAACCAATCGAAAGAATGGGTCACGGGCACTAGGTTGTGACGGTAGTCTTGGATATCGGCAATTTTTAACATAAGCAGCTCCTCCTGATCTAATTTATACATGGCAAAACCCGTACCAGCTTTTTAAGGCTTGTTATCAAGTGCCAAAATTGATCCGAATCGTCCTAAAAATGCTCAAAACGAACCAATAAATTGCTTAGCAATCAGACTAACCCACAGATAATTAAGTAATTTTTTCAGATTTGTGACAATTGCAATCGGAATATCTAACCAGCGTCAGAGTCAAGACTGACGCTAGATCGAAAGAAATGTGCGCCATAAGAAAGCAGCGGGAATTTTAGTAGAACCGAGATGGTGCACTTTGTAAGAAAACTTTTATGCAACACTCGGATCATTGTCAGGCAGGTATTCTTTTTTCAACCAGTGTGCAAATCCACGACAAGCATCCTGAGCAGTCAAAATGCCTGCTAAGCGATCATGTCGCATGATCAGCACAGCCTCTAATCCTTCATCAGCCATCATATCCAATACAACATCTAAACGAATATGCAAATCCACTTGCGGCACGGAACGTTGACACATGTCGCCAACCGTTAGCTCCTTGATATCTCGTGCAGAATGCCCGGGTTGGCGCGCCAGTTCGATATCGGCAAGAGTCAACAACCCGACCACATCGTGGTGATTCAATACTGGGAGATGGTGGCATCGATGCTCTTTCATCAAATGCAATGCGTCATCCAAGCTAATTGCCTCTTCTACATGAACAGGAAAAGCAGTCATCATTTCAGTCACTGTAGGCATATGACGCATACAAATATCTCCCAGTGTTGCAAATTACTTAAAGTTAAACACCGATACGACCAAGAACATTAACGATTTCATGCAAAATACTCGATAAAGTCGGATGTTCTTGTTCAAATTCCACTGCTTGCTGCTGAATGCGGTCGCTAAGATCAGCGCTGTCTTTGTCACCGAGAGATTCAATATCCACAGCAATCTGCTCCAGCAGGCCTAATGTGTCTGGATCCAGTGCTGGCGACTGCTGAAGTTGCTGGTGAAGTTGTTGTAACTGCTGCTTTAGCGGGTTATCGGTCATGGCGCTCTCCTAATTTTTTACAAATACCGACTATGAGTCTAACCCTAGCCAATAGGATTACCATAATCTGAATCAAGCAACAGGAGGATTTAATTAGTAGAGGGCATGAAAGTAGAAAGGCATTTTACACATATCGGCCATCGCCTTTAGGGAACGACGATTGGCATTGTCACCCACATACAGCATTGGCACTGACGCTAAATGTAGATATTTAAGCTCTGGCAGAATATTGCGAAATGCATGCAAGATCATGCTGTGACTGGTAGAAACCGGCACCCAAATATGATCTGTCATAGAAAGTCCCTCAAGCAATTCGAGCAAGCGCTCACTATTTACCTGCAACGACTCTTTGGGATTGGCATAAAACAAATGCACCACACGGTCACTCCCCAATCCTTGCTTATCAATAAGATGCCAAGTGATCGGCAGCGCATCAATGATCAGTTCTTGCAATTGAGGGGTATACCCAACTAGCCCTGCAGTAGCAGAATGATTCGGTAAATTCGCTAAGTAGACGCGTGAATCTGGGCGTTCCGTTAATGAGGAAGGAATTCTATGGCCTCCCCCTCTACGAGGAGTCTGCACTTCTTTAACAGCAATTGTACTCATCCATGCTCCTTGCTCACGTCGGCTGACACACTGTTGAAGGTATAGTCAACGTAAAGACCATTTGCCAGAATCCATGGCGCAATAGAAGCAACTTTCAGGAAAAAGCATTAACAATACTTATTACCACCTGAAAATATGTCGTTTTTAGCCTGAGCGTATAGTCGAGCTAGATATCTAATACGGCCGTCAATACAACCTTAATAACGTAACCAAGAACGCCAACGCCTAGGCCTAAAAATAGAATAAAAAGCCCAAATTTTCCTGCCTTAGCACGCTTTCCAAGATCGTAAATAATGAAAAACATAAGACCTATCAAACCGGTAATTCCGACAATCATAGTGATTTGTTCTACGGCGGCTGCATTCATCGAAGATCTCTGCTTATTGATAAGGTGCGCTATGGTACTCAATCGGACTAGTTGCCGACAACCTTCGTTTTATTCTCCGTAGAGGACAAAAACGATACAGCATTTAAAATATATTGAACTCTTTGCTCATGGCCGATTTTTATCTTCTGCCGTTTAACGCTATGATGCGCCCTAGCACAATCGCTCTCAGACAATAATAAAATCGAGGATTTACCGATGCGCATGATTGCAATCGCGCTGACACTGATCAGTATTGCGTTCTCCGCCAACGCTATGGAAGCCCCAAAACGTATCTTATGTATCTTTGACCCTATCGGTGCAAATGGCCCTATTTTCAGCGCTATGCGTGATTATGAAACGGCCGCATTAAAGTGGGGGGTTGCATTAGAATTAAAAGCCTACACCAACGAAGCCGTTGCGCTAGCTGATTTTCAAGCTGGCTCTTGCGATGCGGTCAACGTAACGGGCACTCGAGTACGTCCATACAATTTGTTCGCCGGAAGTATTGAGGCTCTGGGTGGCTTGGTTAGCTACGAACAAGTGCGTGAACTCATTGGCATGCTGGCACGACCACAGGCGGCCAAATACATGGTGGACGGCAATTATGAAATCGGCGCCATCATGCCAGGCGGTTCCGTTTATGTATTCGTTCGTGATCGTGCGATCAACTCGGTCGAAGCCGCTGCCGGACGTCGCGTTGCTACGCTAGATTATGATTTAGCGTCGGTAAAAGTAGTACAACACATTGGCGCCACTATGGTGCCTGCAACGGTTGCAACCTTCGCCCAACGTTTCAATAACGGTGATGTTGATATCGCTTATGCTCCTGCCGTTGCTTATGAACCGTTCGAAATGTACAAAGGTTTAGGCACTAAAGGCGGTATCTATCGCTTCTCGCTAGCACAAATGAATTTTCAAATGATTTTACATCGCGATCGTTTTCCTCCTAAGTTCGGACAAAACAGCCGTGAATTTGCTTATCAAAATTTTGATAAGGCGATGGCTCATGTGCGCGCAGCAGAAGATACTATTTCAGAAGATTACTGGATTGACCTTCCTGACGAACAAGAAATTGAATATATGGAAATGTTCTCCAGCATTCGTCAAGAGTTGACGGAAGAAGGCGTTTACGATCAACGCATGATGAAATTGATGCAGAAATTACGTTGCCGCTCCAATCCAGCGCATCACGAATGCGCCACGGATTTACTGCTGTAATTAGCTCGATGCAATAGAAAATAGATTAGCCAAGCAAGCGCTTGGCTAATCTCCTCCCCGCACTATCTAGCACTATATACTTGTGACTACACTCCGCCTTTACGCTATCGTCTAGCAATTCAGGCAACGAGAGAAACTGGTGCAAGCATGTCATCCGTAGACTTTGATATTTGCGTGATTGGCGGTGGCGTAATCGGTTTGGCCATAGCCGCAAATTTAGCAAAAAGCAGCAGCGTACTGCTGGTTGAGCAGCACGACGCTTTCGGTACTGAAACCAGTAGTCGTAACAGTGAAGTTATTCATGCCGGGTTATATTACACACCAAACTCGTTGAAAGAGTCACTCTGCTTGGCAGGCCGAGAAGCCCTTTATACCTTTTGCCAACAGCATGATGTTCCGCATCAAATGATTGGCAAGTTAATCATCGCACCCGACCAAGACAATCCAAGACTAGAAGCTCTCTTCCAAAAAGCACTGATGCTAGACATTCCAATAGAACGGTTAGACCAACACGCTTTGCACGAACATGAACCCAATGTCAGCGCCTGCGAAGCCCTGTTCTCGCCGCGCTCGGGTATCATAGATAGCCATATTTATATGCTCCGCCTCGCCCAAGAAGCAGAACGCTTAGGCGCTACATTAACGAAATACACCAAATTCGATAAGGCCAGTGTTAACGACTCGGGCTGGCAGGTTGAGCTAACGACCAGCGATGGTCCCTATTCGCTGAACTGCACGACGCTCATTAATGCTGCTGGGCTGCATGCGCATGACGTTGCCCTTCGCTGCGGGACTTCCTTGAATGATCTACCATTATTGAGTTTTTGTCGCGGCCGCTACTTTAGCTACCAAGGCACAAACCCATTTAATCATCTTATTTATCCACTACCTGAAGCGAATCTCACAGGGTTGGGAATACATGCCACCATCGACCTCGGCGGCCAAGTTCGCTTTGGACCGGACACGGAGTATTTGAGTACAACCAATCCAGCGCACCTTAGCTACGAAATCCCATCGCACTTAAAACTTCACTTTGCCAAGGCCATTCAAGGCTATTTCCCCAAGTTACAAGTTGAGCAACTCAATCCAGCTTACGCCGGAATTCGTCCCAAATTGCACCTAGCCAGTGAAATAGCAGCTGACTTTCATATCGCGCGCCACGATCGTAAAAACACGCCGCCATTGCTGCATTTAGTCGGAATTGAAAGCCCTGGGCTCACTTCTTCACTAGCAATTGGTCAGTATGTAACTGAATTGTTACTGCCTAAAAACTGAGCCTTTCGGGCCAAGTTATTGGAAAATCAGCCAATTCATCAGGGAACCTTATTTAGCACGCATCGTCATAACGCATTGTTCTAAGCCGTAATGATGCAGATAGGTTACAAAGGAACTACACTGTAACCCAATGTAGCAAGTGATTCAGAACAACGATTTACAATTGTTCACTATAAGACTTATTTAAGACACAAGTACCAGACGATCAGCTGCTACGCTAAAAGCATACGAAGTGAAGCAGATTGACCAATAAGGGTAAATTATGACTCAAGCACTGCGAGTAAGCGAAGAATCAGAAACGGATGTAAGTACCATCTTATCCGCCAGAGTTTTGATTCCAATCAACTGCGACCGTTGCAATAAAGAAACGGATATCAGCATTCAAACGCTGAAAGAAGGCGGTACTATTATGTGTGAACATTGTTACGATGTTCGCCCTTTTTCAGCGATAGAGCAGCAGACCTTGCGGGCCGTATTAGCTCAAATTGGTTTTCATTTCGCCGGCTAGTCACTCACCGATACCGACTATACGAGGGGCTAATCGTTATTAGCCCCAACAAGTCCCGTCGCAATTTTCACAACACAGTATTCGAAGGCTTCAATCGCGGCATCAACAGCCGCACGAAACGCACCAATACGCGTTGGATTCTCACCACCCCTTCTGCATTATCGCCATCCAATAGCATCTGATACTCAAGTGATTGCAATAACGCCATAACGATATCGGTATCTTCCGCAGCCGCATCTGAACCTAAAGCGGTTAAAAATTGAGAAACAATATCAAACAGCGCTTCGCGGTGCATTTGCGCAAGCTGCTTTACTCTTTCGTCAATGCAAGCTTCATAGCGGAAAGCTTGCTCACTAATAAGCATAGTAAGATCGGTTGCCAGCTTACCTTCGCAATAGCGACTAAGTTCATCGGCCAAAAACTGCACAGCGCGCTCTTGCTCACCGGCAACACTTAAATCCATTTGATGTAGTTGCGGCAATATCGACTCAAATTCTTCAGTAAACCGACTGACGTAGGCCAGTGCCCATTCGGTATAGAGCGTAAAGGCGTCAGCTATCAGCTCTCGAATATCTTTAAAGTAATAGGTCGTTGCGGCTAATGGGACGCTGGCTTCGGAAGCTATGGCACGATGACGGACACCGCGAACACCATCACGAACGATGATTCGCATGGTTGCTTCGAGAATCAAACGGCGACGTTGCTCACTCTTCGCACGACTGGCTTTTCTTCCTTGATATTGTAATTCGTTAACCGTGACCTCACGCACAGGTTCCATGGCAGTCTCCTAGCCTTAGTGGAATACCATTGTGGAGCGAGTTGATTCTTTAATGTATGTACTTGCGTGCCAAAACAGTGAAATCTTTATCCGCTTGCCGATAAAACCGGCAATTCATCGCCGCTAGTAACCAAAGAAAAGGCAGAAAGCTAGAAATTACGGGCGTTAGAAGTCTGGCATGGCTTCTGCAGTAGCCAGTAATCAACAGCAGGAGGCCGCCATGCTACTCAGTGCCTTAAGTAACTATTTACAACACCAACATGCCAGTACTGCCACAAACGCTGACACCGATGCAGTAAAAGTCGATGCCGTCAGTAGCACCGATACTAAAGCAACGGAAGACAAGGCCTCACCGGCCGCTTATGTTCCATCTGATCGCGCTGTACTTGTGAGTGCAGTAGCCAGTGAATTTAATATTCAAGCGCTACCGGTAAACGAAGTCGGTGGGTTTCAAGCGCGCTTGCAGCAATATGGATTACTCAGTGATCAGGCACTCAACGCCCTCGCGCTGGTAAATACTGCCCGCGAAGGCCTTGCTGAAGATGACACAATTGATGCACTCGGCATCATTGACCAAGCAAAAACTAAATTTGATGAACTGGGCGCGAGCTATTCGCAACGTAAGCAAGTTAGTCAACTCCACACTCTATTTAGCAACCTCGCATCCGCACGTCCCGTCGCAAAAATGGTAAGCTAGCATCTTCATAATTTTTTGGAGAACTTGCATGCGCTATGCCCTAGCGGCCTTGATCCTTGCGATCCCTACCGCACACGCTATAACAGATATCGAAGAAAAACGTCGTAATGGAGAAAGCCAGGGCTGGCAAAACAAGATCGAAGCGGGATTTGATATGGAATCTGGCAATAACGAAAAACGCGCAGGCAGTGTCGCATTGAACAGCAGTTGGCAGGGTCAAGAGTACCGGTTTTTCAGCTGGGCCAGCCGCGACTATGAATCATTTAATGGCGACCGCACCGATGACAACACCTTCGCGCACGCTCGTATGGTTCGCAACTTTCGCGAGCGCTGGGCACAAGAAGCCTTTCTACAGTACGAACGTGACCCGTTTGCATCCCTCCAACACCGCTATTTAGCCGGTGGCGGTGTACGTTTTCAGCATAAGTTTAATGACAAGGGATTGATCAATCAGGGGCTAGGGTTATTTCACGAGCAAGTGGAAGAAACCGGCACTGACGGCACGGCTACCCATGAACTCACCCGCGTCAATCTATACACGCATTTTGAATGGGCATTTAGCCATAGCCACTTTCAGACGACCGTGTACGTGCAACCGTCAGTAGACGATGTCGATGATGTTCGTTCTTTAGTGCGCGCTACCTTGACCATGCCAGTTAGCCAACAAGTCGACTTCAAGTGGCAGTGGCAAAGTCGCTGGGACACTATGCCACCGGAAGGATCGGAATATCACAACCATCAGACACAGTTAAAATTATCTGTGCGCTTTTAATCGATAACCGGATATCGCGCTGGCTTAGGCCAGCGCAACCTCCATCCATTCTTTTAACCAAAAAAGAGCATCATCATCAGGTGTGGATGTCTCGGTTGCATCAATCGTGACGCGCGGGATCGGAGCCTTACCTTGTAGCTCAAAAAAGCGTTCTTCTAGTAAAGCACCGGCATTGCAAAAAGTACGATCATAAGAGCTATCCCCCAAACTAACCACACCAAATGGGCGTCCATTTTGTAATGGAAACTGTTCGTCTAGCTGAACATAAAACGGCCGTAAATTTGCAGGTATATCGCCCTGACCTGTCGTCGAAGTGACGACAAGCACAGCGTCCCAAGATTGAGCATTCAAGGCAGCAACCGACGCATTAGCATCCACTAATGCGCTATGTCCGGCGGCATTCAATGTCTCCGCCAACACATTTGCAACGGCTGTTGCAGTGCCCGTTACAGACCCTACAGGAAGATAAATATTGGCCATTATGCCCTCCCAAAAAAGGCCAATTATATCGATCTGGGCTGAAGGTGTCCTAACGCATTTGCAACAATGCTCGGTAACATGCGTCCAATTCGCGCTGGCGCACCACCGTCAAACTACCATGAGCCCGACACAGCTGCGTCGTTTCTTCATATACTCGCCGCAACGCTCCAGATACGGTGCGCTCACTCAAGCGCTGACGCAGTTGCAGCAGCTGCTCCTGCAATTCAATTTCCACAGGCACATCGTGAAACGCTGCCCATTCGTTTAGCAGCTGGCGAAATAGTGGCAATGGATTTCTTTCGACATAGTGTGTCGCCAAACCGGAAAGCCTTAACGCGTTATCAACCTGCGCCATGATTTGCAGTGGCGAAGGCATCGGAGTGTCAGTTTGCATACGCAATCACCTTCTACGTGCTTTACTTATTAAGAGAACTATTTTCAGCATAGACCGGCCTAACAGAAATGCGGCCCTTTTACGGTAGGACGAATGAAAGTAAGTAACGAACTATTCGACCTAGAAGCTTTCCTAAATCGGTGGGTGCAGAGGCTCGCGCCTGCTTGGTATGCAAATCAAGCGGTACGACAAATAGCATTGAGCAACATGGGCACTCTCAATCCATCCAGCTATCTCGCCCATCGCTGGATGAGCCTTGCTTCCATCATTAGTGCCTGCGAGCAAGGGCTGCCAGAAAAACACCCAATTTTTGCCCCACTACACCCGCTGCTGCAAAAATTACTCGTTAGTAAAAAATTCGATCGCCTACTCAATCTTACAACCATAACCGGTGTGGAGGTCAGCAGTCAGGATGACAAAGACTATGCTTCTTTGGCGCATTGGGCCATTGCTCAACCTAACTTACCACCATGCTCAACTGCCGATGAATTTGATACCTTACTCAATCAACATTTCGGCAAAGGTAGTACACCAATAAAGGTAATCTATCGAGAATGGGACGGTCGTTACTATTGGATTAACCGCGAAGAGCCGATCGTCGTGGCGGCTGTCGCTAAGTTCGCTACTGAGAAACAGCGAGAAGCGCGAGTAAAGGCCGAGATCCACGTAGAAAGTGTGCACGAGGCGACGCTAGAACGTATTCGTCAACAATTTTGGTGGTTATTACTGGCTCGAGAACAAGCCGACGCTATCCATGCTTTGCTGAATGCAGCCCACCTACCTGTGGCCGTAACCAGTTTTGAATCGCGGCGCGATGATCTAGCATTTTTGATAGCGCCTAAACACAACCCGCGCCTCAATCGCATACTTCTGACCTTGATACAAAATAGGTCGTCACAAGAAGTTGTCGAGTTTGGACGCTTCTTGAGCAGGCATCACTATGCATTCCGAAATCAATAAATTTAATATACAGGCGTCTAGGACTCTGGCGCTTTTTGCCATATTTGTAGTAAGGTGCGCCAATGGCTTAATCGCACACGGTAGGCGTCACTAGGACGCTTGATTTACGCAAAAAGCCTGTCATTCTAACGATCAGCATAACAATAACGGTAATATCATGATCCGAGGCACTTGGAGTCTGACTGAACCACTCGTACCGGTAAATATTCCGGCAACGATGTTGCGTGTCGGCGAAGAAAACGGCATCGACCGCTCAGTCCTGTTAAAAAATACAGGGATTGATCCACAGTTACTTGCCGACCCCTCTGCACGATTGACCTACCAGCAACTGCTATTGCTGGCAGAAAACCTTATCCGCAACTATTCAGATGAAAGCGCTGGTCTAGATTTGGGTGCTGCCATCAATATCAATCAATTTGGTATGCTTGGCTACGCCGTACTCAGTTGTGCCAACCTCCGTAGCGCCCTTGATTTGGGCATGAAATATCACACCCTAGTTGATCCTGCGTTTACCTTTGAAGTGATCGACACCGGTGAATATTCTGCGGTAAGACTGACCAGCCATATTCCTTTTGACCATATTTATCGCATGATTTGCGACGTGTTTGTGGCTACCTTTTCTACGCTGGCGCGCTTTTTAACTGGTCAATACGAAGCTCAACCAGTTGAAGTCCATCTAAATCATCCTGAGCCGCCGTATTCCGCGCGCTACAAAGAATTTTTCGACTGCCCTATCTTGTTCGATCAGCCGCGAACAGAATTCATCATTTCCCACGAAGTTCTCAGCTTGCCTTTGGTAATGGCAGATCAAGCAACGGCTGCGATGGCTGAAAATCAATGTGAAGAAATCCTTACCCGTATGGGACCAAAGGAAGGCATCATCGCCAAGGTTCGCCGCATACTGCTGAGCAACCCAGGGCATTTCCCTCCAGTCGATGTCGTTGCAAGTCATTTAGCCACATCAACCCGTACTTTAAGTCGAAGCTTGCAGGATGTGGGAACCTCCTATCAGCGTATTCTTGACGAAGTTCGTAAAGAGATGGCCATTGAATACCTGCGCAATTCAAACCTTCCTATCGAAGAAATTGCGGCTCTGGTCGGCTACAGTGACCCATCTAATTTCCGCAAAGCCTTTCGACGTTGGACGCAAAACGCGCCTTCGTATTATCGCGAAGAACGATAATGGCTCCTGCCACTGGGCCAAACTGGCCCAGTGGCACAAAACGCCGCTGACTTTCATCCCGATACACACCTAGGTCACCAGACCTTCACCACTCCGCAACATATTTGTCATATTTCAAACGCAAAGTAACTGGCATAGCCCAATAAACAGCGCGTGGTCATGACTGTTCAGTTAACTCGAGTTTCTATCGTTACCGAAACCTACACACCAGAAGTTAATGGTGTGGCGAATACTTTAGCGCACCTCGTTAAGGGAATGCGCTCGCGTGGTATTGCCGTACAAATTATTCGTCCGCGTCAAAACCGACACGACATCGACAGTATTGAAGTCGAAGAAGAAACCGTCACTTTGCCAGGCCTTCCCCTACCGGGATATAAAGAACTGAAGTTCGGCTTGCCACTCAAAAGTAGAATTCTCAGCGCCTTACAGCGTTTTAAACCGCAAGCCTTATACATTGCCACCGAAGGCCCTATGGGTTGGGCTAGCGTCAAAGCCGCAAGCGCCTGCAAAATTCCAGTCATGAGCGGTTTTCACACTAACTTTCATCAGTACGGTAAGCATTACCACCTCGGATTATTAGAAAATCTTGGCTACCGCTATTTGCGTTACTTCCATAATTTAACTGCCGGTACTCTGGTTCCAACACAGACCCAGCGTGACGAGTTGGAAACACACGGGTTTCATAACGTCAGTGTTATGTCTCGTGGTGTCGATAGCCAGATGTTTCATCCCGCAAAGCGCAGTACCGAATTACGGCGAAAATGGGGCGTTAACGACAACGACCTCGTATTGCTTTATGTCGGCCGTATCGCCGCCGAGAAAAACATTAAACTGGCGATCACGACCTACCAACAGCTCAAAGCCGCAGACGACCGCGTGCGCTTAGTGCTGGTTGGCGACGGCCCAGAGCTCGCACACTTACGCGAGCGTTACCCCGATATTATTTGTTGTGGTACACAGCGAGGTGAGGCATTAGCTCAGCACTTCGCCAGTGGCGATGTGTTTTTATTCCCCAGTCTGACCGATACCTTTGGCAACGTTGTCACCGAAGCTTTAGCCAGTGGTTTAGCCCTAGTTAGTTTTGACTACGCAGCCGCTCACGAGCATACCCAAGATGGCGTCAACGCCATGCTCGCACCCTTTGGCGACGAAGCTATTTTCGTGCAGCGCGCCGGATTACTGCTCGATAGTCCCAACCGCTTACGCAAAATACGCTATGCCGCACGTCATACCGCCGAACGTATTTCTTGGCACACCATTGTTGATGAATTTTTGCAGCATTTAGCTGCAGCTCGACCAGAGGAGATAGCTAATGGAACTCGCGAAACGAATACAGCCAAAAGCCGCATTACTGTTTCATAAGGCCGACCACTTCGAAATTAGCCTGTGTCAGCGTCTCAATCGCATGGGCTACTCGCGCCGGATTCGGTTGTTTTTTAAAGGTATTAGTCGCTTAGGTGATGGGGTGTTTTGGTACACACTGGCTTTAGCCTTACCACTACTGGACGGCATGGAAGGGCTCGCGGCAACCGGTCATATCGCCGTGACAGGATTAGTCTGCCTAGCGCTATACAGTCAGTTAAAAAATCGCTTAGTACGTCAGCGCCCTTTTATATCGTTTCCTGATATTCAGGCGCATACCGCTCCACTGGATAAGTACAGCTTTCCATCTGGGCATACCATGAATGCAGTAAATTTTGCGGTGCTATTTACTCTGTTTTACCCACCATTGGCTTGGTTGGTAGTACCCTTTGCCGTATTGGTTGCGCTATCTCGTGTGATTTTAGGCATGCATTACCCAACCGACGTTATCGTTGGTGCAGCACTTGGGGTCATCATTGCCTACACCTCGTTGACCATATTCCCAATGGGTATGTTTGCCGGACTGATATAATACGCAGAAATAAACAGAACAGCGCTGAGCTAGACATTCACTCTCTAAAAGAGGCTCAGTTGCTGTTCACTAATTTGTGGAAACTTACCGCCGATTCCCAACAAACGCACCGGTTTATCCGCACGCGTTAACGCTTGTTGTAATAATCTCTTAAATCCCTCTTCGGACGCACTCTCGCCAATATCAGCAACGGTTGTTTGGGTGAAATCGGCAAACTTCACTTTAACGAAGGGGGCTAGCGATTCCGCTTTCCAGGGGGTACGACCAACCCGAGTTAACCAACGCTCATATAATTCACTCACTTGCGCTAAACAGGCATTGGGATCAGGTAAATCGTGGGCGAATGTATGCTCGATACTTAATGACTTACGCACCCTCTCGGTATGAATTGGACGTGAATCATGACCACGCGCTCGTTGATAGAGTGAGGCTCCTGAGCGACCAAAGCGTCTAACTAGCTCCGTTAGCGACCAAGCTTGTGCATCACCACAGGTAACAATTCCGGCTAATTCTAAACGTTTTTGCAACGCTGGACCGACTCCCGGAATGCGCCCTACAGGCAGCGTTGTCATAAAATCTGCAATTTCGTTGGGACGAACAACAAATTGACCATCGGGCTTATTCCAATCGCTGGCCACCTTGGCTAAAAATTTATTCGTCGCCACGCCAATAGAAACCGTAATGCCAAGCTCGGTACGCACCCGTTGACGAATACTTTCAGCTACCGCCGCTGCGTGTTCGTCGCTGCCTAATTCTAAAAACGCTTCATCCACCGAAACTTGTTCTAACTGAGTGGAATACTCACTCAAAATCGCCATTAATTGCTGCGAGACGTCGCGGTACAAAGCCATATTACCCGGCACTAAAACCAAGTCTGGGCATAATCTCAGGGCCGTTGCCGTTGCCATCGCCGAACGCACGCCAAACTTACGGGCAGGATAATTACAGGTAGCAATAACCCCACGACGATCCGAGCTGCCACCAATCGCAATAGGTCGCTCTCGCAACTCCGGACGCTCACGCATTTCTACTGCGGCAAAAAAACAATCGCAATCAATATGCAAGACCTTGCGCACCCCAGAATCTTGGCGTTGTTCGAGTATCGCGCTGGCGCTTTCCGTCATGGTTTTCTCCTAGTGCCATAGCACCAGCAAACAACTGTATAAATAAACAGTTAAAAGTTACTCTGCACAACAGCAAAGGTCAACGCCTAAGCAATTTTTTCTTATCAATTGCAACTCACGAAAGCCTGCACAATCGTAGTGTTCAGGCGGCCATAATGTTAGCCTTAGCACACACAGAAAAAGGAACAACGCGTGACTGATTTTCAACAAGCTCAAACTGAGTTTCTACAGCAGCTAGAACAAGACGACCACGTTTTCGCCAACACCTTGGCCTTTATCGAGCAATGGTACGATTTCACCCCTAGCGCCTTTCAAAATGGCTCAGTAGCCAATGCGGTCGATCAAAATCAGGGCAGCTGCAAAGTGTTCGCACTGTCGCAACTGTTAGAGCTCACGAAAGAACAAACGCTGCAGTGTTTTGGCGAGCATTATCGCGATGTATTGGCAACGCCAGACGTCGATAATCATCACAACCTACGTCGCGTTTTGGCGGAAGGAACGGGCAATATTACCTTCGCCAGTTTTCCTTTGGTTGTTAAGGCATGAGCCAAGGCGTCATCACCATGAAAGCGGGGATGGTGCCATTAACCACCCTCACGTTTGATAGCAGCGATATAGACGCCATTCGCTCAGTACTGAGCCAGCGTCAAGCCGAAGCTCCTGCACTCTTTCGAAACATGCCATGCGTGCTCGACCTTACCGGTCTTGAAGCCGCAATGCTGACCCTTGAAAGCTTGGTCGGCCTATGCCGCGAACATGGCCTACTGCCGGTTGGGGTGCGCAACGTTTCTTCTGACTGGGCTGATCAAGTTAATAAGATATCCCTCGCCGATTTTGGCAAAGGCAGTAGCAAGAGTAATCGCGGTACGGCCACCGTTGAAGCAGCCGTCAGCGTCGATACGAATACACCCGCAACAGAAAGTGCTCAAACTCAGCCGCAAGCGGAATCGACGTCGGAGCCTGTATCATCAGAACCCAAAGTATCCGAACAAGAGCTGCCACAACGCAGCGTTAAAGTTCATTCCGGCAACGTACGTTCAGGGCAGCAAGTATATACCGATGGCGATCTCGTGGTGCTGGGCATGGTCAGTGCCGGAGCAGAAGTTCTAGCCACTGGTGATGTACACATTTACGGTGCATTGCGCGGTCGTGCTTTAGCTGGGGTTAAAGGCGACCTAACAGCGGTAATCGCCTGTCAGCAATTTGATGCTGAGTTAGTCGCTGTCGCTGGGCAATATCGCTTGTTTGAAGACGATCATCCGCACCGCGGCCAAGCCGTCGCGGTGCAGTTAAAAGACGATAACTTGAACATCACCAGTGTTTAAGAAATACTCGAACCATTATTTTTAAAGGAATTACGGCCTTGGCGAAAATCATTGTTGTCACCTCCGGAAAAGGCGGTGTCGGAAAAACCACCTCCAGCGCAGCATTTTCTACTGCTTTGGCGATGAAAGGACACAAAACTGTGGTCATCGACTTTGATGTGGGCCTGCGTAACCTTGATCTCATCATGGGCTGTGAGCGTCGTGTCGTTTATGACTTCGTTAACGTCGTACAAAAAGAAGCGACTCTGCGCCAAGCCTTGATTAAAGACAAAAAGCTCGAAAATCTTTATGTATTACCAGCTTCGCAAACGCGCGACAAAGATGCCCTCACCATCGAAGGTGTCGAAGCGGTTTTAAACGAGCTAAGCAAAGACTTTGAATACATAGTCTGTGATTCACCGGCAGGTATCGAACACGGCGCGCATATGGCGCTCTACTTCGCCGAAGAAGCCATTATTGTTACCAATCCAGAAGTCTCGTCTGTACGCGACTCAGACCGTATCATTGGTATTTTGCAAAGCAAATCGCGCTTAGCCGAACAAGGTAAGAGCGTAAAAGAGCACCTATTGCTCACTCGTTATAATCCTGAGCGTGTTGCCCGCGGCGAAATGCTCTCCGTGCAAGATGTAGAAGAAATCTTAGCGATTCCATTGCTAGGTGTTATTCCAGAATCAGAAGCCGTATTAAAAGCCTCTAACCAAGGTGTACCAGTGATTCACGATATCGAGAGTGATGCAGGTCAGGCATACGATGACGCTGTATCACGTTACTTGGGCGAAGACCGTCCTCACCGTTTCTTAGAGAAGCAAAAGAAAGGCTTCTTGAAACGCGTTTTCGGAGGATGATATGAATTTAATGGATTATTTCCGCAAGGAAAAAAAGAAAGACACCACCGCTAGCGTCGCCAAAGAGCGTTTGCAAATTTTGGTTGCCCACGACCGCGCTCGTGGTAATGGCCCAGATTACTTGCCGCAATTGCAGCAAGAAATTTTGGCAGTAATTCGTAAATACGCTGCCATTGGTGAAGACGACGTTAATGTGCAATTAGAGCAACAAGGAACGACCTCAGTGCTCGAATTGAACATCACCCTACCCGACAGCAAATGAGTCGTTTGCTTAGTAGTTGGGGCCAGTCTAGCTGGCCTCAGCGCCTCGGATTATTACTCGCAGTCATTAGCTACGGTATTTTGTATCCAGGTGTTACCGAACCCATCATGACGATTACCGCGACCGCCAGCTTGTTCGGCATGAAGGCGCAGCTATTCCATGAAACTCGCTCCATTTGGGAAACCGTCGAGACCTTACATAAACTCGGCTATACCGGTGTTGCAGTATTAATCGTTAGTTTTAGTATTGTCATTCCTGTTACCAAAGGATTAACCATTTTGTTCACTTGGATGTATCCAACTGAACGTCGCTGGCGTTTTGTTGCGGCGATTAGCAAGTGGTCGATGGCGGATGTTTTTGTGGTTGCGATTTTAGTCGCCTTTTTCACCGCGCAATCTACGGCGCAAGTAACAGCCGAGCTGCTGCACGGCTTTTATTGGTTTGCAGGTTTTTGCTTACTATCGATTGTTTCTGGCCAACTACTGGCATTGAGTAAACTGCAAAGCGTTAGTTCGCGCTAGTCTTCTCGATCCTGTCATACGCAGGTTATCCAGCATTGGTCTATGCTTAATCAGCTTAGACTTTTCTGGAAGCCGCTATGACGACCGTCGCACTGCATCATATTTTGCTTAAAAGCCCGTTACTGGCCCAAGACATTATTAACGAATTGGCCATTGGCGCGTCTTTTGACGACCTCGCCAGCAATCACTCGGCATGTCCTTCAAAAAATCGTAAAGGGTTTGCTGGGCAACACGAAGTCGATCAATTACCCGAAGCTTTATATCAAGCGTTAACCGCAGCAGATGGCAGCCAAACCTACCTTGGCCCTATCGCTACACGCTATGGCTATCACATTGTAAAAGCGCCAGTACCGCCATTAAGTGGCCGCACTCGCGTAGATGACCCAGACGCAACCGCTGCCGAATAGCAGCGGTGCAAAGATAGGTATTACGTTTAATCCCAGCTAGCGGCTTTCATTTCACCATGAGAATAAATAAGTCCTAATTCTAAAAAGGCATCCTGAGTGCGATTATTCAGCACACTTAAACGATGTGGATACAGATCATCCTGTAAAAAACGGTGGTTATCATCACGGCCCGTAAATTGCGCGTCGTAATACAGGTTTTCAATATCCGGCGTTGCCGCTTTATCACCAAGCAACACATCTGCGGCTACTTCCAACAAGCTCAATTTGCGCGGGTTTTGTAGATCTTTCATCAGAACTTGTAGCTCATCATTAGCAGAAGCCATTGCATTAACAAAACGCTCAACATCAGCTTTATGACTAGCGTAATAGTCCGAACGAACAACATACACATCGGCAATCACTCGACGTGCAAACATAGTAGAAATGATCATACGCGCCCCTTCCACGGAACCTCGATCACCCGTGCCAACACGACGCCCTGACGTGATACCGTAAGCATCCGAAATAATCATAAATGACGCATCAACATCAGGCAGAGATAACGCCGCAACCGGTGAGTTCTCGCTAGCGGTTAAATCAGGAAGCCAGCGTACGTTAACGTCCTTCATCGACAAACCTGCTTGGCCCAGCAAGGTCGTCATAAAATCAACGTGAGGGCCATAGGCTTGAATGGCGATGGTTTTGCCCTTCAGCTGACCAACCGTCATAACGCCGTTTTTACTGACCAGCGTGTCGCCACCGCGAGACCAAGTTAATTGATAAATAACGATCGGTTTCGTGCGCTCATCTTTATTCAGCAAATCAATTGCCTGATTGCACATGCCGACGGTACAGCGCAAATACGGTGACTCTCCGGCTAAATAATCCTCAATCTGGCGATCAAAGTTATCCTGCAACACCAGTTCAACATCTAAACCTTGCTTAGCAAATATGCTTTTGGCCTGGGTACGCGTCGATAAACCATTAGCCAACAGCGTAATCATATCGCCGCCCCAAGTGATCATAGGGACTTTAATCGGACCCGTAGTTTTAACCGGCATAACCGGCGTGTCGATGCGGTCAACCAAAGGGGTTGGTGAAATGAAATCCGGCTCAGCGTTAGCGAATGACGCCAATAGCGCACAGCCTAAGCACAGACACTGAAAAAGCATCCTAAATTGTTGTAACACTTTGATTTCCTTTAAAAATAGTAGTTATAGGTATGAGATACACAGAATTGGCGACAAGGACCAAAGTTCTAAGAAATCGATTTATTTATAACCCGATAGAATAATGATAATTGATGAGCATATCAATTTAATGGTTTATCGGTTGTCCTTGGACAATACCTGAATTAAGGCCTTTGTGGCCTCACTAAATCCGTAAACTCGGTCAACAATTGTCGCCTTTCGACTAATAATTTCTACTTGATGCAACTTGGTACAAAAAAGTAGGTGTTCTTCATCAGCATCCAACTGAATATCGGAGTCAGAAACCAAGAAAACGCCCACATCATCGACCTCTTCGCGTTGCGACATCCAAGGACTGAGATCACTTAATATTTCGACAACAACGAAGGTTCGAGGAGCGGATAAGAAGTCGCGCGCAACTTCATACACAAAGTAATGCGGAGACACGCTATCCCCATGGCCAAACAGAATACAACTACTGGCGTGCGGCGAATCATCGACAACGGGAAAGTCAGATAAAAGCTTGAGCATAACGATCTCGTTAGAAGTGCGGTCTAATCTACTAGACTAGGTCGCACGTATCGGAAAAATAAATAAGCCCGACTATAAGCGGCTCGGCATAGTGACGCCACCTAGACGACAAAGAACGGCTAAGAACGCCTCACAAGCGAACAACGAAGCACTCTCATTCATGGTGTGATACCCCGTCGTTGGAATTTGTAAGGTAGTGCCATCCACCAGCCCACCAGAGGCGGCAATAATACGCCCCATTTCGGTACTGCCCAGTGACTTAGGTGCTAAGCCTTGCTGGCTGAGCTGCTGATTTTGATTAATGATGTACTCGTCTTTGTATTGATAACTAACACCCAATAGATCACAGGTTGCTGCTAACTGGCTGGTCATCGACTCACTGAACTTAGCGTTAGCATCTTGATGACGAAGCACCAGCGTTTGTGCCCGTGCCGCTGTTGTATCCGGGAATGGGCTAGTGTCCACCACCACCAGCTGGTTAGTAGAACCACCGAAACGACGGAACCACTCCAGCAGGTAGCGCCAGCTACGACCCGCCTCTTCTTGGGCTGTGAAAAAGGCGGTACCTTGAAATCCCAACTCAAATAAATAAACCAACATAGCAGCCGTTAGGACGTTATCGAGCTGACCCGTTAAGCTATCGCCGTCGTTGCGCAATTGATCGCGAAAGGCAACCGGTGTTCCCGCCACTAAGTGACTCATGCCTGTAAGTTCGAAGATCAAGTTATTACGATATGGACAAACGTAAGTACCTGAAATTTTGCCGCTACCGCGATAAGCACCAGACCAAGGCTCATAGGCGAAGACGTCAACATCGCCGAAGCGGTCAACAATCATCTTAATCAGTTCTTCTGATACCGAATTTCCGAGCAAGTCAGAACGACCGCCTGAAACAAACGCTGCGTACTGGAATTCATTAGGGCCAGTACAGACCAACCCATGACGGTCGATGTGCGCTGAAAACATCATTGAAAAAGGGTCGTTGCCTTGAGCAACGAGTACCCCTTCGTACCAGGTAACATTAGCTCCACGTTCTTCCAGCTCACGCTGCAATACGCGGAAAAAAGAATGCTCTGCGCCAACCACCGACGGGCTGCGCACTAAGCTTTTAAGAATGTCTTGGAAAGCGTTACCTAGCACTACAATCTCCTACTACCAAAAAGAGCGGAGATTTAGCGTGCCTCCGGCTCATCGAAATAATCTATATCCATACCTAAAAACTCGCGAATGCGGGCTTGCTCAAGTATGCGTTCAGCGCGACGACGCTTTTTATCGTAATCAGCACTTTTACCTGAAGGTTTACGCGAAGGCGCTTCATCTTCGTATTCATCATGTTCTACAGGCAGAGTCATCGTACACCCCCACGGGCTTTCCCACTAATTGAAACGCGCGCATAGTTTCATTGCTGATTTCTGCGGTAAATCGAAAAAATCTTATCTTGTAGATCAAAAAAATTGTATCTACATACTCGCATCCACATCAAACTTGAGTACAATGGCGTCCTCTCTTGGGGGAGTAATCTGCCGCTACCTTATTCGCGGTGTTTGCATCAACATAATTGAGCCTCATGCTCATGGTGTAGACGTTCTGTAAAAGAATTGATGAGACCTAAGACAAATACTCGATTTCAGGGCGACATCGAGCTGTTTGTCTTTGGTTTAAAGTCGCCCGAGGTATCCCAATGTCAGATCTAATCAACACCCTAGCCGAGCACTCTGCTTCGCCGTTTTTAACCTCTACACTGGCCGTTGCTGTCGCTGAAATAGGTGACAAAACACAACTCCTCTCATTATTACTGATTACCCGCTTTCGCAACCGTTGGGCTATTATCGCTGGTATCTTACTCGCCACAGTGATCAATCATGGCCTATCGGCTTGGGGCGGAGACTGGCTCGGTAGCCGAATTAATGATTGGCTTAGCAATGGCACTGGCGAACTCATTCTTGGCATCAGCTTTCTACTAATGGCTATCTGGGTGCTGATCCCTGATAAAGCCGACGACGATGAAGACGACCTATCACGCTGGGGCGCATTTGCCGCAACCACAGTGTTATTTTTTATCGCTGAAATTGGTGATAAAACACAAATTGCTACCGTACTGCTCGCGGCAGAATTTCAATCTATGTGGTGGGTAACCGCAGGAACAACATTGGGCATGTTGATTGCCAACGTACCCGTCGTCATATGGGGAAATCACTTGATGCAGCGAATGCCTCTTAATGCCGCTCGCTACATTACCAGTGCCGTATTCCTAGCACTGGCACTTTGGAGTCTTCTTTCTGCTATCTGACCATCAATAAGTGCACTGATAACCATCAATTTTTTTTGCTGTACCTAGCACGGGGTTTCCCTGAAAGTCCGCTCCCTTCCGCAAAATCGGAAGGGCGATTTTCAGTTTGATTTCAGGAGTACCCGTGCATTCATTTGATTCATTTTTCGAGCCGCCATTTGAACGGATCGCGGAAGATCTGTCGCATCGTGGCTATGCTGTTATTGACTGCGCGCTCCCCGAGAATATGACCTTGCAGCTGGCGCAACGCTTACTGCAACTGATTCGTCAAGACGACGACAGTCTGCAAGCAGCTGGCATAGGAAGAGGGGATCAACACGCCCAGAACCGTTTTGTACGCCAAGATAAAATCCGCTGGTTAGAGCAAGCAGACGAAGCTGAGAAGGCGTGGCTCGATTACATGAGTGAATTGCGAGCTTATCTCAATCGTCGACTATTTCTCGGACTATTTTCTTATGAAAGCCATTTCGCTCACTACCGACCTGGCGCCTTCTACAAGAAACACTTAGATGCTTTTCGTGGCCAAGCAAATCGCGTATTGAGTACAGTTCTGTACCTCAACAATCACTGGCAAGCCAGCGATGGTGGGGAATTGCTGATATACAACGAAGACAATCAACTTATCGAAACCGTCATTCCCGCTTATGGGCGTTTAGTGGTGTTTTTGAGTGAAGAATTTCCCCATGAAGTAAAACCTGCCCAACGCGATCGCTACAGTATTGCGGGATGGTTCAGGGTCAACACCAGCAACAACGATAAAGTCGATCCTCCACGCTAAACGAAAGCAGACCATAGCTCAAAGTAGCAAGAGACTGGCCTGCTTGTCGCTATTGAAATGTCGTCTATGCTAAAGAGACATCTGAAATACCGGAGTCCCACAATGAATTGGTCGAACTTAAGCTTGGCGCACAAACTGCGCCTACCAATCGCCCTAGTCGGTTTTATTTTATTAGCGCTTTCGATCGTACAAATATCGGCTCTGAACACTATCAGTAATGATTCTGATCACATCGAAAACACCTACATTCCAGCGATCAACCTCACTCTGAATGCCGACCGCGATTTATATCAGGCGCAGATTGCCGAACGCTCTATCGCACTAGGCATTCACACAAAAAATTTCATAGATATGCACAGCGCCAACCTCAATCAAGTCCAAGATCGCATTAATAAAGTACGAGGTTTGGATATCCCAGTAGAGATCCAACAACAAGCGGACAAATTTTTAGCGGCTTACAGTGCGTGGCGACCAAAATCAGAAAAGCTAGTAGCGCAAACAACGAATGGCCAACTTAGCCAGAGTGATGCAACTGAAATGAGCACTAATGCTTTAGATAAAGAATTTGAAAGCATGCGTGATCAGCTGGATGCCCTCGGCGAAATGATTGCCGCTGCCGCTGAATCTTTGCATGCAGATAATATGGCGGTGAAAGACAGCAGTTTATCCGTTATTTTAACCTTGGTCGTAATTGCTATAGGTGTAACCTTATTTATTGCCGTCGTCGTACCTAAATTAATCATCCGCCCAATCAATAATCTTACCCGAGTATTAGAGAGCCTTGCCGACGGTCGTGGCGACTTGACTGCCCGACTTCCTACTACTGGTGATGATGAAGTTGGCCGTATGGCAAAAAGCTTTAATCGCTTTTTAGATCGTATGCAGACGCTTGTACGTAATATCCAGCTTATCGTCGAAGACGTGCGGGCATCCAGTGCTGAGTTAAAATCAGGTGCAGATGAAAGTCAGGCGCTGAGCAAGCAATATGCAGAATCGATGGATATGGTTGCCAATGCTAACCGCGAAATGGCCGAAGCCATTGAAGAGGTTGCTCGCACCACAGTAGAAGTTTCCGAAGAAGCTAAAGATTCCGACACAACCGCCAAAGCCGTAGCGAATCAATTTCGCAGTGCAGTAACCGATATTATGGCGCTTGCTGGAAGCGTAAACGACGCATCGATCGTCATCAAAGATTTAGAAAAAGAAACCGTAAATATTGCATCAGTATTAGATGTGATTAAAGGTATTGCCGAACAAACCAACTTGCTAGCACTGAATGCTGCCATTGAGGCCGCTCGCGCCGGTGAACAAGGCCGCGGATTTGCGGTGGTTGCCGATGAAGTGCGCACACTCGCTGGGAAAACGCAAAAATCCACCGGTGATATTAATACCATGATTGATAAATTGCAGTCTGGGGTTGATCGCGCGGTGAACTCAATGAAAGGTGGCGAAGAAAAAGCAGAAGGTACAGTAACCAGCGCACGCGAATCGGAAGAGCAAGTGAAACAAATATCAGCCTCATTGATTCGCATCACTGATCGTATTCTGCGTGTGGCTTCTGCTATCGAAGAACAAACCTCCGTCATCAACGAGATTAACGGTAATTTATCCAACGCTCGCGATCTGAGTAAAACAGGCCAAGCCAGTGCTGAAAAAATTACCGTGTCAGTTGGCATACTTAATAAACGAGCTGAAGATATCAACTCGCAAATTAGTAACTACACCTTTTAACGATTAAATTTGCCGACGTCGCCACAAGAAATACAGTGCGGGCAGCAATATCAAAGTTAAAATCAAAGCACTCGCCGTTCCTCCAACCATAGGAGCGGCGATTCGGCTCATCACTTCTGATCCCGTTCCGCTACCCAACATCACGGGTAATAAACCAATCGCAATTGTCAGTACAGTCATCGCCACCGGTCGTAAACGCTGCCCTGCCCCAGTCAGTACCGCCTGTCGCAATTGCGTTTCTGTTATCGGTTCGCCATTGGTCTTTAGTGCATCCCATGCTTGATTTAAATACATCAGCATAATAACGCCGATCTCTACCGCTACCCCAGCTAAGGCGATAAAGCCAACCCCCACCGCTACCGACAAATTAAAATCCAATGCCCACAGCAACCAAAGGCTACCGGTTAATGCCAACGGCAAAGTTAATAAAATAAGCGCAACTTCGGTTAAGCTACCAAATGCCATAAATAATAAGATGGCGATAATCGAAATGGTCAATGGCACAACATAGCTGAGTTTTTCTTGCGCACGCTGCATATATTCATACTGTCCTGCCCATTTTAACGAATAGCCCGCGGGTAATATCACGTCACCATCAGCAAGCGCTTGTCGCACTCGTGTTTGCGCACTAGCAACATAGCTACCGACATCGACGCCGTCGAGATCAATAAACACCCAACCAATCACCTGAGCATTCTCGCTTTTAATCACCGCCGGCCCTGCATCAATTTCAATATCAGCCAATGCCCCTAATGTGACTAACTGACCCGTCGGAGCGACAAAATACAAGTCGCGTAACGCCTGTGGCGAATCACGAAATGCCTGCGGGAAACGCACATTAATACTATAACGTTCAACACCCATAATGGTTTCACTAATGGAGCGCCCACCAACGGCTATCGCAATAACATCTTGCACATCGGCGACTGTCATTCCATAACGTGCCGCATCACCGCGACGAATATCCACGGTTAAGTAACGCCCCGATGAAGGGCGCTCAGCATATACCGATGCCGTTCCTTCAACGCCACCGAGTACCTCTTCAAGCTGCGTCCCTATTTTCTGAATCTCATTGAGGCTCGGCCCTGATATACGCACACCCACTGGGGTTTTAATCCCCGTTGCGAGCATATCAATACGCGTACGAATCGGCTGTACCCAAGCATTACTTAAACCCGGAAATTGAATTAATTGCTCTAATTCGCGGCGCAATGATTCAGGCGTCATTCCCTCTCGCCATTGATCCCGTGGTTTTAATTGAATAAAACTTTCAACCATAGTCAAGGGTGCTGGATCAGTAGCCGTTTCCGCGCGACCTATCTTTCCCAATACCGTTTCGACTTCCGGCAAGGTACGAATCAATTGATCGGTTTTTTGCAATATTTCCCGCGCCTCACCTACCGAAATCCCCGGATAGGTGGTTGGCATATACATAAGATCGCCTTCATCCAAGGGCGGTATAAATTCTGTACCTAACTGAGTTAATGGCCACCATGCCGTTGCTGCTAGCAACACACAACCGAAAACGATACGGCGAGGAAAACGTAAAACCCAGCGTAGTAACGGTTGATAAATTGCGACTAACCCTCGATTAATTGGATTTTCTTGTTCTGAACGAATATGGCCACGAACAAAATACCCCAGCAACACTGGCACTAGCGTAATCGCGAGAATTGCGGCAGCACCCATGGCGTATGTTTTAGTAAACGCCAATGGAGCGAACATGCGCCCTTCTTGGGCTTCTAAAGCAAAAACCGGTATAAAACTCAGAGTGATAATTAATAAGCTAAAGAATAACGGCGGTCCTACTTCTTGCGCCGACTGCACAACAATCTGCCAGCGATCCGCCTTATCATCACTTTTCTCTAAATGTTTATGTAGGTTTTCGATCATCACAATAGCACCATCGACCATAGCACCAATGGCAATCGCAATACCCCCTAGAGACATGATGTTGGCATTAATTCCCTGCCACTTCATGACGATAAATGCCGCCAAAATAGCCACAGGCAAACTCAGCACAACCACCATGACGGAACGCAAATGGAATAAAAATAAAGCGCAGACCAAGGCAACGACGACAAATTCCTCACCTAGTTTTTGCCATAAATTATCCACCGCTTTGCCAATTAACCGCGTACGATCGTAAACCGGCACAATTTCAACACCCTTTGGTAACGAGGGTTTAATTGCGGTTAATCGTTGTTTAATCGCTTCAATAGTGGCCTGCGCATTTTCACCAAAACGCATAACGACAATTCCGGCGGCGACTTCACCAAGACCATCGAGCTCGGCAATGCCACGGCGAGGCGCTGGCCCTTGCTGTACGCGAGCGACATCTTTAAGGAATCGTGGTGAACCATCCGCTCGTACACCTAAAGGCACCTCCAGTAGATCAGCTTCTGAACGAATCAATCCGGTTGCGCGAATCATATATTCGGCTTCGGCCTGCTCAATGACCGATGCACCAATTTCACGATTGGAACGCTGAATCGCAGTCACTAAATGACTGATTGGTATTTGCTCTGCGGCTAACGCAATAGGATCGACGACCACTTGATATTGCCGCACCATGCCGCCCAACGACGCAACTTCAGATACCCCCTGCACTGCTTGCAATTCATAGCGCAGAAAATTGTCTTGTAAACTGCGTAAATCAGCTAACGAATGCTGGCCTGTAGGATCCGTCAACGCATAAATATAAACCCAACCGACACCCGTCGCGTCTGGGCCTAACTGTGGCTGTACACCCGCTGGTAGAACACCACTCAACTGACTTAAATATTCTAAGACGCGGCTGCGCGCCCAATACAAATCGGTAGAGTCATCGAATAAAACATAAACGTATGAATCGCCGTAAAACGAAAAACCGCGCACGGCATGTGCACCCGGTACCGACATAAGCGCGGAAGTTAAAGGATAGGTGACCTGTTCCTGCACGACTTCCGGTGCTTGCCCAGGAAAGCGCGTTTTAATTATGACCTGTACATCGGATAAATCAGGAATGGCATCTACCGGCGTGCGCTGTAATGAATACTGCCCAATCGCTATCAGCATGGCGGTTAAAATTAATACCATAATGCGGTTTCTAACTGACCAAGCGATAATGTGACTAATCATGATTCATCCCCTCATGATTCATCTGCGAGTGATCCATTTCTTCGTGGTTCATCTCTTCGTGGTTCATCCCCTCATGATTCATCTGAAAATGATCCATTTCTTCACTATTCATTTCATCCACGGCTGTCGCCTTTTCGTAGCGCTGTAGATCACTCGCCACTGACGATTCTGAATCAATTAAAAACTGCGCATTGGTAACAACGAGATCACCAACTTCTAACCCTGAACAAATTTCTACCCACTGAGCATTACGCTTACGTGTGGTCACCGCAATAGAACGGAAATGACCTTGACCATCGGCTAGTACAACTCGCTGTTGATGCCCATCATCAATTAATGCAGAGGCTGGAATCTGTAATGACTCATCCTCGGCACCACGAATGTCGGCCCGAACATATTGCCCATCCAGCCAGTTAAGCTGATCATTCGTCATCTCAACGCGTGCTACTTGGCTGCGTAGTTTTCCTTCTTGTAATGGATATAAAACCGCGATCTCAGCAGTCACGCTGTGTCCTTGGGTATCGGTTAAAATAACCGCGTCCTTAATCTCAATACGCTGTTCTAAACCGGGCGGAATGTGTATTTCAATCCACAAGGCATTCGGATTCACTAAGGTCAGCAATTTTTGTGTCGGCATAATTTGCGCACCAGGGCGCAAGGTCAGATCTTGGATCACGCCATTTTGCGGCGCTAACACGGTAATTTCCTCCTGTAATTTACGCTCACGGCGCAATGTCTGTAGCCATTGAGAGGACATATCTAAAGCCAACAAACGAGATTCCGCTGCTGCAATTAATCCTTTTTGGCCGCTGCGCAGCGCGCTTAAAAACTCTTCTTGGGCGCTAATTAAACGCGGGCTATACCAAGTAAATAATGGCTGTCCGTGCGTCACTTGTTCGCCGACAGAAAATACAAACTGTTGACGCACCCAACCCTCAGCACGTACTTGCACAACCTGTGACTGCTCGGGGTTAAAGCGGACGATAGCGGGTAAGATAAGTTGATCTTGCCAATCACGCACTTGGGCTTTTGCTGTAGTAACGCTGAGTTGATTTTGTAATCCCGTATTTAACGTTACCGTGCCTGCCGCCTGATCTTCGGGGGCCTCGTCATACACTGGTACTAAATCCATACCCATAGGTGATAAACCCGGTTCATTACGCCGGTAATTAGGATCCATCGGCGCTACCCAATATAAGGGCTCTTTACTCTTTTCTGCGGTCGACAAACTGCCTGTCAAATTAGTTTCAGTTTGCGAACGCTCTAACAGCATTCCTGCCACGATGCCGACAACACCAACGACGACGGCAACCGCTAACATTAATTTATTCATGAGAAATTTCCTTTAAGTCTGCCGCTAAATAAAAGCCCAACCAAACTTGGCTTTGATGCCAATCGCGCAGCACATTTAAGCGTTCTATATTGCCGTTTAATTCATCCATTTCAGCACGGATGACTTCAGTGAAATCGCTATCATCATTGGCATAGCTGGTTTGTACCGCTTGTCGTTGCTGTTCTAATTGTGGCAGTAAACGTTGATCGTAAAAATCCAACCGTTGGCGCTGTAACTGTGAACGCTGCGAGATACTGTCGGCCTGACTTAATAGATGGCGTAATATCTGTTCGCGCTCTGCGGCAAGGGCTTCACGCTCTAATATTTTTGCTTTAGTTGCATGGCGAGTACCGCCTTGAATCGCCCATGGCAAATCAACACTGACACCAAGCGATACAAAATCCGCTCGATCATCGCCATTCATATCGTCGCCGCGATATCCATAAGCCGCATTTAATTGCCATTGCGGTGCTTCGTCTTCTCGCGCTAACGCTACTGCAGTATCTGCCGCCTGCTCCAGTGTTTGACGTAACAAAATGGCGGGATGCTGTTCGATGTGGGCAGTAAAATCTTGTGGATTGAGGCTAAATACCTCAGGTGCATCCGCTAATTGCAGAGGCAGTTGTTGCACATCGACAGGCAACCATTCATTGAGGCGAGCGCGGGCTTCAAGGCGCGTCTGCTTTAGCGTTAGTAACCGCTCACTCAAACGCTCTAACTCCAAATCTAAGCGTAATAAATCCTGCGCGCGGGTATTGGTGGCATTACCGTAGCGACTCAAGACCACACTGCGCAGTTGACGAAAATGCGCTTCATGGCGCTGTACTAATGTCTCAGCTTCGGTCGCACGTGCAATATCGAGCCACAACAAAGCACTATCGCGACGCAATTCGGCGCGACGTAACGCCAGCGATTCTCCTTGTGCACTGGCTTGCTGAGCACTTTTTTGTTGTTGTAAATGGACGCTATTGCCGCGCGGTAAAGCTTGCGAAAGTGTCACCTGCATTTGCGTCATCGGTTCTTGGGATAACGAGAAACTATCCAAAGGCACATTCAACATGCCGACACCTAAGCGCGGTGCCGACCAATACCCTTGGCTTTGCTGCTGCGCGCGTAAACCTTGCTGACGTAACTGATAGCTAGAAAGTTGCTGGTCATTATCCAGTACCAAGCCTTGCACTTGAGCAAGCGATAAAGATGTCTGTGGCGCCACAGTTAACTCCGCGGGTTGCGCGCTCGCGCTGGGCAAGCATGCAATACAGAGCGTCGCAGATAGAAAAATGCGAATAGCTATTCGCACAGCACACATATATGAGTGCTGATATATCACTAACGTTTTCATAAGATCGTCCTAAATAATCGTACATTCGCCACCTATGCGAAACGACATAGCGTATTCGCAGCTGTAGCCAAAGAAGCAGAATTAATTAGGCGATAGGAGGACGTTGCAGCGGCGCCGAATAGCGCAAAATTGGAGTGGCAACCCAAGAGAGATAAGAAGAGCGCTGCCGATCAGCCTGCACAAAAGGCAAAACTGGCGGTAGCAGAGACGCTCCAATGGCCGAAGCACAGCACAAACAGTTTGCCGCGCAATCGCCTGAGATGTCATCAGAAGTATCGGTAGAGTTGTCTGTCATGTGGTGACAGGGCATTTCTTGGTGATGGCATGGATGTTCGCTATCCATATCGACCATCATGGTATGTGAACCTGCTTGCGTCGCCACCATCATGGCGGCACATGGTTGAGCTGCACGCACACTCGCACTCAAGGTGGTGAACACCAAAAGTAGCAGTAGTAACGATGATAGTGTGCGCTTACTCATAAGAAGCTCGGTAAACAAAAACGTTAAGGGCTAACTATAGAATAGAAGAACCCTATCAGAGTGCTTACATTAACGCCAACCAAGACATCACACTGTGAGCCTTCGCAGCGCCAAAGATATATCCAAAACTGACCAGCGCCAAGATAAAGGCCATGGTATTACCGCGTTTAATTGCCACCGTACCGAAGCCGATATAAGCAATCAAACCTGCTACTTTCGCCGTTAACCAATGATCTGTTAGTGGATACTGAGAAATTTCAATACACAATAAAATGGCAAATACGAGTAATAAGGTATCAATCACATGGGGAAGAATCTTAAATAACTTATTTGCTTTCAATGCTGGGCTCATTCGGAACATAGCAAAGCGAACAATGAAAAATAGGATCGAAAGGTAAGCCAATCCCACATGGGAGTGTTTCAATGCTGAGTAATCCACAAAACTTCCTTAATCAATAAATAGAGACCGAGCTTAGCTCGATGTTAATTAACAATGTGCAAGCATACCAAGTAACGCGAGTTGTCGTCCTAGACTTCTAACCAAAATGTCACCGGACCATCATTTTGCAAGCTCACCTGCATATCGGCACCAAACTCACCGGTTTGCACCATGACCTGCTCGCCAGCCTTCTGACAAAATAATTCATATAACTCACGCGCGTGCTCGGGCGCAGCAGCGCGAGAGAAACCAGGACGCGTACCTTTTTGGGTATCGGCCGCCAAGGTAAATTGCGAAACCACCAATAGCTGCCCTTGAACGTCTAAAAGACTTAAATTCATTCGCCCTTGGTCGTCGGCAAAAATACGATAATTCAGTAATTTCTGTAGCAAACGCTGCAGGGTAACTTCGTCATCATGCTTTTGAACGCCCAACAATAAGACGATACCGGCACCAATTTCACCAATGGTTTTATCATCCACATCGACACGAGCGTGGCGAACACGTTGCACTAATCCGATCATTATTCTGCTATCTTGAGGTATCTGACTATTTGCCGACGGAGGATAGCCGGTTTTATACTGGGGCAACAACTTTTAACCGTTAAGCTCTTAGCATACTGTTGGATTAACTCCGCTCGCGGTGACACAAGGAAATTGAATATGAAGCCCCTAATCTACTCAGCTTGCATCATTTTGAGCTTTGGTTTTGCTGCAGCGAATGCGGGTACCGAGGTTTATATGAGCATGGATGCTGAAGGCAATGTTATTTTTAGCGATATGCCTAGCGATGATTCTCAGCGTCACGAAGTGAGAGAGCTGCCTTCACTACCGGCATTTAATCCCGAGCCACCACCGACGCCAGAACCCGCCAAGCGAACAGAGGCTGCCTTTAGCTATACTAGCTTAGCGATTGTAAGCCCCCGAGATCGTGAACCACTACCGACCGGTGCAGGCGGCAATGTCGAAGTCAGTGGCGTACTAAGCCCTGCTCTGCGCGACAGCGATAACTTAGTATTGCTAGACAACGGCGCGATCATTGCCAAAGGGCGACAAACCTCATTCAATTTGCAAAATCTCGACCGTGGCGAACATTCTTTGCAATTACAAGTACGCAACGCCGAAGACGAGCCACTCATCAGTAGTAATCTTGTCGTAATACCCGTATTTCGAGCATCATCCCTCTCCAGATAGATCTAAATTGGTGCATCAAATCACCTTGATGCACCAATTTAGAACCATTGATATGCGAATAAATCTATCTTTGGGCTAGTTAGCAGCACTAAAAATCTCTGATCGCGCTATCATTGTGCATTCAATTAAGATGGCTCGTTTTTTGCCTATTAAGGGCAATACGGAGAACTTCTATGCTGGCCAGCGCGATCATCAATCAACGATTACTCGAACACCTGAATACTGGCGTGTTACTTTTAGACGCCGATTTAATCGTGCTCTACATGAACCCTGCCGCAGAAGCCTTACTCGAAATGAGTGGTAAACGTGGCGTCGGCGTCCCTTTCACTGATCTCTGCATTGAAACCGACGAATCGGCTTCCGCATTAGAACAATCCGTCATCACAGGACATTCGTACACCAAACGCGAAACCATTATTAAGCTCCACAACCAGCAGCATATAACGCTCGACTATAGTGTTAGCCCAGTTGCTCACCCCGAAACTCGCCTGCCGTCGCTACTGATTGAGCTACAAGGTCGCGACCGCCTAACGCGTATTAGTCGCGAAGAGCAATTGATATCCAAGCAAGAAACAACACGTTCGTTGGTGCGCGGTTTAGCACATGAGATCAAAAACCCGCTCGGTGGTATTCGTGGAGCAGCACAGCTACTCGCACGCGAACTGCCAACCGAAGAACTGGGTGAATACACCAATATTATTATTGAAGAAGCGGATCGCTTACGAGATTTAGTTGATCGCTTACTTGGCCCACGCCAAATACCAAAGCAAGAACAAGTAAACATTCACGAAGTTTTAGAGCGTGTGTGTCAACTTATCGAAGTGGAATCCGATGGCGTCATTCTTATTTCTCGCGATTATGATCCATCTATTCCCGAATTCGAAGCCGATAAAGGCCAAATGATTCAAGCCTTGCTTAATATCTGCCGCAACGCAATGCAGGCTATGCTTGAAAACAAAGAACAAGTAGAACGTCCGATGTTAATACTGCGCACGCGTACTATCCGCCAGTTTACTATCGGTCATCATCGCCATCGTTTGGTGGCACAAATAGATATTATTGATAATGGACCCGGTATCCCAGCCGCACTGCGTGAAGACCTGTTTTATCCTATGGTTAGTGGTCGCGCTGAAGGCACAGGACTGGGATTGTCGATATCACAATCCATTATCAATCAGAGCCAAGGCATTATTGAATTTGTCAGTGATGCCGATAAAACCACATTCTCCATTTATTTACCCCTGGAACCTTTATGAGCACTGTCTGGATCATTGACGACGATAAATCCATTCGCTGGGTACTGGAAAAAGCCCTACAACAAGCGAATATTACTACCCGCGTATTTGAGCAGGCAGAACCCGCCCTAGTGCAATTACGACGCGAACACCCGGATGCAATTATTTCCGATATTCGCATGCCTGGTATGGATGGTTTAACACTGTTAAAGCATGCGACAGAAGCCCACCCTGATTTACCAGTTATTATCATGACTGCGCACTCAGATCTTGAAAGTGCGGTATCGTCTTATCGCAGTGGTGCCTTTGAATATCTACCAAAACCATTTGATGTTGACGAAGCCGTAAGCTTAATTCAACGTGCAATTGCGCACTTCGCCGAACTAAGCGCGCAGACTCCAGCGATTATTGACGACTCTCAAACACCTGAAATTATTGGTGAAGCACCTGCGATGCAGGAGGTTTTCCGCGCTATTGGTCGTTTATCTCAATCCAATATTACTGTTCTCATTAATGGTGAATCCGGTACAGGTAAAGAACTTGTTGCTCATGCCCTACACAAGCATAGCCCTCGTTCTGCCGAACCTTTTATTGCGTTAAACATGGCGGCAATTCCAAAAGATTTAATTGAATCGGAGTTATTCGGCCACGAAAAAGGTTCTTTTACAGGTGCTGGCGGTCAGCGCCGCGGACGTTTTGAACAGGCCAATAATGGCACTCTATTTCTTGATGAAATTGGTGATATGCCATCAGATACGCAAACACGTCTATTGCGCGTATTAGCAGACGGAGAGTTCTATCGCGTTGGCGGTACCGCACCCGTTAAAGTGAATGTGCGAATAATCGCTGCGACGCACCAAAATTTAGAAACCTTGGTAAAAGAAGGTCGTTTCCGCGAAGATTTATTCCATCGCCTAAACGTCATTCGTATTCATTTACCGCGTCTTGCGGATCGTCGCGAAGACATCCCTAAACTACTTACCCACTTTTTAAAGCGTGCTGCTGAAGAGTTAGAAGTAGAAGTAAAACAACTGCGCACTGAAACCGAAGAGTTTTTAAGCTCCTTAGATTGGCCCGGTAACGTCCGTCAACTCGAAAACACCTGTCGCTGGATTACCGTCATGGCGTCAGGCCGTGAAGTCCTTGTTAGCGATTTACCACCTGAGTTACTCGATCAGCAAACCAGTGTTGCCACCTCAGGTAACTGGGAGCAAAGCTTACGTTATTGGGCTGATCAACAATTGGGCAATGGCACCGACCATCTACTAGATACAGCAGTGCCAATTTTCGAACGCATTATGATTGAGACAGCGTTAAAGCATACCGCAGGACGTCGTCGCGATGCCGCCAACTTACTTGGTTGGGGCCGAAATACCCTAACGCGTAAAATCAAAGAACTGAACATGGATTCAGGTAGCGATGATGAAGACAGCGACGATTAAGTCCTTAGGCATCAAAGTTAAAAGTGAAAAGCCGACATTATGTCGGCTTTTTATTTAGCGAATTTCTTTCCGATAAATCACACGATTATGACCACGATAAACACCAAAACTTATTGTGCCACGAGCATCTTCAAAACTGCCATTATTATCATAATCGCCTTGTAACCAACTTGGCGTAGCATATGTAACGGTAGCTTTTCCGGTATCAGGAGTGCCTATCACTGACGCCGCTAATCACAACACCAGAGCTCGTATCAACTTGAGTTAGCGTGGTGGGGCTAACACTTGCGTTAGCACTAGAATAAGCGGTACACGAATCATCAAGATTTATTTGGTAACGCGTTCCATCAAAATATTCGGTTCGCAACGGCATAACCACATCAAAAATTTCAGGACCGTAAGAGTCCTCAAGCCATAAGCGTCCAAATCGAACATCCATATTGGCCAGCGGTGTAAAGGTCAATGGACTGGAGGACATGGCAACGCCATCGCTGTCAGAAATATCAGTAATACTCATTAAAATATCGGGAGTAAAACTGTTTATCTCTGCCCGTGCCTCGCGGGTATAAGTAAATAGATCTAATGGGCTAAAATCGTAAGTTAATTCACCAAACGACGTTGTATTTAATGTTCCAGTATTAAAGATACTGGTTATTGATAAAGGTACGGCTCCGCTATCAACTGCAGAACTATCCGCCGTGACATTAGCCACATCAATATCATCTACCAACAACTTTAAATAACCTGAGGTTGTGTAATTCTGAGTGGTAACGTTGGCTGAGTTTTTTGCAGTTATTGTTAATTGCGGCGCAACCAACCACGTAATTTCTTCGCCACTATAACTAAACGGAGTAGATGTACTGCAATTCGCTGCTAATGAGCCGTCATCACTCACAGACACAGCAAAATGATCTGGATAAAATCGACCAATTGGCTCGCTACTAAACACACCAAGGTTATAACCAAAGTAACTTGGCGGGGTCACGTCAAAGCGGAATACGCCAACCTCACTTTCGCTAATAGCCACGCTATGCGTACCCGCCGCAATAGCGCCATGGTCATAGCTCGCAGGGGAAACTGCACCAGCGGAATTGGCGGGCGACGGCGACAAGACGGCAGCACTTAAACCAACTCCGGTCGCACTATAATTTGGCGTACTGCCATTGCCAGCACAGAAGTCAGTATCGCCATCAGTTTGCCAAGCCACCGCCTGTACGCTGAGAGGAAATGCGGTTCCTGCGGTCATAAATTTAGGGCAACTTGCATCACCGGCACTGCAAGTAGTTGTGGCGCTCACACACATACCCGCAGGACGACTAACGAAACTATTATTCCCCGTCATGACAAGGCCAGCATCAGCACCACTGCCATTGTATTTTGCTTCAACTTCCATTTGCCCAGCGTCGGCATAATTAACATCGATTATTGAACTTCCTGTCGCGTCAAACGCCAACGAAATTGGCGTCGCAGTACCGGAGCTGGCACCGATAGCAACACCATTGACCACAACAGGCCACGACACAGGCCGCCCAACTGAATTTGGACTAACATAATCAGACCAAAAATCGAGAGTTTTACTCACACTGGCAAAGGCAGGAATACAAGCTTCACTGGCATCGCTCTTTTTTACTGCTTGAATAGCAATTCCTGTCGCACCTTTTGCTGCTAAAAAATCCGGTATAGAAAATACAAAACCCGAATCAGAAAAAATCATATCGCAAGATAAGGATGACGTACCGCCATTGATAATGCACTGCGTTGCATTATCCGCAGCTGGCGTAGTTGACGTTGCACCCAGAGTAACCGTACCCGCAGTAGCTTGGCGCAATGATACATTCGCCGTACCGCCCGAAATCGTTACCGTATCAGACCCCGTCCAACCGCTTGGCGTTAATGTCACATCAACATCATCGCTATAAAGCGTCGAGCAATCTGCATTTAAACAGGCCTTAATCTCGACATCCTGTGCATTACAAGTGAGTGCTTGATCACTAAAGGTTAATAAATAGTGATCAATGTTTGTTAGGGCAGGCCCACGATAACCAACAAAGACCTCGTCGATATGCCAGAAGTCATTATTAGTACTGCCATCTATTTGATGAAAACGTAATTTAAAATTCGAATGATAAGCTGTGGTTGGTAAACGCGCATAATATTCATAGGTATCTCCTCCTATACTACCCGACCCTAAATACGTCCCTATGCGTTGCCAAATGCCATTTTCCAATAGTATTTCGGCATGAAGGTCGTCATGTAAACTGGGCCATTCGCTGTAGGAATCCGAACCACTTCGTACCCAAAAACTCATCTGCACAAAGTCATAGGGAGATAAATCAATGGCGCGAGTTGTTACGTATATTTCGCCACTGCGCGTATACATACTGCGCGTTCCTACGCTCGCGATTTGCGTTCCTATAGATGAATCACTGCGGCTGTCCACTTTACTAATAGACCAGTCTGTAGTTCCGAGAGCAGCACGCTCAAAGCCATCGTAAAATAAGCCGTTAACTACAGGCCCAACGTCATAATCTGTAACGGTTACATCATCGATATGCCAATAGTCGTGATCATTACTGGTTCCATCTATTTGATGAAAACGCACAGCAAAATTAGCATGCAACGCATTGTCGGGTAACGCCGTTGAAAAATTATAAATGTCGCCACTGCTATTACCAGGCCCTTCAAATAAGGCGACTCGTTTCCAACTGCCATCACTTAAATAAATATCGACTTCTAAATCATCGCCAGCACTAGGGCGTTCGCTATACGCATCTGCACCCATACGAACCCAGATAGATAACTCAGAAAAATTAGAAGCCGATAAATCAATCGATCTGGACGTGACATAAACTATGCCACCACGGGTATACATACTGCGCGTACCAGAGTTAGCTACCGCTGTGCTAATGGCTGCACTAGCACCTGATTCGACAGCATTAACTGTCCAATCGCTACCCAACGAAGTACGCTCAAAGTCATCTAAAAATGCGACAGTTGCAGCAACGACGTCTTGTTCAAGCAGTAAAAAACTTATTAGTAAAAGTAATCTAAACACTGGATTTATTAGCCGACCGTCAAGACGTCGGAAATAACATATTTATCACTCATAATGATTTTCCCGAGGCGTTAATAAAATAAACATTAGTGTAACTCTCGGCGATAAATGACGCGTTGATGTCCGCGCCAAATTCCAAAAGACGCGATACCCTTCGGATCTTCATAAAAGCCATTATTGTCATAATCACCCTGTAACCAAGATGGTACGGTCAATGTGATTATTGCCTTGCCGGTATCGGGCGTTCCCGCCACCGTCGTAGGTGCTTGCAACAATAAGCCATCGGCATTGCTCGACCCACCAACTAAGGTTCCAGTAGAAGTCATTAATGCCGTCAGTGTATCTGCACTGGCATTAGCATCATCCCAGCCACTACAATCATCCAATATATTGATAAGGTAACCAGTGCCATCAAAATATTCGGCACGTAAAGGCATGATTAAATTCTCTGTCTCAGGCCCATAACCGTCTTCTAGCCAAATACGACCAAAACGCAACGATATCGCAGATGTATCAGGGCTAAAATTAACGAGAGAAGACACGGCTACGCCGTCACTATCAGCAATCGTCGTCGGAAAACTAAAATCTAAATCCGGAATAAAAGGTGCAACTTCAGCCACAGCGCTACGCTGATAAGTAACATCATCTAAAGCACTAAAGACATAGTTCATCACCCCAGAATCCGTAGCGGCTATGTTTAAACTGCCTTGGTTCGACGTCAAACTCACGGCCAATTTATTGTTATCCGTTCCATCTTGGCTGCCATCGGTGGTTGGCTCTATAATTCCAGAAAATACATTAGCAGCCGTCAATTTTGTATAACCAGTCTCTGTATAGTTCGTAGTAATACCGTGGCCAACATTATGTGCTGTCAATGTGTATTCCGGTGCCTCTGCCCAAGTGGTCGTTTCTCCAGAATAAAGATTACCGGTAGAACACGTAGCCGCTAATCTACCTGGCGTTACTTCAGCAATTTCGAAATGATCAGGAATAAAGCGTCCTGTAGGACCGCTGCTATAAGTCACTAAGCTTGTACTGCTTAAAGAGCCGAGTGCCGCGCCTTGGTATAGTGGAGGCGTGACATTAAAATTAAAAACGCCTACCTCAGATTCATTAATAGATACGGTATTAGCGCCACCGGAGGCGGCGGTGTGGTCATAGCTTGTTGGTGTCACAGTACCATCGCGTTGACCAGCAGGAGAAACGACGCTCGAGGCTAGGCTGATTGCGGTTGCACTGTAATTTGGCGTACCAGAATTACCGCTACAAAAATTGCTATCGCCATCTGATTCCCATGCAACAGCGGTCGTAGTTAAATCGAAATTCTCACCTGCCTTTTTAAAGGCACTGCAATTTGAATAGTCGCTGCTGCATACACCGCTGGCTTGTACACACATACCAGCTGGTCTAGCAATAAATTCACCGTTACCCGTCATTACTAAGCCCGCATCAGCGCCGCTACCTGTATATTTAACCTGCAGGCGCATATTTCCCGCGTCACTATAGTTAATCGCCGCGGTTGCCTGCCCAGATGCATCAAAGGTTAATGACTGTGTGGTTGCTGTACCCGACGTGGTGCCAATAGCTGAGGAGGCAACCGACACCGCCATGCTGCCAGACGACGGCAAAACATAATCCGACCATAACGATACCGTTTTAGTCGTACTTGCAAAGGCTGGAGTACATTGCAGACTGTTGTCGCTTTTTTTAACGGCACTTATGGTTGCCGTTTCGCCACGAGCAGAGAGAAAATCAGGGACATCTACCAAGAAACCACTATCGGCGAAGGTTAAATCACAGAAGGAAGAATAAGCGCCACCATCAATAGAACACTGAGTGCCACTCCCGGTCGCGGCTGGAACTGAGCTGCTAACACCTAATGTCACTGTACCGACAGACGTATAAGCAAGCGACGCTGTCGCACTACCACCCGTCACCGTAATCGTATCGCCGCCCACCCAGCCCGTTGGACTTAACGTCACATCGACACTTCCAGTATAAAGCGTTGAGCAAGAAGCATCCTCACATGCCTGAATCGTGACCTCTGTTGGATTACAGGTAAGTGCCGATGAGCCGTAGGATAAGCGGAAATGGTCAACGGCAGGAGGGACATACGCTGTCATTGAGACAGTAATATTGTCGATATACCAATAATCTCCTAATAAATCGAATAAGCTTACGCCTCCTCCTAACATGGTATAACGAATACGAAATCCACTGTGTAAAGCATTACTCGGCAATGCGGCGTTATAGTTAAAATACGAACCGAATAAATCGAATAAACTAAAAATCGTAGAATTCGATACATATAAGCTGACTTGCTGCCAGTTGCCGGTCGACAACAATATTTCTACTTTTAAATCCTCTCCTGGGTTTGGAGCGCTACTAAAAAGTCCGATAAGGCTGCTACCGTCAACGCCAAGCCAGTAGCTCAAATTCCCACTCGTTGCCGTAGATAAATCAATAACTTTAGATGTAACAGTAACTACACCATTTCTAGTGTACATACTTCTTGAGCCAGAACTCGATCTTGCAATCGTAGTGCCAGATCGACGCGAGCTAGTAGTAGACCAATCACTGCCTAAGGAAGTACGCTCAAAGTCATCTGAAAATGCGACAGTTGCAGCAACGACGTCTTGTTCAAGCAGTAAAAAACTTATTAGTAAAAGTAATCTAAACACTGAATTTGTTCACTCATAGTCAAGACGTCGGAAATAACATATTTATCACTCATAATGATTTTCCCAAATTGTTAATGAAATAAGCATTAGTGTAACTCTCGGCGATAGATCCTTAGCACGAACGCCTGTCGCTGCATTACCCACCACATACTCTGACACCATCAGAGAATCCCAAAGATTATCGCTAGTCTCTTTATTATTCCCATCTCCGACGATCGCGGCTGGAAACATATTACGTAATTGCTGATGAGGTCGTTCGTCGTAACCTAACAACGGAAACAGTGTTTCTTGGTACAATTTACGTTCGCCACTGGTCGTTCGCGCATCTTCTCGCCAGCGGGTCGATTGCGTCCAAGTGTACGCATATGACTGACTTATTATTAATAAACTAAGAAATATAATGGCCAATTGAGATATAGATCTCATACTACTTTATCCGAATTTCTATCGTTTTCTGAGACGCATCCAAACCACTTCCGCACTGCCCTGTAGAGACCAAAGTGTAATAATCTACGCTAGAAACGGTAATCGCACTGCATGATACCGTTGCACTGCATCCGTTCAATCCAGTTACTAGAAAATCATAAGAATAAAAAGGCACCGTAGAACATGATCTGCCCACGGAACCATCAGGAGGAATTAAAAGATTCAATGCCGCCTCAATGCCAGACTCAGCAGAAAATAGCGCTCTATGTGATTGTGTCTGTAAACCTGAAGAGGACGCACTATTATTTTGCATAGAAGCCATGGTCGCTAAAATAACAGCAAGAACCGTAATTACGAATAGTGCCATGGGCAATCCGAAGCCCTGTTGATATTGGTAATTATGGGACATTAACTACCCTCACCTGCTGTGACAATGAAAGCGATTCGAGCGTTGTCGGGTGTTGTAATGTGTATTGAAAAACAACCAAGCCATTACGAGACAAAGTTGGAGTCTCGTAACGAAAATTTAGTGATCCTATTGCTATTGGATAAGCAAGAACGATTCTTCCCGCTGCTCTGGTCGTCGGCAAGGCCGCTTTCAAATTAGCAACATTACTAATAAATCCATAATTCCGATAATTGTATAAAAATTCACCATCTTGGCAGATCGCCTCTGGCGCACCAGACACGAAAAAACGCCGCTCAGGAGAGTCTGTAGAAAACGTATGCGCGGCACCTAGTGTCACCGTTATTTCGGCTGTGCCCGATGGGACCGTACCAGTAACAGACGTTAACGGCCCCGGAGATGATTGAGAATAAATATTGGACGCGGAAATCGGGTACACCGAAATATAGCCACTGGCACTGACTGTTTGAGAATATGGAACCGCCAAAAATTGACTAATATTCGAACCTAATATCAACGAAGTATAAGTCGATCCGGCGAGCACGGGCATATATTCAATACACTGGCCATCGCTTGTTGTTCTGATGCTACCGGGTAAGGCGTTGCGAACGGCGCGACTGACTTGTTCGTTAACCACATAGCCTGAAGCCGCTAATTGTTGACGTCCCGCGCTAGAGACTAAGCCCTGAGAAGAAAATTGGAGAAATTTCACCGAAACAGTAGCAAGAATACCCGCCAAAACGATAGTAATAACCAGTTCAATTAAGGTGAAGCCCCGAGAAGAACCCATTAGTAATTCCCCTTATAGACTGAGAAAATACTACGATGCCCCAAAGGATCATTAATCATGACTTGGATAAGCTTTCCGCCCTCATCGTTTACTCCAATAGAATCATCACATGTCACAGATACACTTACGCTAAAACCTGTATACGCACTGGCCAAGGCAGAATCTATAAGTGCAGGAGCCTCGAAAAGACCAGCAAAATCGTCAACATCATCATAATTTTCGCGCGTTTCACCGTCGTCCGTAATACGACAAATGCCGGTATAAGTTGGAACACCATAAATACCGGAGGCTTCATCAAAGCGATGACTAAGAATTTCGTCGATATAGAGTTGAGCTAAATCAAGTGCTCTGGTCTGAATCATCGCATCCGAAGAACGACCAGAAAGAACAGAAAAGGATTTGAGTGAAGCTACGAGTGCAATAGATATAATCACCATCGTAATGACCATTTCTATTAAGGTTAGACCTCGTTCAGACTTCATTCTGATATCACCTTATTCAGGTTTGGCATGTGCCAATATAAGAAAATCCACTATCTGAAATGCAAAGCGCGTAAGTATTATCAGCGCTAAATATAAATTGTGTATTGCTATTCGTTTTCGCGTCACTACCGAATGTCAATGAAGTACTACCGCCATTCGCCATGGTAACGCCATTAACGCTTAAACTAGTCCCTGAACGTTTAGCTGTTCGTGTTTCAAAAGTAGTAGAACCCTGAACAATATCGAATTGCCACTCATCCGCTAATTGACTTATGGTTAAAACAACATTGCTACCGTCGACCACATTCGCTAATGCCCGCTTCTGAGCTAATAAACTCACGCTAACTAACTGCTCACGGGCACCTAACGCAGCAAAGCCGCCTGTTCGTAAAAACAGACCGCTTGCAACTGCGCTGAGAATGGCTACCAAGGTGATAACCATTACCAGCTCAACCAATGTAAAGCCTTGGTTGTTGTTTTTCACAAATTAGCAACCGCTTGAGACGATAGTAACGAGAATGCCTGCTGTCAGTGGGGCCGTATTATCTACCGTTGCGTCAGCTGCGGTATAGGTCACAGTACAACTTGCAATTAAAGTGTAAGTAATTGTGGCAGCACCTGCAGTGCCTCCCGCAGTCGCCGTGTAATCATTCGTAGTATCAATTTGAGCTGCGGTAGAAATACCATCTGCATCAGCAGTAGGATAGCCATTAACCATTGTAACAGGGGATCCATCTAGTGTTACCGAAGTACCCAATGTTGCACCGTCTGCTAATTGCTGCGCACGAGCAATATTCGCTGCAGCCCTTATTGCACCAGCTAGAGCTTGAACACTAGCGGTTCGAGCGTCACTACCAAAATCAGCAAAGCGTGGCAAAGCAAAAGCTGATAACACGCCGAGGATAACAATAACCATGATCAATTCGATCAATGTAAAACCTGATTGTTTTTTCATATTCCGACTCCTACCTGTTATCGGATGTGCCTAATTTAGGTGCCAAGAAACTTGGCCATCTTTCGTGTTGTAATCGATAAATCGTGCATCCGCGCTTGCCTGATGGAAGTAACGACACTGGTTATCAACTACCCCTGCTCTAAAATCCGCAGAGGGATCATCGCCAGTAGTTAGAGTCGGACTATCGTCTTCCAGCAAGGTTTTCCATAACCCTACACATCGCTCAACATCAATAACTTGGTCATCAAATGCCGAAGCAACGTCATGCCTTAACCCAAGTGGCCAGCCTTGCAGAGATAACTGAAAAGGCGTGCTTTCCCGATACCCTACTTTAGAACGCCACTGCTCTCGGACGATAAAAACCGATGTTTGCAAAGCCGCACCAACGGCTTGCACTTGGACTCGACGAGAGTCATCGATTAATACATCCAGTCGAGGAATCAGTATGGCCATCGCTGCTGCCATAATTGCCACTGCAACCGAAGTCTGCAGTAAGCTATAACCAGCGGAGCGGTTGAATCCAGAACTCATCGGCTTATTTAAACCTTAGTAGATAACGAAAAAATCGTTTGGTTGATTTACGAAATAAAACAAATTTGCAGTATAAAAAAACGTAAATAACGGACCTTACTTGCCACTCACAGCGCCGCTAAGCTCCCAAATCGGTAAGAACACACCGAGAGCCAACACTAAGACTAAACTACCTAAAAACACCAATAGAATAGGTTCTATAGCATCTGCTAATTGCTTCAGTTCATAATCAATTTCTTGCTCATAAAAATCGGCGACCTCATCAAGCAAAGTATCGACCGAACCCGTTTCTTCGCCGACCGACATCATTTGCAATACAAGTGGTGTAAATAGGCCAGTCGCCGCTGCCGTGCTGGTTAATCTGTCGCCTCGCTCTACACCGGTCGCCATCGTATTAACAGCTCGACCTATATGACGATTACCAACACTTTCAGACACGATCGTCATGCATTTAAGGATGGGCACACCCGCTTTCAGCATCATGGCGAATGAACGTGAAAAACGCGCTAGGGCAATACGCTCCAAAATAGAACCAATCAACGGAAATTTTAGCTTTTTTTCATCCCACCAAAGCTCACCGTCATGACTGCGGATATAACGCCGAAAGAAGAACCAAAAAACGATTAAAAAGGTGAGTAAAACATGCCAGTAATGCTGCATAAAACCCGATGTCACCATTAAAATTTTGGTAGCAAAGGGTAAATCAGCTCCCAACTTATTAAAGACGCTAGAAAAACTAGGAATAACAAACATCGTTATGACAATCATCGCAACACTAATGGCGACCACAACCATCGTAGGGTAACGTAATGCAGACTTAATACGCTTTTTCGTTTCACGCTCCATTTCTAAATGGGCCACTAAACGAATAAGCGCATCATCTAAGTTGCCGGTGCTTTCGCCGATGTGAACCATGCTCACGTATATAGACGAAAACAAATCTGGGTGTTGACGAAAAGCAGAGGCAAGATCCGAACCTGAAACCAACGATTGTGCCAAAGACGCTAGAGTTTCTTTTAAGCGTGGATTAGTACTCGACTCACCCAGACCATTTAATGCACGGATAATAGGTATACCAGCCTTAGTTAATGCATATAGTTGGCGAGTTAAAAGAATTAATTCATCCTGACTTACTTTCGGCTTAGTGAGTTGAATATTAAAGCCGGGCTTTTTATCATCACCTGCCTTTTCAATAATGCTAACAGGGGTAACACCGCGCTGTAATAATTGTGAGGCCGCAGAATCACGATTTATAGCACTTAACTGCCCATCAACAGCCTTGCCATCACTATCTCGCCCGCGATATACAAAAGCTGCCATCAATCTTGCCCCTCATCCAAGGTAGCAGATACACGGAACACCTCATCCAATGAAGTAACTCCCTGCATCGCATAATCAAGTGCGGAAAATGCTAACGAGCGGAAATTAGGTGCGCGTACAGAAGCTTCGCTAAACGCCTGCATATCTTCACGCCGCAAAGCTGAAATGAGTTCAGGAGTCATTTCTAATAACTCATAGATACCAATACGCCCCTGATAACCTGTGTTATGGCAATGGTGGCAACCTCGTCCTTCTATATATTGATGACTATCTGCACCCTCCCCCATGCTGTGCAACCACGCTCGCTCTTGAGGTTCTAATTCATGATTCTGACTACAGTGCGGACACAGTTTTTTAATCAAACGCTGAGCAATCACTGCTCGTAATGAAGACGACACTAAATAATGGTCAATACCCATATCTAACAAGCGAGCCGGAGCCGACGCAGCATCATTTGTATGCAATGTAGATAGCACCATATGACCTGTCATCGCAGCACGCAATCCAATTTCTGCTGTAATCTGATCGCGCATCTCCCCAACTAAAACAATATCAGGGTCTTGTCGTAACGCTGCCCTCAATACCGTTGGGAATTCCAGACCCACCTTAGGATTCACTTGCACCTGATTGATACGAGGCAAGCGATATTCGATTGGATCTTCCGCTGTAATAATCTTTTTTTCCGGCTGATTTAACTGGGTTAAAGCGGCGTATAGCGTTGTCGTCTTACCGCTACCTGTTGGACCGGTAACCAGAATAAGACCATGAGGGCGACTGATTAAATACTCGAAACGTTTTTGCAGTGCGGGTGGCATACCTAACGTCGCCATACTTAAAATCCCGCCACTCTGATCAAGCAAACGCATGACCACAGATTCGCCGAATTGCACTGGCATAGTCGATAAACGCACATCAATATTGCGATTACGCACACGAATGTTAAAACGTCCATCTTGCGGCAAACGCTTTTCTGAAATATCGAGACCCGACATGATTTTTAGTCGCGATACCAATGCAGAGGCAACGCGCTTTTCTTTCATCACTTGCTCTTGCAGTTCACCATCAACACGCAAACGAATACGTAGTTGATTTTCTTCTGGTTCGATATGTACGTCCGAAGCTTTAACCTGTACGGCATCTTCAAATAAGCTTTGTAACAGGCGCACGACAGGAGCCTCACTCGTGTCGGACGTCATAGCCATGGCATTGATATCGAAATCGCTGCTTTGCAGTTCCCCCTCTAGCTCACCGGCAATACTCGCCATTTGTTCCTGACGACGATAAACGCTATCGAGAATCGACAACATCTCTTGCTCGCGAATAAAGGCTGGCATGACCGGTTTTTTCAAGATTCTTTGTAGATCATCAATGACCATTAAATCCGTTGGATCAGCCATTCCAACAAGATAGCCCTGAGGCTCATCAGCCAACAGCAAACAGCGATAGCGCCGAGCCTGAGTTTCCGGCAAACGCTGAATAAGTTCAGCATTAATACGAAAGCGCGACAGATCGACATACGGGTAGTTGAAGAACTCTGATAAAATTTTCAGCAACTGATCTTCACTAACAAAGCCGAGATCGGTAATCGCCCTACCAATCTTTTTACCCGTGCGTTTTTGCTCGGCTAATGCCTGCATTAACTGCTCTTGAGTAATGAGTTGCTTTTCTAGCAACAGGTCGCCAATGCGTACCTTTTTATTAGTTTGTACTTCCATGAGCTACTGCAACGCCTCCGCTTTTTGTGCTACCCATTGACGCTGCGCAGGGTTTAGTGGATATCTTTCAGGCAACCATGCCAATACTTGTTTCGCGCGTCCGCTTTCGCCCGCTTCGGCTAACGCCACCGACATAGCCATTGGCCAATTAACCACACTAGGCTGCTGATGAATTAAGCGTTCATAGGCTGCCGCTGCCTCTTGATAAAAGCCGAGCATATGCAATCCTGGTGCGGCTACAGTTAGCCATTCGCTGTTATCAGTACCATTATGCTGACGATAATATTGAATAAACCCGTCGGCATTTTTCTGTTCGAGAAGTAAACGTAGCTTTAATGATAGATATGAAATTCGTGGTTCAATGGCTATGGCCTGATCCAGTATTTCGTCAGCTTGTTGAAATTGACCTAATGATGAAAATCGAACCGCTTGACGGTATAACGATTGATGAGATTCATCACGCGTCACCGTATTAGTATTTTTACTGCCTTGAGATATAACGTCGTTAGTCGTTCCGGAATTTATCGCGACATCAGAACTCATATGCTTCTGAACGCTGGCTGAAGCTACTTTTTTCGGTTCAACGATTTTATTTTGGATAACTGGATTAACGTCTTTAACCGGCTCACTTACAGCAACAACGTCAACCAACATGGGAGGTTCAACCGCTGGAATTTCCACCGCGACTAACGTTGGCTTTTCGGTTTCAAGTTCAGTTGTTACTTTATCGCCTTGAATGTAGGCAGCTAAATTCTTAGAAGATAAATCATGCCGTGGAGCGTCATCTAATGAAGATCTAACAGGAGCAACATAAGGCTGAGATAACTCTGTGCCGGCAACAGAAATATTCGTTACAGAATAATTACTAACGAACCAGTAGGCGCCATATACAAGAGCGATGACTAAAGATCCCCCTACTAATTTACCGTAAGGTGGTTTACTCGTCGGTGTAGGTAGTGTCATCGAACCTGCAGACATATTTGCAGCCATACCATTACGCTGATCGAGATCTTGTAAAACTTGGTGAATTAAACTCATAGTAAGACCTCAAATACCGGTCAGCGACCAGAACCGCTGACGCAAGTCCATGCTCGCCAATGCGCTTTCTGTATCAGCAACCGCTCGTTCTATGTGGCGGCTATCTATCGTGTTAGCACCTTGACCAAAAGCGATCAGTAGGGCTTTCGCCGCTAACACGTTCACGAGCCGAGGAATACCATTGCTGGCCAACCACAAACGACGCACCGCAGACGCACAGAACAAATCTCTGCCCTTATAGCCTGCACAAGCAAGACGTTGACGTAAGTAGTGAGATAAAAGATCAACACCCGATAGCGGCTGCAACTGAGTCGACGATGTGATGCGTTGCAATAATTGACGAAATCGTGGAGTAGCTAAAACATCGTTTAGTTCTGGCTGACCAAACAAGACTATTTGAATTAATTTCTGCCGTTCGGTTTCTAAGTTAGAAATTAATCGTAATGCTTCCAATGTTTCTGCAGGTAAGCATTGCGCCTCATCGACGATAAGAATGAGCGGATGTCCTTCTCGCACAAGCTGCAGTAAACGTCGTTGTATAATGGTGCGTATTGCATGCTCATGCACAGGAATATCACGTAAACCAAGTTCAGCAGCAATGGCGTGCCAAAGACCAATTGAAGTAAGCGTTGGGTTCGGTATATATGCCGTCGGAACCTTCTGCTCAGACAAATAATTTAGTAAGCGTCGACACAAGAGTGTTTTACCCGTACCAACTTCACCCGTTACTTTTATAAACCCCTCACCGGCATGCAAGGCGAACACCATTGCCTCAAATGCCTGCTGATGCACCGGCAATTCAACATAAAAATGCGTATTAGGCGTTAACCCAAACGGGGATTCATTTAAGCCGTAAAAGTCCTCACACGCTTGAGTTAATTGCAGTAATTGCATAATTACATCTCCGGTAGGAGAACCCTAGAATAGCGGCGATTCAATTGATCTATGCGATCTTGTGGAAGCTGCGTATCAATGATTCGAGGCTGAATCAAAATAACCAATTCACTTTGTACCGTTTCTTGGCGTTTTTGACGGAACAAGCCACCTATCAAAGGCAGATCTCCGAAGAATGGTACCTTAGCAACTGTCTCTGACGTTTTATTCTGCATTAAGCCGCCGATCACCACGATCTGTCCTGAGCGAGCGCGAATAATGGAATCAGTTTCACGTACCGTGCTGTAGGCCAAAGGTAGATTATATTCGTCGCTGTTTAATTCGATTTTTTTAACTTTCTCTTTAACTTCTGTGACCTTAGGATGAACATGCAGAGTAACCTCACCATCGTCGCCAATTTGCGGTGTTACGTCTAAAGCAATACCCGAGAAAAATGGTGTTAAACCAATATCTGGTGTTTTAGTTGTACCCGTTGTGGTCGTTGTATTAGTGCTACTCACATCGGTAACGAAAAATTCATCACTACCGACTTTAATAACAGCCTTCTGATTATTAACGGTGGCAATACGAGGACTTGAAAGCACTTCAACATCACCCTGAGTCTCTAACAGGCTCAAAGCACCGGTAAAATCACCAACATCGACATTAAGAGAAAAAATACCGCCAATTAAATCGGGGTTAGCGAGCGCAACAGAACTTTGACTTGCCCATACATCGTTATTACCGGTTTGTGCTGCAATAGTGCTCCAATTAATACCTGCTTGATAACCATCGCTTAGAGTAACTTCAATAATTTTAGCTTCTATCAACACTTGCTTTTGCACACTTAATTCGGTTTGTTCGAGATAGGATTGCACTTGGTTTAATGTATTTGGCAAGCCGTGAACGATCACCAGCCCAGCATGAGCGTCAACAACAACGCGCGCGGTATCTTCATGACCAATCATTAAGGTTAATGTCTGCTGTAACTCTTCCCAAAACGAACTACCCGACTTAGTTTCTATCTCAGAGGAATTGCTGTTACTGCGGGTCGTTTCGCTCGTAGAGCTTGAATTAGAATCATTGCCACTACTTGAACTAGTAACCTCAACCTGACCACTGCTTACTTGCATGCCCGAACGGCCTTTGCGCTGTACGTTCAAGTAATTGATAGGGAAAATACGGGTTTGCGCCTTTTTAGGCAGAATTTGAATACCGTACGATGACTCGACAAAATCAAAGCCATAGATGTCGCGAACCGCACTTAATGCCTCCCGCACAGAAACATTATTCAAATTTAAAGTGATCGTGCCCGACACCTCAGGGTGAACAATTAAATTGTGCCCCGTACCGTCCACCAAACTGTTAAAAAAGGCTGCAGCAGGTACGTCATTTGCTACTACATCAAAGCGCTGATCTGCTCCATCTGGCACGATCAATGGCGGCAGTAATTGTTGCAAATTCAACTCTGCAGGTGCTACCGAATCGGCCTCCAGAAGCTTAGACTTAGAGGTCGTCTGCTCTTTCGCCTTCGGTTTTTCTTGCATCGGCGCACAACCCGAGACACTAATGAATACTAAGCTTAACACAAAGCTCATCACGTGCTTTGTTATCTGTCGGCTAAATAATGTCACAACCGGATTCCTATTGACTCAACCGTTTGGTTTTATTTATTAAAGATAGAACTCGTTGCTTTTGCTTAATTTTTAATACAACTTCGTTTGCACTAATGCTTATAACTTTGGCGCTACCTACCATGTCACCTTCACGTACAAGCTCACCATTAACCACAGCACTGGCACCGTTATCAGTTATCCGTATTTGCTGCAATTGATATCGTATTTCTGGTTTGAGTGCTTGCGATGGAACTGGCGCAGCAAATAAGCCTTCCGGCGGACGAGTTGGATCACTTGCAAACGCAGGCGGTAGTAGCGCCGTCATCAAAGTAATAATAGCTGTGAATTTAAACACCGAGCATGTCCTCCCGCGTACTGATAGTGAAGATCTCCAATACCAGCTCGCCATCAGGATACTTATCCACACGGTATTCCAATGCTTGCCAATATACTTTCCACGGCAGGCTATCTAAGCGTTTTAAATAGGCCACCAAGCTATCGTAAGTCGCAGTCATTTTGACCCGAACACCATGGCGATAAAGCTCAACATCAGCATATTCTTCACCAAGATCGACATCGGTTTGTGGCAAGTTCTGCAAACTAATTAAACGCAGGCGTTTATCTTGCATTAGTAGCTGCTCTAATACCGCTACCATATGCTCGGGAGAAACCAGCGAATTGGTTAATGCGGCTATACGACTATCTAAGCGCGATTGTTGCTGCTGAAATTCGGCTAATTCATTGCGAATCGGCTGATTGAGATCAATCACTGGACTATTTTGTAGTCGCTCTAAATGGGCTTGTTGGCGCTGATTCGTCGCAACAACTTCATTTGTTTGCTTAAGCTCTGCATGGGCTGACTCCCAAATCGGTAGCAAAAGCACCCAAATAAGTAGCATACCAACTACGACATGCGCCGTTATTAATACGAGTTTTTGTTCACGCTCAGATAAGCCCCGATAAGCATCTAAAGCGCGCTCAACCTGCGGATGCTTCCACCACAAAGGAGTCATTTACGCACCCCCGAATCAGCAGCAGATGAGAGCAAATCTTGTGGATGCCCACGGGTATCTAATTGAAAACGTAGCCACTGCTTATCATCTTCTTTTTGCACATCGATATAACGGAATGCACGACGCTGATAAGCGCTCTTTTCTACAAGAGTGGAGACATATTTTGAAATCTTCGCGGGATCATCCACATACCCTTGCAGACCAATATGACGACCTTGATCTGAAATAGAAAACTGATTAAGCCAAACGCCTTTCACATTTTGATCACCCAACTGAGATACCAATTGGGTAAATGATTGGCCTTCTTCTAATTGTTGCTGAGTTAAATAGCGCAATACTTTTTGTCCACCTTCTAACTGGCGGCGCGCTAGATCGCGCTGCTCTGCAAGCCGCGCGTCAACAACCGGAGGGGGCCTTAATGCTTGAACTTCAACAATTTTTTGCTCTAAAAACTTTTGCTGCTGTTGTGCGTATTTCAGCTCCTCTCCTTGCCAAAACCAAAACAACATAAGCCCCAGAGCAATAACAACCATAGCCGCAACATGCATTGCAGCGCTTGTTATTATTAATCGTAATTCATGCGGATGTTTCGGCGGCTGAAACTCTTCTGTATAGAAATTAAGATTTTGCTTAATTTGCCAACTCATAACTTAGCGTCCCTCCTAAAGCGGCCGCATATGACGCCGTTAACGGTGACTCCGTTAGTTGACGATTGAATGCTGTTTCGAGGGATAAAAGGCGAACCGGCGTATTAACATTACCTTCCAATTCAATTAATACATTGTCGATAGTCACGGTATCAGGCGGTAACACCCATAGCTGGCCTATGGATCCTAGACCTAGTTGGCTTTCGAAATAATCCATCGACCGCTGTACTTCTAGCGTCAGCATATCGCCACGACTACTATTCTCTAGAGTAAAGTCGCCGACCTGTGCCTCTTCAGGCATTAAATCATCGGTACCAAAATTTAAATGCCGCGTGAAATACAAAGCACCATCTTGATAGAGATAAATCATCCCTTCTTTTGGCTCTAGACGCAGCACTCCTACACTGGTTTCTGGCTCTAATGCCGCAACCAAATTAAGTAAACTTAATTCATCAATGGTAATCGTCTGCAATTCGAGATTTTCATCGCGACACCACTTAACGATATCGCGCAGATAATCGCGGTCGGCAATCGCTGCAAATGCCATCGACATACGCCCGCGATACGCGTCACCTGGCAAAGGGAAAGCTTGCAGCAATTTATTCACTGCCGACTCACCGATCAGATCACGAATGCGAAAACCTAAGGCATCACTTAACTCATCATCGGCCACCGGCGGAGCATCCACTAACTGCAATTCATAGCGCGATTGATCCAAGCAAACCGTTACTGGGATACGCCCATAACGCTTGGACGCAAGCCACTGCGATAAACCTTGTAAGCCTTCTTCGTCTTGCTCTGAAGCATAGCTATCGACAACACCAGTAGCGTCGCGTAACACAGCAAATGCATTGCCTTGATTCAGCTCAATTCCGAGACAATATGTATAGTTAGAACTTTTTTTCTGCCACGGCCAGCGCATGGCGACCTCACATCTAAGAGACACTGTAACCTCAGTGTAGACCATGCTCACAAAGTCAATGGTCTAAGGTTGCCTACCTGACTATAATGGCGACAAAATCGAACAAAGAAGCGAATAGATGTTCAATATTGTCCTGTTCGAACCAGAAATTCCGCCAAACACCGGTAACATTATTCGTGTTTGTGCCAATACTGGTTGCCAACTACACCTGATCGAACCACTCGGATTTGATATGGAAGAACGCAGCTTAAAGCGCGCGGGCCTCGACTATCACGAGTGGGCCCATGTGAAAATTCACAAAAATCTCGACGCCTTCTTGGCCAGCGAACAACCTCAACGGTTATACGCGCTTACCACCAAAGGCAGCACCCGCCACTCAGACGCAAGCTTTAAGCCCGGCGACTACCTGATGTTTGGGCCAGAAACCCGAGGGCTGCCCGAAGATGTGCGCATGCAGATTCCGCGCGAAAACTGGTTACGCTTACCCATGACAGTAAACAGCCGCAGCATGAATCTATCGAATTGCGTGAGTGTCATGGTGTACGAAGCTTGGCGACAAAACGACTACAGCGGCATGCTGTGATCGCGGAAGTTGAACGAATCAGCCCAATAACCAACAAAGCCAAAGAGACTCTCAAGCCCACCGGCAAAAACTGCTTCCGAACGGGTGGCCAGAAGTTGCTTATCGAGCCTCTGGCCCTACCCTACTTCAACAAGCAGCATCCGCAGATTTATTGATAGCTTTGTAGTTTATATACAGTATATCTAGCTAATTAACAGATTATTTGCGCGTTTACGTTCCACCACCCAAATTGTCATGCTCGAATTGCCGCAAACTATTAATAAAAATACAAGACTAATCAATAAGTTAGAAACTTGGGCAGATTGATAGTGTGCCAAATATAAAGGTCAAATCAGCGTGTAAACGCACATGCGCGTTTGCACGCTATATGAGGTACTTGTTTAAGTCACTTTTCGTAGCAGAGACAGTGGGTTAGACTCGAAACATAAAAAGGAAGCGAAGCGTCAAAACGCGCATGCGCATGAATAAAACTGTTAGGCGTTTACGCCCTCGTCTAGCAGCACCCATCCACAGGGCGTGGAGAAAAAAACATGAAGAAAGTACTTTTTGCGATACCTTTGGCTCTGGCTTTGACCGGTTGCGGAAGCGATATTGATTTGGTGAAGGGCGGAGTTATGGAATTTAACCAAACAACTACCCTCGGTAAAGCTCTTGATAACTGGAAAAGTTGTGAAAGTAGAGAGTGGGAGGAGTTTGAAACTGACAATGGAATCAAAGTTGTTCAGTTCACTTGCCAACATAAAATTTCACAATATATGAGCAAAGCCAAAAGCCTGCTATCGGAAGAAGAACAGGCTAAGGCAAACCATCTAGATATTGCTTCTAACATTCAAACATTTCAGTTCACAATAAATCAGGGTGACACCTTCCAAATAGATAATGTCCAAGTCAAAACTACATGGCAAGACGGCACCTCATTTGAAGATTCTCAAAAGCCAGTAGAACAATTACAAACGGCATATGCTAATAATCTGAATTTTGACCCTACCGAGTTAAATGAAATGGGAGCCGCCCAGATCTCCTATGTGTTCTCCATGATAAAAATGCGCGCAAAATAGCGTAGGAGAATGATCGTGATTTCATATTGGAAAAATTCTAAAGAAATATATGACGATGACGGACTAACTCTTATTATTGGCTGGTACGACCATAAAAATATGCACAATGGTGGGGTGAAAGCTCTTGGCGTTCATTGGGGTGATTATCCCAAGTCGCGTGGTATTTTGAGTCCATGTGTTGTTCCTGAATCAACAAGAAATGCGATGCTATCCGGGTTGCTTCACCAGTCGATCATGAATGGCAATAGAAAAGAAGTAGCTTCGCTTACCGAGGCTATTAATTTCTTTACAGAAAGCGCCTAACAAAGCCAGCCAGTGGGACTGCCAAACCGCCGCTTCGCTCTGGTTTGTCAGCCCCTGCTGGCGGCGTTAAGTGCCCATTGGGCTGCATCGCATCTATCAAAAAAAGGAAAGTATGTTGTTTGACATTAATAACCATATTGTAAAAATTACAGACGCAAAAATAGATGCAGTGGTAAAACCTGCATTTAAGTTTTTTGAAGGAACTCCGTACTTCCAACTTAATAATTTACCCAGTTTTAATGGCGCTGGCGTGTATGCCCTATTTTTAAAATCGACAGAAGGTACGTGCTATGAGGGTAGCTTGCCCTCGATGCATCCCATCTATGTTGGCAAAGCAGTACCTTCAGGATCAAGACAAGGCTTAAGAAGTGGTGACGGGGCTGCATTGAGGTCACGGCTCAAGAAACACCTCCGAAGCATAGACCAGGCTGAAAATCTAAAAAACGAAGATTTTCTTTGTAGGTTTATGATTCTGCAAGGTAGAGCAACGGATATGATAAGTGCGATGGAGTCTTACCTAATTAGGCAGTATGGGCCGCTATGGAATTCATACATTGATGGATTTGGTATTAACGCTCCAGGTGCGGGAAGGTATAATCAATCCCCATCAGAGTGGGACACACTACATAGTGGACGATACTATGCAGCGCAGCTTACAGGGCAGCCCAGAGAAATTGCGGTGATTATGCAGAAGATAAGAGCATATAAACCCCCAAAGCGAGTAGATTAGACGAATGAAAAAACTAAATTCAATAGAACTTTTTGCTGGTGCAGGTGGGCTTGCGATTGGGCTTCACGAGGCAGGCTTTTCGCCTAAAGCTATTGTCGAGTTTAACAAAGATGCCTGCCAAACTATTCGTTCAAATAAATTATTTAATTATGGATCAGGTTTATATGAAGGGGATGTTTCGTTATTTGACTATTTAAGCGTCAACGAAACTATTGATCTTATTTCTGGCGGCCCACCTTGTCAGCCATTCTCGTTAGGCGGAAAAGCAAAGGGGCATAGCGATTCAAGAGATATGTTCCCAGAGGCAGTTCGTGCAATCCGCGAAAAGAAACCCCGTGCATTTGTATTTGAAAACGTAAAAGGCTTACTAAGAAAGAACTTCTTCGAATATTTTGAATACATTATTTTGCAGTTGCAGTACCCATCTATAGCCAAAAAATCAAAAGAAGAATGGCTGGAACATCGTGCGAGACTTGAGCGCTACCATACCCAAAGCAAGCATACAGAGCTTGAATATAATGTGGTTTATCGTTTAGTGAATGCGGCTGATTATGGTGTTCCACAAAAAAGGGAGCGAGTATTCATCGTTGGCTTTCGCTCAGATATCGATGCTAAATGGACATTCCCAGAGCCGACTCATTCAGAAGACGCATTATTTTGGGATAAGTGGATAACCAAGAATTATTGGTCAAGACACAAAATTAAGAACCCTATTTTAAATGACAAAGAAATAAAAGCGTCAGAAAGGTTGCGTGCCAAGTATGGGATGTTCGAGCCGCAGAGTAAGCCATGGGTTACTGTTCGTGATGCGCTTTCAGATCTTCCAGATCCAAAATCTGCGCGGGCGAAATCATACAATCATCATGAATTCAAAGATGGAGCAAAAATCTATCCTGGCCATACTGGAAGTTATATTGATGATCCTTCGAAGGCACTAAAAGCTGGCGGTCACGGAGTGCCCGGCGGAGAAAATATGATTCGATTTGAAGACGGAAGCGTGCGCTATTTTACTGTGCGAGAAAGCGCAAGAATACAAACATTTCCTGACTCTTATGAATTTCAAGGTGCATGGGGAGAGGTGATGCGCCAACTGGGAAATGCCGTACCAACAGAGCTAAGTCGCAAAGTCGGCCAGTCAATTTTTCATGCGCTTAAAACCAAGAAAAGCACTTAACGCGGCGTTAGCACTCAGGGAGAGTATGAAGTACTTAATAATATTGATTTTATTGCCGCTAGCTGTGATGGCTAATGAAAGTACATGTTACGGAACCACTTCCAATGGAAGCTTAAAGGATGGCGTAAAATTACCTTCGAGTGGTAGTAACTTTGAAGGCTATAGTTCTATAGCGAGCATTGCGGGTAGAACGTACGTGCACTCTACAGTGCGCGATATTATTGTGACGTCTTACAAAAGTCTCGAATTAGAGCATCCTGAAAAAGACTCGAACAATGAATGAAGTACGCATCCCATATATGCCAAATAAAACTATCTTTATTCTGGCAATTTTTTTCTTTTTAGCCTGCGCGGGGGTTATGGGAAACGTGGCCGCCTCGAATGACCGAGGACTTATTCTTAATCGAATAATTGAATTTTCTCCGCAAGGCGCCGCCATTTTTTACTGGGTCATAAGGTTACTAGACTGTCTTCGTAAGTAACTATATGGACTATCATTATTACTGGCGTAATGCGCCCGGCAGTGATGCGACAAAACCGCTTTAAACTATTCCCCAAACGGTCACTGGCTTATGTCGACCTATTGACCACTGGTGATTCTCCCTAAGATCTAACGGCTTTTAATAATCTTACGGATGAGAGTGTACCATGACATTACGGATTTTAATTTCGTTATTATTTGGCGCAATGCTTTCAGCTTGCGGTGGTGTGGATGAAGGTATTCCGCCGATAACATCTGGCGGCACAACAGCCAGTTGTATTCAGGATACTTGGAGCCGAAATATCCCCGGCATCGGTGGCGGGTCGGTTGAACTAACCTACGAATTCTTAGAGGATGGCACCTATATTCAGCGCAGTTATGTCGATAATATTTCGACAGCTGATTACATTTCTGGAAGCCCAAATACCAATCTTGATATCGACGTTCTGCCGGGTTTATCCATTGACCTAGGTGCCATGCTAAATATTCTTGGGCCTTTTTATTCAGAAGGGTATTTTTATACTCAAGGCACTTGGGTGCTTGAGGAAAGCTCAGGCATTATCACGTCGACACTGCCTAAGAATGAGTTTGGGCACTCAATTTGGTCTGCTAGTTCTGCCAAGCGAGATTTTGACAGAAATAATCCGACGCCCTCTCAGGTAGCAAGTAATACGATCGATCAAAACGCCTACTGTAAGGGTGATCGCCTTGTTGTTGGTGCTTTTTATAAAGAAGACGACAGCAATATCGCCGGACTATGGGACAACCTTAATTCCGAGTTTTATGTGGCAGAAGACTATGTCGGTGCCACTCAACGTTTTCGTTCAGAAGATGGCGAAGTATATGCCAAAAAGCCCTTTGCGATGACCTTGCTGTCTGACGGCTACGCACTGCGCCAGTGTGCACAAGAAGGGGAAATGCGTGGCGGGAATAATGCCTCATTTTACAAAGTTACTTCTGATAACAAGATCACTCCGACCGGAGGGCTTCTGCCACCTAAAGTTGATGTCTATACCGATTATTATGAAATGCTGAGTGATGCCTATTACTACCGACTTGATAGCGGATTACTCAGTCGAGTTGATATTAATTCTGGCGATGTTACCGAGCTTTTGGAGCTTGATAAAGACACTAAAGTTCGCACGAAAGCGCGAATTACTGGCGGGATAGTTGTTAGTACCTACAAGGTTGGCGATAGCAATGACACCCTGCTTTTAATCTCCGACAACTCGAATGACGTTTTACAAGTAACGCTTGAGCGCGGCGTTTTCTCAGGGCCTTGGAGTGATGGTGAGCTTGTACTCCTAGCCAATAATGACACCGGCTTGATACACAAAGTCGACCTGATGACGGGTAGCCTGACTGCGATTCCTTTTGAGGGTGCTCCTGCGATAGATGCATCAATGACTTCGGTATCTCTGGTTAATGAGCAGCTTATCGTCAGCTCAAAGTCGGGTGACCTTCATCAGTTTTGGACCTATTCACAGTCTACTCAGGCGCTTGAATTGCTCGCGTCCGTCAGCGATACAGGCTCTGGCTACGCATCAATCATTGCAGGTGACGGAGGCTTTGATGTCTTCATAAAAAGTGGTTATAGAAATGAATCGCTCGGTCGTATTGTGCATCTCAGTGAGGCCGATGGTTACGCCGCGACGTCTGACGTCAGCCTGAATTTTATCAAGTTTGAACCAAAGGGTGCTGCTACTTCGAAGTACTTCATCTTTAATAGTAACGGGGCTGGTTCCTACCAACTTTCTTTATTAGACGTCGTAACACAAGAAATCAGTGTTATCTCTCCATCCGGTGTGCAGGTGAGTAATTCGTTCACCACTAACAGCGATGGTTCCAGAGTTATTTATATGATTGGCGGTCTCGTCACATCAGAAGCGGGGCAAGTGGTTGTGATCGACATCGCTGAGAACGGTACTGTTTCTCACCAGATCATTGACGCTGGGCGTTCAGGTCAATACGCCTCTGCACACTCTGGTGATGTTTCTGCTTTCTATGTGCAAGATTACTCAGACGAAGGCGATTCTAGGTCGCGTCTGTTTGCGGCGACTGGAACCGGTGCCGATATGACATTGGTGACGGATGAGTACACTTTTGGATCGAGTTCATCAGCGAATGGGGACGACTTCATCGTAAACGAACAGCATCTACTAGCACCCGCAGGAGATGAATACAGCGCTCACGAGTTGATGCTTTACAATAAGTCGTCACAAGAATTTGATTTTTGGGATCTCAATAAGGTTCCTGATGTCAGTTCGTCGCCTCGCCTGTTGGGCACCATTGGAGGTGAAACCTTAATATCAGCTTGGAACCTCGAAAACAGTTGTTACGAGCCGGAAGGACTTTTGAAGTTTGAAGGTCACTATCTTTGGTATGAAAACAATTACCAAGGCTTTGCTGGCGTACAGTGGTTCACTCGTAACTGAGTCATTTAAAGTGAATGCTTTAGCAATATAAGAAAACAAAAAAACCAGCGCTAGGCTGGTTTTTTATTGCACTAACAACCAACTCTCTTAGTGAGTTGGTTGTTCCGCTGATGATTGCTCAGCTGCTGCAGCTTGTGCTTCTTGCACACGCTTCTGATACAGAGCTTCGAAGTTAATCGGAGCCAGCATCAACGCCGGGAAACCACCTTTAACAACTAAGTTATCAATGCTTTCGCGCAGATATGGGAACAGGATGTTAGGGCACATAGCGCCTAGCATTTGTCCTAGTTGTTGTTCTGGGATGTTCACCATGGCAAACAAACCACATTGAACCAATTCAACCAAGAAAGCGGTTTCGCCATCGTTGGTTGCTGTAATGGTGACTTTTACAGACACTTCGTAGTGTTGCTCGTCAACCTTACGACCACCACTGTTTAGATCTAACTTGATCTCTGGCTTCCACGCTTTGGTGAAGGCTGCAGGCGAGTTAGGTGCTTCAAATGATACGTCTTTAACATATATGCGTTGCAGCGCGAACTGCGGTTGCTGATTCTCAGCCATGATGTAGTCCTTCTTAATTATTTTTTAACGAGTGGCAGGTTTTGGTTGTTCCATTCCATCATTCCGCCTTTCATTCGCACTGCGTTAAAACCTTTCTCACGCAGCATCTTGCCTGCCACCCCGACCGTTTGACCGGATTTGCATACCAATATAATGGGGTTGTTTTTGTGGCGTTCAAGCTCGCTTAAGCGAGAAGCCAAATTTGCGTAAGGAATGTTCACTGCGCCCGCCAAATGACCGGTAGAGAATTCCTTCTTATCGCGAATATCCACTACTAAGGCATTCTCGCGGTTGATCAGGTGGGTGGCTTGCGCTGTAGACACAGAATCACCACTACGGCGATTGTTATCCCACATGAGAGCGACAACAAAGGCACCCCAGATCGCGATCAGACCAGCGTGATTGCCAACAAACTCGAAAAGCTGTTCCATAATTACCATCGTCATGAAAATCGAAGGCGGCAGTATACCGCCTGAGTGCCCTGCCCACCACCGGCGATGCACATTCCTTCCATGACTTACAAGGCCAGAGCGGTCTTTTTGAGATCCGGTACAAGCGCGGAGAGTTCGGGTACAATAGCCGCGTTGTAGCTACAAAACTGAGTGTTTTTACATGAAATCGCGTCCAACACCTACTGCGTTAATCATTCTTGATGGCTGGGGTTATCGTAAAGAAACCCAAAACAATGCTATCGCCAATGCTAATACCCCCACTTGGGATCGCTTGTTAGAGCAATACCCCAACGTGCTGATTCAAACCTCCGGCGAAGCGGTTGGCTTGCCCGATGGTCAAATGGGTAACTCTGAAGTCGGCCATATGAATTTAGGTGCCGGACGAGTGGTTTATCAAAACTACACTCGTATCAATAAAGCTATTAAAGACGATGAGTTAAGCAAAAACGCCGCCCTGTGCGCCGCGATGGATAAAGCCATTGCCGCAGACGGTGCTGTGCATTTTACCGGTTTGTTGTCTCCGGGTGGCGTACATAGCCACGAAGATCACCTTATTGCTTTACTTGATATGGCCAAAGCCCGCGGCGTTAAACACGCCTATGTGCATGCTATTTTAGATGGCCGCGATATGCCTCCTCGCTCCGCAGAGCCGTCGCTTGCCAAAGTAGAAGCGCATTGCGCGAGCTTAGGCAACGCCAGCATCGCAACTGTGATTGGGCGCTTCTTCTCAATGGACCGCGACAATCGCTGGGATCGTGTTGCTAAAGGTTATGTTGCGATGACAGAAGCTCAAGCACCCTTTACCGCTCCAAGCGCAACAGCCGCACTTGCCGCTGCTTATGAACGTGATGAGAACGACGAGTTCGTGCAAGCCACTGTGATTGGCGATGGTTCTGGCGTGGTGAAAGATGGCGATAGCATCATTTGTTTCAATTTCCGCCCAGATCGCGCGCGTGAAATTACTCGTGCATTTGTTGATGGCGATGAGTTCACTGGCTTCGAACGTGCTGTTCGCCCAGCACTTTCCGACTACGTCATGCTGACCGAGTATGCCGCCACGATTAAAGCCAGCTGCGCCTATCCACCAGCTACGCTAACGAATGGCATCGGCGAATACGTGTCTTCATTAGGCATGAAACAGTTGCGCATTGCCGAAACAGAGAAATACGCTCACGTTACTTTCTTTTTCTCGGGTGGCCGTGAAGAAGAATATGACGGTGAAACTCGCATTCTAGTGCAATCTCCAGACGTCACGACCTACGATTTGCAACCAGAAATGAGCGCGCCAGAAGTAACGGCAAAGCTGGTTGATGCCATTAAAAACGGTGGTTACGACTTAATCGTCTGTAACTATGCTAACGGCGACATGGTGGGTCATACCGGTGTGTACGATGCAGCGGTAAAAGCCGCCGAATGTATCGACGATTGTTTAAAGCAAGTCACCGATGCCATATTGGAAGTCGGCGGCGAATGCTTAATCACAGCCGACCATGGCAATGCCGAGCAAATGCTCGACGACCAAGGCCGTGCCATGACTCAACACACCACAGGCCCTGTTAATCTAATTTACGTACAAGACCGTGAAGAAGCCGTTAACTTGCGTCCTGGTAGTCTGGCCGATGTGTCTCCAACCTTACTTAGCATGATGGGTATCGCTCAGCCTGCTGAGATGACAGGTGAATCTTTGGTCGGCTATGGCGACTAAGTGATGTCTCTGCGCTTATTGGCATTTGCTTTGATGTCTTTGTTCATCATCAGCCCTGTGTGGGCCGATGATGACGAGGCGCGCCTGAATGAACTGAAATCTGAAATCAAAAAGCTCGAACAGTGGCTCAACTCTGCCAAAGACGAGTACGCCGATCTTAACAAGTCGTTAAAACAGTCGGATGAAGAAATTGGTGCTCTGCTCAAACAAATACAACAAACCCAGACTCAGCTGCGAGAGGAGCAAGCCCGCCTAAAAAAGTTGCGCCTGGAGCAAACGCAGCTCCACCAGCTTCAAACTGAGCATCAGCGTCACCTGTCTCAGCAAGTGATTGCTTCACGCAATATGGGTGATGAAAGCGCTCTGCGTTTGTGGTTAGCCCAAGATGATCCGCAGCAATCTCAACGCTTAATGCGTTACTTCAGCTATTTTAATCAAGCCCGAGTCGAGAATATTGAACACACCATGGCCGAACTGGTGCGTCTTGATCAAATCGCTGAGCTCATTGTGCAACAAGAACAAGCGCTGAAGTCCACTGAACAATCCTTGCTCAACAAAAACAAAACGCTTAGTAGTAAACGCAAAGATCAGCAAAGGATCTTGGCGAATCTCAGTAAAAAGATGAATACTGAGTCGCAACGACTGACGCAGAAACAAGCCGACCGCAAACGCTTGGAAAATTTATTAGCTGAAGTCGAAACGATTTTAGCCAACAGTCCACGCCAAAATGACGAGCGCCCGTTCAGTAAAATGAAGGGGAAGTTGCCACGCCCAGTGGCAGGACGGGTGTTAAAAGCCTTTGGTAACGCCAATAGCGATACCATGTCGCGCTGGGAAGGCTGGCAAATTAGCGTGCAAGAAGGCGCAGAAGTACGAGCGATTCATCATGGTCGAGTGGTGTTTTCTGATTGGTTGCGTGGCTTTGGCTTACTACTGATCATTGATCATGGCCAAGGGTATCTTAGCCTGTATGCGCACAATGAAACCCTATTACGGGACGTCGGTAGTTGGGTTAATGGTGGTGATGTTGTGGCAGCTGCTGGTCGCAGTGGTGGACTCACAGACCCTGCCCTGTATTTTGAAATTCGTTACCAAGGTCGGCCCCAAGATCCTGCGGTTTGGATACGTTAGACATCTGAGTTAACACTCTGTGACTTTTGTGCCATGCTTGGGACAGTCGTACACCGTCGGTCATTATTACAACGCTATTAGAGCCGGAATATCATGTTACCTAAGCACCTACTACGCCCTATTTTGTTTTCCCTTGGATGCACTCTGGCTTTTCAAGCAGGTGCTGAAACCGCTGACGATGCACCGACGCCAGAACAAGTAAAAGCTGCAGCAACACTGCAAGGCCAATTGCCATTACAAGAGTTGCGCAACTTCACCGAAATATTCGAGCGCATTCGCAGTGCTTACGTCGAAGAAATCGACGACAAAACTCTTTTTGATTATGCCATTAAAGGCATGCTTACTTCCCTTGATCCGCACTCTGCTTATTTACAAGAAGAAGCCTTCACTGATTTACGTGAAACCACGTCAGGTAAGTTTGGCGGGCTGGGTATTGAAGTGGGCATGGAAAATGGCTTAATTCGCGTTATCACTCCCATTGACGATACTCCTGCCGAAAAAGCAGGAATTCGCGCAGGCGACTTTATTGTGACACTGGATGATGAGCCAGTTATGGGCTTAACCCTCAGTGAAGCCGTCGAACGTATGCGTGGCGAACCGGGCAGCAAGATTTCGTTAGAAGTGCGTCGCGGTGACGAAAACGAGCTATTGAGCTTCACCCTTGAACGCGCAGAGATTAAAGTCGCCAGTGTTCGCACTGAAATGATGAGCGGCGATATTGGCTATGTACGCATAACCCAATTTCAAGAGCACACGGGTGCCGAGTTGAAAAAAGCCCTACAAAAATGGACTGAAGACGGTCAGTTAAATGGCCTTATTCTCGACTTACGCAACAACCCTGGCGGCGTATTAGATGCCGCGGTCGATGTCGTTGATGCCTTTATTAGCTCTGGGGTTATTGTTTATACCAAAGGGCGTAACCCTCAATCTGAATTACGTTTTGAAGCAACCGCCGATACCGTTGCCGGTGATATACCCGTGGTCGTTTTAATTAACGGTGGTTCCGCTTCGGCTTCAGAAATTGTTGCGGGCGCATTGCAAGATCATAAACGCGCAGTAATTGTTGGTACTCAATCATTCGGTAAAGGCTCGGTACAAAGCGTGCTGCCATTAACCGAAACCAGTGCGGTAAAACTCACCACCGCCCGTTACTTCACCCCGAATGATCGCTCTATTCAAGCCCAAGGTATCGTGCCTGATATCTTGGTGGAACAAAGTGAAGTAACACCGTATGAAGAGCGCTATTACAAAGAGTCGGATTTACCGGGTCATTTAAGTAACCCAACCGTAAAAGCTAAAAACGATGTTTCAGAAAAAACGAGCGCCACTAAAGAAAGCGCATCGGAAAAGAAAGACAGCGGTTTGCTCAAGAAAGATTTCCAGCTGTACGAAGCTCACACCTTATTGCGCGGCGTTAGCATTCTAAGCCCAGTCCGAGTTAATGCCTCGGAGGGCTGATTGAACCGCTTTATTTCTGTTCTGCTGGGTGGATTGATAGCAGGAGGTCATGTACTTCCTGCGTTCGCCGAGCAGCCGCTGCCACCCAAACCGCAGCTCATCATTATTCTTGACGATATTGGTAACAACCAAACCTTAGGGCTGCGCGCTGTTAATCTGCCAGCACCGGTTACTCTAGCGTTTTTACCTTTCACTCCTTTTGCTGCCCGCCTTGCCGAACGCGCTAACCAAAACGGGCATGGCATTATGCTGCATGCGCCAATGGCAAATGAAAGCGGCGCTAAGCTTGGCCCCGGTGCGCTGACTCCTGATATGGATCGTATTCACTTACAGCAAACGCTGAGCGATAGCTTAGAGGCTATTCCTCATGTGCAAGGGGTGAATAATCATATGGGCAGCCTACTCACCCAGCAGCCCGAAGCCATGAGCTGGGTGATGGAAGTATTAGCAGAACAAGATTTGTACTTTGTTGATAGTTTAACCAGCCCTTTAAGTGTCGCCGCCGAAAACGCTTCAGAAGCGGGTATTCCAACCGTCTCTCGCGATGTATTTCTCGATAACGAACGCACCGAAGAAAGCTTAAATAAACAATTTAATCATGCACTGAGCGTTGCTAAACGCCGAGGACACGCGGTTTTAATTGGGCATCCTTACCCAGAAACACTGTCGTATTTAGAGCAACGCCTACCTACCGTAGAGTTAGAAGGCGTGGAATTACAACGTGCGGATGATTACTTGCTACGCCAACAATGGCGCACACCGACTCCGGAATTACCGCTAGTGTCGCGTTATCAATTACTACTAGAACCGCAATAAATTAGCCTAGTGTAAATCCTACTCGATATTTTGTTATTCGTGCTCCGCAGACTTCTTCTGACGTTGATGCAAAAAGGCCATTCCCAGTAGACTTAGCCCTAACCCCATGAACGCGATAACACGATAGATACCAGCCAACTGCGACATATCGACTAAAAATACTTTCGCGACAACCAAGCCTAACATCAGCATGCCACCTCGATAGATGGATACACCAAAACGTCCACTGCCGGATAAAATAGCTGCAACAGCAATCGCTAACCAAACTGCCGAATAGGTATATAGCTCGCCATTGCTGGTACTCAGCTCTAGATTAATAGACCCCTGCCAAAGGTGGCGTATTTCTAACGAAACAAAAATAAAACCTGCTATAGCGGTAAAGACTGCAGCCCCCTTGCGATATTCCGGTACAAAATAATAAACAGATAAGTAACCCAGCAAGACCGGCACGGCAAAGACAAGTAGCAAGGCATTCAAAATAGGCGTGGTGCTGATTGCTGCCCATACCCAATCATGACTGTTAAGCGTTGCTATTAAAATCACGCCGTATGTTAGAAATGCAGCCGTCATTAAACCGTGACTATAGATGTTATAAAGTTTGGCTAACGACTGACTAACCCGACGTTTATGTTGATACACCAAAGCCAAAGTACCGAATAAGCCGACATTCAATGCCGCTTCTAGCAAGGTAAACTCAGCGGCGAAAATATCGCCGTCGTAAAGCCAATAACGTAATTCCACCCACAGCGTCAAAACAAACAAATGCAGCACCGCCGCTTCGGCCCAGCGCATTAAATCCTGCACATGTGTTAGTTCTAGTCGACGCTGCCATTGACGTAACACCAATAAAGAAATCCAAGCACACAAAGTCGAGCCGCCGTACGTCCACAACGACCAATGAGTGTCTATTGGATACTCAGACACCCAAGGATTTAAGGTTAATCGTGCAACGACGAGCACTAACACAACCTTTAACAACCAACTCATATCCGCAAGATTGAAGCGCTGCATAATTACGGCAATCGAAATACTTTGAACGGCTATCGCTAAAGTTAATCCCGCTTCATCAAACAACAAGCTAGCAGCAAACGCATAGCCGAAATGCCCGGCAAGAAATAACCATACTGACCAAACTTGCGGCCATTCACCGCGCACGGAGTAGGTTGCAAGGGCAATATACGTTGCTGCAATAATGGCTGCCGTTAAGCTCCATAGCCAATCTTGCAACAAAGAACCACACAATAAGTAAGCCAAAACAAATGAGAATAATGGAGCCATGACCGCAAGCGATGCCCACCATGCGTCTCTATTAAAATGTTCGTTTGTTGCACTGTTAGCGCGATTCCAAATACTGAGCACGCTGACGACCATGGCCGTTATCAACAAATAGCCTACAAATGCGCCTTGCTGATCTTCAGGCATAGGAATCAGTATGAATTTTTCACTCGTTTCACTTACACGACTCAATAGCCAAATAACGACTTGACCTAAGAATAACAGCCAAGGCAGTGCGGTGAGCGTTTGTCGCCGCTGCGCCGCCAATAATAAAATCACCATCAAAGGTAACCAGCTCAGCAGCGATAGTGAGGCAAAACCTTCGGCCAAAATAGAAATACACTGTGCACCACACACCAACGCGAGCGTGATGGGTAATATGCGTTCGCGGCTATCTTCTAATACTTGCCTAACATTAAATAAAGAGCTGTTTTCAGGTATTTCTAGAGCTTGGCGCAACAACCAGTCGCGCCACATAATAGCGATTAAGCCATAACCGAACAGGGCCAAATAGGCACCCCGCCAGCCATTCATATCGCTATCAAGGAGCGAAATTCCCCACCAGCCTAAACCGCCAGCAATTAGCCCATACCAAAGCCAATCGCGATACACATAGCGCAGTAAAAACAAAACCGATGCGCTAATCACTAAACTGTACAACATAGCGACTTCGATATGGCCGCCACCGTCGGATACCAATATGGGAACGACATACGCACCCAACATACCAATCGCCGCCAGCACAGGGCCATGCAAACGCGCTAACCACATGGTGATGCAGGACACCAGCCCCAATAAAATGAAGATAGTGGTGGGATTAAACATTTGATAAAAATGCAAAGCCGCTAATAAGGTGGCAAACAAGGTTATGCTGCCGCCACCCGCGAGGGCTGCTATTGAACTAACACTGCCATTATTTTTATGACGTAGCCATTCGGCACCTGAGTGCAAACCAAAGCCCACTAAAATACCAGTAGAAATACGGGCTACTGGGCCGAAGAAGCCTTGTTGAATGGAGTAGCGCGCCAAGAAAATTCCCGCCAAGGCGACACACAAACCACCTAGCCATACCATCCAGTTTTCTTTAAAACGACTAAATAGAATATCGAATTGCGATGGCTTAGGCTGAGAAACGGGCGCATTAATCGAAGACGTCGTCGTGGCCGCTATAGCAGTTGAAGCCTTAGGTTCGGGCTTAATATCTACGGGCTGCTCTACCATTTTCAGCGGTTCAGCAGTTGCTAAGAGCGCTGTATTTTCCGCTTGATTGAGCACGGACTGAGATGACTTTGTGGCGAGTTGTTGTTTGATCAGCGCAACTTCAACTTTGAGTTTACGAATTTGAAAAAATGCCAGCGCCCCAAGTACAGCACCGATAAACATCAATAAACCCATCAGACCATCCGTTGCCATTCAGCCATTCCCTTAATTAAATTAACCACAAGAAACCATTCAAGGCATGCTACTACAGTATCGCCTAGAGGAGGAAGAATGGCAGAGGGAGTAATTACAAACCAGCGGTGCCCAAAGAGTGATGAATCACGACTAAGGGCAAGCCAGAAAAACAAGGAAAACGCGCGGAAAATCGTCTAACGCAAAGCGCTTACTTAGGTAAGTCGCCCTGCTCAGCGTAAACATCAGCTAATAGTTCGCTCAGCTTACGGCGTCCTTTAAATAAAGTCAGGTGATCAGCATCAAAGTAGTCAGTTACCGAAAAGTAAGGCTCGACGCTTAGGTCAACCAAACGTACGCCTGTTTCGCGCTGAATAGTCGCCACCGCTTCTTTTAAATTTGCCTTACCCTGCGCCGATAAATGAATAATGTCTTGGTTACGTGGCATCAAGAGTAAATCGACCCGTTTCGCGACCTTTTGTGCATGCTTAATCGCAGCAATAAAATTCTGCAGCAACTCAGGGTCTATATTCAGGTCTTCCATATCGCAACACGCTAATCGTTGCTGGCGTGACGCTTCCATGCGGGTAGGATGCTGCATTTTCGCCATAACTTTATCGGCAAGATCCAATGTTTCAGGGCTAGCACTTGGTGGCAAGCCACCGCGATTCTCGACATACCAACCACCTGGCGGATGTGCTTGCGGCCACTCGGCCATCAGCATGTTATATAGGTCCCAGCCCATCGTACCCATTGGCTCGACGTCGGAGGCGTTTTCTTCCGATTGGATACGCTGCATGTCACGAATCGGCGTAGCCAGTAGATTAGTCACCGCCTCTGCCGGAACGCCATTACGAATATAACGGGTATTGAATAACGCGATGGCTTCCTCATGATCGCTTTTTGCAACCTCAAGAAAATCGCGCCAGTCACCCAAAATAGCGTTGGCAGCATGATTTAGTTGGCCCGTTTGAGCAGCACGTGTGGTCGTTGCCTGAAACGGCGAAAATTCATAAATCACTAAGTCCACAGTACCGGGCGCATCTTCGTACTCTTGTTCGAAACGGCGGGCAAAGCGCTCATGTATGCTCGGATCAGCATTGCCGTAACCAAAGTTAAATGAGGTTGCGTTAACCCCCTTCGACTTTAATCGCTCATCAAAAATTTCTGGCGAAAAACCAAACTCAATCAATGACGAACCGAAAACATAAACAATCGAATCAGAACTATCCGCCGGTAACGCTAAAGCACTGTCGAGTGCAGCCGCAGACGTTTCAATACGTTGCAAACTGAATGGATTAGGAAAAGCTTCACGTATCTTCGACACTCCAATATTCACCACCAGCATGCCAGCCAATAGTGCCGACCCACCGAATAAAACGGTTTTTAGTGCCATTTTACGGCGTTCTTTTACCCGCCGTGGATCATAAGGGTCCGTGTGATTCACCCGCCCATCAGAACTGGAAGTAGATAAAGTCATGACCTGGGTCTCCTACAACCAAAAATAAGCTAAAACCAACAACCAAAATTGGCCACATCAACCAACTACGCTCATTAAGCGCGCTACCAAACCGAATATTTAACCAGTCGATCAAGTGCATAAATACCAGCCCAGCAACCACCAGACCCAGTACTACTAAGCTACTTGCACTGGCCTCAACGCCAGTCGACATATGCATTTGCGTTAACATAGTCCAAGCGTTGTCGAACCCAGTAGCACGGAAGAATACCCAGCCAATCACGATTAAATAGAAAGTCACGAGTACTTTAAAAATACGCACTAGCCAATTGTTGCGGGCATCAACCCAGCGCCCGATGGCAGAGTAAGTTAACCAATGCGTTACACTAATAATAAAACCGTGCCATGCGCCCCAAATAACAAACGTCCACGCCGCGCCATGCCACAATCCCCCCAGCAGCATAGTAATGAAGACGTTGCGGGTGCGATTGCCGTTACGATTTCCCCCCACCGAAATGTATAAGTAATCGCGTAGCCAGCTAGACAGAGAAATATGCCATCGACGCCAAAAATCAACCGGGGAGCTAGAGAAATACGGCAAGTTAAAGTTGATGGGAATATGGAAGCCCATCAATAGCGCGATACCGATGGCGATATCTGTGTATCCGCTGAAATCCCCGTAAATTTGCGCACTAAACGCTAAAGCACCGACCCATGCATCCAAACTACTGATTGGCGTGGTGGCATCAAATGCAGTGGACGCTGGGCCTGCCATCATATCGGCCATGGTCTTTTTAATCAGACCTAACATGATCAACATTAAACCATTACGAATATTCGCCATGGTCGGAATCGGTAGGTTATCCAGCTGCGGCAAAATATGCTGCGCACGAAGAATAGGACCAGCAACCAGCTGCGGAAAGAATGACAGTGCCGACAGAAAGGTGAGGAATCCGCGATGAGCTTTCATATTGCCGCGATAAACGTCAATGGTGTAGCTCATGCTCTGGAAGGTATAAAAAGAAATACCCACAGGTAAGATAATACTCAGCGTCGAAATGTGTGCGTCAACACCAAATAAACCAATGAAATCTTGGGTGCTTTGCAATACGAAATTGCTGTATTTGAAAATACCTAAAACCGATAAATTGATGAAAATACTGAGCATTAGCCAGCGTTTTTTTGTTACCGGATCATGATTATTACGTTCAACAAAACCAGCAATCACGTAATCAGACAGTGCACTGAACACTAAAAGCGGTATAAAGGCGTAATTCCAAGCGCCGTAAAACACGAGACTACTGGCCAACAACAACCAAAGTTGTTTTTTATGACTAGTGAATACGAAGTTATACAGAACAAAAAATATGGCAAAAAACCAAAAGAACTGCGGCGTATTAAATAGCATTATTATTCTACTAGTGGCAAGAACTTAAGCAGCTGAGTGGACAAATTAACACAAAAAATGTTCAAAACATTCGCCGAGTGAGGCACTGCTACTGCCCGGCGAGAGTATAATATTATCCTTAGAAAATGAAGTGGCTGTAGCCATCTTTACCAATTTACGCCAGCCTTTGGCGCAAAAAACCTCATAACCACCGCATCCTACGAAATAAGACAAGAAGACCCACGGCGATTGTTCCCATCACGCTTAAAAGAACATAGTAACCATTCGCCATATGCAATTCTGGGATATGATCAAAGTTCATTCCGTATAGGCCAGCTAAAAAACCTAATGGTATGAAAATCGCTGTAATCACAGTTAATACCTGCATGGTACGGTTTAACTGATGCGAAGAAATGGAAATATAACCGTCGATTAAGTCACCACAAATATCGTAAAACATCTGCGCCATGGTATAGAGACGGTCGAAACGATCATGCAAGTCGTTAATCGAATGGCTCATTGCCTCATCGGTATAGGCAATTGAACTAAACTCATCACCGCGTAATTCATCGGTAATATTCTTGTGATAGTTGAACAACCGACGCAACTTCACCAAACGCGAGCGATAGAAAACCAGTTCTTTCATCAACTCATCACTACCGTGCTCTAACAAGGTGTCTTCGACATCACTCAGGCGGGCTTCAAACTCTAATAAACTTTCAAGATAAAGACCTGCGGAGGTATGCATAACTTTTAACGCTAAATGACCTGGGCCTGCTTTTAGTAACGCAGCACCTTGCTCATTAAAAAGACGTTCAACACTGGTCGCTTCTTGCGGGTGTCGGGTGATCAACAAAGTCGGGTTAATAAAAAACGCGATCGTTTGCGCCTCATGCTCAAGTTCCGAGTTAAAAGTGGCAATACCGCGATACAATACGAAAGTACTGTCATGGAATTGTTCAATCTTCGGTGGATGACGATCTCGCAGTGCGTCTTGAATGGCCAAAGGATGGCAACCAAGAGATTCCAAAATACTCGTTTCATCCGCTTTAGCTTCACTTTGTAAATCGACCCAAAGCATACCGCCCTGGGTTCGCCATAAATCAATTTGCTCACTGCCACCCAAATGTTGGCTACCTTGCGGATCAAGTCGTAACGTTCTAATCATAAAATATCCTTATGTGCCGCATTGAAAATAAGGCGTTAAAACAAATCTAACTGCTGCCCTGCGATGCGTAAAAAATCATCACCCGTAAACTGAAAAATAGCATCGGCGATAGGCGCTAGCTGTTTTTCTAAGTAGTGCCCATAGTCCACTAGTGACCGTTGAATTTCCACTGGCTCGGGGCCGTTAATAGTAATTTTGTAAGAAATCCAACCACCACGGTCACTGAACCTTGGCTTCAGCCCTTGCTGCTCGCGCCACGCATCTAACAAGCTAGCTGCACGTGCATGTGGCGGACGGTTCTTTTGATATAAGGGCAGAGGCCGCCGCAAGCGTTTACGGTAAATCAATAAGTCATCGCGTTGGCCCGTCAACAAGGCATTAACCTGCTCGCGCAACCAGTCCTCATAAGGTTCAGCAAAGAACACTCGTCGATACAGTTCGCGTTGAAACTGACGTGCCAGCGGGGTCCAATCGGTGCGCACCGCTTCTAGCCCTTTAAACACCATCTCAGCCTTGCCGGCGGTTTCAATGAGCCCGGCATAACGCTTTTTACTGCCCGTTTCCTCCCCGCGAATAGAGGGCATAAAAAATCGACGATAGTGAGTTTCGTATTCCATCTCCAGATGGCTCTCAACGCCCCATTGCGCCTGCAATTCTTGCTTAAACCACACATTAAGATCACGTACTAACTGCTTACCGATGACATCGGCTTCATCGTTAGTGACACTTTTTTTAAGCCACACAAAAACCGAATCGGTATCACCATAGATGACGTCGTAACCCTGCTGAGCAATCCAGCGGGAGCTTTGCTGAATAATGTCGTGGCTGCGCTTAGTAATAGATGCCGATAAGCGCGTATCGTAAAACCGACACCCATCAGATCCCAGCACGCCATAGCAGGACGCCATAATCACTTTGATCGCCTGCGATAACGCTCGGTTCCCCTGCTGTTTGGCCAGATCACGGCGCTCGCCTAAGTGGCGAATCAGATCTGGCAATATGTGCCGTTGCTGATGAAATTGGGCGGCAAAATAACCGGGAACCACTGTCTCTTTGGTCGCGCCTCCCGCTTCGTAAGCGGCCAAACCTTCCACCAGCCCCATAGGATCCACTTTAAAAGTACGAATAATCGACGGATACAGACTTTTAAAATCCAAGACCAATACGTGTTCAAATAACCCAGGACGCGAATCCATAACGTAGCCGCCTGGGCTTTTTTCGGCGCTGTAACCTTCACCTAAGTTTGGTGCAACATAGCCTGCACGATGCAAGCGCGGTAAGTACATGTTCTCGAATGCCGCAACCGAACCGCCCATACGATCCAAAGGTAATCCGGTCATATGGGCACGTTCGATCATAAAATTGAACAAATCAGCCTTCTCGAAAATACGCCACACCAATTCACAGTCTTTGAGGTTATAGCGCGCAAGAGCAGGTTTATCGTCGATAAAAAGTCGCTCAATATCGCCACCGCGATCATCCCCATGGAGTAACTTGCCATCACCGAGAAAATGTTCGGCAACATCATTCAGGGCAAAGCTTTCAAACTGATAGGTGGCGTTGCGCATGCACTCAATGCCATCCATCACCACCCGTCCGGGAATATGCAGATAGATACGATCCGGTTGATTAGCAGGTACACGCCATTGCAGCTCGCTACCATCACGACCCAAGGTAAAAGCAATGCCGTGTTGGTGATATTTACGCCGTAGGAAATCCATATCAAATTGGATCACGTTCCAACCGATCAACACATCAGGATCACACGCTTGGATGTAGGTTAAAAACGCGCGCAATAACGCCGGTTCATCGGCCACCAGCGTGACCTCGTCATTACTTTGATCAGGATCACCAATCATCAACACGAGGGACTCATGCGGCTGATAGCAAGCAATCGAAAATAACCGATCGGGCTCGCCGTTACGCGGAAAGGAGGTTTCGATATCAATCGACACACAGCGCAACGACGGCTGATACCGCGTCGGCGTTATACGAACGCCCTCGATGTCGGCAAAATGAGCACCTTGGCGCCAGTGTCCATGCAACTCGGCAGCTCCGTATACAAAGCGCTCCATCAAATAGCGATCCGTAGGGCGTATGTCGACTTCTCGACACACGACGCCTTGTTCACGCATTAGATCGCGCCAGCGATATAGCAAACCGGATGGTAAGTAACAGGCTGCGGCCGCTTCTCCATCAAACGAGCGCATAGGAACTGTTCTAACCGTTACCGGCCAACCCAGTGTGGTTGCGGCATTTTGCGCGCGCTCCGCTGCTACCGCCGGAATAAAGCATACGACCGGCTGAGTAATAACCGTGCGCACCGGCCCCCGAGGGGTTTGCCACCAATACGTTAGCAAGGTGGTTTCGCCCTCGTCATGCCAACGGCTGGTCAATAAAAATGCGGAATGCGACCCAGAAATCACGGGAACCTATTTTTCTTTCTATACTAGAAGCGCGCAGTCTAAGTTATGGCGCGCATCAACAAAAGGAAACGAGTATGACCACACCGCAAATCAGCCAAGATCCACTCTACCAAATGCTGCGTCATGACGATGTCGAGGGTTTTAACCGCGCACGCCAAGCAGGCACAGCTTGCGATCTTAGAGGGTGTGATTTACGTGGCTTAGATTTACGTAAACTCGAGTTAGCCGGCATGGATCTAACCGATGCCTATTTTCGGGGAGCAGATTTGCGCGGTATCGACTTTCGCGGCTGTCGATTGGATGGAGCGAGCCTTGCTGATGCCAAAATCAGCGGCTGCTATTTTCCCGTAGAGATTCGTGCTGAAGAAATATTTCTGTCGGTCAGTCACGGCATACGATTGCGGCACCCCGAGTAACGCTACTGTTACAATCGTGCACTTTGTGTGATCAAGTTATCATCCTGCAGTGCCAGCATAAGACCAGTGTAGGACATGGTCTAATTTTGCGGTACATTCGAGTCTATTGATTGAATTGCCCATTAGAGGCAAAGGCAACGAGGACTTCCTATGTACCTGAGTGGACAACCATCTCCCAGCACCGCTGAACTATTAAGTCGGATGCAGTATTTAACCCAACAGCTGCTCAAAGATTTTGATGCTAATGAGGCATCCATTACCTTAGAAGGCATAGATGACCTCTACGATTACTTTGATCGCGACAAGTTATTTATCGTGCAAGATGGCATGCTTCATCTCAGTAAAAACGGCCAAACTCTCGCCAGTTTCGAAGAAGGTGATCTTGTTGGCGTAAGCCATTCATTCCATATGCAAGTACCGATATTACGTACCGACGAATATGTTGAATTAGTACCCATTGATCGCGACGACTTCCTGCGCCATATATATTCCGACAAACGTCGTCAGCATTTTTGGAGCCATTACCTAATCTGTCAGAATGCACTTTTACTCAATTACCTCAGTGACCAAGCACGACAAGAAGTGAAGCCAACGGCTGGATTCCAAAATTTCAGTGCTGGTGAAGTAATCATTAAACAAGGTGACGTCGGTGATCACGTTTACACCATCATTAGCGGCGAAGCTGATGTATTTGTCGATAATGTCAAAGTTGGGATATTAAGCGAAGATGAAGTCTTTGGTGCAATGGCAGCGTTCACACGCGAACCGCGCACTGCAAGTGTTATTGCTGCAAATCACTGCACGGTTATGGCCGTTCCACAAGATGATTTCGTCGTGTTAATCGAAGCTCAGCCAAAAGCTGCTGTAAACCTAATCGAGAACTTAGCACGTCGCATTACCATTATGAATCAGCAACTTATCGAGCTTTCTGGACAAGGGCATCCAAGAGAATAAATGCCCTTTAACGATTTACATGCATTTATTTGAGAATTATTCTTGACAATACAAATGAGAATCAATACTATTTACATATCGACATCAGAGATGGTGTCGGTGTCAACATTCTAGCTCTTGAGCATGAATGGTGATCTCTCTCATCTAGGGTCAGTGAGCGCTGACCCGTGCTAATCACGGTTGCTTTGCCCCTCTTTTGAGGGGCGTTTTTTTATCTGCAATATACGCCGCTAAGTTAGCGCCAACCTAGCCAGCCGTGATCAAGATACGTTTCTACCTGAAATACCCGACTTACCTGTTCAGCGCTCAATACCTGCTCCGCGCTACCATCGGCGACCAACTCGCCGCAACACATCATCAGTACTCGGTCGGCATGCTGACGCGCCATATTAAGATCATGCACCACCATTAACACACTTTTACCTTGGGCGGTTATGGCACGTATTTGCTGTAAGCACTGGTGCTGATGACGTAAATCCAGTGCGCTTAAGGGTTCATCTAATAGCCATAAGATGCTCTGTGCTTGCTGCATCTGTACCCAACTACGTGCAAGCTGACAGCGCTGCTGCTCACCACCAGATAAACGTCGAACATCGTGGTCTGCTAAGTAATCTATATCCCATCCCTGCAATGCTGCCTTAACTTGCTGACGCAGCGTCACCATTGACGTGCTGTGCGCCAACCCCCCTAGGCTTACGACATCACGTACGGTTAAGGGAAAATTCATAGATGACAACTGTGGTACAAAAGTCACATGTTCCGCCCAAGCATTGCGCGGCCAAGTATGGGTAGCGCGCTGTAATACGGCAACACTTCCGGCATCGCCGCGTTGTAATCCAGCCAGCATAGATAATAAGGTCGACTTACCGGCTCCATTTGGGCCGACTAACATGATCAGCTCGCCCGCTTTAACATTGAACGACACCTGATTGACTAAAGCCGCGCCGCCACGATGCAAGCTAAGACCTTCAACCGTAAGTAAAGAGGCACTCATGGCATGCGCCTCTTTTCGCGCAGCAACAGGCTAATAAATACCGGCGCTCCCAGTAACGTAGTGACGATGCCGATAGGTAGCTCAGCGGGCGCAACTAACGTTCTGGCCGCCATATCAGCCAGTACCACTAAACAACCACCGAAAATGATCGCAAGTGGCAACACTCGCGTATGAGTGGCCCCTGTTAGCAGGCGTGCAATATGGGGGCTAATCAAACCAACAAAACCGATTACGCCACTAGCGCATACTGCAATGCCAACCAGCAAGGCGACCCATAACACAGCAAGCCATTGCATACGCACAACCGAAATACCCATAGAGCGCGCTTCTACCTCTCCTAGTAACAAAGCATCAAGGGTGCGTAATCGAGGTCGCCAAAAAACAATAGCCGCCACCAGCGCGGCAAATAAGGCGCTATTCCAACGCCAATTAGCACCCGACAAGCTACCAAGCGACCAAAAGGTAATTTGACGCAACGCACTGTCGGTTGCCATATACGACATCAAACCAATTAAGGCGCTAGCCAAGACGTTTACTGAGATACCCGCCAATATAAGAAAACTCATGGCATGAATCGAAGCACCCCGCAGTCCCAACTGCATCACCACCAATAGGGCAACAGCCCCACCAATAAACGCCGCTAACGGCTGGCCCCACATAGACAAAGACAAGCTCGACGCAAACACTAAATACACTGCAGCACCCACCGCAGCACCACCCGATACTCCGATCAATCCGGGATCAGCCAGCGGATTGCGCACAACGCCCTGAATTAACACTCCACCTGCGGATAACGCTGCACCAATTAAAAAGGCCATCACGACACGCGGGAACCGCACTTGCCACAATACGGTCTGACCGGCATCCGAATTTAACAACCACGACCATTCGCCACCGCCCGTTAGCAGCCCAGCAAGAACCACCAAGGGCGGTAGCAGTAGGCACAAGGGCAAGATATGCTGTCGACGTAGCAGAGTAGTGCTACCCATTTTTGCAATCAAAACAATTAACCTTAAAACTGGTGACAGCCATTATGGCGAGCCGGTGATAACAGCAACATCAAGTATAGAGAACCATTATGCGGGCATTGTGCCACATCGACACTATTCAGGAAGGGGCAAGCAAGGGATTTGAACTCGATGGTGTTCATCTTTTTGTGGTTCGTCATCAAGGACAGGTGTATGCCTATCGTAATCAATGCCCTCACCTTGGCATACAGCTTGAGTGGCAAGACGACCAATTTTTAGATGCCGATGGCTGCTTAATTCAATGCGCGATGCATGGGGCGTTATTTTTGATCGACAACGGCGAGTGCATTTCTGGCCCGTGTACAGGGCAGTCGCTAAAAGCGATTAAATGCGAAGTAAAGGCAGGAGAAATCAACATAGAATGGCCACTCACCACAAACTAGTGGCAAGCAGCCTTTCAACTATTCAAACCATCAAAGACATTAGTCTTGTTGCTTCGCTTTGTCTGTGCGCGCCAAAGTGTACAAGTCTTTACGACGGTCGCGCATAGTGTGCACACTGCCGTGGCTATGCAGTTGCTTTAACAAATCAAGATTCACATCGACTAACAAGGTCATCTCTGAATTAGGTGTTGCTTCGGCTTTAATTGCGGTTGCAGGGAATTGGAAGTCCGAAGGCGTGAATAACGCTGATTGAGCGTATTGAATATCCATATTATTCACCTTCGCAAGGTTACCTACACCACCAGCAATCGCAACATAACATTCATTTTCAATCGCACGAGCCATCGCACAATGACGTACGCGAGTGTAACCATTCTGGGTATCTGTTAAGAAAGGAACGAATAAAATATTCATGCCTTGGTCAGCCAACAAGCGAATATACTCAGGAAACTCAACGTCATAACACACCACCACGCCAACCTTGCCGCAATCGGTATCTATCACTTGAATAGAATCACCGCCACGCATAGCCCAGCTGCGATCTTCTGATGGTGTTACATGAATTTTGTCATAACGCTGAAACGTACCATCACGACGGCACAAGAAGCCCGAATTAAATAGCTCCTCGCCTTCTAATAGCGGCATAGAACCTGTGATGATATTAATATTATAGCTAATAGCAAATTCACAGAATTTATCGCGAATTTGATCGGTATATCCGGCCAAAGCACGAATCGCTTCACGTTCGCTCAAGTGATTAAATTCAGCCATAAGCGGCGCATTAAACAATTCAGGAAACAAGACAAAATCACTTTTATAATCGGACACTGCATCGACATAAAATTCGATTTGTTCTATCAATTCCTCAAGCGTCTTCATTGGTCGCATTTTCCATTGCACCAAACCTAAACGAACATCCGATCGTCGAGCATTAATCAATTTCACCGACTTAGTATAAAAGATATTCGACCACTCAATTAAGGTCGCATATTCTTTTGATGCCACATCACCCGACAAATATCCGACCAAGAGTTTTCTAACATGAAAATCATTGGCTAGCTGAAAAGATAGAACGGGATCATATAGCTCTTTCGATTTTACTTTTTCGATATAAGTTTTTGCACTCATCGACTTAGCATTTTCAGCGTACTTCGGCATACGCCCACCAGCAATAATGGCGCGTAGATTCAAGTTTTCACATAATTCTTTGCGCGCATCATATAAGCGACGTGCCAAACGCAAGCCACGATACTCAGGATGAATAAACACCTCAATACCGTACAAAACATCACCTTCAGCATCATGTGTGGTGAAATCGTAACCTGCTGTGATTTCTTCATAGGTGTGTTCATCACCGAATTTCGCATAATCAATAATCAACGATAAAGCACAGCCCACTACCTTGCCATCAACGCAAACACAAATCTGTCCTTCAGGAAAAACCGTAAATAACCGATGTAAAATTGCAGACGTCCAGACCGATAAAGCACCACCATCATAGACTCGCTCACTCGCACTTTTAAGCTCACTCATATCTTCAAATGTTAAATGACGAATTTCGACGTGATGTGATTCCATAGACACCTCTAGTTAATAACAACGTGGGATAAAAACCCATATTTACACACAAAAACAAGGGCTAATTACTAATAAACTGCCTTATATATAAGCACGAACAGTATAAGATGTGACACTGAAATCCTTCAGTTGTTGATGAATTAGCCATAAACAACCGAAGGAAACTTGCAAAGATGAGAATTAGCGAGTTAACGATTTCGATACATCAAATGATAGCGGGTCTGGCTTCCATAATGGCAAATCAGGGTTGATATCAGCAGAGCCGCTAACTCCAACTTCTACTGGCGCACTGCCTGTCAATATCTTGTACAAACTCATACCAATTTCAGAGAAGCTGAGTTTGATAGGAATAGTAACCTCTTGTTGCTGACCCTTTTCTAAATTTATCGCATCCAAAGAACCACCACCAACCGACGTACCGGCCGCGTTAATTTGATACGCTAGCTCATTTAAATTGATACCAAACACATTGGGGTTGGTAACATCCAGTACCACTGCCATTTCGGCACCACGCCAACTTGACGAGCCAAGCTCGGCTGATTTCAGTGAGATTTTCGGGATTTTCGGAATCGGCAAACTGCCATTAAAGCTCAGTGGGACTTCTTGCTCACCAAGTATCGGCAAAGCAACACTAACGGATCCAGCAAGTGCGTAAGCAAATTCGTTTTCATCTTTTAATCCAGCAACCGCCTCATATAAGTCAACAAAACGTAGGGTTAATGGCAAAGTTGTTTTCGCAGTTCCTTTGGCTGGCAATTCCACTCCGGCATTATCTTTATCAACCGAAGCAATCGATTTCGAATCAACCGCCAAATCCAAATTAAACGCGCCAGTATTAATGGCGAATGGATTAGGGTTTACAACATCTAAGTCAACAGCCAGTGTAAGGCTATCGAGTGTTACTCCTGTTAACGCAACACCACTCACATTGGCCGTGGGTTTTTGTACATTGGCCATTTGCTTTAACGTACTGCAAGACGCTAAAAAAATAACTGACAATAAAATAAAAGCACGAGAGTAATTCATAAAATTTCTCAAAAATTAAGGGTTAAATTTAAAAGTTCAATATCACTTTAAATAATCGACATCTTAGTTAAATATCGACTGGAATTTCGTTTAACAGGGTCATACCAGCGTGATCAAATTTTACTGAATACGCCAACACCTCAACGCCTTGTTTCACTACTTCCGACAGTGCTTTAGCGTAAGCGGGATCAATATGATCAGCTGCTCGCGCACGCTGGATACCTTCATGAGGTACACAAAACAATAACACCGCCCGATGGCCTTCTTGATGCAATACCAATAAACGCTGCAAGTGCTTCAAGCCTCGCGCTGTTACCGCATCAGGAAAGCACCCTAAACCATTATCTTGTTCTAACAAAGTGACACTTTTCACTTCAATGTAGGTTGGAGTTTGCCCCTCAGCAGGCGCAAAGTCCAAGCGAAAATCCAACCGGCCATCCTCGACTTTAGGTTCACGTACTACCTGATAATCGCCCGTAAATTGAGGAATAGATCGGGCAAGCAAAGCTTCTTCAACCAAACGATTAGGACGCGCAGTATTAACGCATGCCTTGTATTTTTGGTCGACCTCAACCCACTCCCATGTGAATTGATATTTACGTTTAGGATTAGCGCTATCGGATAGCCACACACGACTATCGGGTTCAGCGCAGCGTTTCATCGATCCCGTATTAGGGCAATGCACTGTGATTTCCGATCCATCCGCCAAACGGATATCCGCCAAAAAGCGTTTATAGCGCTTAATCAAACGTCCTTCGATTAGCGGCAACTCATACTGCACTGCGAGTCTCCAGCCAATCCGCTATACGCGCCACCGCTTCCTGCAAACGCTCTAACCGAGTAGTAAACGCAAAACGTACATGAGTCAGCGCCTGATAATCACCAAAATCTACGCCCGGTGTTAAAGCTACACCTGTGTCCTGTAACAACTCAGCACAAAATTCTAAGCTATTCGACGTTAAGGCACTGGCATCGGCATAGATATAAAACGCACCATCGGGTGCAACTGGAATATTAAAACCAAGTTTTGGCAAAGCCTCCAACAAATAGGCACGACGCTGCTCTAGCTCGGCACGACGCTGCTCAAGAATCGCCATTGAATCTGGAGTAAAGGCCGCCAAAGCTGCATATTGCGCCGGTGTCGGTGGCGCTAAAAATAGGTTTTGCGCCAAGGTATCAAGTGTTGGCACCCAAGCTTCGGGCACCACAGCCCAACCCAAACGCCAGCCGGTCATGCCAAAAAATTTAGAAAAGCTATTCAGTACAATAGCGTCAGGAGCAACGGAAAGAACGGAGTGTGGCGCACTGGTGTAATTCAAGCCTTGATAAATTTCATCGACCCACAATTCGCCTTCTTGCTCGCGCACGGCGTTGGCCAAATCAGTTAAATCGTCTGGCGATAGTACCGTGCCGGTTGGATTCGCCGGACTCGCTACCAGCGCAGCTTTGGTATTCGGTTGCCAATGTTCACGTACATCTGCACCGGTCAGTTGGTACTTTTGCTCTGGTCCGCAAGGCACTAATTGACCATGAGCTTCAAATACTCTGGCGAAATGACGATTACATGGATAGCCCGGATCAGCCAGCAACAAACCATCATTTGGATTCAAACGCGCTGCCGACAACAATAAAAGTGCCCCCGAGGCCCCCGGTGTTAACACAATGCGACGTGGATCAAGGTTTACCGCAAAGCGCTGCTGGTAATATTCGGCTAGTTTTTCGCGCAAAGACGGTAAGCCAAGTGCTGGGGTATAACCTGTTTTACCCGCACGCATGGCAGTAATCGCGGCTTCGATCATAGGTTCGGGGGTTGGGAAATCGGGTTCGCCAACCTCCAAATGAATCACATCAACGCCGCGAGATTGCATAGTTTGAGCTTCCGCGAGGATCGCCATTACCTGAAATGGTCGAATCTCTTTGCTACGTTGAGCAGAATCTGTCATATAGATGGCCTGAAAAATAATCGACCTATTGTGCCAGATGATAGGCAATATTAACCAATCACAACAAAAGGGTAAGGAAATAGTTGGCGCTTTCATTGTTATCTGATAGTTTGCCCGCCTTATCTTTTTGGGCGCATGACGCGCATTAGCCGACTTACAAGGTGAGGCAGTAATACAATGCCGCAAGATAAAAAAGAATTTGCACTGTCCGACTTCAAGCCATACCAGCTTGCAGAAGGCGAAGAGTACATGAATGACGCTCAGTTAGAGCACTTCAAAAAAATCCTCAGCAACTGGAAACAGGAGCTAATGGAGGAAGTGGATCGCACTAAAGAGCACATGCAAACTGAGGTCAACAACTATGCTGATCCGAACGACCGCGCCAGTCAGGAAGAGGAATTCAGCCTCGAACTGCGTACTCGCGATCGTGAGCGTAAGCTGTTGAAGAAAATCAGCAAGACTATCGATATTATCGATAAGGGCGATTACGGTTACTGCGACGCTTGCGGCGTAGAAATTGGTATTCGTCGTCTTGAAGCTCGTCCTACCGCCGATCTTTGTATCGACTGTAAGACACTAGCTGAAATCAAAGAGCGTCAGCTCGGCGTTTAAGCCCTGCTGATTGCTTGCCAGATAATGACCTTATCTGGCAAGCACCTCTTATCTACCCAGCATACGTCTACGGATACTTCTGTTATGACATCGTCATCCAGCAGTAAGACTTATCGTGGCCGATTTGCGCCCTCCCCAACGGGACCACTCCATTTTGGTTCATTATTGGCAGCTGTCGCTAGCTACCTAGATGCACGCGCACACCACGGCACTTGGCTAGTTCGCATCGAAGACCTCGACCCACCCCGAGAAGACCCCACAGCCGCAGACTCAATCTTACATACGTTAGATCATTATGGTTTGCATTGGGACGAAGACATTCGTTATCAAAGCACTCGAAGTGATGCCTATAACGACGCATTGCAACAACTGATTCAGCAACAACTTGCCTTTCCATGCGCTTGTTCGCGCAAGCAGCTTGGGAATCAACTTCACCATGGTATTTGCAGCACGCTACAAACGAGCGATATTGCTTGGCGTTTCCTATGCCCGGCCGGACAGTTGCGCATCAGTGATACTCTGCAAGCCACTCAAACCTACGAGCTGGCAGCTGATATCGGCGATTTCGTTATTCGCCGGCGCGATGGCTTATGGTCATATCAGTTAGCGGTGGCAGTGGATGATGCCGATCAAGGTATTACTCACGTAGTACGCGGAATCGATCTTATCGACTCCACTGCTCGGCAAGTACTTCTACAACAGGCGTTAGGTTATTCATCACCGATATACAGCCACATACCGGTAGCCAATGAAGCGAACGGGCAAAAACTCAGTAAACAAAATCTCGCCCTGCCACTCTCAACCGAAAAAGCCGCAGACACGCTTTGGCTTGCACTCGCGTGGCTTAAACAATCTCCTCCGGCAGAATTACGTGGTGTAAACGTTACCGACTTACTTACTTGGGCAATCGCTAACTGGCAAGCCGAGGTATTGATAGGGCTAACGTCAATGTCTGCTCCCGGTGACTTTCAACGTCAGCTTTGACTGTCATTGGCATAACGAAGGCGTTAAGACTATTGATATGACTTCGGCTAGCCTGTGATAGTCTTAGCACTTTCATTTTTACGTGGCATCTATGTACGATTATCGCCTTGGCTTATTGCTGCTCGTCGGTATCTACCTGTTCTCGCCCATCATGATGGATTGGTGGCTGAATGATAATGGGGCTTGGTATCGACCATTTGCGATCTGGTTATTTCTGATCGCTTTCTACATTTGGATTAACTACAAGCAGCGACACCACGACGATGACGTTTAGCCTTGGCCAACTGGCCTTTATTATTCTTGGATATCTAGGCTCTTTATTTCTCGCAGCCTACGCAATGGAACGCGGTTGGTTACCCCGCTCTTGGGTTCGCCACCCAGTGGTGTACATTTTCTCACTCGGGGTATACGCCAGTGCTTGGGCCTTTTACGGCTCGGTTGGTCTTGCCCATCAGTATGGTTATGGTTTTTTGGCCTACTACTTGGGTATTTCAGGCGCCTTTGTTATGTCGCCCATTCTGTTACGGCCTATTCTGCAAATCACTCGAATTTACCAACTCAGTTCACTTGCCGATCTATTAGCGTTCCGCTATCGCAGTCCTGGCGCAGGGATTATGGTGTCGCTGTTCATGTTGGCTGTGGTCGTCCCTATGTTGACGCTGCAGATTACTGCAATTGCCGATACTTTATATTTGTTAAACCACGACTGGCCAGTGTCAACGCTCGCGTTTGCTTACTGCTTAGTAATGATTCTTTTCGCCATTTTGTTTGGTGCTCGCCATGTATCACCACGCGAAAAACATGAAGGTCTAGTTTTCGCGATTGCTTTTGAATCCCTACTAAAGATGATCGCCATCCTCATCTTGGGCGGCGTCGTATTATTTGGCGTCTTCCCTGAAGTCGGCGGTTTACAACAATGGCTAATCGACAACCAAGATCGCCTTGCTCACCAACAAGTCACCCTTCAAGACGGCCCTTGGCGCACACTGTTATTAGTCTTTTTTGCCGCCGCTATCGTCATGCCACACATGTTCCATATGGCCTTCACTGAGAACATGAACTCGCGCGCTCTGCGCCCGGCTAGCTGGGGCTTTCCACTATTTCTATTGATCATGAGTTTGTCAGTGCCACCCATTTTATGGGCAGGTATCTATCTAAATGTCGACACGCCACCCGAATACTTCGCATTGGGCATAGGATTAAAACTCGAATCCCCCTTCCTCACCATTGTGACCTTTATGGGAGGACTCGCAGCAGCCTCGGGCATTGTGATTGTTACCACGCTATCAACCGCTGCTATGTTCTTGAACCATTTGGTATTGCCATTCCATAAGCCAAGCCCGCGTCACGACTTCTATCGTTGGCTACTGTGGATGCGCCGCTTATTAATCGCTGCGATTTTACTGCTGGCCTACGGCTTCTATCGCTTGGTGGGGGCTGATCTTGAACTTACCCAGCTGGGGATTTTAGCGTTTGTTGCCGCCTCTCAGTTTTTGCCCGCAATACTTGGATTACTGTACTGGCCACAATCAAATCGAAAAGGCTTTTTGTTTGGTCTAGGCAGTGGCATCGCAACCTGGATCTATGCCATGTTGTTACCATTTTGCGAACTGGCATTAGGCTGGAACATTCCCATACCGTTACCTCCTATCAATGAAAGTAACTGGCATTTAGCGGCAATAGGAGCACTGGGCGTCAATGCCACACTGTTCGTTATGGTGAGCATGCTCACCAAACGCAAAGCATCCGAAATATCTGCCGCTGAAGCGTGCTCAATTGATACGGTATCGAGGCCTACGCGTAGACCGTTAATCGCAACCAACTCCAATGACGTGATCAACTCACTCAGTAAACCTTTAGGTCGTTACGTTGCCGAGCGAGAAGTGTACCAAGCACTTACCGACTTAACTTTGCCATCCTTTGAAGATCGCCCTTATGCGTTGCGACGCTTGCGCGTGCGCCTTGAAGCCAACTTATCTGGGTTAATGGGGCCAACGGTTGCCCACGATATCGTCAGCCGTTACCTTCCATTCCAAGAAGATGGTGAACTTAGCGAAGATATCTACCAAATTGAACAGCGCCTAGAAGGCTTTCATGATCGCCTTAGCGGTATCGCGAGCGAGCTGGATAACCTGCGACGTTATCATCGCCAAACCTTAGAACGCCTGCCTATGGGGGTTTGCTCACTTGCAGGCGATGGTGAAGTATTAATGTGGAACCAAGCGATGACCGAACTCACTGGTATTATCGCCGTCGATGTTACCGGCTCCCACCTAAACCGTTTGCCAAATCCTTGGGGCGCACTGCTCACCAATTTCGTCAGCAGTGATTCCATGCATGAACACAAACATAGAGTGGATACTGGCGCGCGTCCTAATTGGTACAGTTTGCACAAAGCTATGATCGAACCCAGCGGCGGTCAGCCAGGGGGGATTGTAGTGTTAGTTGAAGATCAAACAGAAACTCAACTGTTAGAAGAAGAGCTTATTCACAGCGAACGTCTAGCATCCATTGGCCGCCTAGCAGCCGGTGTTGCGCATGAAATTGGTAACCCAATCACAGGGATAGACTGCCTAGCTCAAGGCATGCGCTATGAAACCGACAATCCAGAGCTGCTACAGATGGCCGATCAAATTCAAGAGCAAACGCGGCGCGTAACGCGCATTGTGCAGTCTCTTATGAATTTCGCGCACGCAGGTCATCACAGCACAGAGCACGAAATTGTCGATCTATCTCATTGTGTGGACGAAGCCATGCAACTGCTACGCTTAAGCAAACGCAGCCAAGACATCCGCTTTGTAAACGACAGCCCGCCACACCTGAATGTATTAGGTGATGCTCAGCGCTTGGTGCAGGTTTTTGTTAATTTGCTCGGCAACGCCCGCGACGCGAGTGAATCAGGAACCACCGTTTGGGTACAGGCACGAGTTGATGAGCATCAAGTGAGTATACTTGTGATCGACGAAGGTCACGGTATTCCGGCCGATACCCTAGATCGAATTTTTGAACCCTTCTTCACCACCAAAGAAGTTGGCAAAGGTACGGGCCTAGGTCTCGCCTTAGTGTACAGCATTGTTGAAGAGCATTACGGCCACATTAGCATTGAAAGTCCAGTAACCGATGGACGCGGAACCTGTGTTAAAGTCAGCCTACCGCGATATTTGCAAACAGATGAAATGGAACAAACTGAATGAGTCATATCCTAGTTGTTGAAGACGAAACTATCATTCGCCAAGCCGTCCGCCGCCTATTGCAGCGTCACGACTATGAAGTGACGGATGTGGATTCGCTGGATGCAGCACGCGAGCAAGACTTCAGTCAGTTCGATCTCATTATTAGTGATCTGCGCCTACCCGGGGGCAACGGTACAGAGCTTATTGAATTGGCCGGTAAGACTCCCGTTCTCATCATGACCAGCTACGCCAGCCTCCGCTCTGCTGTCGATGCCATGAAAATGGGCGCTGTCGATTATATTGCCAAACCGTTTGATCACGACGAAATGCTACGTTCAGTTAAGCATATTCTGAGCGAATCCAAACTCAGCCAACCGGAACAAGGCAGTGCCAAAGGCACAACTGCGAGCAGTGGCGAAACACCGGCATCAGGCATTATTGGTAGCTGCGAACCTATGCTACTGCTGTTCAAAAAGATCAGTAAAGTAGCACCCACCGATGCCACCGTGTTGATTCAAGGTGAATCCGGTACAGGTAAAGAGTTAGTCGCCAAGGCGTTACATATGCAAAGCCGTCGAGTTAATGCGCCTATGATTTCGGTTAACTGCGCCGCAATTCCCGAAACATTGATCGAATCAGAACTATTCGGCCACGAAAAAGGCGCCTTCACCGGTGCAACCGCACTGCGCCAAGGCCTTGTTGAAGCCGCAGACGGCGGCACACTATTTTTAGATGAGATCGGCGAGCTACCACTTGAAGCGCAAGCGCGTTTATTACGAGTTTTACAAGAAGGTGAAATTCGCCGCGTTGGTTCTGTACAAAGTCGCAAGGTCGATGTGCGTCTGATCGCTGCGACCCACCGCAATTTGAAAGAGCTCGCCAGTGTAGGCGAGTTCCGTGAAGACTTATATTACCGTCTTAATGTTGTTGAACTGCATCTCCCACCGTTACGTAACCGCGGCGACGACGTGCTTGAGCTAGCCGAAGCCCTGCTAGTGCGCTGCTACGAACGCATGAACCACGCTCCTATGCACTTTACCGATGAAGCGCTAATGGCCATCGCCGAATACAATTGGCCCGGTAACGTCCGTGAGTTAGAAAATGCTGTTGAGCGGGCTGTTATTCTTGCCGATGATGAGGCCATTGGGCCAGAACAACTTGGTATTGAGTTATCGAGTTCTCCAGACCGCTACCTCAGCGAAAGCATGCGCCAAGGCTTGTTAGAAAACGTACAGTATTCAGAACCTAACGACTCGCAATCGGCACAGGGTGATCTATCATTAGATGACTACTTCATGCACTTCGTTCTAGAAAACGAAGCCACCATGACTGAAACCGAATTAGCGCGCAAACTTGGCATTTCACGCAAGAGTCTTTGGGAACGTCGCCAACGCTTAGGCATCCCACGTAAGAAAAGTAACAAATAATGTAACTGGGGTGTTACACCCCAATAAACAAGTCATATAGCGCCACCATGAGTAACAAACCCAGTAACACTTTAGTCTAATACGCTGTTACTTTTCGCACACGATCCCACGAAAAATCCTAACCTACTGATTTATAACAAATTTTCACTTTTTGACAAAGTTGGCACAACAATCGCTTTATATAAATCAAACAAATAAAAATGCTCACCAAGATAACAATAAGAAAGAGCGAAGTTGCGGCCCAACAATAAAAATAATCGGGCCTCAGCGATATAGAACAAAAACAAATGAATTTTTATAAGCCGATGCGCTGCCTGCCCCTAACAGGACTGCCCATCGGCTTTTATGTTTCTAGACCTTCCCCTCGATCAACCATTTTCTTACTAAACGTACACCCGTTAGATCAAAACTGTACCTGCTGGCGTAACACAACCACAACGGTTACAGAGTGTTACCTAAAGGCATACACTGTTACCTACTGGCTCACTCTACGTAACACTTTAGTCGAAGTGTCTATTATCATAGACAGGTGTAATTTCGTAAATCATTGATTTATAAGAACTTTAAATAATTGGCACGATGCCTGCTATATATTATTCAGATAGCCGCATCCCACCATAAAAATAACAAAGGGAGTGGCTAACAAAGGAAAGCACACTAATAAAAATAACAAAGTGCGTTCCAGGTTGTGGACTCAATACTAATTATAAAAAAGAGCCACTAACGACTGATTGTTTTGAATGAGCAGCCCGGAGCTGACAATAATAATAACAAACAGCCCGAGTAAGGCTGCCTATTCAAAACAGCGGTGCTAAGACCCAAGTAGCACAAATAATAATAAAAAAAGATGTAGCCCCCCGAAATAAAGCCGCGCAAGCGGCTTTTTTATTGCCTATCGGTCATCTACAACAGTCACACTCTGTTTGTCCGTCTTAAAAACAAAAAGTTTCATACTGATCTCTTCGGCAAGTCACACATTCTTCTCTTCTCGGTGACATCCACCCAATTTGGCCTCATTGGTCTTTATTGAAAAGCGCATTCTGCCCAAGCGGGTTACATAGTGTTACCTGGGACTACGTTTCTGTTACCCAGACGTTACGAAAAGCGTTATCTTTTGTAACACTTTTACGTAACTGTCTATCTTCAAGAACTGTATAGATCTGCCAAGTTATTGATTTTACTGTAATTTTAAAAACTGGCACGACGAATGCTATATCTAATATAAGAGCACAGTAACCCACTCATAAAAATAACAAAGGGTACTGAGCCAACGAAGGAAGGCGCACTAATAACAATAATAAAGCGCTGTAGGATTGTGACCCGACAATAAAAATAATATGGGTCACAAACGACTGTTTTGAATGTGCAGCTGGAGCTGTCGAAAATAATAACAAGAAGAGGCAGTGGACTGCCTATTCAAAACAGAGCGTTACCGTTAGTTGCTAGGCCAATAATAATAACAATGCTAGCCCTCAAGAAGCCGCCACAAGCGGCTTTTTGTTTATTTGGCGATCAGTAACCGGTACACTCGCGAGCTAAATTGATACAGAGACACCTATCTCAAGTGACCTTGATTAACCGAGTTAAACGCCTATTTGGCACCAAAAAACGCGACGACGAAACCTTAAAAGTCGTACCACGCGATGAGCACAGCATCAACCGTAGCAGCATCAGCGAAGCCGCACTCAAAGTTTTGTACCGTCTAAATAAGGCCGGTTACGAGGCCTATCTGGTAGGCGGCGGCGTGCGCGACACCCTTCTGGGCCTATCACCAAAAGATTTCGACGTCGCAACCAACGCAACCCCAGAACAAGTTAACCAGCTATTTCGCAATTCGCGCCTGATCGGTCGCCGTTTTAAACTTGTGCACGTGGTTTTTGGCCGTGAAGTCATTGAAGTTGCGACCTTCCGCGCGCCACCAACAGAAGAGCATCCGAATAAAATGGCCGCGACAGGCGACCAAGGCATGATTCTTCGTGATAACGTTTACGGTAATAAAGATGAAGACGCGGTACGCCGTGATTTCACCATCAACGCTCTTTACTACAATGTGGCCGATTTCAGCGTTCATTCTTATGCTGGCGGCTGGGAAGATCTGCTAGAGCGTCGTATCCGCTTAATCGGTGATCCTGAAACACGCTATCGCGAAGATCCGGTGCGTATGCTGCGCGCCATTCGCTTCGCGGCGAAGTTGAATTTTAATATTGACCCTGAAGCCGCCGCACCAATTCCAGCGATGGCTCCTTTGCTAACTCAAATACCCGCGGCACGCTTATTTGAAGAAGTACTCAAACTTATTTTGCACGGCAATGCACTTGATACCCTGCGTTTGCTACGCGAGTACAAGTTATTCGAGCCACTATTCCCTGGCACAGAACAAAGCATCAAGGCAGACCCACAAGTACTCGCCTTGATTGAGAACACCATGGCCAATACCGATAAACGCATTCAAGCGGGTAAGTCGGTAACACCTTACTTCTTTTTAGCGGCGTTACTGTGGCCACAAGTAGCTCGTATGCAACGCGAGTTTCAGGATTCTGGCTTGGCACCGCATCCAGCTATGCAAAAAGCAGCAGATCGCGCGTTAGCTCAGCAATTGAAAGCCACCTCAATTCCTAAGCGTTTCTCTATCCCTATGCGTGAAATTTGGGAACTGCAGTTACGCTTACCAAAAGTAAATAGCCGTCGTACCAGCGAACTGCTCACTCATCCGCGTTTCCGTGCCGCGTACGACTTCGTTTTACTGCGTGAGCAATCCGGTGAAGACTTAGGCGGCATTGGCGAATACTGGACGAAGCGTCAAGAAGTTGAACCCGCAGTACCGCGCACTGACACCAATGATTACAGCAGTCGTCCCGATGGTAGAAAACGCCGTCGTCGTGGCCCACGCAAGCCTCGCTCCTCTGCGGAGTAACGTTATGGCTAGCTGTTATATCGGCTTAGGGGCAAATCTCAATGCCCCTGATGCGCAAATCACGCTCGCCCTGCAAGCACTGCACAAGTTGCCAAAAACACGATTAATTGCGTATTCATCACTATACGGCAGCAAGCCTCTTGGTCCGCAAGATCAGCCCGATTACCTCAATGCCGTTGCCCATATCGACACCGAGTTAACCCCGCTTGAATTACTGGATGCGCTGCAACAGCAAGAACGCGATCAAGGGCGAGAAAAATTACGTCATTGGGGCGAACGCTGTATCGACCTCGATATTCTGCTCTACGATGATCTGCAATTGCACAGTGAACGTCTAAATATTCCGCACCTAGAGCTAGCCAAACGGAGCTTCGTCGTCGTTCCTTTAGCTGAGTTAGCTCCAGAGCTACGACTGCCCAGTGGTCAACTCATCACAGAAATAACGCCCGAATTTAACGGTGAGTTGCAGAAACTGCACTGTCCCGTTATTGACTTATAACCCACAATCCGCACCATACGCTCAATACTCTACTAGGCCTGCAATCGTCGCAGACTGTAACCGGAGAAGTACAATGAGTTCGATCAGCATCCGCTCACTGCAAACCATGAAAGAGCAGCAGCAAAAATTTGCAGTGCTCACTGCCTACGATGCCACCTTTGCCCAACTAGCGGCCGATGCCGGTGTTGAAGTGTTATTGGTGGGCGATTCATTGGGAATGGTATTACAAGGTCGTGACAGCACTCTGCCAGTATCCGTTACCGATATGGCGTATCACACAGCTTGCGTTGCTCGTGGCAACGCCAAAGCGACACGCCCCGCTCTCATCATGACTGACCTGCCATTCATGAGCTATGGCACCTTAGAACAAGGGTTGGCCAGTGCGCGCGAGGTGATGCAAGCGGGCGCTCATATGGTGAAAGTAGAAGGCGACGACTGGCTTGTTCCTTTAGTTGAAACTCTCGCTCGCCAAGGCGTACCAGTATGCGCGCACTTGGGGTTAACGCCGCAATCTGTCAATAAATTTGGCGGCTATCGCGTACAAGGTCGAGACGAAGCAAAAGCCACGGCTATGATCGAACACGCGGTGGCTTTAGCGAATGCCGGAGCCGATCTGATCTTATTAGAATGTGTTCCTAGCGAATTGGCTGCACGCATTACCGCCGCGGTAACCGTTCCAGTCATCGGCATTGGTGCTGGTAGCGATACTGACGCACAAGTATTGGTAATGCATGACATGCTTGGCCTAAATACCGGCCATACCCCTAAGTTTGTGAAAAACTTTATGATCGACGGCCGTAATGTGCAAGACGCCTTTAAAGCCTACGCAGAGGCCGTTCGTGCTGGCGAATTCCCAGCACCCGAGCACGGATTCAGCGCATGATTACGGTTCATACTGTTGCCGAACTGCGAGAACACGTCGCTAACGCCCGTCGCAGTGGCCAACGCGTTGGTTTTGTTCCAACCATGGGCAACTTGCACGCTGGCCACATTAGCTTGATTGATCGCGCACGCAGCGAATGCGAGTTTGTGGTGGCCAGCATCTTCGTCAATCCGTTGCAATTTAACGACAAAAGCGATCTACAGCGTTACCCACGAACTCTGCCCGATGACCAGCAAAAACTGGCGCAAGCGCAATGTAATTTGCTATTTGCTCCGAATGTTGAAGAAATGTACCCGAACGGTCAGGAATCTCAGAGCATTGTCCACGTTCCCGTGGTATCAGAGGGGTTGTGTGGTGGTAGTCGCCCAGGACACTTTGATGGTGTTTCAACCGTTGTTACCAAGTTGTTCAATCAGGTGTTAGCGGATAAGGCCTTTTTTGGAGAAAAAGATTTCCAACAAGTAGCCGTCATTCGCAAGATGGTTAACGACCTATGTATGCCAATAGAAGTCGTCACTGTACCGACTGCTCGAGCAGAAGATGGCTTAGCACTTAGCTCTCGTAATGGCTATCTGAGCACCGAAGAACGTGCATTAGCCACTGGGTTATATCAAACCCTCAATGACGTGATAGCGGCTCTAAATGCAGGGGCAGCGCTGAATTCCACCCTAAACAAGGCCGAGCAAGACCTAGAAAAACGCGGTTTCAAACCGGACTATATCGAAGTCCGCCGTAGTAAGGATCTAGCACCCGCGACAACAGGCGACGATGAGATCGTTGTCTTAGGTGCGGCGTTTTTGGGTTCTGCACGACTTATTGATAATATTGCCGTGACGTTGAATCGTAAGATTGATTAAGGCATACTTGCGCGCCTTGCGCCAAACGGCCAAGAAATGAACAATTCCGGCATTTGAAAACAAATGTTCAGATGTCGAATATGTGAACTGTGACGAAAGGGTTTATCATGCAAACCACCATGCTAAAAGCCAAACTTCATCAAGCCCGTGTGACTCACTCGGTGCTGAACTACGAAGGCTCTTGCGCCATTGACGGCAAACTGCTGGATCTCGCGGGCATGCGTGAGTTTGAACAGATCCAGATTTATAACATTGATAACGGCCAACGTTTCACTACGTACATTATTCGTGGCGAAGATGGTTCTGGCATGATCTCTGTTAATGGAGCCGCTGCTCGTTTAGCTGGCGTGGGCGATCGTATTATCATTTGTACATACGGCACCTACGACGAAAAAGAGCTAGTCAACTTCAAGCCTAAGATGGTGTACATGAATGCCGATAACACGGTAAGTCATACCAGCTTCGATATTCCAGTGCAGGTTGCTTAAGTCCTAACGGACGTAAGGTCTAAACCCCTTGGTTTAGCTCAAAGCGCCAAACTGAACAGAAACGCCGCTCAATGAGCGGCGTTTTTTTGCCCCGCTATCGCCCCCACCGTATACTCTCTACAATTCTAGTTCTCTTTACCCGTTACAAAACCTAAGGGATACCCATGGCATTTACCGGAAGCCTAACCCAATCCGACGTCTGGAAAGCATTGCAAGCACACCATCAAAGCATTGAACACGAGCATATGCGTGACATGTTTGCTGCAAATCCAAGTCGTTTTGAACAATTCCATATTGATGCGGCCGGTCTAAGCCTCGATTACTCGAAAAATCGCATCAACGACGACACCATGAAGTTACTCTTCAAGTTGGCGCGTCAGCAAAATTTAACGACTCACATAGCCGCCATGTTCAGTGGTGAAAAAGTGAATGGCAGCGAAGGTCGACCAGCCTTGCATACGGCGTTACGTAACTTCGGTGATCGCGACATTATGGTCGATGGCGAAAATATCATGCCGGAAGTCCGCGATACCGTGCGCCGCATGGAAGAATTCTGCTGGAAGATCCGCCGCAACCAATGGCGTGGCTATAGCAACAAAACCTTTACCGATGTTGTCTCTATTGGTATCGGTGGTTCCTTCCTTGGCCCTAAACTCGCATCGAGTGCACTCAAACCGTATTGGGATAGCCGTTTGAGCATTCATTACTTGGCCAACATCGATGGCTCGCACATTACCGAGATCCTCAAACGATTAGACCCAGCGACCACACTGTTTATCATTCAGTCAAAATCGTTTAGCACTCAAGAAACGTTGAAAAATGCCAATGCCTGCCGCCAATGGTTCCTTGATAACGGTGGTGAAGAGCATGATCTCGCCAAACACTTCACGGCCGTGTCGTCCAATATCGAGAAAGCCACCGCGTTTGGTATCGCCGAAGAAAATATCTTTCCGATGTGGGACTGGGTTGGCGGACGCTACTCATTGTGGTCAGCCATTGGTTTACCACTGGCATTGGCGATTGGCATCGATAACTTCCGCGAACTGCTTCGTGGTGCCTATGCCATGGATGAGCATTTCCGCACCGCACCACTAGAACACAACATGCCTGTGATCATGGCCTTACTTGGCATTTGGTACGTCAACTTCTTTGGAGTGAACTCGCACGCCATTCTGCCGTATGACCATTATTTGCGCAGCCTCCCTGCGCACTTACAGCAAGTGGACATGGAAAGTAACGGCAAAAGTGTAACCACCGACGGCAACAAGGTGGATTATCAAACCGGCCCTGTTATTTGGGGTGGTGTCGGTACTAACGGCCAACACGCATTCCACCAGTTGTTACATCAGGGAACACATTTCTCGCCGTGTGATTTCATCATGCCGATGTGCTCGCACAACCCAATTGATAACTTCCATGCAATGTTGGTATCCAATTGCCTGTCGCAGAGCCAAGCACTACTGCAAGGCAAATCGGAAGACGAAGCCGTGGCAGAATTGGTGGCCGCAGGCATGAATCAAGCCGAAGCAATTGTACTGGCACCGCAAAAAGTCATTCCGGGGAACCGCCCATCGAACACTCTCTACTTCCCGAAGTCCTCTCCACAGATCATCGGCGCACTGATTGCACTGTATGAACACAAAGTGGCAGCACAGGGCATGATTTGGGGGATTAACTCGTTTGATCAGTGGGGGGTTGAACTGGGTAAGCAGCTGGGTAACAAGGTACTGACCGCTTTAGAATCGTCTGCGATACCTGAAGGCTTTGATGGCTCCACTAATGGATTAATCCGCGCCTTCCAGCAAATGCAAAATTATTTATAAGCTCTGTATCTAGGCAAATGCGCACCGATACTGCCTCTAGCGGTGTCGGTGAAGGCAATTAGCCGGTAAAATAGCCGCCTTTCTCAGCTGGGCGGAAACTTTTATGACTACCTATTCCTCTTCTTTTCATGCCGTTGAATGGCGTAACCAAGCGTTACACCTACTCGACCAGCGTGTATTGCCGCATCAGCATCTAATCCATGAATACACCACGGCAGCAGACGTAGCCGACGCTATTCGCGATATGGTGGTGCGTGGCGCACCCGCCATTGGTATTGCTGCGGCCTATGGTTACGCTCTCGATGCGCTTGCTGGCCGCGACTTAGAAGCCGCCTATCGAGTGTTAGCTGAATCTCGCCCCACCGCCGTTAACTTATTCTGGGCGTTAGAGCGCATGGCTAGCCTTGGCACCAGCGATGCTCACACCTTAGTGGCCGAAGCGAAAAAAATTCACGATGAAGACATCTCCGCCAACCTAGCCATGGGCGAGTATGGCGCATCGTTATTAAGCGACGGCAGTCGCGTATATACTCACTGCAACACCGGCGCACTAGCAACCGGTGGCCACGGTACCGCGCTCGGTATTATTCGTACCGCCATGAGCGACGGTAAAATCGAACAAGTTTACGCTGGTGAAACTCGCCCTTGGCTGCAAGGCGCACGCCTAACCGCATGGGAACTGATGCAAGATAACATCCCAGTAAAACTGGTATGCGATGGCGCTGCCGCACAGCTATTTCGCCAAGGCAAAGTCGATTGGGTAATCGTCGGTGCCGATCGAATTACTGCCAACGGCGACGTAGCCAACAAAATTGGCACCTACAGCTTGGCTGTATTAGCCAAACATCATGGTATGAAAGTGATGGTAGCAGCGCCACTAAGCACCTTTGATATGACGCTGACCAGCGGTAATGACATCCCGATTGAACAGCGCAGTGCCAGCGAAGTTACTAGCCTGAATGGCCAAGCCATAGCACCCACAGGTTGTGACGCCATCAACCCAGCCTTCGACGTTACACCGGCCGAACTGATCGACGCTATCGCCACCGAAAAAGGCCTGATCATGAAGCCAAGCCTAGAAACTGTCGCTTTGCTGGTGAATTCATAAAGAGAACGTGCATGTTTGATAACGCTATTTTTGCTACCGCCGCCGATGATCTATGCCGCTTTGGCCGCATCTTGTATGGCCGTGGCTGGTCGCCAGCCACCAGTTCAAACTACTCGATTCGCATCGACGCCAATCACTGTGCTCTAACCAGCTCAGGCAAACACAAAGGCGAATTAACCCCAGCCGATATTCTGGTGGTTAACATGGCAGGGGAAGCACAAACCGACGGCAAACCCTCTGCCGAGACGCTATTGCACACTCAGCTATATCAGCGTGATGCCAGCATAGGCGCGGTATTGCATACACACTCCCCTGTGGGCGTGGTACTGTCGCAAATTTGGCCCGACGACGTATTAACCCTGCAAGGCTGGGAACTGCAAAAAGCCTTTGCCGGAGAAACTACGCACGAAGATGCTGTGCATTTTCCGATTTTCGCCAATGATCAAAACATCACCCGTCTTGCCGCAAACGTTGAACAACACATGCAAAACGCCGGACAAGGCCACGCCTATTTAATTCGCGGCCACGGCGTATACACCTGGGGCAAAGACATTCACGAATGCTTCCGTCACCTTGAAGCACTCGAAAACCTACTGGGCTACCAGTTGGAATTATTAAAATTACGCAACCTCTGAGGCCGCTATGAGCATCCTGCGCGTTTACACCGATATGGACGTTACCAACTTGCTGTTTACTACCGACAGCAAAGAAAAAATCGCCAAGCACTTAGCCGACGCCGGAGTTCGCTACGAACAATGGAGCACTGATGCAGACCTGCAACCAGGTGCTAGCCACGAAGACGTGATTGCCGCTTATCAGGCCGATATTGATCGCTTAATAGAAGAGGACGGCTACCAAACCGTGGACGTGGTTAGCTTAAACAGCGACCATCCGCAGAAAAAAGAATTCCGCGAAAAATTCCTCAGCGAACACACACACAGCGAAGATGAAGTACGTTTTTTTGTTGCCGGACAAGGGCTATTCACCCTACACATCGGTAATAAAGTATATGAAGTTCTGTGTACTCAAGGTGATCTAATCAGCGTACCGGCCAACACCACTCATTGGTTCGACATGGGACCAAATCCAGGCTTTATTGCTATTCGCCTATTTAATAACCCCGACGGTTGGGTAGCGAACTTTACCGGCAGCGACATCGCACAACGTTTTAACCGCTTGGAAAACTAATTATGACCGATGCATTGGGCACCCCAGTAACATTGATATTAACGGATATTGAAGGCACCACCTCCTCCATCCGTTTTGTCCACGACGTGTTATTCCCCTACGCGACTAAACATCTAGCGGAGTTTATTCACGCGAATAAAAACAACGCCGACGTACAAGCCCAACTGCAAGCAACCGCAGACTTAAGCGCAGAAGATGGCGATGCCGTAGCCGCCAATGATATCGACGGCCTTATTGCTCGCCTACTGCACTGGATAGATACCGATCGCAAAGCCACCCCATTAAAAGCCCTACAAGGTTTGATATGGGAAGCCGGCTACCGTAACGGCGACTACCAAGCGCACATGTACCCAGACGCCACCGCCTGCCTAAAACAATGGCATGACCAAGGCCTGCCCTTGTATGTGTATTCGTCGGGATCAATCTACGCACAAAAGCTATTTTTTGGTTTTAGCCAAGATGGTGACCTACTGCCATTATTTAGCGGCCACTTCGATACTCTCGTAGGCGGAAAACGCGAAGCGCAATCGTATTTAAATATCTTGGCCGACCTGCAAAAACAACACAACATCAGCGCTGCTAATGTACTGTTTTTATCGGATATAAAAGAAGAATTAGACGCCGCCAAAACAGCAGGCATGCAGACGGTGTGGTTAGTGCGCGAAGGCGATATACCTATGGATGCAGAACATACAGTGGTAAAGAGTTTTGCAGAGATTTCGATTCAACATTCGAAGTCATTGTAGGAGCGACTCAACGAACGTATTTTGTTCGTAGTCGCGACCAATTTGTAAGAGCGAAACGTTTTCGCAATAAAAAACCATCTTCTACGTCGTACTTGTAGGAGCAAAACTTTTTCGCTATAAGCACCAAGAATATAATCAACGTCGTAAATCGGCACTGCTCGCTTCGCTCTCTGAGTACCTCAATTCAACGTGCGCACCCTGTAGGAGCGACTCAACGAACGCTTTTTGTTCGTAGTCGCGACCAGCACCGAGAAGACCCCAAACAGATTACACCTTCGACTCAGGTACTGAGCAGAAATCAAAACTCATCAATAAAACCTACAGTGTGCTAAGTAGCATAATTTTAGCCTGAGCCATGACCTGAGTTTTCTGTTCACTATCACGAATAGTCCCTGTCAAGCATACAATTTTGCCAGTGCCGTTCAAATCACCAGCAACACTTTCAATCATCCAAGACATAGAATACCTAATATCAGGATATATCGGAGCTTTAAACTGAAAGCTCATTTCCAATCCCAATATATTAGCTATTTTTGAAAAATAAGTTGGAATCATAGCGGAGTATATAGATGATATTGCACTACCACTGGCTATCACACCGCCAAACCTAGTATTCAAAGACCTATCTTCGTCGTGATGGATGAAGTTTTCATCACCACAGAATGCAGCCTGTTCAATAATATCTTCTTTCGTTAAAAGCAAATCCTTACTGAATGATTTCCCTATAGCGCAACTAACTTCAGAATTAGTCATAGCATTATCCCTTTTAAAAAAATCACGATAAGAAATACTTTCCTCCACATTTACGTGAAGAAGATACATCATTCAGAAGGATAAAACAGGTGTTTTAGGTTTCTATTTAACTGAAAATGAAGGTAGCGACTATATTTTATTTCCCGACACAGAAATCTGAAAAATATTATTTTAATCCAAAATATTTAGTATCTTATAAATTCAGTATCATATAAAAAAACTAAGTTATTGATTTTAATGGGCATTCTGAAGAGGCCATCGTGGAAGATTTTAACGCCTACAGGTCCAATAGGAGAATTAACCTCGTATCGATACTGTTGGAGCGACTCAGCGAACGTATTTTGTTCGTAGTCGCGATAAGCACTAATAACACAATCAACGCCATAAATCGGCACTGCTCGCTTCGCTCCCTGAGTACCTCCTACAATTAATCCGGATCTATTAAAAATCTCAATTCAATGTACAAATCCTGTAGGATCGACTCAGCGAACGTATTTTGTTCGTAGTCGCGATAAGCACTGATAACACAATCAACGTCGTAAATCGGCACTGCTCGCTTCGCTCTCTGAGTACCTCCTACACCAGCATTAAAAGAACGCCTATTCTTCAACCTCTGCGCTTTTGTTTTTAAAAAGAATTAAACATCGCTCTCGTCGATCAGCTCTACGTAGACACTCTGATAGGTCGGACTGACCGGTGGGCCAAATTGATTATAAATAGCGACATCGGCGGCATCGCGGCCATAACCGATAGCGACATAACCACCTTTTAGCTCAGCTTGGGTTGCATCAAAGGTATACCAGCGTCCGCCGACATAGGCTTCGAACCAAGCGTGGAAGGTCATTGGTTCTAGGCCATATAAATAACCTTCGACCAATCTCGCGGGAATACTTAGGCTACGACATAGGGCTATGCCAAGGTGCGATAAATCGCGGCAAACTCCCCACTGCCGGACATTGACTTCGGCGGCGGATACCAATTCGTCACTACCACTCGGTTCAAATCGAATGGTGTCGCGCAGCCAAGTCTCTATGGCTTTTACTTGGTCGTAACCTAAGCTTTGGCCTGCTGTAATTTCTGCCGCCATGTCACCAAAACGATCCGATTCACAATAACGGCTGGGTAACAAATAACTGAGTACAGCTTCGGGGAGATTTTCGATATCGACAAATGGTGCGCCCGGCTGCTGATCAACTTGATCAGCAATCATGACAGTTACTGAGGTCTGAATCGCAAAGGGGCCGACAGGCGCAATAAGCCGCTGACATAGATTGCCATAACTATCGGTAAATTCGAAAACAGGCACCATGGGTTTGATGCTGTATTTCTCGCTAGCAATCCATTGCTGCGCACCACTACGAAGTCGAAGCATCAAAATAAAAGGCGTCGGGATAGTGATATCGAACGTCATATCACAACTAATACGTAACCACATGCCGTAGATCCTTCAATAGAAGGCAGGGAGAAGATCCCGCCAGCCTTCACCCTACGGCAATGGTGCTAAGTGTCAATCGAGAAAGCGCGAGCTCTGACTAGGTTTCGGCTTCATTATTCCACTATTGCCTACCGCACTTCACTCCACGGCCCGAGTAATTCGCTCGACTCACTACTCATCGACTCTAGTGTCGGAATCACGACGCTATCTTGATCGCGCACGGAGCGAATGGGCATAAGCCCTTTATCGCGCAAGGCGGATGCAACACGATCGAGCATGTTGATTTCGGCGCAGGGTTTTACTCGGCTTTCGCCATGTTCTTTATAAACGTGCAAAGGCAATTGAGTGATTTTGCTGCTGTAGGTCGCTTCTTCCGACCAGCCGCCACCGCTAAAATAATTACCTAGCTGTGCGGTGATTAACCATGCGCCATTCCCCCATAAGTAATAGTCATGCTGACCATCTTGCGGTAGTTCTTCAAAGGCGAGAGCTTCTACTGAGCTGGTCTTCTCTCCATACGGCATGCGCAGCATAAAACGCGGACACGTAAGCAAGGCATGTTGGCTGTAATCTTGTTCTCTGATCGCTTGCCACATTAAGGTGAAATCGCTTTCAACTTCACGATGAAGATACCAATGCTCGGGATCTGGCACTTTAACTAGGCTTGGACAACCGGCGATGCGTTCTGAAGCCCCGCTCAGCAATACTGCATGAGAGTCGGCAGCGGCGCTGGCCAAGTTGGCTAGTGCCTCGCAATGGCTTACGTCATCTTGCAATTGATAGTCGGCCATCACAATACTGAACGGCACCGAGCCTTCTTCTAAACGATCATCAAGTAATAGCTTATGCAGCTGCGTGATCGATTCTGGATTGGCTTCATTATCTGTGATTATTTCTTGCAAGCTGATGTCGGCAATAAATAGACGCACGCTACCGTCGGTATCTAATTGTTTTAACAGCCAATACAAACCGCGCCACGACGATTCAATCTCTTGAAATGCTTTGCTGTGTAGGATTTCTCGTAACAAATAGCTAGCGCCCTGATCAACGGCATCCATTAATTCTGCCTGACGAGGGTCTGGGCTAGGAATTACATACGGGGCGACGATTTGCTGTATTAAGTCTTTGACCGAACCTTGTACATTCTCCTTTACCTCGGTTTGCGCGCGGCGAGAATTCAACAACAGTTCAAGCACATCGCTACTTTGCGTAGATACCTCAGGCGCACTTTCTTCCGCTGGGGGCTGAGCAAACCAGCGTTGAATTTCACTCGCGGCAGCAGCAAAACGGTCACGATTCAACAAATCGCGTTTTAAATCGCGAAACTGGCCAAACAGATCAACACGTTCGTAAATATAGTCGGGGTGCAGGTCATCCATTTCTTCAAACTTAATCGGCCGAGAGCTAACTGGCAGATCCAGAGTAACCCCCATGGTGGCAAATACATCGTCGAAATTATCGCGTGTTAATTCGTAGATTTTACGCTTAGAAAGGCTGCCAGCATCGTTTTCGTTACGATGATCACGGCCACTAAAGTCTGCCAACACAAGGATATGACAAGGACGATGGCGCACTAATGTGGGTTGGCTTTGCACAGCAGCAGAAGAAAACGAGATACCGCCGGTGTTCAGGGTTGCCCTGCTCATGTTAAGTCCTTTTATTGGCTTTTCGAAAGAATGCCTGATTGTACCAGAAGATCAAGACAGGGAGATCAATGCTGAATTGTTTGCATCATTCACCGCTATTTAAATGCCTAAACGTAAAAAGGCCGCTGATCACAACGGCCTTTTCTCAATCAAACAGCCAGGTTACGGCCATTACAACCCATTAAAAAACTGCGCATGAAAGCGTAAATGCTCATCAATAAAGCTGCTAATAAAATAGTAGCTGTGATCATAGCCTTCATGGCGATTCAGGGTCAGCGTATGGCCGCCTCGCTTAGCAGCTGCTTCTAATGTTTCAGGTTTTAGCTGTTCGGCTAAAAATTGATCCGCTTCGCCTTGATCTACCAACACGGGAACTGCTGATTCTGCGTTAGCGAACAACACAGAGGCGTCGTAGGCTTCCCACGTTGTGCGATCATTACCGAGGTAATTGCTAAAGGCTTTTTGTCCCCATGGACAATTCATTGGATTGCAAATTGGGCTAAAAGCCGAGACCGAGGAATAGCGTTCAGCATTCTTGAAGGCGATTGTCAGCGCTCCGTGCCCACCCATCGAATGACCGGCAATAGCACGCTGAGACGACACTGGAAAAGTTGCCTCAATTAATGCTGGCAACTCATCCACAATATAGTCGTACATGTGATAATGCTGATTCCACGGCGCTTGGGTCGCGTTCAAATAAAAACCCGCTCCTAGGCCAAAGTCATAGCTGCCATTTTCATCATCAGGCACACCCTCGCCACGCGGACTGGTGTCCGGCGCGACAATGGCAATACCCAGCTCAGCTGCCATCTTCAAGGCACCGGCTTTTTGCATAAAGTTTTCATCAGTACAAGTTAAGCCAGACAACCAGTACACAACGGGTACTGGATGACTACTACTCGCCTGCGGCGGTAAATAAATCGCAAAACGCATGTTGCAGCCACCAAGGGTTTTTGCAACGTGCGTATATTGTTTATGCCAGCCACCAGCGACTTTATTTTGGGTTACTAATTCGAGTGTCATAACGCCTCGTTAATTCTCAATCGCCATTAATAGTGAATAACGCTGCGGATACTTTTGCCTTCATGCATTAAATCGAAGGCTTCGTTGATTTTATCCAACGACATAGTATGAGTAATAAAATCGCTTAACTTAAATTCACCGGCCAAATAGCGCTCAACGTAATCCGGCAATTCGCTGCGACCTTTAACACCACCAAAGGCCGTACCGCGCCAGACTCGACCGGTAACCAGCTGGAATGGTCGGGTGGAAATTTCTTGGCCAGCACCAGCAACACCAATAATCACCGACTCGCCCCAACCTTTGTGGCAGCACTCTAATGCCGAACGCATCACATTAACGTTGCCGATACACTCAAATGAGAAATCCACGCCGCCATCGGTTAATTCCACAATGACATCTTGAATGGGCTTGTCGTAATTTTTCGGATTAATGCAGTCAGTAGCACCGAGTTGCTTGGCCAACTCAAATTTACTTTCGTTAATGTCGATGGCGATAATGCGCGAGGCTTTGGCCATCGCCGCACCAATCACAGCCGATAAACCAATACCGCCCAAACCGAAAATGGCAACGGTATCGCCTTCTTTCACTTTCGCCGTATTCATGACCGCACCCATTCCCGTGGTGACACCACAGCCGAGCAAACACACTTCTTCAAGCGGTGCCGTTGGGTTTACTTTCGCCAATGAAATTTCTGGCAGTACGGTGTATTCAGAAAAAGTCGAGCAGCCCATGTAGTGATAAATCGGTTCACCATTTATGGAAAAACGCGTGGTGCCATCGGGCATTAAACCTTTACCTTGGGTCGCACGAATCTTTTGGCACAGATTGGTTTTACCCGATAAGCAAAACTTACACTCGCCGCATTCTGGGGTGTACAGCGGAATCACATGATCGCCGACCGCAACACTGGTCACGCCCTCACCAATAGACTCAACAATACCGCCGCCTTCATGGCCCAAAATCGTTGGAAAGATACCTTCAGGATCTTCACCTGACAGCGTGAACGCATCGGTATGACACACGCCAGTCGCCACAATACGTACACGCACTTCGCCCTTCTGCGGCGGCATAACATCCACTTCTTCAATAGAAAGCGGCTGATTAGGTCCCCAAGCAATCGCAGCGCGAGATTTAATAATACCGGTCATAACAGGCTCCAACGAGAATCTAAAGTTGACCATCATTGTAATTACTTACTCGTAAGAGATAATACATTGAATTATAAAATCTCTATTACTCAGAGGTAACAATGGCAAATTGGCAAGGCGTGGCAGAGTTTGTCGCGGTGGCAGAATCGCAGAGCTTTACCCGAGCAGCGGTGCAATTAAATGTATCTACCGCACATATTAGCCGTCAGGTGCGAGATTTAGAGCAACGCCTAGGCTCTGAGCTGCTGTATCGGACGACTCGCCGAGTCAGTCTTACCGAAGCAGGGCAAATCTATTATCAACACTGCCGCCCTCTTCTTGATGGCTTAGGCAATGCTGAGCGCGCCGTCGGCAACCTGCAAACCATTCCCCAAGGCTTGTTGCGCATTACTGCGCCTGTCACTTATGGTGAGCGCCACATAACCCCGCTGATTAATCGTTTTTTGCAGCAACACCCAAAAGTGACGATTCATTGCGAATTGACCAACCAACAACTCGATTTAATCGACAGTAATTACGATTTAGCGATTCGTCTTGGGCGTCTAGAAAATAGCGATTTGATCGCTAAACGGCTAGGCAGCCGTCAACTATGGACCTGCGCCTCACCCGCGTATTTGGCCGCCCATGGCGAGCCTTATACCTTATCGGAGTTGAGCCATCATCAATGCCTTGTCGGTACACTGAATCATTGGCGTTTTAATAATGCCGGACAAGATCAAATGCTACGTGTTGAAGGTGTATTACGTTGCAACAGTGGAGAGGCATTATTGGATGCCGCCCTATGTGATTTGGGCATAGTGCAATTACCGGATTACTACGTGACCACCGCCATCGCCAGCGGCAAGCTGGTTTCTGTTCTCAACAGTTATCAACCGGAAAACGAAGGGATATGGGCACTCTACCCACCCGGCCGCCAACATTCTCCCAAAGTGCGCATGTTGATCGACTATCTTGTAGAACATCTTTAATTCACCGACACTAACTGCAGTAGCGAGTGAACACGACCTTACTTTTATAGTGGATATTATGTCTTCAGAAAAAACCCGATTAGAAATATGTAACTTAACTACCGACCAGTATCCTTTGATTAAAGAGCTTATGGATGAAGCCTATCCAGAGCTAGGCGGCGCTTGGCCAGAACACACGATATCCCTGTTGATTGAAAAATTTCCAGAAGGCCAAATTGGTGTAATCGACGGCGATGAGTTAGTTGGCTTAGCACTCAGCGTCCAAGTTGATTACGCACGTTACTCTAACCCGCACACCTACGAAGACATAGTCGATAGCAACGATGTGGTATCGAATAACACTGAAGGCGATACCATGTACGGCCTTGATGTAGTGATTAAAAAATCTCACCGAGGTATGCGAATTGGCCGTCGTTTATACGACGCGCGTAAAGAACTATGTCGTCAGTACAACTTCCGTGGCATGTTGGCCGGTGGTCGCATTCCTAGCTATCACACCTATCGCCATGAAATGACGCCGACTGAATTTATCGAGAAAGTTGACCGTAAAGAAATTTACGATCCCATTTTAAGTTTCCAATTAGCCAACGATTTTCAGGTAAAGCGTTTATTAAAGAAATACCTGCCAGAAGACGAAGAATCGGTGGGCTTCGCAACGCTATTAGAATGGAACAACATTTTTTACGAGCCAACCGATACCGTATTGGAATCACGTAAAACCACCGTGCGCGTAGGTGCAGTACAATGGCAAATGCGTTCCGTTAGCTCGCTCGATGAATTGTTAAAGCAGGTCGAATATTTTGTTGATACGGTTTCCGATTATCAAAGCGACTTTATTGTTTTCCCTGAGTTCTTTAATGCACCGTTAATGGGTCTAGGCACGCAAACCAATCAAACAGAAGCCATTCGCTTTTTAGCCGGATTTACGGCTGACATTCGTGATGCCATGTCACGAATGGCTGTAGAATACAACGCCAATATCATTACCGGGTCTATGCCGATTAATGAGAATGGCACAATTTACAACGTTTCTTATCTGTGTCATCGCAGCGGTAAAGTGGATGAGCAGCGTAAAATTCATATTACGCCGCACGAAAAAAATGACTGGGTCATTCGTGGTGGCGACGAGCTGTCAGTATTTGAAACCGATGCCGGTCGTGTTGGTATTTTGATTTGTTATGATGTCGAGTTTCCTGAACTTGGTCGCATGATGGCTGAGCAAGGTTTAGAAATTCTATTTGTACCTTTCTGGACCGATACCAAAAATGCGTATTTACGCGTGCGTTTATGCGCTCAAGCACGAGCGATTGAAAACGAATGCTATGTCGTTATTGCCGGTAGTGTAGGCAATTTACCTGAGGTTGAAAGCTTAGATGTGCAGTACAGTCAATCGGCGGTATTAACGCCTTCCGACTTCCCATTCCCACACGACGCAACCCTATCAGAGGCAACATCAAATACCGAGATGCTATTATTCTCGGATTTAGATATGGATAAATTACGGGTACTGCATAACGAAGGCTCTGTGCGTAATCTAAAAGATCGCCGCAAAGATCTTTATGACGTTATCATGAAGAAATAATAATTTAATTGATGTCTACTTAACGAATGGGTAGCGCTCCCCACCGTCATAATTAGGCATTAATTAGTATTCACACCTTAGCTGTTTCTTTTGTAGGTTCAGCTAAGTGTGGCTCTAACTTCAAAATGCTTTTTACTAAACCTTCTGGAATATCACACGGACGTCCCGCTTTATAGTCGAAAAACACCAATAGGCTATCACCCTTAGCGACTAAACGAGAAGTTTCATGACTCCATACCGCATACTCTTGCAGAATACGCCCAGACTCCAATCGCACGCCTTTAATACCTACACTGATAGTGTCTGGATATTTTAATGGTGCTAAAAACTTGGCATTTGTTTGTGCCAAAATCGGACCCTGAGCATAATTATTCATATAATCAAGAATATTAATGCTATCGAAATATTTCACGCGCGCACTTTCAAAATAGCGAAAATACACCGCATTATTAACATGCTGAAAGGCATCCATTTCCCCCCATACTACGGGTAGTTCTACAACAACTGGATAATCATATAAATCCAACATAATCGCTCCTAAATTTCTTTGGTGAGATAGGTGTTTAAAACCTCCCAACAGGTTTTAAACGAACTGGCGAGAATTAGGTAAAACCGACCAGTGATTCAATAAGAGCAACGAGCGTGCCTGATTTTCAAATAAATTTATAAGCTGTACATAATATGTTCTCTTAGGCCGAAAAAGCATCGAATTAGCCAGAATTGCTTAGAAACCTAGTTTGATTCTAATGATAATTCATTAATTATCACGATATTGAGAAACAAAACAAAACACGACTCTAAGACTGATAGCGGCAACATACTGTCAATGACCGACAAAAACATAACGCTATATTGCCTAAGCGCCAAAAATTCATTGGATAAAATCGTCAACTCTCCGTGATTATCATCACAGGCACGGTGAAATTTCAGGTAAATTTGAGGCAAAAAAAAGCCCGACCATAGGCCGGGCTCTTTTTCATTTGATTGCTTTACAGGTCAAAGCTGTGACGCAATACAATGGTTTCTACACGATCAGGACCGGTAGAAATAATATCAATTGGAGCACCAATTGCTTCTTCAATAAAACGGATATAGCTGCGCGCGTTTTCTGGCAGCTCTTCGATGGTTTTCGCACCGAAGGTAGATTCCGTCCAACCTGGTAACTCTTTGTACACAGGCGTCAGCTTACAGAACTGATCTGCACTGGCCGGTACTTTTAATGCATTGCCATTTTCGTCTTGATAGCCAACACATACTTTGATGGTTTCTAAGCCATCCAATACATCGAGCTTAGTCAGACATATGGTGTTGATTGAGTTCACACGGATAGCGTGCTTAACCAACATGGCATCGAACCAACCACAACGACGATCACGACCAGTCGTAGTGCCTTTTTCTTTACCAACAGTCGCCAAGTGAATACCGACTGAATCGAACAATTCCGTTGGGAAAGGGCCAGAACCGACGCGAGTGGTGTATGCCTTAGTGATACCTAAGATCTGATCCAAATACAAAGGACCCACACCTGAACCAGTCGCCACACCGCCTGCGGTAGTGTTTGAAGAGGTAACAAATGGATAAGTACCATGGTCGATATCAAGCAGCGTACCTTGAGCACCTTCAAACATGATATCACCACCGCTTTCACGCACACTGTGTACAAGGTCAACGGCATCAACAACGATGTCTTTGATCTGTGCAGCCCAGTCGATGCATGACGCTAAGGTTTCTTCATAGCTAACTTCTTCCACACCGTAATAATGCTTCAGCGAGAAGTTATGATATTCCATCACTTCTTTTAGCTTGTCGGCAAATTCCGGCTGGTACAAGTCGCCTACGCGCAAACCGCGACGGCTAACTTTATCTTCGTACGCAGGGCCAATACCACGACCCGTAGTACCGATTTTATCGTTACCACGCTTGATTTCACGCGCTTGATCCAGTGCGCAGTGATACGGCAAAATCAGCGGACAAGCATGAGAGATACGCAAACGTTCCATTACGGGTACGCCACGCTCTTCCAACGCACGGACTTCTTTTAATAAAGCATCCGGCGCCAAAACCACACCATTACCGATAACGCACGTAACGCCATCACGCAAAATACCAGAAGGAATCAAGTGAAGAGCGGTTTTAACACCGTCAATCACCAGCGTGTGGCCAGCATTGTGACCACCTTGAAAGCGTACAACAGCTGCTGCTTTTTCAGTTAGCAGGTCAACTATTTTACCTTTACCTTCGTCACCCCATTGGGTGCCCAAAACTACAACGCATTTACCCATCGCGGAATCTTTCACTCACAGAATTAAGCTTCGACCAGCTGCCACTGGCCATCCAAGTAGTCCAGACGCGAATCCGCCGGAACCGCATCGTGATTCAATTGCACCAGAACGCGCATGCCTTGGCTGCGCAGTTGCTGGATTGCTTGCCATAGTGCCGGATCATCGGAACTAGGCGCGACCACGGTTTGCTTGCGGTCGGTCTTAACGTCGCCAAGACGGGCGAGTACTTTCAAATCAGCACTGAAGCCGGTCGCTGCACGAGCGCGGCCAAATACAGCACCTGTTTCATCGTAACGACCACCTTGGGCAATAGCATCGCCATATCCCGGTACATAGGCCGCAAACACCAAACCGGTGTGATAATCATAGCCGCGGAGTTCGGTTAGATCGCACATCATTGAAGTATTCGGAAAACGCTTGGCAACGTGCTCCGCTACTTTCATTACGTGCTCTAACTCGTCTGCTGCGCCTGGAACCAACTCCGCCATACGCGCAAATTGTGCACGCATTGCTTCATGGCCGCCCTGCAAGGTCGCCAATAGCGTAAACGCTTCGACCATACTTGCATCGCTCAGTTCGCGCTCAGCCCAAACCGCTAGGTCGGTGGCACACTTAAGCTTCAATAGGGCAAACAATTCCGTTTGCTGATCAGCGTTGATGCCCGCTTGACGCGCCAAAGCACGGAAGACACCAACATTTCCTAAATCTAAATGCACTTGCTGCATGCCGGCTTGCTCTAGCATGGCCAACATCAAGCTAATAATTTCAACATCCGCATCTAAACCCGCTTCGCCATAAAGCTCGGCGCCAATTTGCGTCGGCGTGCGGCTGGCTAACAGTGAGCTGGATTTCGCATGAAACACAGTGCGGCAATAACTAAAACGGCTGATGCCATCTTGGGCATAGCTGTGCGCATCAATACGTGCAACTTGCGGTGTTGTATCGGCGCTTAACCCCATCAATCGACCCGACAGCTGATCGGTGACTTTGAAGGTACGCAAATCAAGATCTTTCCCCGTGCCGGTAAGCAAAGAGTCGAGATATTCCAAAGCTGGTGGAATAACAAGGTCGTAACCACAGTTATCCAGAAAATCGAGCAAGTGACGACGTAAGTGCTCTATTTGCCGTGCTTGGGGCGGCAGTACTTCATCAATACCATCCGGCAGTAGCCAACGGTCAGCGCTTGTCATGGTCCAGCCTTTATACATTGATCAGGTAGAGAAGACCGAGTCCCAGCAACATGCTGAACAGCCCAGTCATACGCATTGTACGATCATCCGTCGCCGCCAATTGCTGTACCAACCGACGCCAACGCGCGGGATACAAAAATGGCACTATGCCCTCGATGATAAAAACGAGGCAGATAGCGAGCGCCAAAACATGCCAAAAATCCGATTGCAACGAATGGCCTTTCAATAAATGATCGCACAAAAAAACCGGGCACCAGGCCCGGTTACGGGATTCTACCAAAGCTGGCCGGTAACGGCCAGTTGGTAATCCGCTGACTTACAATTCGTTGAGGACTATTTGCCCTTCGAATCTTTAAAGTAGCGGAAGAAGTCGCTATCTGGCTTCATAAGAATCACATCGTTTTCACGGAATGTTTCTTGATAGGCCTTCAAGCTACGCGTAAACGCGTAAAACTCAGGGTCACGATTGTAAGCCGAGGCGTAAACACGAGCGGCTTCCGCATCACCTTCACCACGAGTGCGCTCGGCATCACGATAGGCTTCAGCTTCTAGAACTGTTTTTTGACGATCAGCATCCGCTTGGATACCTTCGGCGAGTTCTTTACCTTGCGAGCGATGCTCACGTGCTTCACGACCACGTTCAGCCGACATACGGTTGTACACTGAATTACTCAGATCTTCCGGTAAGTCGATGGCTTTAACACGAACGTCTAGCACTTCCATACCTAGTTCTTTTTGAGTTTCAATATTGAGCGCCGTGGTCAATTTAGTCATCAACTCATCGCGTTCACCCGATACCACTTCACGCAGAGTACGCGCTGCGATTTCATCACGTAAGCCTTTACTTGCTAAGTTGGCCAGCAAGTTTTCTGCCTGCATACGATTACCTGAAGCCGCTTTGTAGTATGCATTAACATCTTTAATGCGCCACTTAGCGAACGAATCCACGATCACGTACTTCTTATCTGAGGTTAGGAAGCGTGACGGGTTAGTATCAAGTGCCAACACACGAGCATCAAAGCGCTTAACGACATCGATGAACGGAGTTTTAAAATGCAGACCCGGTTCAATATCCGCTTGAACCACCTCACCGAACGTCAATTTAATTGCCCGTTCCGTTTCGTTAATCACATAAATACTTTGACTCGCAATCAATCCAGCAACCGCGATCAATATCAAAAAGATGGTAGATTTCGGAGACATTAGCGACCCTCCCTACGAACTGAATTACTGGAGTTTTGGCGCGAACGAATCTCGTTGATTACTTGATCAGCAATAGTCGACATGTCGCTGTTGCTCATCTGATCCTTTGATTGTGAAGATGGCATACCTTGAATAATTTTATCCAGAGGTAAGTACATCATGTTGTTACCACCTTCAACGTCAACTAAGACCTTGCTGGAGTTGGTATACACTTCACTAACGGCTTCGATATACAAACGCTCACGAGTTACTTGAGGTGCTTTTTTGTATTCAGATAGCAAGTTTTCAAAACGAGCCGCCTCACCTTGTGCGCGCGCAACAATACGTTCTTTATAAGCAGACGCTTCTTCTAACTGACGTTGTGCACGACCGCGAGCTTCAGGAACAATGGCATTCGCATAGGCTTCTGCATCGTTAATAAAACGCTCTTTATCTTGCTTGGCACGTTGAACGTCATCAAAAGACTCTTTCACCTGTTGTGGTGGGCGAGCATCTTTAATGTTGACGTTAGTCAGCTGAATACCGGTTTGATAGCGATCCAGATAATCCTGCAAACGAATTTTCACTGCGTCGGCTAATGCCGCACGACCTGTGGTTAAAATGGGATCCATTGCAGTGGAGCCCACTTCATGGCGCAAAGCGCTTTCCGCAGCCGATACTAAGCTCACTTCTGGTTGCTCTACACGCAAAGCGAATGTCTGCGGATCTTGCACACGATATTGAACGTTCAGTTCGACTTCGACAATGTTCTCATCTTCGGTCAACATACGTTCTTTGATTTCGGCTTCACGTACTTTGGTGATATTAACCGGAATCACTTGGTCAACCACTGGAATTTTCCAGTGCAAACCTGGGTTCTCAATAGAACTAAATTGACCAGTACGCAGTACAACGCCACGTTCCTGTTCGTCTAAGGTGTAGAACGAATTAAATGCCAGTAAACCAACACCTATGATGGCAGCGATAACTAACAAACCGCCTAGTCCGTCATTGCCGCCTGAACCTTGATTATTACCGTTGCCGCCGCCCTTTTTGCCAAATAGACCATTAACTTTGTCCATTAACTGCTTAAGAACTTCGTCGATATCGGGTGGCTGATTACCGCCGCCGTTTTTATTTCCGCGGTTGTTATTTCCCCACGGATCCTTGGGATTGCCTTTTCCGCTTCCGCCAGGCTCATTCCAGGCCATAAATCACTCCAGTCAGTGTGTGCTAGGTGTGTGAATACATGCACACCCAATGATAACGAATTTAATCGTCTACATACTACCGTTCAAAGGACAACAAAACCGGATCTCTCGATCCGGTTTAATGCCATGCCTCTTGCACGGGTTTAATAAATCGTTGTTCTGCAATCTCAGCTCGTGCTAACGCCCGTTTAAAGTCGTGGCGCTGCATCCGCACATTCAAAATAATATCGCCGTTATCGGCAAAGGCTTCATTACGTATTGCTCCAAACTCGTAAAGTATGGCGCGTAATTTGGCTTCTGCAGGGCGTAGGCTGATTTCTTGATCGAACACATCTTCGCCAAGCAACTCACCTATGGCCTGATTTAATAAATCAAAGCCTAAACGTTTTTGTGCCGACAGCCAAACAGCTACGGGCACACCCATATCATCACGATCAATACGAGCTTCGCCGCCGTGTTCTAGCAAATCAATTTTATTGTATACACGCAACTGCGGTACTTCATCAGCTTCAATCTCGCCTAACACCAATTCAACTTGGCGAATGTTGCCGTCGCGCTCTTCTGCGGCACAGTCAATCACGTGCATCAGCAAGGTAGCTTCTGCCGCCTCTTGCAAGGTAGCCCGAAACGACTCTACGAGTTTATGGGGTAAGTGACGAATAAAACCAACGGTATCAGCCAACACGACTTCGCCAACATCACCGACTTGAAAACGGCGAATGGTTGGATCGAGCGTCGCGAACATCTGATCTGCGGCATACACCTCAGAAGACGTTAATGCGTTAAATAAGGTTGATTTACCGGCGTTGGTATAACCAACAATGGCAATCGTCGGCACATCAGAACGCTTACGCGAACGACGACCTTGATCACGCTGGGCCCGCACTTTTTCCAAGCGCGAGTTAATGCTTTTCACACGTTCGCGTAATAAACGACGGTCGGTTTCGAGCTGAGTTTCACCCGGCCCGCGCATACCGATACCACCTTTTTGACGTTCAAGGTGGGTCCAGCCGCGAATTAAGCGCGTAGATTGATATTGCAACTGTGCTAACTCAACCTGAAGTTTACCTTCATGAGTTCTCGCTCGTTGCGCAAAGATGTCGAGAATAAGACCTGTTCGGTCGAGAACACGGCATTGTAATGCCCGTTCCAAGTTTCGCTCTTGGCTGGGAGACAATGAGTGGTTGAAAATCACGAGCTCGGAACCGTGCAAGCGCACGACTTCGGCAATCTCTTCGACTTTTCCACGACCAACAAAGGTTTTTGCATCAGGCGTTGGACGCTTGGTAGTTACCAGTCCAACCGGATCGGCGCCAGCCGAAATGACTAGCTCACGGAATTCATTCAGATCTTCTCGATTTGCCCCTTCGGGGAAATTCACGTGAACCAGTACTGCGGTTTCGCCGCCGTTATCAGGGCGGTCAAAGAACACGAATGCAGCTCCTACGATTACTCGTCTGCGTCACCGTTTTCGTTGAACTCAGGCGATGGCGCCAAGCGCACATTACGCGATGGAACAACGGTCGAAATGGCGTGTTTATATACCATTTGAGATACAGTGTTTTTTAATAAAATAACAAATTGATCGAACGATTCGATCTGCCCTTGCAACTTAATACCGTTGACAAGAAATATAGACACCGGAATACGCTCTTTACGCAGCTGATTCAGGTAAGGGTCTTGTAGGGAATGCCCCTTTGACATAGTGATCTCCTAACAATAAGGTGCCGTCCAATGTGGGGACAGCGAATAATAAAAAGTAATAGCCCCAAGTGTCGTCTGGACTGGCGACATTGCAAGGGAATCAGGTTAAGAATAAGACCAATTTCCGAGTGCTGTGCTGCGAATTCAGGACGATGCGTTAAATATGGCGTTCGTATGCAGTATTTTCAAGGCATTTCGCAAAAGATAGGGATCATCGGTATCTAACCAGTGCAGGTCCGGCCAACTTCTGAGCCAAGTAATTTGCCGCTTGGCCAATTGACGCGTTGCAATGATGCCACGGTCCACCATTTCGTCATAATCATATTTACCTTCTAAGTAATCCCAAACCTGTCGATAACCCACTGCACGAATGGAAGGCATATCGGTATTGAGGTCTCCGCGGTCGTATAACGCTTGTACTTCGGCAATAAAATCCTGTCCCATCATTTGCATAAATCGCTGCGCAATGCGCTCGTGCAAACGACTACGTTCTGATGGGCAAATGGCAAGATTCACAACATGATAGGGCAAGGGCTGAGCGTCTTGCGCAGCCCAATGTTCTGTTAATGTTTTACCCGACACCAAGAATACTTCTAGCGCGCGCTGAATACGTTGAGAATCCATCGGTTTTAAACGCTTGGCGGATTCAGGATCAATCTCGGCTAAACGCGCATGCATTGCTGGCCAACCTAGCTGTTTGGCTTTGTCGAGTAATTGCTGGCGAATAACGTCATCCGCTTGTGGCAAATCCGCCGCCCCATCGCGTAAAAATTTAAAGTACATCATAGTGCCGCCCGTCAGCAGGGGCACTTTACCAGCTGCAGTAATATCGGCCATCTCACGCAGAGCATCTTCGCGAAACTGAGCGGCTGAATAGACTTCTGCGGGATCAATAAGATCAATTAAGCGATGCGGTGCGAGTGCTTGCATAGCGGCATCCGGTTTAGCGGTACCGATATCCATGCCTATATAAATGAGTGCCGAGTCAACGCTGATAATTTCACAATTGTGATTTGCCACCAGCTCGAGTGCTAAAGCGGTTTTACCCGCGGCGGTTGGGCCCATTAAAAAAATAGCAGGCGGTAGTTCTGTTCGTGGCGCTAAGTCCAGAGTGTTAGACACGCTTAGCGTCCCCTTAAAAATAACTTATCAAGTTCTGGCATGGTCATTTGCGTCCACGTTGGTCGACCATGATTACACTGACCACTACGCTCCGTCGCTTCCATATCGCGCAATAAGCCATTCATCTCAGGTATGGTTAAACGGCGATTAGCGCGTACGGAGCCATGACACGCCATAGTGCCGAGCAATTCATTGCGATGAGCTAGAAAGCGATCCGAGCTGCCGTGTTCAATTAAATCGCCCAACATATCAGTAATCAGTTGAGGCACTTCCGCTTGTTGCAACAACACGGGAATTTGGCGCACTAATAAACTTTCTGGGCCAACTCGGGCTAGCTCAACTCCTAACGACCTAAATTCTTCGGCAAACTGCTCAGCGGTATCCGCTTCGCGTTCGCTCACGCTTAAATTCACCGGCACCAACAATGGCTGACTTTGTACGCCTTGCTGATCAACAGCGATTTTTAACCGCTCATAGGTAATGCGCTCGTGGGCTGCGTGCATATCCACCACCACTAAACCACCTGCGTTTTGCGCCAAAATATAAATACCGTGCAGCTGCGCAATTGCAAAGCCAAGTGGCGGCATATCGGCACTGGGGGATTCTGGCAAGGCAGTACGATTCATTGCGCCGTAAACATTCATTTGTTCGGCGATATCGGCGCGCGCAGGCGCTTGATTGGCGAAGTTGCTTGGTGCTGACGACCACGGCGGCGTTGTTACGGTGCTTAGCCCTGCTTGTTGATTCGGCTGCCAATCAAGCCGTGTTTGTTCGCTGAATTCACCCGCCGCGGCACCGCTAACAGGCATAACACTAGAGGTTAAGCCACCCGCTAATTCACTCGGCGATGAACCACTAGGTTGATTATCTGGGCGCACATCACCTAAGGCTTTATGCAAAGTACGGAAGAGGAAATCATGTACTAAGCGACCATCACGAAAACGCACTTCGTGCTTGGTTGGGTGTACGTTAACGTCCACCAGCTTAGGATCGAGCGATAAATACAACACAAACGCGGGATGACGACCGTGATACAGCACATCCCGATAGGCTTGTTTAATGGCATGCACAACCAATTTATCGCGAACCACACGGCCATTCACGAAAAAATACTGCATGTCGCCTTGTGAACGTGAAAAGGTCGGCAGACCAACCCAGCCTTGTAGTGCTAAACCCGCCGCTTCGGCATCGATATGCACTGAGCTATCAATAAATTGTGGACTTAATAACGCAGCAACACGCTTTTCGCGATCAATTGGCCGCGCGGCAGGACGCAATGAGTGGATCGTGCGTTGGTTGTGGCGCAAGCTAAAAGCAACATCGTAACGGCTCAATGCGAGTCGTTTTACGTATTCCTCAAGATGCGAAAATTCGGTTTTTTCCGTGCGTAAAAATTTACGCCGCGCGGGAGTGTTAAAAAATAAGTCGCGTACTTCCACCGTGGTGCCAACGGGATGGGCTGCTGGGCTAACATTGGCAACCATGTCTCGCCCCTCAGCACTCACTTGCCACGCGGTATCAGCCGATTGCTCGTGCGAGGTTAACGTTAAACGAGTAACCGAGCTGATACTGGCTAGCGCCTCGCCGCGAAAACCTAAACTACCCACCGCTTCTAAATCATCTAACGTTGTGATTTTACTGGTGGCATGGCGACTCAAAGACAAGGCTAAATCGTCTTTATCAATACCGCAGCCATCATCACGAATGCGCAATAATTTAATACCGCCCTGCTCTGCTTCGATATCAATGTGACGCGCACCGGCATCCAGAGCATTTTCCACCAACTCTTTAACAATGTTGGCTGGCCGCTCGACCACTTCGCCTGCTGCAATTTGGTTCGCCAGCCGCGGCGAAAGTAAATGAATTCGACTCATAGTCAGTCTTAGGTGTCCTGTTGGCGTCGGTGAACAGGGCTAAAATGCGCGTTCACGAACTGGGAATTTTGATGCGTTGACCGATTTTCAGCTGATCACTGCTGAGGCCGTTAAGCTGACGTAATTCTTGAATATCCATACCGCTACGGGAGGCCAATTCCGACAGCGTATCACCCGGGCGAATGGTGTACGACACGAACTGACTGGCTGCATTGCGTTTCGCCGCCAGCAAAGTACCTGTTGGGGGATAGGTTTCAAAATACTGTTTAATTCCAGTGAAAATTGCTTTAGCCATACGCTTTTGGAAATTACGATCGGCGAGTTTTTTCGCCTCACCAGGATTCGAAATAAACCCCGTCTCAACTAACAGTGCAGGAATATCAGGCGCTTTTAGCACCACAAAGGCCGCTTCTTCTACGCCCGGCTTATGCAGTTTGGTAATAGCCCCCATTTGCGACAGGATACTGCGCCCAGCTCGGGCACTCGCATCGCGCTTATGCGTCATTGATAAATCAAGCAAGGTCATGGCTAAGTGATCTTCACGACCCTCAAGGCTGAGACCACCAATTAAATCCGATTTATTTTCTTTGTCGGCTAGCCAGCGAGCTGTTTCACTCGACTCGCCACGATCCGATAAAATAAATACCGAGCTACCGCTGGCTTGAGGGATCTTAAACGCATCGGCATGAATAGAAACAAAGAAGTCGGCGTTGGCTTTGCGCGCTTTTTCAGTACGTTCTCGCAATCCAATATAATAATCACCGGTACGAACCATAAAGGGCTGAAAACCTGTTTCGTCGTTTAACAGTGCCTGTAGTTCTTTAGCAATGGACAGAACCACTTCTTTTTCTTTTGTGCGGCCATGCCCTATCGCTCCTGGGTCTTCCCCGCCGTGCCCAGCATCAATGGCAATAATGATATTACGCTGCACCGCGTCGAGAGATTCCGCCCGCTTAATCGGCGCAACCACTTGTGCGGTTTCTTTCGGCTTTAAATCCACAACTAAACGATGATTAGGGTAGGTATCGTTGGGCGGTAATATTTGACTCGACGGCTCTAGCGCTTCATTAACGTCAATGACAATGCGCAGATCTTTACCATTACGCTTGCCTTTACGGATACTTTTTACCGCTGTCGAATGGATATCCACTTGATCAGGGTCTTTATTCATATCGGCGTCGTTAAGATCAATGACGATCCGGTAAGGATTCGGCAGATCAAAAATCCGATACTCGGTAGGCTCAGAGAGGTCAAAAACCAAGCGTGTACTGTCTGGCGACTGCCATACCCGAATGTCTTTCACATCCGCATAGGCTGATATCACTGTCGTACCCAATAGTATGGCAATGAGTAACACTCTCATGCGTTGTCGTGCTCCTGTGTCATACGCTCTCGCGCAACATCTTTTGAACCATAATTATTGGCTAATCGCCACACTGGCGTAGTCCGCAGCCAATATGGATAGCGGCTCCAGCCACTGTTGTCCGCGCTCACTACGGGCGTGCCATTCCAACAAGCGTGAATCTCCGCCACCGGTGATTTCCAACACTAGATCGGGGGACGGCAGCACACCCATGCCTTTGTCAGCCCACTCAATGAGATTCAGTATGTCAGATCCTAGGTATTCGCGAATACCCATATACTCTAATTCTTCTGGATCTCCGAGTCGGTAGAGATCGAAATGGTTCACTTGCGCATCAGCAAACTGATACTCTTCAACTAGGGTGTAAGTCGGACTTTTGACTGCACCTTGGTGACCCAGCGCTTGAATCAAGCCACGACTGAACGTCGTTTTACCAGCACCTAAAGTTCCTTCTAAAAAGACAATGCCACCTTGTTTCAAAATAGAGGCGCAGCTTGCGGCAAAGCGCAACATGCCCTCTTCACCTACGACTCGAATAGCCATTAGTTTATCAACTCTCGTAATATCGGCATTAAATCCGTTGCTAACAAACCGCGAATTCCGGCATCAGCAACGGCTACATCGGCTGCTGCACTGTGACAACAAACACCTAAACAGGCTGCATCCCAAGCATTTAACCCCTGTGCTAACAAAGCTGCAATAATTCCAGTAAGGACATCGCCCATACCACCGCAACTCATTCCCGGATTACCATCGGTGCAAAGGGCAACGCGACCGCTAGGATCAGCAATTAATGAGCCTTGGCCTTTTAATACAACAACCGCCTGATAACGCTGAGCAAGCAGCCGCGCACTGGCAAAACGATCAGTTTGAACTTCAGCGACTGTCATGCCGAGCATGCGAGCAGCCTCACCGGGATGCGGCGTTAATACCGCAACACGTTCGCTAAATTCACAATGCCAACCAGGGGAAGCCAATAAATTTAGTGCATCGGCATCGAGTACCACTGGCTGCTGAGCACCTAACACCTGTTGCAATAACAGCTCCGACCAACTGGTTTGGCCGAGTCCGGGGCCGATAGCCAATATGGTCGCCCGCTGAATAGCCGGTGCAAGCTCTAAACCAGAATTTACGCCTAAGGCCATGACCTCAGGGCGGCGTGTTAATAGGGCTGGTACGTGTTCAGGTCGCGTTGCACAGCTAACTAAACCCGCTCCAATGCGCCCCGCCGCTTCGACTGCCATCATCGCGGCACCGCCAAAACCCGATTCACCGCCAATAACTAACACATGGCCAAAATGACCTTTGTGAGCATTGCCGCGACGCGGTGCTAATCCTCGCATTTCGTCGTGTAGACGAGCCCAACTAATTCGCTCCGCATCAGCAACAATATTCGCGCGTGCACTATCAATAACCGATAATTCGGCCAACTCAAGTGCGCCACAAACATCAGGGCCAGATGCCGTTAATAAGCCACGCTTCACCCCAATAAAGGTGATAGTAACATCGGCCTTTACCACAGGCCCGTAGACCACGCCGGAGTCGGCATTTAAACCCGAGGGAACATCCAACGCTAACACGGGAATATCCGCAGCATTGATAGCAGCAATCGCTTGCGCAAACTCATCACGTGGTTCGCTACTTAACCCAGTACCGAGTAAGCCATCCACCAACACATCACCACTAAGATCGCTTGCTGTGCTCAAACGCTCAATCGAAATGCCGGTTTGCACGGCCATATTTAACGCTTTTTGCGCAGCCGACGTTTGCTTAGTTAAATCCCCAAGAGTAAAAACGCGCACCCGAATACCACACTCAAATGCCAATGCCGCTAAAATAAATGCGTCACCGCCGTTGTTACCAGGGCCGGCGATAACAGTAATCTTTCTGGCATCGACCCAGTGGTGCTGCAATACCGACAAAGCAGACGTTGCCGCTTCATGCATCAAAGTAAAACCATCATCACCCTGAACTGCTATCGTCAGGCGATCCAACTCACGGATTTGCGCCACACTAAAGAGCTGTGCGGGCAAGTGGTCTTTGGCTGAAAACGGTCGATTCATCGCAAGGGGTCTGCCATAGTAAGTCGAGGATACTGAGACAATGAAAGTCTCTGAATGTGATACATTGAGCGAAATTATATAGGAAGCCGCCGCTAAGTCCCACGCCATAAGGAGTTAATGGCAACGACAGCTTCTTTCGACGTGAATCAAACTGCATGAATCAAAGCGCCACCACATCCTTAACCGCCGAACAGTTAACGCGTTTACGTGACGATATTCGCCAATGGGCAACTGAACTCGGCTTTCAGCAAGCTGGGATTGCAGGAGTGGCCTTAGGTGAGCATGAAGATTTGCTACAAGAGTGGCTTGAAAACGGCTACCACGGCGAGATGGACTACATGGCCAGCCACGGGAATATGCGCTCACGCCCAGCCGAGCTATTACCCGGAACACTGAGTGTCATCAGCGTGCGCATGGATTATCTGCCCCCCGACGGCAACATGCGCGAGCAACTCGGCGATCCAAATAAAGCTTACGTTTCCCGTTACGCCCTAGGGCGCGACTATCACAAACTGATTCGCAAACGCTTAACAGAGCTAGGCAAACGTATAGAACAAGCAGCCGGTCAAATGGGTTTTAGAGCCTTCGTCGATAGCGCTCCGGTTCTCGAACGGGCGTTAGCAGAACAAGCTGGACTAGGCTGGATCGGCAAAAATACTATGCTGATTAACCGCAAAGCTGGATCCTATTTCTTTTTAGGTGAAATCCTCACCGACCTGCCGTTACCGGCAGATAATAATCCAGAATCGGACCACTGCGGACGCTGCACTTCCTGCTTAGATATTTGCCCAACCCAAGCCTTTGTTGGGCCACACGTGCTCGATGCGCGACGCTGCATCTCCTACCTTACTATTGAGCTCAATGGTCCGATTCCCGAAGACCTAAGATCCGGTATGGGCAACCGCATCTTCGGCTGCGACGACTGCCAAATAGGCTGCCCGTGGAACCGCTTTAGCAAAGCCACCAGCGAAACCGACTTCACTCCCCGCCACCAACTCGACAAGGCCACTTTGCTGGAACTATGGGCATGGGATGAAGCTGAATTTTTAAGCAAAACAGAAGGCATGCCGATACGCCGTACCGGTTATGAAAACTGGCGGCGTAACATCGCCGTGGCCTTGGGGAATGCGCCAAAGAGTATTGAGATTGAACAAGCCTTGCGGGCTAGGCTGGGGGAATCGGCGTTGGTGGATGAGCATATTGAATGGGCGTTGCGGCAGTCTTAGGTTTTTGCGGCTGACGCCGCCTAAGGATATCCGCAACGCCTTATTCAAACGAAACGTATGTTTTTTGTAGGAGTTACTCAGGGAGCGCCAGCGAGCAGTAACGAATACGGGGTTAAGCCACTATCGGGAGTACGAACAAAAAGCGTTCGTTGACTCCCTCCTACAAACACAAAGCAATTCGAATCCAGTGTTCTGAAGCATATCGTCTCGTGCCTCTGGGCCTGCCGCAATGAATGAATACGGTTAGGCCGCACGGGCATGGATGCCCGAGCAGCGCAGTTTGAGCCATGGATGGCGAATCTGCGCGTGGCCGTAAACCGTATGAGTAAATAAGGATCTCAGGCCAGAAAGCACAAAAAAAGGGGGCTCCGGGGGAAGCCCCCGGGAAAAGAACCCGCGCCAGCAGCAACTAAAAAGCTACACCGCCAAAAAATGCTGACGATAATGCTGCATTTCAGCAATCGACTCGCGGATATCATCCAACGCTTGATGCGTACCTTTTTTCTCAAACGACGATACCACTGATGGCTTCCAGCGTTTCGCCAGCTCTTTCAGGGTGCTGACATCAACATTGCGATAGTGCATGAATGCTTCTAGCTCGGGCATGTATTTCACTAAGAAGCGACGATCTTGATGAATGCTATTGCCGCACAATGGCGAGGCACCAGCTTTTACGTGTTCGCGTAAAAATTCTAACGTGGCCAATTCAGCAGCGCGGGCATTGGTTTTGCTCTCGCGCACGCGCTGGGTTAGCCCTGAGTTACCGTGGGTGCGGGTGTTCCATTCATCCATGCCATCTAGCAGAATGTCCGGCTGATGAACCGCAAATACTGGGCCTTCAGCGATGATGTTGAGATCGCCATCGGTGACTATGGTAGCAATTTCGATAATGACGTCACGCTCTGGCTCGAGGCCGGTCATTTCTAGATCCATCCACACTAGGTTATCGCTTTGGCTCATAACGGTTACTCATTGGGAAATATGAGCAGTCTAGCAACTTGTGTAATGCACGGCCAACGCGGACAATGGCAAACGTCTTAAATCCGGTAACGCATTCGCATGTCAAAACGCAAACTGAATAAGCGCCAAGCTTGGCGGGTCGAGAAAATTCAGCAAGAAAAAGCCAAACGCGCCACACAAAAAGAAGATGTCATTGCTGAGCAATTGACTGCCGGAGAATTGGGCGACGAATCCGAAGGCCAAGTGATGGCGCACTTTGGTAGCCAAGTCGAGGTCGAGGATAAGCAATCTCAAGACCGTTACCGCTGTTTTTTACGTGCCAACCTAGGTTCGTTAGTTACAGGAGACCGCGTGGTCTTCCGCCCTGGCGCTGATAACCAAGGGGTTAAAACAGGAGTGGTAGAGATGGTAATGCCACGCACATCTGAGTTATCACGCCCAAACCCCTACAACGAAATCAAACCCGTTGCTGCCAATATCGACTTTATTGTGCTGGTGGTTGCGCCCGAGCCAGAAGCTCATGCCAATTTGATCGACCGTTATTTGGTGGCTGCTGAGAACTGCGAAATCGAACCCATCATTCTGTTCAATAAAATCGATTTACTCACCGAAGAAACCCGCCCACGCTACGCCGCCCTGCTCGCGAGTTATGAAAAACTGGGCTATCGCACACTGCGGGTGTGTAGTCACGATGACAGCAGCCTAGGCGAACTTAAAGAATTCTTAAACGGGCGCATTAGTGTGTTCGTTGGTCAATCGGGGGTTGGTAAATCGTCGCTGATCGGAACCTTGCTACCCGGCGAAGAACTGCGCGTTGGTGCGCTGTCAGAAAATACTCGTAAAGGTAAACATACAACGACAACTGCGCGCTTGTATCACTTCCCTGCGGGGGGCGATTTAATCGACTCGCCGGGGATTCGTGAATTTGGTTTGTGGCATATGTCACCAGAAGAAGTGCTATATGGTTTTAGAGAAATTCGCCCGGAAGCGGGTTATTGCAAATTTCGTGATTGTAAACACGAAAAAGAACCGGGTTGCGCTATGCTCGGAGCGTTAAAAGCTGGGCGAATTAGCGAAGCTCGCTTCCAAAGCTACCGCCGTATTTTGCAAACGCTCACTGAGCTTTAAACAAGCGCGAGAAATATCGCCAACAAAAAAGGGAGCTTAGCTCCCTTTTCATATTACTTTTCCGCTGTTTCACTCACCAAAACACCTCACCTTTATTCGGTGGATTATCATAGCTGTTGTCTACTCGCTCACGCTCTTGTTGTAATTTTTCTATCAAACTGCCGGTTTTATTTAATACGGGCTTACGCGCGTCCGATGGTGGCGGTGGCGCATCGTTAATAAATTCGACATCAGCTTTTGTCCCTGAGCGCTCAAGCACGTTGTGCTCAGATGTGCGGTTCAACATCACAATGGCAATACGACGATTCACTGAGGCCGATGGATCATCCGGAATCAGTGGTGCGGTATCGCCCATACCAATCACTTGAGCAATTTGTTCTTTTGGCACACCGGCTTCCATCAGCGCTCGTCGTGCAGCATCGGCACGTAAAGAGGATAGCGCCCAATTCAAGTCCTCCTCATCACGCTGCCCTCCTAAGCGCGATGAATCCGTGTGGCCGGTAATGGATAAACGGTGATCTAAGGTGGCCAGCATGGGCGCCATTTCCCAGAGAATATCTTCGGAATAATATTTTAAATTGGCACTGCCGGGATCAAACATAGGACGATTGGTTTGATCAACAATTTGTAGACGTAGACCTTCGGTAGTGATGTCCAACAATAATTGATTTTTAAATGGACTCAGCGTCGGGCTAGCATCAATACGTTGTTCAATCTGTGCTTTTAATTCTTCTAAGCGTTTTTGTTCAATCGCATCGGCGAGACTTTCGATCTCATCAGCTTGCAGTATCTTTTCGGGATCAATGGATTCAGAGGTGGCAATATTATCGGCTTGAGAAGGTGAGCCACCGAGATCAATAACGTATTTTGATGGAACTTTCTTCCCTTCCTCAAACGCCAATGGATCTTGGAAATAACCTGAAATTGACGCCAATTGTTGTTCGTTTGAAGAGTTAATCACCCACAACACTAAAAACAGCGCCATCATTGCCAAGGCAAAGTCAGCCATGGCAACCTTCCAAGCACCGCCGTGATCCTCGTGCTTACCTTTTTTATAACGACGAACGATTATATTTTGATGGGGGCTAAGATTTTCCATTAGCGTCCACGCACCTTACTTTCGACTTCTTCAAAACTCGGTCGGCCATGCGTGAAAAGTGACTTACGACCAAATTCAACCGCGAGTTGCGGTGGTAATCCGTTCAGCGAAGCAATGATGCATGCACGGGTAGCTTCGTAGAGCTTAATCTCATCCTCGGCGAGATGTTTCATCGTTGCAGATACCGGCCCGACCATACCGTAGGCGAGGAAAACACCACTAAAAGTCCCAACCAGTGCTGCCGCAACGTGACCACCGATTTCACTCACTTCGCCACCAATCGCTCCCATAGTAATAACGATACCCAGAACCGCAGCGACAATACCAAACCCCGGCAAAGCGTCGGCAACTTTGCCCACCGCCATTCCCGGTTGTTCTAGTTCGTGCAGGCGTGCTTCGATCTCTTGATCCATCAATGACTCAAGTTCAAACGAGGTTAAATTCCCCGCCGCAATAATACGAAAGTAATCAGCAATAAAATTGGATAACTCAAGGTTGCCCTGAATGGCCGGATAGCGCGAGAACACGGCACTGGAAGATGGGCTTTCAACATCACTTTCAATGGCCATAATGCCTTCACGACGGGCCTTGTTAAGGATGTCGTAAATTAAACCAAGCACATCCATATACATGGCTTTGTTGACGCGGCTGCCCATGATGACCTGAGGCATCATGCGAAAGCATTCCAAAATCACATGCAGCGGATTCGATAAAATAAATGCACCGAATGCCGCGCCACAAATAATCAGGATTTCAAATGGTTGCCACAGCGCCATCAGTTGGCCATGTGACATCACAAAGCCATAAAGCACGCTGCCGAACACAATCAACAGCCCCACAATAAACAGCATTCAATACAATCCTTGCAGCAAAATCTGACAATATAGAAACGTTCAGTAACTCCAGTGACGAAATTGTCACACATCCGTCCAAGCAAAATTCATAAGCCGACTATAGTAAGTAAAGGTCACAAACAGCAGTTGCACAAACTTAGACATGACACAGACAACCTTTACGCACCCGAGCGCCAGTCAATGGGAAGAAGTTCTCGCTTTTACGGACTTTCCAATCTTGCAGGAAACACGCGAACAACTGCGCCTGCATCTGAAAAATCCACAAGTGAGCTTTGATGAATTGATCCACATAGTGGATCGAGATCCAGCCCTGTGCTGGCACCTGTTGCAAGCCGCCACCCAACAAAACCCAGATTGCCGCGAGCAGTTATCTGGGGCGTTGAGCTGCCTGTCGCTGTTGGGGATGCAAGAACTTGTAAGACTCGTGAAAAACTTGAAGGTCGTCGCTCAAGATAGTGAAGATGAAGGCGACCGCCTCTATCGACAGGCGCTGATCACCGCCTGTCTTGCAGGGAATCTTGCGGCTCAATGGGCAAAAGAAAAGGGCACCTGCGCCCCAGGCTATGCACAGTGGAGCACCATGCTCGCCCACTCGGTATTTTGGCCGTGGCTATTACTGCATGGCAATGCTCGCAATTGGTTGCATTGTGTGAGCACAGGATGCGATTTAATACCGGCTACCGAAGTAATATTTGGGCCGGATAGCAGCAACTGGCAGCGCCTTGCAAAGCGCTATCAATTACCGCGCATGGCGTTAGATTTGTTCCGCCAAGAAGCCTTACCCAATGCCCATGACTGGCAATCGTTACGCCGTCATGATCCTCGCGATGACAACAAACAACGAGCGCTCGTTCATCAATGCCAAACACCGGCAATGACAGCTATGCTTGCCAGTTCTATGGCTTGGCATCTACACATGGCACCCCAAAGTCGACATGCCGAACGCTGGCTAGCTTTAGCCAGTCACGGCTTAGGTAAACCGCTAATACAAGTTCAACAGGACACGCGTCGTGCCCAAGTCGACATCAGTCATCAACAGAACTGCGGCTTGGCAACAGGTTTATCGCTACTGGCGAGTCCGCAGCCGACCAGCCGCGAATACCCTATTTATGCGTTACCATCGCTGGTCGTTCAAACACCTAAAAAATCAGTGGCGTCCGTGGCAGTTGCGACTCCCATGCCAACCGACGTCTCAACGACGAATATTGAGCCAGAGGCCAAACAACCGATACGAATCAAGGCAACCTCGACCACCACACCAGAGCTCACTCCCTCGAAATCAAAGCAAACAGAGACCTCTGATCACGGCCAGGCGTACTTGGCCAAGTTAATGCGTCAACTGCAGCAAGAACCTAGTAGCTTTGGCGATTGGCATTCTTTAATGCAAGGAGTACTGAAGGGGATTTGCCGCGGCGTCGGCTTAGAGCATGCCAGTGTCATGCTGCTTGATCGCGATCGCCAACGCTTGCGTATGGTATACAGCGAAAACTTTGAAGCACTGGGAGCGCTGGCTCAGGTTCGAATTCCGTTGGACAGCGCGCCTTTGTTCCGCCAACTGCTTAAAAAGAATGCCTGTTTGCGGCTAACTGAATCGAATCGCGAACAATATCTAAGAGGTATGCCAACTGCGATTGCCGAACTGATTCCATTGCAAGTTTCAATCATGTCGATTTCAGCGGGCAATGCCCCTATCGGAATTGTTCTAGCCTGTAATAAACAAGGCAAAGGCATGATCAAAGCAGAGCAGTACGAGGCGTTTAGGCAGTTATGTACCATGACAAGCCGCAGCCTTGCGGCACTGCGATCAAATCAGACTAAACAAGTAAAGGTAGAGGTCACACAAATCGTCCGCTCATCCGGAACCTGACAGACGCCAGCCGCTCAGATACACTTGCGGTTTTCTGATCAAAGCGACTTACCATGCCGACATCGTCCTCTCATACCTTGCCATTATTATTAGAGCCCGAAGATCTAGCGGAATTACTGCCGCTAGATGGCGTGTTGATTATTGATCAATGCAAAGCGGAGACTTTTTTAGAGCACCACATTCCGGGCGCCGTTCATCTCGACTTCAAACGTTTGCAATTAGGAGTAGCACCCACGCCCGGCGCACTGCCATCAAACGCCGATTTAAGCGCGGTATTCAGTGAACTAGGCCTAACGCCAGACACTCACGTGGTATGCAGCGATGATGAAGGTGGCGGTTGGGCGGGCCGTTTAATTTGGGTGTTAGATAGCATTGGCCATAAACAATACTCCTATTTAAACGGCGGTATTGTTGCTTGGTTGGATGCAGGATTACCGACCGAGTCAGGTGCCAGCATACCAACAGCATCTGAATATGTGGTTGATCATATTGACCAGAGCGTATCCATTACCAAAGAACAAATAAAAGCCGCTTTAGGCTCATCTAAGTTTGCCATCTGGGATGCACGTTCACCGGCAGAATACTCGGGCGAAAAAGCAATTTCGCCGCGCGGCGGACATATTCCTACCGCCGTTAACTACGAATGGACCTTGGGTATGGATAAATCCCGCGCACTTCGTATTAAAGAGCTAAACACATTTAAAACGCAGTTGGCTGAAATGGGATTGGATAAAAACAAGACTATTGCCACTCACTGCCAAACGCATCACCGCTCCGGCTTTACCTATTTAGTCGGAAAAATTTTAGGTCTCACCATGCGCGCTTATGCTGGCTCATGGGCTGAATGGGGAAGTGACACCACGACTCCCGTGACCACTGGCAAAAAGCCATAAGGAATTATCTGTGAATACCGACAAATTATTTATCGCTACCCAACATTTACTACCACAGCATTTACTTTCTCGCTGTGTCGGCTGGCTTGCTGGTTGCGAAGTAAGCTGGATTAAAAACCCATTAATTCGCGCATTCATTAAACAGTACGACGTCAATATGGCTGAAGCAAAACGCCAGACAGCGGAAGAGTTTAGCTGTTTTAACGATTTTTTTACTCGTGAGTTATTACCCGACGCACGTACCGTTGCGCTAGAAGACAACGTCATCACCTCTCCTGCCGATGGTGCTGTATCTCAATTAGGTCCAATTAAAGGCGGACGGGTATTTCAAGCTAAAGGCCAAGATTACTCGCTAGTAGAATTGCTGGGGGGCGATGAAGAACGCGCACAGCCCTTTCAAGAAGGTGAATTCGCAACCATTTACCTATCGCCAAAAGATTACCACCGCGTGCATATGCCGATCACAGGCACACTACGTGAAATGATTTATGTACCGGGTGATTTATTCTCGGTAAACCAAACAACGGCTGAAAACGTACCACGCTTATTTGCTCGCAATGAACGCGTAGTCGCGATTTTTGATACCGCTCGTGGCCCTATGGCGATGGTATTGGTCGGCGCTATGATTGTGGCAGCCATTGAAACCGTGTGGCACGGCTTAGTAACTCCGCCAAAACGGGAAAAACGTGTGGCTCGTTATGGTATTCCTGAAAACATCACCATTGAAAAAGGTGATGAAATGGGACGCTTCTTATTGGGGTCAACCGTGATTTTATGCTTCCCGAAAGACACTATGCATTGGTTGGAAAATCAGACCGCGGGGGCTCCGCTACGCATGGGTGAAGCCATCGCGATGACGATGGAGTAATGTCGTGATTCGGCAGTTAGGCACAAACAAACTGCCAACATTGAACCTGCTGCGCACGTTTGAAGCAGCAGGAAAACATCTGAGTTTCAAACTTGCAGCTGAAGAGCTATGTGTTACACCATCAGCGGTTAGCCAACAAATTCAGTTACTAGAATCTCAATTAGGCGTAGCGTTATTCGAACGTAAAAATAGATTACTCTTATTTACCTCAGCGGGTGCAGAATATTGGAAAAACGTTAATCAACAATTGAATAACTTGCGAGATGCAACCACGCAATTACGCCAGCAACACGGAGTGCAGAGGCTAACCGTTAGCGTCATGCCCCCAGTTGCACATCAGGTCGTTTTTCCCAATTTAAATGATTTCAAACAACAGCACCCAGACGTAGAACTTCATATCGAAACGGGATTGAGCTATGCCGATTTACAACAAGGTACTGCAGATATCGCTATACGCTATGGCATTCCACCATGGCATGAACTTGAACATGAAAAATTACTCGATGTTTGTATACAGGTAGTGTGTCCTCCCGGATTTACCCAACGCTATCAATTAACACAAAATTCCAAAAATATTTGCGATGTTCCACGCGTAGAAATGACTGGCCGCCCAAAAAGTTGGGAGCGCTGGTTCGAACAGTCTGGTAGCCAGAACGATGAGAATAATAGTTTTACTGGCGCTGTATTTTACGTTGATGATTATCCTGCTGCAATTCAAGCGGCCGAATCACTCGGTGCCGCTTTAGCACTCTCCCCCATAGAAAACAACCTTATTAAATCTGGACGTTTAGAGGCGCCCTATCCACCGATAGGACCTTTAGAGGAGGCCATCTACGCGGTGTATTCTCCAGCAAGGAAATTTGACCCAATCGTTCGAAGCTTTATTGACTGGCTGAAGGTGAAACTGGCCCAACTCTAGCAGTAGATTTAAATTCAAGTAAGCACAGCTAATCTGACTCGACACTTTTTATCGTTTGTCGGCGAGTTCAAGGCTTTCTATAGTGGCGTATCACTATAAGAGGCCATCACATGAGTAAAATCATTTCGCTCTCGTCTGGCGATTCACCAGACAAGCACATCGCCCAATCTTTTTTTCACCATAAACAAACAGAACTTGATGAGCTTTTTGATACCTTGTGCTGTCCTGAGGATGCGCAACTACAAGGAGTTACTCACGGCACCTTATTCGCCATCAAAGGTTTTAATGCGCTGCCACGCACAGCACATGCCATTGTTTATCGTCTGCTATGCACGTGGATTAATCCTTGGAAAGGCAAAAAATTCGATGCCCTGCAAGGCGCCAATATTTTATTTTCAAAAAAGGGCTCAACCGCCTTTGGGTATTACCATGTGGCCCAAATGAAAGACGACAAAGGACGGCCTTTCATTAGCCTAAATTATGACCACGAACGCAATATAGCTTTACTTAAATGTATACGCGGTGAAGCTAGATTATTGCGACAAGGTACTTGGCTTGCCCGCATGCGTTTAAAATCACGCAAAGGCCTTTCGACTTTGCTGTATTTTACGCTGGAAGAAAATGTATGAAACTGAGCTACGACACCATAATTATTGGTAGTGGTTTCGGCGGCTCTGTTGCCGCGAGTACACTATCGAGTGCTGGACAAAATGTTCTGTTAATTGAGCGCGGCCCTTGGCGCGATAGCGCGGCTGTCCGCGCTGCTGGAATACAAAACGCTAGCTCTCTACCTAAAGGATATTCTTCTTATTTAGATCTATTACATCGCGTTGGCTATTCAAAAATCAAGGGGACAGGAAAACGGTTAAACCGCCATGGTCTGTTTGATATTCATTTCGGCAGCGAAATGACCGTCGTTTGCTCGAATGGCGTTGGCGGCGGCAGTCATGTCTATAGTGCAATGAATACTCGCCCAGCTAACAATCAATATTGGAATCACCGCAGTAACGAATTGTCCGCCACCAGCATGGAAGAACATTATCAATGGATGATTTCAACCATGGGAGCAAAAGAACCTAACATCGACGATAAAATACCTAATTTTACCGGCGAGCGTTTTGCTTCGTCACCACACTTCATCGCTAACGATAAAACCGGTCAGCCTGCGATGTCGGTATCCATGAATGGCGATGCCGAAAATTATCGTGATAATAGTTTTTTCGGCAGTGAGAATGGAGCGAAAGCAACACTTGATCGAATCCTATTGATTCCTGCAAAGGCACAAGGATTGGAGATAGCGGCATTACATGAATGTTTAAGCGTTTGGAAAACTCATGAAGGCTATCGTTTAGAGGTGATGGATCACAATGCTAAACGTATCCGACAATTTAGTGCTAAGCGCGTCATATTAGCCGCAGGAACATTGAATACCTTACGATTATTATTTCGTAGTCGCGCACTAGGCGGCCTAACAGGGCTCAAGAACCTTGGTCATGGCTTTGGTGGCAATGGTGATGTACCTGGGTATTGGGCAGTCAATGAAGCTGGAGCTGATTTCACCCAAGGCATCCCCTGCCATGGTCGTTTTGCATTACGCGATAGCAAAGGTGATATAGAAATATTACCAAGTTTATTACCAGTCGACCTGACGAGCTATGGATTAAATGGTATCGGCAATTTACCGATGCCCAGCTTTTTACGTCGACGTTTAAAACAAGACTTAGTTGTCGTTGGCATGGGTTCTGACAATGCCGATGGCGTTGTCGAGTGGCATAACGGCAAACTAAGCATTCATTACATACGGCAAAATAATCCAATATTAAAAAGTATCTGCCGCCATTTTGACGAAATAGCGCGCCGCAGTCAGCGACCCATTTATTATACCGAACGCCATCCACTAACTGTCCATCCACTCGGTGGTGCACGTTTATCAGCCACACCAGATGAGGGCGTTATTAATGGCAATGGTGAGGTTTGGGATAGCCCTGGTTTATTTATTGCCGATGCGAGTGCCTTGCCAGCCGCTCCTGGGACTCCACCATCAATGACAATTTCTGCATGGTCACGTCACGTAGCGCTAAAAATATTAACACAGCAAAATAACAACTCAGGAATCAATAGATGAAACCCATTTTCCGTAAGCGCGTATTTACGCTAGGTCAGTTCCTAAATATGCTATTCCAAGCGATTATACGACTGCCTATTCTTGTGGCAGCTTTAATTAAACCAAAGACTTCTCCCCAGTTACGAGAACAGGTCATGCTAGCCTGTACATCGGTAAATGATTGTCGTTATTGCGCATGGGCACACACGCACTTGGCACTTAAAAATGGTGTCGATATTGAAGCAATGAATGCCTTACTAGCATCCTCAGACAACCCATTGGGCGGCGAACAAGAAGGAATCGCTATATTATTTGCACAGCATTTCGCGGAATTCAAAGGACGCCCATCAGGCGATGCAGTAGCACGTTTGCAGTCCGTATACTCTAAGGCACAAGTAAAAGAAATATACGCTTATTTGTACGCTATTTACTTTGCCAATCTGAGCGGCAACACCTTTGACGCTTTACTGGCACGATTGCGCGGACAGAAAGTAGAAAACAGTTACATTTTCACTGAAGTTATTAGCTCTGCTTTAAGCTGGCCTATATTAGTATTTATTATGTGGCGATCAAAAAATGATCGTCGTATTGGTTTAGGCTCATTATAAGTATTTGAACAAAGCGGCTGTCGCAATTGCAGATTTAAGCGCGCGTCCAATCAAAACTCAGGACTTCTGCAATTGCACTCGCCTGCTGTTGATGCATCAGTAGGCGATCTAATCCCATTGCGACACCAACACAACTAGGCAAACCCGAGGCCAAAGCGGCTAATAGGTTTTCGTCTAACGGTCGTTCCAAATCGAGCGTGCCGCGCTCCCGCTCTTGCTGAAAACGCTGGCGCTGCTCGGCAGGATCTGTGAGTTCAAAATAGCCATTAGCCAATTCCGTGCCGTTGAAAAATAGCTCGAAGCGTTGTGCCACAGGGATGCCATCGACATTTGTCGTTACCTGCGCCAAGGCGGCTTGAGATGCTGGGAAATCGTTAATAAACACGAGTGTATCCGACGGCAAAGCAGGCTCAACCTGATGACTCATGATGATATCTAACCAACCATCACGGCTTAGTCCTAAATCCTGCCCCGCCAGAGTCGTGCCGATAACAGCAAGCTCACTGTCGGTTGCTCTATGTACATCAATATCAACAAAGCGTTGCATGGCTTCCGCATAACTGAAGTGTAATACCGGGAGCCTTGGCCAACGAGTTTCTAGAGATTGATGCACAATAGTTGCGACCTCATCCATTAGCTGCGAAAGACTCCAACCAAGGCGATACCATTCCAGCATAGTAAATTCAGGATTATGTCGCTGCCCTGCCTCTCCGGCACGGAACACTTTACAGATTTGATAAATATCGCCGCTGCCCGCACATAACAGGCGTTTCATCGCGTATTCTGGGGATGTATGTAGATACCGCCGAGTATCCGTATGGACAAGATCAATACTCATCACGTCGATATTAGGATCTGACACAGGTGCCTGACCTAAAATCGGCGTATCAACTTCTAAGACGCCTTGTTCGGCAAAATATCGACGAATCGTCTGATAGAGTGACTGACGCGCTAACAGCGCTGTACGCGAAGCGGATGGCTGCCAGAGCGTCATCTTGATCGTTACCCTGTAATTAAGCGCGGCTTACGTATTCGCCAGAACGAGTATCAATGCGCAGCATCTCACCAATATTGATAAACAAGGGCACTTTAACCACAGCTCCGGTTGAAAGCGTTGCGGGCTTATAAACACCTTGCACTGTATCGCCTTTAACACCCGGATCGGTTTCCGTTACTTCTAGCTCAATAAAGTTTGGTGGAGCAACAGTCAAAATCGCACCGTTGTATAACACAACCACGTATTTCTCTTGTTCTTTCAACCACTTAACCGTGTCACCAACAGCTTCAGCAGATGCGCCGTGCTGCTCGAACGAGCCATCAGTTGCCATAAAGTGCCAGAACTCGCCATCGTTATAGAGATATTCCATATCCAACTCGATAACATCCGCGCCTTCCAACGAATCACCCGACTTGAACGTCTTATCAATGGTACGGCCAGTGCGTAAGTTGCGTAACTTCACGCGATTGAAGGCCTGTCCCTTACCTGGCTTCACATAATCGTTCTCGATAATCGAACAGGGCTCATTGTCTAGCATGACTTTAAGACCTGATTTGAATTCGTTGGTAGAATAATTTGCCATGTAGATATCCAATCACTTTCTTTAGGAATATAAAATAAGGTGCGTATCATAACGCGAACTGACGCTTCAATCGAACCGGGGGACTGGCGCCAAATACTATCGAGTTCGATTCGAGATCTAAATGAGCTACTAGAACGCCTAAATCTCAGTCCTGAAGACCTGCCAGCGCAGCAACGAGCAGCCCTAGACTTTCCGATCTTAGTGCCCGAGCCTTTTCTTCAGCAAATGACGATTGGCGATCCTAATGATCCCCTCCTGCTACAAGTACTTCCACGCGCAGCAGAAACTGAAATCGTTGCAGGATACATCGCCGACCCGCTGGCAGAAAAACATGCGAACGTAAATCGCGGCATCATTCATAAGTATCACGGTCGCGTGCTTCTGCTTGCAGCCTCGGGCTGTGCTGTAAACTGTCGTTATTGTTTTCGTCGTCACTTCGCCTACGAAGATAATCGTATTAGCCGTGAAGAATGGAAAAAAGCATTAGACTACGTACGACAAAATAATAGTATTACAGAAGTTATTCTAAGTGGTGGCGATCCTTTAATGCTGCGAGATTCGGCTTTATTTGAATTAATGGCCGAAATAGAAAACATTCCTCACGTAAAACGTTTACGCATTCACTCTCGTCTACCCGTTGTCATCCCGCAGCGCTTAACAGCTGAATTAATAAGGCGTTTAGGTGATTCGCGCCTCAGCTCTTCGATTGTGATGCATATCAATCACCCACAGGAGCTATCTGAATTACACCGAGATCGATTCAAAGAACTACGACTTGCGGGTGTACTGATTCTCAATCAAGCTGTTTTATTAAGAAATATTAACGATAAACTCAGAGTTCTTTCTGATTTAAGTGAACTACTGTTTGAATTTAATGTTGTACCTTATTACCTTCACCTGCTCGACCCAGTAAAAGGGGCGCACCACTTTGATGTTCCAGAGCACGAGGCTCAACAGTTATATAAACAACTGTTAGCACGATTACCTGGATATTTGGTGCCAAGATTAGTTCGAGAGTTGTCCGGAGAGGCCAGTAAGTCACCGATATGTCCCCCATAACAGGCCAATATTGGGTGGTTGGTCACACCTTCTTTCGATGCATTGTTCCCTTTACTGTAAATACGCGTTTAAATTGCGTTGTTGGGGTGGAAAAATCACGCCATCGGGTCTATACAGAACTATCAATAGTATTTTTTATTAGCAGGAACGCATGGAAAGCCCGAATACGCCGATAAAACTACATATACCGACCACATCTACAAGCCAGCTGACATTTTGCTCAGCAACAGTAGAGGGTGTATCCAAGTGGGCCAAAGAATTACCTATGGCCAATACTGGAGAAGCGTCACGTCGGTTGTATCTGGCCATCCGCGAATTAAATCAATTTGATGCGGCGCCGGCACTCCGTTATCAAATTTTAGAAATAGTACGCCCGTACATATATTCAGTATGCGAACTACTAAATAAACACTTTCTGCAATCGTCTATTTCTTTAAATGATAAGCAATTAAAAATTGCGAACTTGAGCCAAGCCCTACAAGGTCATTTGGCGACTGGCTATAAAATGGTTGTAGCACACAGCCTGAGTAGATTAGCACCGACAGAAAAACCAAATAAAGTAGTAACTCAGGCAATTCATCGCGCCATCACCGATACTAGCCAGACGATTTTGCGTGCATTCCAACTGTATTGCCAGCCACCAGAGCGGGCTTGGTTGGAAATAAATCAGCTGTATTTATTAGCAGAAATGCACAAAATTGCTGATTACCGCATGGATAACCCAGAAACGCGCTTTTTATCAGAATCATCGATTAAAGATGTATTCATGCGCGCCCATTTATTGGGAACAGCCAAACCGAATAATCTGCGCCAACAAGATTTAGCTCTGCTTTATGATGCCAGCGAACTCTGGGCCGAGCATGTTGACTTAACCGCTGCCGATGATGAAAGTGCCTTATTTATCATCAACTTACATCGTGATCGTCCGGGTCAATACCGTCAACATTTACGCGATGCTCAGAAACCATCTTATCGTAGTTTAAACACGACACAGCTGGTTCAAGCACTTAAGTATTGGGCTGCAAATCCGAACGACAAGCACACCATTACCATCCCAGGAAAGCTCAGCGATACCTTGCTGTCGCACGCTATTCAATCATGGGGAATTCATTGGCAACGTTCGTTCCGCCGTGCGACATCACAAGGCAATTTGAAGCTTTGCATAGGATTGTCAGCGCTGCATTACTTTACCGCTGGGCAGCGTGAGTTCGAGCAACTTATCCTAACCATGAAGCCAAGTGCCATGCACGGTGATAGTGGTATCAATACCGTTGATACTGGCCGTCCAGTACAAGATGACGTTTGGGCTGATGCGTTTGATGCAGGCAGTGTACACATGCCAGAAAATGCAGGAATGAGCCTAGACGCTATCGAATTTATCAATAAGCATAAAGGCGAACAGGCAAACGTTTCAGCACCGGTACCCGGTAAGTATCACGCCCATGAAGTAGATTTAGTTAACACCAGTCCTGGCGGATACTGCTTGCATTGGCATGGTGATATTCCAGCCAGTATTCAAGCGGGTGAGCTCATAGGTATCCAAGAAAACGGCGTGAAGCTGTGGTCTGTCGGCATTATTCGCTGGATTCGTCACTTACGCGATCAAGGTACTCAGCTAGGAGTTGAGTTACTGGCTCCGAAAGCAGAAGTTGGCGTGGCACGCTTACTGCAAAAAACAGGCTCTAATGGTCCGCGCATGCGCGCTTTGGTATTGCCGGAGATTAAAGCAATAGCGCAGCCAGCGACGCTGCTATTACCTCGTATTCCATTCCGTACGGGAAATAAAATTGAACTCATGCATACTGAGATGAGCGGTCGCTTCCAGCTAACCCGCCGTTTAGCGTCTACCAGTAGTTTTAGCCAATTCCAGTTCCGCTCGGTTGGCGCGGGAAAATCCGATACCGGTGATTTTGGTCAAGCCGGTTCAGAATTGATCGAAGACGATTTCGACTCAATTTGGAATAAACTCTGATAAATAGCCTCTCAATGGAGAGGTTTAATAATTCTATTTGCCTACTGACCATTTTTGTCAATTTCGGACATTTTATTTTTCTGGTCGAGCCTTATAATTGGCGTTTTAGAATTCTGAGGTTTTCATGGCACTAAGTCGCGACACACTGCATTTGTTGCTACTAACCAACACGCAAAATGATGCTGAAAGTTTGGTTAGTTTGATCCGCAACAGCGGCAGTGCCACCCGTGCTCAAAGCATCACCTCCCTCGCAAGCTTTGCCGAAATGATTCAGGAAAAAAACTGGGACATCGTCGTAGCTGAGCCAAGTGCTTGCGGAATCACCTACGAAGAATTATTAAACCAGATTCAGCGCCTAAACAAAGATCTGCCGCTCATTTTAATTCCTCGTGACTCCGATCCGATGCAATTAGAAACGGCTCTGCAACGTGGAGCCGCAGCCGTAGTACCGTTTGATGAAAGTAATATCATCATGCTCACGATTCAACGCGAGCTTAATAATTTAATGTGTCGTCGCGACCTACGCATTCTTCAGGTGCGCTTGCGCGAGACAGAAAAACGCTGCAGAAACCTACTCGAAAGCTCGAAAGATGCCATCGCTTATGTCTACGATGGCATGCATGTCTACGCTAATACCGCCTATCTAGATCTATTCGGCTACGACTCCGTCGAGGAGCTCGAAGGCATGCCCATTATGGATATGGTTGCCGGTAATGAACAAAAGACTTTTAAAAGCTTCTTAAAAAACTATCAGACCGATCCGCTGAATAATAGTGAGCTACACACTACTGGTATTGACCCTAACGGGCTAGAGTTCCCTATGGGAATGACATTCAGTGCGGCAATGTATGCCGACGAAATGTGCACTCAGGTCCTTATTCAACAAGAAGAAAAACACGAAGTACTCGAAGCAGAAATTGATGAGCTGCGCATCCGCGACATAATGACAGGTCTATATAATAAGCCTCATTTTGCCGATAGATTAGCCTCAGTAATCGACCGCGCCGTCATGCTCAATGAAAGCAGTGCTCTGCTTTACATTAATGTCGACGGCTTTGGACGAGTGAAGCGTGATATTGGTATTCAACATTCTGATGATGTCGTATGCGCGGTTGCTAACTGCTTAAAGGAATATATGACCGACGATGATGTCGTCGCTCGCATTGGCGAGGACGTATTCGGTTGGTTAACGCCCATATCAAATCCAGAAGCTGCGCAAAAACTGTCGCAGGAACTATGTCACGCCATTGCAGAACGGCTAATCGAAGTCGACAACCGAACAGTCCAAGTCACCACCAGCATCGGTATCACACTGATTAACAGCAATAGCCCTAGTCCTGAAGACGCCCTGCAACAAGCACACGTTGCGGCGGATGCCGTGCGCCAGCAAGCAGGACACGAACACGGCAATGGGGTTAGCTTGTTCATGTTACGTGAAGATGTGACCCCAGCCGGACCTCCACAGTTAGAGCAACAGTTAGCTTCGGCTCTAAAAGCAAACCACCTGCGCTTATTGTTCCAGCCACTGATTAGCTTACGTGGTGAAGACCTTGAGCACTATGAAGCTTTGCTGCGCTTACCGACTAATTCCGGTGAGGATATTTCAGCAGGCGAGTTCCTCAACACACCACACATCAGTGATGAACTAAAACGTAAAATCGACCGTTGGGTCATTATTCACACCACAAAATTACTCTCCGAGCATCATCGCAAAGGGCATAAAACCCGAGTATTTATCAATATATCCGCAGCATCATTGCGTGATGATACTTTGGCTAACTGGATAGTCGTGGCGATGAAAGCCGCAGGTTTGGCTTCTGGATCCGTCATATTCCAATTCAATGAGGATGATGCTGGCCAGCACTTAGCCCAAGCGAAACGCTTCGCTTACGGCGTACGTCGCCACGGCATGCTGACTGCGATTAGTCGCTTTGGTTGCGCTTTAGTACCAATGCAAACTCTTGAGCATATCGACGTTGATTATGTAAAAGTCGATGGTTCCTTCACTCAAGAGTTAGCGCAAAATTCAGGCGCACAAAAACAACTTAAAGCACTGCTAGCGGACATTCACTCTGCCGGAAAGATCAGCATTGTGCCGCTCGTCGAAAGCGCAGCATCAGTTTCATCCATCTGGCAGATGGGTGTGCATTTCATTCAAGGCTACTACGTACAAGGCCCGCAAGCAGGTATGACGTACGACTTCAGTGATGAGGCTTCAACAGCCGAATAGAGAATAATGACTAAGCCTCTGACTACAGAAGCTTAGTCATTGAGTGATCAATTAATATCGCGGTCGTGATAACCCAACAGGTATAAAATCCCGTCTAGGCCCAAGGTAGAAATTGCATGTTTAGCATTTTCACGTACAAGAGGCTTAGCACGGAATGCAATACCCAAACCGGCAATACTAAGCATTGGCAAATCATTAGCACCATCACCAACGGCAATCGTCTGCTCTAAGCGGATTCCTTCACGTTCGGCCAGCTCGCGCAGTAGCTCAGCTTTGCGCTGACCGTCGACAACGCGTCCAGTGACTCGCCCAGTGACAACATTACCTTCCATTTCCAGCTCGTTGGCAAAGACGTAATCAATACCTAATTTTTGCTGTAAATAGTGGCCAAAATAGTTGAATCCGCCCGATAAAATCGCAGTTTTATAACCTAAGGCTTTTAAGTTACTGATCAAACGCTCAGCACCTTCGGTCACCGGTAAACGCTCAGCAATACCTTGCAAAACGTCGCCACTCAAACCTTTCAGCAATGCAACGCGCTGCTGAAAGCTCTCGGTGAAATCTAACTCACCTTGCATCGCCCGCTCAGTAATCTCTGCCACTTGCTCACCGACACCAGCGGCATGTGCTAATTCATCGATTACTTCTGTTTCAATCAACGTTGAGTCCATGTCGAAACACACCAAGCGGCGGGTACGACGATAAACATCGTCTTCTTGGAAGGCGATATCAACACCAAGATCGTTAGCAACTTCTAAGAATTGCGCACGCATGGCTTTTTGATCTGCGACACCACGAACAGAGAACTCAACGCAAGCACGAGTTGTTTCAGAGCGTTTATCCAAGGGAACGCGCCCAGACAGGCGGTTAATTTGATCGATGTTTAAACCGTGCTCGGCAACAATCGCGGTAATACGCGAAATAGCCTCAGCTTCGATAGCTCGGGCTAACAAGGTAATGATATGACGCGCTTTACCTTGACCAGAAACCCAGTGGTCGTAACTTTCAGGTGTTACTGGCGCAAAGCTAACGTCTAACCCTAGCTCATGCACCTTAAATAATACGTCCTTCAATACCGGTGCCGATTCGGCCCGCGAAGGGATGGCGGCCAAAATACCAAGCGACAAGGTGTCGTGGATCTCAGCCTGACCAATATCGAGAATCGTCACATCATACTGCGCCAAGATGGCACTGATGCTTGAGGTTAACCCGGGCTTATCGGCCCCAGTCACACGGATTAGAACCAATTCCGTCACGGACTTCACCTGTATCAATCTCGATTGTTAACTATTACAGCTTGTCGGCATCTGCTTTTGCAGCGGCCACAACGGCACGCAAGTCTTCGATCAGCTCGACTGTCTCATGCACAGACAGTGCACGTACGCGGTCAAGACTCATCAGGAACAGGCCTTTTTCCAGTTGCTGAAGTTTATCTTGAAGAGACTGCTTCACATCACTCATGGTGTTTCCCCATACAAATTAACCGTTTATATCGTGTAACACCGCTCAAGTTTGCCCGTTGGGCGCTGGCGTTACTGCAGGCGGCGCATATAATACCATTAAAGTTATGGAAATCTTCGATTCTTTAGGTCGTATCATGCTGTTAAGACGCTTACGTCAACAAAAACTGAACACCAGTCAGATTATCGGCCTCACTGCAGCCCTAATGATCTTAGCTACAGGCTTGCTCGTCTGTGGCCTCACATATAGTCACCTGAGCTCGCAACTGCGCACTACCAGCATTGACGACAGCACGAGGCAACTGAGACAACTCAGCGTCGCCTTAACGCCTAGTCTGTTGCGCCAAGACCGTATTAGTTTGAATTTAACCTTGAACGACTGGGATAGCGGTAATGCGCTTGACGGCATTCGAGTTTTAGATACCGAGCAACAAATTCTCGCGGAGCGCGGCCAAGAACAAACAAGCAATCAAACAATAACAGTGCCTGTCCTCCAGGATGGTAAAAACATCGGCGCGATTATTGGTTTTGCCAATACCGATGCTGCCACTCAGCTCGCACAGCGTTACTTTTCGATAGGATTAATCGCTAGCAGTGTATTGGCCTTACTTGGTGCGCTAATCGCCTATCAGTTTGGCGAACGGCACTCGTATTATACGCGTCGTTTACAGCAACAAATGCTGCTGTGGCAACAAGGAGAAGATCTAACGCTACCAACGAAACCTCGTGATGCTGATAACTTAGCCTTACATCTAACCCTTGAAAAAATCGCACGCCGTGAGAGCCAAAAGCGCGCAATGGATGTAGCACTCGGTCAGTTCATGTCGAGCAGCGAATCCCCCTACCCTGATCCACTTAAATATTATGATGCCGCACTGTTATTTATTGAGATCCAAGATCTCGAGATTTTGCAAAATCGCCTCAGTGCCTCTGAATTAACCCAAACACTTAACCAATATCACCGACTGCTCAGCCAAGCGGCGAAGCTCTATAACGGTAAAGTGGACCGCTATCTTGGCGATGGCGTGGTGATGATGTTTGGTATACCCAATAACGATCGCAATGCCTCCCTACATTGTTTATATGCTGCACGCTTATTTTCTGGATTGGTCAATTATTTACGCGAGCATGATAGTCCGCTACTGGCACTCGAATTCCATATAGCGGCACATTGGGGGCCGGTATTAATGGCACCACTGCAAGAAGATAACCACACCCAATGCAACCTAATTGGCGATACGGTGCATTGGGCATCGCATCTCGCCAACCAAAGCGAAGAAAATCGAATTCTGGTCAGCCATACGCTAGTCGAACATATTGATGAAGAACTCGGCATCGAATGGCATGAAGGGCCGTTAGTATCCGATTTACATGGTCGCGAACAAATCACCTATTGGTTGAAAGAATTACCTGAAAAAACCGAATCGTTAATTCAGCGCCAAATTAAGCACATCACTTCGATGACTGAAAATGCGTAAGTAATAAATCGTCAAAAAACGCCGACTAGTTCGGCGTTTTTTATGGATGCGCGAAAGCGCCCAACGCAAAAACCGCCCTAAAGAACATACAAAGTGATTAAATTAGGCCAAAATAAGCAAAGCAAAGTTGACCTTCCTTAATTGTTTACTATCGTTGTAATAACCCAACAAAAGTAAGGATAAGGTCCATGCTTAGAATTAAGCCCACATTGTTAGCAGTAGCCGTACTGGCTTCCGCTCAGGCTTCCGCTAGTGACGATGATTTACGCATCAACGGTTTTATGTCTGTCGGCGTAGGTATGTTATCTACAGATGATATCGCTGTATCTGGGTTTGATACCGATGCAAACTTCTCTACCGACACCGTCATTGCATTGCAAATCAGTAAACAAATCAATGAAACAACATCAGCAACGACTCAGTTAGTATCACGAGGCAGTGAAGAATATGATACCAATGCAACTTGGGCATACATTTCTTACGCAATCAATAATGACACCGACGTCCGCGTTGGCCGTCTACGTACGCCATTCTTTTATTATTCTGACTTTCTGGAAGTAGGCTATGCTTATAACTGGGTGCGGCCGCCGGAAGAAGTCTATCGTTTAGACGCATTCTCTTCCGTGAATGGGATTGATGTTACTCATCGTTTTAGCATGGGATCGACCGACGGCTCAGTGCAAACCTATTTTGGCCGTGTTAATGCTCCGTATACCATTGGTGACGAAAAGTATGAGTTTGAAGCTAAAAACATCAGCGGGATCGTATTAAATCTTAACCGTGGTAATTTTGGTACGCGCCTGTCGTACCATCGTACTGATCTTTATGCTGATTTAGATCCTGCGGGCAGTAGAACTCTAGACTCTTTACTGGCGGCAGCAACCTCGTATGGCCGAGGCGATGACTTTGATATCTCAGGACAAACTGCACAGTTCATGGGAGCTGCTGGCACTTGGGATAACGGTGAATATGCTTTTGTGGCCGAATACACCGCATTACGCCAAGAAACTGAATCCGTTTTAGACGATAATGCCTTCTTGCTAACCGGTGCAAAACGGTTTGGAACCACAACCGTGCATGCCACATACACATCAAAACGTGATTTAATCGAAGGTGATGCCATCCAAAAAAACTTAAAAAAGATGGCTCAATTACATAAACAAGCCTACATATTGGGCGCGCGCTATGATTACGACACAGGTACAGCCTTTAAGTTTGAACTTCAATACCAAGATGAAAAAACCGTTCAAGGCACCGATGGTGAATCGGGTATGTTGTACTCAGCAGCAATTGACTTAGTATTTTAAGGAGAAATATGATGCAATTTAATTTAATAGCTCGTTTCTTACTGTGTCTTTGTGTATTTTTAGGGACGAATACCTATGCTGAAGTCGCTGTTATCGTAAGCGCTAAAAATTCCAATACCACTATTGATACAGATACCTTATCACGAATATTTTTAGGTAAAACTTCAAACTTCCCGGATGGCAATCAAGCGATTCCTGTAGACCAAACTGAAGGCGCTGCGGCTCGCGAAAGCTTTAACGACAAAGTGCTTGGTAAAAATTCAAGTCAATTAAAAGCTTACTGGTCTCGTTTAATTTTTACCGGCAAAGGTACACCACCAAAAGAAAGTGGTAGCGATGCCGATGTAAAAGCGCTAGTAGCCAATAACCCCAATCTGATTGGCTATATTGATAGCTCGGCTGTCGATGGATCAGTAAAAGTGGTTTATAGTTTTTAAATCAAACGTGTAAATAAAAAACGCCGACTTGCTCGGCGTTTTTTATTTTATAAATGATTGTTGCAATTCAACCATTCGATCCAACACACTCAGCGACGTTAAATAATCGCCTTTTGGATCTAGCCATTGGCAGGCTAATAACCCCGCCTCCAGCGTCGAAACACCGTCCTCACGTGGGCTTTTACGTATCCGATAACGACCAAGTTGTTCAGGCGCTAATCGAATATGTGGCAAATCATACAACCACGGATTTAAGTGAAATAAACGCCTCACTTTTCGCCATGTACCATCCAACAACAGTAATGTACCAATCGGTAATTCATCGCTACTGCCGGTTAACGCCGATTTATGTTCTAGCGGAAAAACAAGTGCTGGCTGGCCAGCATCTTGAAAGACGTCATCATAACTAAAGACATCCCCGACAAGTAAACGACTACCAAGCAGAGTTCTATGCAGTAGCGGGGTCGTCGAAAGTCGATGACGTGATTCCGTAGGATCTTGCCAAATAATAACCGAGCACGGTGGTTTAATCGCTATCATGCGATCACACAAACACACCGAGATCGGGCGCTCACATCCGCTACACACTTCCCGCGCCATGCAAGCACCTCATCACTGTGATTGCTTTAACAATGGCGGTTGTAATAATGGTCCCAAAAAATGACCGGTGTGCGATTCTTTTACTTTAACCACGTCTTCCGGTGTTCCTTCAGCGACAATATAGCCACCTTTCGACCCACCTTCAGGGCCAAGATCGATAATCCAGTCTGCAGTTTTAATAACATCCAAGTTATGTTCGATGACCACAACCGTATTGCCGTGATCACGCAATCGATGCAAAACCACCAGCAGCTGCTCAATATCATGAAAGTGCAAGCCCGTGGTTGGCTCGTCCAAAATATACAAGGTACTACCAGTATCGCGTTTAGATAATTCTTTCGCTAATTTAACCCGCTGAGCTTCACCACCTGATAAAGTCGTCGCGGCCTGACCTAATTTTATGTAGCTCAAACCGACATCCATTAGAGTTTGCAGCTTGCGCGAAACCGCGGGAATCGCTTCAAAATAGTCGCGTGCATCTTCGACGGTCATATCCAAAACTTCGTGGATATTCTTGCCTTTATAACGAATATCTAAAGTTTCGCGATTGTAGCGCTTACCTTTACATACATCGCATGGCACATAAATATCGGCCAAGAAATGCATTTCCACTTTAATAACACCATCACCTTGGCAAGCTTCACAACGACCACCTTTGACGTTGAAAGAGAAACGTCCAGCCTTATAGCCACGCGACCGCGCCTCTTGTGTACCAGCGAATAAATCACGTACTGGAGTAAATATGCCGGTATAGGTTGCAGGGTTAGAACGAGGAGTACGACCAATAGGCGACTGGTCAATATCGACCACTTTATCGAGTTTGTTTAATCCTGTTACTTCATCATATTCCGCTGCTTTTAATGTCGTAGCACCGTTGAGCGCCGTGGCCGCCAACGGGTATAGAGTACGATTAATAAGTGTCGACTTACCGGAACCAGAAACACCCGTCACACAGGTCATCACACCTAGTGGAATGGTTAAATCAACATTATTTAAATTATTGCCACGAGCGCCGGTTAATTTAAGCACTTTTTTAGGATCGAATTCAGTACGCTTTTTCGGCACTTCAATTCGGCGTTTACCCGATAAAAACTGTCCTGTTACTGACGCGGGATCATTAATCACATCGTTCGGTAAACCTTGCGAAATAATCTGCCCACCATGGACCCCAGCACCAGGGCCAATATCGATTAAATAGTCCGCACTGCGGATGGCGTCCTCGTCGTGCTCAACAACGATAACGGTATTGCCAAGATCGCGAAGATGAAACAAGGTTTTAAGTAGGCGATCATTATCCCGTTGATGCAAACCGATAGATGGTTCATCAAGAATATACATAACACCAACTAAACCTGCGCCAATTTGTGAGGCCAAACGAATACGCTGAGCTTCGCCACCCGATAAGGTATCGGAGCTACGATTTAAGGTTAAATACTCTAAACCCACATTCACTAAGAACTGCAAACGCTGGCGAATTTCTTTAACAATTTTTTCCGCGATCTCTCCGCGGTGGCCATCCAAGGTCAGGCCAGAAAAATACTTATAGGCATCTTCAATAGGCAATGAAGTACAAGCATGAATCGTTTTGTCGCCAATAAAGACGTTACGTGCTTCACGACGCAAACGCGAACCGTCACATACAGGACAAGGCTGCACGCTTAAGTATTTGGCTAGCTCTTCACGCACCATTTGTGAATCCGTTTCGCGATAGCGACGCTCAAGATTCGGCAAAACCCCTTCAAATGGGTGCTCTTTCGTCATCCGATCGCCGCGCGAATTCACATAAACGAACTTAACATCATCTTCGCCAGTACCATTTAATAGCAGAGACTGCTGTTCCGATGATAAATCGGCAAATGCTTGATTGAGATCGAAACCATAATGCTCTGCAACTGACGTTAGCATCTGGAAATAATAAATGCTGCGACGATCCCAACCACGAATCGCGCCTTCTGCAATCGTTAGGCTATCGTTGTGAACGATTAATTCGGGATCAAAATACTGCTTAACCCCTAAACCATCGCAACTCTGACAAGCGCCCGCAGGATTGTTGAACGAGAACAAACGCGGTTCTAGTTCCGACAGGCTGTAGCCACAATGAGGACAGGAGAACTGCGATGAAAATAATAGTGGCTCTGCTTTTTCATCATCCATAGAGGCCACAATGACCAAGCCACCGCTTAACTCTAAGCAAGTTTCGATCGACTCTGACAAGCGCTGCTGAATGCCATCTTTAACTTTGAAGCGATCAACCACGACTTCAATCGTATGCTTACGACGTTTATCAAGGTCAGGAGTATCATCCAAATCGCATACCGTGCCGTCGATACGCACGCGTATAAATCCCTGTGCACGTAAACTTTCAAAAACGTGGACGTGCTCGCCTTTGCGATCGCGAATAACGGGCGCCAAGATCATTCGCTTGCTGTCTTCAGGCAAAGCGACAATAGCATCAACCATCTGACTGACGGTTTGCGCTTCTAAGGGAACATCGTGATCTGGACAGCGTGGAATGCCGACGCGAGCAAACAATAATCGTAGATAATCGTAGATCTCTGTCACAGTCCCCACAGTAGAACGCGGGTTGTGCGACGTAGACTTTTGTTCAATCGAAATGGCTGGAGATAAGCCTTCGATCAAATCGACATCAGGCTTTTCCATCATAGATAAAAACTGGCGAGCATACGTTGAAAGTGATTCAACGTAACGACGCTGGCCTTCTGCGTAGAGTGTATCAAACGCCAACGATGATTTACCCGAACCACTAAGGCCCGTGATCACGACTAGCTGATCTCGTGGTATATCAATATCAATGTTTTTAAGGTTATGGGTGCGGGCCCCGCGAACCTGAATCTTATCCATAGATGGCGATCACTGCTTATGAGAAGAAAGCCACCATTGTAGAGCAAGCGAGGCGCAGGTTCAGCCGCTTATTCAATACTCTCGTGCAACAACTCATCCATATTCTCTTGCGCCCAGTTCACCGCTTGAATGCGATTGGTCACGCCGATCTTTTTAAACAAGTTATAGATGTGTGTTTTTACTGTGTGCATACTGACGCTCAACGACGTCGCAATCTCAGTATTGGTCGCACCGGTAGCGGTAAGTTGCAGAATTTGCTTCTCGCGTTTGGTTAACAAGCCATTGAATGCGGTTAACCGCTTTGGCTTATGGCGATTGCGTTCTAAGTACTGCGCCATCAAATGACGAGGCAACCAGTATTCTCCGTCGAAAATCCCAAGAATACCTTTGCTCAGTTGTTGCTGCGAAGTTTCGCGGTAGAACAAGCCATTAACCATAGGCCAAACTATCATGCGTTCAACAGGATGATTACGACTGGTATTAAAGAAAGCGACCGAGATATCAGCCTCTTGATCATGCACTTGCTCAAGTAACTCCTGAATTCGATCAGTGCGAGCACTGTCGGCATCGATAAGCGCAAGAGTTTGACCGGCGTTGCCGGTCCACTCACCACGCCACTCAGGTACGCTCACCAATTGGCAATCGACGCGAGTGCGCTGATGAATAAATCCGATAAGAATGGAATTTTGCAGATTTTGTTGGCCAAACAAGATTACGCGACGATCGGCGACATCAATTGATTTACTCATAACATAGCTCCTTTATGTCTTTTTTTCATCCATGAAGGCTTATTAAGCCCTGTCTTGAGTGTACGCATTCCGGCTTAAAATGCCACTCTACTTACTATTTTTTTTCTTATTTTTGTAACCGTGTGTAATTTATTTTCTGATCTATTTACGCCATATCGTCAGTTTAACTGGTCGAAATCAAATCTATCTGGCGCATGATCTAATCAAGCGCAGACAATACTGCTAAACTGTCGCCCTTTTTGACGATACTCGGACAATACAGCAAGCAATGAATATGTCTGCCACCACTCGCACCGAACAACGTGCCGTCGCCTCATTAGCTTCCTTGTATGCACTACGCATGCTCGGCTTATTTATGGTTCTACCGGTTATGATGATTCATGGCCAGTCGTTATCAGGTGCAACCCCGCAACTACTAGGCTTAGCGATGGGAGTTTATGGACTAACCCAAGCCTTGCTGCAAATCCCAGCAGGCGCATTATCTGACCGTATCGGTCGTAAACCTGTGATCATTGGCGGCTTAGTCATATTTGCATTAGGCAGCATTATCGCGGCCAGCGCTGATTCGGTATACGGCGTCATCTTTGGTCGAGCACTTCAAGGCTGTGGCGCGATTGCAAGTGCGATCATGGCCTTGGTAACCGACTTAACGCGTGAAGAGCATCGCATGAAAGCGATGGCTTCTATTGGCGCCAGCATCGGCTTGTCATTTTCCGTCGCTTTAGTTCTCGGTCCGTGGCTTGCAGGAATGGGCGGCTTAAGTTTGATTTTCGGTCTGACGGCGGTGCTGGCCATCGGTGGCCTACTCGTAACGCTATGGGTTATTCCTAATCCACCAGCCCAACCTCATCGCGATGCAACCGCGGTCATGGCCGAAGTAGGCAAACAATTGCGTAACTTACGTTTGTGGCCTCTAAATCTCGGGATTTTCCTACTACACGCTCTGATGGTCGCCATTTTTGTAGCAATTCCAGGTCAGCTAACCCTATCAGGACTGACTCCAGATCATCATAGCTGGCTCTACCTTCCAGTTTTAGGCGTTGCCTTTGTTTTGATGGTGCCTCTGATCATCATTGCCGAGAAGAAACGGCAAATGAAAAACGTAGTACTCATTGCGGCCCTTATTATCGCCGCTGCCTTAATCGGTATGAGCCAAGCACACCAACTATGGCATTGGATTGGCCTATTGTTGCTCTATTTCTGGGGCTTTAATTTGATGGAAGCCAGCTTGCCATCTTGGCTGAGCAAGATAGCACCAGCCGGCGCAAAAGGCAGTGCAATGGGCATTTATTCCAGTATGCAGTTTATGGGCGCGTTCGTCGGCGGAAGCCTTGGTGGATGGGTTCTACAGAACTATGGCGTTAACGTATTATTTGTCGGACTAGGGGTCTTGGTGGTACTTTGGGCGATCGTCATTGGACAGTCCTCGGCACCGCAGCATCTAACCAGTGTCCGCCTGACGACCGACGGCAACTGTTCTGAGCTCCAGCTCGCCAGCTTAATGTCATTACCCGGCGTTTCTGAAGTACTTCATCTAGCGGATGAGTGCGCCGTCTATTTAAAAGTGAGCGCAGACGTCTTCGATCGTAATCAGGCCTCTGCCATAATTCATTCCACAGGAGATAATCATGGGTCGCAGCGTTAATAAAGTGACACTTATTGGTACTCTGGGTCGTGACCCAGAAGTTCGTTACATGCCGAATGGCAATGCCGTGGCCAACGTCAATCTGGCTACCGACGAAAGCTATACCGATAAGCAAACTGGTCAAAAAGTTGAAGCCACTGAATGGCATCGTATTACCGTTTACGGAAAGTTGGCCGAAATCATTCAGCAATATCTGAAGAAAGGCTCAAAAGCGTATTTCGAAGGTAAGTTACGTACTCGCGAGTGGGAAAAAGACGGCGTAAAACGCTACACCACCGAAATTGTTGCCAACGATATGATGATGCTAGATGGTCGCGGCGACGGCATGTCTTCCGCTCCGGCAATGGCAGGTAACGCAGCGGCAGCAATGGGCGGCATGGGAGGTATGAATGCACCGCAAGGTGGTGGTTACCAACAACCAATGCAAGCGCCTCAGCACGCACCACAACAAGCGCCGCAACGTGCTCCTCAACAGGCTCCACAGTATGCGCCACAACAAGCAGCACCACAGCATAGTGGCTACCAGCAACCCGCTCATCCGCAAGCCGCACCGCAAGGTCGTCCGGCACCAGGTGGTTATCAGCAGCCAGCTCAAGCGCCACAGCCAAGCAATAACTTTGATGATTTTGATGACGATATTCCGTTCTAGGATACGTATTTTTTAGTTCTGTTAAGTTTAAATTAATTAGTTATCTAAAAGCCCGGTGGAGCCTGCCTTCATGGGGCTTTTTCTTTTTTTACAGTTTACTTTACTTGTTTGTCATCTCTCGTTACTTTTTACGTATTGCAAAAGAGTAAAGAACATCATGACGTCTTACATTATTGAATTACTCATTCTTGATAATGGTGAACGCTACCCGATTCTAGTTGCTGAAGATGGTATGCCACACTTTCATGTAACACTCTGGGTGACAAGTCAGCTTCGGCCTAAAGGAAAAGCAGAGTCAACCATTATAAATAAGCTGTATCACGTAAAGAGACTTCTGGCTTGGTTAGAAATCGAGAAACGGAATCTGTTTTCTGAATTTCAAAAAGGAATGTTTCTCAATTTAAACGACATTGAACAATTACGTCGCGTTCTTTCGATAAGTATCCAACATCAAAAAAAAGAAACGCCATCACATCGAAATAAAATCATTAAGTTCGGAAAAGCGTATTCGATCGAAAGTAACTTTTCGCCCTCTAATGGAGCGAGCCATCAGTACAACTGCATTACGTCCGCTATGGAGTATTTAGTTTTTCTAGCTAGACTCGCCACTCAATTTAATTCAACCCCTGAGTCTAATCGCGAAATTAAGCGAATGGAGAAGTTGCTAAGGTCATCCCGACCCAAAGCAAAGAATCAGAACTCCAATTTCAATAGGAGTTTGTCAGTCCCCTCGGACCTAGTTAGAAATTTCATGGCTATAGCACATTATAATCATGAGCAGAATCCATTCAAAAATGAAGGTATTCGATTCAGAAATCATTTGATATTTTTATTGCTGGAAGGAGTTGGAATACGCAGAGGTGAGCTCCTATCACTAAAACTGGAGTACATAATTACATATGGACCAGAGAAAACTATCGTAGTAACTCGATCTCACGACGATAAAAACGACACAAGGAGACGACAACCGGTAACAAAAACGAGGGAAAGACAGCTGGCAATAAGTCCCTATATCGCCGAGCAGATAGATATTTATATCAGTAAATATCGATCGAAATTCCAACAATCAAGAAAACATCCCTATCTTTTCGTCAGTCACAAACCAGGGAGAACGCAAGGATATCCACTATCAGGGTCCAGTTTCGACAATACGATCATGCCTACTATGAAATCTGTGGACACTTGCTTCTCGGTCATATATCCGCATTTTTTCAGACATGACTGGAATGAACGGTTCTCTGAGAGCATCGATAGCAACAATATGGGTTGTCAGAATACTGAGGATTACATCAGTCCAGATAAGGAGGCCAAAATGAGAAAACATCAAATGGGGCATGCGTCTGAGGAGTCTGGAAAAGTTTACAACCAGCGACATATTACAAGAAAAGCCAATGAGGTATCCCTATTAGAGCAGAAAGAACTGCAGAGAAAAACCGAGACAAAAAACAATGATGAATGACACTAGCATCATAAAAGAAGAATCTTTTGAGAAAGCATCAAATAAGTACAAGTCATCAAAAGACGGATATTTATTCGATCCAGAAAGCAATCTTTGGATATTAAATAAGGACGTTCAAATAAGCTTTCAAAAAGACGTTCTATCCATAGAAATACAAGTTTTAAAGGGGTTCAGGAATGCCCTATCACGCTATGCACAAGAGCTTTCTGCAGCTCATACTTATAACATGTATCGTCGGTTCCAGAAATTCTTAAGAGATACTGGCAGCAAGGAAATCAGCGCAAACGCCATTCTCAACTGGAGAGCAACATTAGATGACACAACTGAATGGTACCTTGGAGCGCTCAAAGGATTCATAATCAGCTGGCATGATTTTGGTTACTATGGCATTTCAAGAGACGTTATTAGTACACTTAATAAAATGACTCTGAAAGGTAATGTTTTAGGTCTTGCAGTAACAAATAGATGTCCATATACAGGTGCGATGACACAAAACGAGCAGCTATCAATCTATAACGAACTAAATCGACTATTTGATAATGATAAAATTTCGTTAACCACGCTCACCCATGTATCCATTCTTCAAGCTACAGCCAGAAGGACCGTACAAATACGTCAATTGAAATCTAAAGATCTTATAAAGGAATCTGATCCTCAATCTAACAGTACCAACTACTACTTAAACATACCACGAGCTAAACAACGTGGTGGAGGTTTTAGAAAAGAATTTAAAAAAATTGCAATTACAGAGGATTTGTATTTAATAATTTTTAATTTAATAGAGGAAAATATAAGTAAGATAGTAGAGAATAATAAAATTATCTTATCATCCGAACAAAAATTAAATATTCCAATATTTATCGATTGAAACGTAGCCTTCGAAGTGTCCAAAAAAAACCTCACAGGCAATGAAATACTACACAAATCATCAAGAGAATTGGACTTAGAACTAAATAAATTCGCGAAAATTCAGACATCAATCAGCGAACGTACCGGTGAAATAATTCAAATCAGCGCTAGGCGATTCCGACGAACACGAGGAACTAACCTCGGTCGTAAGGGCATCAGTGTCTTTATCATTGCTGAGGCTCTGGATCATTCAACCACTCAAAGTGCAAAAATTTATACAGAAAATACTGCAGACACTGTCATTTATATCGACGAGGCTGTTGGTAAGAAGCTATCGACGTTTGCTAGGGCATTCAAGGGCCAAATAATAACAGATTTATCAGAAGGTGAGCTGGGAGATGACCCCACCGCTAGAGTACCTAATAGCGATACAGAAACTGTTGGAGCATGTGGAACTACCAACTTCTGCGTGAAGGGTTATGAGTCCTGCTACTTGTGTGAAAAATTTAGACCGCTACTCGATGCTCCTCATGAGAAGTTCCTTAATAGCCTATACAAAGAGAAGAAGCTTCGTCTTAGTAAAACTAATAGTGAACAGTATGCGTCAACAAAAGATTCTCTAATTCTAGCTGTTGAGTGGGTTGTGAGTGAATGCCAAAGAATGAAGGAGATCAATATTGATGGAACAAAATATTAAAATCTTCAAACCTAACTCAGAACTGTCTTCAGAAAAAAACTTACAGAATTTCATAGAGAATGCTAAGCACAACCTAACAGCATTTTCTGAAAATTCATGGGAGGACAATATATGGAAAACAAGTCGAGGAACAAGAAGAGTCGTCGCTCGATTCTCATCTAACCTAAAACAAAAAAACTCATATAGTTTCACGCCTCTATCAATGCCGATGATGGAATTTTCAAAATCTTTCATCAAACAATCATATTCAAATAAACCAGTCGCTAACGTACAATTTAAATTAGACGCTCTACGTATAATTGAGGAAGCGCTGGTAGATATTAAAGGAAATTCAAATATTTTAGAGCTGGATGGTAGCGTTTTATTAAAAATAAATAGAATATTAACTGAGCGAAAAAATTCAATTTCCTCGAAAAATACCACTGGAAATAATCTAGAAAATATTTTTGAATTTTTAAGAAAAAACTTAATTACACCCAGCCTACCTATCTGGTCTAGTCCATACAAAAAACCGAAGGATTTAACTACATCATTGGATAAAGATGGAGTAGAACATCGTTCAAGTAGATTACCCAGTGACGAAGTGATGATGCTAATGGCAGATCTTTTTCATCGCGGACCAAGCCTCAGTATTGAAGCTGAATATTTTTCAGCCATCTATACGATCCTAATGACTGCACCTTCTAGAGGATCTGAAATTACAGCTTTACCATTAGATTGTCTGATCTGGGAAGAGGATCGAACAGGAACGAAAAGACTAGGAATAAAATGGACTCCGGCTAAAAACGGGAAAGCCGGAATAAAATGGGTTCCATCAGTAATGCAGGAAATCGTTATTGAGGCAATTGAAAGATTAAGCCGTATTGGAGAACCAGCAAGAAGAGCAGCAAAATTTGCTGAGGAAAATCCAAAAAAATTTTGGGTTCATGATGACTGCATAACGCCAGAGAATTTTTCAATTGATAAACCACTCAACATAGATCAGATAAATGCAGCCGTATCAACAAATCACTCGAAATTTCAAAAACTGAATTATGCAAAGTGGAGTAAAAGCCTGCTGGATGGGAACAACAATCAAATCACATATAGAACATTAGGAGAACAACAATATAAAAACTATACAAAAAAATTCCCATTATGGCCCTATATAGATAAGAACAAGAAGGTAAAGGTTTCGGAAGCTTTGGCATTATTCCGTGAAAATGAGTTCAATCCATCACTAAAACCAAGAAATTTTTCTTTCTACCCAGCTGACGTAAATGCTATCAACAAAAGATTCCGCAGTAAATCAAGCCATCGTTACCTTAATTTATGGGAGCGACACAATATAACCATGTCAAATGGTGAAAAAATCAGTATTTCTACGCATCAGGCTAGGCATTGGCTATGCACAATGGCTGAAAATGGAGGAATGGGCGAATTGACAATAGCCAATTGGGCTGGACGTGCACGAATTCGTGATAACGCTAGTTACGATCATAGAACAGAGGCGGAGAAATCTAACGAAGTCCGCGCTCTAATGATACCAAAGGATGCTAATGTCCTAGTTAAAATACAAAATCGTCTGCCGGTTACATTCGCAGAAATAGGTAAAGATCTCCCTGGCTCAGCAATTGTTACTGAGCTAGGAGTTTGCGAACATGACTATGCAATCATTCCATGCATTCGAAATGGAGACTGTGAGACGTGCAAAGAGCTGGTCTGCATCAAAGGGTTTTCAAGCTCTTTAGAATTGCTAAAATCACGCGAAAAAGCTGTTGCCACACAACTAGAAAAGGCGATGAAAGATCACGAAATGGGAGATTTTGGAGCTGATCGGTGGGTTAGTAGCCATGCCTGGCGTTTAGCCCATATCCGTACCAAAATTCATCTTCTGGAAGACGAAAATATAAAACATGGAACACCAGTTAGAATACCAGATGAATTTGATCCGACCCCTGTAAAGGAAACATTAATCAAAAAAAGGATGATTTTAGATATTGAATCATCTATTGATATAAAAAAAATCGACTCAATTATGAATTTGAAGAACAAAAATGCCTAAAATCGTAATAACAGAAGAAACTATGTCAAAAGTTTTGAAACTCATTCTTACATGGAGGGGTAAGCTCACTTGGACGTTACTTTGCGAAAGAGTTTCTGAAATTCTTGAGATTGACAATATCACCAGACAAACACTATCTAGCTACCAGGAAATACAGGCAGCTTACAGCCAACGAAAGGAGCAGCTACGAAATAGTGATAGTGAAGAGGCAGATAAGAAAAAAAACACAAATGCCGAATACCTACTAAATAAAATTGACGGCCTTGAGGCTGAACTAACAATAGCCAGAACAACGATAGAAAAATACAAACAGCAATTTGTTAGGTGGCAGTACAATGCCTATCTGCATGGCATAAGAATGGAGTCGCTGGATGACGCCATTGAGATGCTTGAAAACCCTCTAGTTGAAATAAATCGCCGCACAGGCGGATCCTGAACTACTAACCCAAATTTTCCAATCAAAAGAGTAGTAGAAACCGTCTTGAACAATCGAAGCTTATTTTTCTATAAAGATCGCTTTTTAATGAACTCATGCATGCCGCACCACACCTAAAATACGACAATATGCAGAGCAAGCATTACCTATGTCTTAAAGTAAACCATTTGGCTTTCACAGAAGTACTTTAAAAGTCCATTTGTTTTGTCTGTATCAAAATTTTGCTTATTCAAACCCAGCAGACCATTAACTATCAGTTCAATTATCAGCAACGGTCTATTATCGCCCCCCTCATTCCTGTCCTATTTGTTAAATTGGACCAGCGGGGGCATTTGAACGAAAACCTACGGTTTTGACTCCCAGGCCCTCCGCGTAACCGTAGGTTTCCGAATAATCGTAAGCGCTCAAGCAACCCCACCTACCAATTTAAATAACCGCCAGTTCTATATTTTCCGGCAGCAGTTTTTCAATATCTTCCACCGTTTCACAGTGCGGCAATCGCGTCAGTACCGTACGTAAATACGCGTAGGGTTCGAGTCCATTCGCTTTGGCGGTTTCTATTATGCTGTACAGCATGGCGCTGGCCTTTGCACCACGTTGACTATCGCTAAACAGCCAATTTTTGCGTCCAATCGCAAACGGTCTGATGGCATTTTCGACTGGGTTGTTGTCTATGTTCAGTCGGCCATCGCTGATGTATACCGTGAGCTTATCCCAGTTTTTATCAAGGTAGGCTAACGCTTCGCCCGTTTTTCCTTTAGGCAGGGTCTGTTGCAACGCTTTATCCAGCCAAGCTCTGAGTTTATTGAGCTGGGGAAGGCTTTTTTCTTGTCGAATTTGATATTTTTGTTCGGCTGATTGGTCTTTGATGCTAGCTTCGATAGCGTAAAGCCCTTTGATCATGGTGATCGCCATATCGGCTTTGCTGACTTTCCCTTTCGGGCTAGGGCTGACTTTTTGCGCCTCGATAAATTTACGACGAGCATGAGCCATGCAGCCTAATGCTGTGACGCCTTCTTGCTGCCCAATTCGGTGATAACCCGCGTAATCATCAGTTTGCAGGTAGCCTTGATAGTCGCCTAATAGCGAGGCTGCAACGTCTGTACGTCGACTACTCGCGTAATCAAATAAGATGATGGGATGTTCTCGATCACCGGTTTTTCGGACCCACATGTAGCTGAGACTTTCGGCCGTTTTATCCGGTTCTTTTAACACCTGCACCCGAGTTTCATCCATGTGGATGTAGTCGCTATCCAGAAGTTGATCATTCAGCAGGTTATAGAGCGGTTGCAGACATTCACTGCTTTTGATCATCCAGTTGGCTAAGGTGTTACGCGGTA
>OLHV01000003.1_pt1 | contig 272315 bp, 243 predicted proteins | sample 1609391 | NCBI WGS metagenome assembly OLHV01 (sample SAMN05416805, study PRJEB24817) | seawater metagenome | isolation source: Sea water | place: Canada:Atlantic | collected 2013-07 | reverse complement strand
AGAATGGCTGCATAAAATTAATTAGTAGGGCGTCTACTATTTGGGGTGAGCTCTCCAGGACGTGCTAATCGCACGCCCTTTAGCTAAGCGTTAGTTTTATAAAAGTGCAAATCAATGACAAATATTATTGAATCAAAAAGTGATGGAAAAACAGTTGGTAATGATGAATCTAATGTCAGTAAATATTTTAGAGTTTTCAACCCTGTTTTTCTTTCATTGGTATTAATACTCTTTATAATTCTAATTTTTCGTGATGCCTTTTTATTGCCATATATGGAATTGGTTTTGCGGCTTGTTATACCTACTATGTATGAGTGCAATAACTTAGGTGGTGGTATCGGTATTTTTTTTGGGTGTGTTTCTTATTTTTTGGCTCTTCTTGTGCTGATTTTTTATTCCGTAGCATTAAATTGTGAATCAAATAAACAGTATGTTGTGGGCAGTATTTTGGGTGTGATTTCCACTGGTGCATGGTTTTTTTGGGGGGCAATTATTTTTGTACTCTGTGGAATAAGAGCCCACTAATAAAGCCAAGCTAACATCTACGGTACTGGGACGGTTGAACTACGCTCGTTTCTCACTACGTTTCACCGCCCCACAAAAAAATACGTGGCCTCCGCTGGGCGTGCAAAAAGTCGCGCACCGCTTATAAAAGTGTTAGCAATTAGAGTGAATATATGAATATCCGATATACTAATGAAATAAACGCAGTTGATTGGCAGCAGGTATCTAAGATAATTCGAGATATCGGCTGGGGAGAAAGGTCACCCGAAGAGCTTAAATCAGCCTTTCAACAAAGTTCCTTTACAAGATTCGCGTACGTTAAAAATGATCTGGTTGGTATGGGAAGAACGGTAGATGATGGTAAGTATTATGGTTGGGTTGTTGATCTTGCTATATTGCCAGAGCATCAAGGTAAAGGCATTGGAACTTATATTCTCGGAGAACTCGAGGAAGACTTAAAACCATTCCTTAGTACAATGCTCACCGCAGCACCTGGGAAAAGTGGATTTTATGAAAAGCTTGGCTGGGTAAAGCAAACAGCCGCATATATCTGGCCTCGTTCTGAAAAACAAAAACGTGCATTTACCGAGAATTGTTAACATGGCATTTAAACGGTAAAAGCACTTCGTGCATGGGGGTCAGTAATGAAATATAAGTTAATCGTTTTATTGTTAATAATTGCATTTTTACAAGGGTGCTCGTCTAAGTTTGTCTACAATAATGCCGATTGGCTGGCTCAGTGGTACATTGATGATTATGTAGATTTGACGGGAGATCAAAATCGTAACCTAGATATAGAGTTAAAGTCAGTATTAAAGTGGCACCGAGAAACGCAATTATTGCAGTATCGGCAGCAATTAGTGGATCTTTCAAACGATCTTGATCACCTTCCTATGTCTGAACAAACTTGGCTAAAGCACTTCAATCAAATAACAGACCATTGGCAGCGATTACGACGTGAATTGAGTATTCGAGCCGCGACGCTTGCGCCTCAACTAGATCAATACCAGGTGAATTATTTGTTCGCGAAACTGGAAGATACTAGCAAAGAAAAACTCGACGATTTTAACGAAAAAACCATCAAAGAATACCGTTCAGATAGGCTTGAAGGATTATTGGAAACGTTAGAAAATTATTTAGGTTCGGTAAGCAAACAGCAGAAAAGCTATGCGGCTATCTTTGTTGAACAGGCAATAATAACGGAACAAGAATGGTTTGATAGTAATATTAAACTGCAAACGGCGATGAAAAAATCGTTTGTACCTAGCACTAATGCAGAGCTAACAGAAGAGCTAACAGAAGAGCTGTCAGAAACGTTAACAACTGAGTTGTTTAAAATAATGGATAACCCTGATCAATTTAAGTCTGATACTTTGTTAGATGCTTATCCCCATAATCGCCAGTTGTTATTGAGTATGCTGCAACAAATCACAACGAGCCTAAGCGAAACTCAAGTGACGTACTTTAAAGGCGAAATCAACGATCTTATTCAATTGATTGATGATGTAAGTCTCAAGTCTTAAGCGAAAAATTAGCCCTATTATCGACTATCCGCGCCTATTGCGAGTAAGTCTTGTGGTTGCCTTGCACAGAAATATTGAGATGTTGAATATAGTGACAGGTGTATCAAAACGGGCTAATGTTTTTATATATCAATATCATTAACACAAGGCTTTAGTCGCTAACAGGTATACTTATGAATCGAAGAATATTTATATTGGGATCTATCGCCAGTGGCGTTTTTATGACGGGTGGCGCAACTTGGCTGGCTATCGATCAGCACCAAGAGCCTTTGGATATTGATTTTGCGCTTTCGAAGTTAAATAAGCTTATGAAGCAGAACCCAAAAACTATTGGTGAATGGAATCTTTATCAAGTGTTCACGCATTGTGCGCAAAGTGTTGAGTATTCAATGCTGGGGTACCCTGTGCATAAGTCTGACGTTTTCAAAAATACCGTTGGCAAAACGGCTTTTTCTTTATTTAGTTCAAAAAGAAAAATGACCCATACATTAGATGAAGCTATTCCTGGAGCACCGGACTTTTCCAATGAAGGGAATATCGCTGTTGCATTTGATCGCTTTAAGCAATCACTAATAGACTTTAAAGAATACGAAGGTGCTTTGGCCCCTCATTTTGCCTATGGGCCGTTAACTAAACAGCAGTATGAAATGGCACATGTGATGCATTTCAATAATCATTTACAAGAAGTTGAATTAACAATAGGGTGAGATGGCTGATACCGCTAATACGGGGTTAGATAGTGATACAGTACTGCTACACAGGAATGTCAAAATGAAAAATGAAGTATTAGCGTTTTGGTTTAATGAAGCCGGTAAGAAAAAATGGTTTGTAAAAGATGCCAATTTTGATGAAGCAATTCGTCAGCGCTTTGGTCGTTTAGTTAAGCAGGCAGGGGCTGGGGAGTGTTATTCATGGCGCTCAACCGCGGAAGGGCGTTTGGCGGAGATTATTGTATTAGATCAGTTCTCTCGCAACCTCTATCGCGATACACCAGCGGCTTTTGCTCATGATCCTATGGCCTTGGTTTTAGCTCAAGAGGCGGTGAGTGCGGGTATTTTAGAAAACTTGGCTAGTTCTGCTGAGCGTCGTTTTCTATTAATGCCTTTTATGCACAGTGAATCGAAGTTGGTTCATCAATATGCTGAGCCATTATTTACTAAGTATGTCGACGACGATGTTAATCGCTATGAAGTGATGCATAAAACCATTGTCGATCGCTTTGGCCGTTATCCGCATCGTAATGACATTTTAGGGCGTGAGTCTACTGCTGAAGAATTAGCATTTTTAAAAGAGCCTAATTCATCGTTTTAGATTTTTTACTTTTTTGTTTTAACCCCATATTCAATTTTAATGTTTCATTGAAGCTTAAAATTTATATTTATAAGGCCAGGTACCTATAATGCGTAAAGTGATCGGTGATGTTATACCCAATACGGAGTGGACGAATATTCATGAGGGTTCTGTGTTTGTTCCTCAGCAAGATACGTTTATTCATTTACAGTTTCGACGCTTTGCAGGATGCCCTGTGTGTAATCTTCATCTGCAGTCGTTTTTTAAACGTGCTGAGGAGCTGAAAGCAAACAATATCCATGAGGTTGTCGTTTTTCATGCCAGTCAAAAGGCTATGCTGGACAGTGTGGTTGATGTTCCTTTTGATCTTATCGCAGACCCTTCTAGAAAATTGTATAAAGCGTTTGGCGTTGATACTTCTTGGAAGGCGTTATTGAATTTTGGTGTGATGCAAAAAGCCTTTAAAGGCATTATAGCGTTTGGGATGAGGATACCTCAAAGCGTAGAGGCCGAGCTGGGTGTGCCTGCTGATTTTTTAATTAATCAAACAGGTATGATTGTCGCTGTAAAGTATGGTGCTCATGCCGATGATCAATGGTCTGTTAATGAGGTTATTGAATTGGCTAAGTATCAACAAAGTGAACCAAAACTGTTATAACTATTCTATAACGTAGCAATATTAGACTGTTAAAATAATTCAACAGCAATGTGGCCTGATCTATTACGTTAAATGAATTCGACTTAAAGTGGAATGCGTATGAAGAATCGTATGCCTGTTTTTTATTTCAACCATACTGATTAGTGCTTGTTCGATTACTCCGCGCTTAAAAATAAAAGCCCAGTATGTTTTAAAGGAAAATGTATGTTTCGTAGTGTGATGTTTGTGTTGGTTTCGCTCGTGAGCCAGATGGCGTTCGCGTTTAATTTTACTCAGGTGATTACCGAGCAAGAGATACAAGAGCGAGTCTCTGCTTCTATGCCGATTGAGAAAAAGCGTTATTTTGTGACGGTTAAGGTATCCAATCCGGTGATTGATTTGATTAAAGATACCGATGAAATAGGTATTTTGGCGAACATCGATGCGAGTGCGCCCGGTGGTATTGGTGGGCGTGGTAAGGTCATGATCAAAGGTACTTTGGATTACAATTCAAACAAAGGCGAGTTCTACTTCAAAAATCCTAAGATCGTTCGCTTAGATATTGAAAATGTGCCTGCTGAGTTTATGCCTAATATTCAGGGCTTGGCTCAAACAGCACTTTCAAATGCGTTGTCTCGATACCCTGTGTATAAGTTTAAAGATAATGATGTGAAGCACAGCTTGGCTAAGTCGGTATTGAAATCGTTGAAGGTTGATAACGAACAACTCGTGATTACCCTTAGTCCGTTTTAATATAAAACGATTATCGTTTAGCCTGAAGGTACAGTGCTTTGCATGTGTAATGCATTCGGTTAAAAACTGATCTATAACTGTATCTTCTGCGTATATCTCATAATTAATGCATTCAGATGTGTATTCGATGCTTAGGTTGATCGCGATTATTTTGGGAGTGGCTCGATGAATATACTTATTACTGGTGGCACGGGGTTTATTGGCTCGCGGTTATGCGAGACCCTGTTGAAAGAAAATCATACGCTGGTGGTTAAAACGCGTCAGCCTAATGTTGTTGATAAGCGAATGAGCGCTATTACCGATTTAAGCGAGCTGGGCACCGATGCCGTATTTGATGTTGTAATCAACCTTGCGGGTGAACCGATCGCCGATAAACGTTGGTCAACCAAGCAAAAAGAAAAAATATTACGCAGCCGCTTAGATACCACCGAAGAATTGATTTCTTATTTTATTGAATTAGAAAAGAAGCCAGCATTATTCATTAGTGGTTCGGCGATTGGTTTTTATGGCATTGAATCCAGCCCAGATGCGTTGAATGCAAAAATTGATGAAAGTGCATTGGGTGATAGTAGCTTTGCCAGTCGCTTGTGTCAGCAGTGGGAGGCCAGCGCATTGCAAGCTGAGGCCTTGGGTATTAGAACCTGTTTGTTACGGACTGGGATTGTATTAGGGCACAACGGCGGTGCGTTAAGTAAAATGTTACTGCCCTTCAAACTAGGGCTTGGGGGAGCTATCGGGTCGGGTAATCAGTGGATGCCTTGGATTCATATTGATGATCTAATCGGGCTGATCAGTTTCTGCATTTCGCAGCCTAATGTCAGTGGCGCGATTAATGGTACAGCGCCAAATCCTGTGACCAATTCTGAATTTACTAAAGCATTAGGTAAAGCATTAAAACGACCTACAGTATTGCCGATGCCTGGCTTTATGGTGAAAACACTGATGGGGCAAATGGGTAAAGAATTACTATTAGCAGGGAAAAGGGTTGTACCGTCAAAGGCTTTAGACGCGGGCTATCGTTTTAAGTTTGATACGGTTGACGAGGCTATGTCAGACCTATTTGGCTAATCTCTTTTTTGACTGTCGCTTTTTAGATGGAAGCTTTTTGATGGTCTTTTTTTAGAGGTGCGCTTTTAGGGTAATTGCGAGATGTCGTAATAGCCTTGTTTTAGATTTTTGAAGTAGTCATCGTATTCGCCGCTGTCTTTTATTTTTTTAAGCTGTTGGTTAAACCGTTCCATCAGTGCAGGGCTTGTTTTAAGTGACTTGGGAAATAACACAAAACTGGAGTTATTCAGGTAAGGCTTAGCATGGTAGGTTAACTGTTGCTGTTGTGCTTGGCTGAATTGTTTTTTAAGTATGGATTTTCCGACATTCAGCTCGAACGGAAATAAGTCTATTCGGTTTTTAAGCAGTCTTTTAAAGTTTTGATTAGGGCGGTTTACTCGGTCGATTAAAATTTTGCCATCGCTCAGTGCCTTATCAAGCTGTGGGCCGTAGCTATAAGCATATATACCACCCATTGAAAGCTTAGCTAGGTCATTAATCGTAGACCAATCAAAATTGCTGTCTTTTTTGTGAAAGAAGACAAACTCTTCAACCAGTACTGGATCACTGTACAGAAAATCTGCTTTTCTCTCTTCTTTTTCCATCCAAATCGCTGTCGCTGCAAATCGGCCATCTCTGGTTTTATTATAAGCGCGGGTCCATGGATAAAATGTAATAGTTGCATCAATACCGATGGCAGAGAAAATATCGGTAATCAGGTGGGCAACGATGCCATTGTGCTTTTGGTCTTGGGATAAGTAGGGCGGCCAGTCGCCTACGGCAATGGTGATCTTCTCTTGTGCGAGCGTATGTGCGCTGTAGACGGTCGTAATAAACAACGAAAGCAGTAGCGCAATCAGCCTGTTTGTAACTCGCATCGTTAACATCCATTTAAAGTGATTAATGATTCTATGCCTGGTTGAATGACAATTCAATATCATTCTTACTGCTGTCCTTTTTTCTTACTGCGGTACTTTTTTCTTGTAGCAGTACTTCTTGCTGTACTTATTCCAGACGATTGATATTCTGCGGTACAGCTAAACCCAGTATAGCTCAAGTTAGAGGCAAGGCTGGTGGTTTTACTAGCGTTATGTTTAATAGAACAATCGATCACTATCATCACTTATTCAGGTTTTTAGAAGTCATTATGTCATTATTATTTAAAGAAATTGATAGCCAGGTATCCTCGATCGGTCAGATATCATTGCGCCGCCGCCGTATTCCAGCCTTTGGGGATCGCGATATTTATGAGGTAAAACTCGGCGACGAGTTTTTAATGTCGAGTATGTTTGTAGAAGCTGAAGAGGCTTTATCGACACTGGGGTTGGCCGCGCTAGATGGCGATAATTTAAGCGTGGTTGTGGGTGGGTTAGGCCTAGGCTATACCGCAGTCACGGCATTAAAAGATGAGCGAATCGACGAGCTGTTTGTTGTGGATGCGTTAGATACCGTTATTGGTTGGCATAAAGATGAAAAAGTACCACTGGGTAAAATACTGAATGCAGATCCTCGTAATACTTATGTATTAGGCAGTTTTTTTGATCTAGCAATAGATCCTAGCGCAGGCTTTGACCCAGGTTGCCCTGGCAAAAAGTTTGATGCGATTTTACTGGATATTGATCATTCCCCGACGGAATTTTTAGATGTTGCTAATGCCAGCTTCTATACCACTGAGAATTTAACTTTGATGGCCAAGCAGTTACGGTCGAAAGGTGTGTTTGCTATGTGGTCGCAAAACCTGCCAGAAGCGGACTTTGAAGCTTTGCTAGGAACGGCTTTTGAGAGTGTTGAATCCCATGTGGTGTCCTTCTTTAATCCATTTCAGAATAACGTCTCGACTAATTCAGTATACGTATGCATAAAGGCCTAAGGCTATTTTAAGGCTATTTTAAGGCTATTTTAAGGTTAGCTTGCTAATCTCATATTACGTCTGGGATATTTCCCCAAATTAATAATTAATTTGCTTCTCGTTGCGGTAGAGGCAGATGCTATTGAGGAATCGATAAAAATGAGTAGAAGAAATGCCTGATTCAATATGTAAATCTTCAGGAAAATCTGGCTTGCCCCCAGGTTCATTGGTCCACGTCGGTGAAGTATTGCAACCCATTGCCAATATGTCGGTGATTGATTATGGCAAAGGCAAGTTTGAAGAGAAAAAGATTCAATCGATTGATGAGATAGTTCAGTACAAAGATAGCGAATCTGTAACCTGGGTGACCATCGAAGGACTCGCGGATATAGAAGTCGTTGAACGTATCGGTGAAATATTTGGCATTCACCAATTGGTACTTGAAGACATTCTAAATACTAACCAACGACCAAAATTTGAAGAGTACGATGATCACTTATACATAGTATTGAAGTGTTTATTATCAGACGGCGATAGCTTTACCGTGAATAGTGAGCAGGTTAGCTTATTAGTATTTAATAACTTTGTGATCATGTTTAAAGAAAAAAAGGATGAATTGTTTCATTCGATTCAACATCGCATTAGGACCAGTAGTGGAAAATTCGTCAGTCTAGGCGCAGACTATTTAGCCTATGCGATTTTAGATTTTATTGTTGATCAAAATTTCATTCTATTGGATGTGCTGGATGATTCTATTGCCGAGCTCGAAGACAGCTTATTGGTTGGGCAACCGACACAGGACATGCTGTATAAGATTCAAAGTCTAAAGCGAGAAATGATTACCATTAGGCGTTATGTCTCTCCGGTGAGAGAACTGGTAACTGAAATGATTCATAGCGAAAGCGATTTAATCCATAACGATACGCATATTTTCTTGCGAGATGTGTCAGACCATTCAATCAGGGTTGTAGAATCGGTTGAATCGTACCGAGATATTTTGACGGGCTTACTCGATATTTATGTCTCGAGTGTTAATAATAAAATGAATGAAATTATGAAGGTGCTGACGGTCTTTACGTCTATCTTTATACCGTTAACTTTTATTGCTGGCATCTATGGGATGAACTTTGAATACATGCCTGAATTGAAATGGAAGTGGGCTTATGCGGCCACTTGGGCTTCTTTTATTATAATTCCTGCAGTTTTACTGGTATTTTTTAAGCGTAAGAAGTGGCTTTAAGTCATCTGCGTTTTTCTTTTCGCCTATTCACTGAGCATTGGTTATTAGTGCAGGCAGAGCTTGGCATTAACAACTTGCTTATAAATTGGCGGTGGCGGGCGAAAAATGTGTAACCCATATCGGCAAAAAATTTTATGACAGGTAGCCGGAGGATTAATAACCATCGGTGTTTACCAACTGTTTTCCAAGCATGATAGGTGACGTCTAAACCATAAATTAGTTCACCTGATGCCATCTGCCCATGCAGTAAGTTCATCGCTTTGTCTTTGTTAATATGAGGAAATCGGCAGTAAAAGTCTGCTGCGTTCAAATCTTCTAATATTAATTGTTGATGCCTATCTGCTTTTTTTAGATGAAGCATCTCTGTATTGCATAGTGGGCACTGAGCATCATAAAAAATAATCATTATAAATCAGCTACTTAACTTCAGATTCAAGTCTTTGAATTTGCTTGTAAATGATGTCTGCTTCGCTTGTGATGAAAGAATAGGCTTTGATATCGCCGTTACGCTGTGCATTCATAGCTTGCTCTAACTTAAGTTGGTAAGACTTCTTTAGTTTTTTCACTGGATCTTTTTTGAATAATGAAAACATGATGGTCCCTCTTGGTTGTATTAGTTAATTGTATCTGTTGGTTATAACTCAGCTTGTAATACTTTTTACGCGAACCACCGTGTTTTGGATCATGTCATCTAGCTAAAAATGAAAGCGCTATTGCTGTATTGTCAATTTTTCTAATTAAATGCCGCGAAATGTCCAGTGTTTAAATATTATTTATACGCTTTCTTTTGTAATTAAATATTAATTTGTGTGATCCAAACTATTTTTTTTGCTCGTAAGTACTCTGACTTCTGCAAACATCTTAAATGAATTTGTGTTTGCAAAAGAACCTATTTTAAGAATTTTACAAAAAACGAGAACAAAGGGATTACACAATGAAAATAACAAAAAACCATCTTGCGGTTGCATGTTTATCAACCTTATTAGCTGCTTGTGGCGGTGACAGCGACTCAAAAGATTATTCTTATGTAAGAGTACTTCATGCCTCACCAGATGCTCCTAATGTGGATGTGTTAGTTGATGGAAAAGCCGTGTTAACCAACGTTGCTTACCAGCAAGGTTCTGGTTATTTGAAAATAGAAGCCGGTGCTAGAGATGTAAGTCTGCGTGTGAGTGGTACTGAAACAATTGCATTAGACGCAAACTTTACCCTTAATGATGATGGTTATTATTCTGTAATCGCACAAAATCAAGTTGCTTCATTAGAATTTGAAGTGTTGGATGATACAACTAAGCAAAACAATGGTTCAATCGACGTAACAGTTGTTCATGCATCGCCAACAGCCGGTAGTGTAGATGTATACGTAACAGCGGATGGTGTTGACTTGCCCGGTATGGCGACCTTAAAAAATGTTCCTTTTGATGCAAATGCTACATTATCAGAAATAGCGAGTGGCAATTATCAAGTTCGTATTACAGGTGCGGGTTCAACTGACGTGGTTTACAACTCAGCAACCTTGCCAGTATCGGCTGACGTAACGGCCGTTGCGGTAAATAGCACGAAAGGGGTTTCGCCAGTGAGTCTACTTATCTGGGCTGATGCTGTAACACCTGTATTAGATGCCTCTGCTGAAGTTCGTATTGTGCATGCAGTGGATGCTGTAGATGTTGATGTATTTGCTGGTGGTGCTGAATTGTTAGGTTATTTTTCTTATAAAGACACGACAATCGGTAAAGCTAACGCAAGCGCAACGGGTTATTTAACCGTTGCATCGGGTGACTTGCCTGTTGCAATTGCGCCTGCTAATGGTGGTATTGACGCAGCACTTGAGACATTAAGTGGTACGTTAACACTAGAGCGCGGTGAGTCTTATACGGTGATTGCTGCGGGTGATGTGAATGATTTACCCGGTACTCAATTAATTGTGTTGAACGACAAGCGAGAAGTGTCTGCCGCAGGCAAAGCCGATGTGCGTTTAGTGCATGCAGCAGCAGCGACAGCCGCTGATCCTGTTGATATTTATGTGGCAGCGACGGGAGCTGATATCAGTACCAACGATCCTACTTTTGCTGATGTAACAATTGGACAAAATACAGGTTATACAGCACTAGAAGGTACGACAGCTTATCAAGTTGTGATTGCTGCAGATGGTACTAAAACCCCTGCTATTTCAGGTTTAACCGATACAACTTTTGGCGCTGATTCTGTCACCACAGCGATTGCGATTGGTAATGCTAGCGGTCTTGACAAGATAATTCTTACTGACGATCGATAATTTCGTTATAGAAATATTGACTATCGAAACGCGAGGCTTGCCTCGCGTTTTTTATTTTTTTTAAAAATTTTGTGATCTTTTTTTAATTCTGTTTCGTAAGTACTTTCAACTAACGATCTCAATCTGATTTAACCGTTAGCCTTATATTTTTATCTAATACAAAAGGGAGGCACTATGCCTAACTATACTGCACCACTAAATGATATGAGCTTTGTGTTATTTGATGTACTTAAAGCTCAAGACTTAAGCCTTCTTCCTGGCTATGAAGATGCGAACGAAGAGATGATTCGAGCGGTTCTTGATGAATCTGCCAAACTGGCCGAAAATATTTTGCAGCCTCTTAACCAATCAGGCGATATCGAAGGTTGTCACTACGACCCAGAGACTAAGTCGGTCACTACGCCAAAAGGCTTTAAAGAGGCTTACAGAGCCTTTGCTGAAGGCGGTTGGTCGGGTCTTTCGGCGTCGACTGAATACGGTGGTCAAGGTTTACCGCAGTTATTGAAAATTGTGGTTGATGAGATGGCGTGTTCTACCAACTTATCAATGGGTATGTATCCAGGCTTGAGCCACGGCGCCATTGATGCACTTACGCTGCACGCCAGTGATGAATTAAAAGATAAGTATCTGCCCAACCTAATTGCAGGTGAGTGGACAGGGACTATGTGCTTAACAGAGCCACAGTGTGGTACTGATTTGGGCTTGGTACGCACGAAAGCTGAGCCGCAAGCCGATGGCAGTTATGCGATTTCGGGTACTAAAATTTGGATTACCGGTGGTGATCAAGACTTAGTGGATAACATTGTTCACTTGGTATTAGCGAAACTGCCGGGTGCGCCAGATTCCAGTAAAGGTATTTCGTTATTCTTAGTACCTAAGTTTCTAGAAGACGGTACGCGTAATCCCGCTTTCTGTGGCGGTCTTGAACATAAAATGGGTATTAAAGCGTCGGCTACTTGCGTGATGAACTTCGAAAATGCCAAAGGTTGGTTAATTGGTAAAGAAAACGAAGGCTTGAAGTGCATGTTCACTATGATGAACTCAGCACGCATCATGGTAGGGGTTCAAGGTTTAGGATTGGCTGAAAAGGCCTATCAAATCAGCCTAGGTTTTGCCAAAGAGCGTTTACAATCGCGTTCGCTAACAGGCCCTAAGAACCCTGAACAAAAAGCCGATCCGATTATTGTTCACCCTGATGTTCGTCGTATGCTAAGTCAGCAGAAGGTCTTCTTAGAAGGCGCTCGTTGCATGGCTTACTGGACAGGTTTGAATCTGGATATTTCAGAGAAGCACCCAGATGCCGACAAGCGTGAAGAAGCGGATGACATTGTGCAAATCATGACGCCAATCGTTAAAGCGTATCTAACCGACGAAGGTTTCTTCTCGACTGACCAAGCGTTACAAAGCATGGGCGGCTCTGGTTTTACCCAAGATTGGGAAGTAGAGCAGTTATTGCGTGATGGCCGTATCGCCCGTATTTACGAAGGCACCAACGGTATTCAGTCTTTGGACTTAGTAGGCCGTAAGTTAATGATCAAAGGCGGTCGTTTGCCTAAAACGTATTTTAAAGTGATGCACGAAATGGTGTCTAAGCTTGAAAACGAAATACACAAAGAGCATTGCAAAGCCTTATTGAAAACGTTGCAAAACAGCTTGATGTGGATGGCGGGTAATGCAATGAAAGATGCCGACATTGTTGGCGCAGCAGCGACGCCGATGCTTAAGCTATTCTCATTAACGACTATGGGTGTAATGTGGGCAAACATGGCTAACATTGCCGCGGCTGATTTAACCTCGGGTAAGTACTCTGAAGATTTTTATCAGGGTAAGCTAAAAGCAGCAGATCATTTCTTTAGAACCGCGCGTGCTCAAGGCGATCTTTTACAAGCCGATATTGAGGCGGGTAAAGAATCGTTGATGAATTTTACGGCAGAACAGTTCTAAGTAGTGATTGAGATGTTTAGCATTCGCTAAAAAATAAAAAAGCCTCATAACGAATGTTATGAGGTTTTTTTTATGAGTTTTTTTATGAGTTTTTTATTGGAGCTTACTAGCTCTATTATTTATATTGAATCTTACTAGAGTTCTATTAGGTAGATGTTCAGGCTATTTTTACATCGATTAGCGTTTGTAAGAAGGCTATCGATTTATGATAAAGCTGGCGAGTACGTTCTAAGCTAACCCCTACTTGTGGAGCGATTTCACCAAAACTTAAGCTGTCGTTAATATCAATGCCATGATACAGATAGACAATTTTTTGCTGACGCTGTGGTAATTGGCTGATGATGCTTTTTAAATAGTCTTTATCATTAGCATTCAGCATATTCTTATCGGAATAAGTATCAGTGTTTTCTTCTGATGTTAATACCTCTTCAAGCATTAAACCTTCTTCATACACGGGGGCGCTCATGGATACAGTTAAATTACCAATATTGCTAACAGATGAAATCTGTTCTCTTGTTAAACCCGTTAATTTTTGCAGTTGCTTTAGCGTAGGAAATTTTTCGTAACGGTTATAATACTTTTGCTTTTCTGATTCTATTTTCAAAATACGATCACTGGTATTAATTGGAATGCGTATATCGCTGCGCTTTTGATTTAATGCCTGTTTAATCGCCTGTTGAATCCACCAGTAAGCATAAGTAGTAAAGCGGAAGCCTTTATGACGGTTGAATTTTTCAGCGGCTTTGATTAACCCAATTGAACCTTCTTGTATGAGTTCTTCTGTATCAACGCCTTTATTCGCAAAACGTTTTGCAATATGCATGACCAAACGTATATTGCCTTGTACTAATTTGTTGCGATTGGATTGGTATTGCCTTTTTAACTTTTGGGCATGATCACAAAGCGGAACGTCTATTTGATTAACCTGATCAAGAAGAAAGTCGAACACATTTGAGCGGTCACACTGTAACCGAATCAAACTGACTGAAAGAGTGCTTTTAGAGACGTTTATATCTGTACTTAATGCTTTATTATGACGCGCAAGCAGTAATAGATCGTACTGGGTTAAAAAATCGTCTATGTCCGAAGTACTTTGGTATTGTGCAGCCAGAATGTCACATACTTGCTCTAAAAGATGGTCTTGCACCAATACGACTTGTGCAAGCTGCTGCATCGCATTATCCATTTTTGTTGCAATGCTTGCTTCGTCTTCAGGACTAAGAACGTGTATATCAGGGTAGTGCTGAATTAATTGGTTTACTTCATCAGAGTTCATATCAAGACCTTCTAATTGGCATATAAGCTATACGCATTAGAAGGTTAATTGGATGTTGAACTTTGCAGGCAAGCAACAGCCATTACTGGCTGGATTGCACCTTAGTTATAGTATTGAACGGCTTAGATCTGGCGACTTGGGTATGTTATGCCGTATTTGATGCCATAATCATTCTCAGAGCTATCTTGAAGGGATGTTGATGATTATGCTGTGTGCCAGCCTTAAATAATGGTATTTCCAACGATTCGTGTTATTTTAGCGCCTTATCATTTTGATTATTAAGTAGACCCCGATGAAGCAAGTATTTATCAATAAAGAGCCTGTTGAACTTTATAAAATCCTGAAGTTCGAAGGTATTCGTGCCAGTGGCGCAGAAGCTAAAGCAGCGATTGCTGATGGTAATGTAAAGCTAAACGGTGAATTTGAAACACAAAAGCGTAAGCAAATTGTTGCGGGTGATGTGATTGAGTGTGATGGCGAGACGTTTCAGGTTCAGCTAGAAGGCTAATCGTTCGTAATCTCGTGATGTAAAAAGCGTTATGTTTTAAATAGGTTGTGAATTGAGCAGTACGCTGGCGTATTGCTGTTCATACTGTTGCATGAGTCGATGTTTCTTCGTTTGCTCATGTAATGTTTTATCGCTGGTCGAAACAAATGGCCCAGCCTTGCAAATCTCGCAGTAACCCTTCCTCTGATGACTCTTTGTCTCTAATGCCTCTAGCAGCGCGTTATCGTGGTCTTTGCTGTCAATTTTAGGGCTCCAAGCGTAAGTAATCCCTTGTGTGTCTTTCACGTGCTTATCGCGATCAACGTTGCGGACCTTGTACCCTGGAAACTTATTGATATCAAAATTCATCGAGCCAAGGTAATGAATGTGCTCTAGGCCTTGGTTGAGGCTATTTTCAATATTCCATTCGCTGTAGGGTTTCACATCTTTTGAGGTGATGTAGCAAAGCTGCTTTCCATCTGGATCGAGAAAATATTCTACGCAGTGAATCAGGTATTTGCGCAGTAATAAGCGGTTTAAGGTATTAATACTGATATCGCCCATTGTATGAAAATATTCAGGATCTTCAAAAGCGGGCACGAGTGGGAATTGGAAGATGACGAGATCGAATGATTGGTTTCTTAGCTTTGCCCAAGTCTTTGGGTCAGTGACATCAAAGCCAAATAAAACTTGCTGGTTTGGGGCTGTTTGTAATTGCTTGATGGCGTGGTGCTGGTATTTATCTTCTAACGTTTGCTGGCTATCAAATACCGTGGAAGTTAGCTGCGCAGGTTTGAAATGATTCCAAAGTGAGGCAGAGAAAGAAAGATCGCCGTCACCGATGGTGAGAATTCGCCAGTTGGGTTTTATAAACATTTGAGTTTAAGCATTTATTGAAATAGTTCTTTCGAAGAGTTTGAATCTAGGTCGGTGTAGGTTTTGCGTATCGCTGCTGGGTGTGGCATTTGAGGCCGTCCCTCCCCATGGATGGGGAGGCCGAGCCTACAGGGACCGTATTCACGGCGTGCCGTGGAATGTCACACCCAGCAGCGATAATAAGCAAAACCGGCTTCTAAGCAGAAGCTTAAAGAATCTGGTCTAAAACAGATTCTAAGTTAGCAACGGTGCGATCAATGTTGTGCAATTTGTCTAAACCGAACAAACCTAAACGGAATGTTTTGTAGTCATCGCCTTCATCACACTGCAATGGAACGCCAGCTGCCGCTTGCATGCCTTGGGCCGCAAACTTCTTACCGTTTTGCATATCGCCGTCAGTGGTGTAGTTAACCACAACGCCTGGGGCTTTAAAGCCTTCAGCGGCAACACTCTTGATGCCTTTGCTTTCTAACAATGCGCGTACTTTTTGGCCCAGTTCAATTTGCTCAGCACAGACTTTATCAAAACCGTATGCTTTGGTTTCTAGCATTGCATCACGGAACTTAGTTAATGCATCAGTAGGCAGTGTTGCATGGTAGGCATGGCCGCCATTTTCATAGGCTTGCATAATGCCGTGCCATTGCTTCAAGTTGCAGGCAAAGCTAGAGCTGGTGGTCTTTTCCATTTCAGCCACTGCATTGTTATTGAGCATAACCAATGCGGCACACGGAGAAGCACTCCAGCCTTTTTGTGGGGCGCTGATTAAAATGTCGATACCCACATCTTTCATATCAACCCAGACCGTACCCGACGCGACGCAATCTAATACGAACAAACCGCCAACAGAATGAACGGCTTCAGCCACGGCTTTCAAATAGTCGTTTGGCAAGATCATGCCAGACGCTGTTTCAACGTGCGGTGCGAAAACCATTTGTGGCTTCTCGCTCAAAATCGTTGCGACAACTTCTTCGATCGGTGCAGGAGCGAAAGGCGCTTGCGGGCCTTCTTCGATGCGACGCGCTTTCATTACGATGCTGTCGGATGGGATATTGCCCATTTCGAAGATTTGCGTCCAACGGTAGCTGAACCAACCGTTACGAATCACTAAGCACTTTTTGTCTTGAGCAAACTGACGAGAAACCGCTTCCATACCGTAAGTACCGCCGCCAGGAACAACCACGGTTGCGTCTGCGTTGTATACTTCTTTTAGGTTGCTAGAGATGTCGTTCATCACGCCTTGGAAGGCTTGAGACATGTGGTTAAGAGAGCGGTCGGTAAAGACAACTGAATATTCTAATAACCCTGCTGGATCTACATCGGGTAATAAACCGGCCATGATTTTCTCCTGGTATTTTATTGAATAGGAATTAAGTTTTTTAAGAATGATCTAATAACCGTCTATTAGAAAAGAATGGGCCTAGAGAGTAAAGCCCCTTTTGAGAAAGGCTGTTGAAAAGACTGTTTCAGCAATCGAATTCATCAAAATGGGCACGGACAGTCTGCAATAATACGCTCACCACTCACGGGGTGATTAAACTCCAGACGAGTCGCATGCAGCATTAAACGGTTTGCCATATGCTCGCTATTTTCAAAGCCGCTGCCCGTTTGGCCGGTGTATAAGTCGCAACCTAAGATAGGGTGGCCCAATTGCTGACTATGAATACGCAACTGATGCGTACGCCCTGTGTGAGGGGTATACAATACTCGGCTTATAGAGAAAGTTTGGTGATTGAAATTTAAATCTTCATACTCTAAACATTCATATTCTGTCAGTGCAGATTTGCCGGTTTCATGGCAAATTATTTGATATGGGAATTCACCTTTGGCAACCGGTAAATCAATAGTGCCACGTTCTTGATCGACTCGTCCCGCTAATAACGCCGTATAGGTTTTATTCACTAAACGCTCACTGAACTGGCGATTGAGAAGTCGGCTAATCTCTTTATTCAGCGCAATCAGCATAATGCCAGAAGTGCCTAAATCTAAGCGGTGAATCATTAATGCTGTAGGGAAGTCTTGTACCAGACGATAATGAACAGAATCTAGGTTGGCAGGGTTTTTACCCGATAAACTGAGCAACTTTGTCGGCTTGTTGATGAGTAGGATATGCTCATCTTGAAATAAGATTTTTATCTCATCTTCACAGACAGGCGCAATAAAATCGTCGGGGCTTGTCTGTGACATGAATGATTTACTTATCTCGTTTTGCGAAGGGTTTTGCCATTGATATCAGCTGCGGTTAAATCAATCTGATAGGTCTGGCCATCTTTTTGCGTCTGCTGAAGGCGCACAAGCAAATAATCGTAATCTTTGGCAAACCAAATATACGTTTTCTTCTTGTGTTTTTTCTTTTCAATTTGCTCAATTTTAACCGTGCGCAGCGAGCCTACTTGCGTATTAAGCACTTCAAAGCCAACCATCTGAAAACTAAAGTTTTTGATTTTATTGCGATCAAAAACAGGATAAGTGAACTGAGTTTTACCCTGTTGTAAATCGATACTCGCTTGAACGTTATAGCTCAAATTATCTTGAACTAGATCATTCCAGTGACCGCTAAAAATTGATTGGTCATTGCCGTTAATAATCTGTTTTTTCTGCCAGTCGAATACTTGATTGCGATCAGGCTCTTTAAATAAACCGGTGCGTAGATAGCGATATTGCAGCGGTTGAATCGTGTTGTTTAAATAGCGAAACGTACTGATTTCTTGTAAGCCTGCAATGGCAGAATCTGCTTCAAAGGTCAGCGTCGCGGTGCCATCAGCTTGATGACTGAGTGAGCGTTTGGCATCGACATTAATGGGAAACCAACCACCGGTCCAAGTTGCATTGTATTCAGCGGTAAACTCTGGGTACGGATACTTACTTTTAGCAGGAGAGGGTTCTTTGATAGCGGTTTTTACGGGAGTTGATTTTTTAAGAGTCGCTTCTGTCGAGTCTGTTTGTTCTATTGTTGTTTGCTCTATCGTTGCTTCTAAAGGAAGGGCTTCTTCAATAACGTTCTCTTCAAGAGCACTCTCTTCAAGATTCGCTTCAACAGCAACCGTTTCTTCCGCAGTTGTTTCTTCAGCAGTTGTTTCTTCAGCAGGCGCCTCGATAGGGTCAGTTTTTAAGGAAGTCGTTGCTTCAAGGTTGGATTCTTCAATATTTGGATTGGCAAACGTTGTACAGCTAAGACTGCTGAATGAAATTGTAAGCAGTAATAATAAGCGAGTATAAATCATGAAATAATCAGATTGCTGGCAATAAGAGCTTTTAGTATATCGACCGTGTTTAAAATGACAATAGTAGAGGGGGGGAGGAGGAACTGCAAAGCGATTAGCTTTGCAGTTGAATGCCAGTGGCTGGAAGTACTTTATTATCCAGCAAGGCTTCGTTGCCTTTCATCGTAAGGCGACCTTCGCAGAACCATTTAACCGCAATGGGGTAAATGATGTGTTCTTGAGCATGAACGCGCTGTTGAAGGTTTTGTGCGTTATCAACATCAAGAATAGGAACGATGGCTTGAATAGCATTAGGGCCGCCGTCTAATTCTTCCGTTACGAAGTGCACGGTTACTCCATGAATATCATCACCCGCATCTAAGGCGCGCTGATGAGTATTCAAACCTTGATACTTAGGCAATAAAGAAGGGTGAATGTTTAATAAACGCCCTTCGTAATAGCGAGTAAAATCGGCGGTTAAAATGCGCATAAAGCCGGCAAGTACCACTACGTCAGGGTTTAAGTCTTCGATCATGCGGATAAGGGCATGATCGAATTCGTCACGACTGGCGTAAAGCGTATGATCGATGATGTCGGTATGTAATCCCATTGCTTGGGCTTTTTCTAAGCCTGTCGCAGTAGGGCGGTTACTAATAACACCGACGATCTCAGCATCAATGCCTGAGTCTGATTCTTCTTTTTGAAGCGCTTCGGCAATGGCAACCATATTGCTACCAGTACCAGAGATCAAAATGACAATGCGCGGTTTTTCTACTTCACTCGCCTGCATTACTTATAGACCTGTCTTTTCGATACCAACAAGCTCAACTTGCTCTTCACCTTCAACCGCATCTTCGATGTGGCCAATGATCCAAGCTTGTTCGCCTTCTGCGTTTAATAATGCAATGGCTGCATCGGCTTTCTCTGCAGGAACGCAGGCAATCATGCCTACACCACAGTTAAAGGTGCGGTACATTTCGAAAGCATCAACGTTGCCTTTCTCTTGTAACCATTTAAATACAGGTGGTAGATCCCAGCTCTTAGTATTGATTACCGCTTTAGCGGTTTCTGGCAATACGCGAGGGATGTTTTCTTGGAAGCCGCCGCCCGTAATGTGGCAAAGTGCATGTACTTCACTTGCGTTAATCAATTTAAGGACTGATTTAACGTAGATGTTGGTCGGTGCAATTAATGCATCTTTCAACGATTGGCCGTCTAGGTCTTGGTCTAGATCAGCGTTCGATACTTCAAGGATCTTACGGATCAATGAGTAACCGTTGGAGTGTGGGCCAGAAGACGCAAGTGCGATTAGTGTATCGCCAGTCGCTACTTTTGAACCATCGATGATGTCTTCTTTTTCTGCGATACCGACGCAGAAACCGGCTAGATCGTAGTCTTCGCCTTCGTACATGCCTGGCATTTCGGCTGTTTCGCCGCCAACCAAAGAAATACCTGATAACTCACAACCATCGCCGATGCCGCTAACAACGTCTGCTGCGATATCAACGTTTAATTTGCCCGTTGCGTAATAATCTAGGAAGAATAAAGGTTCAGCGCCACCAACGATCAAGTCGTTAACGCACATGGCCACTAGATCGATACCAATAGTATCGTGCTTGCCGATGTCCATGGCTAGACGCAGTTTAGTACCCACGCCGTCTGTGCCAGAAACCAATACTGGCTGCTTGTAACCTTGTGGCAATTCGAATAAAGACGCGAATCCACCTAGACCAGTCATTACTTCAGGACGGCGAGTACGTTTTGCTACCCCTTTGATTCGTTCAACTAGGGCATTACCGGCTTCAATGTCTACGCCAGCATCTTTGTAACTTAGGGATTTTTGATCGCTCATCAGTCTACGTCTCGTCGTTCGCTGTGTGTCATTTAGTCATTAGCCAAAGGGCTAAATGTTGACTAAATGTAAAAATTTTAGGCGGCATATTCTACCTCTTTGTGTGCTTGGGTGCACGGATATTGTGTAGTAATTATGTGGCTATTCGATAGGAATGGTGGTTTGACTGGCTCATACGGGTAGGGAGTGGCACAATAGCGCCTTTGTTATTCCACTCAAAGCAGGGATTATGTGTGCGTTTTATCATCTTATGTTTGTGTTTATTCAGTCTTAATGCAGTTGCTGTAAATGTAACCGATCTTTATCGCGTTAACGTACCGGTAGAAGATCAGAGTGAACAAAGTCGTAAATTGGGTGTGCAGCTGGCCTTTCAGCAGTTATTGATCAAGGTTTCTGGTTACCCTGAAGTACTGGAAAATCCAACATTATTGGATGCGAGCAAAAATGCTTTGCGTTATATGCAGGGGTTTAGTTATCAACAAGATGGTATTGATGGCCAAACGTATTTGCAAACCTGGTTTAGTAAAGCCTTATTAGTGCCTTTATTACGACGTGCTCATGCGCCCATTTGGGGTGAGAACCGACCACTATTATTAAATTGGTTAGCGATAGACGCTTCAAATTTAGATTCACAGTCAGCGACTCAAGCGCTTGATGGTGGTCGTCTATTAGTATCAGAACAAGCACCAGAGTGGAAAAACCGCTTGGAGTCGGCATTCAGCGATCGTGGTTTACCGGTATTATGGCCTTTAGATGATCTTGAGGATCAGTCGGCACTGTCTTTAAATCAGCTTTGGTGGCTGATTAACGATTCTATTATTACGGCTTCTACTCGTTATCAAACCGATGCGGTATTGGCGGGTAAGCTTAATCAGTCTGCCGAAGGTATATGGCAGTATGACGGGGTGTTATTGCAAGGTGAGCGTCGTTTATCGCTTTCAACCAAGGGTGAAACGCCTTTAGCGGCATTAACAAGTGCGTCGAGTGAAGTAGGTCGTTTTTTTGCAGACCAATTCGCGATAAAATCTAACCCCATGCAAGGTCGATCAGGTTTGCGTATCGTTGTTAAAAAAGTCAATGATTTTAGTGATTACTCAAAAGTTATTACGTACTTGCAAAGCCTTTCTGGAGTGCGTTTAGTTGAAGTTGCGCAGGTCGATAGAGATAGTTTACAGCTCTATTTGAATCTAGAAGGTGATTGGAAAAAAGTGCAGCGTATAATTCAGTTGGATAATAAATTATTCAGTTTACAAGAAAAAGAATTTGAATGGGCGCAGTAGTGTCTAGGAGTGCTTTAAATGGTTATTGAAGCCCAAGCGCAGCAGCTAACGCTGTCGGTCTCGGTAAGAGACGATGCTCGTTTTGCGAATTATTTTGCTGGCCCAAACGCGCAGGTTGTTTATTCGATTCAAGATCAATGGCGTGAAAGTGGTGAGCCGTTTATTTATTTGTGGGGCGCGAATGGCGTAGGTTGCAGTCATTTACTTCAGGCTGCTTGCCATTATGCTGAGGGGTTAGGTCATAAAGCGGTTTATTTGCCGCTGGATGAACTGGTTGCTTACGACCCTTCAGTATTTGAAGATTTGGAAGTTTTGCAGTTGGTTGCTTTGGATAATATTGAAGCAATAGCGGGTAAGCCTGAGTGGGAAGAAGCGTTATTTCATTTATTTAATCGCTTGCGTGATACCGGAACCTGCATGCTGGTTGCCGCAAAAGACGGCCCGCGAAATAACGGTATTTTACTGCCTGATTTAACGTCGCGCTTAAGCTGGGGCATTACCTATCAGCTGGAAGCGTTAGAAGATGAAGATAAATTAAAAGCGCTGCTATTGCGTGCTCGTGTTCGGGGTTTGAATATGAGTGAAGAGGTTGCGCGTTATATTTTAACCCGCGGTCCTCGAGATATGGCTGGGTTGTTTGATTTGTTATCAGATCTTGATCAGGCGTCACTATCGGCTCAGCGTAAGCTTACTAAGCCGTTTGTGAAAGAATTGATGGATTGGTAATAAATCTAATGCGCAGCGTTCACGCGAACCCACATTTCCAGCATGAGGCGAACGTTGTCTTCACAGCGGTGAGGGTTTAGTTCTAGATCGCTGCGAAGGTCTTCCATCAGCTGATAGCGCTCTTCAGTTTCGCTAGGATGCCATTCGTGCATGCCTATTAAGTCGGCGCCGGGTTCTTTATCGTAGGCGTCGTACATGCGTTCTAGCAGTTCCATCGTACGTTCTGAGTCTTGTACTAGGTAATAGGAATTTTCGCAGTCAAACTCAAACTCTTTTACGGCTTCCCAAACGGGTTCGCCCGACTGAATTAATATTTCTTGCGTTATGCCGTGCAGATCTTCTAAGCCGGCATCCCATTCGTGCCAACTTTCTTCTGGCTGAATCAGTGTGCTTTTAATCGTGCCGTCTGTTAACGACCAGGCAATTGCGATGGGGTGTCCGTCTAGCTCGTAAGAACTAGCGTCAATCACTAAAAATTGCGGATATTCCATAAACAGCTACCTAGGGTTTGAATAAATGGGCGCTAAGATAATCTGCTTGGCGTGGCTTATCAATACTCGGCTTAAAAAGAATTAGCTGCGCCGCACTTAAGACGACGCGCGGCCCATTTCTTTTAAATGTTTGATATGCCCTAAAATGGCTTCGCGAACGGTTGAATATTGACGGTGAAGAACATCATTCTCCGCGCAGACTTCGCGCACGATCTTATGCAATTTAGGGTAGTGAGTATGGCTAATTCTAGGGAACAGGTGATGCTCAACCTGAAAATTTAAGCCGCCTACGCACCAAGTCGTTAATTTACTGTTAGGTGCAAAATCAGCAGTCGTCGCCAGTTGATGCGCGGCCCATTCATAAGGCAGGTTGCCGTGCTCGTCTGGTTGAGGAAATTCTGTTTTATCAACCACGTGAGCCAGTTGAAATACCACTGCAAATAAAACCCCCATGACGGCATGTAAACATAAAAAACCGATAAGAACGGTCTGCCAACCTAAAAAGTAGCTAGGAATAATGAGGTAAAGGCTGATGTAAAAAACTTTGCTCAGCCAAAAAACAATCGAGTCTTTTGTTTGGTACTTTTGTGAGAAATCTTGCTCACTGATTTTTTGATTAAAGTAGGCGAGAAAGTCCAATACAAAAAACCAAAACAAGCTAGTAAGGGGGTACAGCGCCCACACATAAATGTGCTGCCAGCGATGAAACCAATAGCGAGGTTTGTCAGGGCTCATGCGTAATAAACCAAAGGCTTCAATATCTTCATCGGCACTGGCGACGTTGGTATACGGATGATGGTTTAAATTGTGTTTTTGTTTCCAATAAAATGCATTGCTGCCTATTGCGTTGAATGTATGGGCTGCAATTGAATTAATGGTTTTATTTTTAGTGAAACTACCATGGGCACCGTCGTGCATGATGTTAAAACCGATCAACGCAGTGGTGAAACCATGAAAGGCCCATGCTAGCCACGTATAAGGTTCTGCTAGCAGGAAGAAGCAAGCAAAGGAGATAATGTGCATAAACAAGATAATAGCGGCTTTACGATAGAGTTCGGTATTTCCTGTCTTTGCTATATTATTTTCTTGGAAATAGCGGTTTACGGCATTTCCTAGCGCTGTTTGTAATGGGCGCTGAGCATTATTGTGACTTAGGCTGTTCATGAAATGTGAGTGCTATTTTTTATGATTGGAATTTAGCTTTCGGCAACATCCTACTGATAACGCTCTAAAAGTAAACCTTGCGGTCGATGATAGTCAGTATTAGTCGTCAAAAAATTATGAAGTAGCGAAATTTTTCGAATTGTTTATAAATCTTTACGGAAAGCCCTCGGGCTTTTTCCTAACCAACGGCGAAATGCCCGACCAAAGTTAGAAGGATCGTTATAGCCCAATTGGCTGGCGATCTGTTCCACATTAATGTTGGAATAAGTGAGTAAGTCAATGGCTTTTTCACGTCTTACTTCATCCAAAATATGTTGATAAGTGGTATTCAATTGAGCCAGCTGGCGGTTGATTGTTCTTGGGCTGCTGTTCATCGCGGTTGCCATGTTAGGCAGTGTTGGGAATGCCTTCATTTTTTCGAGCTGGTTACGGATTTGAATAACCAAATCCTGCCCTTGATCCAGTTCTATCAACAGCTTTTCGCACTCACTTTCGGCCAAACCTCGCGATGTTGCATTGGCTGTCGAAACGGGAACCTCTAATAAGTATTCTGGGAAGCATACTTGGTTGTGTGGTTGGTCAAATAAAACCGGCACGCCTAATAAACGTTCGTATTCACTGGCAGGTACTTGCGGTGAATAGTTGAGTTTCACAATGGCTGACATTTCATCTTGTTGGTTCATCAAATAGCGTGCAACTCCGATAAAGCTAGAGATGATATTTTCGACAACAAAAGGGAAGGTGCTCGGCATGGAGGCAAGTCGATTAATTTGCACCACAGCGCTGTCGTCTTCTTTATGAAAACGGATGTCGGCTAATAATGTTCGCGTGCGAGCATAGCGAATAGCTAAGGAAAGCGCCTGATTTAAATCGTCGGCGGCCATCGCGGCAAATCCTAAAAAACCGTGGCTGGCAATATTTAGCCCTTGGCCATGCTTGATTCCTAATAACGGATCTTGGCTGAGAGCTAGGGCATTTTCGACAACGGTATGATACTGCATCGGTGAAATGCGAGTATTTTGTTGCATGATTTGCTCGGTTAATTGGGTATTCGCTAAGACTAGTTCAGGATCAAAACCCTTTTGCTTCATAAGGGTGATTAGCTGAGTTAGATAGTCTGTCGTTAAAAAAGCGCGCTGCTTAGAATAGATAGAGGTCATTAAAAGTGTCTTTGGCGTAATATGACTGAAATCCTGTCACGAATAGTACTTCATTTCAAGCCAAAATTACGTCATAGTGTCGAGACGTATATTAATAATAAACAAACGAAGTCACATTCAGTTCAGTAAAATCAAAAAAAACGTATTGAACGTGTGATTTATTAACATAGCGACTATTGCTAGGGGGTTAATGTGGAAGCATCTTTTTGGGACGGTAAACGAGCACCAGGGATTAAGGATACAATCGATTTATCAAAGTATGATTCGGTTGTAGAGGTCATTGAGAATTCTTTTAAACGTTATGCAGATCGTCCGGCATTTACCAGCATCGGTTATACACTGACTTATCGCCAAATCGATGAATACAGTGCTGCGTTCGCCAGCTACCTTCAAAATCATACGACTCTAAAGCCGGGTGATTCAATTGCCATTCAAATGCCTAACATTCTGCAATATCCAATTGCTATGTATGGCGCACTTCGTGCTGGTTTGCGCGTAGTAAATACCAACCCTCTTTATACTGAACGTGAAATGTTGCATCAGTTTAACGACTCGGGCGCAAAAGCATTACTTTGTATGGACGTTTTTGCTAAGTCTGTAGAAAACGTTAAAGATCAAACCGGTATTAAGCACATTATTGTTACCAGCTTGGCTGATATGCTGCCTGGCTTTAAGCGCGTATTAATTAACGCTGCTGCAAAACACATTAAAAAGATGGTTCCTGCTTATAGTCTTCCAGAAGCGGTTCGTTTCCGTGAGTGTTTGAAGTTAGGTAAAGGGAAGGTTTTCCAAGCAAACCACATGAAAAACCCTCACGATACCATTATCTTACAATATACCGGTGGTACTACGGGTGTTGCTAAAGGTGCAGAGCTTACTAACCGCAACCTAGTGGCTAACATGCTACAAGCGGCTTCTGCTTTGGGTCAGACAACGGCTGGTGGCCAGCCAATGAAGGGTGATAAGCAAGCGATTATCGTTGCGCCATTACCGCTTTATCACATCTATTCATTCACGGTTCACTTGATGGCCTTGTTTGAACTGGGTGATCACAGCATCTTGATTGCTAACCCACGCGATACTGAAACCTTCATTCGCTTTATGAAGCCTTGGAAGTTAACCGGTGTTGTGGGTCTCAATACCTTGTTTGTATCGTTAATGGCTAGTCCTCGCTTTAAAGAGATTGATTTCAGTGAAATGAAATTAACGCTTTCAGGTGGTACGGCACTGGTTGAAGATACGGCTAAGCGCTGGAAAGAAATTACGGGAACCGGTGTTTCTGAAGCTTATGGTTTGACTGAGTGCTCTCCTGCAGTAACGATGAACCCAGCAGACGGTCTTGAGCGTATGGGAACTGTTGGTCAGCCGATGCCAGGTACTTCACTTAAGTGTATTGATGACGACGGCGAAGAAGTTGCCGTTGGTGAACGTGGCGAGCTTTGTGTTAAAGGCCCACAGGTGATGAAAGGTTACTGGAATCGACCTGAAGCGACAAAAGATAGCTTCACGCCAGATGGTGAATGGTTACGCACGGGTGACGTAGCGGTTATTGATAACGATGGTTTTGTTAAGATCGTAGACCGTATTAAAGATTTGATCTTGGTATCCGGCTTTAACGTTTATCCAAACGAAATCGAAGACGTTGTTGCAGGACACCCAGGTGTTGAAAACTGTGCCGTAATTGGTGTACCAGACGAGAAAACAGGTGAAGCTGTTAAGCTTTATATTGTTGCGGCGGATGCTAACCTAACGGCTGATGAAATTAAGGCATACTGTAAGGATAAGTTGACTGGTTATAAACTGCCTCGTCAAATTGAATTCCGTGATGAGTTGCCAATGACGCCTGTCGGTAAGATTTTACGTCGTGAGTTAAAAGACGAAGAAGAAGCTAAGCGCGCTGCAAGTGCTGCTTAAGTTATAGTTTAGCGGTTTTGCGAATGCATTAACGGTTTGCTTTGTTTATAAAGAACCCAGTTTAGAAATAAACTGGGTTTTTTTATGCTTGCAAAACAGTGAGAGCGTACTGCTTGATTAGTCGATTGAAAATACAGTATTAAAAGTCTCAGAAAGGTGGTCAGCGCCGCTGCAAAAGGCCATTATGTTTGATTCAGTCACTAAACCGAACCGTTTAAAATAAGTAGGGCTTAGGCATGTCAATTGAGATTCAAGACATCATTACATTCGTCAGTGCGTACGAACCTTTTGACAGCTTGTCAGCAGAAGATGTTGCGGCAATGTGCGGCCAAATTGAAGTCAGCTATTTTCAAGCACAGAGTGAAATATTAGAGCATGGAGCGTCAATAGATGCCTTGTATATGATTCGTTCTGGTTCGGTTGAGGTGTTTCGCCGCACAGGAGAATTATACAATCGCTTGGAGTCGGGTGATGTCTTTGGGCAGATGAGCATTTTGTTAAACGGTCGTGTTCGCTACCCCGTTCGGGCCATAGAAGATACCTTGATTTATCGTATTCCTGCCGAAAAGTTTTTTGATTTATGTGATCGTATTGCGGATTTTAGCGACTATTTTGAGGTAAATGAACATTCGACTCTGCAACAAGAAGTACAGAGCCAGAATGATAATAATGATATGACCAGCGTAAGAGTACGCGACATTACTCAGCATGACCCTGCGTATTTGGGCGCTGATGCGACGGTCGGGGAATGCGCTAAAAAAATGACCGAGCATAATGTCTCTTCGATCGTCGTTTTTGATCAAGTTAAGGAAGACCTTGATGGCATTAATAGTGTTTCGTTGCCGATTGGTATTGTGACCGATCGAGATTTGAGGGTGCGTGTTTTAGCGGAAGGGTTGTCGTTTGATACCCCTTTGCGAGATGTTATGTCGACAGACCTAATCACTCTTGTTCATGATGCGTATGTGTATGAGGCCAAGCTGCTCATGTTGCGACACAACGTTCATCATTTGCCTTTAGTTAAGCATGATAAAGTCATTGGTATCGTTGCGCTCAACGATATTGTGCAGTATGAATCGCAGAGTAGTTTGCTATTGGTGCGGGGTATTTTATTGCAAGAGACCGTTGAGGGTTTAGCAGAGCTGTCGGCGCAGGTTGCCTCGGTGATGGTGCGCATGCAAAAAGAAGGTGCTAACTCACACATGATCGGTAATGCGATGTCGGTGATAGGGCGAACGTTTAAACAGCGGCTATTACAACTGGCCGAGGAAAAACTAGGGCCTCCCCCGGTGCCGTATTGTTTTCTTGCACTAGGTTCAATGGCAAGAGAAGAGCAGCTTTTAGTCACTGATCAAGATAATGCGATGATTTTATCTCAAGATTATCGAGCTGCCGATCATGGTGAATACTTTAAGCAACTGGCTAATTTTGTCTGCGATGGACTCGATGCTTGTGGTTATACCTATTGCGATGGTGACATCATGGCTTCTAACCCCAAGTGGCGTTTGACCTTAAAAGAATGGAAAGAGCAGTTTAGTCAGTGGATTGAAAAACCTAATCCGCAAGCGCTCTTAAATGCTTCCATCTTTTTTGACTTAGATGGCGTTGATGGCAAGGTTGCTTGGGCCGAGCAACTGACGCGTTTTATTGTGGGTAAGGCAAAAAAGAATCCTGCTTTTTTGGCAGCCTTATCACGTAATGCGATGAATCGAACACCGCCGTTAGGGTTCTTTAAAGATTTTGTTTTAGAGAAAGACGGACGTCAGCGTTTTAGTTTAAATCTAAAGCGCCGAGGCACTGCACCCATGGTCGATGTGATTCGAGTGCATGCGTTGGCAGAAGGCTCGTTATCGCAAAACTCATTTGATCGCTTGGATGATCTTGCGCAGTCGTCGTTATTGCCAGAAGGTAAGACAGCAGAAATTTCCGATGCGCTCGAGTACTTATCGATGATACGCATTCGCCAGCAGGTCGCTGCAGTAGAGGCGGGAGAGGATGCGGATAATACCGTTGAACCTGAGATGCTTTCGAGTAAAGAGCGTCGAGGTTTGAAAGAGGCATTTCAAGTATTAAGCAGCGCACAAAAATTCTTAAAGTTTCGCTATACCGCTCATCAGAAGGGTTAAGTTAAAAAGGCTAAGTTAAATGGCGTTATTGCCCTATCAAGTCATTCCTAATGACTGGGATGAATTTTATTCTGAGCAAGTGCAGGAAAGCCTGTTAGAGTCTTTGGATACTTTTTACCATCAGCCATTATTGGATCCGCAGCAAACTATAGGGGCGACAGACTTTGTCGCCTTAGATATAGAAACAACGGGGTTAAATGCACAGCAAGATGACATTGTCAGTATTGGTTTGGTGCCTTTTGATCATCAAAGAATTTACCTGGCTAAGGCTAAGCATTGGGTCGTGAGTAGTCATCGATTAACGCCTGAGTCTGTTATGGTTCATGGCATTACTCATACCGATGTCGCACAAGCGCCTTCGCTTAAATCAGTCTTGCCCGAAATAATGGAGAGCTTACAAGGAAAGCAGGTGGTCGTTCATTACCGCTATATGGAACGAGAGTTTATGCGTACCGCGGTGGCGGAATTATGCCAGCAGAACTTTTTGTTTCCAGTGATTGATACCTTGGAAATAGAAGCACGATACCTACGTGAAAATCAGACGTTAATGGCTCGCTTTATGAATAAGCAGTTACCGTCTTTACGTTTATTGTATGCGCGTGAGCGTTATCATTTACCGGCTTATGAAAATCATAATGCCCTGGTTGATGCCTTGGCGACGGCAGAGTTATTACAAGCGCAGATTGCTAATCATCAACTAACAAAAAAGCCAGTCAGGGCGCTCTGGTATTGATGAGCGAACTGACTGGCTTGAGCGACGTTTATTATTTCTAATAAACGTCTATTTTGAACAAGCTGCTATCTCTAGTAGCCTTTTACTCTAGTAGCCTTTTACTTTTACCTCTGTGCGCATGCCCATTAAGAGTGAAAGGCACATCAGCAATAATACAAAGGTGAAAGGCAAACCGGTCGAAATAGCACCTGCTTGTAACGCTTGAATTGCCTCTGTACCGCCGATCCATAACAAAGCAATTGCGATGGCTCCTTCAACCGATGCCCAAAAAATACGCTGTGGCACAGGTGCATCAATCTTACCGCCTGCGGTAATACTATCGATTACCAAAGAGCCAGAGTCCGAAGATGTAATAAAGAAAACAAGTACCAGTATGATCGCTATTACAGACAGGATCGAACCGAGTGCCATTTCATCAAACATTTGGAACATGGCTAAAGGTACGGAGGTAAGACCTTCTGTACCGAGTGCACCGATACCATTTTGTACTTGTTCAATGGCAATGCCGCCATAAACCGACATCCATATTACAGTTACTGCTGTTGGTACTAATAGCACTGCAGTAACGAATTCTCTTACACTACGTCCTTTAGAAATGCGCGCGATAAACATGCCAACAAAAGGAGACCAGGAAATCCACCAAGCCCAGTAAAACACTGTCCAGCCCTGTAGCCACGCTTCATCTGGGCGACCATGTGGGTTTGAAAGCGGAATGATATTTTGCACATAAGCAATAATGGTTTGAGGAATGGTGCCCATAGATACGGCAAACGCTAGCGCAATAACAAACATCAATAAGCAAAAAGCAATAATCATATTAACGTTTGAAAGTAATTTAACGCCGCCATCAAGACCTCGTATGACTGAAACAATCGCCAATAAAGTAACGGCGATAATCACGATAATCTGTAAACCAATGCCGCCAGAAAGACCAAAAACGTGCTCAATACCGGCAGACGCTTGTTGCGCACCTAAGCCAAGAGAAGTGGCTAGGCCGAATAGGGTTGCCAATACCGCTAGGATATCGATGATGTGTCCAGGCCAGCCCCAAGTGCGATCCCCTAAAATAGGATAAAAAACAGAGCGCATGGAAAGGGGTAAGCCTTTGTTATAGGTGAAAAAGGCCAGTGACAGTGCGACCACTCCATAAATAGACCAAGGGTGAAGGCCCCAGTGATACATCGTTGCGCCTAAAGCCATGTCGACGGCTTCGGGTGTATTGGGTGTTACGCCGAGTGGTGTTTCATACCAGCCAGTGAAGTAGGCGACAGGTTCAGCTACGCCCCAGAACATAAGACCGATGCCCATGCCTGCAGAGAACAGCATGGCTAGCCACGTCAGTGTTGAATGTTCTGTTTTAGATTCTACGCCACCTAGGCGGATTTTTCCCCACGGAGACAGTGCTAGAACAATACAGAAAACGACAAAAAAGTTAGCGGACCACATGAAGAATGCATCAAACGATTTAATGATGTCCCACTTTAGGCCATCGAGTAGTGATTTAGCCGCCGCGGGATCGGTTGCTAATACGGCAATTAAGAAAATAAGAATAAGGCCGGCGCTAATACTGAATACCGCGTTATGGACATCAAATCCCCATTTCTGAATGTTATCTTGACCGACGGTATAGTCGGTATTCTCGATACTGTACTTATCGGTACTGGAGTTGTCTTTACCAGAGCTGTTTTGAATCGGCATTAATACCTTCTCATGAATTTTCGAGTGAATGGTCAACTTCTATACCATATTGAGTATGGCGATAAATTACAAATTGGGTTATGCCTTTTTATATGATGTTAAATGGCATGCCAGTGTGATGGCGCGCGAATAGTTGAAAATGCTCTCACTGCATTAATTAGAGCTGGATTGTGTCTTGAGTAATCACTCAGGGCTTCTAAAGTGGCTTATTGTTAACTCTTGCTCTTAAGACGAGAATACTGGGCTTACTAGCCAATGTCTTTTTGTAACAAACTGTAATAATCAGGTTGATCATTAGTTCGCTTGAGTTTCATAAGTCCTTTGCCTAAGGAAGAGTACAGGGATTGATACATAGTTTATCGCGAACATTTTTAGTGCTTTTTGTTAAAGCTTATTCAATTTAAAAGGTTTTCCCATGGTTCAATACAAAGCTCCTGTAAAAGACATTAAGTTCTTAATGAACGATGTTTACAACTTTCAAGAACATTATCAGACCATTCCTGGTGGTGATGAAGCGACCCCAGAAATGGTCGATATGATTCTAGAAGCCGCGGCTTCTTTTTCTGAAGACGTGATTGCTCCGTTATACCAGAGTGGTGATGACGGCTGTACCTTTGATAACGGTGAAGTGACTACGCCAAAAGGCTTTAAAGAAGCCTACCAGCAATATGTTGAAGGCGGCTGGCAGTCGATGGCGACGCCGGTTGAATATGGTGGTCAGGGTCTTCCTATGTCGTTGGCATTGGCGAAATCAGAAATGATTGGTACCGCTAACTGGTCTTGGGGTATGTATCCTGGTTTGTCGCTGGGTGCGATGAATACTATTTGGATGCACGGAACTGAAGAGCAGAAGCAAGAATTCTTTGTGCCACTGTCTGATGGTCGCTGGATGGGCACTATGTGCTTGACTGAGCCACAGTGTGGAACAGATTTAGGCCAGGTTAAAACCAAGGCAGAGCCAAATGGGGATGGTTCTTTTAACATCACTGGTACTAAAATCTTTATCTCTTCGGGTGAGCATGACTTAACTGAAAACATTGTTCACATCGTATTGGCACGTTTGCCGGGCGCGCCAGAAGGCACACGCGGTATTTCATTATTTATTGTGCCAAAATTCAATGTAAATGCTGACGGTACCTTGGGTGATCGCAACCCAGTAACCTGTGGTTCAATTGAAGAAAAAATGGGGATTCACGCATCGTCTACTTGCGTGATGAACTTTGATAACGCCAAAGGTTTTTTGATCGGCCCTGAAAATAAAGGCCTAATGTGCATGTTCACCTTTATGAATACGGCGCGTATTGGTACCTCGATTCAAGGTGTTGCTTCTGCTGAGCTGTCTTTCCAAGGTGCTTTACCTTACGCCAAAGACCGTCGTTCGATGCGCGCGTTAACTGGTAAAAAAGATCCTGACAAGGTTGCGGATACCTTGATGGTTCACCCAGATGTGCGTCGTATGCTATTAACCCAAAAAGCGATCGCAGAAGGCGGCCGTGCGATGGTTTATAACGCAGCGCGTATCGCAGATTTAATGACTGCAGCGCATAATGCTGGTGATACCGAAGGCTATGAGAAATATGATGATGAGCTAGGTTTCTTAACGCCTGTCCTAAAAGCCTTCTTAACAGAATTAGGCTATGAAGCAGCGAACCACGGTGTTCAAGTTTATGGTGGTCACGGCTTCATTAAAGAATGGGGCATGGAACAAATCGTTCGTGACGCTCAGATCTCTAAGTTGTATGAAGGCACAACCGGTATTCAGGCATTAGATCTCTTAGGTCGTAAGATGCTATTAGGCAAGTTTAAGTCCTTCAATGTCTATGCTGATAAAGTGGCTGAGTTCACTAAGGCCACTAAGCGCCCAGAAATGAAGAAGTTCATTAAGCCGCTTAAGCGTCAAATGTTGGGTTGGAAAATTAACAACTACCGCATTGCGTTTAAAGCCTCTAAAAATCGTGACATGGTCGGATCAGCATCGGTTGATTACCTGATGTACTCTGGTTATAACTGCTTAGCGTATTACTGGGCAATGATGGCAGAAACAGCGTATCAGAAACTGGAAAAAGGCGAGGGGGATTTAGCGTTCTATAAAGCCAAGATCCAAACTGCTGAATTCTACTTTGAACGTATGTTGCCTCGTGCTAAAGGTCACGCCAAAATGATGGTTAAAGATCCTAAGAGCTTGATGCAAATGAACGAAGATGATTTTTCTTTCTTAGATTAATCGCTTGGTCTATTAGAGTTAGACACAACACACTGCACTCTATGTTATATTTTGGGTCATAGCGTTTTCGTTATGGCCTTTTTTTTGGCTGTTAATAATCCAAATCTACATAGGAAATCAATATGTCTAGCACAATGCCTCATGCTCAATTACATTTTGTACACGCAACTAATGTGGATAACTTACCAGAAGGAATGGAATACGCCCTATTTGGTCTAGGCTGCTTTTGGGGAGCAGAGCGCAAGTTCTGGCAGCTTGAAGGTGTGTATGCAACTTCAGTAGGTTACGCAGCGGGTTCGGTTGAAAATCCAACCTATAAACAGGTCTGCTCAGGTGCAACCGACCACAATGAAGTCGTACGAGTGATATTTAACCCTAAGAAAATCAGCTATCAGCAGCTGTTAGAGATATTCTGGACCTCGCACAATCCAACCCAAGGTGACAGGCAAGGAAGCGATGTTGGTAGTCAGTATCGCAGTGGCATTTATACTTATACCGCTGAACAGCTAGAGCAGGCGCAACAATCAAAGCAACATTTTCAGCAGGTGCTCACTCAAGCAGGGGCTGGCGCTGACATTACAACTGAGATTTTATCCGTACCAACCTTCTATTTTGCCGAAGATTACCATCAGCAATATCTAGCCAAAAATCCCAATGGTTACTGTGGTCTCGGAGGCTTAGGGCTTGAGTATTGAGCCGAAAGCAATAACGCCTTGGATTGATTCACACTGTCACTTTGATTTTCAGCAGTTTGATCACGATAGAGAGCAGCACTGGCAGTTCCTAACGCGCATGGGCTGTGTTGGTTTGGTTATCCCTGGTGTTACTGCAAATACTTGGTCAACGTTAATAGGGGGTTGCAGTAATAAGCCCTGGGCTTATGCTTTGGGGCTGCATCCTTATTTTATTGATCAGCATGAAGCGGATGATTTATTACGATTGTCAATCGCTTGCGAAACCCATCATCCCATCGCAATAGGGGAGTTTGGTTTGGATTTTGTCTTACCTGAAGAAACCTTTACCCGCCAAATTGAATTGTGCCAGCAGCAGTTTCAGCTTGCTAAGACGTTAGAATTGCCAGTGATTCTGCATGTGCGTAAAGCGTATGATGAAATCGCCGCTATGGTGCGCCGTATTGGGTTTAAGCAGGGTGGTATTATTCATGCGTTTAGTGGCAGCCTGCAACAAGGTGAAGCGTTGATTAAACTTGGCTTTAAATTAGGTATCGGTGGGGCGATTAGTCACGGGCGCGCATTAAAACTTCGTAAAACTGTGGCGAATTTACCACTAGACGCTCTGGTGCTAGAAACTGACTCGCCGGATATGAAGCCTGCTTTTTTAGCTGGCCAGCGTAATTCTCCAGTGAGTCTTTTATTATTGTCACAAATGGTCGCAAGTCTAAAAGACTGCCATGGTGATAAAGTGATCTTAGCCAGTAATCATAATTTATATGCTGTGATGCCAAGGTTGAAGGCAATCATTTGAGCTTACTTTTCAAATATAAGTAAGCTGATAACTTGCCAATACGGCTTTTATTAGCTAAATATTATACAGAGTAATTAGTTTTTATTATAAAAGCCCTAATATTGTGACTAAGTGTAACGAGTTGTAGCTTTTCGTAGTGGAAGGCAGTTTTTACTTGTCCCACTTGTGCTTGGCTATTAGCCTGCGCCCACTAATTATAATTAATGGAAAAACAAATGCTAAAAATCGTCTTACCTTTTCTATTTGTCAGTTTTGCCTGTGCGGCCCAAGCCGATGAGCAAAGCCCTAATCGCTTGTCTGGGGATCTAACGCCAGTCGGTGCTGAGCGAATGGGAAATGGCAAAGACATTCCATCTTGGACGGGAGGCTTAACGAAATCTAAAAGCCACAAGTCTGGAGAATTTCACAGTAATCCTTATTTCCGTGATCAGCCTTTATTTTCCATTAATAAAGACAATTTTGAGCAGCATAAAGCTCGCTTGAGCTTAGGTAGTCAAAAACTACTGCAACAATTTCCAAGTATGGAAATGCTAATTTATAAAACGCACCGCTCCGCTTCTTATCCTGATTATGTTTATGAAGGTATTAAGAAAAACATGGGAACGGCGAGTTTGATGAAATTTGGTGCCGGTGTTGAAGGTGCTCGTATTAGTTCTCCTTTCCCTATTCCTAAAGATGGTTTAGAAGTTTTGTGGAACCATACACTTCGTTATCGTGGCGAAGCTGTGAGTTTTGAAGCATCAACGGTGAGCGTAAATGAAGCCGGCAGTCGTGCGGTAACGTTGCGTGATTATCAGTATTACTTTGCTTATTCAGATCCTGAAGTATCCACATCTGACTTGAATAACAAAATCTTTTTCTTAAAGCGCAAAACCCTTGCACCTTCCAGTCAGGCGGGTGGTATTACTTTAGTTCACGAAACATTAGATCAAGTTCGCTCACCTCGTAAATCATGGATTTATGTACCGGGCCAACGCCGAGTTCGTCGTACGCCAGATTTAAATCATGATACGCCAGATATCGCGACCAACTCATTACGTACAATCGATCAGGTAGACATGTTTAATGGTGCGCCGACCTATTACGATTGGAATTTGATTGGTAAGCAGGAAATGTACATTCCTTATAATTCCTACGCCTTGAATGCTGAAGGATTGACCATTGAAGATATCACTGGCCCAGCACACTTAAACCCTAAATTATTACGTTATGAAGCTCACCGCGTTTGGGTGGTTGAAGCGACACTACGTGTAGGCTTGCAGCACCGTTATGCTAAGCGTCGTTATTACTTTGATGAAGACAGCTGGTCGATTGTTTATGCCGAAGAATATGACGAAGAAGGCAACCTTTGGCAGTTCACGGAAGCTCACTTGATGAACTATTATGAAGTTCCTGTGCTGTTTACGTCGTTAGAAAATACCTATGACTTTAAAGATGGTCGTTATTTTGTAGAAGGTATCGATAATGATCGTGGCGCCACTTATAATTATTCGGTTGAATATTCATTAAGAGACTTCACCACTTCTGCTGTTCGCCGTGAGGCAAGACGTTAAGCTGACAACTTTTTAGTTATTCAGTATGATGCCTTCACTGTGGAGGCATCATGATACGCTTTAAAACCTTTCTTCTATTTTCTATCTCGGCATGCTTATTAATGCCCGCTTTCTATTGTCGTGCTGCATTACCCGAAAATTTTATTGAATTATCGGACGATGTTCAGGCGATGCTATTGGAAGCAGAATACTTTTCTGAGCAAGGCTTCTCTCACTGGGGAGATGACTTTATTGCCCCTTCTACGCAGTCTTATGTTAAATATCTTGATGATTACGATAGTCGAGCGCAAATCGATTTTAACTTGGGTAAAATCCGCGTAGAAACTCTTAAGCAAGATGCGACTTACGATGTTTTAAGACATGCGATCGTTTCGACCTTATTAACCCCCGCCGATCCTCAGCAAGTCGATATTTATACTGCACAAGACGTCGGCTTGAAGGGCACTCCCTTTTTACTCAATAAAGTAAAGGATCATGAAGGGCAATCCATTGCTTATGCATGGCGTGCTCAGCGTTATGCGCAGTACCTGCTGGATAATAAATTGCAAAGCCAGTGGTTAAAGGGAAAGCGCCGCTATTGGGTCGATATCCCATTAGTGCATCAATTTAAACAAGTTGCGGCTCAGCAATACCTACCTTATGTCACACAAGCCGCGTCACGCTATGGCATTGATAAGGCGCTGATACTCGCGTTAATCGAGACCGAAAGCAGCTTTAACCCTTATGCGGTGAGTCGCTCGCATGCTTATGGCTTGATGCAGATTATGCCCAATACGGCTGGCAGAGATTACTTTCAGCGTATCCAGAAAAATGATCATCGACCGAGTCGGCAGTTTTTGTTTAATGCCGAGAATAATATAGAAGTTGGCAGTGGTTATTTATCCATTCTTAGGGATGTGTATTTACGCGGCATACGAGATCCGTTGATACAAGAGTATTGTATGATCGCGGCTTATAATGGCGGTGCAGGGCAATTGCTTCGCAGTTTTAGCAGTAATAATGCCAAGGCTATTGCAATGATTAATCGCTTATCGCCCGCTCAGGTTTATCAATTTATTACGCGTAAACACCCTAAATTAGAATCTCGTAACTACCTTAAAAAAGTGATTCGTTATAAAAAGAAGTATGCCTTGTGAAGTCTCTAGCCGAATCATTAACATCAGTCTTGCCGGGTGCAGAGCTAAACTGGCAGGCATTGGACTTTGACCAACAGACCATTGAGCTAGCGCTGTTGGCTATTGATAGCGAACGTTTAGTCTTAGATGCACAACAAGTGGGGCAGTTTTGGCAGCAGTTGCCTTATTGGGCTTTTGCTTGGGCGGCTGGCCAAGGGCTAGCGCGTTATATATTGGCGAATCCAGAACTGGTAAAAGGGAAGCGGGTATTGGATTTTGGCTGCGGCTCTGGTTTGGTGGGCATTGCGGCTGCTAAAGCTGGTGCTCAGTCTGTTCTATGTTGTGATACTGACCCTTTGGCCCTGCAGGCCAGTCAGCTCAATGCTAAGCGTAATAACGTCAATATCAATGTTACTCAAGAATGGCGGGGCGGTATTGATGATCTGGATTGTTTATTGGCCGCAGATATTTTATATGATCTAACCAGCGCAGGTGATTTGGCTAAACAGTGTGCACAAATTCCTAATTGGCTGGTGGCCGAAACTCAGTATCAATTACCGCCTTGGTCATCCTTAGTCGCAGTTAAACAGTATTCCGTCAGCACTTTACCGATGCTGGATGATTTTGATCATGACTTGGATGTGTCTATTTATATACACAAATAGACAATTTACCTTATTGAATCATTCAGCGGTTTTAGTCAGCTCTTTTTTATCCAAGCTCTGTTTTATCGAGATCTGTTTTATCGAGATCTGTTTTATCCAAGATTTGTGATACGCCGCTGGGGTGATGTCAAACCATTGCTTAAATGCTCTCTCGAAGCCACGGCGATCAGCAAAACCTAAATCATGAGCCAATTCTTGCATATCGACAGAGTGATTCTTAAGTTTGAATTCAGCTTTATCCATACGTACATTTCTTAATAGGCTTGAGAATTGAGTGTCTTCTTCTTGTAAGCGGCGAGTTAGGGTGCGTGGGCTGGTATTGAGTAATTCGGCCACAGCCTCTTTATTGGCCGTATATTGATTCGGCCAGTGCTGTAATACATAGCGAACTTTTGAACTAAAGGTATTAAGGTTGTAGTGTCCACCTAGCATGCTCTCGGCTTTTTTTCGTAAGGCATTAAATAAGCTTGGGTTTGATTGCTGCAGCGGTTGATCGATATGTTCTGCTGAGAAGCTGAGCCAGCAGTCTACTTGTCCATATGCGATATCAATATTGAAAAAATCAGCCAGTTCTTGGTGATATTTAGGCTTTGGGTGCTTAAATCCTAGTTTAAGTGGTTGGTATAAGCTGCCTCCGACTGAGCGGCCTAGCGTATGAATGGCAGTCATGATCAGTTCGGCACGTGCGCGCATGGCCAGGTCATTGCCTTTGGATATCGAATAAATAACTTTTACTTCATTTTTACTCAGAAAAATTTCAGGCGCTGGGCTATCACTCAATAGCATGTAGTAGCGACGAAGGGTGACTAACGCATCACGGCCAGTTTCACATCGCGTCAATAAAAATCCCAGTAGTTTGAATGCTTGTAGCTCTACATTCTGGCCGGTGATAAAGCCAATGCGGTCGCATTGAGTCAACCGAGAAGCATTGTTTAATAGCTGATCAAAGCTGGTAATGGTAATCCGATCATTTCTAAGTTTTGTCTCATTAAGAAACGTATCCTGAAGAATATCATCCAAAGGAATGCCGAATTTTTCGACATAGCGTAATAATGGTTGGACAGCACTGGCCGTCATGGTTTGCTGATAATTGATAGACATGATTTTAACTGGTTTTATTTATAATTATTATTAGGCCCGTTTGGGCGTAATAAAACATTAACATCGTAATAATTACTAGACCAGTAATTGCTTCCCGCTATTTTACTAAATAATAAGCATGTCCCTAAATCGGTAAAAAGTATAAGTTAAACAGTATGTTAGCTTGACACTTATAGGCTACGAGCGTAGTATCCATCTCGTTGTCGCGGGGTGGAGCAGTCTGGTAGCTCGTCGGGCTCATAACCCGAAGGTCGTTGGTTCGAATCCGGCCCCCGCAACCATTTAATCTACATCGATTAAATGCCAAGAATTCTAAAAAATGGTCAGCCTAAGTGCTGGCCTTTTTTTTGCCTAAAATAAAGTGAATCTTTATGTTAAGTATTCTAGTTAGTTCGGTTTAGTAGCTCGGTTTAGTTGTTCAGTGCAGTGCGCTGTTCGTACCAGTCAGCTTGGCTCTAGAAGCCACTAGTACGAATTGTTATGGCAAGTGATGGTGAGACTAGTTGAGATAGTGAGTCGCTATTGGCTTGAGCAACTACTGGGAATTGTACTGATCAGACCTCTTACCCGAAATTGGCGCGTAGATTGATTTGATATGGTTCATATCGACTTCTAAGTCTCCAGTGGTGGTATACGTTCCTGCAATGCCACTCGTTTTACGTTTGAAATCTAAAAACCCCATCAATATAGGTACGCCTGCGCCTTGAGCAATATGGTAAAACCCTGTTTTCCAGTACGTCACTTTGCTACGAGTTCCTTCTGGCGGCACAATTAAAAACAGCTGATCATTTTCTTTAATAGCATCGATTGACGCTTGCACCATATTGGTCGACGTTGAGCGATTAACCGGAATGCCACCGGTCCACATCATAATGCGACGAAACGGCGGTTTAAAAATTTGTTCCTTACCCATCCAGTAAACTTTTGCATCTAAAGCGAACGCGGTCATTAATGTAAAAGGTAAATCCCAATTACTGGTATGAGGTGCTGCGATCATGACGCATTTTTTTAGATTTTTAGGAATTTCCCCTTCGGTTTTCCAGCCTAATATTTTAAGTATAAGTATCGATAATCCGCGTAGAACTGATTTAAGAATGGGAGTATCGAACATGGTACGATGCATTGAGATGGCCTATATTAGGGTAGGAGATTTTTCTTCAAAAATAGGGAGCATTAATTCGCGTAGATTACATCAAAACACTGTGTATAACGAGTATTTATTGCCTAAAAATCTATCAATTAAGGCTGCAGGAATTAAGCGATGACAGAACATGTTCAACGATCAGATTGTTCTACGATTTTAATTACGGGGGCAGGAAAACGCTTAGGGTTATTTCTGACGGAGCATTATTTGGCATCGGGCTGGCGGGTTATTGCTCATTATAATACTGCCAATGAAATGCCTGAGTCTGATCGAGAGCATTGGCAGCAAAAGGAGCGTTATGTTGCTCTACAAGCAGACTTATCATCGGCTTCTGATGTTGAAGTATTAGTGGCTAATATCAGCGCACTGAATCTAACAATTGATGCCGTCATTCATAATGCCTCGTATTTTGTCGCTGACGATCCGTTAGCAAGTCTGCAAGAGCATTGGAAATTACAGCAAGAGATGATGGCTGTGCATGTCATGTCGGTGGACGCTATAACGATGGGATTAATACCGCGCTATGCCAAAAGTGCAAGCATTGTGGCTATTACCGATATTTATGTTGATAAACCTAACCAAAGATTTGCCAGTTATTGCGCTGCGAAGTCGGCTTTACAAAATTTATGCTTAAGTTATTCGCAGCGATTAGCGCCTAATATTCGGGTTAATATCATTCAACCAGGCCCTATTCAATTTCTAACACAGCATTCAGAGGATTATCGTGAAAAAGTATTGTCGCAAAGCTTGCTGAAACGAGAGTTGGGCTATGGCGCTATCTTGCAGGCCGCTGAGTATTTACAGCTCGCTCAAGGAGTGACGGGGGCTATTTTAAAAGTGGATGGTGGTCGCGCAAATGCGAATCACTATGAGCAATCTTTTAGCGTTAATTAACTGGGATGCCAACTATGCATGATTGTCTGGTTGTAGGTTTCGGTGAATGATATTGATAAAATTTCTTCCATACTATCCGACTGGGCTAGGATGTCAATGTCGATAGGACGATCCCTCAGTCGTCTTTCAGGACTTTTAGGTTCTCGTCCCATACTGATCTCAATGCGCTCAAATAAGGCTTTTAGGTGGGCAGAAGAGTGCTCACTTTGTATCAGTAAGATTTGGTTGTGGAAGGTGAATTGAAATGAGGTGCCGCACGGGGGATTTATTAATACCGGCGAATGATCAAGTATATTCACCTGCAGGGTCATTTCCTGATACGCCTTAGTGATATTAAACTCGGGCTCTAAATTACTGCCTAGACCAACTAGATAATACGGCATCATTAAAAAATAATTATTCTGTCATGGATAATCGTTATACTTATAGCAGATATCATCTAATAATTTTATAAAATAATACAGTCCAAAGGTCTTTGAGTGAATATCGTTAAAGCACATCTCATTTTACTCAGCTTTATGCTGATTCCCTTACCTCATTCTTACGCTGAAACCACGATCGCTAATGATGTAGTGGTTGCAGAGGTCATGGAGGAAGTCGTGGAAGAAGAAAGTACGGTAGAGATGCTTTCTGAGTTGGTCGATGACGTCGTCACTGAAATCGAAGATATTGTTGAAGTTGAGCCGTTAAAGACGAAAACCCGTAAAGTCGAGGTGATTGCTGATGAGGAATTTTCCGACTTTATGTATCGATATCCAGGCTTGGTCGAAAAATTACGAACCGAACGGCTAGCTTCGCGTAACCCTTATGTTTTATTACCGCATAAGCCTAATTACTTTATGCCTCTAACCCATCAAACTAAGACCAATCAAGAAGAGCAAGAGAACTTTTATAATGCCGTTAGAGTTGAGAATGGAGAAGCCCAGCAGAAGCCTGGGTTTGACCATACTGAGTTTGTTTTTCAGTTAAGTGTTAAATACATTGTCGCGGATAATATATTAGGAAAATTCAGTACGCTGTCTGTGGCGTATACCAATAAGTCATACTGGCAAGCCTACAATGATAGTGTGTCGGCTATTTTTCGTGAAACTAATCATGAGCCTGAAATCATCTTAGGGTTCAAAGCATTTCAAGATTGGGCTGATTTTTGGACCTTATCTTTTAACCACCAATCAAATGGCCAGGTTGGCAGTCTCTCTCGCAGCTGGAATAGAATTATATTAGGCGCCACCAAGGTATGGCCTAACAAATTATTGTATGTACGTGCTTGGTACCGTATTCCAGAAGAATCAAAGTCAGACAAAATGGATTCGATCGGCGATGATAATCCTGATATTCATAAGCACTTAGGCTACGGTGATATTTTTTATTTGCGTAAGTCCGGTGATCATAGTATTTCTGCGACCATACGCAACAACTTAGATATTAATAATAACGTTGGTTCGATTGAATTAGATTGGACGTACCCTTTGCCTGGGAATGTTAAAGGCTTTATTCAGTACTTTAATGGCTATGGGGAAAGTTTAATTGATTATGACCAGTACCAAGAACGTATTGGTATCGGTATTAAAATCACGGATTGGCTATAAACTTTGTAGCAGTACTATTGGTTTAGATGAACGGTTTAGGAGAAAAAATTGCTAACACTAGGGCTTATTATTAATCCATTAGCAGGTATTGGCGGCAGTGTCGGCCTTAAAGGCAGTGATGGTGCCGATATCGTTAAAGAAGCATTTTCTCGAGGTGCGCGTTGTAAATCCAGTGAGCGTGCCAAGCTCGCGTTGCAGGTTTTATTGCCTATTCAAGATCAGATAAAAATTATTACTTGCCCACAAGCAATGGGAGAAACGCTAGTCGCCGAAATGGGTTTTTCTTATCAGGTGCTCGACAACCTCTCGGTTGAGCATACTAGCGCACAAGATACATGTAATGCAGCCCAGCAGTTGCTCGATCAAAAAGTCGATATCATTTTATTCGCCGGTGGTGATGGTACGGCCCGAGATATTTGCAGTGTCGTTGCCGATAGAATTCCTGTTTTAGGCATTCCAGCGGGTGTTAAAATTCATTCGGCGGTTTATGCCGTTACCCCCAAAGCAGCAGGGGAAGTTATCTCGCAGTTAGCCAGTGGCCAGTTGATTGATGTGAAAGCCCATGATGTGAGAGATATTGATGAAGAAGCTTTTCGCAATAACATCGTTCGAGCCAAGCTTTATGGCGAAATGCGTGTGCCTCAGGCAGGCCAGTTTGTGCAAAGTGTTAAGCAAGGTGGGGTAGAGGTAGAAGAGCTGGTTCTTGAGGATATTGCCGCTGATGTCGTGCAAGGCATGAAAGATGATGTGCTCTATTTGATTGGTTCAGGAAAAACCACCTTGGCCATTATGGATGAGCTAGGCTTAGATAATACCTTACTCGGTATTGATGCCGTGCTTAACCATCAGCTGTTAAAAAATGATGTCAGTGAAACTGAAATTTTAGAATATCTTGAGCAATATCCGTGTAGAGCGGTTATTAGTATTATTGGTGGCCAAGGCCATATTATAGGGCGCGGCAACCAGCAGTTAAGTGCTGCGGTACTAAAAAAGCTGGGTAAGAAAAACCTGAAGGTTATCTCTACCAAAGCCAAGGTGAGTGCGTTAGAAGGTAGGCCCTTGATTGTTGATTCTGGTGATAATGAATTGGATGATTTATTCTCGGGCACCATCGAAGTGACTACGGGTTATCAAGATCAAATTATTTATCCGGTTGGGCTCTAGTTAATTGAGCCTTAGTTAATTGAGCCTTAGTTAGTTGAGCTCTAGTTAGTTGGTCTATAGTTAACATTATTAAATAGTTAACATTATTAAATCGATAGCTTAACCACCATAGGGAGTGATTATATGTTATTAACTCGCTCCTTATCGGCTTCTTTTTTTAGTGTGTGTTTCTTCCTATCTTTAACTCTGCATGCGACTGAGATTAAACACATGGGAATGTGTGGCGATGCTAATGCGCGTGACTTCAAACACATTACGCAAATACAGGGGGCTTTTAACCACTCGGAGAGTAAAAACTCAGCTAGTAAAAACTCAAGGTATATCAACCATTGGCCGAGTCCTTTAAAAGGGCAATGGGTTGTTACTGAAGGGGTAGTCACTCTTGATAAAAGCAACGAGTATCAAGGCTTTTGGCTGCAGCAGGCGGCTAAATACTCTGATAAGAAAACGTCTAAAAAAATATCAAAAAAAATATCAAAAAAAAGAGATAAAGCCAAAGCGGCCTCGAGTGGCATTTTTGTCTATCACAAGAATGCAAAGGTTAAACGGGGTCAGAAAATACGTTTATTAGCACAAGTCGATGAATACCAAGGCTTAACAGAGCTAAAGCGCGTTAAGGCACTAAGGATATGTGCAGATGATGTGAAAATACCGCCAGCCCATGAATTAAGATTACCGGTAAGTTCTTTGGCTGAGCTAGAAGCATTAGAAGGCATGCGAGTTCGTTTGAGCCAGAACCTGAAAATTAGCGATTTGTATGGCGCGGGCTATGGGTTGGGTAACTATGGTCAATTTGCGATCTCTTCACAGCTGCATATTCAGCCTACTGAAATTCACCGCGCTGATGCATTACGATCCGCACTGCCGTCGAAAAAAGGGCAGTCAAAAATAGAGCGGTCAAAAATAGAGCCGTCAAAAGAAGCGCAGCATCCTAATAAAACATTAGATTATTTATTGGTCGATGATGGCTTATCTCAGCGTTCGCCGGCATTTATTCCCTTCCCTAATCAGCACGGATTTTCTGCGCACAATCCTTTGCGAATTGGCGATAGTATTGGGCCATTAACCGCTTTATTGCACAGCTATGGTCAGCACTATATCTTAATACCAGAATCGCTGAGTGATATCAGTATTCGCATGCAGGCGAGGCCAAAGCATCCGAAAGTATCGAGCGATGCGAATGTGATTTTTGCCAGTATGAATGTAGAAAACTACTTTAATGGTAATCCTCGCTCATTCAAAAAAAGAGATGTGGGATTTCCGACGGCAAGAGGCGCTAAAACGTATCAGCAGTTCTTGATGCAGACAGATAAATTAGTCGCAGCACTCGCAACGATTGATGCGGATGTTATCGCACTGATGGAATTAGAAAATGATGGTTACGGCAAGCACTCTGCCATTTCGGCATTAACCCAAGCCTTAAATCAACGATTCCCGCTTGCTCAGCAATATCGTTACATTAGGCCAAACCGCGAGCAGTTAGGTCGAGGGGCAATCAGTGTTGGGCTATTATATCGCCATCATGCTATCGAGCCTATTGGCGCAGCCAGAGTACTGGATTCAGTCTCTTCGGTTAAAGCTTTGCCGTTAGATAACAATATGCAGCAAGACTCGAAGTCAGTATTTAATGATGGTTACCATCGCCCCAGTGTCTTGCAGAGTTTTAAAATAAAACGTTCAGACTCACCGCAACAGTTTACCGTCGTGGTCAATCACTTTAAGTCGAAAGGGCGGCCTTGCCGAGAAGAAAAGAAAGACCTTCTGCTGGGGAATTGCAATTTACAGCGCGTGCAAGCCGCGTCAGCGCTGGTTAAATTTATCGATAATGCAGTGCCTGATAATAGCCCTGTTTTGGTGCTGGGCGACTTAAATAGCTATAGCCAAGAAGACCCACTCTTACTCTTAGCGAAGGCAGGATTTCATAATTTGAATATTGTGGATAAATCGCATGAGGGTAGCACGCCCCAATTTTTTTCTTACAGTTATCAGGGGTATCTCGGTAATCTTGATCATGCTTTAGCGAATAAAGCGATGCTGCCTTTTATTCGTAGCATTGATAGCTGGCAGATTAACTCTGTTGAAGATTCATTATTAAAATACGATGGTCGGTATGCGGTACCCGATGCCTATCGTTCTTCGGATCATGATCCGCTAGTGATAGGCGCTAGATTTTAAATGAAAGCTATAAGTGCTTAGCTAAAAAAGGTATTCACCGAATTTTTATAACATTGGGTTAAAACGTCTTCGACCGTCATGCCTTTAACTTCGGCTATTTTTTCTGCAATAAAGGGTAAATAGCACGGGGCGTTTTCTTTGCCGCGGTAGGGGACTGGGGTCAAGAAAGGCGCATCGGTTTCTAATAGAAGCTGCTCTATTGGGGTATCAGCAACCACCTCGCGAACGTTGTCGGCCTTATTGAAGGTTACGATACCATTGATGCCTAAATTGAAGCCTTGGCCCACACAGAAGCGTGCGAGTTCGATGCCCGAGGTAAAGCTATGAATCACGCCTTTGTTTTTCATCAGAGGGGCAAAGTTGGATAAAATCGCCTGAGTATCTTCATCGGCTTCACGGGTATGAATCACTACGGGTAGCTCATAATCAACGGCGATTTGCAGTTGGCGCTCAAACACATCACGTTGAATCTTGCGATCGGCGTTATCGTAAAAATAATCTAGACCTATTTCTCCGACGGCTCTAAATTTAGGACTACGATTCTCGGGCGCTAGATTTTTACGAATAATGGCTTCGACTTCATCGTTATAGAGCTCGGCATCGTGAGGATGAATGCCTAAGGTGCCGTATACGTCGTCGTGCTGTTCGGTTAAGGCAATGACTTTTTCTAGATTATCAGGAGAAACAGCGATGGTTAAAAAGCGCTCAACACCGATTTGACGGGCTTTATCTAGAATTTCTTCCGTTGAGCCTTCTTTTAGATAATCTAAGTGAAAGTGCGTTTCAATAATTGGGAGTTGATAATTAGGTATGTCGCGCTTATTTTTAGCCATGTGGGTTATTTTGCTGCAGCAGCTCTGTTGAAAAATATTGCGGCAATCATAGCAAAAATAACTTATGTTTTTAAGTCTGTTCCTGGTAATGAGTAACCTGTAAGAGGATCGTAAAAGGCATGCTGCCCACGACCTTGATCTTTAGCCTTATACATGGCGATATCCGCATGTTTGTTTAAGTTCGAGACATCCGTGCCATGTTCTGGGTAAACGGCGACGCCAATACTTGCACCTATCTGCACTAAATGATCGTCGATGACGAAATCTTGGCTCAGTTGATTGATGAGTTTTTCAGCAATAAAACTGACAGAGTTTCGATCATAAGGGCTATTTATATTAGGTAAAATAACTGTGAACTCATCCCCTCCCAACCGGGCAACGGTATCGGATTTGCGCACGCAGCGCGTGAGAATATTAGCCACTTTAATTAATAATTTATCACCCACTTCATGGCCATAATTATCGTTCAAAAATTTAAACTTATCTAAATCAATAAAGAACACAGAAAACTTAGATTTGTTACGGCTTGCAAATACAATAGCTTGCTCTAAGCGGTCGCTGTATAGCATGCGGTTTGGCAACTTAGTAAGAGGATCGAAGTAGGCGAGCTTTTCAAGTTGCTCTTCTGTTTTTAATTGCTCTGATATGTCATGGGCAATACCCAAGAAACCATAAATTTTATCTTGAGGATCATAGAGCGCGGTGACCGATAATCGTACGGGAATGCGGCTGCCATCCTTATGAATGTAGGTCCAGTTATTTTCGTCAATTTCGCCTGTTCGAGATTTAGCCGTTAATGTTTCAAATCCGATCTTAACTTCTTTACCTAACTCAACAGATAATTTTTTATTGTGAGAAATGATCTCTGAAATATCGTGGATGATTCCGGGAGATTCTTTATTGATAAGCTCTTCTTTGGAATAGCCTAAAAGTCTTTCAGCACTAGCATTAAAACTGGTAATTATACCACTCTTATCGGTCGTAATGATGCTGTAATTAGCACTTTGAATGATTGCATCATTGACTTGTTTATTAAAAATCAATGCTTTTTCATCTTCAGAAAATCGACTTACTAAATGGTTAATCATAGTCGCAATATGATTAAGTTCGTCATTGCCTTTAATTTCAATTATTGCATTTCGATCACCGTTTGACCATTTGTCTAATACGGTTTGGACTTTTAATACTCTATCAGTAACTTTAAAATGAATGATGAGTAATAAAATAAACGCTGCGATGCCAGTACCAATCGCAATATATAAAGACTGTTTGATTAGCCAAGTTCGAGCGCTGCTTTGTCTCGACTCGACATCAAGTTGATAGTATAAAAAACCGCATGAATAGGCTCTAAGCCCTTTTGATAAATCTCTTACACAAAGATCAATATATCCATTTAGCTTTTCTCGATCGTTAGAGAATTTTGTATGTCGCTGCTTTGAATTAATTGTTTTATTAATCAAATCTGGATCTAACTGTTGGCGGGTTTTTTTCCAAGAGCGCTGCAGATCTTGTTGATTGTTAGAGGCTGCTACTATTCCGTCTTCTGCCACAACAATCATCCCCGTATTATCCAGTTCAGAAGCTTTAGAGGCATGTAGCGATAGAATCGCTTTTAAATCCTTTTTGGCTAAAAGCGGTTCATATAATGATTGAAATTTATTTAATTCAATATTCATATAGTTTAACGCCTGACGCTCGATGGCCTCCGTTAAATCTGCACGGATAGCGATGTATCCTATTGAGGTAACCAATAGTGAAAATACGAGCAGCAGTAGCGGAATTAATATTCTTAGAGGCATGGGCGTTCTAAGGTAAAAACATAGTATTAATGGTGGTTTTTTTTGTAGCACCTGAATCTAGAAGGTTGGTATCAATCATATGTTGCGTTAAACGATCTAATGTTAGGCTGAGTGGAGCAGGGCTGCCGGTCATTAGCTTTTTGTTCTCACTTAAAGAGGGAAGGGATAGTCCTAAATAGCTGTCTTTCACTTCTTTTTCGGTTAGTTTTAAGTGAGATGCGATGAATCTATAAGATGCATTTGGAGATTTTTTTATCTGCTGAAGTCCTTTAAACCAGCCTTTCGCAATGTCATAGAGCTGCTCTTTGTGAGTATTGATAGTATTTTTATGAACGACTAATACATCTAGAATTTCGCCGGGAATTTCTTTTGAGCTAAACAGTTCAATGGCTCCCAGATTCAATAATTGTGTTCTCACCGGTTCAAATGTGACGACGGCATCAGCCAATTTTTTTGTATAGGATTCCTTATGACTGCTTAGTACTGCGTTAACGAGAGAGATATCTTGAATGTCAATATTGTGCATTTCAAGTGCCCGACTTAATGTATAGGCACCCACAGCAGTACTTTCTACAGCAACTTTAGCCCCGATCAATCCCTGCATATTAACCAACTCAGGGCGACCCATAATGACATCGGCTCCTTCCGATATATCCAGAATCAATATAATATCGATAGCAGTACCTGACTCAGATAATAGAATAACTTCATCGAGGGTAAGCGCTGCGGCTTCCAAAGTATGATTTTTGAAACCGCGCAGCACTTCGCTGGTCGAAGGGTAATTTATCAGTCGGATATCACTCTTATAAGCATTGATCTCTTCGGCTAGATATAGCGGCTCGTAGCCCGGCCATAATGTTGTGCCGACCCGCAGTGTTTGGCTATAACTTAAAGCGGCTTAGAGTAAGCAGTAAAAAAGCTAGTGGGACGGAAAAATACAATTTTAAGGTGCTCGGGTTCATACCAAAACTCTGAATAAACTGTGTAAGTTACCTTATAGTCTAGTTCAGATTTCATAGCTTGCTGGAATTACGAAGAATGCATAAAAAAAGGCCCAATGGAGTTATCCATTGAGCCTTTGATTGTACTTTTAATAGAATCTTTGATGGCACTTTTAATAGCAGTTTTACTGTGCCTAAGTCCTACTAATACGATTAAGCCCCGACTAATGACTGCCCACAAACACGCACAACATTACCGGTCACGCCGCTTGATGCTGGATTAGCAAAGAAAGCAATTGTTTCCGCTACATCGACAGGCTTACCACCTTGAGATAGCGAGTTTAAACGACGGCCAACTTCACGGGTCATGAACGGAATCGCATCGGTCATCGCAGTTTCGATGAAACCAGGAGCCACCGCGTTAATGGTGATGTTCTTTTCTGCTAACTCATCAGCCATGTACTGAACATAGCCGATAACGCCTGCTTTAGACGCTGCATAGTTAGTCTGGCCCATTTGACCGGCAATACCGTTCATAGACGATACGCAGATAATGCTCGCGCCAGAATTGATGGTAGTGGTCGCAAACAGCTCGTTATTGATATGCTCTTCGGCTGACAAGTTAATCGCAATCGTCATATCCCACCAATGCTGAGGCATGTTGGCTAGGGTTTTATCACGAGTGATACCGGCGTTATGAACAACAATGTCTGCTCCGCCCATTTCTTTTAATTTAGCGGCAATTTGAGCAGGGGCCTCTTTAGAAGAAATATCAGCCAATAACGATTCACCGCCAATTTCAGACATGACTTTGTGCAAGTCAGCTTCTGCTGGTGGAATGTCTAAGCCCAGTACGGTAGCGCCATCACGAGAAAGTGTGCGAGCGATTGACTCGCCAATACCACGGGAAGCACCCGTTACAAGCGCTACTTTGCCTGCTAATGGCTTATGCCAATCTGGGTATTGAACTTCTTCACTCTTACGCACGTGAATAACCTGGCCAGCAACATAAGCCGATTTAGCCGATGCTAAGAAACGGATAGTAGAATCCATTTGCTTCTCTGCGCCTTCTTCAATGTAAGCAACCTGAGAAGTAGAACTCTTTTTACCGATCTCTTTAGAAACAGAACGTGTAAAACCTTCTAACGCACGCATTGCAGCTGCTTTTTCGCCATTGGCGGCTTTCATGTGCGGGCGACCCAATACGATAACGCGAGCATTAGACGTTAGGCTGCGCATGATAGGGTTAAAGAAAGTATATAGCTGTGTTAAGCCTTCGCCATCTTCAATACCAGAAGCATCAAAGATAACGACGTTGAACTTTTCTTTCATGCCTTTAGCACATTCAACTTGAGTCACTTTTACAGAGTGATCACTACCTGCTTTAACGATTTCACTAGCGGTTAGTGCTGCGGATGGGAAGAAAATTTTTGCATCAGAGTCGCCTAAATTACGCACGATGTCAGAAATTAATTCGCCGTTTTTTGCTGTGCCGACTAAAACATTACCTTCTAAAAAGGTAGTTTGGCTCGCGCTATAACGATTGAGTTCGATTGGTGTTGGTAAGCCAACACTACCTAATACTTTTCGGCCCATGCCAGAATTCAGCATAGTTTCGTAAAAATTTCCCATGATATCGCTTCCCACTCTTTAAATATTTGATGTATAGGGTTTGTGTGTACTCACTAATGTGTGAGTCTGGTAGACATTAAACCGTATCGAGCAAAAAACGCTGAATACATGACTACCAAGTTAAACAGATTAGAGCAGCTATCCTACAATATTTAATTGACCGCTTGAATGCTTAATGCGTCGCTTCAGCCAATGCGAGACGCTGGCTAACAGGTAGACTCAAGTTCTAAAGTTTTTTCCATGGTGTTGAGGCCTATACACTCAGGTCGATGCCCATTATTGTAGTCGTTATATAGTCGCTAATTGTTGTTAACAAAGTATTAGCATTTAGATAGCCTTAATTTACTAGCCCTAATTTTAATAGGAACAAAACATGACACAGAAAATTCGTCGCGTAGCCATTATTGGCGGTAACCGTATTCCTTTCGCACGTTCTAATACCACCTATTCTTATGCGTCTAACCAAGACATGCTAACGGCCGCCTTGAATGGTTTGATCAACCGTTATGACCTGCAAGGTAAAAAAATTGGTGAAGTAGTTGCCGGTTCCGTTATTAAACACAGCCGTGACTTTAACCTGGCACGTGAATGTGTATTGAGCACGGCATTAAACCCAATGACCCCCGCGACTGATATTCAGCAAGCCTGTGGTACTGGCTTACAAGCCTGTATGCAGGTTGCAAATAAAATCGCTCTTGGCCATATCGATTGTGGGATTGCGGGTGGTTCTGATACAACTTCTGATGCACCGATTGGTGTTTCTGAAGGCTTACGTAAAATTCTATTAGACGTTAACCGCGCAAAAACAACTGGCCAGCGTCTAAAGTTGCTTTCTAAGATCCGTCCTAAGCATTTAGCGCCGTTAACACCACGTAATGGTGAGCCGCGCACGAATATGTCGATGGGTGAGCACCAAGAAATTACGGTTAAAAAATGGGGCATTACGCGCGAAGAGCAAGATCAAATTGCCTTTAATAGCCATACCAATTTATTAGCCGCTTACGAGCGTGGCTTTTTTGATGATTTGGTAACGCCTTTCCAAGGTTTAGAAAAAGACAATCTTGCACGTGTACCTAATCTAGACAAAATGGCGACGTTGAAGCCAGCTTTCGATAAGAAATCAGGCAATGGCACATTAACCGCGGCTAACTCTTCGGCATTAACCGATGGTGCTTCTTGTGTATTGCTAGCGTCTGAAGAGTGGGCAAAAGAAAACAACTTGCCAGTACGCGCTTACCTTTCTTTCTACGAAACAGCAGCCGTTGATTTTGTCGGTAAAGATGCCGAAGGTCTATTAATGGCTCCAGCTTATGCTGTTTCTAACATGTTGAAGCGTGCTGATTTAACGTTGCAAGATTTTGACTACTACGAAATTCACGAAGCGTTTGCAGGTGTTGTTGCTTCAACCTTGAAAGCGTGGGAAGACGAAACTTTCTGTAAAGAAAAATTAGGCCGTGATGCCGCGATGGGCTCTATCGATCGCAGCAAGTTGAACGTTAATGGTTCTTCTATTGCAACAGGTCACCCATTTGCTGCAACGGGTGGTCGTTTGGTTTCTACCTTGGCTAAAATGCTAGAAGAGAAGGGTGAAGGCCGCGGTCTGATCTCTATCTGTGCGGCTGGTGGCCAAGGTGTTGTGGCCATCTTAGAAGCTAAATAGATGAAGCTAAATAGAAGAAGCTAAATAGAAGAAGCTAAATAGCAACGCTTTCTTCTGATTAGTAAGTAGCCGAGAAACCGCAATCGATTCATCGTTTGCGGTTTTTTTATGCCTATCTTTTAGAGCCTCACTAATAATCTTGTGGTATCAGTTTAACCAATATTCTAGAGGTGAGGGCTTTTGGTAAAATACTGGCGAGCTTCACCAAACTGGCCGTGATAAACGGAAAGGCATAGTCGGCTTTTTCTTTTTCAATGGCATAGATGATGTGCCGAGCGGCTGCAATTTCGCTGATTTCAAACGGCGCCGGAATGCCATCTTGTTGAACTCGATCGGTTGCCACAAATCCAGGGTAAACCGAGACGAACTTCAGCCCAAAGGGCTTTAATTCAATGCGACAGGTGTCCATTAGAATGCGTCCAGCCGCTTTTGCCGCAGAATAAGGCCCTTGCATCGGTAAGCCTAAAAATCCCGCCAGTGAGTTGGTATGGGCTATTAATCCAAAGCCTTGCTGCTTCATATGAGCGATGAGTGGCACGAGAAAGTTTACTTGAGTGCCGTAGTTGAGCTGGGTATTTTGCTGAATGGCAGCGACCGTGGTATTGCTCATATTAAAGGCTGGACCATCGCCAATATTTAATAGCGCAATATCAATGCTAGAGAATTGATCAATCGATTGCTGAATGCAGTTCTCAGCTTCTTTAGGGCACAGTGCATCACATACAACCACCAGTGCTTGCGAACCGTTGTTGATTATTTCATGACTGAGACGTTCTAATTCAGCGCTTCTACGAGCACAGATAATAATTCGATTATTGTGATGGCTCAGTAATAAAGCCACCTGGCGACCCATGCCGGAAGAGGCTCCGGCAATAAGAATGGTTTTATTATGGATCATTATGCGGTTAAAAATTGAGCGACATTCGCAACAATGATACCTAGGTAATTACCGACAGCATAACCAATGATTGCCGCGGCAAAACCCGGTAATAAAATTTCACGATTTTTTAACGCTCCGGCAATAACCGGAATAAAAGGCACCGACATAATCGCCGCCGAAGAAGTAATTAAAAACGTATCGGTATCAATTTTAAACAGCTTGCATAAGAGCGCTTGCATGATGAGAGAACCGATAAGAATGAAGCTAATATAACTCGCTAGGCCAAGGTCTATATCAGTAAAAATAGAGGTATCGGTCATGGTGCCCATGGTGAAGCAAAAAACCAAGATTAAATACATGCCGAGTTGAAAGCTGTTGGCTAGATTACGCACTTGGGGAATAAAAGAGGCCGCTAATCCTAGGCTGGTTATGCCAACAATAGTGGTCGTCGACTTGTAACTTTCTGGTACTAGGCTGGCAATAAATAAAGCCAATCCCACGACGGCTCCCGAGGCAAGTATTGAGCCGAAGGTTTGAGGTGCCAGTTTAATATTGAGTAGCTTTTTATAACCGTGAGCGGTTTCATCGGCCATGTGTTCCATGCCTGCATAATCGATTTCAGTCTCTTTGGTATTTTTAGCTTGGTATTTATTTAAAAATAAGCCAAATACTTTTTGGCCGAACGCCATAACAAAAATAAGATACATAGCAGAGAATAAAATATCGTACGTCACCATGGTAATGAAAATGGATTCTTTACCATCAATTGCGGATTTGATCGCCGCCATATTTGGGCCACCACCGGTATAAGCCCCCACCGACATGCCTGCGACTTGCCATACGTCAGCGACTTGATCATTAAAAATTATCGCACCAATAATGCTAATCACCATGACCGACAGTAATGCCAATCCCATACCTTTTAAGGTATCGCCCGCCATGTTTAGCGCACTTTTAACATTGATCGAAAACAGTAGAAGCGGTAGTGCAATGGCAATACTGATTTCAGATACATCTTTTTGAACGGCGGTAATCGTCTCAGTTTGAAAAAACAAAGACAAATCCAATCCCGCAGCAATGGCGATTCCCAAACCAAAAGATAAAACAACGACGCCGGCTTTATCGAGCAGGGTGAATTTTTGGCAAGCATAAACAATGAGAGCAGGAATTAATAAATAGGCTAAAACGAGTATCATTCGATTTCCTTGGTGTTTTTATTTTTATTAGTATTTATATAGTTATCTTCTTCATCAACCGTGGTCGTTTCAGGATGAAATATCGACCACCAATCGATTATTTTTCCATTGTCATAAACGGCAATTTTTCCAAACTGTAATAAAACAGCTTCGCTTTGAGACGGACGAAAATAAAAATAATCATCGACTTTTATTGTGTGATTATCGTTTAGCTCATACATTTCTTGATTACTTGAGTTACCAAAAATAGAGGAGCGTTGACTGTCAGCAGGAAAACAAGGAGAAGCAAGCCAGTTGCCACCATAAATAAAACACGCTTGTTTGGGTAGTAACCCCATTGTGCGCAAAACTGACGAAAGCCCCGTTAGCATCGGGATTTCAGGGTTTGTAACCAGTTTCAGAACCGGAGTCGCAATAAAACAGGCAGGTTTGTGGTGTTCTAAGGTGGCTACATCAAAATCGGTTGGTTTAACCAAGGCCGAAGCGGTTGCGATTTCAGTAATAAAATCTGACTGACTTTTATTGTCGCCTTTGGTTTTAGCATATAAAGGATAAGTACTACTGCCGCCAGCGTTGAAAATTAATTTAGCAGTCGCTTCAGAGCCTATTACCTCAGTGATCGTATTGATACATTGCTGGTAGATATTCATAGCCGCAGTGAAGGATTTTTTTCTACCACCAATCAACTTCGGAAGTTTACTAACATGCGCTTCATAACCCATTAAACCGGTAAGTTTAAGGTGTGAGTTGTTATTCAATAGAATGATACTTTGACGAAATTCATCGTCATTAATAAGCCCGCCGCGGTTCAGGCCAACATTGATTTCTAAGTTTACGTTAATGACGCAGCCTAAGTTTTTTGCAAGGTCTTGATATTGCTGTAAGCGCTCTAAACTATCGACCAACCAATGTAATTGTTCGGCAGGCTTAAAAGAGGAGCTGCTTAAAGAAGAGCTGCCTAATGTGGAATGCCAGTTATAAAACTGCTGGGCCGCAGTTACCGGCATGGGCTTGCCTAAAAGAATATCGGCATAAGGAAGGTGCTTAACAACATGAAATAAGAAGGGCAGGTGAAAGCTCATTAAGCGATTACTGCCTGAACGTTTCATTATATATTCTAATAACGGAATTGAAGGCAAGGACTTAGCAACAATACGATAGTCGAAGCCTTGCTGAATAACATCCATTAGGTGCTTTAGGTTTTCGTCAAAATGCGCTTTGTCGATGACCAGCGTCGGACGAAAAGCCCCAGCGTCTTTTAGTGCCTGGCTGATACGGTGAAAATATTCTGCAGATAATGTAGTCGTTTTTATCATTATTATAAACGCTATAAATTAAATATGTACGTTTGTACCATATCAATGAAGGCTAAGCCATAAAAAGTAGCGATTGTAGCTATTGAAAGACAGTTCGAGTTTTATTCGCTTAATTATCAGCTTATTTCTGCCAGCTTATTAGCAGCGCATTAATTGCAGCGTATTGAGCATCAAGAACCTGGTGGGGTGCATTTGATCGGGCTAAGCTTATTTGTGATTGAACCTGGGCCAGTAACAACTGTACGGCATGTTCCTTTGCAAAGGGAAGCCTACATTTGGCATCGCTTAAACACAGTGAAAATAAATCACGTTGCTGTAGCCATAGATCAATAGCGTACTGCTTTACGAGGATATTTTGGCTGATTCCTTCCTTTTGGCTATTCTGGAATAAGCAGCCATATTGCCCATACTGGCCTTTTAGCAACCTATTAAGCTGAGTGAAGTAATTGTTAATAGCCTTTAAGGAAGGCTCAGATTCAGTCAGAGGTGCTAGCATTCGCCTAATTATATGGTCTTGATAATATTCTAACGATTGCTCAAATAAGGTTTCTTTATCACCGAAGCCTTTATAAAGACTATAGCGATTAAGCGAAGTAGCGGCTTCTAGATCTGATAGGGATGTTTCGGCAAACCCTGCCTTCCAGAATTGCATCATGGCCTTTTTAAGAACATCTTGGTGATCGTAGTTTTTAGGTCTGCCCATGAAATTCAGTCTTATCAAAATAGTGCGCGTTGAGTAGAGCTTAACAGTTATTTAATTAGTTGTTGACCAATCAGTTTGAAAAAGTTAGTTTTTTACCAATCGGTAAAGAACTGACAGTGCATAAGTGTTATTTACTTACTAATTACGCATTACTGTGGCAACTAACATTGAGTGCTAATGTTGAGTACTAATGTTGAGTGCTAAGACAGTCGCTACTAAATATCCGTCAGGCTAGAGAATGGAAATTAAGATGAAATTATACGATTTTAAAATGGCCCCTAACCCACGCCGTGTTCGCATGTTTTTAGCGGAAAAAGGCATTTCATGCGCAGAAGCCGGTATTGAAGTGGTTAATATCGATATCGCGAAGGGCGAAACCTTTAGTAAAGAGTTTCGTGAGATCAGTCCGTACGGTGGACTACCCGTTTTAGAATTGGATAATACAGGCGAGAAAGTCTTGATTAGTGAATCAATGGCCATTAGCCGTTATTTCGAAGAGATCTACCCAGAAAATCCACTTATGGGCACCGATGCGCTTTCTAAAGCCAAGATTGAAATGTGGAATCGTCGTATCGAATTAGGGTTGTACACGGCAATTGCTTTGTCATTCAGACACGGTAACCCTATGTGGAAAGCCGTGACAAACCAAGTCGCAGAATTCTCAGACGTTAGCGCACTTGATGCCGATAAACACATCCACAAACTGAATAAACATTTAGCAGATTCTAAATACATCGCCGGAGATGAATTCTCAGTCGCCGATATTACCGCCTTATGTGCAATCGATTTTGCGAAAGTAATAAAGCGCCGTATTGATGAAGAAAAGCATCCGCATCTAGCGCGTTGGTATGGGTTGGTGAGTGCTAGGCCGTCTGCTCAGGAGTAATCATGTTTAGAGGCTTCGGATTGCTGCCACTGGGGTTTTGACATTGGTGATTTATTGCTGAAGCCAAGTCTTACCAATATCCATCGCTTGAAACAGCTCTGCATTAATACTATTTTTTTGCAGGGCTCTTTCCAATGCTTTCGGTGGTTCATCAACCGGTTCGGCGGTTAATACAAAGGTATTCCAATGAATACCAAATGCCGATTTAGCGTTAATGTCTTTAAAAATCTCAACAGCATCAAGCGGATTCACATGTTGGGTTTTCATAAACCAGCGTGGTTCATAAGCGCCTATGGGAATCATAGCCAAATCAACTTGCCCTAAAACTTCACCGATCTCTTTAAATTGATAGGGGTTGTATGCGGTATCGCCACCAAACCATGCGGTGAACTTGTCATTGCCTTCAGATCCTGGCCAAGTAAATGCCCATGAAGCCCATAAACTTTCATTGGTATCAAAAAGGCTTCTGCGTGACCAGTGTTGGCTTGGTTGAGCTTGAACCGTTACATTGCCAACCTCTAATGATTGCCACCAATCCATTTCTTTAATGTTGGTAATGCCAAATTGAGCAAACCATTTTTTCAATCCTAACGGGACTAGCCACAAAGGTTGAGTGCCATTAATGTTCTTAATAAAACTCGGGCTAGTGAGGGCTTTGACAGAATCGACGTCTAGGTGATCGAAATGATTATGCGAGATTACGATGATATTAATATGGGGTAATTGGTCGATGTTAAGCGCGGGTGGGGTATAGCGCTTAGGGCCAAGGCTTTGAGAAAAAGAAGATCGCTGAGAAAAAATGGGATCGGTAAGAATATTCATGCCTTGGTGTTGAAGCAGCACTGTAGAGTGGCCAATAAGGGTCGCTTGGGCTTTATTGAAGTCTGGGTTATGGATTCTTTCTAAGTTTGCAGGCTGCCAATATTCACGATAATTCTCAGGATCATCGGGCCAAGTTAAGTCATCAAATAGGCGCGCTTTTAAAAAGGCTATAAAACTGGGTTGAAAATCAGCAGGTAGGTGCGGGTTTCTGAATTTGCCATCAATGTGATGGGACAATTCTTGAGAAGGTTCTGCTGAAAAAGCAGAACCTGTCGCTAGAAGGGCAGTGAGTATTAATAATAAGGGTTGTAGCATTATAATCTGACCTGGCTGTTTAATGGCTAGCTATTCAATGCCTATTTATTCAATGCCGAGCATCTTGTGAGTCTGAAGGCTTAATTTCCATTGAGGATGCTTAAGGCAATAGTGTGTTGTTTTTTGAGTATTGCTTTGAGATAAACCTTCATGGGCATCAGAGACAATATATTCTAGAGACGCATCAGCCATCGGTTGTAAGTAGCGGTGAGTGGCTTGAATAAAATCAAATGACTCGGGCATGGCAAGCGGCTGCGGATAAACCAGTTTCAATTCATCGCACTCAATTAATACCAGCTCAGCATCGGCTTTTGGGCTTAAGCAAATCCAATCGAGCCCTTCTGGTGCCGGTAAAGTACCGTTGGTTTCTACCGCCACCTCAAAACCATAGTCATGCATGATTTTAATAAGGGGCTCATCAAGCTGTAATAAAGGTTCACCCCCTGTGCATACAATATAAGGTATACCTTGGTTGGTGCTTTTGGAATTGGGTGTTGGGTTGCCAGGCCACAAAGAAGCAATTAATTTAACCAATTCGGCGGCGGTATAAATTCCGCCATTTTCGCCGTCGGTACCGACAAAATCTGTATCGCAAAAATCGCAAACGGATTGCGCGCGAGATTCTTCTTTACCGTTCCACAAATTACATTTACTAAAACGGCAGAATACAGAAGGGCGGCCTGCTTGAGCGCCTTCCCCTTGTAGGGTATAAAAAATCTCTTTTACGCGATACGTTTTTGTCTTAGTCATTGGTATAGCCATTAAACTTCGTAAGCAAGAGGGTCTGTAGCTTTATTTAATTCAAACGCTTCTAAACGCTCAACACAAGAACCACATTTTCCACAGGCTTTTTCACGGCCGTTATAACAGGTCCAAGTTTTGCCATAGTCTAAACCCATTTTTAAACCATCGGCCAAAATTTCTGATTTATCGGTATTTAAATAGGGTGTAACAATATCAACCGGTTCGTAGTTCGCTAGTTTGGCTACCTTGTTCATCGCGTGCACAAAGTCAGGGCGGCAATCTGGATAGATCGCGTGGTCACCAGAATGGGCGCCGTAAAATACCTTGCTCGCGCCAATGTCTACGGCATAACCAATCGCCAGTGATAATAAAATCATGTTGCGGTTAGGTACCACGGTTGATTTCATATTGGCTGATTCATAATGCCCTTCAGGAATTTCGATGCTTGAAGTCAGTGATGAACTTTGCAGAAGCTGATTAATCGCCGTGATGTCGATGATTTTATGATTGATGTCGAGCGCTTTGCAGGCATTGCTTGCAAACTCAATTTCTTTATCGTGTTTTTGGCCATAATCAAACGTCAGTGCGAATAGATCATACCCTTCAGCTTTGGCTTTATTTAAAATGGTATAAGAATCCATACCACCAGAGTAAATAACAACGGCTTTAGGTAATGCGGAACTTGATTGCTCTGAGGATGTTGAAGGCTGGCTGGCAGACATAATAAATCTCGAATACTTGACTTGTTGGTTGAATATTGGGGTGCATTGTATAGTAAACCGTATTATACAGCACCACGGATTGCTTTTCGCCCCGTGTCTAGCGTCTATCGGCTATTTATAGTAGAATTCGCGCCCTAAAATTTAGTATTTCATACTCCCAAATTCAATCCCCAACTCAATATGAGTTGTAATAGCGAGAGCATGCATATGTCTGACATCAAAAAAGTGGTGTTGGCGTACTCCGGTGGTCTGGATACGTCGGTAATTGTTAAATGGCTTCAAGAAGAATATAACTGCGAAGTTGTAACCTTCACTGCTGACCTTGGTCAGGGCGAAGAAGTTGAACCAGCGCGCGCGAAAGCCGAAGCGTTAGGTATCAAAGAAATTTACATTGATGATTTGCGTGAAGAATATGCACGTGACTTCGTTTTCCCAATGTTCCGTGCGAATACTATCTATGAAGGTGAATATCTTCTAGGTACGTCAATTGCCCGTCCATTGATCGCTAAGCGTTTGATCGAAATCGCTAACGAAACGGGCGCAGATGCTATCTCTCACGGCGCTACCGGTAAAGGCAACGACCAAGTACGTTTTGAGCTAGGTGCTTATGCACTTAAGCCTGGCGTTAAAGTGATCGCACCTTGGCGTGAATGGGACTTAACGTCTCGTGAAACTTTGATGGCTTATTGTGCTGAGCACGGCATTGAAGTTGAAAACAAAAAAGGCAAGAAGTCTCCTTATTCTATGGATGCCAACTTGCTACACATCTCTTACGAAGGCGACATTCTAGAAGATCCTTGGAATGAACCAGAAGAAGATATGTGGTTGTGGACTAAGTCTCCAGAAAACGCACCAGACAAGCCTACTTATGTAACGCTTACGTTCAAAAATGGTGACGTTGTTGCAATCGACGGTGTTGATAAGACCCCTGCGACTGTAATGGAAGAGCTAAATAAGGTTGCTGGCGAGAATGGTATTGGCCGTGTAGATATCGTAGAAAACCGTTATGTGGGCATGAAAGCTCGCGGTTGTTACGAAACCCCAGCCGGTACTGTGTTATTGAAAGCACACCGCGCAATCGAGTCTATTACTTTAGACCGTGAAGCGGCTCACCTTAAAGATGAGTTGATGCCGAAGTACGCTAACCTTATCTATAACGGATACTGGTGGTCTCCTGAGCGAGAAATGCTACAAGCGGCGATTGATAATACCCAGACTGTTGTAAACGGTGACGTTCGCCTTAAGCTTTATAAAGGTAACGTGATTGTTGTTGGCCGTCAGTCTGAAGACAGCTTGTTTGACGAAGCGATTGCAACGTTTGAAGACGATGCTGGCGCTTACGATCAGAAAGACGCAGCAGGCTTCATTAAGTTGAATGCTTTACGTCTTCGTACAGCTGCTAAGAAAGGCCGTAATCCTTTAGGTAAATAGACTTTAGGTAAATAGACTTTAGATAAATAATCTTTAGGTTCGGTGTTTTAAAAGAAACCGCCTCATAGCAATATGATGCGGTTTTTTTGTGGGTGTCTTTTGGTTTTAGGGTCTTTGTTGCGAAGGGGCTAGAGATGTTTTACCACCGAGGCACTGAGGGCTCAGAGGAAAGAAAAATAGAGGGGAGATTTAGGGGGGAGTTTGATCATTAAAATTTATATAAAAAATGAAAGAGAACAGTTCACTAAGGGGATGTAAATGTTGATACAGCCTCATCAAATAGTCACGAAATTCTATAAATAAAAAGTAATGAATACCTGTAGTTAGTAGCTCTTACCAACTCTAGTCTTTTCTTTCTCTCTTTTGGCTTTCCTCGGTGAAGCGAAGCGGCTCGGTGTCTCTGTGGTGAACCGCTTTAGTCTTTATACTTGCCGAAGGCTAACCCGCGCCGTACAAACCACCCTGCATGTGCAAGCACGCATAAGCGGTAACAAACGCAGGTTCTTGGAATTGCTTCAGTTTAGTCTGCTTATAATCCATCAAGATTGGCGTATGCTTAAGCTGTTCTTTAATACGGCTACCGGCCACGATCTCTACGTCAATGCCTTCGATTAGCTGAATGGCCGTTTCTAGCTTAAAACCAACGGCGCCACCAGCGAACTTGCCTTTCATTGGGCGATCACGAATAACGACTTTTTCAACTTTGTAGTCATTCACTAGCTGCAAGAACTGACGCTGGAACCAGCGCATGTTATCAGTATCTTGAGTATTCGAGATGGTGATTTTGCGCTGACGTACTTCAGGGATGTCTAACAAACCCATGTTTTTAGACATGATGCAAAAGATGGCGTCATCGCCTTTTAATTCAACAGCACATATACGCATAAGAAATTTCCACTAACAGAATAAATAATTGAGCCCATTATACTCTTTTTTAACCACCACTGTATTGCTGTTTATCTTGGTCTCAAGCATCATGGCGGCTTATTCATCGTTTGTATTAATAAAGGCAGTAATCGAGTCATGGCGTGGTTGAAGACACAGTTAGATATTGTAATTTTTATCGTATTAGCCGCTATTTTTCTTATCTGGCCAGAAATAGACCTTTGGATCAGTAGTGCGTTCTATAACCCAGAGCAGGGTTTTGCGTACCGAGATAACGCGGTGGTTGTCTCGGTTTATGAGCTATTTCGCCATGCGCCTAAGTTCTTATTGCCGCTATTATTGATTATGACGGGGTTAAGCTTTGTAAAAGGCCGATTCGGTTTAGGCACAGACCAACGTAAACCTTGGGTATTTTTAACGCTAGCGTTATTGATTGGCCCAGGAATATTGGTGCATCTAGTGGTTAAAGAGAATTGGGACCGTCCGCGTCCACGCTCGGTGCAAGAATTTGGTGGCCATAAAGACTTTATACCGGCGTTTATTCCTGCGGCTATGATCAAAGATCAGCCAGGGAATAATAAATCGTTTGTCAGTGGTCATGCTGCAATGGGCTTTTATATGATGGTATTAGCCTGGTTATTTCGTCGACGTAGCTGGTTTTATGCCGGTTTAGCCATGGGCTTTGTTGTCAGTTTTGGACGCTTAGTTCAAGGTGGACACTTCGCCAGCGACCTCATCTTTGCCGGCTTCCTCTGTTATTTCAGTTATCGCTTATTATCCTATTGGATCTTGGGTCATAGCCGCATTTTACCGTCTGATCTAGATAACCGAGGTAAAACCTCATGATAAGCCCCATCGACTTTATTACTAAACCCACTGACCTGATCGAAACTCAGCGATTGTTTCATGGGCGAGGCCATGCTTACCCAGGCTTAGAACACGTTAATATCGATTGGATTGCGCCAGCGATTATCGTCACCTTATATGCCGAGGTCGAGCGTGATTGGCTTGAGTCCTTGTGCTCGCAATTGGCTGAATTATTCCCCGAGTGTGAAAACCTGCAAGTGCAATATCGCTGCCGCCCACGTGGGCCGTTTGAGCAAATGAAAGGTGAGTGCATTGACGGAAAGCCACTAAGCAAACTGGTTGCGACTGAAAACGGCCTTAAATACCATATCAGTATGGGCCAAGCGCAAAATACGGGTTTGTTTTTAGATATGGCGAATGGCCGCTCTTGGGTAAAAGATAATAGTGAAGGTAAGAATGTTTTAAACTTATTCTCTTATACCTGTGGCTTCTCGGTCGCCGCCATCGCGGGTGGCGCGCAGCGAGTCGTGAATATCGACATGGCAAAAGGGGCGTTATCCACTGGCCGCGAGAATCATCGTTTAAACGATCATGATATGACCCGGGTAATTTTTCAGGGTATTGATATTTTTAAGTCTTGGAGCCGGATCAAAAAATACGGACCTTATGATATTTTGATCTCTGATCCGCCTAGCTTTCAAAAAGGCAGCGTTGATATACAGCGAGATTATTACAAAATAATTAGCCGAATTCCTCTGCTAGTAAAACCGGGCGGGCTCTTGATGTTATGCCTTAACTCGCCAGATTTAGACGATGACTTTTTAAAACAGCAGGTAGCCGAGCATTGTCCTGATTGTAAGATGATCGGCAAAATAGAGAACCCAGCTATTTTTAAAGAAGCGCAAGCAGGTAAGGGGCTAAAGGTTTATTTGTACCAATATTTATAAATTACTTTTTTGAAGGGATTAGTTTATAGAGATAAGTTTTAAGAATAAGTTTATAGGGATAGGTCACAAAAATAGTAGATACTCTAAAAGAGTCTGTGGTTAGAAACGTAAAAATAATAAATCATGCTATATTTAGTGCTTGAGATTTAAGTGTTAAGTCGTAAAAATGTTTAATTAATACTCAAAACCATTCAGAAATGATCAAATTATAGGCAGGATACATGCATCGCGTAACTAAAGAAGAATATCCACTGGAATCACTGCAGCGAATTCTAAACGGCGTAACCTTCTTTAAAGAGTTAATTAGTAAAGATGAGTCGCAGTTTGAAATGTTGATGAGCATCGCTCAGATCGTGACAGCAGAAGCGAATGAAACCATCCTAGAGAAAGGAGATCACTCCAGCAGCTTATATTTTCTTTTACGCGGCGAACTTTCGGTTTATGTCAACGATGAGCGCGGTGAACATATACTCAATCAGATTAATGCCGGCGAAGTGTTTGGTGTTATGTCGATGTTATTAGATCAGCCAAGATCTGCGTCTATTCGTACAGGGAATAAAGTGGCGTTATTGGCCAGTATCGACCTTCAGCATTTTAGCGATATCAATGACTTCAGCATGTTCAGTCTGGAAACGAAGCTGTCGTTTTATCGCATGGTCGCTAACAATCTACGTTGGACCATTGAACGAAATAAGATTGAAAATCCGACCCATCCATTGATCCCTCGCTTATACAAAATTCCATTATTTAGCGGCCCCAAAGGCGGCGCTGAAGAACTGGAAGCCTTGTATAAACAATCTAATCTGCTAGCCGAGCTAGTGGGCGAGTGGAATAATACCTAGTATCAGTCGCTAATACTCTAGGCCACTAATACTCCAGGTTGCTAATACTTAAGTAGCTTAATAACGAGAGCTACTTAACCTTCACCTGATACACAATGTTAAATTCGGGTGTACCTTGATCGTATTTAGGCTTCATATTGCCATTAAACAACAGCTTAATATGCGTTACTGCGCTGTCGTATCCATCGCTATCGGGCACTGGCATATAATTAAAGCTGACGGCGTTATCATTCGAAAAGCTAAGATCATCAGTTGTGCTATCAAGGCTGATAAAGTTATAGCTTAAACCACTGGTATTATTCCCCGCACCGTCATTAAACAGCACAGGCCCATCGGCCGATAAATTATTCACAAACAAGGTTGCGTCACTAGAGAGGGTTTGAACAAGCTCCATCGAATTGCCTATGGTGCTTAAATTACCTTCGTTAGTCACCACAACGTCATAACGTAATACCGCACCAGGAATCGCCTTATCATTTATATTTGCGGTATTAGGGTTGTCTTGAATATCAATGTTCATATTTAAACGTATATCGTCGTCGCCGGCGCAATGATAAAGCACGGTCGCGGGAATAATACGAGTGGTTGTATCATCGGGTAAGCGCCAGTAAGCATAAAAGGAATCCCCCCCGAGGTGCTCTTGCATACGATAATTTAACTTGTGATAACCCGCGGCGAGCCCCACCGAATTCTCGTCTCGAGGGCTGTTTTGGGCACCGTGGCCACCATACCAACTAGAATACACCACATCATTTAGCTTCAGTTCAACCGCATCATCACCGTCGACGGCTAAATTATAAAAACCATCTTCAGGCGCATATAAGTAGCCTTCTATTATGACCAGATAACGATCATTATTACGCACATTGAATGGGTTGCCTGAACTGTTATTAATACGGCTTAAAATTGTTTTACCATCAAGCTTTGAACGAATGGCTAAGTCATTTTCCCACTGATCAAACTCTGCTTCACTATTGGCATAATTATCCCCATAGCCTTGTGTATTATAAACCCCGGTATAAACGCCTTGCTTGGGTGCTGAGCAGGTAGGGTTAATATCATTCACCAATTGCCAAATGGGTAAGTTTGCGGAAGTCTGATTATTTACAAATTGCTCTTCAAATTGTTTACTAAACACAGTCGCATTGAAGGTCGCAGACGTATTGGTATCGGCAGCCATAATATTTAGAGTAACAGGATTAGAACTTGCACCATTGGGGTTAATGGCTAATCCATATAGGCACTCTACGTTTGTAGAAGGGCTGCCGGAATCTGACGTACAGGTCCAATTATTGCCACTTGAGCTACTGAGGCTTAAACCAGCAGAAAGCGTAATGGCAACACGGGTTTGAGGCAAACTTGAATGAGTTGTGCTGAGATTTTCAATGGCAAAGGTTACTGGGCGTGAGTCATCAATCACCCAGCCATTGGGGTAGCTTAAACTGCTATCAAACCCCAGATCTATTCGACAAACATCATGACTAATTGACTCGAAGGTTGGCTCCTCTTCTACAGGGCAGGCGCGTGAGCGTATATCAATTTTATCGGTAGAGAAGGTTGTCCAATTACCACCTGGTTTCTTAAACTGAACCGTAATCCCGCCATCGCAGCAGTCTTCAAAGCCAAGCACCTCAAGTTTTTGGTAGCCACTGCTTGAGAAGGTAGCAGTTCCTTGAAGAATCTGGTTCGCATTAGTCCAGTTATTGGCCCACCATAAATTATCCCCCCACTGCTGCTCTAACTGTTGGCCATTAATATACAACGCACCACCGCGGCCAAAGTCAGCACCGTAACGAAAGCCCCATTGGCCTGTTTCGCCTGGCTGAACTAAAAAATAGCTTTCAGAAAATGCGCCGAAATTGCTATTGCTATTGCCAAATTGAGAGCTGTTGGTAATGCCATCAAAATCAGTAATAAAGCCACAGCCATAATTGGCATTACGATCATTAGATGCGTTAAAAGCATTGCGTGCTTGATTTAAATTGGATGGATTAACCGTTGAATAGCGAGTATGAAATTTGATTCCGGGGTAATCGAAGGTAAACGGAACATCACCAGCGGCAGGGGCATTTTTATTACCATAATAAAAATAAATGGTACGAACTTGGCCACGATCGAGGGTCGGAAAACGCACCCACAGAGTTGCTTGCTCGTTTGCTTGATCCCAACTATCAATCCAAAACTCTAATTGAGTTTGGTCATCGGTATCATAAATGTATAAATCTTGGCCATTGCTGCTCCAGTCGTACTCAGAGCTTAATGTTGATGCATCAATCTCAAATTGAACTTGATAGCTTTGCAGTTGGCTACCCGAGACCGAATTTTCTTGAACATCGATTTGAGTACGAAAAGGCCACTCACAGGATTGGCGAGCAAAAGAAGGAAAGCTAATAATTAATGCTATTAATAGAAGAATACAGCGATGGAACATGAAGGCTTCTCGATTATATCTAGGCGCTATGATTTGAATATTCTAATGGATTTATCATTAATATGTCGTAAAACAATGTAATTTGAAGGCTTAAAATTAAGTCACTTAAGCTAGGTAAGAGAAATCTTAGTCGTGTTGCACTCGGCCGCGCATCGACTTGGTATTACTGTGCTTGGTTTTTTTATCCATGCGTTTATTTTGAGAAGCACGACTGGGTTTGGTCGGCCGACGTGCTTTTTGCGTAATAGTAGCCGAACGCACCAAAGCTACTAAACGATCCAATGCGGCTTGGCGGTTTAATTCTTGGCTACGGTGTTCTTGCGACTTAATAATGATGATGCCGTCTTTGGTAATACGGTGATCACTGAGTGCTAATAAGCGCTCTTTATAAAACTCAGGCAGGGTTGATGCTTTAACATCAAAGCGCAAATGAATTGCACTGGATACCTTATTCACATTCTGCCCGCCAGCGCCTTGCGAGCGCATTGCGGTCAACTCGAGTTGATCACTAGGAATAGAAACAGCGTGTGAGATAAAAAGCACAGATTAAAAACTCAAATACGTTAAATTAAGCATTAATTGTAACGTACCTAGGTACATTACCCCAAATATTAGATTCACAAACACTACGTCTTTTTCTTTAGCACTTTTTTAGCCGTTTTCTTGGATGATTTTTGTGGCGCTTTATGAGGCAAAATAACAGGGTAGCTGCTCTGTGTTTGGCGATCAATTTTAATAAAATACTCTTTTAAATAATCGATCAATAAACGTAACTTTTTAGACGCCGCACCACCGGGTAAAAATACCCCATAAATATCAATGTCCTTTAATTGATAGTCATCCAAAACGGATTCCAATGTCCCCGCCTGAATCTTGGGCCAAGCATCGTAAACGGGAATTCTGCCTAAGCCATGTCCGCCCTCTAAAAAAGCCGTGCGCGCCGCGGCGTTATTCGTACTGATGCCGCCTTTTACTGAAATACTGTAAGAGCGGCTGCCTTTCGTGAGCTCTATTGCACCTGAAGTCATTTTGTAAATAACCCAATCATGTTGCTCCAGTTCAGTCGGGTCGGAAGGGCGTCCACGCTTTTGAAGGTATTTGGGTGCGCCGCACAAACAGGTCGCGAGTGTAGATAACTTACTCGCTTGTAAACCTGAATCGGGCAGTGGCGCGCCGCGAATGGCAAGATCAATGCCTTCTTGCATAATGTTAACCACTTCATCGGTTAGCATGACATCAAGCTCAATTTTGGGGTATAGGCAACGAAACTCGTTTAATGCAGGCACAACCATTTGCAAACCTACATTCACGGGGCAGGTGATTTTCAACAGCCCCTCTGGTTCATTTTTTAAATTTTCAATTTGCTGATTGGCCGTCGTAGCTTGCTCGGCAATGATCCGGCAAGACTGATAATACTCCGCCCCCGCTTCTGTTAAAGAGATTGAACGGGTAGAGCGATTAAGCAACATCACACCCAAGTGCGCTTCTAGCTTTTTAAGGTGATAGCTAACAACAGCACGCGATAAACCAATGTGCTTAGCGGCGGCCGTCAAATTACCTTGCTCAACCACTTGGGCAAAAACCACCATGCTCTTCAGTTGTTCAAAAGAAAGGCTCATTCTAGAAGTCTCCAGAGTATTCAAAAGTTCTGTTCGTATCAGAAGTAGTATCTGTCATAGTCATTTTGTTTAATTGTATCAATTTATCGAACAATGAAGTCTATTTTCTTTGTATTGTTAGAAATGATATTGAGGCCTACACTGGATCCAACTTAACAGCTGCAACTAAACGCATTAAACAGAGGTAGAAATTGTTATGAATACACAGCAAGCAACCAAACACGTATTAATGGTTTTAACGTCACATGCTGAATTGGGCGATACTGGTGAGAAAACAGGTTTTTGGGTAGAAGAGTTTGCCGCGCCTTACTACGCCTTAACCGATGCGGGTATTAAAGTGACTCTTGCTTCTCCTGCGGGTGGCCAGCCCCCGATTGATCCTAAGAGTGAATTAGAAGATTTCCAAACGCCGGCCACTAAGCGTTATGATGCAGACGCAGACGTTCAAGCACTTATGGCCAATACCTCTGTACTTGCAGAAGTGAACGCAGCTGATTTTGACGGTGTGTTCTACCCTGGTGGACACGGCCCATTATGGGACCTTACCGATAATACCGATTCAATTGCATTAATCGAAACCTTCCTTGCGGCTAACAAACCTGTTGCGGCAGTTTGCCATGCAACAGCGGCTTTCTTGAATGTTAAAGATGCACAAGGAGAGTTTGCTGTTAAAGGCAAAGCCGTAACTGGTTTTACCAATAGTGAAGAAGATGCGGTACAGCTAACCGATATCGTACCTTTCTTATTGGAAGATGAATTGATCAAACGCGGTAGTGATTATCAGAAAGTCGCTGATTGGAATGCCTTTGCCGTTCAAGATGGTTTATTGATCAGTGGTCAAAATCCACAGAGTTCAGAATTAGCAGCGGCGAAATTATTAGCAGCGCTTTAAATCAAAAAACACTTAATTCAAGGAAAATATTTATGTTAAATTTCAGCTTTCAAAATACAACACAAATTCTTTTTGGCGAAGGCCAGATCGCCGCACTCAAAAAACAGATTCCAGCAGACGCCAAAGTGCTAGTTACTTATGGTGGCGGTTCAATTAAAAGCAACGGCGTTTACGACCAAGTTGCTACTGCTTTAAGCGATCACACTTGGTTTGAATTTTCAGGCATTGAACCTAACCCAAGCTACAACACCTTGATTAAATCATTAGATATTATTAAAGAAAATGATATCGATTTTATTCTTGCAGTCGGTGGCGGATCAGTGGTTGATGGTTCTAAATTTATTGCCGCTGCGGCCTTGTTTAATGACGAAGGGGAAAGTAAAGATCCTTGGGATATCGTTAGCAAACAAGCGCGAGTAAAGAAAGCACTGCCATTGGCGTGTGTTTTAACATTACCAGCAACAGGTTCTGAATCGAATACCGGCGCTGTTGTGACCCGCGATGGTAATAAACTGCCGTTTGCTAGCCCATTTGTTCGCCCAATCTTTGCCGTATTAGACCCTGCCGTAACTTTGTCGTTATCTGATCGTCAAATCAGTAACGGTGTTGTTGATGCGTTTGTTCATACTATGGAACAGTACTTAACCTACAGCGTAAACGGCAAAGTTCAAGATCGTTTTGCTGAAGGTTTATTACTAACGCTTATCGAAGAAGGGCCTAAAGCGTTAGCCGCGGAAACGTCACAAGACTTAGAGGTGCGTGGCAACATCATGTGGGCGGCGACTATGGCGCTTAATGGTTTAATCGGTGCAGGTGTTCCACAAGATTGGGCAACGCACATGATTGGTCATGAGCTAACCGGCACGCACAATATCGACCACGCACGTACGCTATCCATCGTATTACCAGCTGTGATGAAAGTGTGTAAAGAAGCTAAGCGTGAAAAATTATTGCAGTACGCAGAGCGTATTTGGAATATCACTGAAGGCGACGAAGAATCACGCATTAATCGTGCGATTGAATCGACCGAACAATTCTTTGAAATGATGCAAGTACCAACGCGTTTATCACATGTGGAGTTGGGCGAAGCGGATATCGATTTATTAATCGAAAAACTGACTCAGCACGGCATGGTTAAGTTGGGTGAACACGGTGCAATTACTCCTGAAGTTAGCCGCGAAATTTTAGTGACGGCGCTGTAATTTCTAAAGCTTAGTTTCTAACGCTTAATTTCAGTAGTTTAATTTCGGTAGTTTAATTTCATTAGCTTAATTGGCTGCAGTTTCCGATACTGCAGCCATTTTACCTTCACGTTAAATTCTTAAATTATGTGCGCTTTTATTTTCATTAAAATGCGCTCTCTCATTGTTAAAAATTCGTTAACATCGAACGGAATTATTATGACAGCACTTCAGCAAACGTCTTCAATTAACCGCCAATGGACATTAAAAGCTCGCCCAGCCGGTGCGCCAAATTTAGAACACTTCAACTTTGTTGAATCTGAAAAGCCAACCCCTAAGCAGGGTGAAATATTATTACGCACCGTATTTTTATCACTCGACCCTTACATGCGTGGCCGCATGAACGATGCTAAATCGTACGCAGAACCCGTCGCCATTGGTGAAGCCATGGTGGGTGGAACGGTTTGTCGAGTAGAAGAATCCAATAACCCAGATTACACCGTTGGCGAATGGGTTGTTTCATTTTCTGGTTGGCAAGATTATGCCATCTCTGATGGTGTCGATTTATTAAAACTCGGTATGGAACCTGCTAAACCTTCTTATGCGCTAGGCGTAATGGGTATGCCAGGTTTAACTGCCTATATGGGTTTATTAGACATTGGCCAGCCAAAAACCGGTGAAACCATCGTGGTTGCAGCAGCCACTGGCGCAGTTGGCAGTTTAGTTGGGCAGATCGCCAAATTAAAAGGCTGCAAGGTTGTAGGTATTGCGGGTGGCGAAGAGAAATGTCGCTCTGCGGTTGAAGAGTTAGGCTTTGATGCGTGTATCGATCATAAAGCGGAAGACTTCTTAGAACAGCTAGCCAAGGCTTGTGATGCGGGTATTGACGTTTATTTTGAAAACGTCGGTGGCAAAGTCTTTGATGCCGTTTTACCGTTATTAAATGCCTGCGCGCGTATACCTTTGTGCGGCATGATTTCGCAATACAACGCGACGGAATTACCACAAGGTCCTGATCGTATGGGTGCTTTAATGGGCAACCTTTTAGTTAAACGTATTAAGATGCAGGGTTTTATTGTTTTTGACGATTATGGTCATCGTTACAATGAATTCAGCTCAGATATGTCGCAGTGGTTACAAGACGGAAAAATCAAATATCGTGAAGATATGGTAGATGGTTTAGAGAAAGCGGTTGAATCGTTTACGGGTTTATTAGAAGGCAAAAACTTCGGCAAGTTAGTGGTTCGAGTTGGTCCAGATGCTCTTTAATAAAAGACGCACTTTAATTAGAAAGCGCTTCAATCTTAAAAGGAAGATTCTATGTTAACCGTACACCATTTAAATCAGTCTCGTTCAAAGCGTATATTGTGGCTATTAGAAGAACTGGAAATGCCGTATCAGAAAGTCGATCATCAGCGCGATGCTCAAACGCACTTGGCACCGGCCAGTTTAAAAGCGGTTCATCCGCTGAGCAAAGCGCCAGTGATTGTTGATCGTCTTAAGGCCAGCAACGATTGCGACAGTAGCGATAGCAGCGAGAGTGAAATCACTCTGTGCGAATCCAGCACTATTATGGAATACATTCTGGATAAGAATGCGCAAAACCCAGTAACCGATAAAGTTCTGCGCCCTCAAGCAGGCAGTCAAGAATATTATCAATACCTGGAATGGTCTCACTTTGCCGAAGGCTCATTGGCAATGCCAGTGATGTTTAAATTATTCATGGGAATGGAAAGCCGTCATGGCGACCAACCGATGGATGGTTATGTGGCAAAAGAAGTAGGCTTAGATTTTGGTTATATCGAATCGACGCTAGCGCAGCGTGAGTATTTTGCCGGCAGTGAATTCACCGCCGCGGATATCATGATGACGATTATTCTAGAAATCGCCGCCAGTAATGGTCTGTTAAAAGACCATGAGAAAACGCAAGCCTATCTGGTCAAGGTTCAACAGCGACCTGCGTATCAGAAAGCTGCGAGCTTTGGTTGATTTATACTGACTGATTTATAGCGGCTGCTTTAGCCGCTTTATTCGCCGCTATAAAAACCCCTCAAAATACCGTAAAATGACGCCTTTACTATAACTAAGTAACCAAAAACACTGTTATCAGTGTAAAGGCACCCGCATGATCCGTCTTAGCAACATCAAACTACCCCTTGATCACAATGACCAAGCGCTTGAACACGCCGTTTTAACTACTTTAGAGATCACTCCAGAGCAATTGATTAGCTTCAATATGTTCCGTCGTGGTTATGATGCGCGTAAAAAATCGGATATCTTCCTGATCTATACCCTTGATGTTGAAGTATCGACTGCCCTAGAAAGCGAGTTGTTAGAAAAATTTGCCGATGATCAGTTGGTTAAACAAACGCCTGATTTAGATTATCACTTTGTCGCCCAAGCCCCAGAAGAATTAAGCGAACGTCCAATAATTGTTGGTTTTGGCCCGTGTGGATTATTAGCAGGCTTAACCTTGGCGCAAATGGGTTACAACCCCATCATTCTAGATCGTGGTAAAGAAGTGCGTGAACGTACCAAAGATACCTTCGGTTTTTGGCGTCAAAAAATATTAAATACCGAATCCAACGTACAGTTTGGCGAAGGCGGCGCAGGGACGTTCTCTGACGGAAAATTATACAGCCAAGTCAAAGACCCAAAGCAATACAGCCGTAAAGTATTAAAAGAATTTGTAGAATCCGGCGCTCCAGACGAAATTATGTACGTCAGCAAGCCTCACATCGGAACATTTAAGTTGGTTTCGATGGTTGAAAAAATGCGTGCAGAGATTGTCCGTTTAGGTGGCGAGATTCGATTCAGCAGCCGCGTTGATGACATTGAATTAGAAAAGACCGAAAACGGCAGTCGCATTACAGGCTTAACCCTTTCGACGGGTGAAAAACTAAAATCGAATCACATTGCGTTCGCCATTGGCCACAGTGCGCGTGATACGTTTGAAATGTTATATAACAAAGGCGTCTACATTGAAGCCAAACCATTCTCGATTGGTTTCCGTATTGAGCACGAACAATCTACTATCGATGCGGCGCGTTTTGGCCCAAATGCCGGTAACGAAATTTTAGGTGCTGCCGATTATAAATTGGTTCATCACTGCAAAAATGGCCGCTCTGTTTACAGCTTTTGTATGTGTCCTGGTGGAACCGTTGTTGCTGCATCGTCTGAAGAACACTGCGTCGTGACCAACGGTATGAGTCAGTATTCGCGTAACGAACGTAACGCCAACAGTGCGGTTGTGGTGGGGATCGATCCCAATGATTATCCAGGTGGCCCATTAGCGGGTATTGAACTGCAGCGTCAGCTCGAAAGAAACGCATACATTTTAGGGGGCTCTGATTATGACGCGCCTGCGCAGACGGTCGGTGATTTCTTAAAAGGCATCGATTCGAGCAAAAAAGATATAGACAGTTTGGGCAGTGTGAAGCCTTCGTTTAAACCGGGCATCAAACTGGTTGATCTGTCGAAAGCGATACCAGACTTTGCTGTAGAGGCCATTCGTGAAGCGATACCTGCGTTTAATCGTAAGATCAGAGGTTTTGCCAAAGACGATGCGTTATTAACCGGGGTAGAAACACGTACGTCTGCACCGATCAGTATTAAGCGCGATGACAAGTTTGAGAGTATTAATACACAAGGTTTGTATCCTGCTGGTGAAGGTGCAGGTTATGCGGGTGGCATTATGTCAGCGGCGATTGATGGCATTAAAATCGCCGAAGCCATGGCGCTGAGCATCAATGCTTCGGTTGAAAATGAATAGGCTGCATGCCTATTTATATACTTGCCTATTTAATTAGTTTTAAGGGTAAAAGCCTCTGCTTTCGCAGGTAATAACTGCGCTAGCAGAGGTAATCCAGCGACAATCGCAGCGATGAAATAACGCCAGTCGGCCGTCGTTACTCCGACAAAAATCGCCATGAGTAAAAAGAAAGCATGAAAAGCATGGCTTATAAAAAAGGGCACTTTCAGACTTTGTTTGTGCTCTTGTTGCAGCATTTCTGAGCTCAAAACAGCACGTTGGTTAAATAGCCACACGGCTAAGATGATGACTAAAGGCACGATAAAGATAACCATCATTACCCACCACGATAAATTAACAAAAAGACGTTCGTATTCACTACCAATCATAATGGTAATCGCCAGTAATAATGCGGGTAGTGCAGGTAATACGGCATCAAAACCCAACAGTCTTTTTCTGATTTTTGCATCCTGCCAGCGCAGGTGAAAAAATGAATAAAACGAAAGAATAATAAACCAACCAATAAAGTTAGAAACGGGCACATCAAAATAAGGAAGAACAACATCGTCAGGCGCAAACCAAGTCCAGTAGCCCATTAATACCGCAAGGCCATCCATCGAGAAATCAATACATAATCCCCAAAGAGCAGTAAATAACGCAATTTTATAATGATTGTCAGTGAAACTCTTCGCGATACAGATACCGCTATAAGTAATGCAAGCCCAGCCCGCAGCGATGCACAGCGGAGCCCCAAATAAGGTGACAAAAAAGCCATCGCCGTATTCATAACGCTGAAATATACCGATGGCAGAAGCCTCTAATGCCCAGCCATAAATAAACAAGGGAAAAAAGAACAATGCTGTACTTTTTAAACCCCAGCGTTTATTAGCATCTAAGATAGAAACTAAAAATAGCCCCCATAACAGAATTTCGAACAGCATAAATGACATAGCGCTTACTCTAGCTTAAATATTGAAAATCCAGAATAGGGAGAGTTAGAATTTAAGTAAAGTTACAGCCTTGGTGATCCGTATACTAATTTACATTTAATGAATTTTGACTACTAGTTATTGACTATTAATTATTGATTATCAGTGCAGTGATTCGCTATTCAGTCAGAAATAATTAACTCATGAATAAAAATTCTTAGAGTATTTATTACTGAATAACGAACAAGTAATTGATATAAGTCAGATTGTCTTAATACCTAAGACGTAGAGGTTGTCTTTATTGATATAAATCAAACCAGCTCCATTGAGCCTGCTTACTATAGTGACAATATTGTTATCGCACGATTAAGGAGTGCTTATGAAACTGGTATCCACACTATTAGCAACAAGTATCGCAGCATTTGGTTCATCACAAGTGATGGCATATGAAGCGGGTGACATAATGGTTAAAGCAGGTGTTATTAATGTCGCACCTAAAAATGATAATGCCTCAATTACAGGTGTTGGTAAGGTACAAGTTAAAGATGATACCCAGTTAGGTTTAACTGGAACATACATGGTTACACCACAGATCGGTATTGAAGTACTGGCAGCAACGCCTTTTAAACATAAAATTGAACTAGATAACGGGTCGACCTCGACGATCGGAACGACTAAGCATTTACCACCAACGGTTTCTGCTCAGTATTATCCAATGGATCCTAGTTCAGCAATCCAGCCATATGTAGGCGCTGGTTTGAACATGACGTTCTTCTTTGACGAAGCGGATGCAGTTAAAGGGAATGCACTAGGACCACTTGGTGATAGTTTTGGATTGTCTGTATCTGCTGGTATTAACTATGATATCGATGACAAATTTTTAGCGAACGTGGCTATTTGGTATATTGATATTGATACTGAGTTAGAAGGCTCTAATGCTGCACTTGGAAAGGATTATGATGTAGAAATTGATCCGCTGGTATTCATGGCAGGTGTTGGGTATAAGTTTTAATTTTTATCCACGTAAATAGAAAACCTGCATTTGCAGGTTTTCTTATTTTATTGAAAAGTGACATTACTTTTGAGAAGAGTGGAATGGCATCATTAGTAATTTAAAAAACTGTAGAGGTTTTCTACCTTTATTAAACTCTCTTAGACCAATTTCAATCCCCTCATGCCCCAGCTTCGGCTGATCTTGGTAGCTGCCAAATAGATGATCCCATAAGCTAATATTAAAACCGAAATTGCTATCGGTCTCGCTCGGAATCTGTGAATGATGCACTCTGTGCATGTCTGGAGTGACAATGAATTTACGCAAAAGGCGATCAATAGAAAGCGGAATTTTTACATTACTATGATTAAACAAAGCCAAACCATTGAGCATAACCTCAAAAGCTATAATACTCTCAGCAGATAGCCCAAAAATAAAAACCACAGCAAACTTAATCGCAATGGATGCTAAAATTTCTAAAGGGTGAAAACGTATACCCGTGCTAACGTCAAAGTGCTGATCGCTATGATGTACCTTATGTAATCGCCAAAGCACAGGTACAAAATGAAAGATCCGATGCTGCCAATAAATAATCAGATCAAATAAAACCAGACTGATCACAAACAGCAGTAAACCGCTGGTATCATCAAAAAACGGCAGATTAAACAACCCCATACCAGAAGCCTGACAATCAATCGCGAAACTCACCAAGCTAATAGGCAAGATAATACGCGTTAGAACAGAAGCCAAAAAAGACAAAGAAATATTATGTACCCAGCGGCCAGAACGCATAGGCTTATGAGCCAACTGACGCCGCGGAAACTGAGCCTCTAAAATAGCCATTATTACAAATAGACCCAAGAAAAAACTCAAACGAATGCTAGATTCATACCCTAAAACCCAATGTTCCATGAACAGTACTTTTTAATAAAGTGAATAAGGATACTAACAAATAATCAAAACCCCTGCTGCAATAACCCCAACCTCCCAAACTCAGCCCCCAAACCCAGCCTCTAACCTAGGACAGCCATCGCTCCCAGCCTAGGACACCCACTCTTCCTTTTCTAGGACAGCCATCGCTAAGCCCATAATTCCAGTGGCTCAGAGCCTTGCTTGCGGGTATTCTTAAGAAAATAGAATATGAGGTTGCAAGATGGAACACAGTTTTTGGCATGACAAGTGGGAAATAAATCAAATAGGCTTTCACCTAGATTATATTCACCCAATATTGAAGCGTAATCTGGCGGCTATATCACAGAATAAACGGGCAAAAGTCTTCGTTCCTTTATGTGGGAAGACGCTGGATATTGGTTATTTATTGGCTCAAGGCCAATCTGTTGTTGCAGTTGAATTGAGCGAAATTGCAGTGCAGGCGGTTTTTGAGCAGTTAGAGGCTCAACCTGAGATAACTGATTGGCAAGGTGGTAAATGCTATCAAGCGGCTCACGTACAAATTTTTGTTGGCGATTTTTTTGCACTCACGCAAGCAGACCTAGGCGATGTTGCTTGGGTATATGACAGAGCGGCTTTAATCGCATTACCAGAAGCGATGCGTAAAGAATATGCGAGTCATTTGGCAAAAATTACGGGCTATGCTTCGCAGCTATTAATTACGTTAGATTATGATCAAAGTATTGCTGGTGGCCCACCGTTCGCAGTATCGACGGCAGAAGTTGAAGCTTTGTATAGCGGCATGTATCCGATTCAATTGATCGAGGAGGCCGATATTATTGAAGAAGAACCTCGCTTTAAAGCCAAAGGCCTTACTTCATTTTATCAGCGTGGCTACAAGTTAAAATAGTCTTAACGTTCAAAAGAGTATTGATTGTATATGGCTCAAACAACCTCAATGGACACAATGTATAACGTATTCTTTTGTTCAGAGCCCTTTTGTTCAGAGCCTTTGGGTTCAGAACTAGGCAGAAGGGCGTTTGAAAGATAACGCCACTTCACTTCTAAATCCCAAATTTTAACCCCATAAATACGTTCAGGGTCTGCTTTTTGATACGCAGGTTTAGGGTCTTGAGCCAGCATTTGTTCGATCAATTCTTTCACCGGCTGACCTAGGCGCTTACCGTGCTCTTGCGCAGCGACTAAAACCTTAGCATCAAATTCGACATCACTCAGCTCAGGGCTTGCGCTCGCAATCGAATTTGTTGCATTGGGCAAAGCATCGGCATAAGGAACATACGGTTTAATATCAACAATCGGCGTGCCATCTAGCAAATCAATCCCTGAAATTTGTAGTCGGCCATTTTTAATGCCCTCCAGCTTCACCACAGACAAGCCTAATGGATTAGGTCGATGAGTCGCACGGGTCGCAAAAACGCCAATTTTTTTATTGCCACCTAAGCGAGGAGGGCGAACACGCAAACGTACTTCACCTTCTTTGGGAATAGCTTGATGGAAAATAAAACTCAGCCATAAATGACTCACATTTTCTAACCCCTCGATTGCAACGGGGTCGTCATAAGGCGGCAGTAACTCAATCTCTCCACGAGCTGCAGGTGCAAGAGCGGGCTGGCGAGGAATGGCAAACTTTTCTTTAAAACACGAATGAACAATACCAATCGCTTTAATAGAAAAATCAGGAATGTGAGAATCGTTTGCCATGGTATGAGTACTGCCAGATAGGAGAAGGTTATTATTACATAAGTGCAAGGCGCTTTGCAGGGCTCTTTCAGGGCTCTTTCAGGGCTCTTTCAGGACAGCCACCACAAATTATAAGGACAGCCACCCCAAATTAAACTGATTTTTTATAGATAAGCAGACTGAAAATAGAAGGGAGCCTCTGAAGTATTAAGAATGCTAACCATCAGTGAAATAATAGATTAATAAACGATTTTTAACGGAATTCCAGGCGTGCGTATACTCGGTTGCTAGTTATGAACTTTAGTTTTTTATTATTAAACGTTTAATAAAAGTTTGCAGGTAGAAATATTCGGCGGTCGGCGATAATTAAGAATATCACACGCCAGTTTTACTCGATGCTCAGCTCCGGCAAACGTCGTAAAACACTCTTCAAAATGACTGGTCATTTCCAACCATTGATCATGATCGATTTTTAACCGGACAAGAATTGAACTGGTTGATTTCTGAATGGAACCCCGTTTATCTCCCCGAATTATCTGGCCAGTTTGCTCTACTAGCGTCATATAATCGGTTAATTTAAGTTGGATCCCCTCTGGTTGATCTTGCTTAGGGTTGCCAGAAAAAGGGTAAAGTAACTTATCTTGCTGATCAAATCGATTAGGCTGTTTGGTTGTTTTAGCGCTGTCGTAGCGACGTTTAATCGATGTATGTTCTGATGTTTCAGCGGTCTTAGCCATTTTTGAGCGTACGGGATTAAGATCAACATACACCATGCAAGCGGTGAGTGCTGGCTCATCTAGCAAGGCTTGCGACTTAAACCGACCTTCCCAAAACCTACCCGTGCAATCATCTTCACTATTGGCTTCGCGAGCAATGGCTTCGTTTAAAATACGCATAAACCAACTGATACTTTGCAAGCGCGAACGCCATTCATTGATTGAAATTTGAAGCCGGTTTCTCTCGACCTTTGTTAAATTATCTCCTCGAATAAAACGCTGAGATAACACATTTCCATTAAATAATTGATGCCAGCGCTCGACAACTTCTTCATCACACCAGGACTTGGCTTTTGAACTATTGATGTGCAAAACCGTGTGATAATGATTGTTCATAATGGCATAGGCGGCGACATCGATTGCGAAAACCTCAGGTAATTTAAGGAGCTTATCCTCTAGCCAACCTCGTCGATGTTCGTAGCTTTTTCCTGAATGATCATCGGTGCCGCATAAAAAAGCACGGCGCACGCAGCGACTCACACAATGATAGTAGGGCGTAGCATCAACAGAAATAAGGCACTTTCTAGCTTTAGTCATAATATGAAGCTCTGAATTGAGACTGGGCTGTATATTTATACGATAGACAAAGGCCATTACTTCGCCATCAGTATTAATTCTTAAAGGTGGCTGTCCTCGCTAGGGAGATCGGGTTAGGTTAAGCAAAAAACTAGGTCGAATTACAGTGGCTGTCCTCACTAAGAAGCTGGCGTTATCAGCTTTGAAATTGGCTGATTCGTCTCTTTACATCACTGCTTTTATCACCCAATATTCAGCCATTAAATACAACAATAATTAAAACTCACTCTTCAATTCAGTTGGGATTTTCAGCATGGCTAAAAGTGTAATAATTACAGGTGCTTCGTCGGGTATTGGTGCCGCTTTGGCGCATGAGTTTGCTAATCGTGGTTATAACATTGCTTTGTGCGCGCGCCGTGTCGAGAAGTTAGAAGCATTGCAGCAAGCGTTAATACAAAAAAATAGTAATCTTCAAATCATTACCGCCGCGCTTGATGTTAATGCGCTAGATACCGTCCCTGTCGTTCTTAACGACATTAAAACGCGCCTTGGGAATATTGATATCGTAGTCGCCAATGCCGGTATTACTGGTGTTCGCCGTACGGGTAGCGGTGATTTATCGGTGGACAAAAGCATTATGCAAACCAACTTATTTGGTGCGATTGCGACAATTGACGCAGCGGTGGCTATTTTCCGTGAACAAGGTTTTGGTCAAATCGTCGGAATGTCTTCGTTCTCTGCGTTCAGAGGCATTCCAGGAAGCGCTGCATACTCGGCTTCTAAGGCTGCGTTAACCAACTATCTACAAGCTGTGGGCACTGAGCTGTATCGCAAAAAAGACATCAAGGTCACCGCGATTCACCCAGGTTTTATCCGCACCGAAATCGACGATAATATTGATAAATTTCCTTTTGTTATCGATGCCGATAAAGCCGCTAATACTATGGTTAATGCTATTGAAAAAGGCAAAACCGACATCGTAGTCCCTAGCTGGCCTTGGGCTATATTGCGTAAAGTCATGCCAAAACTGCCTGAATCGATCATTGCCAAGGTATTTTAGTGCCACGGCAAGTGCTTGCAAGGCCCTAGTCTGGTAGAATCCGCGCCATAATTTCTTCTACCTTTTTATAGACGGCTGTTAATTCAGCTTGAGGCCTTGATTATGAGTCTTGCAGATCAAATTTTAGCGGTAAATAACGACCTTCCAATCCGTACTGATAAGCCAGTACACAGCGGCAAGGTACGTTCTGTTTATTGGTTAACCGAGGCTGATAGCAAGCGTCTAATTGAAGAAAAAGGCTACGATGTTGCCTCTGATGCGCCATTGGCCATTATGGTGATCAGCGATCGCATCTCAGCATTCGATTGCATCTGGCACGGCGAAGGTGGCATGAAGGGCGTTCCTGGTAAAGGCGCGGCGTTGAATGCCATCTCCAACCACTGGTTCCGTTTATTCCGCGAACAAGGCTTGGCCGATAGCCACATTCTTGATATCCCACACCCATTCGTTTGGATCGTACAAAAAGCCCGCCCAGTGATGATCGAAGCAATTTGTCGTCAGTACATCACCGGTTCTATGTGGCGTGCTTATAGCAAAGGCGAGCGCGACTTCTGTGGTATTCAAATGCCAGAAGGCTTGCAGAAAGATCAAAAACTGCCTGAGCTATTAATCACTCCTTCAACCAAAGGCATTCTAGAAGGTATTCCTGGTGTGCCAGCGGTCGACGATGTGAACATTACTCGTCAAAACATTACCGACAACTTCGAAGCGTTTAACTTCAGCCAAGCGTCTGATATTGCACAGTATGAAAAATTGCTGAAAGAAGGCTTCGGCGTTATCTCTAATGCCCTAGCTGAGCTTGATCAAGTATTTGTCGATACCAAGTTTGAATTTGGTTATGTGAACGACGCCGCCGGTAACGAAAAACTGATTTACATGGACGAAGTCGGCACTCCTGATTCTTCTCGAATTTGGGACGGCGCTGAGTATCGTGATGGCAAGATCGTGGAAAATTCGAAAGAAGGTTTCCGCCAGTTCTTGCTGAACCATTTCGAAGACGCCGATATCCTGCTGAACAAAGATCGTATGGAAGAACGCAGTGCGCTTGCTCGCGATAACGTACTGCCGGCCAGTGCGTTAATGGATCTTTCCAAAACCTACTTAAGCATTGCAGAAAAAGTCATTGGTGAAAAAATCGTTTTATCCGATAATCCAAAAGCAGAAATTGTTGAAATCCTAAGAGAACAATATGGATTGGTTGACTAGCTATTTCTTAATATTAGCGGCTGAAATTGGTGATAAAAGCCAGCTTGTCTGCATGGCATTGGCGGTTCGTTATCGAGCTGCGCCTGTTCTAGCGGGTTCTATACTGGCTTTTTTATTCCTCAATAGTATTGCCGTTATCTTTGGAAGTGCAATTGCTGGCTGGATTCCAGAGCTCGTCATTGCGATTGCTGTGAGCGCTTTATTTTTAGGCTTTGGGCTGCATGCATTATTTGCCAGCGCCGGTGATGACGACATCTCTGGTGAAGGCATCAGTGATGACGACATCCAAATAAAAAGCCAGCGACATATTCTATTATCTACCTTCGTATTAATCACACTGGCCGAGTTGGGTGACAAAACCCAGCTCGCCGTCGTGGCCTTAAGTAGCCAAGGTAATCCCACATCGGTTTGGCTTGGTTCAACACTCGCATTGGTCACAACCTCGGTCATGGCTGTCTGGGCAGGGCGAACGTTATTACAACGTATTCCCATTGTACTGCTGCATCGCATTAGCGGAGCCTTGTTTATTGCCTTATCGGTATTAGCCGCTTATTCGGCTTATTCAATTTATACAGCGCTTTAATGTTTATATTTAATGTCACTATTTAATGTCTCTATTTAATTTTTTGTTACAGGTTTCACATGTTTTCTGGTTTTGATTACGGCACTTCAAATTGCGCTATGGGTATTATTTCTCCCACGCAACAAGCAAACGATACAACGACTTCCAAGGCTCAACTAAAAGCTCAACCAAGAGTTCAACTATTAGCCCTAGAACAGAACAAGGCGTTTATGCCTTCTACTCTGTACGCGCTAGAGCGTGAGCTTATTTGCGAACAAGTGGGATTGGCCATTCAGCCAGCCGAATTAAAACAAGAGTTCCTCAGCCTACGATCCAACTCCCTTGCCCAAGCGCGACGCATTCGTCAGCAAGAGGGTTTGGATGCGAGTGAGCAAACCTTGTTTTTTGGTCGTGCAGCCTTTGAAGAATATTACGAATTTCCCGAAGAAGGTTACTTTGTTAAATCGCCTAAATCCTTCTTAGGCGCCAGTGGCTTGCGTCCGGAACAAGTCTTCTTTTTTGAAGACATCGTGACCGCCATGATGCAAAACGTTAAAACACAGGCCGAAAAAAGCGCGGCGGTGCAGGGCTTAACAGACCCTATTGAGCACACCGTTATTGGTCGCCCGGTAAACTTTCAAGGCTTAAACGCCGAGCAAAGTAATAAACAAGCGATTGATATTTTAACCGTCGCGGCGAAGCGAGCGGGTTTTAAATCGGTTGAATTTTTATTCGAACCTATTGCTGCTGGCTTAAACTTTGAATCAGATTTAACCGAAGACAAAACCGTATTAGTCGTCGACATCGGTGGGGGTACAACCGACTGTGCCATGGTTCGTATGGGGCCAAACCACAAAAATAAAGAACAACGCCAGCAAGATTTTATTGGCCATAGTGGAGAACGAGTCGGCGGTAACGATCTCGACATCCAACTGGCAGGCAGTTGCCTTATGCCATTATTCGGTATGGGCAGCGATCTTAAAAATGGCAAACCTGTTTCTACCAAAACCTTTTGGGATGCCGTCGCCACCAACGACATCAGTGCGCAGAGCAACTTCAATAGCCTACAAACCGAGCTGTACTTAGACCAATTGGTACGAGACAGTGCCGCGCCAGAACTGATCAAACGGTTTATTAAATTACGTGATGAAAAACAAAATCATCACCTAGTGCGTACCTCAGAGCAATGCAAAATCGCCTTGTCGCAGCAAGCCAGTGACTGTCTAGACCTTAGCTATATCGAACAAGATCTAAGCGAAACCATTACTCGCGAAATGTTTGCCGCAGCGGTAAATCGACCGATTGAACGGATGGCTGTCCTCATGGACGAAGCGATTCAGCAGGCGGGTTGTAAGCCCGATTTGGTTTACGTGACGGGCGGCTCGGGTCAGTCACCGGCGATTCGTCAAGCGATTAAAGAAAAAATCGGCGCCGTTGAAGTCGTGGACGGTGACCACTTCGGCAGTGTTGCATCAGGCTTAACCGTATGGGCCGAGCGTCTGTATCGTTAAGGGTCTTTTCTAAATAAAAAATAGATCTCACTAGACAGCAGAGAAATACACATGGAATCGTTTGACCAGTTCGTCGTTGCCCGCATTGTTCATATACTCGCCGTTGTGATGTGGATTGGTGGCGTTGCGTTTGTTACCACAGTGCTCATACCGTCGTTACGATCGCTCGAACAAGAAGATAATCGCCTGCAGTTATTCGAACGCTTAGAAGGGCGCTTTGGGTTTCAGGCTAAAATCACCACGCTATTAACCGGGTTATCGGGGCTGTGGATGCTCGACTATTTAAACGCCTGGTCGCGTTACCTCGATCCGCAGTTTTGGTGGATCCATTTAATGACCGCAGTATGGTTTATTTTTACCTTGGTTTTATTCGTGCTCGAGCCTTTATTTTTGCACAAGTTTTTTCATCAGCTTGCCGAAAAAGACAGTGATGGCGCCTTTAAAAAACTACACATCATGCACATCGTATTATTAAGCATAAGCTTACTCGCCATCGCCGCAGCCATGGCAGGCGCACACGGGTTAAGCTTTTAATCTAAATAGCTTCTAATTTAAATAGCTTTTAGATTTAAACCATTCCTAATACTAAGGTCGTACATTGGCCCAGTTCGACCTAGCTGAAAACAGAGTCATTAAATTATCATAATCTCGCTTTAATATAAAAAATATAAAACCGTCAAAGCGAGAAAATCATGAAAATAACCAATACCCTAGGGCTAGGTGCGTGCATCGCACTGGCTGGTTTAACCAGCAATGTCGCCTTTGCAATGTCAGGGACACCCACCGCTGATCCTGTCGCAGAAACAACACCACCAACGCCAGTAACCGAACCTGTAGAAAGCACAGGCCTCGCCTACGCAGATGACTTCCGCTTATTAGCGTACAACGTCTACATGCGGCCAGAAGCGCTTGCCAACTGGAATCATGAAGGTCGCGCGCAACTGATCGCGCAATCAGACGTTGTAAAAGGGCACGACGCGATTTTATTACAAGAACTGTTTGATAATAATCCAGCGGCTACCGTGCTTAATGGCCTAAAAGCCGAATACCCACACCAAACGCCAGTAATGGGCCGCTCAAAAAGTGGTTGGGATGCAACCCTAGGCGCGTATGCGGATCTATCACCAGAAGATGGCGGTGTTGCCATTGTGAGTCGCTGGCCGATCACCGAAAAAATTCAATACGTGTATAAACAAGCCTGTGGCGCCGATTACTTATCGAACAAAGGTTTTGTCTATGCCAAAGTCGATAAAAATGGCGCGGCGTATCATTTAATCAGCACTCACGCACAAGCCGAAGATGGCGCATGCGACGACCCAGCAGCGGTTCGTAAAAGCCAATTCGCCGAAATGCAAAACTTCATCGCAGGGCACAACATTCCCGCTGATGAAGTTGTCTTCATGGGCGGTGATTTTAACGTCATCAAAGGCAGCCAAGAATACCCAGACCTTATAGAAACATTACAAGTGAGCGAACCAAATGCTTTTGCCGGTTTCTCGACCAGCTGGGACCCAGAATCAAACGGCATCGCCGCGTACAATTACCCCGATCTACCAAGCGAATACCTTGATTACATCTTCGTATCTCGCAACCATGCGCAACCCACGCATTGGCACAACCAATCGCTAGACGCGACGTCTTCTCATAGTTGGTCAGTAGGCAACTACAAATACCAAGAACTGTCAGACCACTACCCAATCGCCGCTTTCTCGTATGCCGATGCCAATACCCGCACCGAAAGCTATCGTGCAGTGAACAATCCTTACCAAGGCGTTCAGTTTCAGAACAAAGCCAATGGTAAATTTGTGAGCATTAATAGCAATGATACCGATGGCTGGTTAACCGTTAAAAGCAATGCAAGTGACCCCGCAACCGTGATGAACCTAGACAACTGGTATCCTAAAAATCGTGCGTTCTGCATACGCAACGACGACTGGATACAAGTGCAAGGCGCACAACGTGAAGGATCATACTGGAACTGGTGGTTAGGTGGCGGTGGTGGTAACTACGCGTTCTTCACCAACCAAGATAATGCCTCAAACAAACTGCGCATTCGCATACTTAATGACGACGGTGACTGCCTGAAAAACGGCGACCAAATTGCCTTTGTTGATCGCAGCACGGTAAACGGCACAGACTACTACCTACAACGCTGGCCTTCAGGTTCATGGCAGGACCATTTGTTCTTATGGTCAAACAGCATTGGTGATAACGAAACCTTCACCATTCACATGGGCCAAGCTGAAAAACAAGACTTCAGCCAAAACCTACGTTACGTGCAGTAACCTGCCCAGCTAGCAGACAATTAGTTACCGATGAAAGCAGCCGAAGGGAGTGATCCCAACGGCTGCATTTCATTACAAATCTTTAAATTAAAAACACAGCCTAACCAATCAAAAAACCGCCACATGAGGTAACATAACGGAAAGCGAACAGAACGCAGAAATAGAACACAGAAAACTGAAAAGAAAATAGGACACCGCATGAACGAACATCAGCCAGCCCAAGATCAGCCAGCCAGCTCAACACTAAAAACACTCACCACCGTAGGCTATCTAGAAGGCACGTCCTTTTTATTACTGCTATGCATTGCTATGCCACTAAAATACATGATGGGCATACCAGAAGGCGTAAAATACATTGGTATGGCGCACGGCGTATTATTCATCGCCTACATCGTCATTCTTATGGGTGCAGCCAACAAAATCAAAATGCCAATCTGGGCGATGCCTGCCGGCGTAATGGGATCATTCCTACCGTTTGGGCCGTTTATATTTGACCATCTGCTAAAGAAAAGCCTCAGTAAAAACTAAGGTTGATGCAGTGTCCTTGCGTATAATTTAACAAAGATAAGGTTTTCTGATAGAAAGCATCGTTATTTAACGTCAGAAATGCTACATTCTTGCGAAATTTAATCTCTCTATTATTAAAGTTGGCAAGGACTCGCCTTATGCTAAAGCGCTCATTTTATTTGTTCGCCAGTGTCTTCTTATTGCAAGCAACCGCATTGCAACTCACTGGCTGCAGTGATGCCTCTAATCAAAGTAACTCTAGCACCTCCAAGCCAGCAAAAGATGCCACGGTTATCTCCCAAGAAAACAATCCTTGGTTACAAATCTTACGCTCGCATACTACAGGTCAGCTCTCACGTTTTGGCAGCATCGATTTACACTTTAACCAAGACCTACCCAAAAGCGAGACATTGGCACAGAGCCCAGAACTCGCCAATCAGCTGCTCAGCTTTGAACCCTCCATTAACGGCAAAGCAACATTAATCAGCAAGCGACATTACCGTTTTACCCCCGATCAGCCATTACCCTCTGGGCAAGCTTACAGCGCTACATTATCAGCAAAAGCCGTTGCCTTAACCCAAGCTGATAGCGAAGACTTTGTTTTTAACTTCAACATCATCCAACAAGCCTTTGAAGTGAAAATGAACGGCTTAGAAGTCAACGATAATGGCAGTATGAAATTACAGGGCGAATTAAATACCGCCGATATCACCCAGCTAAGTGATATTGAAAACCTCATCACCGCCAAAGTACTCGAGCAGCCATTAACCATTCGCTGGGACAAACAAAGCGAAACCAAAAAAGAAAGCGAAGCCAAAAAACAACACCGCTTCACTATAGAAAATATTCAGCGCAGCAAAACCGCCTCCACATTAAATGTAAATTGGAATGGCGCAGACATTGGTGTTAATACCACGGGCGAACGCAGCTTCAAAATTCCGGCTATTGGCCAATTTGTTGTCTCTTCTATTGTTGCATTACAGGGCAGTGATCAAACCATAGAAATTAACTTTTCAGAGCCGCTATTAAAAAAGCAAAATCTTAAAGGTTTGATCCAAGTATCATCGGGCACCGTTAAAACCCGTATAGAAGGCGCAAAAATCACCCTTTACCCAAGCAGCATCATCAGTGGAGAATTAGAGATCACACTGGATGCCAACATAAGAAATGCCCAAGGTTTTAATCTGGGTGATGCCGTATCAGAAACTCTGCATTTTTTAAGTAAAAAACCTGGCGTACGCTTTACTGGCCAAGGCAATATTTTACCCATAAGCGACAAGTTAAGCATTCCTTTTGAAGCGGTCAACGTAGACTCCATTCAAGTTACCGCGTTTCAAATTCAAGAAAATAGTATGCCGCATTATTTTCAAGAAAATCAACTTAATACCACCTACGCTTTACACCGCGTAGGGCGCTATATCTGGCGTAAAACAATACAACTAAAAACCCCAATCGCCGACCAGTGGAATCGTTTTAACCTAGATGTACGTGACTTAGTGATTGCAAACCCAGGCAGCTTATTTCGTTTTGAATTATCCATTAACCGTTCAAATAGCATACTCAGTTGTTCGGAAGCAGATCAAGCGGTCCCGGTTATCAAAGAAACCGCGCCAAGCAATCATGAAGATGAATACGTCAGTGAAAGCAGTGGTTGGGACGGTATAGAAGGCTATTACGGTGGCCAAAGCGAAAGCATCGATGACAGCTGGAACAACAGAGAAAACCCATGTCGATATGGGTTTTATCGATATGCCAGTGGTATCAAAGATACACGCAGTTTTATCGCCAGTAATATTGGCCTAATCGCCAAGCAAGGCGAAGACAACAAGCTGGTTGTGATCGCCACCGAACTCAGCAGTGGCTTACCTTTACCTGCCACACAGATCGACGTACGCAACTTCCAAAACCAAAGCATGGGAACTGCTACCACTAACGAAAATGGATTTGCTGAACTGAACTTAAAAGGCACCCCGTTTTTAATCGTTGCCACCGCTAACTCGACCTCTTCTGATGTCAATGCTAAAGACAGCAGCAATAAAGATATTGGTTATTTAAAAATTAATAAAGCCCAAGCCATTTCAACCAGTCACTTCAACGTGGGTGGAAAGGTGGTAGAAGATGGGATCAAAGCGCAAATGTATACCGAGCGTGGAGTATGGCGACCTGGCGACGACATTTTTTTAACCGTCGCGATTGAAGATAAAGCCGACCAAATCCCTGACAGCCACCCATTGATGTTAGAATTTTTTAACCCAAAAAATCAGCGAGTAAGTGTGCAAGTGAATGCCAAACCCGTCGGCGGTTTATACACCTTCACCTTAGCAACAGCCGATGAAGACGAAACCGGAAACTGGAAAGCCATCGCCAGCCTAGGCAGTTTGAAGTTTGAGCACAACATCAAAATTGAAATGGTAAAACCCAACCATCTAAAAATGAATATGGAACTGGCCAGCGACGACGTACGAGCTTATAAAGTTGGCCGTAATGGCAGTGATGCAAAACTGCAAGGTGAGTTCTTTTCACAATGGCTGCACGGGGCAAAAGCTTCGGGATTAGAAGCGGTATTAAATTTATCCCTGTCGCCACAAAGAACCCGCTTTGAAACTTACAACGATTTCAAATTTGACGACCCAGCAAAAGAATTCCGCAGTCAAAGCGATGAAATTGCCACCTTCAAATTAGACAACGACGGAAAGGCGCAAGTAAACGCCGCCATTAACATTGCCTCCTTGCCTCCCGGTAAATTACGCGGCAGCCTAACCAGCCGAGTATTCGAACCCAGTGGTGATTTCAGCATCGCCAAACAAAGTTTAGACATTCATCCCTACCAACAATACGTGGGCATGCAAATACCAAAAGGCGATGCTGCTCGTGGCATGTTATTAACCGACCAAAAACAACCGGTTGAACTTGTTGTAGTAGATGCCGATGGCAAACCTTTACAAGGCAAGCAAAAGCTCAACTTAACCCTCTACAAATTGTCGTGGAAATGGTGGTGGGATAGCAGCAGTGACGATCAACTAGCGAACTACGTAAGTCGTCATTCAAACAGTGTACTGCAACAAAAAGACATCGAAATAACCAACGGTTTAGGGCAGTGGGAATTTGAAGTTAAATACCCAGATTGGGGCCGCTACATGATTCGCGCTTGTGATAAACAAGGACTGCATTGCACAGGCCAAGTATTTTACATGGACTGGCCTGGCTGGGCAGGACGCGATCAAAAAACCAAAGGACTCGGTGCCAACACACTAAGCTTAAGCTCTGACAAACAACAATACGTAGTAGGCGAAACGGCTATCGTATCGTTACCCGAAGCCGCAAGTGGTCGAGCACTGGTATCGATCGAAAATGGCAGCCAAGTAATTGATTACTATTGGGTGAAATTGTCGGAAGTCGGTTCGCAATTACACATTCCAGTCACCACAGCGATGACACCAAACGCCTATGTATCGGTAAGCGTTGTGCAAGCGCACGCCAATAAAAAGAACGACGAACCCATTCGTATCATGGGTATATTACCGCTAACAGTCACTGACCCTGCCACCCATTTAAAACCACAACTCAGCATGGTTAGCGAAATTGAACCAGAAAGCACACTAACCGTAGAAGTTAACGAAGCCACAGGTCGCAGCTTTAACTACACCCTCGCGGTCGTAGACGAAGGCTTATTAGGGCTAACCCAATTTAGAACCCCAGACTTGCACAAAGGCTTTTATAAAAAAGAAGCACTAGGGGTAAAAACCTGGGATCTATACGACAGCGTAGTGGGTGCTTATGGCGCTGAACTTGAACAACTATTAGCCATTGGTGGAGATGGTGATTTAGGCGAAGAGGATGATAACAGTGATGAACGTCGCTTTCCGCCAGTGGTCAAATTCTTAGGCCCATTCCATTTACAACAAACCGAAGTTGCACAGCATAAAATCGACATTCCACAGTACCTAGGTGCCGTGCGCGTCATGCTGGTAGCTGCCAAAGACGGAGCTTATGGCCGAAGCGAAAAAGAAGTCTATGTGCGCAAACCACTAAACGTATTGGCTACCTTGCCACGAGTTTTAGGCAAAGACGAAACCTTGCAAATGCCCATTACCTTGTTCAGCACCGACGACAGCATCAAACAGGTCACTGTCAGCATTAAAGCCGATGACAAAATTGTACTGTTGAAAAAAGAACTGAAAGTCGAGTTTGATAAAACAGGTGAACGCATGGTTTTTGTTCCTATGCGTGCGCTTACATTGGGTACCAGTAAGGTCGACATTGTTGCAACGGCAACTGTTCATTCTGCCACGTCAGGAAGCTCAACGTTCAGCGCACAACAAACCATTCACATTCCGGTGAATGCGCAAACTTTGCCAGAAAAACGTTTTAAAACGGCCAAAATCGAAGCAGGAAAAAACTGGCAAGACCAAGCCGAGTTGTTTGGTATAGCAGGCACGCAACAGGTTGAACTGGAGTTCACCACTATGCCGCCAATGAACCTGCAAAATCACCTGCAGTATTTATTAGAATACCCTCATGGCTGTGTTGAACAAACAACGTCCAAAGCCTTGCCGCAACTATTTTTGCCAGCGCTGACAAACTTAAATGACCAGCAGCTACAGCAAAGCCAAAACAACATAACCGCCGCCATCGACAAACTCAGTCGCCACCAAGTTGGCTCCGGTGGTTTCAGTTATTGGCCAGGAGTCGGCAGTGTCAACGATTGGTCTACCAGCTACGCTGGACACTTTTTATTGCTGGCAAAAGATCACGGATATGATATTCCAGAAAAAATGCTGAGCGATTGGAAAATTAACCAAAGTCGCGTAGCACGAATCTGGTCTTCCAACGCCGCCAGCAACAGCCATCGCAGCGCTTACAAAGCACAAGCTTATCGTTTATTCACCTTAGCCTTGGCTGGCAATAGTGAAATCGGCGCGATGAACCGCTTCCGCCAAAAAGACGATTTGGACAATTTATCACGCTGGTTATTAGCCGCCGCGTATCAACTGGCCGGGCAGCAACAAGCCGCCGCAACCTTAGCCGATACTGCCAAGCTAGAAATGAACGAATACGCTATCAGTGATTACAGCTTTGGTTCAACCTTGCGCGACGAAGCCATGTTGCTTATGAGCTTACTGGTATTAAACGACAGTAATAATAGCGCCAATCTCGCTGAAAAAATCAGCCAGCAATTGGTAAACGAAAATCGTCGTTACAGCACACAAACCACTGCCTTCTCGTTATTAGCCATGGCGGCGTACAGCGAGAAAAGTAAAAGCAACGATACTAATGTCAGCATAAACTGGCAGAGAAATGAGCAGACTTTTACACTAGAAAAAGCGATTAACTTATTGCCGCTAGCATTAAACGACTCAACCACTAGCCAACCAGAAAACCGCGATTTCAACATCATCAATAACGGCCCAGTGCCGGTCTACGCTCAACTAATGAGCCAAGGCACGCCTGAGCTAGGTGAAGAGCAGCCTTACAGCAACGAACTGACATTAGACGTTAACTACTTTGACGGCTCAAATGAACGCAGCCTGACCCCCATTGACCTGAATAACGTAAACCAAGGCAAAGACATTCTGGTGAGCGTAAAGGTCAGCAATAAAAGTGATCATCCGCTTGAACGCTTAGCGTTAACCTTACCCGTAGCCTCGGGTTTTGAAATTCGCAATACCGATTCGGTAGAAGGCGCAAAACACAGCAACGACGGTTACGACTTCCAAGACATTCGAGACGACCGCATCTACACCTACTTCAAACTGGCTGTTGGCGAAAGTAAAACCCTAGAGTTTAGAATTAACGCCACCTACCAAGGCCGTTATTATCAACCTGCGGTAAGCATTAACGACATGTACGACGAAAGTCGAGCGGCTCGTAACACAGGGCACTGGGTTGAAATTGCACGCTAAACCCGCAGTACGAATATCAGCCGTATTAATACTGCTACTTATTGTACTTATCAGCAGCTGGTGGCATTCATTGCCCCAGCCGCTGTTTTCAACACCTTACTCCAGCATCTTATTAGATCGTAATAACCATCTACTTGAAGCGCGCATTGCCAGTGATGAACAATGGCGCTTTCCTCCCAGCAAAACACTGCCCAAACCTTATATCAGCGCCTTACTACTGTTTGAAGACAAACGTTTTTACGAACACAACGGCATTGATGGCTTAGCACTTGCCCGCGCCACAGTACAAAACCTAAAAGCCGGGAAAGTCGTGAGTGGGGCCAGCACCATCAGCATGCAAGTTATACGACTTGCGCGCAAAGACCAAAGCCGAACATTCACCACAAAAATATTCGAAAGCCTGCAAGCATTACGATTAGAGTTTTCTTACAGCAAAGCAGAAATCTTAAATCTCTACGCCTCACATGCGCCGTTTGGTGGCAACGTGGTAGGAATCTCAGCCGCCAGTTGGCGGTATTTTGGGCGAGGACCCGAAAGTCTATCGTGGGCAGAATCAGCATTATTAGCCGTACTCCCCAACCGACCCAACTACATGCGCCCAGGAAAGAATCAGCAAAAATTAAAACAAAAACGCGACCGATTACTCACGCGTTTACAGCAAGCAGGGGAGTTTGATCAGCTGCAATTAAAACTGGCCTTGAGCGAACCGCTGCCAAAACACATCTTAGCGTTTCCCAAGCGCGCCCCGCATTTATTAGAAACCTTATTATCAAAAAGCCAACACAATCAACAAACCAGTGGCCTAATAAAAACCAGCCTCAATGGCAACTTACAAGCACAAGTACAAACCGTCGCCGACCACTACGCACAAAGACTATTAAACGCACAAATCACCCACCTGGCTGCCGTGGTGATGGATAACAAAACGGGCTTACCTGTCGCCTACATTGGCAACTCGGGATTTAACCACATACCTCACTCAGGAAAAGGCATCGACCTACTGCATCGATCGCGCAGCACGGGCAGCATCTTAAAACCACTGTTATACGCCACCATGTTGCAACAAGGAGAAATCACCCCACAACAACTGATTGAAGACATACCCACAAAATTTAAAGGCTACCAACCCGAAAACTACGACCTAGATTATCGTGGCGTAGTACCGGCAAAAAAAGCCCTTGCACAATCGCTGAACATTCCTGCGGTGAACATGCTAAAACAACATGGCATAAAACCGTTTTACGATTTTTTAGAGCAACACGGCGTTAGCACATTACACCGCAGCGCCGACGGCTACGGTTTACCTTTAATCCTCGGTGGGGCAGAAGGCACACTGTGGGAAATGACCCACCTCTACATGCAACTGGCCCGTTTAGCACAAGGCTTACCCGCACACCCCATCAGTCGGCTCCCTGGCATCGATCACGGCGCACCATCACAAAAAAGCATCTCGAGTCTCAGCGCAGGATCAGCCTGGTTAACCCTACAAGCCTTATTAGAAGTCAGCCGCCCAGGTAACGAAAACCGCTGGCGAAAATATGCCAATAGCCGCCAAGTGGCTTGGAAAACAGGCACCAGCTACGGCTTTAGAGACGGCTGGGCCATTGGCACCACGGCCGAATACAGCATAGGGGTTTGGACAGGCAATGCCGAAGGTGGCAGCGTCCCTGGACTAACCGGCACTCAAGCTGCTGCACCGTTATTATTCGAATTATTTAACTTACTGCCCAAAACACACTGGTTTAAAAAACCAGAATACGATCTGCGCCAAGTGCAGGTTTGCAAAAACGACGGCTTCTTAGCCACCCCGTATTGCGACAGTATCATCATCGACCTGCCGCTAGATTCAACCTACAGCACAGTATCGCCATACCACGTTCGTATTCATACAGACGACCAAAAACATCACCGCGTATCCTCCGCCTGCGAACCCGTGCATAAAATACACTCACACAACTGGTTCACATTACCACCGCACATTATTTTTTATTATCAAAAAACACACAGCGAATACAAAGCCATGCCAAAATGGCGAAGTGACTGCCAAAATTTCATGACAGCGCAAAGCCCAATATCGTTTATCTATCCGCAGAAAGGCACACAAGTGTATTTGCCCATAACACTCAGCGGAAACCGCACAAACATGATTAGCGAACTCGCCCACCAATACCCAGGTTCAACCGTGTATTGGTATTTAGACCAACAGTACCTAGGAAAAACACAACAAATACACCAAATGGAAATGAGCCCAGACTTGGGCAAGCATGAATTACTCGTAGTGGATGAAGCGGGGAATCAGCAGGTATTGAAGTTTGAGGTATTGAGTCAATAAGAGAGAATGAATAAATACCTAATTTTGGACTGTTACTTTCAAGATCGTTGCATAACGTAACGATCTCTTTATCTTCGATTGGCCCCGTATAAAACAGTCGTCGTACTCAAAATTAAAAAATAACGGAAAAATAAATTCATATCACATCCAACGGTTAACTCGTCGCTCAGGTTTAGGAAATCTACCCGCTAAGCGATCGTCGTCATCAGTGTGTTTTCGAGCTTGAATATAGGCTAATTGCTCAGATGTTAGACTTGGAAAGCTTTCGTCCATAAAACACTTAACTTCTCGCCAATCGCTATGGCAGCGTTTATACAATTTATCGTATTGCTCAGCGGTGATAGAAATGCCTTGGATCTCGTTGAATTTACGAGAAATATTTATAAGATTTCTAGAGTTAAATATTCCGGTGACATAATATAATTTATCCCATTCGCCCCAACGCCAATAGACGGGAGTGCCGTAGGCTGAATAACCCACAACTTCTGAATTAGAATATTGTTCGTCGGTTAATGCAGATTTAGATACTCGCATTGGCCCCAAGGCAACCCCCACGTTATAGGCATAGCGCCCATTTCTTGGTGCTCTAATAATGCCCTTGTTGGGTTCGCTGCGAACGTAGTAGTGTAAGATCTTTTGTTTGGTTGGCATACGCCATAAGGCGACGATTTCTTTACCTTTCATTGAGTCTTTATAGGGATAATTATTACCGCCAAACCCACCACCTCCACCAGTAAGCCTAGGCATATAGGGGCCAAAGACTAATGTTCTTTGGCTAAAATTCTCAATATTTCTATCTAATATTTGATCAGGATAATTGGTTGAGGTGTAAATGAACACAACCTCTTCATGAAATAAAGAAGTGATGTAACGGCTAATTGTAAAAAAATTAATTAAACCGATAAAGATCAGCAATATAAAACCATAAATAATTATTTTAGTTGACGTTTTCAAGCTCTTTATCATCCCATTAAAACAAACTAGCCTGAGGGTGATGCAAACACACCGCATCGCCCACCGAAATTTTGCCAGACTGAACCACCTTCAAACACAACCCACCATGGCCCATCATTGCCGCAATACCGCCTTTACCCAAATTACGTTCCATGGCCAAACACGGATGACATAAAGCACCCGCCTCAAAAATAGCTCCGCCAATCGAAAACTGCTGATACCTAAGCGCCTCCAAATTCATCCCTTTAATAACCAAATTACGGCGCAATACTTTAGGGCTAATAGAAACAGTCTGAACGGCTTTGCCTGCAGATCGACTTAACGATAAAAAGTGCTCAACTTGATTAATATACTCCTCACTAATTAACGTCACTTGCCGGCCAGAGCCCAATGTATTCTCAAAACGATGATCCCCCTCTAACCCAGACCCAGCAATCGCCTGAACAGAATTCACCTCAACAACCTCAGCCCGGCGCTCAGGGCGCAGCCCAATCCAAGTAAGTTCGCCAGAAGGGAGATCTTGAATATAACTTGAAAATAAACGCTTCTTATTCGATGTATTAGAAGAGGCCATGAAATCCTAGAGTGAATAACGACTAAAATTGAAGTATTGCACAATGGAATAAGTTCGTCTTTATTAGAAACCGCTTTTGAGACGACGCTTACCCACGTAACACGCAATATGAATTCAGAAAACAATGCTATGGTTTTAGAACAGGCAGCTTAATTATCACCACCATATACTGAACAAGAGGGCGTATTGAATGCACAAACCTATAATAGCCCTCATGCTAGGGCTAATTGCATCAACGTTAGCTCAGTCGAAAGAAATAGTAATCGCCTCTATTAACGAACAAACGCCACGTTTGATCGTCTCTACAAGCATCATGAGGCAAATATACCAGCGACTAGGTTACGAAATGACTGTCGTAAACTACCCCGCCAAACGTAGCCTACTTGAAGTTAATAACGGCTCGGCTAATGGAGAGCTGGGACGAGCCAACATCATAGAAGCAGACAACCCTAACTTAATAAGAATTCCCTATGCTATTGGCATAGTTAAAGCGGTCGTTGTCCAGAAAAGAACCGATAGCCCAATTCAGAAACTTGCAGACCTAAAAGATTATCGAATAGGGATATTACGCGGCTTTGTCGTTGCAGAGCAAATGACTGAAAACGTAACCCGAGAAGTTTATAGCGACCTACCTGCATTATTTAAAGGCTTAATCTACGACAGAGTCGATGCCATTTTATTTTTGAAGATCGACCTTGAATACTATATTCGAAAACATAAACTAGAAAATAGCCTTAAGATATCAAACACACCGTTCTTAGAAATTCCTATCTATCACTACCTACACAAAAACTCCGCCAACATCGCAAAAGCCTTACAAACAGAAATAAAAAAAATGCATACCTCTGGCGAGCTACAAGACCTGATTAAGGCAGAAGAAAACAACTTCATCGAGGCCGCGCGAATCAAAGCTCAAGATAAAAAGTCTTAATATGGCCGCCGCGGCTGATTACTCTTGCGAAGCACAATCCACATGGATCTCAAACCCCAATGCGCCCAGCGAAGTGCCGTTAGGAAAAAATGCCGATTTTTGTGAATTTTACCAATTCTCGTGGCAATGGTTTTTACAACTCATGTCACCTTCCCAAAACGACGCAACGCTGCGTCAATTTCAAAACCCCGACAAATATCCCATTCTAGAAGCCACTGGCCATAATTCCTGTGACGATGTAATTACCTCGCAAACCTTAGTTACCAGCTTAAATAAAATTGACCTACCAGAGCGGACAGGCCAAGCAGGAACAGGCGAAAAAGGCATCTTCGACCAAAAAGGAAACGCCGTTTTATACGACGTACGCTTTAGTCGAAACTTATGCGATGCAGGTAAAATACAACAAAAAGCCAACTTTACATTTCCAACGACAGAAATAAAAACCGCATGGAAACAAATGACTCCAAGCGATGACCAAAGTAGTTACCTAATAATGGAAGCTGACATCGACGGCGTACCAGGTACAGAAACATTGGGCATGATTGGCTTTCACGTCGCGATTGCAACCGAAGACCACCCAGAAATGATTTGGGCCTCATTCGAACACAAAGACAATAACCCAACCTGTAATGATACCAGCGCAACAAGCCAAAGCTGGTCGTTTGCGAGCGAAGCATGCATTAGCGACCCAAGTAACTGTACTTGGAACAGCGTAAGTAAAATTGAATCATTAACAGGTGGAACACCTAACCAAACCTGCACGGTTCACCCTTATGGAACAGAAAAGGATGACCCACATTATGACAAAAACATCACCGCCATTACCGATCTAAATACCCAGATCAACAACTTCCTATTAGAACTCAATGTAGACCCAAGCAGCTCAATGGCCGTGCTTAATAACTACTTCAATATAGGCGCGCTATGGTTATCAGATCCTACGAAACCGTCAGTTACCTCTACCGGCGCACCGTCACTTGATAACCAACGTGGATCGCTACGTATGGCCAATACCGTTATGGAAACATCATTCCAAGACGGCTTCAGCCAAACCGGAGAAAACCACGAATATACGTCTAACTGCTTCGGCTGCCATGAATTCACCGTCGATGCGAACTACCGCAATACTGGCCCACACAATAACTTCGACGTGAGCCATATATTCATAAACGACATATTGAAAAATATGTGCACAACCACAACCAGCTACAACGCAGGCCCAATTTGGAGCGACAAAGACGCACAAGCCAAGTGTGCCCAAACCTGTGGAGACAAAGGCGGCTGGATGGGTAATTGGCGTACTACGCAGCCAGGATCAATGTCGGAATGTGATTGCTGTAATAACTAAATACTACGTATTAAGTCGATAGCTAAAAATATTCAAAGCCATGCTGTGGGTGATGCAAGCACACCGCATCACCCACAGTAATCTTACCCGCCTGACAACCTTCAAACACAACCCGCCATAGCCGCGATACCGCCTTTACCCAGCAACTCCTCCATACGCAAACAAGGATGACAAATCGCACCTGCCTCAAAAATAGCCCCACCAATCGAAAACTGCTGATACCGCAACGCCTCCAAATTCATCCCCTTAATCACCAAATTACGCCGCATTAACCGAGCAAGCGCCGCATCAGACACAACCGCCTCACCACTAAGCGACAAAAAATGCGTAATCTGGCCAACATACTCCTCACTGATCAACGTCACCTGCCGCCCAGAACCCAGCGTATTCTCAAAGCGATGATCACCCTCCAACCCAGATCCCGCAATCGCCTGAACAGAACCCACCTCAACAACCTCAGCCCGACGCTCAGGACGCAACCCAATCCAGGAAAGCTCACCGGCAGGAAGATCTTCAAGATAGCGCGCAAATAAACGCTTCTGAGAAGTAGAAGAGCGAGAAGTGGCCATAACCAACCCATTAAGAATTAAGGAAGGGGAACGATATCATAAGTGGGTTGGAGCTATTCAGGAAACAAGGTAGTGATATGTTAAGTCATTAATACAGGACTCATTAACTTGAATTTAAGGTTTAAATAAGGCATTGTTAGTGACATAAACATGGACGGGTATCTAGAATGCATGGATCAGCACTTTATCAATTAATTATGAATATGATTGATAACCTTTCTTTGATGGAATCCCTCAAATGCTAAATAGCCTAAGCCTTCATGAAGAATATTTCACAGGCGAAGTAGATCTAGTGGAATCTTTCTATAAACCCTGCCTTTCTAAATCGTGCAGTTACGACCGTTCAGTTGGCTACTTTCGTTCTTCAGTTTTCATATTAATCGGGCCTGATATTTTGAGCTATGTTCAGCGTAGTGGAAAAATACGACTAATAAGTTCACCTTGCCTGACAATCGAAGATATCGAAGCAATATCACAGGGTTATAAGAAAAAGTCTGAAATTGCTGAAGAGGCAATCCAACGTGATATTCAACAACTCATCGACAATCCCGGGCTCACTCGGAATACCGAAGCTTTAGCAACGTTAATTGCTTTGGGCGCTATTGAGGTGAAGCTAGTTTTCTTGCCAGAAGCTCATGGGGAATACCATGCAAAATTAGGTATTTTTCATGATGAATTAGGAAGTGCAGTTAGTTTTAAGGGTTCTGTTAATGAAACTTGGACTGGTTGGCACGAACGAGGGAATCATGAAACATTAGACGTTTTTTGTAGTTGGAACGAAGGTCGAGATGAGCGTCAAGTTAAACGAAATCAAGATTATTTTGAAAAATTGTGGAATGGCGAGATTGGTGATTTAGAAGTTATTGACTTTCCAGATGCTGCATTAGATCGGTTAAAAGCCGTTGCAAAAGGTTCGCTTGATGAAATAGAACCAGATGATTTAGTAGACTATTTTAATATTGGTCATACCACATCATCTGAAGTAGGTGAGCATCAAGTTAGCTACGCAGCAAAAAGGACTCCGCTTCCGCATCAGCAAAAAGCGATTGAAGAATGGAAGAAGCAAGATAAGCGTGGGGTATTTGAGCACGCTACAGGCAGTGGCAAAACATTTACCGCTTTAACCGCTCTTAAAGAACACCTTGGTGATAATGGTGTAGCGCTTGTTCTAGTGCCTGACCGTCTTTTGCATAAACAATGGTCAGAAGAAATAAAAGAAGAAATTCCAGCCGCAACAATTTTGAAAGCGGGTGATGGCCATAATACCTGGCGAAAAAATAGACGATTAAGATTGTTTACCCAGCCGGGTGAGGGGTTAGGTATTCGTATTGTCTTAGCAACAATGCCAACGGCTAGGCTAGCAGATTTTATTCAAGGCATATTTGGTGGTGAACACTTAATGGTCGTGGCTGACGAAGTTCATGAAATTGGTAGTACAGAAAACTCTAAAATACTATCAATTGATTCAGGTCCTAGATTAGGCTTAAGCGCTACACCAAGGCGCTATGGCGACCCTCAGGGAACAGAGCGGATTTTCGATTATTTTGGTAACGTAGTTGAACCGCCCTTCACCCTAATTGATGCGATTGAAAGTGGTAGGCTGGTTGAATATGAATATCACCCCGAGCCAATTCATTTATCTGCTGAAGAATCCGATGCTTATGAAGAAGCTACTAAGGAAATAAAGCGAGAATTCGCACGCTCACAGCGTGATGATGATGGTAATCCAGTTTCTTCGCCACGCTTACAAAATATGTTAATACAGCGGGCGCGTATTGCAAAAAAAGCCAGTGCAAAAGTTCCGTATGCCGTCAAAGTGGTAGAGGAAAACTATACCGAAGGTGAGAGCTGGTTGATATATTGTGAAGACCAGCACCAATTAGGAGAAGTTATGGCAGGGCTTCGTGAAAAAGGGCTTTCACCCTGTGAGTACCATACAAGCATGTTAGGTAACCCTGCAGCCTCCTTGGACTGGTTTAAACAGTTTGGTGGAATAATGGTATCAATACGATGTCTTGATCAAGGCGTTGATATTCCAAAAATCTCACATGCAATTATTCTTGCCTCATCACAAAATCCTCGCCAGTTTATTCAACGCCGTGGAAGGGTATTAAGAACTTGTAAAGGAAAATATATTGCGGTGATTTATGATGCAGTTGTTGTCCCGTTAGATATAGAGCTTGAGCCTGGTCAAATTTCCTTATTGAAAAGTGAGTTACAAAGAAGCATACAGTTTTCAGAAACTGCAATAAATGCATCAGGCAGTAATAGATTAATTAAAGTAGCCATTGATTTAGGGATTGATCCTCAAGAAGTAGGATTGATCGAAACTGATGGTATAGAAGAAATAGAGGAAGACGATGAATAATCAAAGTGATCCATTAAGTGTATTAAAAGCTGTAAGAGATAAATTGAATTTAGCAGTTGAAACAGACCTGATTGAAGGTTGTTATAAGATTCAAAGCGATCATCAGTATGATAAAGATAGAGATACACTAAAAAAAATGAAAGCCTTGGTTGAAGAGCAAGTATTAGAGAGAGTCGGTGAGAATTTAATATGAAGCTTCAAGAAATTACAATTAATAACTTCATGCCTTATAAGGGCGAGCAGAAAGTGAGTTTTCCACAGCATGAAACGCAAAATGTTATGTTGTTGTTTGGCGACAATATGCGCGGAAAAACTAGCTTCCTGAATGCGATTCGCTGGGGTTTCTATGGTAATGCCGTAGGGCGGCATCTACGAAAAATCTCAAGAGCTAGCTTAGTTAATATGGATGCTGCCGCAATGGGCGACTGGAGTATGTCCATTAGTTTGAAGTTTAGTGACTCAAATAAAAGCTATGAATTAAGACGTCAAATTACTAAGAAAGCCCATGTATCCTCACCGCGAAATGATTCTGACTTTGAAGAGAAAATAGGGCTGAGAGTAAATGGAGTAGTTGTTCCGGGTGATGTGATTGTTAATGAAATCAACCAAGTGCTACCTGAAGAAATATCACGATTTTTTTTGTTTGATGGTGAATTGTTACAAGAATATGAGAATTTGCTAATTGAAGGGGATGAGCAAGGGGAAAAAATCAAAGAGCATATTGAGCAAGTTTTAGGTGTGCCTGCCTTGATCAATGGTCGGAATGAATTAGCATCCCTCTTGAAAGAAGCGCGTACCCTCCAGGCGAAAGATGCCAAAAATAATAACGAGCTTAGTAGTTATGCTGAGCGACAAAGGCAGCTTAGTATTCAGTTTGACTCATTTGAAAAAGATTTAAAAGAACAAAAGTTTCAAAGAGATGAAAACCAAGTTCAAATAGACATAATTGACGATGAATTGAAAAATACCGAGGCGGTTCAAAAGAAGAAGATTCAACTGGAGGGGCTTAAAGGTAATGTTGAGGTTATAGAAAGAAACTTAGTTAACCTCGCGGACCAAAAGCGTGAGCTGCTTAAAACGGCTTGGAAGGATGTATTAAATACCAGTATTGCACCTATATTATCGAATCTACAAAGTGAGAGAGATAATTTAAAAAAAGCAGTTAATAATGCAGCTGTTTTGAATAATAAAATTAAAGATCTTACTGAAATGCTCGATGACCCAACGTGTGTTACTTGTCATCAAAATATTCCAGAAAATGAAATTGAACCCTTGAAGGAAAAATATGAGATTCTAAAAGCTCAGGCTGAATTAAGCGCTGTTAATATGGACGATTACACTGGAATAACTGAAAAGATAGATAAGTTATCTAGAATACGTTCTGCTGAAGAAGGGCGGCGTATTCTTCAAACCTTAACCAAAGAATCTAAAGAACAGGTCGAATTGATTAAAGTAGAAACTAAGTTAGAAGAATTAAATGATGAAATTAAAGAATATGATACCGATCATATTATGCGCCAGCGTGAGAAAAGGGATCGCTTAACCGGGCTTAAATCCCGTGTAGTTCATGCAATAGAAAGTATTAAATTAAAAATTGAAAAAAATGAATCTGAGCAAGATCAAATTTCAACATTGATTTCAAAAAATAAAGGCGCTCAAGGTCAGCAAAGTTCAATACGGGTAAATCTTTATCAAGAGTTAGAGCAAGTATTTTCTCAAGGTATTGTCCAGCTTCGTGACTCATTGCGTGAGACTGTGCAACAGCATGCATCAAATGCGTTTGCTGAGCTTACAACAGAAAAAACATACTCAGGGTTAGAGATTAATCATAATTATGGACTTTCCATCATTGATCATGAAAACCGTGTATTGAAAGAGCGAAGTGCGGGTGCAGAGCAGATTGTGGCGTTATCGCTAATCGATGGTTTAAACCGTACAGCACGTAAATCTGGTCCAATTGTTATGGATACCCCGTTAGGGCGCTTAGATCCTAAGCACCGTAGCAATGTTTTAGGTTATTTACCCAAAATGGCAGACCAAGTGATTTTACTCGTACATGAAGGGGAAATAGATCCTAAGAAAGATCTGAATAATTTTGCTGAACGAATTGGTGCTCGCTATCAAATAGAACGAATTTCAGCAACCGAATCAAGAATTGAAAGAGTAAGTGATCATGGATGAGCCAGGACGTATTGGTCTAACAGCAGAAGCCGCCGCGCAACTTGAAGATCTTCGTGCAGATCTAAACCCCCAAAAAGGGGAAGATGGGATAAAACTAATAAATTTTGATCTATACCGCCTAGCCGTCGCAATAGGTATCAAAAAAGGGTTAAAACCACCTGCATTAAGGGATAAGAGTAATGCAAGCTATAGGGTTGGTGAACTTGATGAAGACGGAGTACTTTATGCAGCAGTTGAATGTGCAGGTCTAGTTACAGCAGGAATGCCAATCTATGAATATATAGAGCGTTTGGCAGAGCAAGGTATTAGAGAGTTTTATGATGAAAATCTAAAAACAGGTCAGCTGCCTTTTGAAAAAATATTTTCTAACTAGAGAATAACCATGTCTGCGATAAAATTATACTTCTGCCAGTTTCACGAAGATGAACCAACTACTATCAGCGTTCATAGAGACTTAATGACTCTGATGGATGAATGGGATCAGTGTGATCAAGCCTCTGTCGTGGGGCTTGTGCATGTAGGGTTTGTTCGACCAAAGGTGCAGAAAATACCTCCAGTTTTGAAATACAAAGGACAGGTATTATCAACTTCGGCGGCTAAGTGGGCACTGCCCTTAGATTATCGTTGCTCGCATAGTGTCGTGTTTGAGTTAGATGTTAGTAATAAGAAAATGCCTATTCACTTAGTTGTGGAGGGATTTGGTTATCAAGCTGAAGAGCCGGGTGGAATGGCGATAATTGAGCAATCTCAAATATCATCAAATAATACCGAGATGACTATCGTTAATGCGGCATTAACAATCCTTAAAGATACAAAGAAACCTCTAAATAAAGAGGAAATATACGCAAATATTGTAGAACAGGAACTTTATCAATTCGGTGCCAAAAAGCCTGTCAGTGTGTTGGGTGTAGAGCTTAATCGATATAGTGCGGGCACTGAGTATAGTAACTCTGGTAATGAACCTATATTCGGTAAAACCCATGACGATAAATTTTATTCGCTAGATAACGCCCCGAGAGACTACGAGGATTGGCTTGTTGATTTAGAATATGAAATGCCTGAGCTCTTAACCGAGTTGATACCGTATGGAATAACTAACGAGAAGAATTATTTAGCAACAGCGCATAAGTTAGAGCGTAGGAGTCGCGATAAGATCGATATGTTTCGCTATCACGTAATGTATCGCCGAATTGATAGTAATAACCTGGAAGAATTCCTCAAAATATTGCCTGAGAGCATCCGAAGGGTAGACCTATCGTTATTAAAGCTAACAGTCAGAATACTGAATGTACTTAAGCTGCAGTCAATTGGCTGTTTGGCAGATCTAGATGGCATTAGTCTAGCAAGCATGATGCGCTGGCCAAACTTCGGCCGGAAATCTGCAAATGATATTCATGACATTATATCCTCAGAAATAGACGTGCTGATGGATCAAGTCTCCATGGTAAGTATGGAGCTTGGCGCCATTGAATCAAATTCTGAAGAAGTTGTAGAAGAAGACGATAACTATGTTATCGAAAAAATCTCTGCGAAACCCCTTAAAGAACATTTCGAAAATGCACTTGCGCAATTAAAAGAAAGAGACCGAGAGATTATTGAGCATCGAACCGGTTATCACGGTAATGCAAAAACATTAGAAGAGGTTGGTGCTTTATTTGATGTGACGCGAGAGCGCATTCGCCAACTACAGAAAAAATATGTAGAGCAAATTATTGAACGCGAATTTTGGGATGACTGCATTGCAATCAAAATTGGCCAGATGTTAATTGAGCGTAATGAACCGCTTTACCTAGAAATGTTAGAAATAGAGGATAAATGGTTTTCTGGTTTTATGGGTAATTACTCAAATCTAGCGGCCATTATTGAATTATTCACTGAAGCTGAAATACGCATTATCAAAATTAATGGCGCGAATATTGTTACTCGAATTAAGCAAGATGACTGGGATACCGGCATTAGCCAGTTCCGTATTAGCTTAAAAGACAAAGCCTCTGATGGTAGTTGGACGCGTTCAGATATTAATATGACCTTTAAATCATTTTTGACGGGTTATGGCGCTGAAGAATTAACGTCATTATTGTGGGATCAATTTGCTGACTCGTTGCAATTCTCTGGTGATACCAGTGAGGATAAATTATTCGGCTTTGGGCGTACTGCTGAAGCGGCAGTACGTGCTGTTCTGATGCAAGCAGAAAAGCCTTTGCACTATAGTGAAATTGCGATGCGCGCTTCAGCCATTTTGGGTAAAGCTGTGGATGAAAGGCGCGCACATGGTGCGGCACCTAGCCAGGGTGGGTTACTCTATGGGCGTGGAATATATGGTTTAGCTCGATTTAATCCAGTGTCAGAAAGGATGTGTAAGAATATTATCTTAGTTGTTGTTCAAAAAATATATGATGGTCCTTTGAATAAGCAGTGGCACTGTAATGAAATCATTGCACAATTAAAAGCCCAGTTCCCTGCACTACCTGAAGAACTTGATCATTACATTTTGAATATTATATTAGGTGATTCAGTTAAATTAGTTTACTTGAATCGAATGGTTTGGGCGCGTGCAGACTCAGAGCAAAAGATTGGCGATCGTATTGATATGGCTGACGCTTATGTGAAAATACTTGAAGATGCTGGCGGTCCACTTAAAGGAAGTAAGCTTCGTGAGCTATTGCAGGATGTTCGTGGTCTTGGTGATACTGTGCAGTTGCAGCCCAATGAGCATATGCTGCAAATAGGGAAAGATTACTGGGGGTTAGTTGACCGCGATGTCGGCGGCACTAAAGAAGGCAACGCTATAATATTAAATAGTTTGTTTGAATATCTAGAAAATCAACAGAAAGGAATTCATGTAACTGAAGTAGAGGCTTTCCTGAAAGATAATCAGCTATTTGTTAATGCTCCTTCTTCGTATGCATTGTTAAACCTTGCACAGCGTGACGATCGCTTTCATTTGGTTAAGGCTATGTTTTTAGGGCTTACTGAATGGGGTGGTGACGTAAGGCGACTGAATTATTCACAAGCTGTAAAAAAACTATATGAAACTATGGTTACACCCATGTCTTTAGCTCAAATACGACTAAATATAGAAGATGCAACAGGTTTAGAAGTCGATAATGTTGTTACGGGGTTGTTGATAAATCAAGAGTTTATTTATGATAGTGATGCTAGAATGTGGTTTAAATAATTTTTTAAATTATAACTAACGATATCAGTTATCATATTGTTGGATTATGTATATGTAATATGATTTATAAAGAATATAGAGGACTTTGAAGTGTCAAGAAAGAAACCTAAGTTTAGTGTTAAAGCTATAAAAGTGTCAAATAATGAACAGGAATTTTACTTGGCAGCAATATCAGTCAAGAAACTATTCTCTATGACGGCTGTTACTAGAGCAGAAGAAAATAATGAAACTGGTTATCAGAGAAATTTGGCACCAGGAAGAGTAAAGAGAATTTCAGAATATTTAAATGGTGGAAGTATTATCCCAGGCTCATTAATACTAAGCTCAAATGAAAAAAAATCCGTATTTGATGAGAAAACTTCTGAATTAACTTTATCTAATAAAGAATCTAGTTTGCTTGTTATTGATGGCCAACACAGGCTATATGGTGCATATCAATCAGAAGTTGACGTTGTAATTCCCGTTTGTATTTTTTATGGGCTCGACAAAACTACAGAAGTGCAATATTTTCTAGATATTAATGGAAATCAAATAGGTGTCCCAAAGACACTACGCTTAGAGCTTGAGAAATTTACTGCAGAAGAAGAAAGTGACGAGTATTTGCTAAAAACACTTTTTGATGAGCTAGACGAAAATCCCTTATCACCTTTGTGTGGTAAAATGGCAAGAACTAAGAGTGTTTCTGGTAAGATTTCACATGTGGCTTTTCAAAGTGCTATTAAACCAATATTAGATAAAGCACCATTTAAAGGCTTTGATGTTAAACAAAAGAAAAAAGTAATTATTAATTTTTTGAGAGCAGTAGAGTCTATATTGCAGGAGATTTTTGACGATAGTAAGAAAGTATCGAATGCAGCTTTTTTTCAAGCAGTATTAGGCGCATTTATTGATATTTGTCAGATTGCATATACTCGTTCTGGAGGATATAAAAAGGAGAATTTTGAAGATGTCCTTTCTACGCTTGAGAAAATAAACTGGACTAACCATGCAGGTACTAATAAGGCTGCTATTAAGTCACTTACTGAAGATATTAAGCATGCCATAACTGAGAAAAGTAAAGTTAGTGATGAGCTTTTTTAGTTATGCCTGTTACTTTATTAAAAGATGCAGTTTCGGATCGACTTGCTTGTGTTGGTTTTAGGAGAGAAAAACTTTCTGATATACCTGATCCTGGAGATATATTAAAGGAGCGTATCCTTACAGGTGATAAGCTCGAAATTGATATTTTTTCAGAGGATAAATTCATGGTTACTATTTCTGAACAGCAATATTCAAGAATAGTATCCGCTAGTTATTGGTATTCGCTTCATAAAATTAAAGAGCAGCGAAAACTAATTTGTTCCCACTCAGTTAAAGATATACCTATAGCCTGGTTGCTAATTACTGCGTATTATTCTTCATTCTATTCGGCGATCGAATTATCTAGACTTTTTGGTTTGTATAATTTGAATTTGAGTGGAGAGCAGTGTAGGGCGGTAGTATCTCAGACTACATTTAAAGAAACTTTACAATCAGGTACTTATCTAGGCGGAGTTGATTTCGAATCTAGTGGGGAAGTTAAAATTACTTTTTCTCGGCAAGAAAAAGTAAAACCTCATGAGTTAGCCTGGAAAAATATGACGTCAGTACTAAAGTTCAATAATCGAAATAAGTTACTAGATAAAAAAGTTAAAAAGTTCGATTTGCTTAATGAAATATTTAATATGCAAAAGCGAAAACTTAAAATGCCTAATAATATCAGGAATGAGTGGAATTATTCGATTCCAAATTCATATGATCCTCTATTTTGTCAAGAGGTAGAGTCAATTTATGAATATATTGGCTTAGAAGGAAGTAGAGATATTTTAAATTGGGCTAATACAAATAAAAAGATGAATGGAAAACAAAATAGTGTGTTTTCCATCTTTTATATTGAAATTATACTATTTCAGACATTGCTAGATATGAAATCGAAAATATTGGATGATTGTAATATTTCAAATTAATTCAGACATAAGTGTGTCAATAGAAATTGATTTTTTAGTCAAGTACGAAATTCCTCTATGTAGGTGAAGCTTGAAATACAGCTTCAGGTTTTCATCATTCACTTCAATACCGTCGTTCTTCAGGCGGGTTTTTAATAGTGAAAAATACACTTCATGATGCTGCCCCGCAAAAGTTTGCCAGGTCATTTCAATGCTGCTATCGGTCACAATATCTTCAAACGGTGGGATAGAAAGCTCTTTTAATGATAAGCAATAAGCCCAGCGACATAAGTGGTTCCACTGGCTAATACCTGTTTTGACTTTAAGGCGCGAAAGTTGTTTTTTGCCTTTTTCTGAGACGTATACTTTATCAATAACCATTAAAAGTAACCTTCTGTGATAGTAGACGTCTGTAAGTCTTCGTTGTATTGGATGTGATATTCGCGACCTATGTATTTCTTTAAGTCGTCACGATAAGTTTTATCAATTTCTTGGTCGGTTGACAGCAAAATCACCTGATGGCTCGCATTGGGGAAGTAGTTGTCTACTAGCTGTTGGCGGTGCTTAGAATCCAATCGACCCAGTGGTGTGTCGATAATCGCAGGTAGTGGTCGACCTGATGCTTTCGCAAGCCCCCAAAGAATGGAAATTGCTAATATTTGACGTTCGCCAGCGCTGAGTCGATTCGGTTGAATCGCTTTATATTGTTGGTCTAGCAATGTTAATTTGTAAGTTTCTGGTTCGATCGTGATTTCTTTAATAAGATCTGTTTTACGCACTAAGCTAACGAAGCTCTCAAAAATCAACGCTTCTAAGTGTTTAATGTGCTTGCTAACCATAGCGTGATGGAACTTAGTTAAAATGCTTTGTACACTACCAATGTTACTGTTAATTCGTTTAAAAAATTCTTCATCGAATTTATTTTGGTTATTGCTCAATTTCAAATTTGTTAAACGAAGTTCTGACCTCTCTACTTGAGAGTTTGTTTGCTTGAGCTGATCGGTAAGAATGCTATTTTTAGCCTTCTCTTGAACGATCTCTTGTTCATGCTCTGCTAGCTGATTCTGTAATGACTTTAGAATTTCTCCTTCGGGTATAGAGGCGATTTGACGCTCTATATTAAGGTGTTTTTCTTGAATTTCATTTGCGTCTTTACAGAGTTTCCTGCTGCTTTTTTTTACTTTTTCGAAAGCTGATTCATTAAGGTCATGAAATTTATCGGGAGAAATTCCTAAATAAAAATCTTCGGGTATCTGTGCTTCTCGTGCATTGATATCTTTTTCAAGCTGACTCTTAACAAGTTTGAATGCAGAAGTGTCTAGTTTTGATAATTTTAGTTGTGCTAGAAGGGCGTCATCACGTTGTTTGAGTTTATCTAGCAGTAGTTTTGTCTCTTGACCTTCTACTTCATTTTCAGCCTGTAATCGTGTTTGACCTAGTAGGTCTTCTACTAAACTTAGTGGTGCAATACCTTCTGCTAAGTGACGCAGTTCGTTTTCTTTAAGTTTTAAGGCTGACTGAGTTTTTTCTAGGTTAGCGTCCAAGCTTTCACGTTGATCAAATAGATCTCCACCAGCTTGTCTATATTGGCTTTTAATGTGTTTGATTGTGCTAGATAGGCTATCAATCTGTGTGGCTGTATTGCCGATTTTTTGTAATAGATTTTCTCTATCTTCCATGAGTTTTGAAAACAGTTCTTCTTGAGCCTCTATGTCGGCAGCTGTATCTTTTGTCTTTGTACCCTTTGAGTTGATGTCTTTTTTCTTGTCTTTGCTCAATCCTACGCGCAATAGAGCTGATAAATCAGTGCCTAATTTATCAACAATATCCAAACCTAATAGTGATGTAATGCCTGTTTTAATTAAATTGGCAGATCCTTCTGGGTCGGCAAGGGCTTCTATCTTTTCACCATCAAAGAAAAATAGCCCTGAGATACTTAAAGGTATAAATTCGTTAACGTACTCGTACCATTGCTCTGTCATTACTGTGTCGAGAACGTCATTGTGAATGACTTCCATCTGTTCTTTTATGGTTTTCCCTGCAGAGCGCCAGAATCGTTTGACCTGGTAGGTGTTTTTCTCGCCATCAATGTAGGTTGAAAATTTTAGCTCTAGTGAGGTGCCTTCTGTTTCTTTTATATGGCGATTAATCGTTTCACGCAGGTAGTCGTGATAGCTCAATGTGCCTCTGTTAGAGCATTGTGCAAACTTTCCATACAATGTCAGCTGAAGCGCATCTAGGAAAGTCGTTTTGCCGCCACCATTTAAACCGCCAAATAGAATGATCGGTTTTTTCTCTGACTTTGGGCTGAGGTCTATCTGATGACGACCTTTATAGATGCCAAAGTTATGAATAATCAGTTCTTCAAAAATCATTTTTCTACTTCTTGAAAGAGTTCGTTTTGGTTGTCGCTATCTCTATCGGTCGCAAATATACGACTATCAAGCGTATCGTCATCTTTTTCAATATCGTCGATGGCTTCTTTACGGCGGCGTGCGTAATCTTCTGCTTCTTCTTCAGACGTAAAGGCGGCTTTGTATAATGCACCACGCATTTCATCGAATAATTTTGAACGTCTAACCATTGTGCGATTTTGATGTTCTATATGAAGTAGCTCACGGGACAGTTGGTAGAGGACTCCTTCATCATCACCTTCCTCTTTACACAGTGATTTTAAGAGTTCTAAATCATCAACCTTTAAGTTCTGTCGTTCGTCGATCGCTTTGCCTGGGTAACTTTCACCAATTACTTTTTCGTAGATGCCCGGTAGGCTATCTTCTATTTCATGTTTTTCTGCTACCCAGATTCGGCGAATCTCTTCTAAGTCTTCAAGATCGATTAATTTGAAGCTCTTGGCTTCTTCTGGTGCTAATTCGGTTACGGCTTCTTGCGCTTCAAGAAGCGCGGCTAGCATGTTTTCACGATGATGCTGGCGATAAGGTCCGTGTACTAGTTGGTCTCTATAAAAGGTGAGGGTTCCATTCATTCTGCGGAAATCACGATTTTCTCGTTTTTCATTTTTAACACTTAGCCATTGATTACGAAAGTCGAGGATGGGTAGCATCCACTCTTTTTCGCCATCGTTCTGAATCATGGCTTTCATCGATTTGTCTTCATCGACGAGTGTGCAAACATAACAACCAAAACGGCTGTCGCCGCAGCTTGGAGTAGATGTGTCTACAACGAGAGGGCATTCTCCATCTTCTGTGGCACCGCTGTACATTCCAAGCAGGTCTGCATTGCGATAACCCCATGGGTTTTTAACCTGAGTAAGGTATTGCCATACATCGTCGTTCTGCCAGTCTGATACGGGGGTATATACCCAGGTTCTATCTAGGCTGCCATTTGCGCTGAGCAGTTCTCTTGTACTTTTGGATTCATAGTGGTCCATGTTAGATGAACGAGAGGCACTTTCTGCTTTTCGTGTACCTAACACTAATATGGCTTCGCCATTTTGTTTAACGACATTGTTGATGAAGTTATTAGAGGGGTTTATTTTTAGACGGCTTGTGCACCAGCGAAATTTAGGTCTTGGAGCTGGATAGCCTTTGCCTAATAAATTCACCCAGAAACGATCCTGTATTGCAGGGGTTAGTCGATGAGGTTGAATAGGAAAACCTTCCACTTCACTTTCGACGACCTGTTTCATTTTAGTCAGCGAGTTCTCTACCCATAACGCCACAATTGGGTTTTCTACTAATGTATCGGTACTTATTATGTGTACAGGTTTGTGCCACTGGTCTGAATTAAGCTCTTTTAGTGCGTACCAAACAAGTTGCAGCGTTGCTGTTGAGTCTTTACCACCTGAGTAACCGAGTACCCAAGGAATTTCATCACTTAGGTAGAGGTCTTGAGTTTGTTTTATAAGTGCGGAAATAGTCTCTTTAAATCCTTTTTCTTTAAAGACTGTTTTGCGCTCTTTGGCGTTATTTTTGGCCATTTTCGCCTCGATTAAATGCGTCTTCAGTGCGTTGTTCTTCCGGTGTTAATGGCAGACCAATATGATTTTTAAATAAGTTAGTAGTAAGCGATACATTAGATGAGGACTTTTGGATTCGCCCACCCAACATACAGCGCCCTTCCCATGTTTTACTGTTAGAGCGCTTCCAGTTGATTGTTTTCAACTTTTTAAGATGCTTCTTTTGTTCTGTTTTGCTTTTCTCAATGATTTCATTACCTAGGTGTCCCAAAGCCTGCAATACAACGGCATGGCTATGAACGTAGCTTTGGCGGACTTCACCGGAAGTTAACTTGCCTTCTTGCACTTGTTGCCACTCGGGAATGTAGTTGTATACCTCGTCCCAAAAGCTACAGCATGCTTCTACGGCTTCGTCGAAGCTGTCGTAGGCATGCCCCGATAATATGGCTGCATTGGCCATATGAATTGCGCTAAGAGTGAAAAGTTTTCGTGATCTTGGTGATAAGGAGCTTTTCTCCATTTCAACGATGTCTTGGAAAGCGGTGGAGTTGGCGACTACTTTTTTAGAGAGTAATGCGCCTTCATCTCTGTGGTCATACAATATGCCTAGTGAGGGGCTTGTTCGGGTTGCATAGCGATTGAGGTCGGCAAACATTTGCTGGCATCGCTCTAGCCCTCTATCAACAAAAAATACGACCGAGATAGTTTCGTCACCTAATTCTGGTTTCGTTTTAAGCGCTTCATCAATGGCTGCTCGTCTGTGCTGTCCGTCATTGATAATGAACTGTGAGTTCATGTCAATTTTTAAGCGACCAACTCGGCTTGAGTCGCCTTGATCACCCATGGGCTCAAATTTCACCTTGCCATCGATGGAAGCTGTGATTGAGCTGAATACATAGTCTTTAGTATTGTTAGTTAAGTAGGAGGCCATTTCAGGCACTCTCGATCGATTCAGGATGCGTTGAGCACGTAACTCTGGTACGAGCTCTTCTTCATCAAATATAAAAATTTTTGGTATTAGGCGAAGCGGGCACATGGATACATAGTATTCACGCCCGGCTTGGATGCCTCTAATAGCGGGGAATATATATTCAAATGATGTATCCATAATGTTTGGCTCTATTGTTAATATGTTTGTATGTATACTTACAAACATCTATAATAAACACTTGCTGTTTAACTAACAATAGTAGATGTGTAATTTATATATGACTCTTTATCTTGATTGCAATGCCACAACACCCTTAGAGCCAGAAGTCATTGATATAATGAAGAAATATCTTTGTGATGAGTTCGCTAATGCAGGCTCTAGGACCCATGAGTTCGGTAATATTGCAAAAGCTGCGGTTGAGCAAGCCCGAGAGAAAGTTGGTTTGGTAGTCAGTGCAGATAAAAGCGATGTAATCTTTACTAGTGGTGCGACAGAAGCAAACAATATTGCAATATTGGGCTTAGAGGTTTTTGCTGTAGCGTCTGAAAAGCTGCATATTATTACTACGACAATTGAGCATAAGGCCGTTCTTGAGCCTATAGCCTATTTACAGCAAAAAGGCTTTGAGGTTACCTATTTAGAACCTAATTCAGATGGCAGAATTAACCCATTAGATTTAAAGGCGGCTTTACGTGTTGATACGTGTTTGGTGAGTATTATGCATGTGAATAATGAAACCGGTGCTGTTCAACCTTTGAGTGAGTGCGTGGATATGCTCAAAGCGCATGATGCGTATTTTCATGTTGATGCGGCTCAAGGATATGGCAAAGATGTTGATGTTTTAAAAAATGCTCGAATAGATCTAATTAGTTGTTCTGCCCATAAGTTATATGGACCGAAAGGGATTGGCGCATTAATTAACCGCAGACGTAAATATAAGCGTGTTCCATTATCACCGATCCTTTTTGGTGGTGGGCAAGAAAGGGGCTTGCGCCCAGGTACTTTACCAGTTCATCAGATTGCTGGTTTTGGTGTTGCTGCTGAGCTTGCAGTTAAGCATCATAAAGCAAGGATGGCGCGGTGTGAGAAAATAAAACAGGATGCGATGTCTGCACTAGAAGTTTTGTCGCCTAACTATCATGGTCAGGAGCATGCAATCGCTTCTACTTTAAATTTTTCTATTGATGGGGTGAATTCAGAAGCTGCTATTGTTGCACTTAAAGGTATTGTTGCTGTTTCTAATGGAAGTGCTTGTACGTCTTCCAGTTACTCTCCTAGCCATGTATTAGAAGCCATGAAGCTCACGGAAGATGAGGTTGAGGGCGCACTGCGTTTCTCATGGTGCCATTTAACAGAAACTCCGAATTGGTCTGCAGTGACTACTGCCTTATCTAGGCTTATTTAAGTAATCTTATAAAGCCGATAGCCTTTGAGTTTCACACCTGCTTGGTGGAGTGTTGCTTCTAACGCTTTTTTAGGGAGACCTATGTAGCCACTTGTTTTAAGTCCTAAATCACTGAGTCTTTTTTCAAAGCTGAGTTGTTTCTTGTAATTCTTATCTGATTCACTCATGAATAACGATTTATTATAAAGTGGCTGTGATGTGAATTCGCCGAAGTAATCGAAAAAATCTATTTCTTGTGTTCGCATGTTAATTTTTATACGTTCTTTTAAAAGAGGTATTGGTAACTCATTAAACCCTTCGTAGACCATTAGGGTTACTTTTCCTGATCTAATGTGTATTTTGATTAGGTTAACATTATCAAGTTCACCGTAAAGCTGTGTTGCACAACCTACATACACTCTTAATTCCTTTGGTAATTCATTTAACTTATCTTTATTAATGGTTAACGAGTGCTGTTCGTCTAAGTAGCTATTGTTGATTGAGGTGGATGCATTGACGCACTGATTATAAATTAATTCTGGTGAGTTAAGGTTGTGCAGTAATTCAAGACCTGCTTTTCTAGCTTCGCTGTATTTGTTGAAATGAATTTTAATGTCTCTTTTCAGGCTTTGAGGCATTCGTGTATATGAATCACGTTTTTTAAAGAAGCCTAGAGAGAAATATACTAATAGATCATCTTTTCGAGCCTGTTGTGCTAAATCGAAGGAACCTTGCTCATAGATATGTATGCAGGTTGAAAAGGCTTTTATATGGGAGCCGCATATCTGACGAATTTGATCTGAGAGGTCAAATTCATCGTTTTGGGGGACTCTGGCTAGCTCTAGGCAGGTGTACCAAAAATCTTCCAGTAATATTTTATGTTTTGAATATATGTCTTTGCTTTTCTTTTGAGTTATAGCTTTGACTGGTTGGCTTAATTGACGCCAAAATTTACGTGACTTTTGTCGTTCTAATAAATAACGCTGTTCTTCTACTTTATCTTTAAATATTATAAATACTCCTGGTCCTAATGCGATCGCACTTTCTTCAAGTGTCAGCTCAAGATAGCTTTGAAGTTCGGCTTGGTAATAATATTTCTGAAAGGTATTTCTTTGTGTGAGTATCCCATCTTTGTAGGGTTTGAAACGTTCGTATATTTTTTCATTACCAAGCATTGCGGATATTAGTATTATTTTTTGGCAATGGGCATAAGCTATTTTTAATGTTTCTTGTCGCTCTTCTTTATCTTCAATGACATTAATAACGAATCCTAAATTAACAATGTCACAGGGCTGGATGTCGATATCTGGGCTATGTACAGGATCCCATCCTATACACTCTATATTGTGAGCTTCTAGTTCTCGTATATCATCGCCTTTACCGCAGCCATAATCGAGTACGCTGTAATCACCGTTAAGATACCCTCGTTGGGCTAATAGGTGCATTGGAGTCGATAGCTTATCTCGACTTATTGCTGTCTTGTGCCTATCAATTTCACCGTAGAAGCTTTCTCTAGGCTCGGGTATGATTTTTTTTGATAGAGGTTTGATGTGACCTTGCTCATCTAAAAAGTAGCCTTTACGTTTTATTAATTTATTCCAGTTGTTTTTAAAACCTATGGTTCTGGTATTTTGATATAGACCTATGCCTTCACCTTCTTCAGTGAATATACGGAACTGTTCGACGTCTGGGTGGTTGGGTTCTATAAAGCACTCACGTCTATGAAGTATTGGTGGGTTCTCGGATGTTGTGTAGTTGGTTTCTCTAGCGGTCAATTTTGTTAGGTCAATGGTGTAGCTTTTATGTAAAGGAGGGTAGGGCTCTTCTTGAAATGTTGGGTAATATAGTAGGCTTAATTTGAAGTCACGCTTGCTGTATTTTACCAGTGTCCAATGGTCGTCAGGAATATTTAAGGCTTTAGCAATCTTGAGAGTAGGTATGCTTAGCTTTGTGGTAATACATTCTAGAGCAGACTTATGTAGATAGACTGCTTCTGGTAGGTGCTTGCCGATAGATATGCTTTTGACGAGTGCATTGAATATGTTGAAATCCATCTAAACTCTCTTTGAATGTTGGTTAAGAATTAATGGGTTTATTGTAGCTGATCTGGGTATTGATAATTAGAAATGTGTGTAGTGGCTTAGTGGTACTGGCCACGGGTATGGGTAAAACGTGGTTATCGGCGTTTGATAGTAAACAGGTCAATGCTAAGCGTATTTTGTTTGTGGCCCACCGTGAAGAAATTCTTTACCAAGCAGAGTCGACGTTTGTGCGTATTCACCCTACCGCCAAAGTAGGCCGTTATACGGGCAAGCACAAAGAGCTTAATGTGGATATGTTGTTTGCCTCTATTCAGACTCTAGGTTTGCAGCATCATTTAGATCGCTTTGGTGCCGATCATTTTGATTACATTGTGGTGGATGAATTTCACCATGCGTCTGCCAGAACTTATCAATAGCTGCTATCGCATTTTACCCCGCGTTATTTATTAGGGTTAACCGCCACCCCAGACCGCACCGATCAGTCGGATATTCTTTCGCTATGTGATGATAACTTAGTATATCGCAGTGATTTATTTGAAGGCATTACTCAGGGCATTTTGGCACCGTTTCATTATTATGGTATTGGCGATACGACGGTTAACTACCAAGAGATTAGCTGGCGTAATAATAAGTTTGATGAAAAAGAATTGATTAATCAGTTAGCCACACAGGCCCGTGCGAAACATGCGCTAAAGCACTGGCAAGAACACAAACAAACCAGAACGCTGGCGTTTTGTATTTCAAAGAAGCACGCCGACTTTATGGCTGAGTACTTTGTTAAACATGGTATTAAGGCGGTATCGGTACACAGTGAATCGGCTATTCGCCGTAATGATGCCTTGTCGCAACTAGAGGAGGGCATCATTGATGTTGTGTTCTCGGTAGACCTGTTTAACGAAGGGGTAGATTTGCCCTCGATCGATACCGTGTTAATGCTAAGGCCGACAGAATCTAAAATTATCTTTATGCAGCAGCTAGGCCGTGGCCTAAGACGTTGCGAGGGCAAAGATAGTTTAATCATTGTGGACTTCATTGGTAATCACCACAGCTTCTTTAACAAGCCCGAAGCACTATTTAAAATTGGCCCAACGAATGCCAATAAAAAAGACTTCATTAACGATGCGAATGACGGATCGTTGGTATTACCCGAAGGCTGCTTTATTAATTACGACCCGGTTGCTATTGATTTTATGCAACAGCTCACCGCCACCCGTATTGATTCACAAGTAGAGCTGTATGAATCGTTAAAAGCATCGTTTGGCTATAAACCGAGTATGGGCGCGTTTTATCATGCAGGTGGCAGCATTGATACCATACGCCGCGAACATGGCCAGTGGTGGGAGTTTGTGGCTAAGCAGGGGGATCTTTCTGATAACGAGTTAGCCTGCTTAACCTCGCACAAAGCGTTTTTACGTGAAGTTGAAGTGACGAAGCTGGATAAGTCTTTTAAATTAATACTGTTGGAATCGTTATTAGAAAATGATGGTTTCAAAGCCCCTGCGAATACCTTGGCCATTGCCCAAAATAGCTTTGGAATCTTTAAGCGCCGCCAGCGATTATTGGTTGATCTGCCAGACAAGTACCAAACCATAGAAGTACTCGATACCAAGCAATTGAAAACATGGCACACCTACTGGTTAGGTAACCCCGTTAACGCCTGGACGGGAGGCAGCAGGGCTCAAGGAGGAAAGAAGGCAGCAGATAAAGCCTATTTCAAAATAGAAGAAGAGAAGCTTACTTATTTAACCGCCATCGCAACTGAAGAACTGGATGTATTTAACGTGATGGTGCAAGAGCTAGTGAATTATAGATTCTTGCAATATGAGCAGCGCTTAACCAATAAGGTGATAGAGGGGGAATCAAGCCCTGTAAAAGGATTACCAGATGCCGCTAATTCAATCCCTTATTTCAGCGACTTAAAAATCGCCTGTGGCCACTTCCGCACCAGTAGCCATGAAACAGAAGAAATAGAACAAATCGCCTTACCAGAAAAATACGGCACGCTAGACCCTGCCAAGCACTTCATTGCTCGCGCAATGGGTAACTCCATGAATGGGGGTAAACACCCCATACATGATGGTGACTATTTATTGCTTGAACATATTACGTCTAATAACGCAGGTAGCATCAGTAACCAGATTGTTGCCATTGAACGCCAAGATACGAGTGGTGATGACCAATACCTATTACGTTCGGTGAATAAACTTGGCCAAGGCCAGTATGAGTTGATCGCACAGAACAGTGATTATGAGCCTATGATGGCTACTGAAGACATGGCTACGTTTGCGCGGTTGAAGGATGTTATTGATCCTATGGATTTGTATCTGCATCAATCGTTTATGCGTGAGGATATTCCACCTCTATTTGGTTTAGAGTTTAATACTGGGTCGTGGCAAGCAGGGCATGTATGCCCGAGTGGTTCAAATGACCAATTCATTCTCGTGACTTTGAATAAACAAGGTAAAGCAGCGGATCACCAATACCATGATTATTTTGAGGATGGTGAAACCTTTCATTGGCAAACTCAAAATAGCGTAGGACCAGATGGAGGTAGAGGTCAGAGATTGATTAATCATAAAGCCAACGGCAGTAAGCTGCATTTGTTTGTGCGTAAGAATAAGCTGGAAGCTAAGAAGGCGGCACCGTTTTATTATTGTGGGCCGATGGAATATGTGTCGCACGAAGGTGAGAAGCCTATGAGTGTAATTGCGGGGCTTGATAGTGAGCTGTCGGAATATTTGAAAGCTGAGTTTATTGGGGTAGTTAGGTAGTCATAACCTTGCTGTAGATAGAAAGGCTATGGCTGGTAACGCTGGTTGTATGCAGCTATTGCTAAAAAGTATCGTCTTTACGTGTACAGGCAACTTCAGATATTTCATCATTATTCAGTGTTAATGAGCAATTTAGAAGAAATGAAGGCGCACCCGGCATCGCTGTTATTAAATCAATCTCGAAGGTAAAGGTATTATCGGTTAACTTGAAATTGGTATAGTCAACTGATTGAACATCTGTCCTTGTATTGACTTTTAAGTTATTGAAAAATGGTAATGTAATTTCACAGTAGTCCTTTGTCTCCAGCAATTTATCATTCGTAGGATCGATAGTTTCAAAGCGCATACAAGGGTATTCCGATTCGGTATTGAATCTTGTGTAGCGAAATAATACGGTCCCTGTAAATTCAGACTTTGACTCACTTATTAATGGCGACATGGTCGGGGGGATATCTGCTAGGGCTGAAGTGGTGAGTAACGCGATAAAGACGTTTAGTATTTTATTGAAATTCATAGTTTCTATTTATTAGTGTGAGTCATCAATTAATTTGGGCTATATCTTAGCAATAATATTAATTCTTATTTTGACAACCTACTTCAGACATGTTCTCTCCATCTATATTTAATGAACATGATAATAAAAATGAAGCCTGCTCCTTTAGTATAATATCTAAGGTGAATGTAAATGTATCATCGACAAATTTTAAATCCATGTAGTCAACAAGTTGAACCTCATTTTTCAAGTCGATCACCGTATTATTTAAGAAGGGCAAAGTGACTTTGCAGTAGTCTTTTATTTGCAGCACTTTGTTGCTTGTAGGCTCTATGGTTTCAAAGCGCATACAAGGATATTCAGACTCGGTATTGAATGTGGTGTAACGAAATAAAACGTTACCTACACGTTCAATCTTAACATCCCATACTAGTGGAGAAAATGGGGCTGGCCCTTCTGCTATTGCACATGAAGAATACAGGGCGAAAAGAGCGAAAATTATTTTAATCGAATGCATAATGTAGACTCTCTATTAAGCTGCACAAATGTTTAAAGCGTATTTATTCTCAGGAGCATCTTCTAAAAATTTCTTTCGAATTGCAAACCGCTGAGATGGAGCTTTTAGCCATTTAGATTGATTTGTTATTTCACTTTTAAAAGATTGGAAGTCATTGCTGGCAACATGTTTTTGTAAAAATTCACGTGTTTTACCTGTGTAATCCCCTCTGTAAATCAAGTCAATTAAGATTTCTTTAATGCTTTGATGTAGCGCTGTCCAATTGGTGTCGCCATATAGCTTGATTACTGTTGATTTTTTGCATATTCGAATCACTTCCTTTTCATGGAATGCATATGTTTTATTAAATAGAGCTAATTGAGCCGCCGGTAATATCTCAGCGTCTAATAGGTCACTATCTCACCTATTCGATTATAAAAATTATCATTAACGCTTGCATCTATTGTAAGAATATTTTTATTTGTAGATCGAAAATACGTGTTGAGTAAGGCTTTGATAAGCCGAACATCATTAGCCGTGTTTTGGCCATTTTTACCGACGGATGCGGATATTTTAAGATTTATAATAATTCCATTTATTAAGTTTTGATAATTTCTAATAATATAGTATTGATTTTCTTGTCGCTGATTTATGCATTGTACAGTACTATTTTTAAAGTAGTTTGATTTGTTACACATTTTGGCTGATTTGTTGTTTCAAAATAATGGCAGGCAGGCGAATGCCAATAAAAAAGACTTCATTAAAAGCGCGAGCGATAAATCATTAGAGCTGCTAGAAGCCTGCTTTATTAATTACGACCCTGTTGCCATTGAACGTCAAGATATCAGTTGTGATGATCAATACCTATTACGTTCGGTGAATAAGCTTGGCCAAGGGCAGTATGAGTGAATTGCTCAGAATCCTGATTATGCACCTATGATGGCTACTGAAGATATGGCTACGTTTGCGCGGTTGAAGGATGTTATTGATCCTATGGATTTGTATCTGCATCAATCGTTTATGCGTGAAGAAGTGCCAGCGCTATTTGGTTTGGAGTTTAATACTGGGTCGTGGCAATCGGGTCATGTATGTGTGAAGGATCATAATGATCAATATCTATTTGCAACGCTGAATAAGCGTGGCAGGAATGCTGAGCATAGATACCATGACTACTTTGAAGATGCTAAAACCTTCCATTGGCAAAGTCAGAATTCTGGTGTGCCGACTAGTGGTAAGGGTAAGCGAGTTGTAGAATATCAAAAGAATGGAAGCAAATTGCATTTGTTTGTTCGAAAAGATCGGTTAATTGCTAAGAAAGGTGCGCCTTTCTATTATTGTGGCACTGTGAATTATGTATCCCATGAGGGTGAAAAGCCTATGAGTGTTATTACTGGGCTTGATTATGAGCTGTCGGAATATTTGAAAACTGAGTTTATTGGGTGATTAGAATTGTTTATGTCGTTAAGTAATGCTCTTCAATACCCCGCCAGAGTGGTAAGGGGCTGGAGTTTAAAGCGGTTATTTTAGCGGGCTTGGGGACATTAAAGGATGATGAAAAGAATCATGCGGAAGAGGTGCGGTTGCTATATGCGTGTATGACCCGTGCGCGTGAGAAGTTGTTGGTGACGTCTAGTAAGGTGAATTTTTATACTGAGCGGTTGTTGGTTGTTTAAAAGGCAATCGGTGGAAAATCACCGATTATCTTTTGTTTAAGTCTTCATTTCTTGTTTATTTGGTGCCGCAATCAGAGTCTGACTTTTTCCTCATGGTCATCATTTTCTCAACCTGAATTGCTACCAATAGTGGTTACAGTGCTGAGGATCTTGTTTCAAACTTGGTTGGATTTTATCGGGCAGTGTATCCGAATAAAAGGATAATCTCGCTTTGTCAGCCTGTCAGTAAATAAGTAGCACTTGAAATATGGGATACATTTGGTGAGGTTGGATCTAATAAGAACTATTCAACAGTCCCATATTTATACCCTATCCCACCTTCTAAAGGCGGACCTATGAGTTCGAGTTTACCTGATGAATTAAACACTATCAAAGCAGCTATTGCTGGGGAATTATTCAAGGAAGTTAAAAAATGAAAAAAACATTTTCGGTAATCCTATTACTAATCATCGTGATTTTTTCTTACGGTCTGTTAATTAGTGTGTCTGATAAGCGTGAATATGGTGAAGTTAGTTTAGATTACTATTTATTAACGCCTGAATACTTATCTAATATAGCAAAGCTATGCAAAAGTTCACCTAGATTTGAATATGGTTCAGCCGACGGCCCTAAGCCTGCGATCATTCACTTATATTGCTCTTTTAATGCATCAGAGTTAGTTAATTATTTAGAGGCCCAGAACTATAAAGAAATGGGTATGAATAATTATAAGAAAGGTGATTTTGAAATAGGTTTTGCAGTGGATGATAAAAATGGTATTTCTAAGATTATAGGGTATGAATATCTCTAGCGATTTTACATAATACCTGAGCTGTATTATTTTGTGGCGGGGACTGGTAAGGCGTTGATTTTAGTTTTCGCTGTTTGCATTTGGCGCAGTTCAGCCGTAAGCCGCTCAGTATGATGCTATTACACTGATCGCCCAAGAGATGTCTGGGCAATAGGATATTGCGCTGAAAGTACCCAAAAGAGAAGGTATAAGGACTTATTGATGAAAAGAAAAGAACGGAAGCTTTTACTTCGTATACTAAATGCCATATCAGCTGTAGTTATGGTATTTTCTAGCATCTACTTATTAGCATGGGAATTTAGCATGCTCTCTCTCGCTGGCATAATTGTGCCGCTTTGCTGTGTTGCATGGTCAGCCTCTATTGCTGGCGAAGGCGTTGTTCAGATTGTGTTTGGCGTAGTAGAGGCTCTTTTACATGGCGTAGTCGATGCTGTGATCGGTCTTTTAGAGGCAGTTGGTAGTGCTTTTTCTAGTATAAATTAAAAAATCAATATAACTTACTTTCATGGGAAGTGATTTCACTAGATTCATGAGGAGTTCAATGGATAGCTATAAATCATACGTCTGGAAAGCTGGTAAGTTATTCATTTTTTTGTTATTTGTTTTCGTTATAAAGAGTGTATTTTTTCCTAAACCTCAGCAGGATGAATGGAGAGTATTGCCTCCAGAAACTCTAAGGGCTAATAGTCAAAATGAGGTCATACAATTCATGAATAGTTATAGTATAGATAATGATCATTTCAACGAGGTTCTAGCCCCTTTGGGTTATTCGCTTGATGATTTTAATAGAATAGTGAAAATCAGTTTTATGTTAGGTTTTCCAAGAGATGATAAATATGGTGTTACTTTGGTATTTAAAACTGAGGTTGATCATAAGCATCTTTCATCTGCCTATTCTTATATTTCTAATGATTTTAGGCAGAAATTTCACAAGGCTGTTAGCGAGGGGTTAATTAAAAAATAAGCTGAAAGACTATTTCGTATTTATTGCTGGCCACTCTTTTGACTCATTGGCTGATCTATAAGTGCAGGCGAGTAGCCTCTTTTTTAGTAGTCTCTGATTTTTAGCAATTCGTCGAGTTCATTGAGGTCGTCTTGATAGAATAGACGCATTAAACTTTCTGTTTCGGTAGCGTTGATGTCGAGAAAAATTCTAAACGATTCACGCTTAAAAAAAGGTCCTAGAAAGCGTCTTCGGGTGCTGACACTTGCGGTTACGCACCATGAATCTTCAATTAAACTCGATATGTTTAGGTAAGCTTTATCTGGAATTATAAAGTTCAACATTTTCATTGAAGATTCTGATTTTTCATTTTTCCAAATAAAACTATGGAAAAACGATATAGCTTCTGCCAATGTCGGGTTTAGCGGCACGTCTTGCTCTATTTCTTCATCAAGGTAGCCACAGAATACGCTGTGTATATCATCCTGATTTCTCATGTTACTCATCCTTTTTTAATAAAGTAAAAGCTTAGGCTAAGAGCGGTAGCTAAGATTAGATAGGCGGGGATTGTGGTTGTTAGCATTAACGAGGCGCTCTCCATTCTCTGATCTTCTGTTAGGTAGGGTGTTGCTTGTGTGATGAATGAATAGTTGTAAATTGAAAAGCTCAGTATGAAGTTTATAGATGTCATTAATGAATATCTAAGAATTGTTTTCATATTGTGATTGCTTCTTTGATTTTATTGCTGGTTTTAATATTGTTCTGTTTATTTTACCCCTCCCTTTTTTGCCTACTATAACTTTTTTGATTGGTGTAGGTGTGTTGATCTGGGGGGGAGTCTAATTATTAAGGGCCCCATTTAATCTCGCACAGTTCTTGTTTTGAGCCACCAGGGTCTTCGATCATTAAATCAATTGGAAGGAGGATTATATCTGTGATAAAGGATGCGGCTATATCAATTAGTCCTACGGGTATTGTGACGATTAGAGCAGGAAAAAAATCATAAAATGCGTATAAACTGCATGAGACAGTATTTTCTGTTGCGTGATGTAAACCTGCAAAAGGGCTACCTGTTTGGTGATTTTCTCCTGTGCGTGCTAATAAACCAGAACAGCCAGAAAGTAGGAGGATAAGTACTGGAATTATTAATATACGCATTGGAACCTAGATTATTAAATAGAATATAAAAGGGATGAATTTACAGGTAAGGTATCTTTTCTTCTATCGGGCAGAAGTATTATTTAAAAATATCTCCTGACTTCAAGCTTGTTTTTTATCGTATTAATTGCACTGCTAGTTAATACTATACTAGTACTCGATAGGTGTATATCGACTAAAAAGAAAGATAAATCCCTGCAAAGAATCCATTTATTGTAGCTGTTCCATACTGGGTAATATTGAAATGCCAACCAGGATTAAAGCGAGCACGGGTGATGCCCTACTGAAAGTCAACAAATATAGGGGTCGGTCAGTATGGGTTTTTTTACTCAACTGTCCAGTAATGTACGAAAGTTTCGTAAAGATAATGGCTGGAGCCAGCAACAGTTAGCGGATATGGCAGGTCTAGATCGCACGACTATTAGTGCTTTAGAGCGTAATAAGTTCAATGATATTGGTATTCGTAAAATTCAGCGTGTTTTGCAAGTATTGAGTCATTCACTGGCTATTGAGCCTGTAAGATTGCCTAACTTAGATTATATGCAGCGTTTTAATAGAGAAAATGATTAATGAGATTGTTGATGGTCTGTTGAGTATGAGCCGAATAGAAAGTGTATTCGGCTCATAGCGTGAGCTGATTATTACCGTATGGCGTGCGTAATAAACGTATTCACCGCATCACTTTGTACCGGATTTTTAAAGGCCGGAGTAATGAAGTGGGGGCTATTAACAAGCCTTTATCGATTAAGCGCGTTATGAGTGGCAAAAATTCTAATGAGGTTTTGCCTGCCAGTAAGTTTTTAACATCTTTTTCATGTTCGTAAGCGCTTAATTTGGCGCTAAATAACGGCAGGTTGTAGCGTTTACGTTTCAGTGCAAAGGTGTCGATATTGTTGGTTTTGTATATGAACGATGGGCTGCTGAAAAATTGTTGGCGAAGAAGGTTTCTTTGTCTTCTAAAAAATCCAGTGGTTTTACGGCATCTAAAATATTGATATTGCTGACTAAGGAATGAAGTTCTGAATCAATAGCGTTGATGGCAGGATTTGTACTGTGTTGCATGGCCAGGGTCTCATGCCAAGGTCAATGTAGCGCTGATGTAGTGTGTGGAAATACTATAGCTGAAGATCGCAAGCGACTATTAATATATCAGTCATTCTGGTAATAATGATTTAAGGACCTTTCATGAAAGGGCAGAGTTCCTCTTTAAACTTTTCAGGTTTATCGATTATTAGATCAACGGGCAGAAAAACGATATCTGTCACAAATGATGCTGCCATATCCACTAATCCTACGGGTATTGTGACTAATATTATGGGAGGAAATCCATAAAAAGCGGCAAGGCTGCAAGAAAAGGTATTCGCTGATGCGTATTCTAGGCCTGCGAGTGGGCTGCCGAATTGATTGTCGCCTCCTGTACGAACGAGTACTCCAGAACAGCCAGAGAGTAGGAATATAAGTACTGGAATTATGAATAAGCGCATTGGAACCTAGATTATTAAATAGAATATAAAAGGGATGAATTTACAGGTAAGGTATCTTTTCTTCTATCGGGCAGAAGTATTATTTAAAAATATCTCCTGACTTCAAGCTTGTTTTTTATCGTATTAATTGCACTGCTAGTTAATACTATACTAGTACTCGATAGGTGTATATCGACTAAAAAGAAAGATAAATCCCTGCAAAGAATCCATTTATTGTAGCTGTTCCATACTGGGTAATATTGAAATGCCAACCAGGATTAAAGCGAGCACGGGTGATGCCCTACTGAAAGTCAACAAATATAGGGGTCGGTCAGTATGGGTTTTTTTACTCAACTGTCCAGTAATGTACGAAAGTTTCGTAAAGATAATGGCTGGAGCCAGCAACAGTTAGCGGATATGGCAGGTCTAGATCGCACGACTATTAGTGCTTTAGAGCGTAATAAGTTCAATGATATTGGTATTCGTAAAATTCAGCGTGTTTTGCAAGTATTGAGTCATTCACTGGCTATTGAGCCTGTAAGATTGCCTAACTTAGATTATATGCAGCGTTTTAATAGAGAAAATGATTAATGAGATTGTTGATGGTCTGTTGAGTATGAGCCGAATAGAAAGTGTATTCGGCTCATAGCGTGAGCTGATTATTACCGTATGGCGTGGGTAATAAACGTATTCACCGCATCACTTCGTACCGGATTTTTAAAGGCCGGAGTAATGAAGTGGGGGGCTATTAACAAGCCTTTATCGATTAAGCGCGTTATCAGTGGCAAAAATTCTAACGAGGTTTTGCCTGCCAGCAAGTTGTTAAAATCTTTCTCGTGTTCGTAAGCGCTTAATATGGCGCTAAAGCCTCTTAGATACAGATAATCTTTGGTATAGCCGCCACCTCGGTAAACGCGGGCGGTGATGGTATAGGCCAGTTGGTCACTGACGTTGTAGGTTTCTTTTAGAATCAAGAAAGTAGTGCGGAAGTTTTTATCTTCTATTAATGATTTAACCGCGATCACGCGTAAGGCTAAGGTTTTTAAACGCTGTAACGTTAAATTGCCCGATAAGTACTCGCTTAAAATCGCCATGCCTTCTTGGGTTGTGGTGCTCACTGGGCAGCCTAGCGATAAAATGCGCAGTGGCTGCATGCCACCATTTAATGACGTGGCTAGGTGCACGCCCAGTTCATGATGGGCTAAGGCGTGGGCATCGGTTTCGTATAACTTGGCGTTGCTATTAATGCGCACTGTTGTGCCCGATACCAAGGCGTTGGCGACCATGGTTTCGTCTAGCTTCATTTCCCAGGTGTAATTTTCTTGTTCTACCATTGCGGCTAAAATTTTGACAATGCCTTGGGCATCTACTAATTCTCCGACCTTGTCGTTTGGGTTCGGTGGTAGGTGCAAAATGAATTGAGCGTTATGAACGTCTTTTTCACTCGGTTCGCCGTAATAGCGTAATGAGTCATAAAGGAACTCATTGGTGCCGATCGATTTGTACTGATCTACCTTGTCGGCATAAGAATCAATGACGGCTTTGTAGAGGGTATAAAGGTCTTCGTCTTTAATGGTTTCTAATGGCAGATTGTAGAGCTTACGTTTCAGGGCAAAGGTATCGATGTTATTGGTTTTGTAGATGAACGATGGGCTGCTGGAAAAATTATTGGCGAAGAAGGTTTCTTTTTCTTCTAAAAAATTCAGGGGTTTTACCGCATCTAGAATATTGATCTTGCTGACTAAAAAATGAAGTTCTGAGTCGATGGCGCTGATGGCAGGATCGATAGGCTGTGTATTAATAGAATCGGAATTGTATTGCATGGTGTGGGTCTCATACCAAGGCTGATGTAGTGCTGATTTAGCGGTCTTAAATATTATCGCAGAACCTCGTAACCTTCTATCAATAAATAAATCAGGCTATCAATAAATAAAGCTATCAATAAATCAAGCTATCAATAAATCAAGCTATCGCTCGTGATCACCTTTCATCGAGCCGTTATTGGCTGGGGTTACTTGATGGGGCTTAATATTCATATCGTTATCATAGCCCTCTATCACAATGGCGGCTTTGGTTGCTTTTATCAGGTTGGCTTTCTTGGCGGCTTCGTTCTCGGTATTTGCTTCAGTAGTCGGCTCAGCACTCTGGCTGGATGTACTGTTATTGTCTACGCAGGCGGTGATGCTGATTGTCGCAAGTACAGTCGTTAATAGTGGGACAAATAGTGGGGCGAATAGCTTTAGCATGGTTATTCCTTAGGTATAAATAGCGGTCTCTGGCTAACATTAAAGCATAACCGACGCGCTAAATATTGCCCTTTTGTGGCTGATTGACGTTGCAGCCTTTTTCTTTTCTAAAAACCCTTATATACTGTTTATCTATACAGTACTTCGTGTGTATTTATAAAACGACTTATGAACGGCTTAGGGACAACTTAGGAAAAAGAAACATGGCGATTAAACTGACCCTTTATAGCGAAGCGGTGGCGGCTGGCTTTCCTAGCCCTGCGGAAGATTATAAAGAAGACGCACTCAGTCTCGACGAACATCTGATCACACATCCTGCGGCGACTTATCTCGCTAAAGCCTCGGGAGACTCGATGCAAGGGGTCGGTATTTTTGATCAAGACCTGCTGCACTATCACCTTTAGGTTGAGAAATTACACTACTCACCTTTGTTGCTTGAGAAAAAACAGCTATGATTAGCCCGATCTAACTCGGAGTCATGTCCTTTGATAATTACATACCCAATGAAGCGGTTTACTTATGAAACTCCAAAAATAGGGGTTAATGTAGATACGGGTGAACTACTTTTTTTAGAGGAAAGTGGCTGTGAAGGGATGCCGGTACAAGCTTCAACATTCTTATTTAGAGTTAATTCTGATGAAGCTGGTGATGTTATATCTGTTGATTCCTTGGATGACGTTAACGCATACATATTGCATAAGTCAGTCAATGAAGACCTAAAAGATACTAGGCCGATATCAAGAGCATTACTTAATTATTTCCAATTCCTAGAAGATCACTCTATGCAGTGGAATGATATCCCTTCGAGAAACAACAAAAAACCAACATATAGGTACAAGGCTTATTTAGAGGCATGTCACAGGTCTGGACTTTTAGCAGCAAGTACCTGTAAAAGTTATATGTCTGGTGTAGTTAACTTCTATAAATATAATCTTAGAAGAAGGGTTCAGTTTGATAATGATCCAATGCAATTTGAAATGATACTGGTAAACACTCAATCAAGTTATAGCTCAATTCAATCTTCACGACAAATATATGTTAACACTACTGATTTAAGGCTTAATGTATCCAAGCAAACAGACTTAATACCAAACAAGTTGTGTTCGTTAACTCAAGAAGAGCAAAGTGAGCTTCGCAATATATTGCTTCAAAAAAAACATGTAATTAAACTGGACAATTTTGGCAAGAGGCGCGAGAGCTTCCTTCCTATAGAGTTTTGTCTAATGCTTCTTATTGCACTAGAAACCGGGCTTAGGCGGAATGAAGTAAACGACCTTAAACTTAATCAGGTCTTTAAGCCTACTACCAAAGAAATGAAGGCAGGTTATCTTGATCTTCCAATAGGGCCTCAATATAACTCTAGCACTAAGGGAGACAAAAATAGAGTGGCGGAGATACCCTCTGCGCTTATGATGCTTCTATATCAATTTTCTATATCCGACCGAAGAATTGAAAGGGAAAAGAAATTTTTCAGTCATAATCCTGAGGTGTATTTAGTTCCTTTGTTTCTAAATAGAAGTGGTGAGCAATATAGCGAAAAAGCTATTAACTCTAGATGGTCGGAAATCAGGGCATCCATTAGCGCCACCTTAGGTAGGAGGTTTAATCATAAGGTGCATAACCTAAGAGCAACATATGCTGTTCAGCGGCTGAAGGCATTCATTGAATGTGGAGCCTTTAAGTCAATAATGCAAGCTCAAGTTTATATACAGCACAAGCTTGGGCACAGTAGTCTTTCCACAACAGAGCATTATCTAAAACAAGCTGAAGGTATTGATAGTGGCTTTAAAGCCTCAGAAGTGACAAATGAATTCTTGATGGAGACATATGGGGAGTTAGGCGGTGACAAATAAAAGCATGATTATCCAGAAAGCTAGGCGAGTTAGGTTAAGTGTTCCAGAGCTAGATTCTCAAATCCAAAAGCGTCACACAAAAACGTCACATTTAACGCCTTTTGATGAAATGGTTTTAGGGTTTAGAAATTTAAATGCGCATGTATATAGGCTAAGATATATTGGTGTTCCCTCTCTAGTGTCTAAAAAAGGAAAATTTAATGGCGGAAGAGCTTTACCTGAGAGTGCTCAACTAGTCAATCGTGACGCCTTTGTATTGAAAATATTCTCACTACTGAAAAGCTACCCTAGTGATACCTCAAGTGGACATTCTTATTTTAATGCACTGTGTGATTTCATCAGATACTTGGACTCAATATCACAACATAATGATGATCAAAAATACAACCCATTTACAGTAGATAATATATCTAGCTATAACGCATATTTAAGCAGCCAAATTTTAAAAGGAAAACATAATAATGGAAAATCAATCCAGGCTGTTGGGAGCAGAAAAAGCTCACTGAAGAAAATATTAATTGACTTGGGTTACGATAAGCTGGCTGTTGAACTTAAGCGTACTTTAGGGCATGGAACCTATGAACCTACTATTGCACTTGGGAGCAAGGATCATGTGACTATATGCAGAATTCTTCTTCAGGCCTTTAATGTTTATGTTAAGCACTACCAGAACAAAACGATCCCAGAAACCTGCCCCATTTATGACGGTATTAAGTTTAACTCTAATTTAGAGCGAAGTTATGCAACCCGATCTATGAAAGGTCCCATAATATCTTCTATGTTGGTAGAAAATCGATTGTCGGCATTAGCAATTCTTTTATACTGCTATTTTTCAGGTTCAAGCAGTCAGCCAGCTAGGAGTATCATTAGGTCAAAAATTGAATTTATTAAAGAAGAAACAGGTCAACACTATAGATTAACCAGCAAGAAGGGTCGGTCGCAGCACCGAAAGGAAATCCAAAAAGTTGGATTTACTAAGCGTACAAAAGATTTTTTAGAAAACTGGATGTTAATTTCACATCAAATAAATCCTGCAACGGACTCCCCATTATTTCCATTTTATGATTTTGATGGCAATCTATCCGATAAATGCCGAATGGCAATATGTCCTCAAACCCCTTTTAACAAAGCTTTAAAAATGAGAGGGCTACCGAGTATTTCTTCACGCATATTCCGCGCTACGAGATCAGCAGAAATGCAGCGGTCATTTGAAGACAGCTTTCTAACAGCTGATGCAAATAATAATTCTGTAAATACTACGATACGCCATTATTCGGAAGGTGACCCTCGATACCACGACCGATCTTTGGGGCGCGGTGTTGGCGTTATGTTTGATATATCTAAAGGAAAAGATAAGGCAGCTTCGATATCTAAATTCGAAGAAAAGCTCCAAGATCCCTTTACTTCTACTGAGTGGCGTGAAAAGAAAGAGTCAGTGTTCTCGTTGAGAACCCCTAACGGCCCTAGGTGTACAAGTCCTTTCGGTAAGGCTAGAGATAGCTCTCACAAAAAACTAGAGCTTATTCTTAAGTCATCTGAAGGGGCAAGTTGCATTAGCTATCTATCTTGTTTGGATTGCGAGAGTCATGCCTTGGTAGCTGAGTTTGATGATATTTGGTCAATGCTTTCTTTTCGCGATTCGATAGTCGATGCTTTGTCGCGGCCTTCTCTTAACAGTATTCCAGTGTTTCAGTATGAGCTAATGTTGGGAAAGGTGGATGTGGCGCTTGAAAGATATAAGAGGAAGGCTCCTAGTGTCTATCAGGATGCTAATGCTAAAAACAACATTGAAAGTCATCCAATGCATGAATTGGAATTCAATCCTGAATCTTTGGGGATGCACATATGAAGCCTTCCTATTTAAATGTAAATTATTACCAGAAAAATTTGAATACTTGGGTAAATGAAGTCGTAACAAGGGACAAAGGTGGCCATCCTTCGTCTTATAAATTTGATGACGAGTGGGATTTCACCCACAGTCACGCCAGCCGTAAAAAAGTTAGTTTTAAAAATATTAACGATAAATCCATAATGAGGCTTATCCAGCATTCATTATGGTTAATACACAACTACAGAGATTTCACGCTTTCCCCTTCAAGTCTTGACACTATGAAGTCTAGAATTAAGTCGATTATAGTATTAACTGAACTCAGTGATTGGCACTATTTTGATGACGATAACAATTACAGACAGTTCAAGGCTCTTGTTAAGGAAAGGTATAGTGAGGCGTACGCTAAAACTCTGTTCACTATCCTGAGTCAGCTATATTTGGTAGGTTTGCTGGATAGAGTGATCGAATCACCAGAAAGCATCGCCAAAAAATCTGTACGCAGATCCAAGCAATCTATTTGCATACCCGAGCGTTACGCTGCACAACTTTATCAATTGGCTTGGGATGTAGTGGATCGCTATTATCCGTATCGACATGAGATTAGTGATGTCTTTTCTGACTTTCATTCGGCACGAGATAAATGGATTAGTGAAGGCCGTACCCCTACCAAGTTTACAGCGTCAAGTCTTGCTGCAAAGTTTTCTGCGTTTGAACTGTCTAGCGGTGAAGTAATTCATGTTAATTGCAATGGAACCATTGTCAGTAAAATTTCCATCGCCTGTAAAATATTGTCCTGTGGATTTACAGGCGCAAGGGATAGCGAGGTCAATACATTTGAAGCTAATAGCTTCGAAGTGATCGAAGACTCTGGTATTGAATTTGGATTGGTTCATGGAAAGACAAGTAAAACTAGGGGGGGAAAGCCAGAACGTGCGTCTTGGGTCACTCACCCTGAATTAAAACGAGTTTTAGATTTGGCTTATGATTCGACTGCATATTCTAGAATTCGATTAAAAGAAATATTTAAGTCGGACACTTTGAACCTAATACGCTCTGAAAGCCCATTTATATTAACTTCCACTTTAATTTCAGCTACTGCTCTAAGTGCCAAATCGATTACCTCTCAGTTAGAGGAATGGGCAATTAATAATGGATTAACTTTAACAGATGAAGATATAGGAGAATTTAACCTTCTGAACCCAGATAGGGTGGGAGAATGCTCAGAGGGAGGGTGGCTTAAGATGCATAAGCATGGATTTCGACGCACTTTCGCTGTATTCATGGTGAGAAACAGACTGGGTAGTATCTGGGCTCTTAAGAGGCAATACAAACACCTCAATAGTGTAATGACTCGTTGGTACACAAATGGAAGTAACATTGCAGAGGCCTATGATATTTCACTTTCTGAAGAGTTGCTCAGAGAGATTAATAAAGTAAATATCGAGGCCGCTACAGATACGTATTTCAGAATTATAAACGCACCTACACTCTCAGGGCTACAGGGCGAAAAGTTAGATCATGATAGAAAAGAAAAAGGGTTTGATGTTTCAAAAAATACGGTATTTATGGATCGTAATGAAGTTCATAATTACATTAAAGCAAGAAATATAAGCTATGTAGAGCACCCGACTGGGTATTGCTTCAATCCGACCTGTTCTCGTATTTGTAGCGGGGATCTATCTACGCTCACATGTTCATTTGAAGTTACAACCACAGAAAAGGCTATGGCTAGGCTGCCGGTTAGGGACGACTACATTCGGCAGTATAACGAAAGAAATACCGGCGAATACTCACAAGTAGGTCTGCTGAATTTTTTAAAGTTAAAGATAGAAGCAATTGAAATTACTCTTATCAATCACAATATCCCCCACACTACTTTTAATGGATCTTTAAAGGTACCTAGAGTGGTCGTGAGCAAAGCGGAGATGGCCTATGATTAAGCGTGAAGTAACCCTGCAGAGGCTAGAAGATGCTTTTGAACGACTCAAGCAAGGGAAGGCTATAAAGGTGAAGGTTGATGGGAAGATATCCATGAACAAAATAAACCATGAGGCAGGTCTATCTCATGGGGCTATAAATTACTATAAAGACTTTAAGGCGAAAGCTAGGGCTGAGCTAGAACTAATATCCTTAGAAGAATTGAAAGGTGGCGTAGTCAACTCACTACACGGCAATGAGAAAGCTATAGTGACGCTCAAAGAGTCACGAAAAAGGGAGAGAGAGCTAAAAAACAGATATTTAGCCGAATTAAAATCAAGCAAGACTTTATCAGACGAAATTGTAAGGAGGAATGTATCATTGGCTTTCAGGATTGTTGAACTTGAAGATCAATTAAATCAGATATCATCTAAGCAAATAATAAGTATATCTAAATAACGTATATTTCAGATATAAGCGGTCGTAATTTAAGTATATGGAAATTGGCACAGTATATGAGGATATAGCGAGAGTAAGTCACTGTTCCAAATTAATACCGTCCAATACTTTAATAGAAGTTCAGAAAGCCGATCGGATTCATATATAGCGGCAAGGAATATCTAATGACTAATACAATCAGTAAAGTGGCCAGTGAACTTGGGATTAATATCGAGACAGTTCGCTTCTATGAGCGACGAGGGTTGATTGATCAGCCAATAAAACCTGAAGTTGGTTATCGTCATTACCCCGATGACACAGTAAACCGTATTCGCTTTATTAAACGCTCGCAAGAACTGGGGTTTGCACTGGATGAAATAGCTAACCTTCTCAGCTTGAATGACAAACCCTGCAGTCAGGTACAGGAGTTAGCCGAACAAAAGCTCTCTGCTGTTAAAGAAAAAATGGCCGATCTGCAGCGCCTTGAAAAAGCGCTTAATGGGCTTCTGGTGCAATGTGATAATAACGAAGATGATAACCGTTGCCCTATTATCGAATCACTACAACCTTAACGATGTAAATTTTCCTTTCCAAAATCCCCGCTTGATTCCGTACATAGGTACGGCGATTACACTCATTCCATAAACTGAAATTAGTGGAGTGCATTGTGTCTCAAAAATATACTGATTTTTCCATTGTAGGAGGGGTACTGGTTAGAGTTTGTCTAGCCTCATCACTAAATATTAGGAATCTGATATGAATGAATTACTGAATTTACTGGCCCGTATTGGCGACAAAGCAGGCTCTTTTGGCGCGCTTATTTCTACTGCGGGCTGTGCCTTTTGCTTTCCCGCTATTGCTAGCCTGGCAGGAGCACTGGGCTTAGGCTTTCTTGGACAATGGGAAGGGCTGTTTATTAATACGCTACTGCCTCTGTTTGCCTGGGTAACCTTAGTCATCAATGCATTAGGCTGGCTCAATCACAAGCAGTGGAACCGCAGCCTATTGGGCATGCTAGGGCCAGTTCTGCTATTGCTATCTCTATATCCTTGGTTCCAATATGGCTGGAGTACTTATGTTACTTATTCAGCATTAGGGTTGATGGTTGCCATTTCCATCTGGGACATATTTTCGCCCGCAAACAAGCATTGTGATGAAGGGGCCTGCAAGGTTTAGATGCACAAGCCAAAGCAGAAATAACGACGGATGAGCGTACAAAGGTAGCGAATATGATCGATCCAATTCAAAGGCTAGATGACTCAGCTGAAGAAACAGCTAAGCCCAATAACAGCAAACCTCTTCATGTGGCCATCATTGGTAGCGGCTCGGGGGCGTTTGCCTGTGCTATTAAAGCCGCAGAAGGTGGCGCAAAAGTCACCATTATTGAAGGAGCTGAAGTGATAGGCGGCTGCTGCGTGAATGTGGGCTGTGTGCCTTCGAAAATACTAATTCGTGCTGCACAACTGGCTCAGCAACAGCGTAATAATCCTTTTGCCGGCCTGGAGAATCATGAACCTAATGTGAGCCGAGCACTGTTAGCAGAACAACAAGCCGCAAGGGTTGAAGAGCTACGGGCCGCCAAGTATCAAAACATCCTCGACTCAAACCCTGCACTGAGTCTGGTGAAAGGCTATGCCCGCTTCAAAGATTCCGGCTGCTTAATTGTGAGTAAGCATGATGGCACAGAGCAAGAAATCGTCGCAGATAAAATACTCATAGCAACAGGGTCTTCACCAGTAATTCCTCCGATAGAAGGTTTACGCGATACTCCTTATTGGACCTCAACGGAGGCCTTATTTGCAGAGGAACTGCCACAACACCTCATCGTGATTGGCTCATCTGTCATAGCCCTTGAAATCGCTCAAGCCTATCGTCGCTTAGGTAGTGAGGTAACCGTCTTGGCTCGACATACCCTGCTCTATAAAGAAGACCCGCTATTAGGAAAAACACTGACCGAATGTTTTGAAAAAGAAAACATTCGTATCCTTAATCATACTCAGGCCAATAGCGTATCTTTTGATGGGCAAGATTTTATTGTGCAAACAGATTCAGGCTCCCTCAGCAGTGATCGCTTATTGGTCTGTACGGGTCGTCGTGCCAATACCGATCAGCTGAATTTAGATATCGTGGGTATTAATACCAGAAGCAACGGCGAAATAATTGTCAATGAACGAATGGAAAGCAATGTGGCTGGCGTCTATGCCGCTGGTGACTGCTGCAATATGCCACAATTGGTTTATGTGGCTGCCGCAGCGGGTAGTCGCGCCGGAATCAATATGACGGGCGGTAAAGCCAAGCTGGACTTGTCCATCATGCCTGCTGTGATCTTTACTGATCCTCAAGTAGCGACCGTTGGTCTGAGTGAAGAGCAGGCGAAGTCACAGGGAATCAATACGATCAGCCGTGTATTGAGTATGGAAAATGTCCCCAGAGCGTTGGCAAATTTTGAAACAGACGGATTTATTAAGCTGGTAGCGGAAGCAGAATCGAACCGGATTATTGGTGCGCAATTACTTGCCCATGAAGCGGGAGAGATGGTTCAAAGCGCTGTGTTAGCCATTCATAGTGGAATGACAGTGACAGATCTAGCCGACCAGTTATTTCCTTATCTTACAATGGTGGAAGGTTTAAAACTGTGTGCTCAGACGTTTAACAAGAATATAAAGGAACTATCCTGCTGTGCTGGGTAAAGGCTAAAAATAGAAAGTTTACAATCACTAAGTAGACAATTATTCAGGCAGTAGCTGAGCTGAGTACACTACGGAATATAGATCTGATTACATCGAGTGTTCTCGTCCCCCAATGATAATTTTGTTGCTTAAAGCATAACTTGGTCACTTTTTATACCATAAAGTGGCCAAAATAGCAGTGGGCTCAAAATCCTTACCATTCTACACTGATCTAATAGCATTAATTTAAGCTTGTTAAGTTTTCGTAATTAACCTCACTTCGCTTTACAACCACTTTTATTAGTACTCTAAATCAAGCATTTGTAATTCAGAAGACGACATATACAGCTGTGGATGAGGTGATAAATAAATAAAATCTGAGTATTAATGGATCAGGGATGCATGGCCTGACTAACTATGAGGCTATATTGTGCGGACAAGCACTAAGTGAGCAAAAAACTAGATAACTTGAGCATATTGTTCCAGAAAAGCAATTAACAGGTTGTGCTTTTGGTGTGTTGTTCTATTTAAGATGCGTATCAGTTATTGCATGGTCAAGCACAAAACTAGATAACTTGAGCCCATTGTACCCGCATAAAGAGCTTTCAGTTTGTTGGCATTCCTTGTACCGATTAATTGCAGATCTTCCAGCCCTTGGTATTACTTGGGTGGTAAGATCTTTATGGCGTACAAAATAATCATTGTTCACGTTAATTATTCATCGCCTTGATGCCCTTTTAGGGGTGGATTAAAGGAAAAGGTTATATAAATTTTTATATAAGTAACTTTCATTAGGTCATATTTAAACCGCACTAATCATCAAAGTTAAACTTAACTCTCCGCATTGATTGCGGGCTTGATTTGAATCGTCATATCACTATTCCCTGCAGCAGATCGATTGAGAATAATTGCCAAATTCATGAAGCACAATTGAGGCCGATCCATCACCTCAAAGCTATTAATGATAATAAATAAGCTACCGTACTAGAATAAAAGAAGTTCAACTCTCGCTAGAAGATTAGACTAGCTATAATTGAAGCTTGGATAAAGATGTTTCTTAAGCCAAGTGTTTATCTGAAAGAAGTATTCACAAGGCTACCAGCAGCCATTTGCGTTGAAGATATTGAGGCATTACTACCTTGGAATATTGCGAAGGTGGTTTTTAGGCTCTTACGTTTTAACACAAATTTAGTCACCAAAAGTCAATTGCTTAAAAGTTAACTTTGATAGTTATTGACCAGTTGGCTTGGTTAATAAATCCTGCAAAATACCGCAATTTTTTACGGTCTGATTATCACGGCATTTTGAACGTAAATCAGTTAATGAGCCTTTCAGTTTTTTCAGTCCAGTCATACGAAGGTTAATTTGTTTGATGTGCTCGTCAATTAAGTAATTGACGTCTTCACATTGAGTCTCCGGTGACTGCTTTAAGTTGAGCAATTGCTTGATTTCCGCAAGCGTAATATCCAGGTTACGGCAATGTTTAATGAATATGAGTTGCTCCAGGTTTTTTTGATCATAAAGTCGGTAATTACACTCGCTACGCCGAGGAGCGCTTATTAATTCCTCCTTTTCGTAGAAACGAATGGACTGAACTGAACAACCCGTTAATTTTGCTAATTCACCGATTTTCAAACAAACACCTTTTTACGATTGACTCTATAGTGACTATAGAGTTTAAGCTCACTAATACTAATAAAACAAGGTATTTTTAAATGACAGAAACTTGCAGTGGACAATGTCAAAGCGAGCCTGTGGAAATAAAGGCTACCACGGTCGACTACAATGCCTCTTTTGACAAAGAATTCACCAGTGAATTTATAGTGCCTAAAATGGATTGTCCTTCGGAGGAACGACTCATTCGATTAACGCTCGACAGCATCAAGCCATCGGTTGGTTTGCTGTTTGATATTCCAGCACGCAAAGTCAGGGTTTTTCATGGGCATAATTTGGAGGAGATCACTACAAGACTCGAGTCTTTGAAGTTTGGTGCCAAGTTAGAAAACACGCAAGAAACTTGTGGTAAAGAAGCTGCCAAAGCGACGGCGTCAGCGAAAGAAACAGAAATCCAAGAAATGCAGATCCTTAAGTGGTTGCTTGCCATTAACGGATTCATGTTTGTTGTTGAAATAATCGTTGGTTGGATGGCCCAATCGGCCGGTTTAATTGCAGATTCTCTCGACATGTTTGCTGATGCTACAGTTTATGGCTTGGCACTCTATGCCGTTGGTCACAGTGTTAAAAAGAAGCTTAAAGCGGCGCATGTTTCTGGCTGGTTGCAAATGATTTTAGCCTTAGGTGCATTGAGTGAAGTATTACGCCGTTTTATATTTGGAAGCGATCCCGCTTCAACCTTGATGATGGGGTTTGGGCTCCTCGCTTTGATCGCTAATGTTACTTGCTTGATGCTGATTTTTAAAAATAGAGAGAGTGGAGCTCATATGAAAGCTAGCTGGATTTTTTCTGCCAATGATGTCATTGCCAACCTTGGGGTAATATTGGCCGGATTTCTGGTCGCATGGACGGACTCGCGTTACCCTGACCTGGTGATTGGGTTAATCATTGGTGCGATTGTATTAACCGGTGCTCGTCGTATTTTACAGCTAAAATCTTAATCGAAAGGAACTGTCTGTTGAACACTCATAACCAAAAAAATTTTATACCAGCTTTGAGATATCACGCATTCACTCGCTTTTATGACACGGTCGTCCGTTTTACCACGAGAGAAACCGTGTTTAAGACCGCGCTAGTAAAGCAATCTGTCTCTCATCCTGGAGAACGCTTGCTCGACCTTGGGTGTGGAACAGGTACTTTGACTATGATGATGGCTGAGAACGAGGCTGCACTTCAGGTTGTCGGGGTCGATACCGATCCGACAACACTTGAAAAGCTCAAAAAAAGCTGTCTTCTTTTGGTAACCGCGTCTCGCTACAACAGGGCTTTGCGCAACAGCTGCCATTCAAAAGAGACTCATTTGTGATCGTTGTATCGAGCCTGTTCTTTCATCATCTGACAAAAGCACAAAAAATTGAGACCTTGAAAGAGATATTCCGCGTCTTAAAGCTTGGCGGGCGATTACATATTGCAGATTGGGGGAAGCCATCATCCTTTGTTCAACAAGTATTATTTATCGTCGTCCAGCTGCTCGACAGATTCGAAACAACCCAAGACAGTGTTGAGAGCGCCCTACCGAAATTAATTAAAGACTCGGGGGTCACCCATATCGCAAACAGGCATTTTTTTTCCGACGCCATTAGGCACTATCCGGTTATTTCAGGCAATCAGACCATGATTGTGCAGTTAGTCTTAATGAATAATCGCGAATACATTACTTTAACCTCCCAAATAAAAGCTAGAGGATAGAATGTTGATGAAAACGTGGTCGTCATATTGGTTGGTTTTATTGATTGTTCTACGAGATTTTTTACAAGTCGATCGATCAACTCCAACAGCTAAAAGTTTATTAACAATTAAAATCCTCTAAGCTTCGATTACTGTAAAAGAGGGTAGGATCCAATTTAATCATTTGATCAAAGTTAAACTAATAGATCAATTAAAGCTTACAAAAAGAATAACCCTTCATGACAAAGTTTTATTAGACTTAAACCCATAAGCTAATATATTATTCGCACCTAAACTTATTTTTTGGTGGATTTAGTGAACAAGCGCCCATTGCTAACCGTACTACTAATACTTCTGATTGCTTTGCAGTCTGTAGTTGCTAGTGCAGACGTGCATGCGCTATTTAATGCCCCAAACGATCATAATGATCTTGCGTTAGAACATACCCACAGTGGCGATACATCGGTTTATGGGCATTCTTCTAACGAAGAGCATACCTCTGCAGACATTCAACAAAACAGTTCCGATCAAGCAAGCGACCAAAATACCGAGATAAATTGTGAGCATTGCTGTCACTGCCACAACCCAAACCCTGTATCGGCACTGGTGAAGGAGCTGTCATCTCATAGGGACTCTTTGGACCTACAAAGTTTACGTACCACCTACCAGAAACGCTCTGAACTCCATTCTCCGGCGCTACGTCCTCCTATTGCCAACGTTTAACTTCAAAGTTATTGGCAACAGACCTCTATATTGATTGTAAATTAAGAACGTCTGCTGTCCTTATTTTTTAATTTAAACAGGGCAAATTCATGATTCTTTTACAGAATGCTTTACACAGACCTACTGTGCGATTACTTGCGATCGCCAGTGTGATGGCAGTATTCGTACCCACTGCACAGGCTCAACAATCCAGTGGCAATAACATGCACTGGCTACGCCAGCAGATTGAAGTCTTACCAGAAATACATGCAGCACAGCAGAAGCGAGACGCTTCTTTGTCTCAAGCAGACTCTTACTCACGAGCGCTATATAACCCTGAACTCGGTACTGGCTATGAGCGTGAAGGTGAACAAGATAACTATCAGGTCAGTATCAGTCAGAAAATAGATTGGTGGGATCAAAAAGGCAGCCGAGAGCAACAAGCTGAGTTCTTACGTATTCAGGCTGAACAAGAGTACCGCTTTAACTATCAAACCATGTTAAAAAACGCACTGCAGGCTTTTGTAAATTGGCAGGCCGCTAAGCAAAGATACGAACTCGCGTTAGATCAGGAGCAGCAGCTTGATCAGCTTATTAAGCTGGTTAAAAGCCGCTCAGCGAATGGTGACCTTGGTCAAATTGATGTTGAACTCACCCTACTGTCATTATCACAAACGTTAGCCGATACCGCTCAAGCAGTAGCGGCTTATCACAGCGCTGAAAACAGGGCTCGCCAGTGGATGCCAAATTGGCAGCCTACTACACCGGTTTTGAATGCCGCTTTTTGGAGTAATGCTCAGCAGCTTTTAACCACTGAGACATCCAATCCACAGCAAAGTGATAAAGAGCTTCTGCAAGCATTACCCGAACTTCGTATTGCGAAAGCTGAATGGAAAATACAGCAAGCGCAAGCAGAAACAGTTCGTCGTGGTAATAAGGCTGAACCAACGATCGGCATTACTGCAGGGCAAAATGGCAACACTGATGTTGTAGGTTTGAATTTATCAATTCCGTTAAACATTCGTAATAATTACAGCGCAGTTAACCAGGCTGCTTTGCAAGGTGCTTACGCAGCGGAATCGGAATATCTAGCCAAACACCGTCAGCTTTCTTATCAGTTAGATTCTAGTCGCGCTTTAGCCACGCAATATAGTTTGCAGCAGCAACGCTGGAAAAAACTAATGCAAGATAGCCAATCAAATTCTGGTGAATTATTAAAGCGCCAATGGAAAACCGGTGATTTAGGTACCAGCCAATATTTACAAGCGTTAAGACAACGCATTGAAGGTATTCAGGCGGGCATTACTCTCGATGAAGAAAGTAAATTGGCAAGTATAAACTGGCTTTATACCAGCGGCCAAATTCACCGTATTTTTAGTTTTTAAGCTAAATATAAATTTTCTTTAATAGAACACTAAATCAACATTTTACATCGGACAATTATTATGAAAAATACACAACGTAATTTATTAGCACTCGCTATTAGCCAAATTTTACTTTTCTCTCCTTCTGTATTTGCAGGAGAAGGTCATAATCATATCGAAGCTGAAGCCAATGATCTGCCAGAAAAGAAAGTTCACCTTCATATTGAAGAAGCAGAACACGACCACGATGCAGACCATGAAGAAGAATCTGAACACAATCATGCAGAAAAATCAGATCATGACGAAGAGTCTGAACACAATCATGTAGAAACAAGCTCTGCTGACCAAGAAGAACATGGGGAGGGAGGTGTTACTCTAAGCGCTCAACAAATGAAAATTGCTAGTATTCAATCAACCATTATTGAACCTTACCAAGTTAAGTTCAGCCGTTACGCACCAGCCGAAGTGAAGGCCAATGGTTATACCAGCTACCTAGCATCCCCTCGCGTTGATTCTGTAGTACTTAGACGTCATGCCAATCTTGGCGAGCACGTTGAAAAAGGTCAGCCGCTGGTTACGTTATTCAGTGAAACCGTAGCAGACGCACAAGCCCAATACTTATCCAGCAGTGCAGAATGGAAACGCGTTAATCAACTAGGGCGTAAAGCCGTTGGCGATAAGCGTTTCATTAGTGCAAAAGCAGATAACCAAGCAGCGACTAGCCGTTTATTAGCCTACGGTCTTGATTCTGCATCAATCAAAACTCTGGGTAAAAACAACCAAGCACTATTAGGTGAGTACACGTTAAAAGCCCAAATCGATGGCGCCGTTTTATCTGATGATTTCAATCAAGGGCAACGCATCAGCGCCGGAGCTGAGTTAATGGAGCTAGCGAATGAAAGTGAGCTCTGGGTTGAGGCACGCTTACCGGCAAATCAAAACTTAATTTTAGACAAGGGAACAGAAGCAATTATTAAAGTCGGCTCAGAAAGTTTTGTCGGTACGGTTGCACAAGAAGCACATACCATTGATGAAGTTACTCGAACTCGAATTGTGCGGCTGTTAGTGAATAATGTTGGCCATCGTTTACACCCAGGTATGTTTGCCGATGTGTATTTTCAGTTTGAAAGCGAACGCCCTGTTATGGCGGTTAATGAAGGTGCCATTTTACGTGGCGCAGATGGCGATTGGACTGTTTTTGTAGAAGACCATCCTGGTGAATTTTTACCCGTTGAAATAGAGCGTGGTCGATCTTTAGGTGAGTTACGAGAAATTATAGGCATAAAAGCGGGAAGCAAAGTGGTGACATCGGGTGCATTTTTTGTCGCCTCACAAATTGCTAAGGGCGGGTTCGATCCGCACAACCATTAATTCAGATTGTATTTTTCAAAATTAATAATCGCTGTTTATATAATGTTGAAACAAATTTAAAGAGTCCTAAAATATGTTTATTAAAATAATTGATTGGTCGGTGCAAAACCGACTCTTCGTAGTGCTCGCCCTAGTGGCGGTTATTGTTGGCGCCGTATTTACTATTCCTAAACTCAACCTAGATGCTTTTCCTGATGTAACTAACGTTCAAGTTGCTGTCAATACTGAAGCTCCTGGTCTTGCCGCTGAAGAAGTTGAGCAGCTCATTACCTACCCAATTGAAGCTGTAATGTACGCCCTTCCCGATGTAGAAGAAGTACGTTCAATTTCTAAAACCGGTTTATCTGGGGTGACCGTTGTTTTTAAAGAAGGCACCGATATTTATTTTGCCCGCCAATTAGTTTTTGAACGCTTACAAGCGGCAAAAGAATTGATTCCGCCTGGCGTGGGTATTCCTTCTATGGGCCCAAATACTTCTGGCCTAGGTCAGATATACCAATATTTATTAGTCGCTGATGAAGAATATACTAATCGAGAAGGATATTCGGTAATGGATTTACGCAGCCTAAATGATTGGATTGTGAAGCTACTCATTATGCCTGTGGATGGTGTTACAGATGTCTTATCTTTTGGTGGTGAAGTTCGCCAATACCAAGTAAATATTAATCCTTCTCGTTTATTAGCTTATAAATTAAGCCAGCAAGATGTTTCCACTGCATTAGAAAATAACAATTCGAATGTCGGTGGCTGGTATATGAATCGCGGCCAAGAGCAATTAGTTATTCGTGGCACAGGTTGGTTATCGTCAGATAAAAAAGGCCTTGCCGAAATCCGCCAAATTCCAGTAAAAACAGTCAATGGTGTCGTCGTTACTATTAATGATGTCGCGACAGTATCTTTAGGCAGCGAAATTCGCCAAGGCGCGGTCACGATGAGTACAAAAGATGCTGAGGGCAATGTACAAAATCTAGGTGAAGTGGTTACTGGCATTGTACTGAAACGCATGGGCTCTAATACAAAATCGACGATTGATGGAATTAACCAGCGCGTTGAATTAATAAACCAAGCACTACCGGAAGGTGTTCGCTTTCAAACAATTTATGATCAAGCTGACTTAATCAGTAAAGCTGTAGAAACTGTAGTTAATGCTTTATTGCTTGCGTTTGTATTTATTGTGATTGTATTGGCGTTGTTCTTGATGAATTTACGCGCAACCTTCCTAGTATTAGTATCCATTCCAATTTCCATTGGTATCGCACTAATGGTGATGTCTTGGTATGGCTTGTCGGCGAACTTAATGTCTTTAGGGGGGATCGCAGTGGCTATTGGTATGCTGGTTGATGGCTCGGTTGTCATGGTCGAGAATATGTTCAAACACCTCAACGCACCTCGTTCTGCTGGCCATGAAAGTGAAGATAATGCTGACAATGACGATGGCATTGCGCTACGTTTGATGCAAGCAGGTCGAGAAGTTGCGCGCCCTGTCTTTTTTGCTACGGCAATTATTTTAGTCGTCTTTATGCCACTATTCAGTTTTGAAGGCGTAGAAGCAAAACTATTCCAACCAATGGCCATTAGTATTATGCTGGCTATGATATCTGCTCTTTTAGTCGCATTAATTATTGTTCCTGCACTGGCTACTTTCTTGTTCCGCGCTCCCGTTGTCGAAAAGGAGAGCTTCATTTTAAAACCTCTTGATCGCTTGTACCGTCGCGGCCTAACTTGGGCAATGGGGCAAACTAAAGTCGTTGTTGCCATCGCAGTTGGTTTGATTATTTCAGCGCTTGCTTTAGTTCCACAGCTAGGTACCGAATTCGTACCTGAATTAGAAGAAGGTACAATTAACTTACGTGTCACTCTAGCACCATCTTCAAGTCTTGAAACTGCTTTGGATGTAGCGCCAAAACTTGAAGCGATGTTACTTGAGTTTCCTGAAGTAACTTATGCATTAAGTCGAGTTGGCCGCGCTGAAATTGGCGGCGATCCTGAGCCGGTAAATAATATTGAAATTTATTTAGGCCTAAAGCCAATTCCGGAATGGACCAGCGCAAGTAACCGTTATGAGCTGCAAGCTTTAATGGAAGTGAAATTAGAGCAGTTCCCTGGCTTACTATTAAATTTCTCTCAGCCTATTGCGACTCGAGTTGATGAATTGTTATCTGGGGTAAAAGCACAGCTAGCGATTAAGCTTTTCGGTAAAGATTTGGATGTTCTGGTTGAAAGAGGACAAGCGATTGAGAAAGTCGTTAAGACTATTGAGGGTGCCCGTGATGTTGCGATGGAGCAAAGTGCTGGTGAAGCTCAATTAGTTGTTACCCCAAACCGTCAGCAACTTTCTCGCTATGGTTTAAGCGTTGAAGACTTAATGGCTGTTGTTCGTGATGGTTTAGGTGGCGTATCTGCTGGACAAATCATCAATGGTAACGAGCGCTACGATATTTATGTACGTCTTGCAGAAGAGTTCCGCAGTAATGAAGCCACTATTGCCGAATTACGTTTGCAGTCACCTACAGGCGCCTGGGTTCGCTTAGGCGACATCGCTGAAGTATCAATTGAGTCGGGCCCTCCTCAGGTTCGTCGTGATGATGTGCAGCGCCGTGTTGTAATTCAGGCCAATGTTCAAGGCCGTGACATGGGCAGTGTTGTTGCTGATATTCGCCAAGCAATTGATCAACAAGTTGATTTACCTGCTGGTTATTCTGTTGATATCGGTGGGCAGTTTGAAAATCAACAACGCGCACAGCAGCGCTTATCCTTAGTAGTTCCTGTATCACTCGCCTTAATCGCATTACTGCTATATTTCGCCTTCTCGTCAGTTGGCCAAGCTATGCTAATTTTAGTTAACGTACCTTTAGCCGTTATTGGCGGAATCTTTTCTTTGTATATTTCTAACCAGTACTTGTCAGTACCAAGCTCAGTGGGTTTCATTACACTCTTTGGCGTGGCGGTACTTAACGGCGTAGTCATGGTAGAAAGTATTAACTTAAGAGTTCGGGAAGCAATGAATCAAGCAGGCGAATCTCTAGAACAAAGAATTCGCAGTGCAGCTTATGATGGCGCGATCTCACGCTTACGCCCAGTACTCATGACGGCAATCACCTCAGCTTTAGGGTTAATACCCATGCTAATGTCGACGGGCGTTGGTGCTGAAATTCAGAAGCCGCTAGCCAGTGTTATTGTCGGTGGTTTGGTGACAGCAACGTTACTAACATTGTTTGTATTACCGGTTCTTTATCCATTTTTCTCACGCAAAATATTGGCATCTGAACAGCGCTGATAGGTCTTTACTTATAAAGTAAAGGCAATGACCCAGTCAATAAGATATAAGCATTGCTATTTTATTGACTGGGTCATATCTGAAATAGCATATTACTGACATTAGTCAAAATTTCGTAATATCATTAGTGGAAGCGATCCAATAATAAACTGTCTACTCATTGCGTAGATAATATCTATTTTGTTAATAATATATTACTAATGGTACCAGCTCTCTATTGCATATATTAACTTTCGAAAGAACTTTCGTGGCCAAGTTATGGTTTAAGCAACAATTTCACTGATTAGTGATTACGAACTAGGCAATAAACCGAAGGTTTAAAATATATGAGCAATTGTTGTAGTACAAAAAAAGCAGGAAAGTCGAGCTGCCCTGAGTGTGAACAAATCCAGAAATCTGTAACTATTGAAACCCTACTCCACAAAATCATTTCTCCGTTGAATCAGGCAATAGATGAGCAAAACTACTTCTTTTGCTCAAATAGCGCCTGTAAAACGGTGTATTTTGGCGAAAATGGAAAGCAATATGGAGTTGAAAATATTAGAGGCGAAAGCGCTTCGAGGCAGTTTGTTATTTCTCAAACTAAAGCAAAACATTGTGCGTGTGAAATCCGGAATCCGTCAGGAACGTGCTGCCTCGCTAGTTTTCCTAATAATAAATAATTTAGGTGTTCAGTACTCAGCTTCTGGTATTAGAAGCTGCATTCAACCTTATCGGTCTAGATTCCTTTATTCCGCTTGCAAAACTGAGTGGACTAATACTAGATCTGGTGGAATTCGTTTTACAGAAAGCCTGTCAACAGATGCAATATTGGCGTGTTCGAAGATGGCTTCATGGAGTAATAGCGGTAAACGTATCTGCTTTACAGTTCAAGTAATTGACTAAAATATTTTCTATATATAAATGTGGTCACAGAGGCTAGGCGGTAGCTTGAGAAAATATCCTTTTATAAAGGTTGATTTCTCCGTTATTTGCCTAACCAACTAAAAAAGAGAAAAAAATATAACTATTTGATTTAATTGATTTTTGTACTATTTTTCTCAATAAACATGGTAACGGTGCTATTAGTGATTGACCGTTCGCTAACCCCTCGCAGTGGCAGTATTGTGATTGCTGCTGTGGATGGTGAGCTGTGTTGTAAGCAGATAGATGTTGAGGGCAAGCGATTATTATCGGCGAATGAACATTACCCACCCATTTCAATATCAGATGAGCAGGATGTGGTGATAGAAGGCGTGGTGAAAGCGTCGATTCGTTATCACTGGTTAGGCTAATGTTTGCGCTGGTGGATTGTAATAGCTGCTATGCCAGCTGCGAGCAGATATTTAGGCCCGAACTGCGCGGCAAACCTGTGGTGGTTTTGTCGAATAATGATGGCTTTATTGTGGCGCGTTCGAAAGAAGCTAAGCTGCTGGGCTTGGGTGACTTGCAGCCATTTTTTAAAGTTGAGCACATTTTAAAGCAACATAATGTGGCGATTTTTAGCAGCAACTATCCGCTGTATGGGGATATTAGTCATCGTGTGATGTCGACGCTGAAAGTATTTTCTCCTGATGTTGAAGTATATTCCATCGATGAAATGTTTTTGGATCTTGATGGTATGACGTGGGATTTAAAAGACTATGGCCAAGAGATTAAACAGAAACTTTGGCAAGATATTCGGATGCCGGTTTGTGTCGGTATTGGCCCGAGTAAAACGTTAAGCAAGCTGGCGAATCGTGCGGCAAAAACCATTACGCAATGCAATGGCGTGTGTGTATTAGACCAGCCGCATAAATGGCAATGGCTGCAAAAACGTATGGCGGTCACAAAAGTGTGGGGCATTGGTTCGCGTTTGGCGAAGCGATTAGAGCGTTACAATATTCATTCGGTTTACGATCTGGCAGCCGCGAATGCGAAAACCTTGCGCCGCGATGTGAGTGTGAATTTAGAGCGCACGATTAACGAACTCAATGGCATGGCGTGTTATCCGTTAGAAGAACAGCCTCCGGCGAAAAAACAGATTTATTGCACGCGTTCGTTTGGCGAAAAGTTAACCGAGCTGCAGCCTATTAAACAAGCGGTTGCAGTGTATGCTAGCCGCGCTGCGGAAAAACTTAGAGCGCAAAATTCAGTGGTGCAATCGGTGCAGGTGTTTTTAAATACGTCGCCGTTTGAATCGGGGTATTTTAGTCGCAGTATTGTATGCCAAACGCCGTTCCCGACCAATGATAGTCGCGAGATTGTGGCGGTGGCCTTGCAAGGTTTAGAATCTATTTATCGCCCAGGACATCGTTATTTAAAAGCGGGGGTTGGCTTGTTGGATGTATGCGATCGCGCATTTAATCAGTTTGATTTATTTCACACTGGGCAGTCGCTTCGTTCAGAAAAAATGATGAAAATCTTAGATACAACCAATTCAGTGCATGGCCGAAATGCGTTGTTTTTGGGTTCGGAAGGGGTGGTGCAAAAATGGGCGATGCGCCAGCACTATAAGTCGCCTGCTTATACGACGCGCTGGGGTGATCTTCCTTTGGTATTGATGGGCTGAAATCGTGCTGTGGATGTCATGTTAGAGAAGCGCTAAACTGCTAGCTCTTAAGTACTGGCTTCAAGCACTAGCTTTAAAGCATTCAATAACAGAGGCTCTATGAAAGAGTTGATTCATTCATTATTACTTATGGCTGGCCTGGTCGGTCTGCTTGGTCTGGTCGGTTGCAGCTCGCTAGGTTCCTCAAGCGTGTCCGTGCCCAGCAGTGCGCCTGTTATTCAGGCTTCGGCTGAGGGGATCGATATGGGCGATCATGCCTTGGTGCGCCAACAGCTTTTGGCTCAGTTGTCTGAGTGGAAAGGGGTGCCGTATCAGTTTGGTGGTTTAACGAAGCAGGGCGTAGATTGTTCGGGGTTTATTTATTTAACCTTTGCGGAGGAATTTGGTATTCGAATTCCTCGTACGACTCAATCGCAAGTATTAAAAGGTCAGGTGATTGATCAGGCCGATTTAGTGCCGGGGGATTTGGTGTTTTTTATGACGGGTTATAATCAGCGTCATATTGGTATTTATGTGGGTAAAAAGCAGTTTATTCATACCTCCAGTTCTCGTGGGGTTATGCTATCGCGCTTAGATAACCCCTATTGGCAAAGTGCGTATTGGCACTCTCGCCGCATTGCACTTTGATTTTTAATAGTCCTTTAATTTTCTATTATCCTTTCATTTTCTATAGACATTGATCACTAACAAAGTGATTGCTCCAGCCTTGTACTTTTTCGATTCGTCGGTCGCGTTCGCATTCCCAAGGGCTAACTGGGTGACGATTATTCCACGCTTGCATCAGGTTATATTGCGCTCTTGATAATGACATGTCGTAACGTTCACTCATGTAGAGGTAGGTTCGGGCAATGGCTCCTCGGCTTTGTTCGGGAGGTTGTACGCTGCGTTGTTTGAAATCGACGATCATTGGGCAGCTGCCATATTGGTAGGGCTTGCCATTCCAATCGCTGAAACGAAAGTTAGAGCGGTCGCCGTTAACTTCGCCAATGGCGGGCACAAGGTTGTGTAGGTCTGACTCCATGGTTTTAAACTGCGGGCTGTTTTTGCTGCAGTTTTTACGACGTCCTTCTTGCCAGCATTGCAGTTGGTGGCCAAATGTCCAAGCGGGTACGACGTGTTCCCATTCTGTACGCGCGGCGCGCTTTTGCTGTTTTCTAACTTGATAGCCACAGCTTGCATGGTCGGGTTTTCCGGCGCCTTTTTTGCCTTTCCAGGTTATATCGCAGCCGCAATAGAAGCTGGTATTGTGGCCTTGGTATATTTGAACGGCTTGTTTTTTAGCGGCTCTAAATGAACTAGGAGTGTCGGCATAAACGCTATGGATACTGGCGATTAGCAATAGCGGCAGTATTGAATATTTTATGATTGGGCTGTTTTTCATCGAATTTTTATCTACAGACTTTTATCTACTAGCTTTGATTCACTGGCTAGAGGCGGTGGAGCGGGTTGTTATTCCTATTAAGTGGTTGATTTTGCTTTGTTTATTTATAAATTACTACTATTTACTTAGTATGAGGAGGCTGTAAGTCAGTAATTAGGCTGTGAGCTGGGCTAGAGTGGCATTAGAATATTGAGAGAAGGGTTTTTAGTGTAAAATTAACCAATGTTAAAAATGGACTCTTTTGAAATGGATGGCGTAAAAATGGACTGCTTAAAGATAGAAAGGGCAATGAAAACAATTATTTCCAGCATACTGTGCGTATGTGCTTTATTACCCGCGGCTTCGTTTGCAGAAATCTATAAGTGCAAGGTAAACGGTAAACTTGTTTTTACCGATCAGCCTTGTGAGGGTGGCAAGGTCACGCTGGGAGAAACAAATTCAATGGCTGCAGAAGAACAGCCGTTTGAGTATGAACCTTTGCAAAAAGCCTATAACAGTAGCCAGTGGTATTATGGGCATGCGGGTTATAAAAGGGCGTTGCGCGTGCAGAAAAAATACAATGCACCGATCTTTTTATATTTCCAAGCCGACTGGTGCAGCTATTGTCGTGAGTTAGAAAAGGGTCTGATTAATACGTCACAAGGCGCGAAGGTATTGCGCAATGTGGTGAAGGTAAAAATTACCCCAGAAGACAGTAAGCGCGACGATGATTTTTTTAGACGCTTGGGAGGCACGGGTTATCCGACGGTTTTATTGCAGAAAGATAGTATTAGCAGCCCGCAAACATTGCAGATGTTTTCGAATAAAAAGCTGATGACGGCGAATACGTTATCGCAAGTTGTTGATGCGCTAATTGTTTCGAAATGAGCAGATATAAAAAATCCCCGACGGTGAAAACCGGCGGGGATTTTTATTTTACGCTGACTAAATCTTAAATAAGATTATTGTTCTTCGACACGCTGGTGTCTAAAGAAGACGCCACCATCACCGAACGAAGAGCTGTTAAATTCAGAGTTCATACGAATTGTTCCGACTTTAACCGCGCTATCACGTCTTTGCTTGGCGTACTTCTTTTGGAAGTAGCTGAAGATCGACGTGCGCACTTTTTTATCCGTTGCGTACACATCATAAATGGGCGTACCGGCAGGTAGGCTGTTGATGTCATCACGGAAGTCGTGAGGTGCTGACGAGAACATGCCTTTCACTTCATCTCTTGGTACAAAGTACACCTGCGTTGGCGAAACCACATTCGCTACGTCGGCACCGTCTGGAGTTACTTGTGCCATTTGGCTAACCGACATGGTATTTGGCTTGCTAGTAACCAGCGAGAATAACGCCGTTGTGCCAAGCGTTTCGTTTACTTCTTTATCAACGTACTGAGACAGTTCGTTCGCGAAGAAATCATGGTTGTCGCCTTGGCCAGAAAGAGTATAAAGCGCAGAAACGTTACGTGAATCTTTACCATCAACAAATACTTTCCATGCTAAACCTGGCGCAAAACCACGATCGCTTGGATCACCCGTAACCGATAAACGCAGTAGACCACACTCAGACCCTTTAAACAGACCTGTGAATGGGTGTCCGGCTGCAGGTTCAAAAGCTACCTTCGCTAGAGAGCCAAACGCATGAATTGGTTTTTCATAGCCTAAAGGCGCAACGTCTTGCTTCTTCTTCACTTTATCCCAAAGGATCGAGTTGATTAGGCCACCAATATTAACCGGCTCAAGTTCAGGTCTTTCGCCATCTTCATAGACGGTACGCTGTGCGCCATTGGTCCATAATAAGGCTTCTTTATCGCAAGCTGCCCAGTTGTCGTAATCCGCAGGGATTTTAAGATCCCAAGGTTTAAAGGCATTTTCAACACCGGTCAGGCTGAATCCTAGCTGAGGGAAGTGACGTTTGATCACATCGACCATGGTATTTTCTTCTACCCAATCAATCCCTGCTTGCGTATAGGTTTCTGGGGTGTAATCGGTGGTGAAAAAGCGGTCAGTCATTAGGCGACGTGACGCGTTTAAGATGAAGATCTGGAAAGCAGTTTCACCAAACGCGAAGCCTTCTGGGCGAACAGTTTCTGCTAGCTGTCCTACAAGCGCATCTATTTGTTCAACATCGTTATTATAAACGCGTTTCAGTGCGGCTAGGGTCGTTGGATCTGTGGTTAGGTCTTCAAACTTGGTGATTTCTTTTAGGCCAATCTGACGACGGAATTCGTTATAACGTGGCGTTCCACGCTCACGATCTCGGATGATGTCGATAGCGGCGATATCAATATCACCAATTAATGGCATGGATAGATTACGTAAGAAATCTGGGTAGTTGTTTAGGGTTAATGAACCTGGGTTGGTAATACCAAATGAGTACCATAGACGTTCGCCACCTTCGGTATCCATAATGTTTTCTGCATCGCCATCACGGGCATCTTCAATCGGAATTTGATTGGCGACGATGTTTGAGCCGATGTCGTAGATATCAACAGTATCGCGCATAAGAGGATGCATACGGTAAACCGATACAAACTCTTCGGTTAATACATAAGGAACGTCGTAGTTGTTTGGAGCGCTTTGGCCGACTAAACCGCCTAAAACATGATCGATAGCACCTGGCTTACTGAGTTCAGCGGCTTTGGCTGGGTCGAATAATGCAACCGTTCTGGCGATCCAAGAGCTAGGGCCTTTTAAATCATCCATTGCGGCCTGAATGGTATCGCGGGTTTCGCGGTCACGCGTAATGCCCCACCAGTTAGATTCCATCGACAGTTCAAGCACAGGGTTGGCTAGCAATGCAGGTGTCCATTCAACGGTATGAATTTTGGCCATTAATGCGGCGTTTACTAAGCGTGCTTTGTCGTAGATCCATTGGTCTGTCGCATCAGGATTGTTTAGCTTCAGTTCATCAGCAATGGCGTTGTGTTCTAGAGTGAACACTTGGTGCAGCATGCTTAAGCCTACCCACCAGTTGTTATCAAAACCGGTGACCGATACGCCACTCCAAAAATCACGTGGCAAGGTGCCGTTATCTTCAACCTTTAACTTACCATCGGTAAAAGAACGAATCTTGTCATTGGTTGCTTGGTCGCTGCCATAAAGCTGTGAACCATCCCACCAGTGGGTATTCACGTTACGGTAAGTGGGTGGTAAGTGTGCGTCGGCGACTGCATCACGGTCTGGATCGGGAGCCGTACGCTGAACTGACATGGTACCCGAACCTAAAGGATCACCGTCGGGTAGGTTGAATTCGATTGGGTTGCCTGTTGCATTTGCGCCGTGGTCAAACCAGTCATGGGTCATGAACTGGATCCAGGCTGCGGCAATGAAGTTGATGCTGGTGGCGGGTTTAATTTGATCACGCGACATCAAGACATTACTGATCTCGCGAGGGTTAGGGGTTAACAGGGTATCGGCTTCGGTTTCACCATAAGCGGCTTGCAACTCTACATTGCGACCAAAGCGGCGGTTTACAGAGCCCTCTGAAGGATTCTCAAGAATATTACAGGTGCCATCGACGGTTCGTGCACCATGGCTACGCTCGTCGCAGACAATGTTGGCATTGGCTTTGTCGAAGTCTTCGGTTGAGAACATGTTGTTCTTCAATAATTCACTGCGTTCTAAGCCAAGGGTTAGTGCTGCAGCTGCAACACCGAGTGTTCCAAACTTGACGAGTGAGGGCCAAGTGACCCAAACAGAATTTATCATACGATGATCCTTTATTTTTTTTCTTTGTGAGAGCATCAGCAGATTAGAAGTCTGATAAACAAAAACCACCCTCCTTAGGGGTGGGGTAAAAGAGTCAATAAAGTTTTTTTAACATGAATATTTTATAGTGAATAAGCGTAAAAATTTAGGCGAAGCTAGATAAAACCTAGTACTAAAGCAGGGAGGGGGGAAAGTAGGGGGCGGCTGGTGGAATATTATAAAATAATAACTATTGCTTAGAAAAATTTGATGAATTCTTGAAATGGACTGGGCATAACATTAAAAGTGGCGCAATGTGTCGCACAATGACAAATAGTTGGACAGGCCGAATATTCACCCTATAGTATAAGGATAACAATAAGACAGACTGATAATAAAAATAATAATGAAAGCTATTGCTCGCCTGAATTTAGAAAAATTAATTGATAAGGGGCTTAACTACCCGCTTGTATTAATCGTTGCTGCGCCTGGCTCTGGTAAAAGCACGTCTCTAAATCAGTGGGTTGATCGTTATGCTGTTGGTGAAAATAGCAGTGATAATAGCGGTGATGAGAAAGCACTTAAGGTCATTCACTTTGTTGCGGCCGATAAGTTTAATCAAGGTGACTTGCTGTTTGAGCATATCTTTCAACAGCTAAGTGCTATCACACCATTATGGGAAGCCTCTTTCTTTAAATTATTTAAATCAGACCAAGAAGCCGATGCGGCGACACTGATTGATATTTTTATTCAGGGCTTTGATCAAATTACTCATCCGATCGCGATCACTATTGATGATTTTCATCATATTAAGTCCAAACGCGTCCTGGATATTTTTAATGGCTTAATTAGCCGCCTGCCAGCGCATATTACCTTTGTATTTGCTTCGCGAAACCATCCTGATTTATCCATTTCAAAATTCAAGCTTGAAGAACGAGTCTTGGTGATTGATGGCAATGATTTAAAACTCAGCGAAGAAGAGCTATCAACCCTTAACCAATTATTATGCAATTCAAAAATAGATGAATTAAGACTGCAAGCCTTGCTGGCGCAAACCGAAGGCTGGTTTGTTGGGATTAAACTGGCGTTATTAGCGTACGCCGAAGATGGTGATAAAGCATTAGAAGGTTTTAGTGGTACGCAGCCTGAACTGCTCAATTATTTTGCTCATGAAGTGATTAGTAAGCTAGCGCCGGAGTTAAGAGACTTTGTCTTATCCACATCCATCTGCTCGTCGTTCAATCAAACTTTATGCGATGCGATGAATAGCGGTGGTCGAATGATTCAGTTAGAAGAGCTATCGAAGCATGAGTTATTGATTACCAAAGATCATGATCAAGCGAACTGGTTTCGCTATCATCCTTTATTACAATCGTTTTTATTGCAGCGCTTAGAGATTGAAAAAGGCGCTGACTATATACAGTCATTGCACTTAAAAGCCGCCAAGGGGCTGTTGAGTCAAAATCGTACGAGCTTAGCGATTAATCATGCACGCCAATCAAACGATGCGAGCTTCTATTTTGAAACCTTATTAACCGCTACTAATGAATGGTTAAAAAAAGGTGAGTTTGGCCCAGTAATCGATGCTTTAAACGAGCTGTCGGAAGGTGAGTTAGCCGAGCACCCTCAGCACCATCTTAACCTGATTTATGCACAAACTTTCTCGCGCCGGTTTAACCAAGCGAGTTTTCAACTTGATCAATTTAAACAGAAAGATAGAACTCAAGCTGAAATTGATACCATGCGTTTTCTACGGTTCTTAATTTCCTTATTACAAAGTGATGCGGAGTTGCAGAATTACCAATTTCCTAAAAACAAAACAACCGATAGTACGCCGATTGATGTGATGGGTTTCTATTTAGTGATAGAAGCGTATACCTGCATGTATAACGGCTTTTTAAATGATGCATTTCGATTGGCCACCAAAGCCAAGCATTTGCTAACGACGATAGAGCATGACTTCTTTTTAAGTTATGCCAACTTGATTTTGACTTTATGTGATCGCTACTTAGGCCGTGGCATTGATGCGATTCAATTAATTGTGGGGGTGTATAACCCGATTAAGCACGGCCCTAAAAACCCCGCTTGGATTAATATTGCCAGCGGTATGATCGTGGTGGATTATGAGCAAAATAGATTGGATGAAGCCTTGCAGCTGGGGGAAGAGTTAATCCCGTTAACGACGCACTCGGCGATGACTGAAGTGATTGTGAATGCTTATTTTTACAGCGCTAGAATTTGCCATATTTATGGTAATAAAAATAAAGCTAAGCGTTTATTAGACCAGCTGGAACGTATCTTATCGTTGGGGGACTATAAGCGTTTTAATAGCCAAATGATTCATGAAAAAATGCGCCAAGCGATTCAAGAAACCGGCGCGAACATGGCCGAGCAGCTGTATAAGCGTTATGGGTTGGCCGAGGTTATTCAACAGGGCGTTTGGGATAAAGAAAAAGCGCATGATTTAACGGCGTGCTACGAAGAACATCGAGAGCGCCGCGCATTAGCCTGCGTTTATGCCTTGATAGCAAAAGGTAAGTTCGACCAAGCCAGTGATATTTTGAATGAAATTTTGGTGGTCTTAGAAAAACAGAACTTACCGTCTCGGGCTGTGATTACCCGCAGTAATTTAGCCATGATTGCCTTTCGTCAAGATAAGTCCGATGCAGCGATTTTACAATTAAAACGGTTAATAGAACGCTATGGCTTGGTTTGCTTTTCAAGAACCATTTTTGATGAGGTGCCGGGTTTAGAAAAATTATTCCAACATGGATTTAATGAGAATACGTTGCAGGTTTCTGATATTTTTAAACAACTTTTCTCGAGCTTATTTTCAGACGAAGAAAAAGATAAAGATTTTATTAAGCCCGCCCAGCGCTTAACCGAAAAAGAAAACGAGATATTTGAGCTATTATCTTCGGGCCTGTCTAACGCTGCGATCAGTCAGCAGTCCGGCATTGCGCTGAGTACGACAAAATGGCACCTGAAAAATATCTACGCCAAGCTAGGGGTTGATAATAGAAGCTCGGCGCTGATGATGGCGCATAAGAAAGCTCCAGCTTAAAGCTGTTGTTTAAAGCTGTTGTTTAACGTAAGTCGCTGCTTGCAATATGTACAGCGCCAGCGAAATATCATAAGGTGACGGTTTTACCATATGACGAACATCAGTAGGTCAGCCGTGCGCGCTATTCAATTTAAAGACTTCAATGGCTATCTAGCTAACTCAAGCTCTAATCCACTCAATATGGCCCATAAGGGTAGTTATGCGATTCGCAACCTCAATTGGCAGGTTAACCAGGGTGAGCATTGGGTATTACTGGGTAAAAACGGGTCAGGTAAATCCGCGTTAACCGCTACCTTAATTGGCCAAGCGGTGCGTGAATCCGGTGAGCGCAACAGTACGATAAAACACGTAGAAATCGTATCTTCAGATGCCCAAAAACAGCTACTCAATCAAGAGCTAATACGTGAGCAAGAGGACGATGCGCCTAGCTTGGTTCGCGATATACTTTATTCCGCCAGTGACGCAGCAGACGATGTCGATTCGTTTGATGGCAACACGCTTGATCTAGCCCTGTGTCAGCAGTTAATCGAGGCTTTTGATTTTGAGCGTTTATTAAGCCGCCACTTTAGAGATTTATCCACAGGGGAAACCCGCAAGCTTCTATTAATAAAAGCGTTAAGCGCAAAACCAGATTTATTGGTATTGGATGAACCCTTCGAAGGGTTAGATGCTCATTCTGTGACTAAACTGCGCGAGATCTTAGACGCTCTGAGTTCTGATGCGTTGAGTTCAGATAGAACCGATATCAGCTTTATTTTAATACTCAATCGCCTAGATCATATCCCCTCATTTGTAACCCACTATGGCTACGTGAACGCTGGACAGCTACAGCATACCTTAGCGAACCCAGCGGAAGAGCAGATAACCGATTTATTAAAACTGCTGCATATTGAAACCACCTCATTAAGCATTCCAAAAGCAGAGCATAGCCATGCGGATAAAGCCTTTAGCGGCGAAGTCTTGGTTAACTTACAAAATGCCAAGGTCGCCTATGGTGGCGAAGCGGTATTTCAAAACCTCAGCTGGACGATCAAAAAACATCAGCATTGGCAGCTGACAGGGCGTAATGGCTCAGGCAAAACCTGTTTGCTAAATCTGATTACCGGCGATAATCCACAATGCTATAGCAACGAAATAGAAGTCTTTGGCTATCAGCGTGGCAATGGCGAAAGTATATGGCAGATTAAGCAACACATTGGTTATATCTCTAACGCGCTGCACATGGATTACCGTGTTGGTGTATCGGCTTTAAATACGATTATTTCAGGGTTCTTCGATAGTATAGGGCTTTACCAGCCACCAACAGACGAGCAAAAGAACATTGCGATGCAGTGGCTGGAATTATTAGGCTTAGACAATAAACAGGGTACGCCGTTTACCCAGTTTTCTTACGGCGATCAGCGTATGCTGTTAATTGCACGAGCTATGGTCAAACATCCAACTTTGTTGATATTAGACGAGCCGTGTTTAGGTTTAGATGAAGCCAATCGCTTGCGGGTATTGATGCTGATAGAAAAGATTTGTGAGGCATCTGTTGGTGGGGTATCAGGGAGTACAGTGATCTACGTGAATCATCATCGTGAAGATCGTATTAAAGGTATTGATCATTATTTGGCGATGGAAGATTTTAATCAGTAAAGTAAGGCAAAGGCTGAACATTGGCTTAAGTGAAATGAGATTTAAGGACGATTAAAAAAATGACAAAAATTACAGGAAGTTGTTTGTGTGGCGATATTAGTTATGAGATTAGCCAAAGTGTAGGTGATATTGCTCACTGCCATTGTATTAAGTGTCGCAAAGCTCACGGTGCTGCCTTTTCGAGTGTGGCCAAAATTGAAGATCAAAACTTTTTATTAAGAGATGAATCACAATTTTTAAAAAGCTATCAGTCCTCACCAGGAAAAACTCGGTATTTTTGTTCATGCTGTGGCAGTCAGATTTATGCTAAACGAGATAATACTGATTTCATTATTTTACGCTTAGGCACTTTGAATGATGAGTCGATGGCTGGTAGTCAGTATCAAGAAACCAAGCATATTTGGTTAGCGGAGAAAGCGTGCTGGTATGAGGTGCATAGCGAAATTGAAGAAGAGCAAGAATTCTAAATGAGCATTCGAATTGCATGCGAAGAAGACGTAAAAGAGATTGCGACGTTAGTTAGATCGTTGAGCCATTATTACCTTCCGCAAAAAATATCGTCGGCTCAAGATTCATTAACTAAGAGCTTATCAACTAAAAGTTTACCGAGTTGGTTATTAAGCACCCTAACGGAAGAACAATTTCTACAGCGCATAAATAGCGCTGAGTATAGTAATTATGTTTATTGTATTGATGACGAGATTGTAGGTTACATTGCCATGAAAGAAAGCAGCCATCTGTATCATTTGTTTGTATCTGAAGCTTATCAAGACAATGGTATCGCGAATAGATTGTGGAAGCACATTGGTAAAAATTGTTCAGTAGAAAAGTATACAGTGCGCTCTTCTTTGTGTGCAGTTCCTGTGTATAAAAAATGGGGTTTTGTAGAAACGGATTCTATCAAAGAAAAAGATGGGATAAGGTTCCAAGCAATGGAAAGGTAAGGGATGGTTGTGAGTACGCGTAGTAAAGTCACATCAGCTAATACCTTTAAGTATTGATATCTCTAAACTAAAAGCCTATATTGTACAGAAATATGTACATGAACGGTTTGGCGTTATTTAAAGCCATTTGGAGAGAATATGGACGCAATTAGCTATACATCAGCCCGTGCTAACCTAGCAAGTACAATGGAGCAGGTCTGTAACGACCATGCACCTATTATTATCACTCGTAAAAGTGAAGCTCCTGTCGTGATGATGTCTCTTGAGGACTATCAGGCAATGGAAGAAACCACCTATCTGCTACGATCGCCAGCCAATGCGCGTAACCTACTTGAATCAATCGCTGAGTTAGAGGCAGGTAAGGGCACAGAGCACGCCTTGATTGAAGAATGAAACTCACCTTTTCAACCAAAGCTTGGGAAGGTTATCTCTATTGGCAATCAACCGATAAAAAAGTACTTAAACGCATTAATGCATTAATTAAGGAAATCCAGCGCACTCCGTTTGAGGGCGTTGGTAAACCAGAGGCTTTAAAGCATGGCTTGGCAGGCTATTGGTCACGCCGTATTAATGATGAGCATCGTTTAGTTTATAAGGTTGAAGAGGGGGCGGTTTTGATTGCTCAGGTTCGTTATCATTATTGATTCTGCTCTCGAGAGAATATATAAAAAAGCCGCTAATCGAGAGATTGCGGCTTTATTTTTTAACTAAAAGATTAAATTAATGTTTAAACAAAAATCTAATCTTCATAATTCTCAATAGCAGGACAAGAACAAATCAAGTTACGGTCGCCGTAAACGTCATCAATACGGCCAACAGAAGGCCAGAATTTATGAGCACCTAAGTTCTTAGTTGGGAATGCCGCTAACTCGCGAGAGTAAGGACGATCCCAATCACCCGTAACAACATCCGCTGTATGCGGTGCGTTTTTCAACGGGTTGTTTTCTGCGTCTAGTTCGCCGTTATGAATCGCCATGATTTCGCCTTTAATCGAGATCATTGCGTTTGCGAAGCGATCGATTTCGGCTTTGCTTTCTGATTCCGTTGGCTCAATCATGAACGTGCCCGCAACAGGGAACGACATGGTGGGTGCGTGGAAACCGTAGTCCATTAAGCGCTTAGCGATATCAACTTCTGTGATGCCGGTTTGCTCTTTTAATGGGCGCAAATCAATAATACATTCGTGTGCCACTAGGCCGTTTTTACCCGAGTACAAGATTGGGTAATGTTCGCCTAAACGCTTGGCTAGGTAATTGGCTTTTAATAGCGCGTTTTGAGTCGCCTTACGTAAACCTTTACCGCCCATTAGCGTGATGTACATCCACGAGATGGTTAAGATGCTAGCAGAGCCGTAGGGAGCAGAAGAGACTGCGCCTTGGCCTTTGCTAGGGCTATCGATAGGGCGAACCACATGGTTAGCTACAAATGGTGCAAGGTGAGCAGCTACGCCGATAGGACCCATACCTGGACCGCCACCACCGTGTGGAATAGCGAAGGTTTTGTGTAGGTTCATGTGAGTAACGTCAGCACCTAGGTACGCTGGTTGAGTAATACCCACCTGTGCGTTTAGGTTAGCGCCGTCCATGTATACTTGGCCGCCTAGGCTATGAACAAGGTCGCAAATTTCTTTGATGCCTTCTTCGTATACGCCGTGGGTAGACGGGTAGGTGATCATTAAGCAAGAAAGGTTGTCGCCAATTTCTTCGGCTTTGGCTTTCAGGTCTGCGAAGTCTACGTTACCCAATTCATCACAGTTAGTGACAACAACTTTCATTGACGCCATTTGTGCAGACGCTGGGTTAGTACCGTGGGCTGAACGTGGAATCAAGCACACGTTACGGTGACCTTCGCCACGGCTTTCGTGGTATTTTTTAATCGCTAATAGACCGGCGTATTCACCTTGTGCACCTGAGTTAGGCTGCATGCTGATCGCAGGGAAACCGGTGATGTCTTTTAGGTAGTCTTCTAATTCAGCAATCATTTGCTCGTAACCAATGGTTTGGTCTTTTGGAGCGAATGGGTGAATGTTAGAGAACTCAGGCCAAGACAGCGGGATCATCTGCGTCGTGGCGTTTAATTTCATGGTGCAAGAACCTAGCGTAATCATCGAGTGATTCATCGCTAGATCTTTTACTTCCAAGCTCTTCATGTAGCGCAGCATTTCGTGTTCGCTGTGGTACGAGTTGAAGGTTGGGTGCGTTAGGAATTCGGTGGTGCGAACTAATTCAGCCGGAATAGACTGTGATTCAGTTGCGACGATTTCGGCATCCAATTCATAAACGTTCAAGTTTAGATCTTCGGCTGCTTCACCTAAGAAGATGTTGAACAATTCTTGAATGTCGTCAGCGGATGTTTTTTCGCAAAGTGATACACCCACAGAGACGGCGCTATCAAGGCGTAAGTTCACTTCTGCTGCTAGTGCGCGTTGAATTACTGCGTCACGATCATTGGTAACGATGGTTAACGTATCAAACCAAGTTTCGTTGGTGATTTTTAGGCCAGCTTTTTTCAAGCCTAGCGCTAAAATATCGGTCAAGCGGTGAATGCGACCAGCAATGGTTTTTAAGCCTTGTGGGCCGTGATACACCGCGTAGAAAGACGAAAGGTTGGCCAATAATGCCTGTGCTGTACAGATATTGGAGTTCGCTTTTTCACGACGGATATGTTGTTCGCGAGTCTGCAAAGCCATGCGTAGTGCTTGGTTGCCTTGAGCATCAATCGATACACCAATGATACGGCCCGGGATCGAGCGCTTGTACTTATCTTTAGTAGCAAAGAACGCAGCGTGTGGGCCACCAAAGCCCATAGGAACGCCAAAGTGTTGCGCGTTACCCAATACAATGTCTGCGCCCATTTCGGCAGGCGTCTTCAGTGCAACCAAGGCCATAAGGTCGGTTGCAACGGTGGCTAGTGCGTCTTTTGCATGCAGCGCGGTAATGATGCTAGTGAAGTCTTCTACGTTACCGTTTTTGCCAGGGTACTGAAAAATAGCACCGAATACGTCAGCGTCGGCTGCGTCTTCTGCTGGGCCTACAATGATGTCCCAACCAAACGCTTCGGCGCGGGTTTTAATCACGTCGATGGTTTGTGGTAGGCAGTTTTTATCAACAAAGTAGGTATTGGATTTGTTTTTACGAACCGTACGCTTGGTCATCGCCATGGCTTCTGCCGCTGCGGTGCCTTCATCTAATAATGATGCGTTGGCAAGTTCCATACCGGTCATGTCGCATACAAGCTGTTGGAAGTTTAATAATGCTTCCAAACGGCCTTGAGCAATTTCTGGTTGGTAAGGTGTATAAGCGGTGTACCAACCTGGGTTTTCCAATACGTTGCGCAAAATAACCGGCGGAACGATGGTATCGTTGTAACCCATGCCAATGTAGCTTTTGAAAACCTTGTTCTGGTCTGCAAGAGTGCGCAGATAATTAATGGCTTCGAATTCTGTGCGAGCATCTTTGATGTCTAAAAATTCTTCGCGCAGAATGTCAGAAGGAACGATCTGGGTAGAAAGGTCTTCTAAACTTGTCGCGCCAACGGCTTTTAATAAGGCGTTTTCTTCGCTTGCATCAGGACCAATGTGACGACCAATAAAGTTGTCGCGCTGTTCCAGTTGTACCAGGGTTTGTGTGCTCATGGGCTTGCTCGTAATATGCTATAAAGTGTACGAAAGTTAGGGTATGAACGAAAAAAATTCACATATAAAAAAGCCCTGATGTTTCTTATGTTGAAACAGCAGGGCTTAGTTTGCTAATTAGTCACACTTTGCAGCGTATTCATCAGCGGTCATTAGAGTATCTAATACGTTTGCATCAACAGGTTCCATACGGAAGAACCAAGCATCGCCATATGGGTCTTCGTTGGCTGTTTCTGGTGCGTCGACTAATGCTTCGTTTACCGCAACAATTTTACCCGCGATCGGTGCGTATACGTCAGAAGCCGCTTTAACGGATTCTACAACAGCGATGTCTTGATCAGCTTCTACTTCATCGCCAACTTCTGGCAATTCAATAAATACTACGTCGCCAAGTGCAGCTTGTGCGAAGTCGGTGATGCCAACCGTGATGGTGCCGTCTTCTTCTTTACGTAACCATTCGTGAGATTCAACGTATTTTAATTCTGCTGGGATATTGCTCATTTTAATATTCTCTCAATCTAAATTTTTAAATTATTCTAATTCTAGAAACGGTTATTCGAAAATTTTCTTGCCGTTACGGACGAATGGCATTTTTACGATGCGGGCTGGAATTAACTTGCCACGCATTTCGATATTACATTCGCTGCCTGCGCCGCGCGGTACACGAGCCATTGCGATAGAATGCTGTAACGTTGGAGAGAAAGTACCACTGGTAATCTCTCCTTCACAAGAGACGCCTTCGCCAAGACCTTCAACAACCACTTTCTGGTGTGAACGCATCACGCCACGAGTTTCTAAAACAATACCGACTAGTTTAGTTGTTAAACCATCGGCTTTTTGTGCTTCTAATGCTTTACGGCCAATAAAGTCACGATCTGATGGTTCCCAAGCAATGGTCCAGCCCATGCCTGCATCCAATGGCGATACTGAATCGTCCATCTCGTTACCGTATAAGTTCATGCCGGCTTCTAAGCGCAAGGTATCTCGTGCGCCTAAACCTGCTGGAGCAACGCCTGCAGCTAATAATGCTTGCCAAAAATCAACTACTTCGTCTGCTGGTACGATGACTTCTAAGCCGTCTTCACCGGTATAACCGGTGCGCGCGTAGAACCATTCGCCTTCAGGCAAACCTTGGAATATGTTTAATGAGTCAATCAAGTCGGCTTGTTCAGCGCGTACTTGCTTCACTTTTGCGATTGCGTTCGGGCCTTGAACGGCAACCATTGCGAGTTCAGAGCGTTCGGTAAGAGTCGCGTCGAAGCTTTCAATTTGCTTGGTCATCCAAGCCAAATCTTTTTCACGGGTGCCACAGTTAACAACGGTGCGGTACCAGCCATCCATTTTATAAACGATTAGGTCGTCGATCACGCCGCCTTCTTCGTTCAACATACCGGTATATAACGCTTTACCGATCACAGTTAGTTTGGCTACGTCGTTAGCGAGCAATTTTTGTAGGTAAGCCAGAGCTTCCGGACCTTCGATATCAACGATGGTCATGTGGGAAACATCGAACATGCCTGCGTCTTCGCGCACGACATTATGCTCTTGTAATTGAGAGCCGTAATGAATCGGCATATCCCAACCACCAAAATCGACAATTTTGCCGTTAGCATCTAGATGTTGTTGGTACAGAGGTGTTTGCTTACCCATATTTTTAATATCCGTAAAAGCGAGTGGCGCTAAAAAAGGCCCGCAAGTATACCGAAAAAGAGTGAGGTTGGCATCTCGCAGATTAATTGTGAGGGCTAAAAATAGCCTTGTTGGCACGATAGTACTTCAAAAGAAGGGCTAATTCTAGCTTGACACTTTGACCCTCGATAGAAAATCGAAAAATTAATCGAACCTGACTTGTCGGTCAGTTTTGTTTGCGATTCTACTGGCAGTATAGGCTGTTGGATTAATCTGAATGGCGCGCGAGGCGATGCTAATTTGTATGCGTAAAAATTCATCAAAGGGCATGGGCAGCTCTCGGTTTTGATAAAATCCATCAATAATTAAAGACGCTATACCATGAACCTGTGTCCATAATGTATTGGCTAATATCATGGCGCAGTCATTGAGGAAGATACCTTCTTCGATGCCGTGCTCAACTTGGCTGATTAATACGTTAAACGATCTTTCACCCGCAGCAAGCATATTGCTATAACTGCGACGATTTTGAATGCTGGGGCCAAACATCAATTTGTATCTTTCTGGATTGGCGATGGCAAAGTCTACATAGGCTAGGGCAGTCGCTTCAATGTTTTTGCAGGTAGTGCGCTGCGGAGTCAGCTGCTGCGAGGTGGCTTGGTAGAGGTCAATAAAGGCTTGGGTTGCGACTTCGGCGAGCAATTCGTTTTTGTCTTTAAAGTGACGATAGGGGGCCGTTTGAGAGACTCCAGCAATGCGAGCAATGCCACGTAAGCTTAACTTTTCAACTCCCACTTCTTTTATCTGAGCCACCGTCGCGTCTAGTAAAGCTAAGCGTAAATTGCCGTGATGATAATTAACGGCGCTGTCTTTATTTTGGTCACCTTTACCTTGGCCATCTTTAGACTGGTCGCCTTTACTTACGTCGGTCATTTGTTGCATTGCCTTGTTCTAAATTGATTAAGTGTTGACGGTGAACACATTGCATAGATAGAATGTAATGCTATATGTTTTCACTGTCAACATGACGTATTCAATTCAGGCCGCTTATTTATGAAACCAGCACCTTATATTTTGACTGATATTTCGACCGAACCTTCATCTGACCTTTTGTTTAATAGCAGTATGATGTCCTTGAACAGCAGTATGATGAACAGCACGACGATAAACATGAGAACCATGCGCTTTAAAGCGCTGGTATTTCTAATGCTGAGTTTGGCTATTAGCCTGAGCATAAACACTCACGTGGTGGCTGCTGAACCCCAAGCGGCCGCAATCAAGGCCGTGCCAGTGGAAGTGGTTAGCGCTCACTATGCAGAATATGCAAAAGCCATTCGTATCAGTGGCTTACTGGAAAACAAGTCAGAGCAGTCGCTAGGCTTTAAAGTCCCAGGGCTTGTTAGCCACGTCTATGTCGATGAAGGGCAGTTTGTGAAAAAGGGCCAGTTATTGGCGTCTTTGGATTTAGAAGAAATCGATGCGGAGGTCGCGAAAGCAAAATCGGTATTGGCCAATGCTCAACGAAACTTAGAGCGCTTTCAATCATTGCAAGGGCAAAATGCACTTTCAATGGATCAGTTGCAGTCTGCCCAAACGCGCATGGAAATAGCCCAGTCAGATTTAACCGTTGCGACCTTTAATCGTCGTTATGCCGTGATTAAAGCGCCGGCGGCCGGTCGTATTTTGAATCGTGCACTTGAACCCAATGAGTTGGTAAAAGCAGGTCAGCCTGTGTTTGTATTCGCCTCGAAGAAAACCGGGTGGATTTTAAGTACCGGTATTATTGATAAAGACATTGTGCGCACTCAATTAGGCGATACTGCCGAGCTGTATTTTGATGCTTACCCAAATCAATTATTTCCTGCGACGGTTTCTGAAGTGGCAGCGCGCGCGGATGCCGCAATCCAAACCTTTAAAATTGAATTACGTTTAACCGGCATTTCTAAAAATACCGTTTCAGGTAAAAGGGGCGCGCAAAATTTATTAGCCGGTTTTGTGGGTCATGGTCGTATTTATCCTAGCCAAAAAGAAAACTTAGTTTTACTGCCGTTAACGGCGTTATTACGCGCCGATGGTAAGCAAGCAGAAGTCTATGTATTAGATGAATATGACCAAGCCCATATGCGTTTAGTTGATGTGGCGTTTATCGAAGGTAGCCGCATGGCGGTTCGTGCGGGCATTCAAGAAGGGGAACGCATCGTCATTCAAGGTGCTCCGTATTTATCTGAAGGCCGTTCGGTCGCTGTACAGTAATTTAAAAGGTTAACAACATGCAATTACCTGCGTTAGCGATACGAAATCACCAGTTTACGACGGTGTTATTTTTACTCTTAGTCATGTTGGGTCTGGTGTCTTTTTTTACCATGCCTCGCTCTGAAGACCCGCAATTTGATTTCTCGGCCGCCGTTATTAAAGTGGTCAGCCCTGGCACCATTCCTATGGATATGGAAAAGCTGGTGGTTGACCCGATAGAAGAAGCGCTGAATGAATTAGAAGATATTAAAAACATAAAAACCAATGTTGAAGATGGTTTGGTCGTTACCCGAATTGAGTTTTTATACGGCACCGATCCGGATGAAAAATACGATGAAGTGGTTGCCAGCATTGCGCGTATTCGCAGTGATTTACCGTCTAGTATTGTGGCGTTAAAAATCGATAAAATTTCACCGGCAGATGTCAGTATTCTGCAGCTAGCACTTGTCTCACAGCAAGCCAGTTATAGTGAGCTAAAACGTCATGCAGAAGCTTTGGAACAGCGCTTAGAGCGTGCTTCGGGCGTGAAACGTGTTGATGTTGAGGCCTTGCCGCAGTTAGAGGTTCAAATCAAAGTCGACCAGCGCCAAGTGAATGCGTTGGGCATTAGTCTTGATGAAGTTTTTGTGGCGGTGCAAAATGCCGCGCAAAATTTACCGGGTGGTCATGCCAATGGCGGTGATCGTCGTTTTACCGTTAGAACCTCGGGTGATTATCAATCATTACAGCAAATTGAAGATACGGTAATTCGTGGCTCGCAAGGCAAGTTTATTTACTTGCGTGATATTGCCACTATTAGCCAAGGTGAAACGTTACCAACGTATCGTGCGAAATTAAACGGTGAAAAAGCCGTCTTTATTTCTGTGGTGCAGCGTAAAGGCAGCCAGATATTTAATGTGATGGAAGGCATTCAAGCGCAGATTGATCAATATAAACCGCGCATTCCGAGTGAAATAAAATTATTCACCGTGATGGATCAATCGGTGAGTGTTGAGCGACAGATTAGTGGATTTTTTGATAGCTTAAATATGGGGCTTATTTTAGTCGCTATTTTAAGCATTATTGTTTTAGGGTTTAAACCGAGTTTGGTGGTGGTATCTGCGGTGCCGCTATCGATTTTTATTGCCATTGGCTGGGTTGATCTCGCGGGTTTTGGTTTGCAGCAAATGTCGATTGTTGGCTTGGTGATTGCGCTGGGGTTGTTGGTTGATAACGCAATTGTTGTGGTTGAAAACGTATCGCGCCATTTGCGTGATGGTGATACCCCAACCGAAGCTGCGGTAAAAGGCAGTTCGCAAGTGGCTTGGGCGGTCGCCAGTGGAACATTAACAACAGTGCTCTCTTTTTTACCGATGCTGATTATGCAAAATGGCTCGGGCACGTTTATGCGCGCCATGCCGGTAACGGTCGTTGTGACGTTATTTGCGTCGTTATTAATTGCATTAACACTGACGCCGTTATTGGCCAGTAAATTAGGCAACTCTGCTAAAAAAACGACCCGTGCGCAAAAGAAATTAGAATCGATTGCGGATACTAGCTATAGCAAATTATTATTTTGGGCACTTGACCGCCCAGCAAAAATCATTGGTATCTCGGTATTATTATTGGTTTCCAGTTTGGCTTTATTTCCTTATATCGGAGTCAGTTTATTTCCGAAAGCAGAAAAGCCGATGATTTTGGTGAACATTGATATGCCAGAAGGCTCGACGTTTACGCGTACCCAAGAAATTGCTGATGAAGTGAGTAAACGAGTACGTCAGCATAAGCTGGTTGATGATGTTGCGTTGAATGTTGGTCGTGGTAATCCGCGTATTTATTACAATATTATGCCAACTCGACAAACGGTTAATTTTGCTCAGTTGTTTGTCACGCTTCATGATTTTCAATTGTCTTCTGTAGAGCCTTTGGTTGAAACCATTCGTAGTCAGGTGGGTGATATTGCAGGCGCAAAGATTACGGTTAAAGAATTCATGCAGGGGCCACCGTTAGTTGCGCCGATTAGTATTCGAATCGTGGGTGAAGAACTGGCAGATATTCAGCGAGTCGCCATGGATGTTGAACAGCTAGTGATTGATACTCCAGGAACGGTCGGCATTGATAATCCGGTTGGTAATTTTAAAATCGATTTAAAGGTCGATATTAATCGCGATAAAGCTGCCATGCTGGATGTGCCTTTGCAGCAAGTTGACCGTACGGTGCGCACGGCATTGGTGGGTACTAATATGGGCAGCTTCCGTGATGATCAAGGCGAGGATTTTCCTTTGGTATTGAGATTGTCGCAGTACGAACAGCCTCAAATTGAAACGTTTGAAGACATTAAAGTACGCTCAAATTCAGGGTCGCTTGTACCGTTATTACAAATTGCTGATTTGAATTTAGAAACCAGTATTGCGCGCTTTCAGCATTATGATTTAGAACGTATGGCACGTATTACCGCCGATGTTTTACCCGGATTTACTGCAGAAAACGTGACTAATAACATTATCGCAAAGTTGGATGCGTATAACTTTCCTGATGGGGTTCATTATGCCATTGGTGGCGAGCAAGAAAACCGTAAAGAAGCGTTTGGCGGTATGGCCAAAACAGTCTTGCTGGCGGTATTCGGAATCTTTGCGGTATTAGTATTGCAGTTCCGTTCTTTTGTGCAGCCGCTCATTGTTTTTGCCGCCATTCCTTTTGCCTTAATCGGTGCGTTTATCGCGTTATTCATTAGTGGTTATACCTTTAGTTTTACCGCATTTATCGGCTTAACGTCGCTGGTGGGCATTGTGGTGAATAACTCAATTATTCTTGTTGATTATGCCAACCAGATGCGCCGCGATGGGCTGGAAAAAATGGATGCGATTATGGCCGCGGCTAAAACGCGTTTTGTGCCGATTATCTTAACGACGTTAACGACGGTGGGTGGGTTATTACCGCTAACGCTATCGGGTTCTAGTATGTGGTCACCGATGGGCTGGGCGATTATTGGTGGGCTGTTGGTTTCTACTCTGCTGACACTGATAGTGGTCCCCGTGTTGTATAAAGTGTTGGGTAAAATGCCAGAAGAGTTTGAAATTTAATAATCGAGACTGTTTTTCTCTCCATGAAAGTGGAGAGAGTCGTTATTCTGATTTGCAAATTATCTGAATGCGATCCCCTTGAAATATACGTTATTCACAAGGGGTAAAGACTATGATTATGACGCTGGATCTGTAGCTTAGATCTTAGAGCTCAATAGCGGCCTTTAATCGCAACAGCGCTTGTTCAGATTTTTTCTCAACTTGGGATTTAAAAAAAATGGCATTTAATGCCACAAAAGCCATGTTGGGCAGGGTGTAATCCAACGTTCTTTCGAACTCTGTTTGATTCCCTAAGTTACGAACACGGTATTGCAATTTAATCTTAGCGCCGTTTGTTAAATTGTTTGCGTGAGCAACCCACTGCTCGTTTGTACTTTGTATCACTTCCCAGGCGAGATGGTTTTGACCAAGGGCTGTTTCTATATCCTCTTCAAATTTCTCCCCTTTCTTTAACGGACTCTGAGAGTGTTCATAAACCTTAGATGATTGAGGATGCCACTGGGGCCATAAGGAAGGTGTGCTTGCGTAAGTAAGCACTTGCGCCGCAGGCTTATCCATAATAATTGTATCGACGATACGCGTAGTAGAAGTGCTGAACCACAAAGTACTGGCTAACCAAACCATGACAGGTAAGCGGATGACTTCTATCCAAGCCAATCTTTTATTACCTTCTAATAAATCATTAACGACGACTAAGCCATAAACGATAATGGCGGCACCCAACAGCTGCATTAAGCCCGATAGCGAGGGTGCTAAAAATATAAACATAATCGAAACGACGATGATGCATAGGAAAGAAAAGCCACTATACCATCGTGTCCATTTAGACACCTGAGGGTCATATTTTTCACGCGGGGCACATCCTGTTTTTTGTAATGGCACGCCCTTTGAATTTTGCTTAATACAGTCTTTAGGGCGCCATCCTGTTGGCTTAAACCACAGCCCTATTTTGTTGCGCCATAAACGAGTATGCAGAGTATCTTGCGCGAGTATTGCCCAGTGTTGAAAATTGGCTTTGATAGGGTTTAGCGTATTTAGGGGTTGTGTTGTTCCATAGTGGCAAGGATCATTGTCTAGTTCAGGTTGCCAAGTGGAGAATAGGCGGTCCCAAATCACTAAGGTGCCACCGTAATTACGATCAATATACATAGGATTTTTAGCATGGTGAACTCGATGACTGGAAGGGGTAGAGAAGATGCCTTCTATGAAAGGGATTTGCTGAATGGATTGAGTGTGTAACCAAAATTGATACATTTTTAGAAGAACAAATAACACTAAGAATACTTCTGGTGGGCAACCTAAAATTGCGAGCGGTAAATAAAAGACCCAAGAAAAACCGTATTGAAACGCACTTTGTCTTAATGCCGTCGTGAGGTTGTATTCTTCGCTTTGATGGTGCCCTACATGGGCTCCCCATAATAGGTTGATTTCGTGTGCCATTCTATGGAACCAGTAATAACACACATCTATTGCTAAAAAGAAGAAGATCCAAGTGATCGGTTCTTGGGCTGTAAACTCAAATATTGCATGATTTTTTGATAAGTAAATAAAGACTGCAAAAGTATAGGTTTTTAATAAAGCATCCGAGATTAGCAGGCAAAGCCCCATGGATAGACTCGTCACCGTGTCGCTATAGCGATGTAGGGTTCTGCCCTTTAATCTAAGGAATAGGTATTCAAGGGTCATGAAGACCAAGAACATTGGGATACCCAGTCCATTTATGTTGTATTCACCCATACTTTAATCTCATTCATTATTGTTATTATTTTCTAGTATTCCTTATATTAGCCCTGAGGTCATTGACCGGAGTTACTCTTAATTGACCTTATGCGACATAATGTTAGTCTATATTTATCGTAAACTGTAATTTATGAGTTGGTGGCTTGTGAAAAAAAACTACATTGAAGGAGAGTGGATTAACGCCCTGATGCGTACTTTCTCTAATCTAGGGTTGGATACTCGGCTTATCGTCGAAGGTATCGCAGGGTTTGAAAATGAGCAGCTCATTCCAGGTTATCGACTTGAGGTTAATGATGCTAGGCAGATGTGGCATCAGGCGGATAAAATAGCGCAAGACCCTTTATTAGGCGTAAAAATTGGATCAAGCCAAGATTATCGAGCTGTGGGCGTTTTAGCTCCCGTTATTTGGCACAGTCCAGATGCGCGCACGGCTTTGAATAATATAGTCACTTTTCAAACCTTAATCAGCGAGAGTGGATGTTTTCAAGTTGATCAAATTCTCGTAGGTGAAGAGTGGGTTATTCAGTGCGAATATGTTGCTGTACCTAATAGTGTACCTGCAAATTCTCATCAGATATTAGCGGTTGTGATAGGGACAGTTGGCATTATTCAGGCTATTTCTAATAATACAATCAAAGTAAAACGGCTTTATATTCCTTTAAGTTTGGATGCTGATTTAATATCTAAAGCGTTAGCTTGTGAGGTTGAGAATAGAGATGGAAACCTAGCGGTCGACTTTTATTCGGAACAATTTGATAAACCTCTATTAGGGTGTGATCAGCATCTTTATCAAATAAATATTGTTTATGCAGAAGAGTTACTAAGAGCAAAAAGAGCGAGGCTTGCGTTGATTGATTCGGTTAAGCATTTAATCGAAAATAATGGGTTTTCTAGAGTGAGCAGTGAGGAAGTTGAGTTATCACTAGGCATGCATAAAAGAACCTTACAACGGAATCTATCTGAGCAAGGCACTAGTTTTAGACAAGTGAAAGAGTCGGTATTGAAAGAACAAGCCGCTAATTTATTATTGAAAGATAGCGTTGAAATAGAATCGGTAGCGACCTATTTAGGGTACTCGGAGCCAAGTGCTTTTCATCGAGCGTTTAAATCTTGGTTTGGGGTAACACCGAAGAAATTTTGCGGTGTTCGCCAGTACTAGAAGCCTTATAGCGCTTCTAGTTCACCTTTTAAATTGTTGTTGTTAACTATTAAAGCATCTGTAAGCTTTCTCATCATAGCTTCTCCAGCGGGCCTTCCTTCAATGCCTTCAACTAGCTTTATTTCTTTCTTCAGCGAGCCATTCTGGTCATTGATATTTATCTTGGCATAAACTCCCATGTACTCTGTTTTTATGCCGTTATGAGTGCTGGTCATGGTGGACTTAAGAATAAGTTGGTCGGGAGAGGTGAGCTTTCCTTGTCGCGTATAAATAACCTTTCCGAAAAAGCTACGACGGGTATGAACTTGATCGTCGATGATTTTACATTCGAGTTTTCGTCCAAGTAAAAAGATTCCATAACAAAGAATAAGAGCTCCTACCGCAAAGAAAATAGGTGCCATCAGCCATAGCATGGCTTCTCCTTGTACTGCTTGAAAAAACAAAAAGCAGCCAACAGCGGTAAATACTGCGCCAAAAAGGGTCATCATGATGCTCATGGATTTGTTACGGCCTTGATCGGAAACAATATCTAAACCCAATGCGGTTTTTTGTGTGTGTATTTGCTGTTCAATACTGGACTCAGCTTGTTTTAGCTTGGCTGAATGCGCTGCTTCTTTATGAGTATTAGGGATAATTATAGAGGAATGTTCGCTACCAACTTGCGTTGGGATTTTCCAACTTCGGTTGAATTCTTGATCGGCAATGATGCCTTTTACGGTGACTTGCCAAGTAATGCTGCCTCGGCCGTTGTGAGTATCCTCGGTTGGTTTATTGGCGGGTACATCGAATACAAATTCTAAAACGCTGCCACTGCTATTAGCGCGGTCTAGTGGTTTGTCGTGAGCCTGCCATACAATATCAGTATGGCTTCTGCTGTTGTCACCACTGCCGGTTGAATAGGTATGCAGACAGCTTAGGGTTATGTCTAGGTTTCTTTCTTGCCAGGGTTTATTTATCGCAATACGGCCACCGATTTGTCCGCCGACTTGACCCATTAAAGGAGATGGAGTGAGTGGTGTGGGGCCAAAATAGAGAAAGCTTTTACGCATTTTCCAGCTAGAAAATATTAATGCAGAGCCTACAAGGGGAAATAGTAGGGTGAACAATATGCCGTATTCTCCTACGCTGACTTCTTGGAAAATGGTACTGGCTAGAAAAAAAAGGGTAAACAGAAAAAGAAGCCGACTGCCATGAGTATCCAATGGCCAGATTTTTCGTTGCTGTAAATGGTCTGTTTGGCTTTGTTGTTTTTGTCCATCTTTCTGCCCATTCGTTTACCTGTCATTTTAAATAAGGTTAGCAGAAAAATAAAAACGCCCCAGCTTTAATAATACAGACGGGGCGTTAAAAACAGGCATTAATACGAGATTACTTGCTGCTATTTACCAAGTGGTTGATGCGTGCTTGAGTTTCTTCGCTTTGCAATAATAATGCGAAGGCTTCAAGTTCGTCAGTCACGACTTCTTCGATGACTTCAGAGTTGCCAACGTTTAATAACTGCTTAGTTGTAATCAACGACGCTAGTGGTTGCTTAACTAGGTCTTGCGCAACAGACATGGCTGTTTCTAGTGCTTGGCCATCTTCTGTTGCTTTGTTAATGATGTTCCACTTCTCAGCTTCGCGACCATCAAAGAAACGACCCGTTAATAACAATTCGTTAGCGATTTTAGGGCCAACAGATTCTGTTAGTAACATAGATGAAGCACCTTCAGGGCTAACACCTAGGTTTGCGAAGGGTAGACGGAAGCGGGTATTAGCACCGGCAAACGCCATGTCGCAATGCAATAGGATGGTTGTGCCGATGCCGACCGCTACCTTTTCAACCGCTGCAATAACCGGCTTTTTAACACGGCTCAAGGTTGTGAAAATACCCGATACACCGTCCATAACACCTTGGCGAACGTCGTCACCGGCAACAAGGTCGGATAAATCGTTACCCGCAGTAAATTTACCGCCCGCACCGGTCAATACGATAACGTTAACGTCGTCAGAAGCGTCGGCTTCTTTGAACGCAGCGATCAAGTCTTGATATGTTTGAACACGAATTGCGTTTAAAACCTCTGGGCGGTTAATCTCGATCAGTGCAATTTTATTGTCGATGGTTAAGTTAATATCTTGGTACATGGTGGCTCCAGAAGGCTTATAGGAATAACAAAGTAGGGAGTTTAACTGGCTTCGTAGTTGAACAGAAGAAAAAGCAGTCGTTTTGCAAAATAAAATGAACAAGACCCCCTTTCAGGTCATGTTTCTTGGAAGGGGGATCTTCAAGCTCTAGGGAGCTCCCAAGCTTAGTCCAGAGTGATTTCAACCATAAGATCATTTGAAATCGCTTCTAATGCGTCGGTTAATGCATCGGCATCAAAGCCCGCAGGAACGCGTAAATGCGCTTCGGTCTTAAATAATAGATCAGCCGACATTGGGGCGCTTTCGCAGTTGGTTGTTAGCTCTAATACATTGACCCCAAGATTGGCCAGTGCTTGAGACACTTCTTTAACGATACCGGCGCGATCATTGCCAATTAGGTTGAGGGTTAAATCTTTGGTCGCGATCGATTCACCGGCGTCTGCACTGACTTCTACCCCAACGCTAATACCTTGTCTGGCAAGCTCTGATAAACGAATGCGTAGGCTATTGGACTCTTCTTCTGGAATGCTGATGTGTAATATGCCGGCAAACTTCCCCGCCATATGCGACATACGGCTTTCAAGCCAGTTGCCACCTTGGTCGGCAATGGTGGCGGCCAGTGTTTCTACGATACCGGGTTTATCGTCAGCAATGATGGTTAAAACTAGAAACTTCGACATCTTTATTCCTTACTTTGTCTATTTATGAGGCTAACGCTAGCAAATAAATTCTTAGCTGTCTTGCATCCCATTCATTCTGTGATATTTAAGCCGCATTTTAGCCGTGCTTAGCCCTGTTTGAACTTACATTAAGATGGTTCTCGTGTAGAATATCTCGCAATTTTGATCTATCTATAAGTTTATGTTGGAGAGTCGACTTTGAAAGCGGTAAAAGTAGGAATCTGTGGATTAGGAACCGTCGGTAGCGGCACGTTTAATGTGCTTACCCAGAATGCGCAAGACATTACTCGCCGTGCAGGTCGCGAAATTATTATTCAGCAGGTGGGTGCTCGTCGTGATAACCCCGCTGCGGATACCTCTAATACCGATATTACTCGTGATATTTTTGAGGTCGCTACCAACCCAGAGATCGACATTGTTGTTGAATTGATTGGCGGCTATGACGTTGCTAAGCAGCTAGTGATGCTGGCGATTGAAAACGGTAAGCACGTTGTAACAGCGAATAAAGCGTTGATTGCTGAGCACGGTACTGAGATTTTTGCCGCTGCTGAAGCCAAAGGCGTTTCGGTGATGTATGAAGCCGGTATTGCGGGTGGTATTCCAATTGTTAAAGCATTGCGTGAAGGTTTAGCCGGTAACAAAATTAACTGGTTAGCCGGTATTATTAACGGTACGGGCAACTTCATTCTGACAGAAATGCGCGACAAAGGTCGTGATTTCGCTGACGTTTTAAAAGAAGCACAAGAATTAGGTTATGCCGAAGCCGATCCTACCTTTGATGTTGAAGGGATTGATGCCGCGCATAAGCTAACGATTCTTTCTTCTATTGCTTATGGTATTCCATTGCAGTTTGAAAACTGTTTCTGTGAAGGCATTGGTGGTATTACGCCAGAAGACGTTCAGTACGCCGAAGAATTGGGCTACCGAATTAAGCACTTAGGTGTGAGTAGCCGCAGTGCTAAAGGCATTGATTTGCGTGTACACCCAACGCTTATTCCTGAAAAACGTTCTATCGCCAAAATTGACGGCGTATTGAATGCCGTTATGGTTAACGGCGATGCCGTTGGCGATACCTTGTTCTCTGGCCCAGGTGCTGGTGCGGGTCCAACGGCTTCTGCAGTAGTGGCTGATATTATCGACCTAGCCCGTTCAATTGATGCGCCGGCTTCAAGCCGTGTTCATCACTTAGGCTATAAAGAAGTTGATGATACTAAGGTATTGCCAATCGAAGAAATTGAAACCGCTTATTACTTGCGCATTCCTGCGCTCGATAAAACCGGCGTATTGGCTAAGATTGCAACCATTTTGAGTGAACGCGGTATTAACATCGAAGCGTTGATTCAAAAAGAGCAGGCTGAAGGTGAAGAGATTGTGCAGGTTATTTTGCTGACTCACATCATTCAAGAAAAAATTATGAACGATGCCATTGCAGCGATTGAAGCATTGGATGAAACAGAAGGTGCTGTTACGCGCATTCGTGTTGAGTATTTAGTTTAAGATTGTAAAAATTTAAGAGTTTTTTAATTATGATGAAATATATTTCAACTCGCGGCAACGCTCCTGAGTTAACCTTTGAAGAAGTGCTTTTAACCGGTCTTGCGACTGACGGCGGTTTGTACGTTCCTAAAGAAGTACCGACTTTTTCGAAAGAAGAAATTGAATCTTGGCGTGATCTTCCTTATGCCGAGCTTGCGCATAAAGTTATCTATCCTTTTGTTGAAGGTTGTGTTGAATCAGACGCACTGAAAACAATTTTATCTGAAGTCTATGGTGGATTTGGCCATAAGGCCGTTGCGCCATTGCAGCAGATTGATCATAACGAATACGTGTTGGAATTGTTCCACGGCCCAACGTTAGCGTTTAAAGATTTTGCATTGCAAACTCTAGGTCGCTTGCTTGATTACGTTTTGGAACGTCGTCACGAAAAAGTTGTGATCATGGGCGCGACGTCTGGTGATACGGGATCTGCAGCGATTGAAGGCACTAAGGCGTGTAAGAACGTTGATATCTTCATCTTGCACCCACACGGTAAAGTGTCTGAAGTTCAGCGTCGCCAGATGACGACGGTGACCGGCGATAACATTTATAACATCGCGATCGAAGGTAACTTCGACCAAGCACAAGACATGGTTAAAGCGAGCTTCGGCGATCAGTCTTTCCTTAAAGGTGAGCGTAAGTTAGTGGCTGTTAATAGCATCAACTGGGCACGTATCATGTCGCAGATTGTTTATTACTTCTATTCTGCATTGAACTTGGGTGGCCCTGTTCGCCCAATGGCTTACTCGGTTCCTACCGGCAACTTTGGCGATATCTTTGCCGGTTACATGGCTAAGAAAATGGGCTTGCCGATTGAGCAGTTAATTATTGCGACTAACAAAAACGATGTATTGCACCGTTTGATGAGTAAAAATAAATACGAAGTTCATCCATTGATGCATACGATTACGCCGTCTATGGACATCGCAGTATCAAGTAACTTCGAACGTTTGTTATTTGATTTGTACGATCGTGATGGGGCAGCCTTGTCTGAGCTAATGGGTCGTATGAACGCTAAAACTGACGTTGTTGAGTTAGATGAAGATAAACTAGCGAAAGCTCGTGAACTGTTCGACAGCTACGCAGTTGATGAAGATGCAACGATTAAGATCATGCAAGATGTATTCGGCGAGACGGGCTACTTGTTAGACCCGCATACTGCGATTGGTGTTAAAGCCGCGCGTGAAGTGCGTCGTAACAAAGATATCCCAATGATTACTTTGGGTACGGCGCATCCGGTTAAGTTTGAAGAAGCGGTTTTACGTGCAGGCTTTGAAATGCCTAAACTTCCGCATCACTTAACCGACTTGATGGAACGTGAAGAGCGTTTGGATGTACTTCCTGCGGATCTTAAAGCGGTTCATCAGTTTATTGCGGATAAGACATTTGCTTAATGCGGGTATTGCATAAGTTCTGAGCGCCAAGCTAGTCTTTAGATTGGTCTTATAAAAAACCGTTATTCAGTCAATGAATAGCGTTTTTTTTGATTTAGTTCTTTATTTAGTTCTTTATTTTATAGGCCTCAATTTGAAAAATAACATTAATATTGATCGTAGTATGCCTATTTTAGGATTCTTGATGTGCTTGTTATGGGCTAACGCTAGTTTGGCAGACCTTGAACAGAGTGCTCAAAAAGAAACTGTTAAAAAAGAAACTGCTCAGAATAAAACTGCCCCCAGAGGTTTGGCATTGGGAGTGAGTCATCGTTCTTATGCCTTTGCTTCTTTTGAGGATACTAAAGCAAAGTTTGCGATGGACAGTACGTTGTTAAAATTGCCATTAGGAAAGTTTGATTTAGGCCGTAGTTTTTTTGTGCCTGAACTGGCGATGAGAAAAACGGCTTTTCGTTTTGATAATGTCGATGCCAATAATCAAGAGGTGTATACCTTAAAGGCGCAACTGATGGTGGTGACACCGACAGATGATCAATGGACTCGTATCATTCAAGTTACCCCCAGTTTACATACCGACTTAGATGCCATTGATGAAGATGCCTTTTCATTAATGGGGCTGGCTATCTGGCGCTTTAAATCGACCGATATTAGTACTTGGACAATGGGGGTAGGGTTTAGTCGTTTATTCGGTACTTACAAACCGATTCCTTTGCTGTCTTATCAGTATAAAATTGATCAACATATTCAGCTTGATGTTGGTTTTCCTATGACCAAAGCGGAATACCGTTGGCAGACTGATTGGTCGGTCTATTCTTCGATTGCCCCTGTGGGGGGCAACTGGCGTTATGAATCTCAAGAAAACGAACGCTTAAATATTTCTTACTCTAGCTGGATTGCCGCGACCGGCATTCGTTATCAAATAAAACCCAAATTATGGGCTACGATTGAAGTAGGCCAAAGTTTTGCGAGAACGTTAAATCTCGATGCCGATAATCAGCAAAATCAAGATGTCGGAATATCGGATAGCCCGGTAATCATGATGTCTTTTGGTTTTCATCCATGATGTAAAACACACTCATTAATAGACAAGGATGTCTTATGTTCAAAATCTTAATTGTGCTCGCCGTAGTCTTTACTTCTGCCAATCTACTGGCCGAGATTAAACCCGCCTTAATGCTCGCAAACGTCCTTCAGACCGATTCAGATATAAATCTTGAACACTATTGGGTGAGCGAGAAATACGACGGTGTGCGTGCTTACTGGGATGGCGAGCGCTTAATTTCACGCCAAGGTCATGAGTATCATGCACCTGAGTGGTTTATTAAGGATTTTCCTCTTACTGCCCTTGATGGCGAACTTTGGTTGGCCCGAGATCAGTTTGATCGCTTGAGTGGCATTGTTCGTAAGCAGCAACCTATTGATGCTGAATGGCGGCAGGTGCGTTATATGGTGTTTGATCTCCCTCATCATACAGGCCCGTTCGATCAGCGTTTATTGGAACTGCGATCGCTTTCTTTTTTACCAAGTCATTTACCCAAACACCTAGTCGTTGTTCCGCAATGGCGTATTGAAAGTGAAGCGGCATTGATGGATCAGTTGGCTGAATTTGTTGCGAAAAAAGCAGAAGGTTTAATGCTGCACGATGGGCGTTCGTATTATGCTGCTAAACGCAGCGATGATCTGCTAAAACTGAAACCCTGCTTTGATAGTGAAGCGACGGTGATGGGGTATGAACCCGGCAAGGGAAAATACCGAGGCATGATGGGCGCTTTGTGGGTTGAGGCACTGGTAAAAAATAATGCGGGAGAGCAGATAAAACAACGCTTCAAAATTGGCTCAGGTTTTAGTGATAAAGACCGGCAGCATCCTCCTAAAATTGGCAGCCTTATCACGTTTCAATATTCAGGGTTGACCTCTAAAGGCAAGCCAAGATTTGCTCGTTATTGGCGCATCAGAAATGAGTTGTGATCGCGAACTCGATTTATATAGAAAATATAAATCGACCGTGGAGTGCCTTTTCTGTTTTAGTCTTAGAATTCATATCGACATTCGACTCAGACAGAGCCCACTCAACGCTGGCGCGTTGATTAACTGTCCATTGGTAGCGTATTTCGATCCGATCTTGACCCGGCTTAAAATCATCAGAATATATCCAGTCGTCATCGCTATGGCTGAATAACATGCCGATCTTATGCTGCGGTATAAAGCCTAGCCAAGATATACTTGTTTGCCACGCCTTTTGTTTTCTATGGGATGGCTTGCTATCAGAAAGTTCGCTAGCATATTGAAATGCCCACTGCCAATCCCCCGGCACGATTCTTAATGGAAGTTGTACAGCAGATCCTAGCATTGCGCGTAATGGATTATCACGCTGGCCATCACGCTGCGAAGGCGACTCTATCACTAGTATCGCTGGGCCAACGATATAACCAGGAACTCCGACTTTAAGTTGATAGTGCGTACTCGTGCCATGATGCTTTACAGGCGCATGCAATGAATCACTGCGCGCATATTGATTAAAGAAAATACTCTGTTCAACAAAGCCTAAGCGATGATGTATTTTTAAGCCTTGGCTATAATTTAAAGCATCTGCCCGATCGTCGTTTTTAGCTAAACTGCTGGTGAATACATCTTCTTGTGCGTAACTGATTTTTTGCCGCCCTAATGTTATTAACATACGAGAGGTTATCGACTCAGGCACAAATGAATTTAAAAATAAGGGGGCAAAGCGCAGGTTGGCGTTGTTAATGACGGCATCGGTTTGGCGACGCTCAATATTAAGTTTAGTGCCGACAACCAGGGCACTGTTGGCCAGCCCTTGGGTGATTGTGAGCTCGGGTAATAACTGCCAGTGAGGGTTATTAGTGTTGTTGCTGCTGATTAGAAACTGCTGATGATTGTCGATATAAAGACGATCGTCTAGCCAATATTCGGCCTGAACTAGAGTCGGGCAGATGAGTATAAGTGCTGTGGAACATATAAAAAAAAATGAAAAACAGAATGAAAAATAGAAGGGCATTAGAGCATCAATCTTAGCGAATATAAGTGAAATTATATTAGCTAAGATTGAGTCAAGTTGACAGAGCTATTCGCCCAGACGATCAATCGGCTTATGCCGATTTTTCGTCTGGCTTAACCAGCTCTTTCACCTTACCAGAGATTAATAAATAACACGCTGGCACAATGATAATCGTTAAGGCAGTCCCCAGAGTCATACCACCTACGATGGTCCAACCAATCTGCTCGCGGCTTTCTGCACCGGCGCCACTGGCAAGGGCTAATGGAATTGCACCCAACACCATGGCTGAAGTCGTCATCAGAATAGGGCGTAAACGCAGCTTGGCAGATTCAATAACCGCTTCAAGTTTTGAAGAGCCTGACTCTTGCAACTGGTTGGCGAATTCAACAATTAAGATACCGTGCTTGGTGATTAACCCGACAAGGGTAATTAAACCAATTTGGCTATAAATGTTGATCGAGCCGCCGGTTAACCATAATGCTAACAAGGCGCCCAACATAGCCGTAGGTACCGAGAACATAATGATCAATGGGCTGCGGAAACTTTCAAACTGAGCTGCCAATACTAAGTAGATAAAGATAAGTGCTAGGCCAAAGGCCACACTCAAACTACTACCTGCACTGATGAATTCACGAAGTTGACCTGCGTAGTCCACTTGGAAACCGGCTTTATCAGCCGTCAATTCAGCCACTGTTGCATCCAAAAACTCTTTCGCTTGCAGTTGGCTGTAGCCAGGGTTAAGCGCGGCTTGAACCGTTGCAGATTTCAGTTTGTTAAAGTGGTTTAGCTCTTTCGGAGCAATGGTCTCTGTGACTTTCACCAGGTTTGCTAGCTGTACCATGTCGCCATTACTAGAACGCACATAGACGTTGGTTAAATCACTTGGATTTGAGCGATCAATGTCGGCTACTTGAACAATAACATTGTACTGCTCACCTTCGCGCTTGAAGCGAGTGATTTCACGACCCGCAATCATGGTTTCAAGAGTACGACCGATTGTTTCAACACCCACGCCCATTGATGCTGCTTTTTCACGGTCAACGTCGATTGAAAGTTCAGGCTTATTCAATTTAAGGTCGATATCAGGTTGTGCGAACATAGGATTCGTCCAAACCTTCATCATCACTTGAGACGTTAACGCTTGAAGCTCTTCATATGACCCTGTGGTTTGAATAACAAATTCAACAGGGCGCGAAACAATGCTTTGTCCTAATGACGGTGGGTTCATTGGGAACGCCATTACGCCAGTAATGCCACCGAACATTGGGCCCATCAAGCTGCCTGCAATTTCTTGCTGTGAACGCTCACGATCTTCCCACGACGCTAGCTGCACAAACTGCATACTGTTAGTACTGGTTGGGAAACCAACGATAGAGAAAATATTATTCGCCTCTGGCACTGAGCTTAATACGCCTTCGATTTTGCGAGTATATTTATCCACAAAATCCATCGACGCACCTTCAGGTGCAAGGGCAAAACCAATGACAAAGCCACGGTCTTCTGAAGGCGATAACTCTTGCGGAAGCTGGGTATAAACCAAAGCACTTAATGCAATAGTGATTAAACCCATTAAGGCAATTAAACGTGGGAAAGCCAGAACTTTACGTAAGAATTTTTCATAGCCGTTGGCCATGCCGTTCAGCACCTTCTCGCCCCATAAGTAAAACTTACCAGGGTTGGCATTATGCTTAAGCATACGCGACGCCATCATGGGCGATAGTGTTAAGGCCACAAAGCCAGAAACGATTACCGCACCCGCTAGTGTTAAGGCGAATTCAGAAATAAGCTTACCGGTTCTGCCTTCTGAGAAGGCGATAGGCGCAAATACGGCGGCTAAGGTGACGGTCATCGCGACAACGGCAAAGCCAATTTCTTTCATCCCTTTGAACGATGCTTGAACAGGGTCCATGCCGTCTTCAATGTGACGATAGATGTTTTCCAATACTACAATCGCGTCATCCACAACCAAACCAATGGCCAGTACAAGGGCTAGCAAGGTTAGGGTATTGATGCTGAAACCAAACAAATTCATGATGGCGAATGCGCCAATCAAAGAAACTGGAATGGTTAATAATGGAATCAACGTTGCGCGAGCATTACGCAAGAAAATAAAGATCACCAAGATCACTAACAAAACCGCTTCAAAAATAGTGGTTTGTACCGACTGAATGGATTTATCAATAAATACCGAAGAGTCATAAGCGATATTGACCGCAACCCCTTCTGGTAGCTTTTTATTAATGTCGATTAATAATTCTTTAACACCGCTGGATACATCTAATGGGTTGGCCGTTGATTGTTTAACGACCCCAAGTGCTACAGCGCTGCGGCCACTAAAGCGAGAAATAACGCGTTCAGCTTCTGGCCCAACTTCAACATTAGCAACGTCTTTTAAACGCACTAGGTAGCCATTCTCATTGCGCAAAACAATGTCTTCGAACTGCTCAGTGGTATTCAAGTCAGTTTGGGTTAATACGGTAAATTCACGCTCGGTACTTTCAATACGGCCAGCAGGTACTTCTAGGTTTTGGCTGCGCAGTGCGGCTTCTACACTTTGGCTGGTAATATTGTAGGCGGCCATACGAGTGCGATCTAACCAGATGCGCATGGCGTAACGGCGTTCACCCACAATCGCTACGCTGGCAACACCAGGGACTGTTTGTAATGGGTCACGAGCTTGGCGCTCGGCAATGTCAGTTACTTGCAAAGGGCTGTGACGATCTGAAGAGAAGGCTAACCAAATAATCGGCTGCGCATCGGCTTCTACTTTTGCGACAATAGGTTCATCGATATCGGTGGGTAATAAGCCGCGTACACGGCCTACTCGGTCACGTACATCACTGGCAGCAGAATCCGGATCGCGATCCAGTTTAAAGGTCAGCGTGATCTGAGATTTTTCAGAGCGGCTTTTTGATGACATAAAATCAATGCCTTCAATACCCGATAAAGAATCTTCTAAAATCTGAGTGACCTGACTTTCCATGATTTTTGCGTTCGCGCCGGGGTAGGCTGTTTCAACGGTAATTACAGGTACGTCAATGTTTGGGTATTCGCGAACGGGTAGAGCTTGGTAAGCAATAATACCAATCAAAACCACCAGAATGTTCATCACTGTCGCCAGAACGGGCCGTGAAATACTTAATTCAGAAATTTTCATTAATGATTACTCCTGATCCGCTGACTGCTTTTTGGCTGCAGGAGCGGGTGCAGTACCATCAACAAAAATAGGTGTAATCGGTGAACCAGGCTGAAGTTTCAATTGCCCTGCTGTGATAATAACATCACCATGATTAAGGCCCGTAACGGCAATGCTGCCTTTTAAACGCTGACCTAGTTGAACAGGTACAGGCGTTACTTTGTCGTCTTTATAGGTGTAGACCAAGAAACCTTGTCCTTGTGGGATAAGGGCTTCTTCAGGAATGACAATAAGACTTTGCTCATTAACCAGTAGTTGTACTTTAGCGAATAAACCTGGGCGTAGTTTTTTGCCGGTATTCTTTAGCAATGCACGGATTAAAATATTACGGCCTTGCTCGCTAATTTGTGGACTAATGGCGGTTACTTTACCTTCAAACTTTTCACCCGGAAAAGCCGTTAGGCTGATGATAAGGCTTTGACCTTTGGCGACTTGTGGTAAATACACTTCAGGAATTCTGAAATCGAGTTTCATGCTGTCGATATCAACAATTTCTAACATGTCAGCACCGGCGGTTATGTAGTCACCTGGGCTAAACTGACGCAAGCCGACAATGCCAGTAAACGGTGCGCGCAAGGTCATTTTGTTTAAACTGACTTGTGCTTGCTCTAGCTGAGCTTCGTTGATCTGCATTTGGGCTTTGGCAGAATCGCGAACGGTTTCTGAGATGGACCCATTTTTAAATAACTTATTAACACGCTGATATTCAGTTTCACTTAAGGCAACGCGCGCTTTTGCTTCGTTCACCTGAGCACGATACATCGCTGCATCAAATTGAACTAATGTTGCGTCTTTTTTGACTTCTTGGCCTTCGGTAAAGGTGATTGTCTCGACGCGTCCGGTAATTTCAGGGCGTAGAACCAATGATTCGTTGGCCTTAAGTGAACCTACCGCTTCGATATAAGTGGGTACATTTTGTTTGTTAGCATGGACTACTTCAGCAGGTAGACCTTGTGCGAAGGTATTGGCTGAAAGTGTGAGCGATAGCAATACACTAGAAAGTGCTAAAGTGGATAAGCGTCGCTTATGACGTGTGAATGTCGTATTCATGTTCAAACCTAATTATTAGAAGTTGAGTATGGCAATATTAAAGCGGTATTTTGATGTCATCACTAGCCCCTATTTGCGGGACTGGTTGTTGACGAATATGGAACAATAATAAAGAATTCAGGCTATTAGCTGGAATCTGATTAAAATACCATCAGCTACTTGCTGCTAGGCGCTTATTGTTAAGCACTTATTGCTAGGCACTTATTCTTTAAAACGCTGTCAGAGTCCTTTCCATACTATACCAAAGAGTTGTCATTAGGCTGATTATGAAATTGTTTCTATTAACGAGTTTGGCAATGTTTGCTTTTGCGGCCAACTCTTTGCTCTCACGTATGGCGTTTGTTGACCAAGCAATTGACCCTTTATCGTTTACCCTCATCCGAATTTTTGCCGGCGCTGCGCTGCTAGCGTTGTTGGTAAAACCTCGCGTGAGTGAAATAAAGCAGATAGTGAATATTCGCAATAATAAAATGTCTGCCTTGTCTGTAGTCGGGCTATCGACCTATGCTTACGCTTTCTCTTGGGCTTATGTGGGGATGGATACCGGCATGGGTGCGCTGATTCTATTCGCGACGATTCAACTTGTGCTCAACATCATTGCTCAATTCACTGGAGCCAAAACAACGGCACTGACCTTAATAGGTATATTAGTGGCCTTTATGGGCTTGGTTATTTTGTTATTACCTGGGCAGTCTGCGCCGGATTTTGATCGAGCTTTGATTATGATGCTGGCAGGGTTAGGTTGGGCAGGGTTTGTTTATGCTGGTCGTAAGAGTACCGAGCCGCTGAAAGAGGTGGCGATCGCATTTCGTTGGTCATTTATTGTCTCTTTACCGCTGTTTTTTATGGCGGATTGGCAGAGCAGTAGTATTAAGGGAATCTTATTGGCAGTCGTCTCAGGTGCGCTTGCATCGGGGCTAGGTTATGCGCTGTGGTATAAGGTCTTACCGCAGTTAGGATTGCAAAATGCAGCGCAGGTTCAGTTAGTCGTGCCTGTTTTGGCGTTAGTCATGGGGGTTTTGTTTTTATCAGAACCGTTATCGACGACGCTGTTATTAGCTTGCCTGCTTATTTTAGTCGGTATTACCTTGGCGATTCGTGGTAAGAAAGTTTGAATGTGAGCGAATCCCTTTCATTATTGCTCTGCAATTACTAAGATAACGGTAATTCAATGTTTTCCCATAATAAGGAACGTCTATGATTGCTATGTTAGCCAAGCTGCTAAAAGCATTAAATTCAGATTCAGCCCCTGGCCAAATTGCCTTAGCATTTGCTTTGGCGCTAATTACAGGGCTGACGCCGCTGTTTAGTTTGCATAATGTATTTGTGCTTTTTACCGCTTGTATTGTACGCATTAATTTTGGTGCTTTTTTGCTCGGTACGCTTTTCTTTAGTGGCTTAGCGTACTTGTTAGATCCAGCAGCAATCGCATTGGGCGAGTCGGTATTAACCCATGCAGCGGCCCAAGGATTTTTGACTGATTTGTATCAAAGTGATTTTTGGCGCGCGACGCGATTCAATAATACCTTGGTGATGGGCAGCTTTATTATTTCTATGATCGGCTTTATCCCTGTGCTACTGCTGGCTCGTTGGTTAATCACTGTGTATCGCCATAAGGTGATGGCCTGGGTTGAAAAACTTAAAATTACTAAGATTTTAAAAGCCAGTAAGTTTTATAAAGTTTATCAAGCGCTAGCGGAATAAGGGGAAGAAGATGAAACAATGGATTCGCTGGTCAGGATTGGTAGGTTTTATTGCTATTACGGCGTTATTGGTACTGGGTTGGCTTTTTGCCGCAGGGCCCATTATTAAATACAGTATCGAACGTTTTGGTAGCCAAGCTGCTAACGCAAAAGTGGAAGTTGAAGGCGTAGCGTTAACCTTTGATCCTTTTGGCATCGAAATTAATCAGTTAACGGTCGCCAATGCTGATAACCCCATGGAGAACCTTCTGCAATTTGAGCGTGCGGTTGCGGACTTAGAGCTGCTGCCTTTATTGCTGGGTAAAGGGATTGTTAACGAAGTCGCGTTAACAGGTATCGCGTTTTCAACACCGCGTCAAACGTCAGGCGCATTGGAAAAAAGTGCAAGTAATGATGACTCGGATGATAACGAAGAGAGTGATAAGGAAGAAAATAAAGAAATTGGCGTTCAGCAAACGTTACCGACCGCTGATGAGTTATTGAGTCGTGAACCGTTATTAACTGAGCAGCGCGGCAAAGCCTTTAAAAATAGTTTTACGACGATTAAAGCCGATTCTGATAAAGCCATTGCGGCCTTGCCAGATAGTGATGCGTTAGCCTCGTATGAAGATGAATTTAATCGTATTACGTCTGGGCGTTTTGAGTCTTTAGAAGACTTTCAGCAGCGTAAGAAAGAATTTGATGCTCTAAAGAAACGCATTAAAAAAGATCAGAAGGCTATTAGTGAAGCGAGCAAAGTGATTGCTAATGGTAAAGAAACGCTACAAGGTCAGTGGTCAGGGCTGCAAGCAGCACCTGGTGAGGATTTTAGTAATTTAAAAAGCAAATATAAGCTTGATGGTGCCGGTGTTGCCAACCTAAGTCGTTTATTGTTTGGCGATCAAGTCGGAGAGTGGTCGCAAAAAGGTTTGTACTGGTACGAAAAGGTGAGTCCGTTCTTGGTATCGGATGATGATGGAGAAAAAGAGAGCGAAGAAGAAGAAATCAAACGCACTCAAGGTCGTTTTATTCACTTTGAAACCGATCGTCCATTGCCTGATTTATTAATTCGACAGGCTCAGTTGGCGGTGCAGCTAGAGGTAGGTGAAGTGGCTGTTCAAGTCTTTGATATCACACACCAGCAAGCCGTTATTGGCAGGCCGATTCGCATTATTGCTAAAGGCAACGCTCTTAAAAGTATTGAATCCTTGGCGATAAACGGCACCCTCGATCGTCGAGTCTCACCGGGTAAAGATACTTTTGATTTATCGATGCAAGGTATGGCATTGAATAACTATGATGTCGGCGCGATGGGATTGAAACTGGATCGCAGTCAGTTGAATGTTGTGGGTGATGCGGCGTTAATTTCGGGCGAGATTAATGCTAATACGGTTGCCGATTTTAGCCAAGCTCAGTTTAGCTCTAAGGATAAAACACTGGTTGCGATTGAAACGACGAAAGCGTTGGCTAAAATTGATCGCTTTGATATTCGAGCCACGGCAAAAGGAAAATTGAAAGCGCCGGGCGTTGATATTCAATCGAATCTTGATACGCAATTAAGTGACGCCTTTAATAAGCGACTTAAAGAAAAGCAGCAAGAGCTTGAGGTTAAGTTAAAAGAAGGGCTAAACGAGAAACTTCTTTCTTATGCCGGTGATTATAAAGATCAGTTAAAAGCGATGGATTTAGCAGGTGGTTCTTTGGCTGATAAGCAAGCTAAGTTAAAAGAGATGGCAAGTTCCGAACTAACCTCTTTTGCCGATCAGCAAAAAGCCGATGCTCAGCGTAAGTTAGATGAAAAGAAAAAAGCAGAGCAAAAGAAAGCACAAGAAAAAGCGGACAAAAAGAAAAAGCAGCTGCAGAAAGAAGCAAAAGAAAAATTGATGAATTTATTTTAATCAATCCGCTTAATTTCTGCTAATTCAGATTATGCCCTAGAAGACGGTCAGCAAGCCTTGTAAACTGCTGCTATCACGATTCTAGGCGCATACTATGTCCGTTAAAATTGAGCGTCATGCTCTAACTGCTGCAAGCCCCGCACTCGCCAATACTCATCCTATTTTATCGTCTATTTATCACGCTCGTGGTATTGAATCTGTAGAAGAGCTGCAATACGAATTAAAAGGTTTGCTGCCGTATCATCGTTTATTTGATATCGAAAAAGCGGCGGCGATTATTGCCGACGCGATTATGCAGCAAGAGCGCATTTTAATTGTGGGTGATTTTGATGCCGATGGCGCAACCAGTACCGCCTTGGCCATTCGTGCGCTGCGTCAATTTGGCGCGCATGAAGCCTGTTACTTAGTGCCTAATCGTTTTGAGTACGGATATGGGCTAACCCCAGAAATTGTCGAGGTGGCTCGACACATGCAGCCTCAGCTATTAATTACGGTGGATAATGGCATCTCTTCTTTGGCGGGGGTAAAAGCAGCGAAAGAGGCGGGTATAAAAGTGGTGGTGACAGATCATCACTTGGCCGCCGATGAACTGCCCAACGCCGATGCAATTGTGAATCCTAATCAGCCCGCCTGCGAATTTGAATCAAAAGCGGCGTGCGGTTGTGCGGTCATTTTTTATGTTATGACCGCGGTAAGAACGGAGTTAAGACAGCGCGGTTGGTTTGCTCAGCGAGCAGAGCCGAACATGGCGCAGTTTTTAGATTTGTTGGCTTTAGCCTCGGTTGCCGATGTGGTGCCACTGGATAAAAATAATCGCATATTAGTCGATCAAGGTTTGAAGCGCATTCGCGCGGGTAAAGCGATTTCGGGCATTAATGCGTTATTAAAAATTGCCGGTAAGTCGCCTAACAATTTGGTCGCCAGTGATCTAGGTTTTGCCATTGGCCCTCGTTTAAATGCGGCAGGGCGTTTAGACGATATGGCGACGGGCATTGAATGCTTATTAACCGATAACGATACGCTGGCCGACCAGTACGCTGAAGAATTGAATACCTTAAACGAAGAGCGTAAAAATATTGAGCGCGGTATGCAGCAGCAAGCGATGACGTGGTTACAGTCGCAAAGCCTTGCTCAGTTTGATCAGCAAGCAGGGCATCAGAATTTGCCTTGGGGGCTGTGTTTGCATGACGCTGATTGGCATCAAGGCGTGATTGGTATTTTAGCATCGCGTATTAAAGACAAGGTGCACCGCCCGGTGATTGCTTTTGCTAATGCCGAGCTAGGTGATGATAAAGAGCAAGAACAAGAAATTAAGGGTTCGGCACGTTCCATTCCAGGTTTGCATATTCGTGATGCATTAGATCTGATTGCTAAACGCCGCCCGGATATTTTAACCAAGTTTGGTGGCCATGCCATGGCAGCCGGGTTGAGTATTAAACTGAAAGACTATGCTACTTTTCAGGCGGAATTTGATAAAGTTTGTCATGAACTAATGACAGAAGATCAGCTGGATCAAGTGATTTTAAGTGATGGTGAACTGCGAACTGAAGATTTTAATTTAAATCTTGCGGCGATGATTAAGTACGCAGGGCCTTGGGGCCAGCAATTTCCTGAGCCTATTTTTGATGGTGAATTTTTAATCATCAACCAAAAAATAGTCGGCAGTAATCACTTGAAGTTAACCTTGGGTATTATCGGCACGCAGCAGGTTATTGACGCGATTGCGTTTAATATTGATCTTGATGAATGGACCGATGACAACTGCCAAAAAATACACTGTGCGTATCAGTTAGATATTAATGAATTTAGAGGCATGCAAAGTGTGCAGCTGATGATTCGTCATCTGATTAAACAATAAAAAACTAGAAAGGCTTTATATGAAATTTTTACAACTCAAATGCCCACCGCCAATCGTGATGCTTATCTCAGGTGCACTGTCTTTAATACTGTCACAGCGTGGCTTAGAATTTATGCAGCAGCAAATTGCGGATATTACTAATTTGATTTGGCCGTTGGTCTTTTTTATTGCGGGTATAGCCGTTGCTATTTTAGGGGTGAAAGAATTTGTCGCTCAACAGACAACGGTGAATCCACTCGATCCTAATCGTACAACCAGCTTGGTCATCTCTGGGGTATATCAATTAACGCGCAATCCGATGTATTTGGGTATGTTGATTGTTTTATTGGGGCTAGGGGATTTGTTAGACAGATTTTTAGGATTTTCTGGCGCGTTATTTTTCTTTGTTTACATCACAGCTTTTCAGATTAAGCCTGAAGAAGCCGTGATGTTAGAAAAGTTTGGTGAACCGTTTACTCAATACTGCCAGTCGGTAAGACGTTGGTTATGAGTGCTATTTGTTTTTCTTTTGCGGATTCTCTTTATAGTTCTTTAGCAGTTTAACCACCTCGCCCGCTTTACGACCTTGCATCGCACAGGTCGTCATCATACCCGCCATCATCGCACCGCCCACGCCCGCAGTCATAATGTCAGACCCTGTCATATACAGATTTTTGACCGGGGTAATAGGGTGCAAGAACGGTTGTTTAAAGCGATCAACATAATGATCAAGGGCTAACATTTCACCCGCGCTGGTCTTTTGATACCAGTTGGTTGAAAGCGGTGTCGACAATTCAAAGTAATCCAGTTTTTCGCGCAACTGTGGATGACGCTGGTATAGCTTTTCCATTAAGCGCTCGGAAAATTTAGCCTTAAAAGTATCGTAATCTTCCCCGCGCTTTTGCCACTGGCTACCTTCCCATTGTTTAAACCAATCCATATTGGCGGGGGTCACCACTTCAACCGTTGATTTGCCAGGGTAGCGGTTTTCCCAATCTGGGTCTTTGGCAGATGGGAATGAAATATAGACCAGAGGGAACTCTTCATCGGGATCGGCTTGATACTTCTTCAGGTTATTATCGTGATCGCCATTGGGATAGATCCACAGATTGGTCGTGGTTAAACCCAGTTCTTCGGCAGTGCCTTTGAAACCTGCGTAAATGCAGAAGTGTGCAGATGAAGGAGAAACTTTCTTCAACCAAGAATCGACGCCTAGGCGGTTTTGTACATCGGTGGGTAACAACTTTTTAACCGTATTATAAAAACCTGCATTACTGACGATGTTGTCGGCGGTGATCTCTGCACCACAGGCCATGCGCACACCGTAGGCTTTATTATTTTTGATCAGTACTTCTTCAACATCGGCATAGGTAAAGACTTCGCCACCGCTTTTTTGGATGGTAGGAATAATCGTACGGGCAATTTGTGATGCACCACCAACCGGATAAGCACCGCCAGCAAGATAATGCTTAGCAATAAGCGCGTGCATCAAAAAGGCGGCGTCGACAGGGGCTTGGCCATAGTTGCCCCATTGACCGGTTAATACAGAGATCAGTTCTTGATTTGAGGTTAAGTCTTCTAGCGCTTCGCGGGTGGTTTGAAAAAATTGCTTAGGCACGAGCATTGGGCGAATTTTGTTATACAAGCCAGCCATCCAGCGTGGCATGCCTTGGCCAGCAAAAAACTTGGGTGTATAGCGGCTGATGTCGCGAATCAATTCGATGTAACGATTGATGACGTCTACTTCGCCAGGAAAGCGTGATTTCAGCATGTTGGCAAAATTATCTCGCCCCGCGATAAAACCGTACTCTTCTTTGCCAATAATGACTTTATCGTATTCATCTTCCATGGCCGCCCATTCTAAGCGACCTTCACTGATAACATCGAATACTCGGCGTAGGGTTGAGGGTTTATGCACCTCTCCAATGTAGTGAACGCCCACATCCCATTCGTATCCTTCACGTTCGTAAGCGTGGGTATAGCCGCCAGCGGTATAGTGCTGTTCTAGCACACAGACTTTTTTGCCTAATAAAGATAAGAAGGCAGCGTTGGCTAGACCACCAATGCCCGAACCTATAACAATCGTATCGTAGTGTTTTTCTGCGCGAGTCGCGCGAAAACGTTTGCCTGTCTTAACCTTTACTTTGGCCATGGGAAATCCTCAATGTTTATTTTTATGCAACTTATTGCATATGATTGGTTTAGATTAACCAATAAGTTAGATATTTGAAAGATAAAATATGCAAAAAATTGCATATTAACGTGATATTCTTAAATCTTAAATTCAGCAGTATGTGAGGTCATTCGGTGTCATTAAAGCACGCAATCATGGTTCTTCTAGAAACAGAGGCTGGCAGTGGCTACGATTTATTAAAACGTTTTAAGCAACGCTTGGGGTTTTTCTGGCAAGCGAGCCATCAGCAGATTTATCAGCAATTAAAAGTCATGCATCAAGCAGGGTTAATCGATTATTCGGTGGATAACCAGCAAGGTAAGCCAGATCGTAAGATCTATGTGATGACGGAAGCAGGGCATAAAGAGCTAATCTCTTGGCTGAATCAGGCGTGTAAGCCGCAAAAGATCAATGACAGTTTATTGGTCAAATTATATGGTGGCCATCTCTTAGACACTGCTGTACTTCTGGAAGAGATACAAGCGCACAGAGAGCAGCATAATAAAGCTCTGTCGATTATGTTAGAAATTGAACAGCAGTACCAGACGCTAAGCGACCTTGAACGTAGCAAGCTAGCATTGCCATTTTTAACCCTACGTCGTGGTATTTTAGGTGAAAAAGCTTGGTTGGCTTGGGCCGACGAGGTCGAAATTTTTTTGATGACTCAAAATTAATAGCTCAGAATTGATCCGGCAGAACACTCAATAGCGTCTAGACTTAATGCTGTGAAAAGGGATTGTGCATGATGAATAGTAGACTGGGCGTTGAATGAATCAACCTGAGCATAACAAACGCAATAATGAGCGTCACGATGAGCAAGGTAATGCAGCAACTTCAGGTATAGCTGGCATTGTCGTTGAATTACCCAACCAGCAGCATCGCCGTGATGTGCTGCAGTTATTATTAGGGTTAACTGCATTATTTGGCCTTTTTTTTAGTTATTTGAATTGGGAGGTTAATTTCCCTTTATCGCTAACCGAATTAATCTTAGCGATATACTCCCTAGTATTATTGTTTTTTTCCAGAAGCTTTAAGCAACAGCTCATTATGTCAGTGCTGTTTTTGGTCCCTTTATACACTCTAATTTTATTTGCAATCTCTTCATTAGGAACATCGGAAACTGTCTATGTTTGGCTATTAGTGGTTCCCGTTTTGTCTCATCTATTATTAGGCCCCAGGTATGGCCTGGTTATGTCAGTCTTTTTTATGTCGATAGGATTTGTTTTATTTCTTATTCGATTTCAACATAATCCTGCGATTTATAATCTGGGTGCTGTCAGTAATTTAGCCTTGTCTGGCATTGCGACGATAGTATTTTCTCAAGTTTACGAAATTAACCGTGCCCGAGCTCATCGTCAGTTGTTGCATTTAGCGACCACCGATAACCTAACGTCGCTGGCGAATAGAACTCGGTTTTTAGATGTCTTTGAGCGAGAGCGAAATCACGCCATACGAAATGAAACCGATTTAACCCTGTTGTTATTAGATATTGATCATTTTAAACGTGTTAATGATACCTTCGGGCATGATGTTGGGGATGAAGTGCTTAAACATATAAGTGCCGTTATTAGCGATCGCTTACGCAAAACTGATCTGCCTTGTCGCTTAGGAGGTGAGGAGTTTGGTGTTTTATTACCGGGGGCTTGCTTGCGTAAGTCGTTGCGAATTGCTGAAGATATTCGTAAAAATATTGCAGATAATCCTTATATTGGCAAAGGGAAATGCATTTCTTTAAATGTTAGTATTGGCATTGCAGAGCATGGCGCTGATGGCGAAAATTTAGAAACGTTATACGCTACTGCCGATGGTTACTTATACGCAGCCAAAGCGGCGGGTCGTGATCGGATTGAGAGCCGCGAGCTGGGTGTGAATGATAAGTGCGATTCAGGAGACGAGTCTGATCTACAAAGCGAGCTCGATTAAGGCTTGAGCGTTAACTCAAGCGATTAACTGACTGGCTTTCAATGCTAGGCTTTCATTACTGGTTTCGGACAAATGTTATAGCCACTTTTGCGGAGTAATATGCAAGCTGTGCTTATCATCACTCAGCCAGAGCTCGGCATCTTGAATGCTAGCGTTTAGGACTAGATGGCGCTGCATTAGTTGATCAAGAGAATTGTATTGCTCAGTACTGATGTGATAAACCGATAGATTCTTAAATCCCTTTGCCTTGTTTTCTACGCTCTTCCACCACATTCCGGCAGCATTATCGCCATAACTGAAAATAATCACTTCCTTGGCCTTATGACAGGCTTTACGGATGCGTTTTTCATCGGGTTGGCCAAGATCAATCCATAATTCAATATCGTCAATTAAGCTTTTCTGCCAAATGTCAGGTTGGCTATCTTCGCTTAAGCCTTTAGTAAATTGAAGGTCTTCACGGGCAAATAGCGTAAACGCAATAGTACGCAGTATTAACCTTTGTTCCGTTTCAGAAGGGTGTTGAGCCATGGTTAAACTGTGTTGCTGATAATAGTCTCTGTCCATATCACTAATGGTGAGGTCGAGCTTGATTACGGTTGATTTAATGGCCATGCGGGCTATTGAGTCTCTTGGATATAATTAAAAGCAAAAAAAACCGGGCAATGCCCGGTTCATTAGATCTTGCGTTTTTATCCCCAAATTGCTTTGAAGATAAAGAAGAAGAAGATAGACAGTGCCGCACCGGCTGGCAGGGTCACCAGCCAAGACATAAAGATGGCACCAATTTGGCGGTAGTTGAGAGATTCTCGACCTACTGCCAGACCCACACCTAAAATAGCACCTACAAGGGTGTGTGTGGTTGAAATTGGCAAACCAGTACCTGATGCAACAACAACGGTTGTAGCAGCTGCTAGAGTGGCTGCAAAGCCACGGCTAGGGGTTAGTTGCGTAATGCCTGTACCTACGGTTGCAATAACTCGATGTCCGTAAGTTACTAAGCCGATTACGATACCAATACCACCAATTAGTAAGATCCAAGCTGGAACTGTTGCTTTTGCGGCGATCTCGCCAGCACTGCTTACGACACTGTAAATCGCAGCAAGAGGGCCAATTGCATTGGCAACGTCGTTAGAACCATGTGCAAAGGCCATGGCGCAGGCAGTGAATACCATTAATACGGCAAATACTTTTTCGACATTGGCAAAATGAACTTCGTCGTCTGTTTCTGTGTCCGCATGAACGCGATTAACAAAGAAAATACCAATAATGGTGATGACGATACCGGCTAAAATAGACAGCAATATGGATTGCTGGAAGTCTATGTTTAGGCCAATGTGCTTTAAGCCTTTCACCAGGGTTACCATCGAAATGATGAAGCCCACGAGGAAAATATAGAAAGGAACCACTTTTTTGGATTGCTCAAAAGGGTTGTCGGTATCATGAATCCAGTGTTGTACCGTTTTGTATAAAACAAAAGCAATACTGCCGGCGAGCATAGGAGAAACAACCCAGCTGGCTGCAATTGTCCCCACTTTGCCCCAAGCAACGGCTTCTACGCCTATGCCGACAGCAGCGAAACCTACAATAGCGCCCACGATTGAGTGGGTCGTTGATACTGGCCAGCCTTTAATTGAGGCGACTAATAACCAGATGCCCGCTGCCAATAAAGACGCGAGCATACCAAATACGAGTAATTCAGGAGAGCCGTCAAGGGCGGATGGATCAATAATCCCTTTTCGAATCGTCGCGGTAACTTCACCACCGGCAAGAAACGCACCGGCAAATTCAAAGACGATCGCAATTAAAATTGCTTGTTTGATCGTGATTGCTTTAGAACCTACAGAGGTCCCCATTGCGTTTGCAACATCATTAGCACCAATACCCCATGCCATGAATAGACCAAAAATACATGCTAGAGCAATAAAAATATGCCCTTGTTCGGCTAGAAGTTCCATAACTCCTCCGTCGGATGAAAAACGCGCGAATTCTACCCTAGAGATCACTCAGTTAATAGACTGAGTAGACAAAAAAGTATAAATAAGACTTTAGCGCAGGAAGAAAAGAAACAACACTTAAATACTAGTAAAAATCAGATTATTATGTGTTCAGGACAATCCGCTTTCAATAAAGCGCTTTCTGAGTATAATTTTGTCAAAATTTAGACTATTACGCTTGAAATAATCAATTATTAGGAGTTAATGTGCGCGCAATTCAGCAAGAACTTGATAAAGAAATTGAATTACATAAGAAAAAAATTGCAGAGTTGGAGCAATTAAAGCTTGATCAAGAAAAGAAAATCGAAGGTTTTGTCGAATTTGATCAAACAATTAAACGCTTATGCAACAACATGGCCCTTACAGAAGCGGAGCTTTATGTTTCTCGCGGCGATCAAATCATTAGTTGGATCGAGGCGTTGGGGCAGGATGACCGACCTGGCCGGATTTATGAGACTTTAAAAAAACATTTCGAAAAAGTGCTTAAAAAAGAAGCACGTAAAGAAGGTAAAAAAGAGAAAACCTCCACATTGCCTAAGCCGAAACTTGAAGTAGGGCGCTATAAAAACCCTGCAACTCATGAAATTATTGAGAAAATTAAGCGTAATCCACGTCAGCTAGAAGACTGGATCAACGAATATGGTTTTGAGACGGTACGTACTTGGAAAGTTTAACTCGCCATTAACGTTAGCCATTAAAAAAGCCGCAATGAAAGTTGCGGCTTTTTTGTATCGGGTCAAAAATAACGCTAAGGCTATTTGCGCTTTGGTGCCCAAGCCCAAATCATTGTTGCCTTAACGGTTTCTACATCGTTAGCATCGGTAATAACAACAGGTACATTAATATCACCTTTTTCGGTATTTTTAATAAACTCTATCTGTTCGTCACTGAACGATGCGACGGCGGTCATATCACCAGAAGCCTGCTTTAAATATTCTAAGTTCATCGACTTGATCACGATGATGCGGTTATCTGGAACCGTAAGTCCTGTCATAAAACCAGTGGCTGTTTCGGCTAATAAACCCATGGCCGCTGCGTGAACACTGCCAATGTGATTCTGAACTTTTTTACGATTAGGGATAACCACAATACATTCATTCGGCGTTAGCTTCTCGAAACGAAGACCAGACGTTCCTGCATATTTAACAACACGGCCCATCGCCTTAGACAACGCAAAAGATCGAAGTGATTCAGGAAGCTTTTGGAAGGTATTAACAACGGTACTTAAACGATTTTGTTTAGCCATGGGGTACGCCCTATATGGATTTGAAGTAAAAATTCTTAACGGAATTAATGATGGCGGCATATTACCCGAGTCGAGTATTAATCGCCATGACCCTAGCGCCTTTATCTCCATGCCTAAAGCGCCGATAGCTGGCTAATAACGGGGCAGGAATATCTTTCGTTATTATAGGCTCAAATCCCAGCCGCAGATAAAGAGAAGTCGCTAAAGGTGTTGGTAGGGTATAAATAGGTACTTCGTAATGCTTCAGAGCATGAAGAATTAAGTTAGACGCAATACCTTGCCCACGATGGTCGCGGGCGGTTAATACACTGCGTAGAAATAAAAACGTATCGTAACTAATATCGAAACTTGTATCATAACTTATATCGTATCGTAGCAACCTTAAAACAGCACACGTTTCGCCTTCATCGTTAATGGCAGCGTACATAAAGTCTTGAGGTTTGGCTCTGGCTTTATCTTTGTTCTGTTTATAAAACTGATTCAGTTGTTGGCAAGAGGCTGGCAGGTACTGCATACATTGGCTCAAATTGGTGTAGGGTTTTGGGGTGGAGCTATTGCTAGTAAAGTCGAAGCCGCCTAAATTAGACTTGGTATAATCGTACCTAAATAAGAGCGCATTATTCCAATGTTCTCTTTTTCTCTATTAAAGACATAATAGTTAATAATAACAAAGCTGTAATAACTCGCTACTACTATCAAAGCACTTGTCTAGAAGAAGAGACACTGGCCCAGAGTAATGCCACCGATAGAGTTACAAAATACAGCAGCAGGAGCAAAGCATGATGAAATACAGTATGAAGCGACCTTTTACACTATTGCCAATCTTAGCAGGCATGTTCGCAGGTCAAGCAATAGCCATGTCGAATACCCCCAAAGATAGTGTCGAGGTAACCCCCGTAGCAGGAAAAATAGTCCGCTTTATTGCGGTTGGCGATACTGGAACGGGCAAAGAAGGGCAGTATCAGGTAGCCGGTGCGATTGAATCTGTGTGTGCGATACGAGGCTGTGATTTTGCATTGGGTCTGGGTGACAATATATATGAAGCGGGGGTTGATTCGGTTGATGATGTGCAGTGGCTGGATAAGTTCGAAAAACCGTATCAGAACCTGAATATGCCTTTTTATATGACTTTGGGTAATCATGATAATTCGTATTTTGCCGGCGGTGGTTTAGATAATACCAAGGGTGAACTTCAGGTTGATTACCATTATAAAGAAGGCCGTTTTAGTGAAAAGTGGAACATGCCTGCGCGGTATTATCATTTCAGCGCCCCTTTGACTGAAAACGAGAGCTTGACCGAAACCGAGAGCTTGACCAAAAACGTGCCTTTGGTTGATTTCTTTTCTTTGGATTCTAACCCGCTCGCGGCGCTGTCTGACATTGATCAAAAATACTGGCAGCTGCCGTATAAAAAACAGCAGGCTGCTTGGTTTGATGAAACCATTAAGTCTTCTCTAGGGGCTTGGAAAATAGCCTTTGCTCACCATCCTTATATTTCAAATGGGAGTCATGGTAATGCGGGTCTGTATGATTATGTTGCTGGCTTAGGTGGAGTTTATCAAGATTTTCTTGAACAGGAAGTGTGTAACCGAGTAGATGTGATTATTGCAGGTCATGATCATGATATGCAGTGGCTAGCGCCGGTATCGTCGTGCGGAAAAACCTTCCATATGGTATCTGGGGCAGGTGCAAAGACACGCACCTTTAGTAACCCCGATCGTAATGAAGCTTATTGGCAAGCGGATGAAACGTTAGGTTTTTATTATATAGAAATCGAAGGAAATGAATTTCGCGGTACGGCATACTTAGTCAATGCTGATGGCGAACATCATATTGCACATCAACAAACCATCACTCGCTGATTCACAATAAAAGGGGCTTATGCTAAGCACATAAGCCCCTTTATTTTAGCAGCTCTGCATTTAGTTTACGGGATCAACTGATTAATAACGTGTGCTAGATCCTTACTGCTGTTATTGGCAATTTCTTCTAGAGTATAAATCTGCTGAGGTGATAGCTGTTCTTTTTCTAGGTTTGTGAGAATCGCATAGCTAACAAGGTTGGATGGCTCATTCGCAAGGTGCTTAAGTAGTGTATCTGTGTGTTGAGGATTGCGCGCAAGTACGGTTCCTGCTGCGTAGCGTTCTTTGCTATTGTTTGATGCTAACTTTAAAACAATTGCATCATCAAGTTTGGTTAATTTTGCATTACCTGCGGCTAGGATTGCCGATGAGGCTTGATCTTCAGTTAATGCTTTAGCCAACGTTGCCGTGAGTTGATCCGATAGCCCAGATGGAGTATGACCTTGATTTTCCATTTGTTGGAAACTTGACCCAAGATTAATTAATGCATTATTTCGAATATTGTTACTTTCGGTGGTATCGGCTGCAAGTCTTGAAAGTGCCTGAAAACCGTATTCGCTCACTTGGCCGTTACCGGATAGGGCAACCATTAAGCGTACCTTTTGTAGATCGTGATTAATATCCCATTTAATCCCATTTTCTGTGAGCTGCTCTAAAGAGTTAATGAGATAATTTTCAGCACTTGGGTGGCCCGATAAGCTTAAAGCAAAGGCAATATCTCGCTTTTCGCTATCACTCATATTATCTTTGATTAATACATCGCTTAACGACTCTGCAGAGATGTAGTCGATTAAATAATCGGCGGCTTTTATCAGTTGGGCGCTGTTTTTATTGCTAGAAAAGCTCGCGATAATGGCCCAAAGCTCTTCTTCATTTTCTACCCTTTTTTCAAAGTTCTCCGCGGCAATAGATTTAACCTGCCATAGATTATTTACATTGGTAAAATTGGTAAGTTTAAGATTGGATAAGTCGGCATAGGGCGTTATCTTTTTGGCATGAATTGAAAATCGAATATAACCTGTATGCCCTGCAGCAGAAATGCCTTGTCGTTCTTCTGATGCTAAAGAAAGCGGCATACAGTCACCACCTAAAACTACTTCCCAGCTGTTATTCGTGGCTGTGTTAGGGGTGGTCATTTGCAAGCTGGAAGTCATCTTGCTTAAGTTAGCGGTTGTTATACTTGCGCTACGATTAACGGCTTTATGGTTATGTTGATAGCTATAAGTACGCTGCATAGAGTCGTAAGAAAAGTGATATTTTTTTCCTTCTTTACCGACAGAAAGTGCTTTTAATAGTTGGCCAATAATTTTCATTGGGTGTTTTTCTGGTAAGCCTAAATCATTAAAGGCGGTGAAGAGAGCGAAGGGTTGTGGATTAACTCGGCTGAGGTAATAGACATCTTGTATATCAACGTTGCCTTGGCCTTCGTTGATTAGAATTTGGCTAGTTTGCCCACGAATAATGGCATCATTTGCTTGACTGAGTTGTGTTCTAAATTGAAGTGACGACTGATATACCTGCTTATCATTGATAATCGATTCGATGTCTACATGAACCTGATAGGCATAATTGAACTGTGTTTTATGGGTGCAGCTAAACGGTGTAGCAGCCGCATTGTTTAATTCACGACTGTCGATAAAATCCGGTGGTGCGCTAGGAAGTGTTTGTATGTAAAGGTAGAAACCCGTCGCTATGATAGTAAAAGAGCAGAGTAAAAAAATTATTATTTTTTTTATTATATTCATTTGATTGCTTATAAATTGCTGGTTATTAAATTGCTATCGGTGAATAATAAAACCTCACATAAAGCTCTTAGTTTCGAAAACTAAGAGCTTTATGTGAGCAGTTTATTTAACTAATCTACAAACTAGCTGGCTTACAAGGCGATTGCGGTGGCTTCTTCAGTTGCAAAATTTACCTTGTGATAGCGAACGCCGCCCCAGTTGACATCGGCATCATCCCCAAATGCATTAATATCAAATCCTAGTACTTTTAAGAAAGTATTTACAAAGCCACGACCAGATTCGATGTTAGTTTCCAGCGATTCAGCTTTGTAGACTTCATCCATTCCGGCAACGTTACGCACACCTTCTTCTAGTGAGTAAGGGAGTTCTAGTTCCATTACCCACAACTTGAACTCAGCACCTACTTGCAATAGATCAGGAATAAAGCTTAAGAAACTCGTGATGCGAATATAAGCCTGAGATGAAAGCCAGATATCCATTAATGGAAGCACATCTAAGCGAGTTGAGTTGGCGTGCTGTTTGCCATCGATGATGACTGGGGGTTGCGAACGGTCAACGGTTGAAGCGATGGTTGTATCAGCGCCTAGCGTTGTGCCAACCGTACCGTATACGCGAAAAGGAATAAGTTCGTAAAGGGAAACTTGCATAATACCTACGTCAACACCGGTTAAGTTATGCAATGCGGTATCAAACATACGCGTACTGGCTTGCACTGTGACACTGGGCTTAAACGTAAGCGCGGCTGTTGCGACTGTGCCGTCATCTTCACAGCTTGCTTCCGCAGAAAAATCAAATAAAACAGTTTGAGAAAGCGAAGGCACAAACCAAGCGCTATTGGTATTTTGAGCGATGCTATCAGAGATTGCGCCAGTGATACCATCTCCTGCTGCATTTACAATACTGCCGCCGATATTAACAGGATCTGGAATCGGTAAACCAAACGCACCTTCAATCGAATCCAAGCCACAGACAATGGGAGTGAAAGACATGTCGGTTTTTAATTTGGGAATCTGATTTTCACCGATAACAATCCCTCCTTGACCTGTTGCCGCAAGTGCAGCGGCTTGCTGAGTACCTGCTTGATCGAGAATGCGTTGCTGATCGGTTAACCCCCCTAATTGGCCAAAGCACAAAGGTCCAACTCCAGTAAAGGTTTCTGCACAAGGTTCATAGCACAAGCCAGCCTCATTTTGCATACTCGATTCACACGTCATACTGGCTCTTGATTGGACCCAAGATTGCTTAGTAATTGTTTTTGGTAACCAGCCCCATTGCGTACAAAAAGCACCTCCATTGGAGTAACCTTCTGGGCACTGTTGCCAGCAAACCCCTGCAACTGAATCAAAACCTGCGGGGCAGTCTTGAGCACACATACCACTATTGGCGGAATAACCTTCTTGGCAGCTATTGGGTAATATTCCCATGCCGCGGTTATAGCTCCATTCTTCAAAAGGGGCCGTTACGTCAGAGATTGTGCTCGCAATATTATTGTCTAATGTTTCCAGAATGCTGGCGGTGAAAGATAAAAATTTACTTCCTTCAGATTCACCGGTGAGTGTTTGTACGTTTATTGGATTAATCGCGCCTAAGCTTGGGTCTGCTGCAATATCAATATTAGAATTACTTGCCCAAGTTTGTGACGCCGCGAGTATCAATAAAGCATAGATTCCTTTCTTAATCGTATGTTGGAACATAATGTTTATCCTATATGATCATGTTGAGCTAGGAATGGTTAGTTCCAATTAATACAGTAGTTCTTCGACACTTATATTAATGACGGTGGTAGCTCGTTAAATGTGCATTAATTACCAAGGTGAAAGAAATTTATTATTCGTATTGATTTCATTTTAACCACTGGCAAAAGTAGATAGTTTGGAGAGTATCTTGACTGGTACAATCGTATCACTATCGTATCTATACTTTATGCCATTAGACAGAAAATGATACGTCACTCTAGGCCAACTTCATGACGGTTTTAAGCCAGCATTAATATTAGTTGTTTAGGAGCAACCTTTAGGTGATCTATAGGTTAGCTATTGATTAGCTATGGATTGGAGAAAATTTAATGGGCAATAAACATGAAATTGACTCATATCAAATAACAATTACTTGAAAAATAATAATTCATTACCATATCTAAAGCAGAACAAAGAATTTCTTCCTATTCTTCTTATTATCGTTATCTAGGAGTCATATTGATGAGAATGGATCGTTTAACTACCAGCTTACAAAATGCTTTAAATGAAGCGCAAAGCCTAGCGCTTGGGCATGACCATAATCAAATCGACAGTGTGCATCTTTTATTGGCATTACTGCAGCAAACCAACAGTACGGTACGTAACGTTTTACGTACAGCCGGTATACAGGTGCCTGGCTTTGAACAGGCATTGACTCAAATAATGGATGATCAGCCAAAGGTGGCATCACCTGATGGCAGCATTCAAATTGCCCCTGAGTTAGGGCGTTTATTAAATCTTATCGATAAAGAGGCTCAGAGCCGTGGTGATCAGTTTGTATCGAGCGAGCTCTTTCTGATTGTTGCTTTAGAAGAGAGAAGTGCTGTCGGCAAGTTAATGAAGCAGCAAGGGCTGAATAAAGACGTATTAAATAAAGCCATTGATACTATTCGTGGAGGAGAGCAAGTGAACGACGCGAACGCAGAAGATAATCGCCAATCATTGGACAAGTACTGTATTGATTTAACCGAGCGTGCTGAACAAAATAAGCTCGACCCGGTGATCGGTCGTGATGATGAAATTCGTCGTACGATTCAAGTATTGCAGCGTCGCACTAAGAACAACCCAGTATTAATTGGCGCCCCCGGTGTGGGTAAAACCGCCGTGGTTGAAGGCCTCGCGCAGCGCATTATTAATGGTGAAGTGCCTGAAGGGTTAAAAAATAAACGCATTCTTTCGTTAGATATGGGGGCCTTGATTGCAGGGGCGAAATATCGTGGCGAATTTGAAGAGCGCCTTAAGTCTGTATTGAAGGATGTGGCGAAAGCCGAAGGCCAGATCATCGTCTTTGTTGATGAGTTACACACCATGGTCGGTGCAGGTAAAGGCGACGGTGCAATGGATGCAGGCAATATGTTGAAGCCTGCACTCGCCCGTGGCGAATTGCATTGTGTGGGCGCAACGACGCTGGATGAGTATCGTGAGTTCATCGAAAAAGATGCAGCGCTTGAACGCCGCTTCCAAAAGATCATCGTTGATGAGCCTAACGAAGAAGATACAGTGGCTATTTTACGCGGTCTAAAAGAACGCTATGAAGTGCACCACGGTGTACAGATTACTGATAGCGCGATTATTGCTGCAGCTAAATTGTCGACTCGTTACATTCCTGATCGTCAGTTGCCGGATAAAGCGATTGATTTGATCGATGAGGCGGCGTCGGTTATCCGCATGGAAATTGACTCCAAACCTCATGAAATGGATAAATTAGAGCGTCGCTTGATTCAGTTAAAAATAGAGCGTGAAGCCTTGCGTAAAGAAACGGATGATGCCGCTCAGCAGCGATTGAGTGACCTTAATGAAGACATTAATAAAATAGGTCGTGCGTATTTAGAGCTTGAAGAAATTTGGAAGCATGAAAAAGCGTTATTAGAAGGCGCGTCTGATATTAAAGAGAAGCTAGAAGCGGCGAAGGCTGATTTAGAAGCGGCGCGTCGCGGTGGCGACTTGCAAAAAATGTCAGAACTTCAATATGGCATTATTCCAGAATTAGAGAAAAAGCTGACAACCGCAGACGAAGCAGAAGCCCAAGGCACTCAAGAGTTTCAGTTATTGCGAAACAAGGTAACCGAAGAAGAAATTGCTGAGGTTGTTTCGCGCTGGACGGGTGTGCCAGTGAGCAAAATGTTGGAAGGTGAGCGTGAGAAGTTGTTGCGCATGGAAGACGAACTGCACAAGCAAGTCGTTGGTCAAGAGCAAGCTATTACGGCAGTTTCCAATGCGGTAAGGCGCTCTCGTGCAGGTTTGAGTGATCCTAACCGTCCGAACGGCTCGTTCTTGTTTTTAGGCCCAACCGGCGTGGGTAAAACAGAGTTATGCAAAGCGTTATCAACCTTCTTGTTTGATAGTGACGATTCGATGATCCGAATTGATATGTCGGAATACATGGAGAAGCACTCAGTTGCCCGTTTAATTGGTGCGCCTCCCGGTTATGTAGGCTATGAAGAAGGTGGTCATTTAACCGAAGCTGTGCGTCGTAAACCGTATTCAGTGATTTTGCTGGATGAAGTCGAAAAAGCACACCCCGATGTGTTTAACATTTTGCTGCAGGTACTTGATGATGGGCAGTTAACCGATGGCCAAGGGCGACGTGTCGACTTCAAAAATACGGTATTGGTGATGACGTCGAACTTAGGCTCCGATGTGATTCAAACCATGGCCTTGGGGTCTGAAAGTGGCAATGTTGATCAAGATTATGAAGGTATGCGTGCAGCGGTAATGGAAATTGTAGGTTCACACTTCCGTCCTGAGTTTATTAACCGTATTGATGAGTCCGTTGTATTTCATCCATTGCTTAAAGATCAGATTAGAGGCATTGCCGATATTCAGTTGCAGTCACTATCGAAGCGATTGGCAGAGCGTGAGCTAACCCTGACATTAACCGATGCGGCTACAACTCAGCTGGTGGAGTTGGGTTATGACCCTATCTATGGCGCAAGACCGTTGAAGCGAGCCATTCAGCAATGGATTGAAAACCCTCTTGCTCAGGCCATTCTATCAGGAGAGTTTATGCCAGGAGATAATATTAAGGCTGACTTGATTGAGGGCAAGTTGGTTTTTATCACCGGATAGCCTTTTGCTTTCATTCGCTCATTAGTGTGTTGGATTATCAGTGGCCGTAATAACTTTATTGCGGCCTTTTTCTTTGGCTTTATATAAAGCGATATCAGTACGATCTAAAATTGCTTTACTATCATCTTGATCGTTTAGCAGAGCTAGGCCGCCACTGTAAGTAAACGACGTTGGCAGGTCATGGGTGCTGGCGATAATGTATTTCTTGAGTCGTTTACATGCCAGTTGCGCTGCTTCAGGAAGTGTATCGGGAAAAATAATAATGAATTCCTCACCACCATAGCGCCCAATAATGTCGCACTCACGAAAAATTAATTGCATGCTGCGTGCAAAAAACTTAATGACCCAATCACCGACTGAGTGGCCAAGGGTATCGTTGATTTTTTTGAAGTGGTCAAGATCAACCATGGCAACCGATAAAGGGGTGTTTTTACGACGACTGCGAGAAATTTCTTCTAGTCTTCGAATGCTTTCACGACGATTTAACAACCCTGATAAAGGATCTTTAGTCACAAGATCATAAACAGCTCGGCCTCGCTTGATTCGAGACTGAACGGTTAGTAATAAATCATCAGGTGAAACAGGTTTTGTTAAAAAAGCATCAGCACCGGTCGACATTGCTCGAAGCTGTAAATCAGTACTGGCCTCAGCGGACAGAAAAATTAATGGCACACTTAGAAGATTATCCATTTGGCGAATAATTCCTGCAAGCTCTTGGCCGTTGCAATAGGGCATATAAAGATCTAATAAAATTAAATCTGGTTCAAAATCGGCTAGTGCAGGCATTAATTCATGTTCTGGATTATTGACCGAAAGCACTTCAAAATCGGATGCCTTCAAAATGCTTGCGTAATAATCCGAGAGTGATTTTTGATCATCAATAATTAATATACGATATTGTTGCTGTTGCTGGCGTTCTGTTAATGAATCAATTGAGCGTAGCACTTGAGTGTAGTCCAAAGGCTTACTTATAAATGCTTGCCCCCCCGCTTGGACCGCTTTTAAGCGAGCGTTAATATCACTGCTTCCTGAAGTAAATATAAGTGGGATAGAAGCGCGTATCCTTTCAATATTTCCCAATGTGATCAAGTCTTCAGCAGCCAAACTATCAAGGCTAACAATAATGCAGCCAGTATTTTTTTGAACGCTTGATGTAATTTGAGATATCTCGGAAATGGTTGAAATTTCAAAGCTCGTGCTGGTTAACTTTTGCTTAATATCTTTAGCTAATACAGGATCGTTTTCTAAAACGATGATGTGCATGAATTCTTTATCGATTATTTTGGCTTTAAATTGGATTTCACGAATTTCAGTTTTAGGGTCAGTTTCCGCTTGTTGCATCATGCTAAGAAGTTGCTGGTTGATGCCTATAATATGTTGTATTTCAGCTTCAGTAGGGTGTTTGTCAGAACGAAAGAAGGGGGACATTTCGTCTTGCATTAGTTTAGCAATATTACCAATCTCGATATGACCAAACATGGCAGCACTGCCACTGATATTTAATATTTTAGTAAAAAACTCATCAAAGTGCGCTTGTTTAGGCTCGTCTATCCATTGCTGTGCCGCCTTTTTTAAATCGGCCAACAAGCCTGGTATTTGCAAGCTGTATTGTTTTCTAAGTTCTTTATCCTGCACCCTAAACTCCATGTGATAGCAATAATCAGTATGCGGTAATACTTAAAAGTATTGATGCATGACTTTAATTCTAGACTAATGCTTCAAAGACGCACTATTTCTCAATAAGGAATAAGTATGGGAATCAATGGTGATGATTTTTGACATAGGTACAGGGAGGTCATTCGTTGATGGAGTACTTGAGTAATTGGATTTTAAATGCTTAAATGATAATCATTATCATTTAAAGGGGTTATGGTTATGTTTAATTTTCCATTATTTAATAAGCGTAAGTCGCCTTCTAGTAAAAAATTACAGGCGTTGTTAAAAGGGTGGGAACACAGCACCTGCCTTGGTAGTAACTTTTATCATCAAAAAGATTATCAAGCGGCTATCTTAGAGTTTGAAAAAGCGCTTGATTATGCGCGTTCAGGGCTTAAATGTAAGACTGAGAAGGCAATTTTTATGCAGTATTATTCTCTTGCGAGCATGAACTTGGCGCAAGCGTTGAATTGCTACCAGCAGCAGCCTCAGTCAGAAAAAGTGTTATCGGATGCTCATTTCAACATGCTGTCGATGATGGTCGATGTGGCTGAACCTGAGAGTCATCGTTATGAAGCGAAAAAACAAGCGGAGTTCTTATTAAAAAACTTGATCGAGTTTTTAGCGAGTATGGGACGAAAGAGCGTTGCGGATAGTCTGTTAGAAGAATTTACTCGGCTAAAAATCACACAGAGTGTTTTTTCAAAAGCATAGTTAATCGTGGAATAAATAGTGGGACAAATAGTGGAGTAAATAGTGGAGTAAATAGCGCTGAGCATAAATCGGTTAGTAAGGCCAAAGTATGATAGGTGAGCATTAAATACCCTAAATGTCTATTTAGTAAAAAAAGATGTGCTTCGATATTAGAATGCAGCGGCAAAGAACGATAAACTGGATCTCTACTCATCACTGAATCTTACTGTTGTTATGAAACAGCTTTCCTTTTTAGCGTTATCGATGCTCATCTTTTTATTGGCTGGCTGCACACCACCTGATGATAAATCAAGTGCGTGTAGCAGCGCTTATAATCAAGATTCTGGTGTCAGAATCAGCACCGTTGGTACCCCAGAATTTATTGCCCCTGCGACCTGGGTTTTTGAACCGGTCGAAAATTTTGAGCTTGTTTCCTATCAGTGGTCTTTCAGTGATGACCCTAACAGCCAAGTTAATCCTACTTATACACGGACCGCAGAGCATACTTTTAAGGAGCCAGGCCGCTACCGTGTGTGCTTGCGCTATACCACTGGAGGTGGAGCAAAGAGCAGTGTTGAATCGGAAGTTATTATCGGGACGGGCAGTATATCGGGCACGATCACTGCAGCACTGAATACGGATGTGGATGTCGATACCCGAGACCCTAATGAACCGTATGTTAATAATAATAGCTTTGATGATGCACAAATCATCTCTTCTAGTGCTCGATTATCAGGGGTTGTCGATCAATACGACCGCGAAGATTTTTATCAGGTGTATTTGCAGAGTGGCCAACGAATAACCCTCGGTATTACAGAAGAAGGGCCTAGCGGTTTTGAGGCTGTGCGCTTAGCACTTTATAGCGCGACAGCCACTATAAACAACCAAACGTCTGCCGATATTATGGTTGAAACCGATCTTGATACAGGCCAACACTCACCCATCGTGATTGCGCCTACAACAGGCAGCTATTATATAAAAGTGAGCGCGATCAATCCCCGTATTATCAATCAAGGCTTTGGGCCATCGATATTGAGTCATAATATCTACTCTTTAGCGATTGATGCACCCAATAGCGCCGCTAGCAGTGCGCTAGGCAGCTACGCCCTTGATGAAGTCAATATTATGCTTAAGGCCGATCGTCAGTACCAAGCTCAAGGGCTGGCAACCAAGATGGATTTAGGCCGCATTAAAACCCTGACTTTGGCAGACGCGCAGGCATTTTTAAGCAGCCAAAACATAACGGTCGCCAATCGCTTATTTGTTGCCAGTGGTCAAAACATGGGTGCTAGTCAAAACATCAGCGCTGAGTATCGTCACTGGCAAACATTGCAAGTGATAGAAGCCCTCGCGAGTCATCCTGATATTTTATACGCCGAGCCCAATTGGAAACGTTACCCTGCGGCGTTAACACCGATTAATGATCCTTATTACAGCACACAGTGGCATTACAATATGATCAATGTGCCGCAAGCATGGCAAACCATGGATAGTCGAGGGGAAAGTGATGTGATCGTGGCGGTGCTTGATACCGGTGTATTAACCAGTCATCCAGATTTGTTAGGCAATCTAGTGGCAGGCCATGATTTTGTTGATAACGACGCGGATGCGAATGACCCCGGCGATAAATCAATTAATGGTCAGCGCAGTAGTTTTCACGGTACGCACGTCGCAGGTACGATTGCTGCTTCGGCGGGAAATGGTATCGGCGGCGTCGGTATTGCGGCGGGTGTTAAAGTCATGCCGGTAAGAGTATTAGGCCAAGGGGGTGGTTTTGCCAGTGACATCATGAAAGGTGTTTGTTATGCCGCAGGTTTATCAACGCAGCAGGCTGGAAGCTCGGTCTGTAATAATACCAGTTCGGCCTCAGTTGCGAGTGATGTAATCAACTTGAGTTTAGGTGGACCAGGTTATTCGGATATCGAGAATACTCTTTATAATGAAGTGATCGCGAAAGGCATTATTGTGATTGCGGCGGCAGGTAATGAATCAACGTCGGCGGCTTTTTACCCTGCGTCTTATAATAATGTCATATCAGTATCGGCGGTGAATAAGAATCGTGAGCAGGCCGATTATTCGAACTTTGGTTCTGCTATCGACATAGCCGCACCCGGTGGTGACTTTTTAGTCGATAGTGGCATTCTGAGCACGTTAGGCGATGACCAGCATGGCACAACTGAAATGATCTACGGTTCATTGCAAGGTACTTCAATGGCGGCGCCTCACGTAGCGGGTGTTGTGGCATTAATGAAATCGGTAAAGCCAGAATTAACCCAGAGCGAATTTTTAATGCACTTAAAGAACGGAGCGTTAACCCAAGACTTAGGATCTGATGGCAAAGATAATATTTTTGGTTGGGGCTTAATCGATGCTCAGAAAGCCATTCTATTAATGCAAGAAGCGCCAGAGCCGCAAATCATAAGTTCAAATAACCGTTTATTCTTTAATATTAGCCAGGGCATTCGAAGCACTCAGAGTTTTACTTTAACCGCCGCGGGTGTTGATAATAATGCAGCGCTGGGTGAAATTAGTGTGAAAATTGTAGGTGGTGAAAGTAATACCAGCGATGCTAATTCCGACGCTCGCTGGATATCGTTGGATAAAAATTTCGGTCTAGGGCTTTACCAAGTTACCGTTGATCGAACGGATTTATTAGAGGGCGTTTATCAGGCCGAATTGATCGTCAGCTCTACTTTAGTCGAGGTGGCTGATATCACTATAACCGTGCAATTGCAGATAGGGAACTCGACTGTATTTTCCAATGCCGGTGTGCAGTACGTGTTTATTATTGACGAAGATGCCGAACCCGATGCCGATGGTAACTTATACAGTGCTGCGCTAAGCCCTCCGTTAGTCGCCTTTGAAGGTAAATACCGTTATCAAATTAGGGGGCTAAAAAAAGGTCGCTACCTTGTATCCACAGGGTCTGACTTAGATCTAGATGACTTTATTTGTGACCCCGGCGAATCGTGTGGGCAATACCCAACATTAGAGCAGCCGAAAGTTGTGATTATCTCAGAAGATCAGCCTCAGGCAACAGCCAATATGTCGGTAGGTTATTTGAATATGAGTCGTGCGAACTCATCAATGAATACAATAGAAGATAAGCCGGGTTTCAGAGTTCGTAAGGCGGCTGACGTTAACTCGGTCACTGATTCGGCCATCAAAGTGATAAAAGGAAACTAGCCGTATGACTTATACAAAACGGATACATTGCCGCCCGCTGTTTCTGGCCATCGCAATACTTTCATCTTTGGTTGGCTGTGGTTCTCAGCCTGCTCAGCCTTCGTATTCAGTACCGCAACGCGCTTACAGTCAGCAGTGTAATATTACTCAATCAGAGAGTTATATTTGGCTTGAACAAGAAGATGAATGGTTAGGCTTACCCGAGCAAGCCCGCCAGCAATTCGAGCAAGAGCAGATTGATTGGATAAAAGAGAATGTATTAATCGTTAGTCTAGGGCAAAAAAATACAGCGGGTTATGATATTGAATTAAGTCAGTGGTTATTAGAGCAAGATTATTGGCAAGTCACGCGAATCACTCGCGCGCCGCAAGCAGGTAAATTGAACGCCATGGTAATGACCTCTCCGTGTGTCATGGTAAAAATTCCGAAAGGCATTAAATCATTCAGTTTAATAAATCCTGAAGGACGCGTATTAGGTCGCTGGCCTTATTGATGCTGTCTGCTATTAATGCTACCTGAAAGCACCGTAGCAGTTTAGAATGCGCTTTAAATAACGATAAAATAAAGATTCGATATGGCCATTATATTAGGCATTGATCCGGGTTCCCGAATTACAGGGTACGGAGTGATTAATGCCGTAGGGCAAAAAATAGAATACATCGCCAGTGGCTGTATTCGCATCACCGAAAAAGAACTGCCACAGCGTTTAGGGCAGGTCTTTGCCGGAGTGAATGAAATTATCGAAACCTACAGCCCAGAACAGTTTGCGATTGAACAAGTCTTTATGGGCAAAAATGCCGATTCTGCGCTGAAATTAGGGCAGGCAAGAGGTGTGGCAATTGTTGCGGCTGTGCAGCATAACTTACCGGTTTCGGAGTATGCGGCGCGTAGCGTGAAGCAAGCCGTTGTAGGTAAAGGCAGTGCCGAAAAAGCTCAAGTTCAGCACATGGTTGAATTGCTTTTAAAACTTCCCGGAAAACCACAAGAAGATGCCGCCGATGCGCTGGCTATTGCAATTACCCATGCTCATACTAGTGCTAGTCTGGTGGCGAATATCGGTCTGAAAAAATTTAGTCGAGGTCGCATGCGCTAAGCGAAACTGTTAGGCTAGCGTTTTAAAATAGTGTGAGAATAACCGAACATGATCGGACGATTAAGTGGTGTATTGATTGAAAAACAAGCCCCCGATTTATTAATTGATGTGAATGGTGTGGGCTACGAAGTTCAAGCACCGCTATCGAGTTTTTTAGATATAGGCGCGGTGGGTAGTAAAATTACCTTATTAACGCACCTTATTGTTCGAGAAGATGCGCAATTGTTATATGGCTTTAGCGATAAAATGCAGCGCACTATGTTTCGCACTTTAATAAAGGTGAGTGGCGTTGGCCCTAAGCTAGCGTTAGGGATTTTATCCAGTATGGATGCCGATACGTTTGCTCGTTGTATTCAAAATCACGAAGTGACTGCGTTAACCAAATTACCAGGCGTCGGCAAAAAAACCGCTGAACGCCTCATTGTTGAAATGCAAGATCGCCTAAAAGAATGGCAAACTCAGGCGCCATTATGGGCAGCTGTTGAGCAAACCGCTTCAGCCAATCGCAACCATTTATTATCTGAAGCGGAAGCTGCATTGATTTCTTTGGGCTATAAACCTCAAGAAGCGGCTAAAATGCTCAGTAAAATGCCAGAAGAAATTGACTCGTCAGAAGAGATGATTCGTCGTGCGCTGAAAGGCATGATGTAAATTGACGTCATGTAAAAAATCAACAGGCATGCGTTAAAATTAATAGGAACAAATGTTTTTATGATCGAGAGTGATCGCTTTGTAAGTGCCGCGTCCAATATAGGATCGCTAGGCGAGAGTGCTGCTTCACCTAAGCGTGAAGATCGACAAGATAGAGCCATTCGCCCTGATACGTTAGCCGATTACCGAGGCCAGCCGGCGGTGCGCGAACAGATGGAGATTTTCATTGGCGCTGCCCGTGCTCGTGAAGAAGCATTGGATCATACCTTGGTTTTTGGCCCACCGGGTTTGGGCAAAACGACGCTGGCCAATATTATTGCCCACGAAATGGGCGCTAATATAAAAAGTACGTCTGGCCCTGTTTTAGAGAAAGCCGGTGACCTAGCCGCGATGCTCACCAACCTTGAAGAAGGTGACGTTCTATTTATTGATGAAATACATCGACTGAGCCCTGCGATAGAAGAAATTTTATATCCGGCGATGGAAGACTATCAGTTGGATATAATGGTGGGTGAAGGCCCCGCTGCGCGATCGATTAAGTTAGAATTGCCCGCGTTCACGTTAGTAGGGGCAACGACCCGTGCAGGTTTATTAACGTCGCCATTACGTGACCGATTCGGTATCGTTCAGCGTTTAGAGTTTTATAATATCGCCGATTTGTCGCACATTGTCGCTCGCTCTGCACGCTTAATGGGATTAGAATCTGAGCCAGAAGGCGCGGAAGAAATTGCACGTCGTTCTCGCGGAACGCCTCGTATTGCAAATCGCTTATTACGCAGAGTTCGAGATTACGCACAAGTAAAGGGTGATGGTATTGTTACCAAGGCAAGCGCCGACGCTGCATTGAATATGTTAAAGGTAGACGCGCAAGGTTTTGATCATATGGACCGCCGTTTATTATTGGCACTGTTAGAAAAATTTGATGGTGGGCCGGTCGGGGTAGACAGTTTAGCCGCGGCCATCAGTGAAGAGCGCGATACGATTGAAGACGTTTTAGAACCTTATTTAATTCAGCAAGGTTATATGATGCGAACGCCAAGGGGACGTACTGCAACCAAACTGGCATATCGCCATTTTGGCTTGCCAGAACCCACAAATTCTAGTGATTGAAAATAGAATAAAATATCAGTACCGAAAAAATACAGATTAGATTGAACTTTAAAAAGGGTTCAGTTTCGAACAAACAACCAGTTAATACAGTGTAAGGGAAATTTCATGGAGCAAGCATCCGTAGAACAATCCATGTCGATTATGTCTTTAATCGTTAATGCCAGCTTTGTCGTTCAGTTGGTCATGTTGCTTTTAGTGGCGGCTTCAGTAGCCTCTTGGGTCATTATTGTTCAGCGCTGGCGTTTACTTGCGGCAACACGCAAGCAATTAAATGCCTTTGAAGAACGCTTTTGGTCGGGCATCGACTTGAATCAGCTTTATAAAGAGTGTCAGCACAATCCTGATCCTGTTGGCGTAGAAAATGTGTTTACCAGCGGCTTAAAAGAGTTCGGCAAAATTCGTCAGCAAGCGCCAGAAGAACCAGACACTATTATGGAAAGCACCCAGCGTGCGATGCGAATTACTATTAGCCGTGAAACAGAAGTGCTAGAACATCACCTTTCGTTCTTAGCAACGGTCGGTTCAACCAGTCCTTATATTGGTCTGTTTGGTACGGTTTGGGGGATTATGCATTCTTTCCAAGGTTTGGCGATGATGAAGCAAGCAACGATTGCCTCTGTCGCGCCGGGTATCTCAGAAGCACTTGTTGCGACTGCGATGGGCTTGTTAGCCGCAATTCCGGCGGTTATTTTTTATAACCGTTTTACCACAAAAGTAGAACAGCTGGTTTCTGGTATGCAAACGTTTGGCGAAGAGTTTTCTTCTATTTTATATCGTCAGACTCACCGCATGAAGCAGCCAAAGAAAGGTAACGAATAATGCCAGGGGTATCACCATTCGCCCCGCCAGGAGGCGTTAAACGTAAGCCAATGGCCGAGATCAATGTTGTTCCTTACATTGATGTTATGTTGGTATTGTTAATCATTTTTATGGTTACGGCACCGATGCTCAATCAAGGGGTTGATGTTGATCTGCCTAATGTGGATGCGAGCCCGGTGCGCGTTGAGCAAGATGAAAATCAGTTGATCGTGTCTGTTTCAGCGAAAGGGTTGTATTACCTTGAGCGTGGCACAGATGATCCAAAGGCAATGGCTCTGACCGACATTCAACAATACGTAACCACTCTGCTAAAGAGCCAGCCAAAAACCGATGTCTTAGTACGCGGTGATGAAAGTGTCCCGTATGGGGTCGTGGTGGCATTAATGGGCAGCTTACAAGCTGCAGGGGCAGGGTCTGTTGGTTTGATCACAGAAGCGCCCGATCCTAAAGCAGGTTTGTAAATATGCGGGCTAAGATTTGGCTAAAAAAATTACTCGATCCGCAGAGCTATGGGTTAGCGATTGCAGTGGCGGTAATTTTTCATGTGGTCGTCATTGCGCTGTTTGCAATTGAATGGCCAAAAGAAAAGCGACAGATTGCTGAACCAACGCCGAAAAACATTCAGGCTAAAGTCATTCAGGTCGAAAATAAACAAGTGCAGCAGCGTCAGTTGGCTGAAAAGAAAAAACTGGACCAAAAAGCCAGAGCGGATAAACGCCGTAAAGAAGCCGCGCGTAAAAAACGCTTGGCTGACCAGAAAGCTAAACGCGACAAAGCGGCTAAGTTAAAAGCGGCGAAATTAAAGGCAGCAAAAGATAAAACGGCTGCTGATAAAAAACTGGCCGATAAAGCGAAGCAAATAGCCAAAGATAAAAAAGCTGAGGCCGATAAGCTGAAAGCGGCTGAGCTAAAAAGGCTAGAAGAAGAGAAGCAGCTTGCCGAGCAGGAAGCTTTTGAAAAAGAACAAGAAGAAGCGTTATTAGAGTCATTGGCAGAAGAAGAGCAGCAGCGCTCTATGGAAAAAGCCATGGCCGAAGAACAGCAAGCAAAAGAGAATGCCGCGATTACTGATGGCATCGTTGCTCAGATACGAGCAAAGATCTCTAAATCTTGGCGCTATCCACCGAGTGCCCGCCCAGATATGGAAGTTGTGGTGAGAATACAGCTGGTGCCTACGGGCGAAGTGATTGATGTTTCGATTATTACCGGTAGTGGCAATGAAGCATTGGATCGTTCTGTATTGGCCGCGGTAAATCGAGCTCAGCCTTTGCCTGTGCCAAAAGATACGCGTTTATTTGAACAGCAGTTTAGAAGTTTTGTAATGGCCTTTAGGCCTGAGGATGCAGTGTGGTAATGAAGTTAGTTTTTCAAATTGTATTAATGAGTTTATTGGCTTTGCAGGCTCGTGCTGAGCTTGTGATCGAAATCACACAAGGTAATCAGCGTGCCATTCCGGTAGCGGTTGTTCCTTTTCAGTGGAAGGGATTAAGTGCCTTGCCTGAAAATGTCGCGCAAATTGTCGCTAATGACCTAGGGCGCAGTGGTTACTTTAATAGCTTGCCAAAAACGCAGATGCTGAGTTTACCTAATACCGAAGAAGAGATTTTCTATCGTGATTGGGAGCTTTTAAAGCAAGATTACTTAGTTATTGGTGCTATTAATGAAGATAGCCGCGGTGGTTATGTGATTAACTTTAAGTTGATCGATGTGAATACCCGTACCGTATTAATGAATCAAAAATTAACCGGTGGTGCGTCGGCGCTGCGCGATATCGCTCACTTTATGAGTGATCGAATCTTTGCTGCATTAACCGGTGTCCCTGGTGCTTTTTCGACGAAGTTGGTTTATGTGACAACCAACCGTGAGCGCACGCAATTTAATTTAAGTTATGCCGATGCTGATGGCGCGCGTGAACAGAATATATTCTCATCAAAGCAGCCAATTATTTCACCGGCTTGGTCTAACGATGGTAAAAAAATTGCGTATACCAGCTTTGAAAATGGCCGCAGTGAAATATTCATACAAGAGATCGCCAGTGGCAAGCGTGAAAAGATAGCGTCATTTAAAGGCTCTAACAGTGCACCTGCGTTTTCACCTGATGGAACTAAAATGGCGATGGTGCTTTCACGTAATGGTAATCCTGATGTTTACGTAATGGATCTTGCAACACGTAAGCTTGACCGTATAACAACACACTATGGTATTGATACCGAGCCGCAGTGGATGCCGGATGGTAAAAACTTGATCTTTACTTCAAGTCGTATTGGTAAACCTCAAATTTATAAAGTATCCCTAACAAACCGTAAACCTAAGCGGATTACGTTTGAAGGGGATTATAATGCTCGAGCTAGAATTACCCCCGATGGGCGTAAAATGGTCATGGTTCACAGAAATGGTGGTGATTTTCATATTGCCACTCAGAATATGAAAACGGGTGTTTTACAAATTTTAACCTCAGATACTCAATTGGACGAATCTCCTAGTGTTGCGCCGAATGGAAGTATGGTAGTTTATGCAGCAAGTATGGGTGATCGCAGTATTTTAGCTGCCGTATCACTAGATGGAGAGGTTAAATTCCGCTTACCATCTAAATATGGTGATGTTCGTGAACCTGCTTGGTCTCCTTTGATGAAGTAATCAAACAGTTACTTTACAGACAAACCAAGCAAGAAGAATAGAATTAAAAATAACTTAGACTTAAAATGGGAAGTACAAAGATTATGCAAAAACGTGCATTAGTTAAAACATTAGGTGTTACCTTTGGCGCAGTATTAATGACTGCATGTGCAAGTAATAGCGACATGGCTGATGGCGAAGAGCTTCAGCCATTAAACGCTGCTGCTCAAGAAGCATCTGCTTCTGCAGAAAGCACAGCTGCTGATGTTGAAACAAAAGGCGTTGAAGCGCAAGCGGTTGCTGGTGAGCAGATTGATGCTGCAGCAAACGAAGCTCAGGCTGCGTTGATGAAAGCGACTGTTTTCTACTTCGATTTTGATAACACAACAATCAAAGCTGATAGCAAAAATGCTTTGATCGCACACTCTCAGTACCTAGCAGCTAACTCTTCAGCTCGCGTAGTACTTGAAGGTCATGCTGATGAGCGTGGAACTGTTGAATATAACCTAGCATTGGGCGAGCGTCGCGCATTGTCTGTTAGCCGTTTCCTACAAGCTAACGGTGCAGCATCTTCACAAATCGAAACGGTAAGCTTCGGTGAAGAGCGTCCAGCTTTGATGGGTCATAACGATGATTCTTGGTCTCAAAACCGTCGTGTTGAGATCAAATACCAGAGCCGTTAATTTCTAATGAAATATACAGTCTTACCTCTAGCACTGCTCATATCTATGTTCAGTGCAGCGGAAGATGGCTGGGTAGCAGTAGGCCAAGGGCCTACTGCTAAACCCGCTGTTAAATCCGTATCAACAGCGACATTACAACCTACTCGTACCTCTCCCGTAAATAATGCTCCTCGTATGAACAGTGGTTCACCCACTCAATCATCATTGCAGGTTGAATTATTAGATATGGTGGAAGTGATGCAGCAAGAAATTGCTGGATTAAGAGGCACGGTTGAAGAGCAAAATCATAAAATTGAGCAGCTAGAAAGACAGCAGCAGCAGCGATATCTCGATCTTGATAGGCGTATGGCTGAACTGTTAACAAATCCGACCAGTGTGGTAAAACCGGTTAATGCTGTCGCACCGACTGCATCAAAGGTTGCTCAGGCTGACCAAGGTAATAACGTTGTTCAAGCATCCATATTACCCGCCGATGATTTGTACGCCAGTGCGATGTCTTTCATTAAGAAGAAGGATTTTACTCAGGCGCTTGCTCAGTTAGATGTATTTGCTAAAACCTATCCTCAGCATGCTTTAGCAGCCAATGCACTTTATTGGTCTGGAGAAGTTCAGCTGGCGGAAAGTAATTACGATCTTGCGATTAAACAATTCGAAACCGTTGTTACGCAGCATTCTGCGCATAATAAAGCGCCAGATTCACACTACAAGCTAGCGGTCTCATACGATCGTAAAGGTAATGCTGCAAAGGCTAAAGAAATTTTGAAGCAGGTTGTTAAGCAATACCCTGGAACGTCTGATTCGGCCGTTCGTCTTGCAGAGCGCTATTTAACTAGGTTGCAGGCAGCAGAAAGCAAGTAGCCGTGGCATTGTAATACTGTGATTTTATGCAAGTGCTTGTCTTTTATGATTTTATTTTAAAAAAAGGCTTGCGCACGAAAAATAAATCAGTATTATATGCCTCCTCGCTTAAGGGCCGTTAGCTCAGTTGGTAGAGCAGTTGGCTTTTAACCAATTGGTCGTGCGTTCAAGTCGCACACGGCCCACCATTAAGCGAGAATATATTTAAAAATATATTGATGTAAGTTACTGAAAACGTTGACATTAATTATTAACTCAGTATACTACGAAGCATCAAGTTTAGGTAAGTTTAGTGACTTACCACCAAGTTCTAGAAGCTTATAACTTATATTGAGTTATTAAATTCTAAAAGAATTTGGGCCGTTAGCTCAGTTGGTAGAGCAGTTGGCTTTTAACCAATTGGCCGTGCGTTCAAGTCGCACACGGCCCACCACTATATGAAGAAGGGGTAAGCGTAGAGCTTACCCCTTTTTTTATGCCTGCAATATAGCCAAGTCACTAGCCTTTCAGTTGAATGTGGTATACTGCGTCCCCATATTTTTACACTCTCGATCTCTAGGGTCCTTAATCATCTAGCTCCGTAGGAAAGTTTGCCTTTATGACTAGCTCCGTTGTAAGTGAAAAATCACAATTTGTTCGTGATCACCTAAACGCTAAAATTGAAGCTGTAGTGACCACTGATACTGAAGAAAAAACACAACTTATTGCCGAAATTAAACAACTTCTTAAGCAAGAAGATGCGGTAATGGTTGCTCATTATTATACTGATCCTGAATTACAAGCATTGGCAGAAGAAACGGGCGGTTGCGTAGCAGATTCGCTTGAGATGGCGCGCTTTGGCCGTGACCATCCAGCTTCAACCTTGGTGGTTGTGGGCGTTAAGTTTATGGGTGAGACCGCGAAAATATTAAGCCCAGAGAAGCGCGTGATTATGCCGACGTTGGAGGCAACGTGTTCGTTAGACTTAGGTTGTCCTATTGATGAGTTCTCTGACTTCTGTGATCAGCATCCAGAGCGCACGGTCGTTGTTTATGCCAATACCTCGGCAGATGTAAAAGCGCGAGCGGATTGGGTAGTGACGTCTAGTATTGCTTTGCAGGTGGTTAAGCACTTACAAGAGCAAGGCGAGCAGATCATTTGGGCTCCAGATAAGCACCTAGGCAGCTATGTCGCGAAAGAAACCGGCGTAGACATGTTGATGTGGGATAGCGCTTGTATCGTCCATGACGAGTTTAAGGCGAAGGCTTTGATGGATTTAAAACTGGTCTATCCTGATGCCGCGATCTTGGTTCACCCAGAGTCGCCACAAAGTGTGGTTGATCTTGCTGATGAGGTGGGCTCAACTTCGCAATTGATCGCTGCTGCTGCACGTTTGCCGAATAAGCAGCTTATTGTTGCGACCGATAAAGCCATTTTTTATAAAATGCAGCAAGCTGCCCCTGATAAGTTATTAATCGAAGCGCCGACCGGTGGTAATGGTGCAACGTGTAAGAGCTGTGCGCATTGCCCTTGGATGGCAATGAATGGTTTGACCAATCTTCGTGATGTTCTAAAGACTGGGGATCAGGAAGTATTGGTGGCAGAACCTGTTCGCTTAGAGGCGATTAAATCACTGAATCGTATGCTGTCTTTTACGCCGAATAAATAGCGCTCTCGAGTACTAGTCGAACGCGCTAAACACTAAACACTAAAAAGTCACTCAATGTCTAAAAGTTGAGTGACTCTTTTGCTTCTGACATCTGTAATAAACGTTGCTTCAACCGACTCTGCTGTTGAAAGCTGCCCTGCTTATCGGCGTATTCAATGGCAAATTTAAGCTGTTTGATCGCCTTCTTCTTTTGTCCTGTTAAGTAGAAAAATTCACTTTTTGCTCGATATGAGAGTATTAAATCCGTTGCGGCATTTGCCGTCTCTGCCAGTTGATTCCAGATAATAGGGTCGGTTGGTCGACGCTCTGACCAGCGCTGAATATCAGAAAGAGCATTTTTGGCTTGATTGTTGGCGCTCATTAGCTCGGCCAAGCTTACTGCAATAGGGTAGCTGTCGGGGCGTAATTGATAGGCATCTTGTAAACCGGCAATCGCTTGATCGCTCTTACCTAGCTGGTTTAGCGTTTGCGCCCTTAAAATCGATACGGCGGGTTGGTCTATATGATCGGCTGAAATGGTCAATAGTGAATCCAGAGCTTGTGGATAGTTTCGTGCATGAAAATTAATCCAAGCTGCGCTGTAGCGGTAGCTGTCTTTTTCTTTTTCGTTGGTTGTCGCTTGTAATAAACGATCAAAATACGCCAGTTGGTCTTCTTCTGGTAATAAGTATCGAATTTTTGCGCGTTGCTGCAAAATCAAAAAATTAAAACTGCGCGTGCGTTGTTTAATTTTATACGCTTGAGCGCGGTTGGCGGCATCAGAAACACGGGTATCGGTAATGGGGTGTGTCATTAAGAATTCAGGAGGGCGCTGACTGTAGCGATTGGCAGCCAGCATCTGCTGAAACATTGAGGGCATTGCATGAGGATCGAGACCAGAGTTTACTAAGGTCTTCATGCCGGTACGATCCGCTTCTCGTTCCCATTCACGGCTGTAGGCCAGTTGATTCTGAATGCTGGCTGCTTGGGTACTGACAAGACCGGCAAAACCCGCATCGGCATTATTAGAAGCCATTAAGAGTATGCTTGCCAATAAAGACGCAAGGGCAATGGGCGCTTGGCGTTTGGAATTTTCGATTTGGCGAGCAAAATGACGCTGGCTTAAGTGAGCAAGCTCGTGCGCTAATATTGACGATATTTCATCTTCGTCGGCGGCATGAAGAAAGATGCCCATATTGATGCCGATAATACCCCCAGGCACAGCAAAGGCGTTGAGATCACCTTGGTCGATTACGACGAATTCAAAACGGTGGTCACGAACTTCACTGTGTGGTGCTAGGCGAAAAATTAAATCTTCGATAAAAGACAGTGTGATTGGGTCGTTTATGGTTCTGGTTTGGGCTCTTAGTTGGCGCAACCAGATACGTCCAAGCTGATGTTCTTGGGTTTGTGAAACAAGGCCAGAGGTCGAATCACCTAGCTCGGGTAAATCATTGCTAGCAGAGAAACTCATTTGGGCGCTTAATGCGGTGTAAATAATGGCGACAATGATGAAAATTAATGAAGCTGAGCGTGGCGTTTTAGTGGCCATCGGTAATAGAATTCCTTTATCGGGCTATCGAGTGGGCTTATCGAGTGTACTTAACTGGAGTCCTAATAAGCTCTGAACAGTATAGACAGTGAAAATCATAAATGATTCTCAGATCATTGCACTGCTATAATGTTGCCTTACATTTGTTATGGGTGCCAACGTGTTAGAGCAAAATAGACAAAAAGTTTCTCTAGAACTGGATTTAAAAGGCCTGGCTTGTCCTTTGCCTTTATTAAAAATGAAGTTAGCCTTAAAACAATTGGAAGTCGGGCAGCTTATTTATGTTGAAACAACGGATGCCGGCTCTTGGACCGACTTTCATAAATTTTCTGAAATTACGGGTAATTCTTTAGTGAACGCAGAGGCGTTGGCAGAGTCATACCATTTTATTATTAAAAAAGGTTAGTGTGCGAATATGCTAAAAGTTTTCAAAGGATGGATGGAACGCTATTTTTCAGATGAAGAGGCGCTGATATTTTTATTACTCCTAATTTCGTTCTTTGCGATCATTATTGGCTTTGGCTCTGTATTAGCGCCGGTATTTATTGCAATTATCTTGGCTTATCTTTTACAAGGCGGAATGAACTACTGTAAGCAGAAAGGGTTGGGGAATTTAATATCCACACTGATTATGTTTACGCTGTTTATTAGTCTCTTTTTGGCGATTTTATTTGTTGTAATCCCGGCAACGATCTCGCAGGCTGGGCAGTTGTTTTATGAGCTTCCTAAAATGCTCACTAAGGGCCAAGGCTTATTGATGCTTTTGCCTGAACGCTATCCTGACCTGATTACGGAAGTGCAAGTTAGAGAGTGGACCGGGCAAGTCGGTAAAGAGCTGGCTTCATTGGGGCAGTGGTTATTGTCTTTTTCATTCCACAGTATTCCTGGTGCGATTACGATTTTGATCTATTTGGTATTGGTGCCTATTTTGGTCTTTTTCTTTTTAAAGGACAGTACGCAGATAACCCGATTCTTTTTATCTTTTTTACCAAAAGATCGCCGCTTAATGAATACTATTTGGGCTGAAATGGAAGTTCAGATTGCTAACTATATACGCGGTAAAGTAGTAGAAATTATCATTGTGGGTGGGGTTACCTACATCGGTTTTGTGATATTTGGCCTGCAGTACGCTGAATTACTGGCGATCTTAGTCGGTCTGTCGGTATTGATTCCTTATATTGGGGCTGCTGTGGTGACGGTTCCTGTTGCCGTGATTGCTTATTTTCAGTTTGGTTATGGCGAAACACTGTTCTACTGCTTATTAGTGTACGGAATTATTCAGGCATTAGATGGCAACGTTTTAGTCCCTCTATTATTTTCGGAAGCGGTCAATCTTCACCCCGTTGCGATTATTGTTGCGGTACTGGCATTTGGTGGTATCTGGGGTTTTTGGGGTATTTTCTTTGCGATCCCGTTAGCGACCTTATTTAAGGCTATTTTGACCGCTTGGCCACAGGCAGTAAAAATGGTGGAACCGATGCAATCAAACGCTGAGCGTTGATTGTTGCTTGTAAGCAAAGGCGCTGATGAGTAATATGCGCGTCTAGTTTAATTGAATAGTTTGATTGAATCGCATAATTTTGGAGTCTTAGCAGATGATTACGGGCAGTATTGTTGCATTAGCAACACCTATGCACGATAACGGTGACATTGATTGGGAAAACCTCGACCGTCTAGTTGAATTCCATATTAAAGAAGGCACTGACGCTATCGTAGCCGTAGGCACGACAGGCGAATCTGCGACGCTTAATACAAAAGAGCATTGCGCAGTTATGGATCGAGTGATCAAAACGGTTGCTGGCCGAATTCCTGTGATTGCGGGTACGGGTGCTAACTCTACCTCAGAAGCGATTGAATTAACGCAAGAGGCTAAGCACTTAGGCGCCGATGCCTGTTTGCTGGTAACGCCTTATTATAATAAGCCGACTCAAGAAGGCCTGTTCTTACATCACGAAGCCATCGCCAAAGCGGTTGATTTGGGTCAGATTCTTTATAACGTACCAGGCCGTACTGCGGTCGATATGTTGCCTGATACGATTGCTCGTATTGCTGAAATCGATCAAGTCATTGGGGTAAAAGAAGCCACTGGCGATTTGGATCGTGCGAAGCAAGTGATCGACTTGGTGGGTAATAAAATTGCGGTGTATTCCGGTGATGATGAAACCGCTTATAAGCTGATGTTATTAGGGGGTCATGGCAACATTTCTGTGACCGCCAATGTACTGCCTAAGAAAATGGCTGAGCTTTGCCGCTTGTCTTTAGCGGGTAAGGTAGAAGAAGCTGAAGCATTGAATGCTGAGCTAATGGCCATGCACAGTGTCTTGTTTTTAGAGTCTAATCCTATTCCTGTTAAGTGGGCTTTACACCAAATGGGTCGCATGACGGCGGGTATTCGCTTGCCATTAACCCCATTGGCGGCTCAGTATCGTGATACGTTACAAAATGCTTTGAGCTCTTTTGGTTTGGTGAAATAATTGATGATTCGTACTGTATTTTTATTATTGGTTATTAGCTTGAGTGGCTGCACGGCTATTTTCGGCGATACGTTTCATGATAGAGCTCAAGGCTATTTGGACGCGGAAACCAAAGATAGAATGCAGCCTGTTGAAGGACAAGAAGATTTACCGATTCAAGACCTTTATATTATTCCAGAAGTCACAATGACCACAGCCTCTGCGCTTGTATTAGACGAAGACGGCGATTTTGTTGTACCAGGGCCTAAGGCATTGGTTTTGGTTGATGATGAAGAATCTATGTCTTTGGTCGAGTCGCAGGGAACGGCGTTGAACCCACGTTTAGAGCGTGATGGTGCAGGTACTCAGGTATTGCGCTTAAACGGATATTTTGCCTTTGCTTGGACTGCCGTTGCAGAAGCTTTGGCGGTAAGTGATTACACCTTGACCGATTTAAACCGCTCAACGGGTACGTATTACATTACTATCTATGATCCATTGGCTGAACGCCCTGAAAAAAGTTTTTGGCAGTGGCTAACCAATAGTAATGAGCTAGGTGTTGAAGTCGGTTATTTGTTGAGAATGAATCGCTCGCGCTTAGGTGTGTATTTATCCCTGCAAAAAGATACTGAAACTCTCGCCGATGATGCCCTCGCGGTGAGCTTTTTGAGCGACTTGCAAAAACTCTTAGTGAAGTGAGATTTGCATCGCTAGGCAGTGGTAGCAAGGGCAACGCTACGATTATCGATAGTGGAAAAAGTCGCATCTTAATCGATTGTGGTTTTAATCGAAAACATACCCGCATTCGTTTACAAGAGTTGTCTCTAGAGCTGACCGACATTGATGCAATATTGGTCAGTCATGAACACAGCGACCACGCTAAGGGCGTAGCGCTAGTCTGCGAATCTATTGATAAACCCTTTTATGCAACCTATGGTACTGCCCGTTCAGCTGGCTGGTTAGAACATCCCCTATGGCGATGCATTGAAAGTGATGAACACTTTCAGGTTAATGATCTGGTTATTCAAACGGTTGTCGTGCCTCACGACTCGCAAGAACCGGTACAATTTGTTGTTTCTAATGATCGTTTTAAGGTCGGTGTTCTATCGGATTTAGGCTCGTTGACGCCTTACTTGATCGAAGCCTACCAAAACTGCCATGGTTTATTATTAGAAGCCAATCACGATCTTCAGCTTTTACAGCAAGGCCCTTATCCTCCGGCATTAAAACGCCGAGTCGCAGGTGACTTTGGCCACCTTAATAATCAGCAAGCCGCTGACTTATTATCGCGTTTATTATGGCCAGGTATTCAGCACGTATTAGCCAGTCATATTAGTGATAAGAACAATCAGCTTGACCTGGTACAGAAAGAATTTGCTCAAGTTTTGCAGTGTGAATGGCAAGAAGTCGATGCTGCAATACAAGGCGAGAGTACGGGGTGGCGTGAGCTGGTTTAAGGGTTTTGCTTCCTGCATCTGTAAAATATGTAAAAAGTTCCCTCGAAATGTGATTAATTTCTGCTAATTGAATGAGATTAGTTGAATTTTGCCTGTAAAACGGGGCAAACTAGAGAAAATCCCACAATTGTCATCTAGCCTGATAATTGATAATAATTAAATTAAAGGAAGACCTATGAAAAAGTTACTGGCCATTGCGATTGCCGCTGCTACACCTATGATGGCGCAAGCTGATTTATTATTTACTGTTGATGCGGGTGCGAGCATGTGGAATGCTGAAGCCTCGGGTGATGTTGATGATGGCTTTAAAGTCGGGGATGGTGGTTTAAACCTCGACTCTGAAAATAATAACGTTTTGTTTGTTTCTTTTGAACATCCAATTCCAGTGATTCCAAACGTTAAAATTAAGAAAACAGATTTGGATTTGAATGGTGATGGTACCGTAACGCGAGATTTCTTAGGTCAGAGCTATACGGGTGAAACTAAATCGCAGTTCGATTTATCTCATACTGATTTAACTTTGTATTGGGGGGTTCCTTTACCAATTCCATTTTTCGACATTAACTTTGGTTTAACAGCGCGTCAGTTCGATGGTGTTGTATCGGTAACTGAAAAAAATAATCCTAATAATTCCGAAGAAGAAAAATTAGATTTCGTTTTACCAATGGGTTACTTGAACGTAGATTTTGATTCACACTTTGGTGTGTATGCGCGTGCTGAATTAAACGCGATTGGTTACGATGGTAATAGCGTCTCTGATATGGAGCTTGCAGTAGGTTATACATTACCACTACCGATTCCAATGGTTGATATCAACCTTGAAGCGGGTCACCGTGTACTGAACCTGACAACAGATGAAGACTCTATGGATATCGATACTGATGTTGATGTTTCTGGCTTATTCTTTGGCTTGAATGTTTCTGTTGGTTTGTAAGATTGGTTTGTAGCATTGGTTTGTAGTATGGGTGTGTAGCCTATAGTTTATAGGCATGTTTCATTTAGCTAATACTAGAAACAAAAAAACCGCTAGACGAAAGTCGTAGCGGTTTTTTTATGCCTGCCGTTTAACCGGCGAGCCATGAATTGAACTTTTTATTCTGTTCTTTATTCAGCTCTTTATTCTGCTTCACGAACAAACTTAGCAAGGATCTCACCGTTTTCGCGGTTGCCGACATAAATACTGATCACTTCAGCACGTACCGCATGAGTAGGGTGGCCTTGGTAATCAATGTTGCTATAGCAGCGATCTTCTAGTGTACAGAAACGCAACCCTAGCTGAACTTCTAACGCGCGCGCATCGCTTTGGCTGTGAGTCTTTTCTGGCGCGGCATTCCATTTGATGTCTTCAAATACGCCAGGGATCCACTGCCAGTTACGGTTGTAGGCTTTTAACGCAGGGTAGTTTTTAAAGTTAAGAACGGTCGCAACCCAGCGGTGGCCGTTCTTCATTAATACATCTTGCCCTAAACGATTTTTTTCTAAATCTTGATGCAGGGTAAATTCAACCACTGACTTGGCGGAATGCCCTGGGGCGTAGTCAGCCGCTTCATCTGGGAAAAGGCTACTATAAGGCCCGCTATTAGGCAGGCTACGAATGCCTACGATATTGAAAGGGTGGAATCCCTTCTTATAGTTATATCGTGCTGCTTGCAGAGGATAGTTTATGAAGTAGGTATTTTGCTGCTCAAGTTCTTCTTCGGTTAAACCTGCGAAGCGGCGGTCTTGAGAGCTGAAAAGTGACTGAACATTCTCTTCGCTAAGATAGTCTTTGCTTTTCCAGTGAATATCAGCACGTTGTAAGCGAGTACTAATACGCATTCTTCTGGCGCTGGCTTCTTGCTGTGCAGCTTCTGCGGCAATACGAGCTTGTTCTTGGGCCAAAAGCTCTATGCGCGCTAGTTGTTCTTTTGATGGACCACATGCGGCTAATAATAATGCGGCCGAGGTGATGATGACTTTGGTCACGGAATTCATAAGGCTGTCTTTTTTGTTTTTTAACGGTGAATGATATCGATGGTCATATTATCACTAAAATAGTTTGGATTTTCGAGGGATTGCTCGAAATTTATTCATTTTATCTATGTGTTATTCACTGAGTCTCAAAAGACTTAGTGAAACTTCTGATTTCTTCAGCCTTTCTGCCACTTTCTAGACAAATAAGTAAGTCTGTGCGACGCTGTAAAAAAATATAGAGTTAACTTTAGTGAAATACCTATTAACAGCTTCAATTCTCATGGCCTGTTTTTCGATAACAGCGTGTGACAGTCAAATGGCTTCTATCGACAAGAGTGAGCTGCGTAAGCGCTTTTACGATTGCGAAAATGCATTAGATCTAACAGCGCCGGAACTTCAGGTATGTAAAAACATCAAACGTGAATGTCAGCGTCGTCAAAAGCTTGGCCGCTATGAATGCTAGTATTGCTTGAAATATAATTAACTCGGTCAAAATATAAGCAATTGTCTTTTAAGAGGTTGTGTATTTTGGCTTAGATTTGTATTTTTCTATGCTGACGTCTTGAATTTAAAAATTTGAGTACCATATCACTTTCAGACATTTGTTCTGTAATGGGATTTGTTGAATAAATGGTGTAGTGTTATGCCGTTTAATAATAATCAAAAATAAAACCTTTGGGGAATAACAATGAAACTTTTCAAACAAGCACCTTTACTCGTTATGGGTGCTCTTATATTGGTTGGTTGTAGCCAGGAGAATGAAGTGAAATTAGAAAATCATGTTGATCAAGCAAGCTATGGTGTTGGTCTTAATATCGGTGAAAGCCTAGCGCGCGATGCAGTAGAATTAAACGTTGATGCAATTGCTGCAGGTATCTCTGATGCATTGTCGGGTGCAGAGAAGCGTATTGATCAAGAAACACTTCAAGCGGCTTTCGAAAAAATTCGTGAAGAGCAAGAGCGTAAGCAAGCGGCATTGAACGATGCAGCTGCTCAGTCTGGTATTGATTTCCTAGCTGAAAATGCTAAGAAAGAAGGTATTACTACTTTAGAGTCTGGTTTACAATATGAAGTAGTTACTGCTGCTGCAGAAGCCGGTGCTAAGCCTGCTGCTACTGATACTGTATCTGTTCATTACCATGGTACTCTGACTGACGGTTCTGTTTTTGACAGCTCTGTTGAGCGTGGTACTCCTGCTGAATTCCCAGTTAACCGCGTTATCGCTGGTTGGACTGAAGCACTTCAGTTGATGTCTGTTGGTGATAAGTGGAAGCTTTATATCCCAGCTGACTTGGCTTACGGCGCACAAAGCCCAAGCCCTAAAATTCCAGCTAACTCTGCTCTAGTATTTGAAGTAGAATTGTTGGATGTTAAACAAGAAGGCTAAGCCTGCTGTTTATTTGATCGTTTGAAGCATGTCATCATGTTTTGAATGATCAAGTCCTAAGCGGGCTTTCCTCATATATGATGGATCCGCTTAGGAACTCTGATGTCACATTCTCTTTTATCTTTACCTGATTTCAACCAATCTCTATTAGGCTTTTTACAAGCCAGTCCTACACCGTTTCATGCGACCGAAAGCATGGCGAGTATTCTATTATCTGTGGGTTATACCGAATTATTTGAAGATCAAGCTTGGCAGTTGCAAGAGCAGGCGGGTTATTTTGTTCGCCGCAATGATTCTTCTATTGTCGCTTTTTGGTTAGCCGATAAAACTCAGCCTCTGCGCTTGTTAGGTGCTCATACCGACAGTCCTTGCTTAAAAGTAAAGCCTAACGCCAATATGACCGAAAGAGGTTATTTCCAGCTGGGTGTTGAAGTTTATGGCGGCGTTTTACTTGCTCCTTGGTTTGATCGTGATTTATCTCTAGCGGGGCGTGTGCATGCACGAATTGACGGAAAGATTAAATCGGTAATGATTAACTTTGAACGCGCGATTGCAACGGTTCCAAGTTTGGCGATTCATCTTGATCGTGAAGCGAACAGTTCTCGTACGATTAATAAACAAACCGACTTGCCGCCAGTATTGGCGATTGTGGGTGATAATAAGCAAGATTTAAATTCGATCTTGATGGCAGAAGTGCGCAAGCAGTTTGAATCGGTTGAATCAATTTTAGATTATGAATTGTTCTTTTACGATACACAGCCGCCAGCGGTGATCGGTCTAGAAAACGAATTTATTGCCAGTGCGCGATTGGATAACTTATTAAGTTGTTATGTGGGCTTGCAGGCGTTATTGAATTCGGGCTCGGGTCAAAATAAGGTCTTTGTATGTACTGACCATGAAGAGGTCGGTTCTGTGAGTGCTTGTGGCGCACAGGGGCCTTTCTTAGAGCATACTATTGAAAGAATCTGGCCAAGCATCGAAGATCGTAATCGCCTTATGGCGAATTCGTTGATGATCTCGGTTGATAATGCGCACGCAATTCACCCAAATTATTTTGAAAAGCACGATGAAAACCATGGGCCTATTATCAATCAGGGGCCTGTTATTAAGGTAAATGCTAATCAGCGCTATGCAACCAATAGCTTTACCGCTGCGGTCTTTAAGCAGGTTTGTAACGACGTTGGTATTAAGTATCAATCGTTCGTCACGCGCACCGACTTAGGTTGTGGCAGTACCATTGGCCCGGCAATCGCTTCTGGGTTGGGTGTGGATACTCTTGATATCGGTGTGCCGACTTTTGGTATGCATTCTATTCGTGAGCTTGCGGGTAGTGAAGATGCGCATAATTTGGCGAAAGTATTGAGTCATTTTTACGAGAAAGACTCTTTAACGGATTAGGGTTTTGCTTTCTTAATTGAATAGCGAATGGATTAGTGAATAAATAAGCAGCTTACTATTAGGCTGCTTTTTTTTGCCTAAAATTTATTTCTAATAAAATAAGGGGGGGATTGCTTATACACAGAAAATTCTAGCAATAAAATATATTTGATAAAAATATAAAGGCTATAAAAAGTATATTGGATTTTGATAATTTGAAATAGAGTATTTCGTAAGATGACCATCTTAGATAAAGATGGTCGGGATAGAGAGATTCGAACTCCCGACATCCTGCTCCCAAAGCAGGCGCGCTACCAGACTGCGCTATATCCCGAACCTGTTGCAAGTGAACCAATTTACTACAAGGTAATAAATGGCTCCCTGAGCTGGACTTGAACCAGCGACCAATAGATTAACAGTCTACTGCTCTACCAACTGAGCTATCAGGGAATGTCTTGGCAACGGGACGCATAATACGTAGACCATGCCCCTATGTCAACACTTGTTAGAATAAAAAACTGTAATTAATTCAACCGCTTACAGTTTTTATTCCAACAAAGTAAAAAAAGGCGGCTTAACCCTTCATTAATTTCAATAATTCAGCCGTTTTAGCTTCCATTAATGCCTGATCACCACGGCTTTCTACATTCAAGCGTACAACAGGTTCGGTATTGGAAGCGCGTAAGTTAAAGCGCCAATCACCAAAGTTCATGCTTAGGCCATCGGTATGATCGATTTCAGCGCCAGACTCAGCATAATGAGCTTCTACTTTAACCAAGGTTGCTGGAGCATCGTCTAACACACTATTGATCTCACCTGAGCAAGGGAATTTCGCCATGCGCTCTTCAACCAACTGAGTTAATGACTTGCCAGACTTGCTGATCAACTCAACCACAAGCAACCATGGAATCATGCCACTGTCGCAATAGAAGAAATCTTTGAAATAATGGTGAGCACTCATTTCGCCGCCATAGACCGCATCTTCTAAACGCATACGTTCTTTAATGAAGGCATGGCCGGTTTTGCTTTGAATCGCTTTACCGCCAGCGGCTTCAGCCATCTCGATAGTATTCCAAGTTAAGCGCGGATCGTGAACCACACTGGCACCTGGGTTTTTAAGCAGTGCCGCTTCAGCCAATAGACCCACGATATAATAGCCTTCAATAAAAGTGCCTTTATCATCGAAGAAGAAACAGCGATCAAAATCGCCATCCCAAGCGATGCCTAAATCAGCACCAGAATCGGCAATCGCTTTAATTGTGGGGGCGCGGTTTTCTTCTAGCAAAGGATTAGGCACGCCATGAGGGAAGTTGCCATCTTGCTCATGGTGAACTTTAACCCACTCGATCGGTAAGAAAGGCTCAATGGCATCTAGCGCTAAACCGCCACCACCGTTACCAGCATTACAAACAATCTTTAACGGCTTCAGCTTATCGGCTTCAACGTAGGTCAAAAGGTGCTGAGTATAAGCAGGGCGAGTATCAACTAGCTCTAATTTGCCGCGCTTGCTGGCATTGACTTCTGCAAAATCGTTAGCATGAGCTAAAATTTCGATATCTTTTAAGCCGGTATCGCCGCTAATAGGCCGAGACCCTTCGCGTACGAACTTCATACCGTTGTAATCTTTTGGGTTGTGACTAGCAGTCACACAAATGCCGCCATCAGCTTTCAGGTGAGATGTGGCAAAATAGACTTCTTCGGTCCCGCACATGCCGATGTTATAAACATCAGAACCGGCATCCCGTAGGCCTTCAATCACCTTGTCACACATTTGCTTACTGGTTAAGCGAATGTCATAACCCACCACAACGGTTTTAGGTTTTAGGAATTCAGCAAATGCACGACCAATGCTATAGGCAATATCTTCGTTCAGCTCATCAGGCATACGGCCGCGAACATCATAAGCTTTAAAGCATGCTAATAAATCGCCCATTATTTATTTCCTTTTTCTTGCTTTGCTTTTTCTAGCTCAGCTTGTTCTTTAAGGTAGACATTTTCAAACACGTGGTTAGTTGCTTCAACGAACCCTTCGATGCTACCGCAATCAAAACGCTTACCGCGGAATTTATACGCCATAACGCAGCCTTCTTGAGCTTGTTTCATTAACGCATCGGTAATTTGAACTTCACCATTTTTTCCTGGCTCAGTTGCTTCAATTTTTGCGAAGATATCTGGGGTTAAGATATAACGACCAATAATCGCTAGGTTAGAAGGTGCATCTTCTTGTGAAGGCTTCTCAACCATATCGTTAATACGATACAAGCCATTGCCCATATCTTCACCGGCAATCACTCCGTATTTGTGTACTTGGTCAGCAGGGACTTCTTGGATCGCGACGACAGAGCAGCGGAACTGCTCATAAATCTTAACCATCTGAGAAAGTACACCTTCGCCATCATCAGCGGCGACACACAGGTCGTCGGCAAGAACAACCGCAAAAGGATCGTCGCCCATTAAATTGCGGCCAGATAGAATCGCGTGACCTAAACCTTTCATATGGTTTTGGCGAGTAAAAGCGAAATCGTTCTTTTCAATCAAATCACGAATAGAGCTCAATAATGATTCTTTCCCTGAACCTTTAATTTCAGCTTCTAATTCATAGCTAATATCAAAATGATCGGCAATAGCACGCTTACCACGACCGGTAACGAAGCCAATGGTTGAGAGCCCCGCTTGATCGGCTTCTTCAACGCCATATTGAACCAAAGGCTTGTTAACAATAGGCAGCATTTCTTTTGGCATTGATTTAGTAGCGGGTAAAAAGCGTGTTCCGTAACCTGCAACAGGGAAAAGGCATTTCTTGATCATGATTCAATCCTTGTAATATATGAAAAATAGTTTGGCTAACATTATCTATAACACTTCATCTATCAAGCGCATTTATAAAGCTTGCGATCAGTAGTAACAGCATGAACTAGGCCAAGCGCTGATGACTGACTCTTAAAAAAGGGAATGCGGACAATGTTGCACCTAAAAAAGATGCCGCATTGTAGCGTTTTGATGGGGAATCACAAGGTTCAAGTGCCTGAATGGTCGCTAGTTTAGGCCTGTGGGCATGATTACTGCGTGCTTAAACTGAGCGCAACATTAAATGGAACATTAAGCCGTACTTCGGCATCAATAGAACTGGCAAATGCTGACTTATAGTGCACACTTAATCATAGGTGGTACTTTAAATGTGCACTAAGGATGGAATTGTATGCAAATTGAACAGCCTTACGAATTGGTGCTTTTTGGTGGCCTTGGCGACCTAGCATTGCGTAAATTATTTCCTGCGCTTTATCTACTAGAGCTGGATGAACGGCTGCCAGAAGGCAGAATTTTCGCTATTGGGCGTAAAGCACTCGAGCACAAGGTCGTTATCGCGCAGATAAAAAAAGCGGTTTTTAGCCATGTTCAGCCAGATTATCAAGATTGTGATTGCTGGCAGCGCTTTGCTAAGCGGTTAAGTTACGTGTGTTTAGACGGACAGAATCCAGAAGATTTTACTGTGCTAGCCGCGCAGCTTGATGAAAACTGCCCCAACCGATTATTTTATTTAGCCACGGCCTCATCGCTTTACGCCGACATTGTTGCCAACTTAAATACCAGTGAATTAATTCAACCAACGGCAAAAGTCATTTTAGAAAAACCGATTGGTCACGACCTTGCCTCGGCAAAAGAAATTAACAAGTCTGTTGCCGAGCACTTTGATGAAAAACAAATTTATCGAATTGATCATTATTTAGGCAAAGAAACCGTGCAGAACCTAATGGTGCTGCGTTTTGCTAACTTTATTTTTGAAAGCCAATGGAATCAGAAATACATTGATCATATTCAAATATCGATTTCTGAATCGTTAGGCGTAGAAAAGCGCGCGGGGTTTTATGAACAGGTCGGCGCGTTTAGAGACATGATGCAAAACCACCTGCTGCAATTGCTGTGTATTGTCGCAATGGAACCGCCCGCCAAAATGGAACCCAACGCAGTACGCGATGAAAAAGTAAAAGTAATAAAAGCACTGCGCCCGATAGAAGGGCAGGATATTTTAGATAACGTTATTCGAGGCCAATACAAAAAGGGCGTATCGGATGGTCACCCCGTGCCAAAATATCGTGATGAAGACGGGGTCGATGAAAACAGTCTGACCGAAACTTTTGTGGCGATGAAAGTCGAAATAGAAAATTGGCGCTGGGCAGGGGTTCCGTTTTATTTACGCACGGGTAAGCGATTGGCCGAACGTTCTTGTGAAATTGTGGTGCAGTTTAAAGAAATTCCCCATTCTATCTTTTCATTACAAGATAAAAAAACAATGGCGAATAAACTGATCTTTAGACTTCAGCCAGACGAAGGCATTCGCTTGCAGTTATGCGAGAAAAAAGTGGGCAGCGGCATGAAGGTGCGACCGATGACACTCAGTTTGAATCCTGATGATCAAAATGCTGCTCGTGTCCCCGAAGCGTATGAGCGATTATTATTCGATGCCTTAGCCAGCAACCCAACATTATTTTTACGCGATGACGAATTAATGGAAGCCTGGGATTGGGTTGATCCTATCTTAGCAGCGTGGCAAGAATCAGAAAGCGCACCAGAATCCTATACCGCAGGCACTTGGGGCCCAGCCGCAGCAACTTTGTTATTAGCAAAAGATGGTCGCCTCTGGAATGAAAACAACTAGCCGATCGTAAATTATTCGTTATTAATTGTTGGGAGTAGCCTATGTGGACTGAAACAATCAGTGATAGTGAAGAGGTTTTAGCGCAAAAATTAGCGCTGTCTGTTAGTAAGCAACTGAATGCCTGTATTGATGATAAAAATAAAGCCTGCTTAGCGGTGAGTGGTGGTAAAACCCCCGTTGCTTTTTTTCAGCAGCTAAGCCAGCAGGATGTAGAGTGGTCTAAGGTCACCATTATTTTAGTCGATGAACGCTGGTTGCCCACCGATCATACTGACAGTAACGAAAAATTAGTACGTGATCATTTAATTCAAAATAAAGCCAAGCAAGCCTATTTTTTAGGCCTAAAAAATGATGCAGAACTTCCAAGTGAAGGCATTATGGATTGTGAAACCCAGCTGCGTACCCAAATTGATCATATCGATGTGGTGGTTTTAGGCATGGGGCGGGATGGTCATACGGCTTCGTGGTTTACCGACTCAAAACAATTGGCTGCATTATTAGATGGTGAAACATCCGCGTGGTGTTTGCCGGTAGAAGATGACTTCTTACCACAGCCACGCATGAGCTTAACCTGGCGTTTTATGAAACGAGCAGAAAAGATTTATTTGCACTTTAGTGGCGAAGAAAAAAATAACGTCTTTAACAAAGCCTGCGAAGGTATAAACGAGCAACTACCGGTCTCTCATGTATTACACCAAGACGGTATTAGCATCAGTGTGTACCGAACTGAATAGCAACTCGAAATAATAAAGGAATGAATATGCATGCGATCGTTGCGGCAGTAACCGAAAGAATTATTAAGCGCAGTCAAAAGCCTCGCCAAGAATATTTAAACTTGATTGCTGAAGAAGCACAGCGCTTGCAGCAACAACCTGCGCGTCATGGTATTAGCTGCACCAACCTTGCTCATGCGATTGCCGCCGAAGAGCACGATGAAAAAGTGATCTTAAAACAAAGCAGCCGCGCCGCGAATATTGGCATTATTAACGCCTATAACGATGTTTTATCGGCGCATCAGCCGTATAAAAATTACCCCGATGAAATTAAAAAACATCTTGGAAAACTCGGCCACGTCGCCCAAGTCGCTGCAGGCGTTCCGGCAATGTGCGACGGCATTACCCAAGGCCAAAATGGTATGGAGCTGTCATTATTCAGCCGCGATACCATTGCTTTAAGCACGGCCATTGGTTTGTCTCATGACGTATTTGATGGGGTAGTTTTATTAGGTATTTGTGACAAAATCGTGCCGGGTTTATTAATGGCCGCACTGCGCTTTGGGCATTTACCTGCGATCTTTTTACCGTCAGGGCCTATGTCATCAGGGATTACTAATTCAGCGAAAGCAAAAACTCGACAGAGATTCGCTGCCGGAGAAGTCGGCAAAGAGGAACTGTTAGAGTCAGAATTAAAATCTTATCATAGTGCCGGCACATGTACGTTTTATGGCACCGCAAACTCCAATCAAATGCTGATGGAAATTATGGGGCTGCAACTACCCGGCAGTTCATTTTTACATCCGCAAGATCCGTTAAGACCGTTATTAAATCAATACGCACTCGCGCAATTAAGCCAGCATACAGCACTAGAAAGTGATTATATTCCTCTAGGACAAATGCTCGACGAAAAAAGTTTCGTCAATGCCATTGTCGGATTATTAGCCACCGGAGGCTCGACCAATCACAGCATTCATTTATTAGCCATTGCGCGTATGGCAGGCATTATTTTGGATTGGCAAGACATCTCTGATTTATCTGATGTTGTGCCATTATTAACCCGTATTTACCCGAACGGCGAAGGCGATGTAAATCACTTTCAACAAGCGGGTGGCATGGGCTTTTTAATTCGCGAACTATTAGAGGCCGAGTTAATACACCCCGATGTAAAAACATTATTAGGCTCTGATTCACCGTTAGGCAAAGGGCTACGCGCATATTGCCAAGAGCCGTACTTGATTATTAAAACCCTCGATAATGGCGATCAAGAAAAACAACTAGGCTGGCGCGATGTTAATGCTGAAAGTTTAAACCTCGATGTATTATCACCCGCTCATGCGCCGTTTATGAGAGAAGGTGGACTGAAATTATTAAGTGGCAATGTCGGACGTGGCTTAATAAAAATATCCGCCGTACCTGAATCGCGCTGGTATACCAAAGCCCCTGCAAAAGTCTTTACCGACCAGTATCAAGTGGTCGACGCGTATGAAGCAGGAGAGCTGAATCAAGACTGCGTGATCGTGGTGAAGTACCAAGGCCCAAAAGCCAACGGTATGCCCGAACTGCACAAACTCATGCCCGTGTTAGCCAACTTACAAGATGCTGGTTTTAACGTCGCGCTATTAACCGATGGTCGCTTATCCGGTGCGTCAGGCAAAGTCCCTGCGGTATTACACCTTTGTCCAGAAGCCTTATTAGGAGGCGCGATTAATTTAATTCAACAAGACGACATCATAGAAATAGACGCACACAAAAGTTTGGTTAAAAACCACAGCGAGCCCACTTCTTCCTCTGATTCAACGTCAGACTCAGTAAGAGAATCAGAGCATAAACGCATAAAAAATAGCATGGGACTAGGACGAGAATTATTCAGTGTTTTTAGAGCCAATGTGACCTCCGCCGACCAAGGCGCATTATCGCTTGCTTGGGTAGAGTAAAAAACTAAAAGGGATGCCGTTATGACAAAATTAAATACGTGGTTAAAAAACACTAAACCACTGATTCCCGTTATTGTAATAGAAGACATTGAACACGCAGTCCCCATGGCAAAAGCCTTAGTCGCAGGAGGACTTCATCTATTGGAAGTCACCTTGCGCACAGAGGCTGGATTAGCCGCGATTAAATTAATCAGCGAACAAGTGCACGATGCCATTGTCGGTGCAGGCACTGTGTGTAATGCCGATGAATATCAACAAGCCATCGACGCGGGCGCACAATTTATTGTAAGCCCTGGCTTAACCCCAGAACTGATCCAAAAAGCACAACAAGTACAGAAAGAAGGTAAATGGGGCGGCGTATTCCTACCAGGAGTCGCCACCGCCAGTGAGGTCATGCAAGCGAAAGCCGCAGGGTTCACCCAACTGAAATGCTTCCCTGCCAGCGCGATCGGCGGGGTAAAGCTATTAAAAGCCTGGTCTGGGCCATTTGCAGACATACAATTTTGCCCCACAGGTGGCATTAGCCCTGAAAACTATCAAGAATATCTAAGTCTGGATAACGTAATGTGCGTAGGCGGCAGCTGGATTACCGAAGGGCGTCTGTTAACAGCGAATAACTGGCCAGAAGTAGAAAAACGAGCCCGTGGCATAGTGGGGTGATGGCGTATGGATAAGGCCGTTTGACGGCGCTAACAGACTGATTTTTAATCAGATTGTTACAAATAATGGCTTTCGAACGGAATTGATAAAAATGCCTTGCATGCTTAAAGGCATTTTATTAGACTGCACACACTTTAGGACTATAGCTCAGTTGGTTAGAGCGCTACCTTGACATGGTAGAGGTCCCCAGTTCGAATCTGGGTAGTCCTACCAAAGAATTCCCTTGTTAAATCAAGCACTTAGAGCCCAATTTAAAGATTGGGCTTTTTTGTATCTGCTCTAAAAATCTCCTCTGTGCCCAGATTGTGCCCACTTCGTGCCCAAAGCAATTTTTTGTATTTCCGAAATAAGCCGTTTTTGAGTATTACCCAACACCTTTTTACGCCCGAAATTCGTATGTTTAGGTACAAGAAAAAAATCTAAGATTTCATGACTTTTTTGTTAAATGAGTATTACCCTGATATGGGCACTCGAAATTTCTGACTTTTTATGAGTATTACCAATCAATGGTAAAGGTCGTAACAAAAACTATAAGTGTGCCCGAGCATTATCAGAATTTGAGCACTAAGGGTACAAAAAGTGATCTGGTATTGCTCAAGCATTGGCTAAGAAATTATATTATTTTTAGTAAGTTAGAGACTAGATTTAAGGTGGCTTTGGGCACAATTTGGGCACAGATAACTTCTGATTATTTTTATAAAATAAATTAGCAAAAAATGAGTATTACCATAATTGGGGAGTGTACTGGAGCAAAGTAGTTAGTTGTTGGAGACGATTCATTGGTTGCATAGATCCGCAAATAAAATGAGATATTTTTTATCAAGTGATTCTATGACTTGTTTCATTCAAGATAGAAAGTGGTCGGGGTGATGAGCGTAGTGGTTCAAAAGTTTTCTTAAAGGGGCTGCTATTGTGCAGTATTTTGAGTGGGCTTTGAACATGGTTAACTTTGATCAATAATTCGAAAGTGTGTGCTTAAGCATCGTAAGAAACGAAAAATGTTCCTTTGGCCAGTGGGCCTTTTCGGTTTTCGAACCGGTGGGGCGTTGATGCTTTGAATTTGATTGCTTGTCCAGCTTTCAGTTGGACCTTAGTGGATGAGAGGAAGACGGTCATCTCTCCTTGTTCTATCCATATGTACTTCACTGTGCCTGGTGTGGGGTTTGCCGAGAATGATGTTTTGCCGTAGTCGGTGAAATAGAACTGATAGAAGTCGGCGGGAGATGAGCTCGATTTGCATATGAGTTGGTGGCAAACGAATACGCTTCCCTTTTTACTAACGATGTTGTCTGGTGACGGTGTTAGTACTTGTATGTTATCTGCGTCGGTAGGGGCTTTTACAAAGTCTTCTAGGCTGATGTTCATAGCGTCGGCTAATTTGGCGAGTATGGCTATGGTAGGGCTTTTCTGCCCGCCTTCTATTTGAGAGATCATTGAGCGGCTGACACCTGAGCGATCAGCTAGCGATTGCAGGCTTTCGTTGTTGGCTTGTCTGAAGCTGCGTATGAATAATCCGATGTAATCAAAGTTCATGGTGGTTCTACTATAGTGGATAAACTGCACTATAGGGCACTCAGGTTAAAACTTAAAGGCTAGTATGTTGATACTTTCAATTTGCTGGTGTTTTAGGGGGTTTTATGAAAAATCGTGTTGTGGCTATTACGGGTGGTAATTCTGGTATTGGTTTGGCTATTTCAGAACTCTTTTTAGCGAAGGGCTATAAAGTTGCTATTTTTGCTCAGTCTGTGGAACGAATGGAGAGTTTTCAGAAGAGGTCTCCTGAGAATGTTTTTATTTATCCTGGTGATGTGAGTGTAAGTGAGGACTTGGAAGCGTTCTATTTGCGTTGTTATGAGTTGTGGGGTGGCATTGATACGGTTATTGCGAATGCTGGGGTTGCGTTGCCTGAGGGTGTTGCTGATGTCACAGAAGAGAGTTTTAGTAAAAGCGTGGATGTTAATTTTAAGGGGGTGTTTTTTACAGTACAGAAGTCACTGAAGTATCTTGATAAAGGCTCGTCTATTATTTTGATTTCGTCTATTCAGGCACAGCGTGGTGCGGGTATTTGGTCGGTTTATGGGGCAACTAAGGCGGCTGTGCGTTCGTTGGCTCGTTCTTTTGCGCAAGAGCTTGGTAGTAAGGGTATTCGGGTGAATACTTTATCTCCTGGTGTTACTGATACGCCTATTTTGGAGAAGTTTGGTTTTGGTGAGAGTAATTTAAATGAAATACTGTCAAAGGTTTCAGCCAGTACACCGCTTGGTCGTATTGGTGATGCTGGGGAGATTGCGAAGGCGGCTTTATTTTTAGCGTCGGATGATGCTTCGTTTATTACGGGGGCTGATTTACAAGTTGATGGGGGATTGGCTCAGATCTAGCCAGAGGTATAATTTGTTAGAAGGGCAGTTGCTATTGCGACGATTAATGGGTCGTAATAGCAATATGTGACTTATGGTTTTAAGCTTCGTTCCGAATATTTTGCACAGCCTAGTACTGTGAACAAGCCACCAATAGTGGTGAAGTTACAGGCACCTTCTTTAGCGCACATAGGAATGCTCTCGTCGGACCAAATGGCTGATGCGACATGTGTTTGTTATATTCCACTGTAGTCAGATCTAATTAAACCAAAGCACTTAAGATCATGAAACTGATTTTTCCAGTAACCGCTTTGACGTCGAGTGCCTTCTTCTTTAAACCCCACTTTTAATAAAAGCGATTCAGAAGCTCTATTCCCTGGGATTGTATCTCCTTGGATACGATTTAGAGGGCCGCATGGTAAATCACCTAAAAAGGCTGATTTTACAATTCTGTGAACAGCCTCTGTCGTATAGCCTTGCCCCCAATAACTTGGAAGTAGGTCATAGCCAAGAACTGCATTTTTCATTTTAGGGGACCAAGTATTAAAACCACAGGTTCCAATCAGTTGATTAGTTTCTTTTAGGCGGATAGCCCAACGAATACCAGATTTTTCTTCGAAACGAGAGTTGAAGAAATCTATTAAATTAGTTGCTTGGGATACTTCAGTAAAAGCTTCCAAATCATAGTATTCAACAACAGAATTGTTCGAAAATAACTCAAACAGGTTGTTCGAGTCTTCGTTAGATAATTTATCTTACTTTAAGCGAGCAGTCTCTAAAACTGGGAATGACAATTTGAATCTTCCTTGAAATATATCAATAGGCTCACCAAGCGGTTTATATGGTGACCTTTGTGCGTGTTTTTTACAAATGCTAACAGCAAAGACTCATTTGCCAAAGATGCTTATCAGCTTCGAATTTGATGCTCATATAAGGCAAGGTTAACTTCACCTGCCTCTACTATACCCTTTAAATCAAACCCACATGATTCATAGTATTCTCGAAGTTTCGTGTTGTGTGCAACGCAATCTAAGCGCAGGTATTCGATATTTTGCTGTAACGCTTGGGATTTTATTAGAGTAAGGATATTTCGCCCTAGGCCGCTATCTGCATACTTGCGACAGATAGCTAGTTTATGAATGTATAGTGCATCTGCAGCATCGTTCTGCCATATTTCTTCTGGGGTAGATCTAATTTCTATTACTGCGGAAAGATTATTATTATTGATCTCGACTGCATAGAATAAACCAGATTCTATTGAAGATTTTATTTCAGAATGAATAGACTCAAGCCAATCAAGCGGCCACTGGAAAATACCTTTTGATAAAAGCCAAATAGCATTCTCATGAAGTATATCAAACACAATGTCAGATTCTGAGGTACTTACTTGCCTTAGATTCACTCTGATATATCTCCATGGTCGTTTACATTTCAGTACGTCCAGCTGAGGTAGCTGTCCAGCGATAACAAATCTCAGTGTATTTTTAATTGTTTATCTGTAATAAAGGAAAGTTACTTTCCCATACGTAAAGTAAATCATTCACTTTGTCATTACTACCAGGTGGTAGCCATAAGTTTGTTTCTTGATGCTTTGCACCTATACAGTGATAGAAGTTACGGGCATTTAAGTTACCTTCTAAAACCTCAAGGTAAACACCTTTGTGATCAAAGATTTCATCTGCCCATTTAGCAGCTGAATACATTAACTGTTTACCAATTCCTCTTCCTTGAGCTGATTTTGAAACATGTAGGTTTTCAATGAATGTTCCCCATGTAGGGCTTTCATTGCCAAAAGCACAAATAAAACCAGCTATTCCATTGTTATCGACAGCGATCATAACGAATTGATTCTTCTTTGGAGAAGATAGGCGATTAATCCAATAGTTTCTACGATCTTCCAATACATCCTTATCAAGGAAGTTATCAGAAAAGATTCCTCTATATGACTCACGCCAGCTTTCAGCATGCAATTTAGCTAAATTTTCTAAATCGGTAATATTGGCAACTCTGTAATGCATGCTAGCTCCAATGATTGTTAGCGCCAATTACACTGCGTTTGGCAAAAGTGATAGGTTCCGAAGTCTGATTATTAATACATGTTAGCTCTATGAGTGATAGGTGCAACCAGCTATCAGTGGTTTACCTTCAACCTCGATAAAGCAATACATAAGCAATCCTTGATCCTTACGCTTTTCAAAATCGACTTTCCATATCGCAATTACATTCTCTGGATTTCGGTGTATTGCTACCAGATCTGTGAGTGTATGAGCTCCAAGCTTATCGTAACTGTCTTCTAGTTGACGATTAAATTCATCTTCAGGAAATTGCTCAGAAAGATAATGGCAAAAGTCTCCGTAGCTCTTATTATTCCATGAAGCTTCTGTATGATCTGCGAGTGGCTTAACTGCCTGTAATAGCTCTTTATCATTAAGCTCTGAAAATTTCATAGTTCATCCTTGTAAGGCTAATATCCGTAGGGGCACTCATGCTATTTAATTAGTAATTGCTGTCTTGTTAATCATAATCAACATTGTGGAATAAAGTCTTTTTCAAGTAATGTTGATTTCTTCAGCGTGAGAGTATCTGAAAAATCATCAGATGAAAGTGTAAATGAGTTTTCAGTATGGCTTATGCCAACCATCTGGCTATAGCCAGAATTATCAGAAAGCTCGAATTTCCCAGTTCCAAAATCAGTAATCATAGTATTGATGATGACGTAACAATTTAAACCTAAGTGAAACGAGTCACTTTGATAGTCATACTCAATAAACTGACCATCTTGCTTAATCACTATATAGCTCTCGTCTACTCCCTGGTCCTTTATTGAGGTATTGTCATACACGCCGACGATATCTGAAAGGGATGTATCACTATTATTACCACTACTGCTACCACCGCATGCGACTAAAAAAATACTAAAAACAGATGCGAACAAAAACCTTTTCATAATTTATCATACTCCTATCCTTAAAAATCACCGTAAGTTAGCTACAATCATGCGACTGAATCAGGATGTCTATTTCTCATAGCGCCTAAGAATAAAGGGTGGGTGAATTTTTAAACGTCCAACTGAAGACTTTCTTTAATAACCTTATTAGGCCTGAACTCACGTATAAGGGCATAAGTACTGGTTAGTAAAGCGAGAAAATTTGAAAGTAGTGCTGGATATGAAGATACCAGAACTGTAGTGGTACGCTGAATTTGGCCACCTAATTAGAGATGATATAAGGGTTTATTTTGTTTTCATGTATGAGCCCTAGTATTGAATATCCCTTAGGAGGAGGGGATGCCGCCAAACCAACCAATACATCATTGAGTCATTAGCTATGACAGGTAATGATACCGGTAAACTAGCGATTACATCATTGAGTCGTTAAAGCAGTTTGTTGGATTGGTTGTAGTATTTTCTCTGCGCCCGAAAAACAAAATTTGGTCTCGATTGGTTATATCTTAAGAAAAACAAAGCCTACTGCAAAACCAACTTGCGCATTTATCTTTAAAAGAGTATGTTCATTAATATTGAACGTTCATTTATGTTGAACACAACTGAAAGGTTTATCATGCCCCTAGTTAAACAACTTGAAGCCTGTACGGAAGCGTTGGCTAAATCGGTGCCTTTTAAGGCAGTGGTTTGTTCTGAAGATAATGACTCATCTAATGTAAATTACAGCTTGGTACTGAACGATGATTTGGTTCTTGCCATTTATTGGTTTAATGCTTCTGAGCTAACCGCTGTGAGTACGAGCTTATCTAAGTTCGTGCAGAGCCTACAAGAGAAAGTGTTATTAAGGTCTGATCGTAATCAGATCGTTGCTGCATCTTATATTCGGCCTCGTCTCGCGACGCAATTGCGAGAAAATGGGATTCAGTATATGGATGCTGCTGGCAATGCCTTTATCAATTCAAGTAATTATCATGTTGTTATTGTTGGGCAGAAACCACCGCTTAAGTTAGCAGGCTCAACAATGGTCAAAACTAAAGTACGTGGAGATGATGAAAAAACGGGTAAGGCCTTTCAACCTTCAGGATTAAAGGTCATATACTCTTTGCTGTCTGATCCGACTCTGGCCAATAAGTCACTGAGAAATGTTGCAAACCAGTCTGGGGTTTCTTTGGGGTCAGTGAGTGCTATACAAAAAGACTTGATCGCTCATGGCTATCTTCAAAAGGTTAACAAAAAATTCGAGTTGAAGCATAGGTCACAGTTAATAGCACGCTGGGCTGAGGCTTTCCCATACCTTGTTAGAAATAAAATGCATTTAGGGCAATTTACTTCTGACAACATCGATTGGTGGAAATCAGTCGATAGTGATATGGGGATTCAATTAAGTGGTGAGGTGGCGGCTTCATTGCTTTCAAATTACTTGCAGCCAAAAGACGGCATTGTATATGCAACGAAAGATGCATTGAAAACGCTTATGAAGGCTGCACGTTTACGCCAGTTAAAAGAAGGGGAGCAACCTATTTTCAAAATCGATGTTTATGAGCCTTTTTGGAGTATAGCGTCGGATAAATTAGTAGCTCCTGAACTGATTGTGTATAGCGATTTGTTATCTAACAATGATCCTCGTAACGAAGATGCTGCAAGAAGGTTGTATGACGAATACCTTACTTAATGAAGTTATCAATATTTCTGATCGTTTGCCACGGGGATTGGTTGAGATGTATCAAGCTGTTGAGGGTTGCGCGATTAGTTCTGAGATTGATTTTTTAATTGTCGGTGCTATGGCAAGAGACTTGGTGCTTTACCATGGCTTTGGTGCAGAAATAGAGCGCGGTACACGCGATGTTGATTTCGCAATTCAAGTTGAGTCTTGGCAGGCGTTTGAAGATTTAAAATTGGCATTGGTACAAGTTGGCTTTTCTATTGATAATACAGTGCCCTACAGACTAGGTTATATCGATTCGGAAGATATGCCCTGGGAACTGGATATTCTTCCTTTTGGAGAATTAGCAGATGCAAATAATGATATCAGTTGGCCACCCAATGGCGACTTCGTTATGTCAATGCTGGGTTTTGCCGAAGCTTTAGCAACAGCGTGGCAAGTACAAATAGTTGAGAGTCCAGCGTGTATTGTTCCTGTCGCGAGTCCAGCGGCCATGGTTGTTCTAAAGATGATTGCTTGGACAGAGAGGGATGTACAACTAAGACGTAAAGATGCCCTGGATATTGCATATATCATTAAGAACTATGAAAAAATCCCAAAAGTTTTTGAACGATTATATAAAGAAGATTATATGGGGCAATGCGACTGGGATATTGATACAGCTTCCTCCTTGTTGTTGGGTCATGAGATTGCGCAAATGATCTCTGTTCAGACCCGTAATTATCTTATGGAAAATTTTGTTAATAATGAGACTAATAAGGATATCTTAGCTAACGATATGGGTGTTAACGCCAGCTATGTTTGGTTGCTTAAGTTGCTATCGAAGCTGGATACATAACATGTGTGAGATTGTGTGGAATATATGAAAATTAAACCTTTAACGATAGTGCTTACATTACTTGTAGCTATTATCTTGGGTGGACTTTTGGGATACCAGTTGTTTTGGCCAAAAAACATAGATAGAGATAACTTGATTAACAGTCTCCTCTTATCACTCATCACCTGCGACCTTGTTACTTGATCGAGTATCTACTTCGGGTTTATTAGATACCACCTACTTGTATGATACTCGTGGCCGTACTACCCATGTAACAACGGGTGATCGAACGACTGAATACGTTTACGACGATACCAATCCAAAAGTACGCGGCAACGTTGAATCCATCATCGCCGCCGATGGCCAGATAACCCGTTTTGAATACGATGAGCTTGATCGCATTGAAAAGACCACCTACCACGATGGTCATTCAACCGCGACGACCTATGATAAAAACGGTAATGCCGAAACCTTATTAGTGCCTACGCAAGTGACTCATAGCTTTGCATCGAATGGCGTTAATAAAGTTGAGACTAATACCACGCCGTTAAACGAAGTGACTCGCTATCGCTATGATAAAGACCGTCGTTTACAAGAAATTGAATTGCTATCAGGTCAGTTAATTACTAACACCTATACCAGTGGGCAATTACGTAAAACGACCACAGTAGAATGTGATATTGATTACACCTACATCAATGGCTCTCAGCCTGAAACGGTAACCGAAGGCACGGGTGCTGATGCTGAATCGTTAACTTATGGTTATGACGGTGATTTGGTTACCAGCATTCAATACGCAGGAGAGATCAATACCAGCATAGTGCAGGGTTACGATAACAACTTCTGGCTAAACTCATTAACCTACGCGGGTCGCAATACCGCGTTATATTATGACAATGATGGACTGTTAACAGGTATTAATTTTCGGGGGGATTACAATCAGAACCGAGTAGTTCATGTGCGACACAGTTGAAATATGCATGATGAAATGGAAGAGCGAGCAAAGAATTCAACGTATATTAAATTAAAAAATGGATCACATTACCTGAGTATTAATGATAATTGAATCGCAACATTTGAAGCTGTCGAAGGTTCTTTAAATACTCATTTAAAGCCTATCAATACTGATGATATTGCTTTGAGTAAATGACCATTCACAATTTTTTATAGAAGATGTATTTATACTAGAAGAGAATAAAAAGTGCGGCTAATGCCGCACTTCATCAAAATTAAAACGTTATCTTAGACGACCTACAAATTCAATTTGGCCCGGAACCTTGTTCGTGATTAATGACCAAGTTTCTGGATCTGTCGAGTTATAAATTGAGCTGGTTTCTTCAACATCAATTTGAGCCATCCAAGAGATGTTACCTAGCTCATGATGCTCGAAAGAACCGTTTAGGATGCGACTGATCGTTCCGCCTGGAATACCTTCAGCACCAGGAGTACTTACAACTCCCTTAACTTTAGTCGCGGTTGCATTGCTGTCGGTTAAATCAAAGCTGTGGAATTCCCAAACTGGAACACGTAGATGCTTAGCTAGGGTTCCCTCCTTCACCATTCCTTGGCCGATGTCGTTAATAATCAGGTTATAGCCCATATTGCCACTACCTGTTACAGCACCCATGGCCATGCGGCCGTTATTCGTTAGGTTTTGCATATTCATTAAATATGAATCGTCAAACTCATCAGCACCTGTAAGTACCCTTATAATGCAAGGGGCGTAAGCGCCTATTCCTTGTGCGTGTGCAAGTGCAGATCCATCATAGGATGCAAAGTACATATTGCCAGCGGCATCTTTTGCGGCACCCGTTACAGCACTACAGTTGTCTACTGAGTCTGTCGCTAGACTGTCATCATTACTGTCAACAATAACTAGTTTGGTAAGGCCGGGGTCAGACTGATCTTCCCCATAGAAGCCGATCGTTGCCACAAAGCGGTGGCCATCTGTAGTAGGGAAAACCGACCAAGTGCTCGGTAAGTCTGTTTCTTTAAGGTCCGCTAGTGAAATGGTATCGACTTTTTCTGTGGATTCGTCGAGATCAATGAGGGTCATGTCAGTAGGATTAAATGCAATAATTTGAAGGCCCGCAAAGTCTAGAGCATAAGCTTTGGTAGGTGACATGAACTGTGTAGTACGTAGTAGGTTACGGCCTGTTGCTGAAGTTATTCCTGAAAAGTCTAACTCATCATCTAAGCTTATTAACCCCGTATCGCCAACCACATAGCGGCGGTATACAGAAGATGTATACATGCCTGCATAGAATGCATTATCAGGGTTGTCACCTTCGGGTACAGCTATACCAGTATATTCTGGGATGTTTAAGGACTTATTACTATCAAATACCGTTTCTTCATTAAGCGTATTTGTTAAAAAGTGGAGGGAGACTCCTGCTTCTGTTACCCAAGCAGTACTCTTAACTAAATAAATTGGATCGCTTGGGTCAAAAGGACCAACGATCTTTTGGCTGCTGCTATCGTTATCTGCACCACAAGCTGTTAGAAGAACGCTAGCGGTGAGGCAGGGTACTAAATTTCGTAGTTTCATTCGTGTTTCCTAAATATATGAATTCCATGGAAAAGCTTTGGTTATTTGTGATTTGTCCAAATGATAGTTAGGAAGACATCAAATTTTGAATGCTTTGCTAAATAAAATGACTTTAAACCAAGGCTTTAATCTTAAAGAGTCTGAATGATAACTATTATCAGTTGCATTATCAATTGCATTTATAAAAAATAGTGATTATATTTACAGCCTATTTTTTAATGAATTCTTGGGCTCTAAAGCTCTAGGTAGTATGAAATGTTTCGCCGATCTACTTTTTTAAAGACACGCAATAGCACTCACGTTTTTCAACTTCTAAGCCGATTAGCGTGCACAGGAACTTTTTTACTGACTCAATCCTTTGCTTGGGCAGAAGAAGCTGAAGTGAGTAATGAAGCTAAAGAGTTAGAAACGCTTGTTGTCGTCGGTACGGAGGACGAGGCAATGGTGTTAGAACAATCAGCAGCAGCAGTGGATGTGATTGATCTAAAGTCTGATCAAAAGTTAACGGCAGATTTGAGTGAGGTTTTATCTCGCGAGCCAGGGATTAGTATTAGGAGAATGGGGGGGCTAGGGTCGCGAGAAAGATTCTCGCTTAACGGGCTGAGAGATGAGCAAATTCGATTTTTTATCGATGGCATCCCGCTTGAAATGTCGGCTTATACCTTTGGTATAGGTGCTATTCCGGTTAATTTAGTTCAACGAGCTGACATCTATCATGGCGTTGTTCCCATTGAATTGGGTGCGGATGCGTTGGGTGGCGCGGTAAACTTCATTACTGATAAAGGGCAGGAAGGCACGGGGGGATCGATTTCTCATATGATAGGAGATTTTAATACCAGTAGATCTACCATGAGTCTGAATTATGCCGGTGACAGTGGTTTTTTTAGTCGTTTAAGTGGGTTCTATGATTATAGTGATAATAATTATGAGGTAGATGCGACAATTCCCAGTAGATTAGGTGAGACAATTCCTTATAAAGCAGAGCGTTTTCATGATGCATACAAGGGGCAAGGGGCTAATGTAGATGTTGGTTATACGGAGCAGAGTTGGGCGGATTTATTTCAGGTGGGTTTATATACCAGCGAATACGATAAAGAAATTCAACATAATGTGACTATGAGTAAAGTCTATGGAGAGGCAACTATTGAACGTAAAACGTATGGATTAAATCTACGATATAAAAAGCAACTTACGGATGAGTTATCCCTTTCTGCTACGGCTGGTGCATCAGAACTAAAATCACATTTTTCTGATACTACTGATTATTTCTATTTATGGAATGGTGAGAGAGGGATGGAGGAAGTGCCGCGTCCTGGTGAGATTAATGAAGCTTGTGAGTGTACTTACTGGCGAAATACTGAATATGCCATTGCTCACTTAGGTTGGCAATTAGCCGAAAATCACTCTTTAGATTTCTCAACCTCACCCACAAAGCACCGTCAGACATCAAAGAATCATTATTTATCAAAAAATAAACCTGATCCGTTGGATGCGGAGAGAGAAATGTTTAGCTTGGTCTCGGGTATTAATTACACATTCGATTTTTTTGATAATAAACTGCAAAATAAATTATTTGTAAAGCATTACAGTCAAGAACGAGAAAGCCTTCAGCTTAATAAAACTACTAAGTTAGAGGAGCGTTTGGATTCAAGTATTGGCCGAATGGGGTGGGGCAATGTAGTTCGGTATAAGTTTTACGAGTGGCTCATCGGGAAAGCGTCCTATGAACAGGCGACTCGCCTGCCTAACTTCGCCGAAGTGTTTGGTAATGCAGAAAATGTTATCGCTAATCTTGATCTCAGCGAAGAATACAGTAATAACTATAACCTTTCGCTAGAAATTAATGAGCTAAACAATGATTATGGCTCTTGGAAGACAGGTACAAATTTATTTATTCGCGATGTTGAAGATGCCATTATTTTAATGACGGTCAATAACGGATCACAATATCATAATGTTTCATCGGTCGATTCTAAAGGCTTTCAAGTCTCAGGAACTTGGACGTCTGTCGAAGATTTTTTGAGTATTGAAGCCAATTACACAACGTTCGACCTGATAAATACCGCTGATAAAGGACTCTTTGCACAATTTAAAAATGAACGAATTCCCAACCGTCCTCATACTTTCTTCAATACCAAGGTGGGCTTAAAATGGACAAGCATATTTTCAGGGTATGACGAACTTAGGCTGAAATGGAATTATCGGTTTGTAGATAGATTTGATCTTTTTTGGGATAGTCACAAATCTGCACAGTCAATTATTGTTGTGCCAGTTCAGGAAAGCCATAGTGTAGCCGCAATCTACACGAAAGATATATATTCATATACCGTTTCGCTAGCCGCTGAAATCCAAAATGTAACCAATGAAAAACTCTATGATCATTATGGGGTTCAGAGACCAGGCCGAGCTCTCAGTCTTAAAACCGTCGTTGAATTTTAGAGCTTTCAGAAACGAGGAGGCTATGGCGAAAGTGGAAATATATTGATGTTAGTTGATCCTTTTTTCCATATGAAAATTTGTCTACTCCAAACACCTGGTTACAAAAATGCGTAATATAAAATCACAAATGGGTTTGAGTGTGCTTTCCCGTACTATAGCCGCCATTATTGGCGGTTATGTGCTCAGCAATTTACTAGCAGTCCTCATATCCTATCTACTACCTATGCAAACTGCAGACAGTGTTTTACTGTCGTTACAGTTGAGCTTTTTGTTTTACAGTATTGTTATTATATTTGTATTCAGTACAAAAACAGCAGGTAAGGCATGGCTGGGGTTATTCATTGCTTGCGCTATGAGTTCTGTTGGGGTGTATTTAGCAATGCCGGAGAGCTCTCTATGAATGGGTCATTTCGTCAATCTATGAACTGGCTGCATACATGGTCAGGCTTATTACTTAGTGTGCTGCTTTATTTTATTTTCATCACTGGCACCGCAGGTTATTTCGAGAAAGAAATTACTCATTGGATGCAGCCAGAAAGGCCCGTCATTAGCGAAAAGATCGATCAGCGTCAGATAGTGAAAATGGCGGAACAACATCTAAACATCACAGCCCCGGATGCGCAGTCTTGGTGGGTTGTGTTTCCTATCGCACGTTCGTATACCGCCGTTATTTGGTGGCAAGAGTCTGACGAGCAGGGCGGGAGATGGAAAAATAATACGATTGATGTGCAAACAGGAAATCCAGTTATTACTCGTGAAACTGGCGGTGGTAAAACCTTGTATGCAATGCATTATGTACTGCATTATATGCCCCCAACTCTTGCATATTGGATTACCAGTTTGTGTGCACTGTTTATGTTTATAGCCTTAATTACCGGGGTTATTGTGCATAAAAAAATATTCAAAGAATTTTTCACTTTTCGTCCCAATAAAAAACAACGATCTTGGTTAGATATACACAATGTATTCAGTGTATTACCCATACCGTTTCATTTAATGATTACCTACAGTGGCTTGGTTTTTTTAATGTTTACATCTATGCCTGGGGTTATTGTTGGTTCTTATGGTACCGATAAAGAAAAACACAATAGCTTTGTGGAGTCTGTATTTGAAAAAGCGGGTCACCCCGAACATAATCATGAACCTGCTAACAGTTTATCAATGTTAAGTTTTATGCCAGAAATTGAATCTCATTGGGGAAAAGGTGCCCTGCGTGAAATTGGAATAGAGGGGAGAGGAACAGCTGGCGCACATGTACAAGTGAAGCATCATAAATACTCTGGTATTAGTGAGGGTGAAGAACTTATTTATCACGGCATTACAGGTGAGTTATTGTTCGACTCTTTGAAGGAGCCCACCGCACAATTTGCTAGTAAAAAACTGTATAAGGTATTCACAGATTTGCACGAAGGAAATTTTGCGGGTACTGCATTGCGATGGCTATATTTTATATCTGGCTTAATGGGAGCAGGAATGATTGCCACTGGCATGATTTTATGGGCTACAAAGCGAAGAGAGAAAGCTCGTAGAATGGGAACAGAAGATTCCGGTCTTAAATTTGTTGAATGTTCTAATGTTGGTATTGTTGTTGGTCTACCTATCGCTATTGCCGTGTATTTTTGGGCTAATCGAATTGTTCCCATTGATATGGAAAACCGTGCAAGCTGGGAAGTAAACAGCTTATTTATTACTTGGTTTGTAATGCTCATTGCGCCATTTATTTTGGCAAATAAACTCACTCTCCAAGCTCTTTGGGTTAAACAGCTTCTATTAGCATCTGCCCTGTATTTATTATTGCCCATGCTTAATGCGCTGACATCTGATAAAAATTTAGTTTCTGCGGTGTTACAAGATGATTGGGTGATGGCTGGATTTGATTTAACGATGATTCTGATTGGCTTAATTTTCGGTTGTATTGCCCGTTATTTAATAAAAAACATGAAAACCAGGGAAATAGCATGTACATAGCTTCGCTTTGGGTATTTATGAGTTGTGTCTTATTAAGCCTTTCAATAAAAAAACATTATGCTAGTACGATAGGTCAATCAAAAAATAGCCGTAGGTTTATCCAAAATCTATTCCGAGTATGTGGCTTTGCATCCCTGATATTCAGTTTTGCATTGTTCTTTGATCTACATGGACTTGCTTTGGGCTTAGTGTATCTGACAGCTATATTTACAGTCGCGTCATTGACTCAGACGCTACTATTAAGCTACCTATCTGAATGGATAAATAAAATTTCTCTGGTTTTAGTCTTCATTATTGCTGCACTCACACTGCATGACCAATCAACTCAGGTTCAGACGCTAGTCGCTTACCTAGGTTGAGCAGTGTCATATAAAAATAGTGTCATATAAAAATAGTGTGTCAGTGCAGAATTTAATCAAAAAATAGTTAACCTCCATTTATGCTTGGTTGTTATTAATATTTAATCCGCCACTTCTACCTGTATAGCCGCTGCTCTAGTGGCAAACTTTTCTTTCTTTTCATCTGGCATTTTTATGTCCAGATAAACCAACAACATAGCAAAGAAGATAAGCCCGGCTTGAATATAAAAATTCCATCCAGAAGTTAGCCATAACCAGCGACCATTAACCAGACCATCTACGAGTAATGTCGATAACAGCAATGCTGCACTGATACGCAGCATCCAATGGCTCAGTTGAAATCCATTCTTCCAAAGGAAGGGCATGAATAAAGTAATTCCCCATGTGCTCCAAAGAATCCACTCTTCAAAATGGTGGTGCTCTTCACCCAGCTTAAAGACATAAAGTAATTGGCTTACTGGGAAAAGGGCACACGTTGCAACAACAAGGCCCCCACAAATCCCCAATGTTAATTTACTTAGGAGGTGCTCCATGCCATGCCCTCTTCGTTCTAACCACAACATATTGCCGGTTACAATCAGACCGCAGGCCCCCAATGCGGCTAACGCATAACAGATTTTTAGCCAAACACTGCCAAACAAAACGTAATGCAGGGGGGTGACGGCTGCAAAGATGCGATGGAAAGGGCCTTTACCTATAAAAGATCCTTCATGAATTGTCTCGCCGGTGGCGGTAGAATAAGTAACTGTTTCTATGTTGCTCAGGTGTTTTTGGTGATGAGCCGAAAATTTAATTAATCCTCCCTTGTCACCAGCCCCTTCAATCTCAATCAGTTTAATCTCTTTGTCAGATAGGTCGGAGCGTGCTTTGACCCAGAGTTCATTCAATGAATAAATAGGTGCTGGCTCGCCAGTAATTTCAGCGCTTGGCCCAAGGATAGTATCGGTCGCTTTCTGCACGTCACCATCGAATGCGGCCAGCGCTAAGATAGGGCTAATAATGCCTAATAACCCTAAGATAGTGCCAGTAAAAGCAAGAATAAGCGTAAAAGGAAGTGACCATAGCCCAAGCAATTTATGTTGATCTGTTAATAATAAACGCCAGCTTCTTTTAGGACGCAGCATGACAAACTCTTTACGCCATTTAACATGTATAAAAATACCCGCAATGATGGCTAATAGCATGGCCATGCCTGCGAGGCCGACAAGATAGCGTCCGAAAGGGCGAGGCAAATACAGGTCGGTATGCAGATGGGTAAGAATTTGACCTAATGCGGAAGGGGATGATTTTACTTCCTCATAGCTGCCTGTTTTTAAATAGAGAGTATAAAATTCACTTTCATCAGAAAAATGGCTCAGCATTATGTGGTTATTAATGTCATCTGGCAGTTGTATGGTTAATTTATCGTATTGAAAACCGATGTCATTTGCTGTTGCGATCGTGTGTTCAAGATCGAAGGATCTGTCTGTTGGGATCTCTCCGAATGCTGGATATTGCCAGTATCCGACTTCGTGTTCAAACAGGGCTGGAATACCTGAAAAGGTAACAATAAAGAGCAATATGCCTGAGATGATGCCAACCCAAGAATGTGTATCGTAGAGGCGTTTATGAGTATGTTGTTTCATTCTATAGTGTTCTCGATCCAGTGTTATCAATCCAGTGTTCTCAAGTGGCTAAACTGATGATGTCTATCGTAAGGGCGGGTACTAACAAAATAAGAATTCTGATCCAGGCTTTTAGGCCATCTTGTGCCAGAATGGCCCAGTAAAATACTGAGGCCCAGAAAATAAAGAAAAAGGTCCCTCCTGCGAGTACTTGTTCTGCAAGATTACCAAATGGCCAGAGTAGGGTGATGGAAATGGTCAAGGCCACTGTCGCTAAAAAACTACCGACGATAGCGGCAATGTTACGGCTACCTGTACTGCGAATAATATTAACGAACATAGTCGATTCCCTGATATATAACTCCTGCCAGGCTGAGTGCCGTTATCAGAGATACAGCCCTTGGCTGCCAAATTCTGAGTTGCACGAAGATTATGGCTATCGCCATTAGTGCAAATAACCAAATGAAGAAACCGTGCTCGAAGCCTAAGGAAAAACCGGTTAAACAGGCAGAGATAAATAATAGAACCCTACCCGTAATTCTTCTGTTATAAGCAATCTTACTGCTTCTGTGTTCTTTTAGGCCATACATTGCATGTAACGCAGGCCAGACTAAAAAGACACTGATTGGCATAACAAATATCCTGACGTGTGGTTGTATATAAATGAAAATGAGAATGCGTATCATAAAGATTAATGGTGTATGATCAAGCGCTAATTCAGTGATTCTTTGATTAATGACAGAGGCCATGTCAGAAACTCCCAAGCTTTTTGCACTGCGAGTATGGGTTATTACCTTATCCCCTTCGGCAATTTCATTTTTTAGCTCGCATTGACAATATTCTACCTTTACTAAATACTAATGATAAGCAATATCATCTTTATTTTGAGCAGCGAGGCATCAAGTGTGTCTTCAAGGATTGATATCTGACGGCTGTTAATTGCAGAGGTGAGTTAATACGCAGCATTAATAATGTAAACCTCTGAAAAATAAGGATGATATAAATCATATGAGAATCGTTCAGCTGGATTTGATTCGTGGTGTGGCTCTTCTTGGAATTTTTGTAATTAACATTACATTGTTTGCTTATTCTGAGACGGGGCTTATAGAGTTTTATCAACAGTTAGGGGAGTACTTTCCTTCTATGGAAAATGGTCTTGGATCATTTTTATATGGTCATCTGATGCTAACGTCTTATTCGTTGATTCAAGTACTTTTTTCACAAAAAATGATGACGCTATTTTTACTTCTGTTTGGCGCTAGTATTATAAATACAGAAAAAATGAATCAGGGGGCTGTGATCATTGGGTGCAGAAACCTCGATAATCACACGTTGTAATAGAATCAATTTTTGTTATTTAATAATTTTTCTAGTTTCAGTAAGATATTTCTTACCTTCAGATTTAACGGTTGCAGTATCGGCACGCTCAGAACCTTTGTGAACTTTTTCTAGCGTTTCTTCAATCTCATCGATACTGTTTTCTAATCTTGCTAAAGCATTTTCTAGAGTGTAAGTAAGTTGATGTATTTGTCCCATTGCGGAAGGACTTAATTCACCCGTCAACAGCTCTTCTAGCTTACTGTTATAAACAGAAATATTACTGATAGATTCTTCTAGCGTATTGGATTTAAGGCCATGGAAGTGATCAGGATCATCGGCATTAACAGGAAAAGCGGCTAATACCGATATTGTTACAACAGATAAAAAACGAAGGTAGGGCATGAAAATACTCTTTTAATTAATGCGAACGGTTATCATTAGCTTTTATTGTGCATCTAAGGCATTAAAAAATCAAGCTGAAAAATAAAAGCTCCCTATCCTCCAAACCAACGTAGGTTGTGGCATTGCCTTTTGACCTGCTAAAGCTACGGCGCAGTACTATCAATAAATCAGTACTATCAAGAAATAAGTACTATCAAGAAATAAGTACCATCAAGAAATAAGTACCATCAAGAAATCAGTTCTATCAAGGCGTAACAATATTGAACGTCCCAGTCGGTTTATCCAATAGTGAAAAGAAGCTAATGAGGTCTAGTGTGCTGCCATCAATGCTTAGTTCGTCACTAAACAGTGTTTCTTTTAGTCCTGCTTCACCAATAATTACTTTCACAAATAAATCTCGTGTTAGGTTGAGGGTGGCGTTGGCGACAGTCTTACTCGAGCTAATGTCGCTAATGTTTTTATGACGCAGTACGGAGTTATTTAGCATTAATAAATAACGTTGATTCAGATCGGTAAAGTTGATTTCTATGGTTAGTTTTTTATCGGCGGCTTTGTCTGCGATTAATCGCACCGCCATGCTATCAAAGAATTTATCGACAGATGTTTCCATTAATACTTCTTTCATTACAGCAGGGTTGATGCCTTTTTTTGCAGCGCCATGGCGCAGTTCATCGGCACCACTTAGATAAAAGTCGCGCCAAGGTGCAGACTCTGCTTGATAGCCTAGCTGATCATAGACTTTCGCTAGTAGTGCTTTCGCTGGATGATTGTTAGCATCGGCAAAAACTAGGTGATTTAAGAGCTCGGCTAACCAGCGGTAGCTGTCGGTGCCTTCTTTTATATTCATGCTAGCGGCGTTATCAAACTGTTGTTGTGCTTGTGTTAATACCGCTTCAGCGCCGCCCATCATGTCGATATAGCGAATGGCTACTTTTGTTTCTGGTAATGGATCAAGCTTCGAAGGATTGGCGGTGAACCAGCCTAGATAGTTTTGATAAACCGCTTTGGCGTTGTGTTTTAGCGTTCCGTAATAGCCTTGGTTATCGAAGCGGGTATTGAGGCTGTCGGGCAGAGTCAGTTGCTCGGCAATTTCATTGGGTGTCAAACCTTGGTTCATTAACCGAACGCTTTGGTCATGAATAAACTTATACGTGTCGCGTTGCGTGATTAAAAAATCGTTAATGTTTTCTTGGCCCCACAATGGCCAGTGATGACTTGCAAAATAGGTATCTGCGTTATCAAATTTAGTGCGTGCTTGTTCGATATAACTGCTCCATATATTAGCATCTCGAACTTTTGCGCCGCGCAATGTATAGACATTGTGCATGTTGCGGCTGACTAATTCAGCGCCGCAGAATGCTTTGTATTTGGGCAAATAAAAGGTGAATTCTGCTGGGGCTTCTGAGCCAGAAACCATCTGAAATTCAAATTCAATACCATCGATGGTTTGGGTATTATTGTTGGTGCCAATAAGAAGGTTAGGCATTTCAATGCCGAACGTACCAAATGCCGGGCCTTTCCCTAATCCTGTGCCTATATGGCCGCGCTCACTGCGGGCTAGGTTTTTGCCATACATGTACATCGCACGTCGGCTCATTGCGGTACCCGCAATGATGTTTTCGCTGGTAGCTTCTTCTTCAAACCCTTCGGGGGCGATGATTTTCATTTCCGCTTTTTCTGCATCACTTATGTTTTGTAAAATGCCTTGTACGCCACCAAAGTGATCGATATGACTGTGCGTGAATACAATGGCTTTAATCGGTTTTTTACCCAGCTGTTGTTGTGCAAATAGTAAGGCTTGGTTGGCGGTTTCTTTTGCGGTAAGTGGATCGACAATAATCCAGCCACTATCCGATTCAATAATGCTCATGTTCGAAAGATCGTAGCCGCGTAATTGATATATGCCTTCAGTGACTTTGAATAAGCCGTGAATATTATTCAGTGAAGCTTGGCGCCATAAGCTTGGATTAACGGAACTCGGTGCATTGTTACCTTTAGCATCAATGAAGTTATACGCAGGCATGTCCCAAACGTTGCTGCCGTTGTGGTGCTTAATTGTGAGGTTATCTTCTTTGGCGATAAATCCTCGGATGGCATTGTCAAAATCGTCTCTATTGCTAAACGCTCGTTGTTGTAAAACGGCATTATTGGCTTTTACGGTGACGTCGGTTGGAGCCGTATGACCTTGAGCATCTGCTCGTTCTGCAGAACTAGCTTGTTCAGTTCTATATTGTTCAGTACTAACATGAAGTACCTTTGAAGCAGAATCGCAGGCGTTTAAGGCGACTATTAAACTTGTACTGGTGAGTAAGGCTATCAGTGGTTTGCGCATGCTAGATCCTGCTTATGATTATTCTTAGCTTTTAGTGTAAGCAATAATCAGAATTTGGCAGGTCTGAAGCGGACAATCTGTAGTCTTGTTAGGACAGTATCGTATTTTTAAGGCAGCTGTTAGGGCAATTGTAAGGCGACTGTTAGTCGTATTGGATCAAAACTTGAGCGGATTAAGCGTGATTTTGCCGAAATTGACTGGGTGATTGAGCGAACCAGCGAGTAAATGCCCGTGAGAAATTACTGGTATCGGTAAATCCAAGGTGTAATGCAATTGCGGTAATAGGCAGCTGAGTTTGCAGTAAATAATGGCTGGCAAGTTTCATTCGAGCTTCTTTAAGTAAATCGCGGTAATTTGCCCCTTCTTCTTTTAAACGCCTTCGTAAGCTGCGTTCGCTCATATTTAATTGGCCAGCAACCGTCTGAATGCTAGGTTCTGTAGAGACTAATTGATTGCCTTCGAGTAAGGCCATGATGATGTTTTTAACCTTTAGCTGCACTAAGTTGGAATTCATGTTGCTGATATAATCTTTGACCACCGATTCGTTAAAGGCAGCCAGCTTTTCATCCCCCATTATTCCTGATCGGCCGAGCTTTTCGCGCTTAAACCAAAGGCAATTATAGTTCGCAGAAAACTGAATTGGGGCGCTAAATCGCTGTTGCCACTTTTCTGAAGTACAGGGTATTTCGCGCATTAACTCGACATGATGAATCGCATTAAGAGAAGCACCAAGCTGATTACTGAAACTCAGTAGCGTTGAGAAAAAACTGTCGATTGACATAGGGTGTATATCAATTCCTGGGATTGGTTTGATGGTTAAGCCAATGAGATGCTCAGTAGTTTCAGTGTAAGTCTCTACAGAATTACTGACCAGTTCTGAATATTGACCTAATTTCATCAGTGCTGACTCTAAACTTTTGCTGGTTAGCATGAGTAATCCTAGAGCGCGAAAATGCATAGGTTGTACATAATTAGCAACGGATAAGCCAAAGCTAGGGTCTTGTGTTGTTTCTTCGACGGCCTGCCAAAAGCGCGTCATTGATGTTATATCGACCCGCCCATCGGGGTGGTCAAAAAGGACGGTACGCATGAGGCCGGCTGATTCTAATAATGGGTTAGGGTCTATATTGATTGCTTCAAGCGCTTGGCAGATCGCCAGTGGCCAAGCGGCAAGAGTGGTTGGCTGTTTTGTATTAGATGAAATCATATTTTTATTTTTTATTTTAGCTGTGTCGAAGTGTGGCAGCTTACATCATCTCTTAAAGAGATTTAGGGTGTCCACTTTTTAAACATCATGCATGTTCTACTGCCTAGTTATTTTATAAAAATGATAACGCCACCAACCTAAACCACCGTATACAAATATCAATACTAACAAGTTAATAATTTCATTTTTGGCTGCACATAACGGCGCGCCGTACTGAGTGATTTTAACCATCATGTTAATACCGGCGGTCGACGGTATTATTTTAGCAAGCCAGACTAACCACGTTGGGCTGCTGACTTCGGGCCAAGACAAATTAGCAAGAAAGAACAGCGGTAAAGCGGTGAATAAAATTAGCTGAAATGCCCGCTCGCGAGTACGGAAGAAGCTGGTAATAAACAAGCCGAAAGCGACAACCGCAGAGATAAATAACACGCTACCGGTAAGTACACTGCCTAAGCTCCCATGCTGTGGATAGTCTTGGTACCAGAACATAAAGCCTAAGTAATACAGCATATTCACTGAGCCGATGCTCATTGCCGCTGCGCTGATGCCCATGATTTGCTTATGGGTCAGAAAAATTCTTCCATATAATTCACGACGAGTGCCCGCAAGAACCGCTAAGCCGATTAATAACGTTTGCTGAATAATTAATTGGGCAACGCCGGTAACCAAAAAACTGCCGTAACCTTCACGGGTATTAAACAAAGGGCGTTGTACTAGTTCAAACGGTGGGCGAATACCGGCACCAGTAAAAGCGGCTTGGCGTACGGCAATTTCTTGCGCAAAGCCGCTAATAGCTGACGCTAAACTGGCCAGTACTGAGCTGGCTTGACCTAGTGAGGCGCCATTGGCGAATAACGCAATATCGGCTGGGGTTCCGCGCCAGATACTTTGTTCAAAGTCGGCAGGAATTTCAACGTAGCCCTGAATTTTCATCGCTCTCACTGCTTGCACGGCTTCGTCTGCATCAATCACTAACGCTTGTACTTTTACCGCTCTTAAGCTTTGAATATCGCGGATTAATTCACGGCTCAGTGCTGAGCGATCGTGGTCGACAATATATATAGGCTGGTTGGCGGCGACTTGTTCTTGGTAGCCAAGTGGATAGAAGAAGGAATATAAGACCACCGCACCCAGCATCACGCTGATGGCGGCTTTGTCGGTAAAAATGGCATGGAAGGTGGTGATGAACGCTCCCGAGAAAGTTTCTATTTTTTTCATCTGCGTCCCCATTTTTCTGGGCTGTTAATGGCTTTTTTATACGCACAGTAGCCGATAAGACTGGGCACAATCACAAACAGCGCTAAACACATTAAATAGAATAACGTCACCGAGAGTGGGGCGTTAATATAACGTTCGGCGACATCCAGCTTTACGAAGCTGGAAAATGGAATTAGGTGGTGCCACATTCTGGCAAACAAAGACGCGCCATCAATAGGGAAGGTGGCTCCGCAAAAGGCCAACGACGTTCCTGCATATAAACCTACGCCAGATAAGGCTGAGCTCATGTCAGGGGCTAACGCTGCGATCATTAAAGCAATGGCGGCATAGGCGCAATAGAGCAGAACATTGCCTAATAGTAGGGCTGATAACGAGCCTGGTATGCCGTCGCCGCGGATGTAGCTGATCCACAAAATGGCGGCCATTCCATACAGGGAAAAGAGCACAACATACGGCAAGGCTTTTCCTACAATGGCGCCGGCGGTATGTCCGCCAACACGATCTATCCAGATCTGTACGGTTTTATCACGCAGCTCTCGGGCATACGAACTGGTGAGCGCAATGCACATGACAAAATGCAAAATACCCGGCAGTAATAGGCCGATTAAGAATATTTCAAAATTACGGGCGGGGTTATATAACAAGGTGACTTGCGCTTGAACCGGTGCGGGTTTTAATACACTTGGCCCAAGGCTAAAGGCGTTGTATTGAATCGCGATGTCTTTATTCAGTTGTTTCACCACCGCATCAATGGCCCGTACGGCGGTACCTCCGGCGGTGGTCATGGTGGCGTTATAAAAAGCGAACAAGGTGGCCGGTTGATTGTTAGCAATTTGTTTATCGGTTTGTGGCGGAATATACAGCACGGCGTGGGCTTGGTTGGATTCAACTAAAGGCCAAGTGTCTGCAAGGTTTAAGGGTTGCGCGACAACGCTTATCGCTGGCGTGGAGACAACTTTACGGATAATGTCTCGGCTAATGGTGCTATGGCTAGAATCGACTACGGCAATCGGCAAAGCACGGGGAACGGATTGCCAAAATAGCGCCACCATTAATGCCATTGCCAACCAAGGCATCCAAGTAACTAAAGCTAAATCCCAAGGCGAGCGTTGCAAAAACTGCCACTCATCTTGGGAGGCTTTTTTTAACGTTGCGTAAAAGCTATTCATGTTATTGAGCAGACTGCGGCCAGCTGAATAAAACACTCATCCCTGGGCGGAAGTTGTCTATTTTAGCTTTTGGACGAAGTCGAATTTCGAAGCTTTTTATATCGTACCCCACCGATTGACGGGTCGCGCGCCAAGTCGCAAATTCTCCAGCAGGGCTAATAAAGAACACTTCAAATTCGATGGTTTCTAACCCCAATGAAGGAATATCTCCATAAACCACTTGCCCTGTTTTAATGTTGTTAAATTGATCTTCACGTAAGGTGAAAGATACCCACATATTATCGACATCGACTAAGGTAAAAACCGGATATCCTGCTGGTACTAGTTCGCCGATATCAGCCAAGCGTTTACTAACTTCACCATTGCTAGGCGCTAACCCCAATACTTCAATGCGAGCGGCTGTTACCTCTTCTACGACGGCTTGTGCTTGGCGAACTTGTGCTTGGGCGGTGTCTTTATCTTGCTGGCGAGCACCGCTTTGTGCTTCGTCGAACTGTGCTTTTGCGGCATGTGTGAGTGCTTCAGATGATTTTGCTTGTGCCATAGCTTCGTCGCGTTGCTGTCTTGAAACCACCCCTTCTTTATATAAACCATCCAAGCGATTGGCAGTATCGCGGGCGATGTCAGAGGCTGATTTAGCACGCTGCCAATTCGCTTCAGCGGCTCGAACTTGCTCGGTGCGAGCGCCGTATTCTGCTTTCTCCGCTTGGGATTTAGCGGCATCTAATGCGGCTATGGCTTGATTGTATTTGGCTTCTACTTCTGGGCTGTCGAGGCGGAAAAGCGATTGTCCCGCTTCTACACGCTGACCTTCGCGGGTATACAGTTCAACAATTCGAGCGCTGATTTTAGCTGATACTTTTAATGAATCTGCATCGGCCATGCCTTGGATTAAGGTAGCGCTTGGTTTTAATGCTAAATATAAACCCAGACCGCAAATCGCTATCACCAGTGCGATAATCCCTCTGATCTTTTTTCGTTCTTTCATCGGTAAAGCGTTATCTATCGCAGTATTCAAGGTGGCATCCATGGGCTTGTTAGTTGAATTGTCTTGAGTAGAGTTTGTCATGTTAAAGCGCCTCTTTACTAATCGATGTTTTTCCAAGGGGCTGGTTTTCAAGGGATTTGTTGGCCAGTACCTTGTCGGCAAGCTTAAGGTAATGATTAAACTGATCGCTTTGTCCGCTTACATCTAATAGCTGCATTAACGCTAGGTCAAATTGCCAAGCCGCTTGTGCACGTTCAATACGAACCTTGCCGACTTTTAGGCTGGCATCAATCACATCCAAAGAAGTCGCTTGGCCTGCTTGAAACGAAAGTTCCTGCAAGCGTCGGTTTTCTTCAGCGCTTTCGAGTGCGCTTTCTAATAGGGTAAATTGTTGACGGGCACTGTCGGCGGCTAACCAAGAACGTTTAACCGCGATGGTTAATTTCACTTGATTATCTTGAAGGCTATAAGACGCTTGATTGATTTGGCTATGAGCGGCACGGACTTGGCGACTGCGGTTTTGGTTGGATAATAATGTGTAGCTTAACCCCACACCAAAGGCCCAGTTTGAATCACTGACAAATGCATCTTCGGGTTTTAAGTCATATTGGCCAAAGGCATATACGGTCGGTAACCAGCCGGCTTTTTCGACGGCTAGTTTTTGTTCGGCTTGAGTTTTAATCGCCTGGATTTGTAATAAGCCAGGATGCTGAACGAGGGCTGAATCAATAAACTGTTCAACCGCAGGCAAAGAACGCTGCCAAACAAATAAAGGGGAGGAGGGCTTAACGACTTCCTGTGTATGCAATAAACCGGATAGAGCAGTTTGGGCACCTTGCAAATCATTCTGCGCTTTACGCAATTCACGTTCGGCTTCATCTAAGGCAACTTTCGCCTGAAGTTTTTGCGCCTGGGTAGCAAAACCTTCCGCTTCTAAACGACTGGCTCTTTGATAGTGCTGCTGCAAACCTGCACGAACATCGGTGCGAATTAATAAAACCCGAGCGGCCATATGCTGGCCAAAATACGCTTCAATTAACTGGCCCAGTTCTTTTTGCTGAGCGCCCGCTAATTGGGCTCGCGCTTCATTCACCCCAGCTCGTGCTGCGGCTTTGCCGGCACTGATTTTACCGCCGGTCCAAATCGGTAAGGTTGCGGTAATAATCGGGCGCGTTCGCCACTCCACTACGTCCATTTCTGATGGGATATAAAGGTTATTTACTTTGGCTAGTGGTTCAACGGCTTCTAGATCTAAATGCTTAGCAAAACGCATTTGCTTAACATCCAGTGTTACTTCGGGGTAAGACAAGCTATCACTGGCTTCAGCCAAGTGTTGGAGGCTTTCAAGCTGGCTTTGTGAGCCGGCAATCGCATCGGAGACGTTAAATAAGCGCTGCTGAGCTTCGTCAAAACTCAGCTCCAATGCCAAGCTTGAAATAGGTACTAAACCACAAGCACCTAAAATACATGCTCTTAAAACACACGCCCTTGAAACATGCAGTAACCTAAATTTCATAACATCTTCCTTAATACTAAATAAATACTTGATAAAAGGTGTGTAGATTAATACTTAAGCTTAGAGTAATTACCGAGGGAGCGCATAATAGCGCAGAAAATAGAATTGAGGCCATTTGAGGCGTTATTATTTTGTAACTAATTGTTGCTGATTTACTGAGAGGTTTCGCTAGATTTGTTATCGCTACTGGGTTTTTTATCTTTATTAAAAGAACTCATTGCAATGCTAATGAATGCGGTGATGACTAATATAATAAAGACCCAAAAATGGCCAATAAGCAGCGTTAAAACAAACAGAATAATGATGGTAGAAAACCCATAAAAGAGTGCGCTTGTAATCGACATGTTTATTGATCCTTTGTAGGTCTAGCAAAATATGGAGTTGTTATAAAAGCGAGCAGTAATTTTAAAATCATTATTCATGGCGTAGAACGAATTTAATATTCGCATTGATACAGCGGTAATTTCAATTCGGTTAGTTATATGGATTAATATATGGCTTTGGCTTAGGAAATTTACCCGCTAATCGATCATCGTCATCAGGGTGTTTTCTTGATTTAATATACTCTAACTGCTCGACTGTTAAATTTGGAAAGCTTTCGTCCATAAAACACTTTACGGTTTTCCACTCGCCATGACAGCGATTGTATAATTTATCATACTGCTTGGCCGTGATGGCAATGCCTTGGATTTCGTGGAATTTATGCGGTTTGTTTTGAAGCTCTTGGCCAGTAAAAATACCTGTAATGTAAT